>JAEEGF010486001.1_pt1 | contig 467523 bp, 390 predicted proteins | sample 9134171 | NCBI WGS metagenome assembly JAEEGF01 (sample SAMN16246542, study PRJNA631951) | gut metagenome | biome: gut microbiome; feature: rumen; material: AP-attached | host: Bos | place: Iran: Karaj | collected 2018-10 | reverse complement strand
TGAAAGTATATAAGCGTCGGATTTGATGCATCCCTGTCCCCGTTCGGGTAGGTGATGTCAAGGTAACTGTTCGGATAATCCTCGGAATATTTAATTTCCGTGATAACATACTGCCCATTGTCCTTTAATCCTTCCATGGGTTCACCAAGGGGCTCATAGACATTGGCCGTATTCACTGTACTTGCCGATAGTTTTTGGATCGTACCAACGATAACCTGCGTATGTGTCAGTACAAACAATATCCCGCCGACCGGAATCGCAAGGATAATGAAAAATATAATCAAAATTTTCCGTATCGTTTTCTTCTTTTTCTCGTTCATTGATTCTTCTCCACGTCCTGCCAATTATTATTGTGCAAGATTTCTGCGTTATCACCGGCAAAGACTGTTGCCGCTTCTTTGTCTCCTGCAAGCTGATACAGCATCCATGCCGTCATATATCCATCCGAGCGCATCAACATCTGTTCATGCTCCGCGCCAACAGCTCTTGCCCGTATCTTATGTACTTCATCAGAAATGCTGTTATAGTTCGATACAAGCGCAGAGAGTGGGGAAACACCTCCATAGCTTGTTTCGGGATCTGCGCCGGAATCGTCCGACTTCCCCGTTCCCGCAACCATAAAATAGGGGATTGTCACTTTAGACACGTCATATTCCCACCCCATGTTTTTAGCAAGCGTAGGATATGCGGCACTTCCGGTAAACATGGTCTTATAACGCACGCCGTTTTCATAGTTCGTCACAGCGCAGATCGCTCCGGCCCCTCCCTGGGAGTATCCGATAATTCCCATATTGTCATAATCGATTTTGCCGGCAAGCACGCTGTCATGCGGAACATTCAGCATAAAGTCCAATGTAACAGATGCTGTCTTACCATTTCCGGCCTGTCCATCTTCATTGCCAACTACTACAAATCCCCATGAGGCAAGGCGAGAAAAAAAAGGCTCGTAAGATGAGGCGGGTGTTCCGCTCGCATTGACGACCATAATCATCGGCCAACTTCTCTCACTGCTTTCTAATTCCGCAGGATACCAGACTCTCACTTTTCCAATGGATTCATTGTCCGAAGCAAACTCTGTGTAATTTATCTTAAATGACCCCGGATTTGCATACCTCTTCTCCAATGGAGCATCAGACTCAAAACGCTCATAATACCCTTCCGTGATGTCGTTATTCCCACCTCCGTTTGGCAGCATAGATTTGATGTAAAGAAATACAGCTATAAACAGGATAAGAATGACACCTAGGACAATCAAAACTATCTTCATAAGCTTTTTCATTATGATCTCCTGTCTTCCGAGAAGCTCTTAAATCAATTTAACGTTGACTGTTATTTGCCTATCTGATACGATAGTATCATGATACAATTATATCTTAACACAGTTTTATCGTCAATCAGGACATTCTGATTTATGCAAATGATACTCAAACGCAAAAAGATATCATGATACCAAATCGTAATATAGTATCAAGAAATTCATGGGAGACTTATGAGAAAAAAAGTATTGGAAACCACCGAAACGCTCAACAAGCAGATGGGCGACGCCTTAATCGTATTACTGAAAGAAAAACCTCTTTCCAAAATATCAATAGAAGAATTAACGAAAAAAGCCGATGTCGGGCGGGCAACCTTCTTCCGTCATTTTGATTCAAAAGAAAGTTTACTTTCCTATCGACTTGTTGAAATGTACAAGGAATATATGGGTGATTCCTTTGATGCACCCTATTCTGATATTGAGCATTCCGTCAAATTTTTTGATTATTATAAGGACACTCTCGATCTTCATCTGCTCATTTTGAATAACAATCTGGATTCTGTTATTTTTGAAGGCTTCCGAAAGGTTCTAATTCCTCTGGAGGAACAATCAGGAACCGCTGATATATATACCACCTTCTTTACTGCTTATGGTCTGTTTGGAGTAATACTAAAATGGATCAAAAGCGGGTGTAAGGAGAGCTCTGAGGAAATGGCCGAACTCTGCAGAGGTCTGCTATCATATAACAAGCTAAAATAATGCAGATACCGCAAAAAAGGAGGCATGGGTTTCCACGCTTCTCCCATTGCTTCTACCTGCAATAAGTATTAACATGAGACATATTAGAATTTACATAAATTATTACTAAGAGAGGTGTTCATCATGGTTTTTAACGAGAAGGAAATTACTTTAAATGATGGCAGGAAATGTACTTTGCGTCCTGTTCGCAAGGAGGATGCGGCAGATATGATTGAGTATCTTCGCATTGTATCCGGTGAGACACTGTTTTTACTTAGAAATGCTGATGAAGTTACATATACGATTGAATCAGAAGAAAATATCCTGGAGAATAAGCGCAATGCTCCCAGGGAGCTTATGATGATTGCCGAGGTTGATGGTATCATTGCAGGTAACTGCGGAATCGTAACTCACGGTGAACTTCGCAGAGTGCGCCACAGATGCGGCTTTGCTATTGCAATTAAGCAGCAGTTCTGTGATGCGGGTCTCGGCACCGCAATGATGGAGTATGCTTTATCACTTGCAAAAGAAATGGGATACGAACAAGTTGAATTAAGTGTTGTGGACGGAAACGCCCGTGCCAAGCACTTATATGAAAAGATGGGATTCGTAGAAATAGGTAAAACTCTCAGATCTTTAAAATATGACGACGGAACCTACAGAGACGAAACATGCATGGTTAAGGTGTTCTAAAACACCCTCAGGAGCTTTATAAAAACAATGACCGACAAAACCAAAAGAATGATTTCATTTGACATAATCAGAATTGTATCATGCTTTGCGATTGTGTATTATCACTTTCTTATGAGTCTCGTGTCCATGGGCGTACGCGAAATGGACGAGATTCGACATCTTTATTCAAGCAGGAACCTGCATATTGCGACTGTGGCAGTGGGGCTCTTCTTCTTTATAAGCGGAGCGGGACTTATGGCTTCTTCGCAAAAGAATGATTCCGGAACAAACTTAAAAGAATACTTTTTTAAGCGCTTTAAGGCCGTTCTTATTCCTTTTTACATAGCTTTCTTTCTGTATGTCATTACCTATAGAATAGTCTTTGGGCACGGTACCAGAGCATTACTTTGGGGAAATACGCCCACATGGAGGATCATCTTTACGATCCTCGGTATCGACGGATACATTTCACAGTACGGCATTTCTACTTTTTACGCAGGTATCGGCGAATGGTTCCTTGGAGCGATCCTTTTTTCGTATCTTCTTTTCCCAGTCCTGCGCATGGCATTAAAAAAGAGCCGATGGATCACGTTTTTTGTAATGACTTTGCTTTACGTTCTCGGCTCATTTTTTTATGATTCTATTACGTTTTTAAATAAAGTAGCACCTTATACGAATGCTCTAATGAAGCTTTACGAATTCTTCCTTGGAATGTTCTTTGTTGCCGGATCTTCCGAAGAATCTGATTCCGTTATCAGGAAGGGCCTCAAAGGAAGTCTTCTCCATGGAAAATATCGCTTTATTTATGTGCTTCTTACAGCGCCTGTCCTCTATTACTATTGGACCTATCCCGCATACTTGCCTTACAATAACCGAGTAATGGCTTTCCGCGGTTTGATCCAGGATACGGCCGCCTTCCTTTTCTTTGCAGGTCTTGAAGATTTACTGAGGTTATTTAAGATAAAAGGCGATCTGTTAAAGCGTATTTCAGGATTAACATACTTTATTTTCCTGGTTCAACACGTGGTGATCAATCACGTACCTGCGCTTTTTCCGGGACTTGTTCCCCCCGCATCTTCAATCACTTTATTATTTGCTTTAGAGTCAGCCATAATAATAGCGCTCTCCGTAATTTTATTGCTTCTTACGAAGACAGTCGATCATATACTCGATAAAATTCTATCTCTCCCAATCAAGCATTAATATCATCTCGGCGGATTCCACCATGGATCTGCCGGTATCCATGCTTGTCTTTTGAATGTAGCGAAAAGCTTCCGGCTCCGTCATGTCGTTTCGGTCCATAAGAAGGTGTTTGGCTTTGTCGATTTTCATCTGCTCTTCCACGCTTCTTGCAGGCTTTCTTTTTTTCTTGATAACCGCATCCAGGTTAGCAAGCATCATCTCCGCCGTATTTAACAGATCCGAAGATTTAAATGGTGTAAGGAGCCTGATAAGGCCGTCTCTCGGCTTGTAATTATCGTCATTGTCCGTAATGAGCAGCATGTTAAAGTGCTCAGGAAGATATTCATAAAGTTCAAGATATGACATATCCTTTAAACGGCGCTGACATATAACAATGCCGGAATCCATGGACCCGATGGTTCTTAAGACTTCGGACCCCACCGGTGCGGTCGCTTCGGCATTAAATCCATGACGTCTCAAGATACCGAGTATCTTCTCGCTTCTATCCTGATTGGGAACCGCAATTATAACACTTCCCATAAATACCTCATTATACTTTCAGTAAATATTCGTCTATTTCCCAATCGGAAACGGTATCAAGGTACTTGTCCCATTCACCGAATTTTTCTTTTACATATTTCTTTGTAAATTCTTCGCCGAGCACTTCTTTTACGAAGCTGCTGCCTTCACTCTTAAGAAGGGCATCCTTCAAGGTTCCGGGAAGTCCCTTGAACTTAATATCCGCAAAAGAAACTTTCTCGTCGATTCCCTGAATACCCGCCATTAACAGCAGTGCAACGGATGCATAGATATTGGCTGAAGGATCGGGGAAGCGAACATCAACGCATCTTTCTCCGCCTTCTTCAAATACCGTAACAAGGCTTCTATCAGCTTCTTTTCTTCCGTGCTCTCTCCATCTCTTAAGTCTCTTGTAGGAGTTTACCAGGGGATTTGTAAAAGAAACGATCTCTGCCGCATGGGAAAGCACTCCCGCCGCAAAATAATCAGCTGTTTCTTCTGATGTATTAAATATATTTCTGCCTTCTTTGTTATATAAAGAAAACTTAAGATGCATTCCGGATCCGGGTTGTCCCTGCAAGGGGCTTGGCATAAAGGTCGCATGTAAACCGAAGCTCTTTGCTACAGATCTGACTGCAAATTTAAAGGTCATAACATCATCGGATGCCTTTAATCCTGCATCGCCTCTGAAATCTATCTCATGCTGTCCCGGCGCCTTTTCATGGTGGGATGACTTAATATCGAATCCCATATCTTCAAGGGTAAGCACCATATCACGACGTGCATTTTCGCCTAAATCCAGAGGACCCGCATCCATATATCCGCCTTTTTCATCGGTATGGGTGGTGGCATGACCTGCTTCATCGTTATTGAATAAAAAGAACTCGCATTCGGGATCCACAAAAATATCGTAACCCTTTTCTTTTACCGCCTTTATGGTCTTATCCAGAACGCTTCTTGAACAAAGATTGAAGGGCCTTCCGTCAGTGGTTACCACGCTGCAGATAAGCTTGCCTACTTTACCCTGCTTGGGTCTCCAGGGAAGGATCACAAAAGAATCAAGATCCGGCTTTAAATAAAGTGTTTCCGACACTTCTTCACCGAAAACTTCTTTTCCTTCAAAAGAATAGCGTCCGGATACAACTCTCTCAATCTGTCCAGGTGTTACGGCAACGTTCTTCAAATTGCCGAAAACATCCGCAAACTGCAGACGGATAAATTCAACATCTTCATCGTCAATTAAATTCAAAATGTCATTAAGGGTATTCATTCTCATGCTCCTTTATAAATTGGTGTAGCCCATAAGGGATTCATCAACTGCTGCGGCCGCACGTCTTCCTTCGGAAATCGCCCATACAACCAATGACTGGCCTCTGTGCATATCTCCCGCCGTGAAGATTCTGTCCGCACTTGTCTTGTATTCATTTACCTTGGTGGACACACATGTCCTTTCGTTACATTCTACACCAAAAGCTTCCGTAATGTAACTTTCCGCCCCTAAAAATCCTGCGGCAATAAGCACTAAGTCGGCTTTGATCACACTTTCGGAGCCGGGAACTTCCTGCATTGTAAATCTTCCCGTAGCAGGATCCTTAACGGATTTAACTTTTACTGTCTTTACACCTGTAAGTTTACCTGCTTTGTCTTTTTCGAATTCCTTTACGGTGGTTTCGAAAATTCTTGGGTCCTGTCCGTATGCTTCAATTGCATTTAACTGGCCGTAATCGGTCTTAAGAACCTTGGGCCATTCTGGCCAGGGATTGGATTCAAGTCTCTCTACAGGGGGCTTAGGCATCATTTCAAGCTGAGTTACATTTGCTGCCTTAAGGCGCACTGAAGTACCTACGCAGTCGTTACCGGTGTCACCACCACCTATAACCACTACGGACTTTCCTGTTAAATCGCCAAAAGAAAAATCCTTTGAATCAATTAATGCATCTGAATCATATTCAAGATCCATAAGCTTCTTACTTACTTCTTTTAAGAAATCTACAGCAAAATAAATACCTTTTGCTTCTCTTCCCGGTGCCTTTATATCTCTCGGATTTGAAGCACCGCAGCATAATATGACTCTATCAAACTTTTCGAGAATTTCTTTTCCCTTAATATCTTTACCTACGTTGACGGAGCACTTAAATTCAATACCCGCTTTCTTCATGAGATCGATCCTTCTGTCAAGGACCCTCTTATCAAGTTTCATATTTGGAATACCGTAGCGAAGTAGCCCGCCGGGCCTATCACTACGTTCATATACGGTAACGGAGTGGCCTCTCATGTTAAGAAGCTGTGCCGCAGCAAGTCCCGCGGGGCCGCTTCCTATTACGGCAACGGTCTTTCCTGTGCGTGTGGGAGGTACGGGTTCTTTTACAAGATCATGAGAAAAAGCATAATCGATGATTGCTCTTTCATTTTCCTTGGTGGGAACGGGACTTGTATGGAGCCCGCATGTGCAGGCATGTTCGCAGAGCGCAGGACATACTCTTGATGTAAATTCGGGGAAGCTGTGGGTCTTTGTAAGACGCTTATAAGCTTCTTCGTAATTACCCATGGCTACTAAACTGTTGGTTTCAGGTACTAAATTGTTAAGCGGACAACCTGACGCCATTCCGGCGATCATGGTTCCTGCCTGGCAGAAGGGAACGCCGCAGTTATTACATCTTTTAGCCTCGTCGCACTGTACCTTAAGATCGGGATGCGCGTGGAATTCGTTAAAATCAAGTTTTGTCATTTCTTTCATACCCCTTCTCCCTTCTTCTTTCCGATACTTTCATAAAATGCTTCGATCTCGGCATTTTCACGACTCTCGCCCTGTTCTTCATATTTTCCGATCAGAGCCAAAAGCTTCTTGTAATCCGCAGGGATCACTTTCTTAAACTTTTCTACGTACTCATCGAAATTGGCAAGTACTTCTTTACCCTTTTCGGAACCGGTGTACTTTACATGATTTTCGATCATGTGCTTAAGTTCTTCTTTATCGGTCTTATGTTCAACCTTTTCCATGATCACAAGATCTTTATTTAAGTTCTTATAAAGACAGTTTTCTTCATCAAGTACGTATGCAATACCGCCGCTCATACCTGCAGCGAAGTTCTTTCCCGTGGGGCCTAAGATAACAGCGCGTCCTCCGGTCATGTATTCACATCCATGCTCGCCAACGCCTTCTACTACGGCAAGGGCGCCTGAGTTACGTACGCAGAATCTCTCGCCTGCAACACCTGCAATATAGGCTTCACCGGAGGTTGCACCATATAAAGCGACATTACCGATTATGATATTTTCATGTGGCTTGTAGGCTGCATTTTCAGGAGCCTTAACTGAAAGCTTACCACCGGAAAGACCCTTTCCGAAGTAGTCATTGGAATCACCTGTTAAATTAATGGTAAGACCCTTGGGAATAAATGCACCAAAGCTCTGTCCACCGGCGCCCACACAGTTAAGTACTATTGTGTCATCCTTTAAGCCCTTATGATTCTTTCTCACGATCTCAGCACCGAGAAGAGTTCCGAAGGTTCTGTCTGTATTTGTGATCCTTACTTCTTTCTTATAAGAAGAACCTGTTTCAATTGCTTTTAAAAGCTCCTTATCTGTCAAAAGAACCTTTTCATCTACAGTTTTCTCAAGTTCAAAGTCATAGAGATTCTTTTTATCTGAAACAGCTGCTTCTTCGTGCTCTAAGATCCTCTTAAGATCAAGCTTTTTTTCACGGTCTGATAAACCTTCTTTTACCTTAAGGAGATCTGTCCTGCCCACAAGTTCGTTGATAGTGCGAACGCCGAGCTTAGCCATGTATTCACGAAGCTCTCTTGCTATGAAGAGCATGAAGTTTTCAACATATTCGGGCTTTCCCGTAAAGTTCTTACGAAGATCCGGATTCTGTGTGGCAATACCCATGGGACAGGTATCCAAGTTACATACACGCATCATGGCACATCCGAGGGTTACAAGGGGAGCTGTGGCAAAGCCGAATTCTTCGGCACCAAGCATTGCTGCGATTGCAACATCTCGACCGCTCATTAACTTACCGTCTGTTTCGATCACAACTCTGTCACGAAGACCGTTCATGATAAGAGTCTGATGTGTCTCTGAAAGGCCCATTTCCCAAGGAATACCTGCATTATGGATTGAACTAATGGGAGCCGCACCTGTTCCTCCGTCATAGCCTGAAATCAGGATAACTGCAGCACCTGCCTTGGCAACGCCTGCCGCAATGGTTCCTACACCTGCTTCAGCCACAAGCTTTACTGAAACACGGGCATATTTATTGGCATTCTTTAAGTCATAAATTAACTGTGCCAGGTCCTCGATAGAGTAAATATCGTGGTGAGGGGGAGGGGATATTAAGCTTACCCCGGGAGTTGAGTGTCTGGTTTTCGCAATCCAAGGGTAAACCTTTCCCGCAGGAAGATGGCCACCTTCTCCGGGCTTAGCGCCCTGAGCCATCTTAATCTGTATTTCTTTGGCACTGGATAAGTATCTGGCGGTTACACCGAAACGTCCGCTGGCTACCTGTTTAATTGCAGAGCTTCTGTCCTTCTTAGTTCCTGCGGATTCAAGGCGCTCATCACTTTCACCGCCCTCACCGCTGTTTGATTTACCATGTAAACGGTTCATGGCAATGGCGAGAGTTTCATGAGCTTCTTCCGAAATGGAACCATAGGACATGGCACCTGTCTTGAAGCGCTTTACAATTTCTTCTTCGCTTTCTACTTCCGAAAGATCTATGCCTTTTTCGGGGAATTTAAAATCAAGAAGCGATCGTAAATATCCTGTTTCTTCAGCATCCACCATGGATGTATACTGCTTAAACTTATCAAAGTTACCCTCTCTTGTAGCGCTCTGAAGCATATGAATGGTGCGGGGATTGTATCTATGGGTTTCACCCTGAGCACGCATTTTGTGTTTACCGAGGGAATCAATCTCGGGGTTTTGTATGAGGCCCAGTGAATCGAAGGCCTTGGAATGGAGCTCATCACACTGGGCTTCAATATCTTCAATACCGATACCGCCGATACGGCTTACTGTACCGGTAAAGTATTTTTCTATTAAATCTTTTCCTATACCTACAGCTTCGAAAATTCTGCTGCCCTGATAGGACTGGATCGTGGAGATACCCATCTTGGATGCGATCTTAACTATTCCTGATAAAACAGCCTTATCATAGTCATCAACAGCCGCATAATAGTCCTTATTAAGAAGACCGTTATCAATGAGCATGCCGATGGATGCATGTGCAAGATAGGGATTAACTGCGCTTACACCGAAACCGAGAAGTGTTGCAAAGTGGTGAACTTCTCTGGGTTCACCGGACTCTAAGATAAGGGACATAGCGGTACATTTTTTAGTCTTAACAAGATGCTTATGTACTGCTGCCACCGCTAAAAGCGAAGGAAGAGCCACATGGTTTTCATCAACTCCTCTATCACTTAATATAAGAATATCCGCGCCGCTCTTATAAGCTCTGTCCACTTCTACGAATAAGTGGTCGAGAGCTCTTTCAATGGGCATCTTCTTATAATAAATAATCGGAACTTTAACTACCTTGAAACCTTCTTTTTCCATGGAACGAATCTTAAGCATATCAAGGTCAGTTAAAATAGGATTTTCTATTTTAAGTACACGGCAGTTTTCGGGCTTTTCGGATAATAAGTTACCGTTCTTACCTACATAAACTGCTGTGGAAGTTACGATTTTTTCACGGATTGCATCGATGGGCGGGTTTGTAACCTGTGCAAAGCTTTGCTTGAAGTAATCAAATAAGGGGCGATTCTTTTTAGATAAAACCGCAAGAGGAGTATCAACACCCATGGCACCGATGTGCTCTGTTTTATTAAGAGCCATGCAAAGAATTTCTTCCGCATAGTCTTCATAGGAATAACCGAAAGCCTTCTGTAATCTCTTGAGCTCTTCTTCCGAATAAGAAACAGGCTTCTCATTGGGAATCTTTAAATCACGAAGCTTTACGGTATTTCCGTCGATCCATTCGCCGTAGGGCTCTTTGGATGCGTATTTTTCTTTTATCTCAGAGTCGGTAAAGATCTTCTTAAGAACTGTATCCACTAAAAGCATCTTGCCGGGATGGAGGCGTTCCTTCTTAACTATATGGGCTTCGTCCACGTTAAGTACACCTACTTCGGACGAAAGAATGAGTCTTCCGTCGTCGGTCACGTAGTATCTCGAAGGTCGGAGTCCGTTTCTATCAAGGATTGCACCCATTACATCACCGTCTGAAAAAAGAATGGATGCGGGACCGTCCCAGGGCTCCATCATGGTGGCGTAGTAATTATAGAAATCTCTTACCTTATCGGAGATGGTATCATTGTGATCCCAGGGTTCGGGAATAAGGATCATCGCTGCAAGAGCAGGATCCATACCGCTCATCATCATGAATTCAAGGGTATTATCAAGCATTGCTGAGTCTGAACCCTCGGAAGGAATTACGGGAAGCACTCGGGTCATGTCTTCAGGTGAGAAAGCATCCGTAAACATGGTTTCTTCTCTGGCAAGCATCTTATCCACATTACCGCGGATCGTGTTGATCTCACCGTTATGTACCAGCATTCTGTTGGGATGTGCTCTGTGCCAGCTGGGATTTGTATTGGTTGAGAATCTTGAATGCACCATGGCAATGGCTGATTCGTAATTCTTATCCTGAAGATCCTTAAAAAATGTCCTTAACTGTCCGACTAGGAACATTCCTTTATATACGATGGTTCTTGAGGAAAGGGAAGGCACATATGTATTATCGTTACTCTGTTCAAAGACTCTTCTTATGACATAGAGCTTTCTATCGAATTCTAGGTCCGTTTTGAAGCCTTCTGGTCTCTTAATAAAGCCCTGGTAAATGTCGGGGCAGCTGTCGAGAGCCTTTTTCCCGAGTACCTTGGGTACTGTGGGTACATGTCTCCAGCCTAAGAATTCAAGACCTTCTTTTTCGACGATCACTTCAAACATCTTGCGAGCCTGACGTAATTTAAGCTCTTCTCTCGGGAAAAAGAACATTCCGACGCCATATTCACGTTCTCCGGGAAGAGTAAAGCCTTCAGCCTTGACTGCTTCCTTAAAGAATCTGTGTGGTATCTGAGTTAATATACCTACGCCGTCACCGGTTTCTCCGGTTGCGTCCTTACCGGCGCGATGCTCCAGATTTTCCACGATTTTCAAGGCATCATCAACTATGGCATGACTCTTTTTACCGTTTATGTTAATAATTGCGCCGATACCGCAGTTATCATGCTCAAAAGAAGGATCGTACATATTTTGATGTGCTGTTTCGTTTCCCATTGTTATTCCTCTCAATTCTATTTTTTTGAATTATAAAGAACAGCGGCTTCTACCAAGCCTTTAAATAAGGGGTGGGCTTCATCGGGACGGGATTTGAATTCGGGATGTGCCTGTGTAGCTAAGAAATAAGGGTGATCCTTAAGCTCAATCATCTCTACTATTCTTCCGTCGGGAGATTCTCCTGATAAAACCATTCCCTTTTCTGTTAATGCAAATCTGTAATCGTTATTTACTTCATATCTGTGGCGATGTCTCTCGCTTATATCTTCTTTGCCATAAAGCTTATATGCCTTGGATTCTTTATTTAACTTACAGGGGTAAGCTCCGAGTCTTAAGGTACCGCCAAGGTTCACAACACCGTTCTGTTCCGGCATTAAATCAATAACGGGATTCATGGTGTCGGGATTTAATTCCTTACTGTGGGCATCTTTAATGCCACATACGTTTCTTGCAAATTCCACTATTGATAACTGCATTCCGAGACATAATCCCAAGAATGGAATCTTATTTTCACGGGCATATTGTATGGCGCTTATTTTTCCTTCCGTGCCGCGGACACCAAAGCCGCCGGGGACTATAATTCCGTTAACGCCATTTAATAAAGCATCTGCGCCTTCTTTTTCAACGTCTTCAGAATCGATCCATCGAATCTTTACCTTTGTTTCCGTTGCCATGCCTGCGTGCTTCAAGGATTCAACTACGCTTAAGTAAGCGTCATGAAGAGCTACATATTTACCTACAATTGCAACTTCCACGTGGTGTTTGGGATTCTTTTCGCGATTTATCATTTCTTCCCATTCTTTTAAGTCGGGAGTTCTTCGTTCAAGCTTAAGTAAATCGCAAACCGCATCCGCAAGGCCTTCTCTCTCAAGCATCAAAGGCACTTCGTAAAGGGATTCGGCATCAAGATTTTCAAGTACATGTTCTTTTTGCACATTACAGAAGAGACCTACTTTTTCTTTTAAGTGATCGTCCAAAGGATAATCGGATCGGCATACTAAAATGTCGGGCCAGAGTCCCATGCTCTGTAATGTCTTAACGCTCATCTGGGTGGGTTTTGTCTTTAACTCTCCGGAGGCCTTTATGTAGGGAATCAGGGTTACATGTACTAAAACCGCATTGTCCCTGCCCACTTCCAGTCTGAACTGTCTTATTGCTTCTAAGAAGGGCTGGCTTTCGATATCACCTACGGTTCCGCCCACTTCAATGATCGAAACCTTGTCCTCGGAAGCATCCTTTCCTCTGTAGAAGCGTGATTTTATTTCGTTGGTGATATGGGGGATTACCTGTACGGTTCCTCCGCCGTAATCACCGTGGCGTTCTTTATTTAAAACTGTCTGGTAAATCTTACCTGTTGTAACATTGGAATTCTTATCAAGGCTTTCATCTATGAATCTTTCATAGTGGCCCAAGTCAAGGTCCGTTTCACAGCCGTCGTCCGTTACAAAAACTTCGCCGTGCTGTATGGGATTCATGGTTCCGGGATCCACATTTATATATGGATCAAACTTCTGCATGGTGACTCTGTACCCTCTCGCTTTTAAGAGTCTTCCAAGGGAAGCTGCGGTAATTCCCTTACCTAAACCTGAAACAACACCGCCTGTTACAAATACATATTTAATCATTACACCAATCTCCTTAAATTCCGCTGTCTCCGTAGTTGGACAACACTCTTGCGGAAGGGTCTTTTACATCACAGCCCTCCCATTCCTTGTTGGGCATCCAGAAATCCTTAATCATGTGACCCTGTCCCGGATAGAACTCTTCGAACAGTTCTCTGTAAAGAAGGGATTCTTTGGTAAAGGGTGCCGCATGGTCGTATTTCTTGATTTTCTCAGCAAATTCTTCATCGGAATATTTCTTTTCCGCATACTCCTTTAAATAGTCCACCATTGAATGTCCTACTGCATCGGAGAATGCAGCTTTCTCACGCATTAAAATATCCCGGGGAAGGTAATCGCCTTCAAAAGCATGTCTTAGTAAATATTTACCCTTTTTGTATGTGTTCATCTTTAGCTTCGGATCAATGCTCATTACGTATTTCACAAAATCAAGATCTCCGAAGGGAACTCTCGCTTCCATGGAATTTACGGAAATACATCTGTCAGCTCTAAGTACATCATACATGTAAAGCTCTCTTATTCTCTTTGCAGCTTCTTTCTGGAAGCTTTCAGCATCAGGAGCAAAGTCCGTATATTTATATCCGAAAAGCTCGTCCGATATTTCTCCTGTCAAAAGAACGCGTACATCGGTCTTTTCATGTATTGCCTTACACACAAGATACATACCGATGCTTGCTCTTATTGTGGTGATATCGAAGGTTCCGAGAAGTTTTACCACTTCGGGAAGCGCCTTTATTACGTCCTCTGCTGTAATAATTACTTCCGTGTGGTCACTGCCGATATATTCCGCAACTTCTTTTGCATACTTTAAATCTATGGCATCTTCACTCATACCTATGGCAAATGTTCTTATGGGCTTCTTTAAAAGCTTTGCGGAAACCGCACATACAAGCGAACTGTCAAGACCTCCGCTAAGTAAAAATCCTACCGGAGCATCGGAATCAAGTCGTTTTTCGATTCCCGCTGTAAGCTTTTCATGAATCTTACTGCATGCCTCTTCAAGACTGTCATCACTGTACTCGGATACCTGGCTTACATCGCTGTAACATATGAAGTTTCCATCGATGTAATAGTGACCGGGAGGAAAAGGAAAGATTTCTTTTACAAGACCCACAAGGTTCTTCGCTTCACTTGCAAATACGATCTCACCCTCCTTGGGATATCCGTAGAAAAGCGGTCTTATTCCGATTGGATCTCTTGCTGCCACCAATGAATTGCGTCTTGAATCAAAAAGAACAAGTGCATATTCCGCATCCAGCATTTTGAACATTTCTGCGCCATACTTTTCGTACATGGGAAGAAGAATCTCACAGTCGGATTCACTTTCAAATGTATAATCCTTGGAAAGCTCTTCTTTTATGGGGCGGAAGCCGTAAATCTCACCGTTGCATACAAGGCTGTTTTCCTTTAAATGAAAGGGCTGCATGCCGCTTTCCGTAAGACCCATAATGGAAAGCCTCTGAAATCCCAGCACGCCGCAGGGTATTTCTTCCATTCTTGCCATATCGGGACCTCTGGATTCAGTTCTCTCCATAAAGGGTTCAAGATCTTCTTTGGAATATGTCTTTCCCTGATAACCAAATATCGAACACATAGTAAGTACCTTCCTCTTTTACGCCGCATCGCGGCTTCTTGTTAGTCACTCATAAAAACCTTTTGCTTCGCAAAACCGCTGCTTCGCAGCTTATGTTTTTATTTCGTGCATGCTCGGGTGAAAACAAATATCCGCTTTGCAGCTGCTTGTTTTCCTTCCTCGCATACAAAAAGGCGACAGAGGCACGGATACTATCCGCGACGCCTTTGTCGCCTTAATATTGTATTATTGTATACAGGTGTATTGGGTTTGTCAATATGGTTTTAAAGATTTTTACTCCCCTTTTTTTATTACCATAACAAAGCAAAGCAGGGAAAGAATTAATCTTTCCCTGCCCTGCTTAATTAGGAGATTTTATTCCACGTCCTGGAGAGCTTCAAAATCTTCTTCTCCGGTACGGATCTTAACAACTTTTGATACGTTATATACGAAAATCTTACCGTCACCGATGTGTCCGGTGTAAAGAGCCTTCTTAGCGGCTTCGATAACTGTATCTACAGGAATCTTTGCTACTACCACTTCAACCTTAACCTTAGGAAGTAATGTTGCATCTACTTCAACACCTCGATACATTTCACCGGCACCCTTCTGGATACCACAACCCATAACCTGTGTTACCGTCATACCTGTTACACCAAGTTCGTTCATGGCTTTCTTTAATGCATCGTACTTGGACAGTCTTGCGATGATTACTACCTTGGAGATACCTGTTACATCGTCCACTGCCTTTACTACGGGAACTGCTGCTTCCTTTACTGCAGGAGAAGCTTCTCCGTAGTCTGTTGTACCAAGGCTTGTGTTTTCGTTGATATCCATTGTCATGGTGTTTGAAATATCCATGATACTGAAGCCTGCATATGCTGAAGGAAGGCCATGTTCTGTTGAGTCAAGACCAACTATCTCTTCTTCTTCACTTACTCTCAATCCAAAGATTTTCTTGATCACAAGATAGGCAATTGTAATTGTTACCACGGTCCATGCTGCTACAGCAAAGAAACCTACCAGCTGAATTCCGAGTTGAGTTAATCCGCCACCGTAGAATAAACCTACCACCGAGTCATTACCGGGAGCTGAAGTTGTAGCGAATAAGCCAACTGCGATTGTACCCCAGATACCGTTTAAGCAGTGAACCGCAACTGCTCCGACAGGATCGTCGATATGTAATTTATAATCAAGGAACCATACACCAAATACTACGAGTAAACCTGCTACCGCACCGATCACGATGGAACCTGTTACATCTGTTACGTCACAGGGAGCCGTGATGGCTACAAGACCTGCCAAAGAAGCATTCAGGCACATGGAAACATCGGGCTTTCCGAATTTGATCCATGTAAAAATCATACATACTACAGTTGCAACAGCGGGAGCTACTGTGGTTGTTACGAAAATGGAGCCAAGCTGTTCTACGCTTGTTGCTGCTGCACCGTTGAATCCATACCAGCCGAGCCAAAGAATGAATACTCCAAGAGCGCCGATGGGAAGGTTGTGACCGGGGAATGCATTGACTTTAACCACTCTTCCGTTCTTATCCCTTTCGAACTTACCGATACGGGGTCCTAAGATCGCTGCACCGATAAGAGCTGCGATACCGCCTACCATGTGAATTGCAGTGGAACCTGCGAAATCGTGAAAGCCAATTTCAGAGAGCCAGCCGCCGCCCCAGATCCAGTGTGCTTCAATGGGGTAGATAACTGCGGAAATTACTGCTGAATAAACACAGTAGGAAATGAATCTTGTACGTTCTGCCATGGCACCGGATACGATGGTTGCCGTGGTTGCACAGAACACTAAGTTAAATACAAAGTTGGACCAGTCAAAGTTAGCATAGTCAGTGAAAATATCAAAGCCCGGCTTACCAACAAGTCCGATGACGTCTTCTCCGAGAAGAAGGCCGAAGCCGATCAAAATAAATACTACGGTACCGATACAGAAGTCCATAAGGTTCTTCATTAAGATGTTACCGGTATTTTTAGCTCTGGTGAAACCTGCTTCCACCATTGCGAACCCTGCCTGCATCCAGAAGACCAGGGCGGCTCCTATTAAGAACCATACTGAAAAAATCTCACTCATAAAATGTACCTCTCTTTTTATTTATTCCCTTTCGGGTAATTGCTTATAAATGCGGAAAGGCACACAACCTAGAATCAGTCGTGCGCCTTTGCCGTTTAGCATTTATAGGGTTTATACGTAAAAAAGCATCTTTTCGTAGGTGGGATAAGGTAAGAACTCATCTGGCAAAAGAAGCTCTGCTTCATCAGCCACCTTTCTTAATTTTTCCATATCCTCTACTACGGTTTCGTGGTAGAACCTGGCAAGAGTAAGATAATCATCCATACCCTCCGCCTTCTTTGTGTCTTTCTTCAAAGTCTCTGCAAGATCGAAGATTTCAGAATAGAGCTTTGAAAGTGTTGCTGCCTGTTTTTCTTCGGTCTTTGTTACAAGAGCTTCGGAAAGAGTCTTTTTGGAGATTGCAGTATTTACGATTTCTTCCGTGTATTCAAGAAGTGAAGGAAGGAACTGCTTAACTACCATATCCTGCATTGTAAGAGCTTCAATATGAAGGGTCTTGCAGTAATTCTCAAGCATGATCTCGTAACGGGCATTAAGCTCTGTTTCGGAATAGATGCCATGCTTTTTGAAGAGTTCAACATTCTTTTTAGCCACAAGCTGAGGAAGAACATCGGGTGTGGATCTGAAGTTATAAAGTCCACGCTTCTTAGCTTCCTTAACCCATTCATCGGTATATCCGTTACCGTTAAAGATAACTCTCTTATGATCTTTAATAGTTTTCTTTAAAAGATCGTGAACTGCGGATGTAAGTTTAGCCTTGGGCACATCCTTAAGTTCTTCATAGAATTTGCTGAGTTCTTCAGCCACCGCAGTGTTGAGTACGGTGTTGGGGCCTGCAACTGAGAAGCTGGAGCCTAGTGATCTAAACTCAAACTTGTTGCCGGTAAATGCGAAGGGTGATGTTCTGTTTCTGTCAGTTGTATCTTTGAAGAAGTGAGGCAGAACCTTTGCGCCCATCTCCATCTTTACCTTGCCCTTTTTATCAAAGAATTTGTCATTTTCAATTGAATCAAGTACCGCGGTAAGTTCGTCACCGAGGAATATTGAAATAATTGCGGGAGGTGCTTCGTTGGCTCCGAGTCTGTGATCGTTGCCTGCACTTGCTACGGAAAGTCTTAAAAGATCCGCATAATCGTCAACTGCACTGATTACTGCCATTAAGAACACAAGGAACTGAATGTTTTCATCGGGAGTCTTACCGGGATCTAAAAGGTTCTCGCCGCTTGTTGAACTGATGGACCAGTTGTTGTGCTTACCGGAACCGTTTACTCCTGCAAAAGGTTTTTCATGTAATAAGCATACATAGCCGTGTTTCTTTGCTACCGTCTTCATGACTTCCATGGTGAGCTGGTTTCTGTCTACCGCTACGTTGGTTGTGTCAAATACGGGAGCAAGTTCGTGCTGACAGGGAGCAACTTCGTTATGCTTTGTCTTTGCGGGGATACCAAGCTTCCAAAGTTCTTCATCGAGGTCATGCATGAATTCCGCAACTCGGGGTTTAAGTGCTCCGAAGTAGTGATCCTCCATTTCCTGACCCTTGGGAGGCATTGCTCCGAGAAGTGTTCTTCCCGTGAAAATAAGGTCTTTACGTGCTTTGTAATCTTCTTCGTCGATTAAGAAGTATTCCTGTTCGGGACCCACTGTTGTGGTAACACCTACAACATCATCGCGACCCAGAAGCTTTAATATCTTAACTGCTTCATTACTGATAGCTTCCATGGATCTTAAAAGTGGTGTCTTTTTATCAAGAGCTTCACCGCTGTATGAACAGAAAGCTGTGGGAATGTACAATGTTCCGTCTTTTATGAAAGCGGGTGATGTAGGATCCCAGTTTGTATAGCCTCTTGCTTCGAAGGTGGCTCTGATGCCGCCTGAAGGGAAGCTTGATGCATCGGGTTCGCCCTTAACGAGTTCTTTTCCGGAGAAGTCCATTGTGATATCACCGTGATCTCCGGGAGAAATGAAACTGTCGTGCTTTTCTGCCGTGTAACCGGTCAGAGGCTGGAACCAGTGAGTGAAATGTGTTGCACCATGTTCGATGGCCCATTCCTTCATGGCAACCGCAACAGCGTTTGCAACATCAAGTTCAAGATGGGTATTGGTGCTGATGGTCTTTCTAAGTGCTTTATAAACATCTTTCGGTAACTTGTCTCTCATTACCTTGTCATTAAATACCAATGATCCGTAAATCTCGGGAATATTTTTTTCCATTGTCCTCTCCTTTCTTGTCCGGTGCCCGCGGTTGCTCCGGATTACACAAAAGAAAAAGGCGTTTTAGGAAAGCTTCCTAAAGCGCCTTTGCTTCATGTGCATAAAATTAAACTTGTTTTTTTTATTTGTCAACAGGTTTTTTCAAATTTTTTTCAAAACCTGTCAAACATGCATTTACAGAGCCTTGATTCTTTCAATGGCTTCTCGGGTATTTTCACTGTCTCCGAAGGCAGTGAGTCTGAAGTATCCCGCACCGAATTTACCGAAGCCTTCCCCGGGGGTGCCCACAACGTTAGCCCTCTTAAGCAGCAGGTCAAAGAAATCCCATCCGGACATGTCAAAAGGAGCACGAAGCCAGATGTAGGGGGCATTTTCTCCGCCATATACTTCGTAACCGAGATCTATAAGGCTCTTACGTATAAAAGCAGCATTTTCCATATATTCGCCCACCTGCTTTTTAACGGCAAGCTTACCCTCGGGACTGTATACCGCTTCACCCGCCCGCTGCACGATATATGGCGCACCGTTATATTTTGTGGAATGTCTTCTCGCCCATAAATGATTAAGGGACACGCCTTCACGCACAAGAGCTTTAGGCACCACAGCATAGCCAAGTCTCAAGCCCGTGAATCCTGCATTCTTGGAAAAAGAATGTAATTCTATTGCCACTTCTTTTGCACCTTCGCACTCGTAAATTGAGTGTGGTATGGATGGGTCGTTAATATATGCTTCATAGGCTGCATCGTAGATAATGACAGCATCATTTTTACGGGCGTAGTCTACAAATTCCTGTAGCTTATCCTTGGTGATCACGGTACCTGTCGGGTTATTTGGAAAGCATAAATAGATAATATCCGCTTTTTCAGTCGGAAGCTCCGGCACAAAATTATTTTCTTTTATGCAGGGCATGTAGATGATCTTACGGCCCGCCATAATGTTAGAGTCCACATATACCGGGTAAACGGGATCCGTAACCGCCACTACGTTATCTTTATCAAATATTTCCTGGATATTTCCGCAGTCACTTTTAGCGCCGTCCGATACAAAGATTTCATCGGGATCGATATCGCATCCACGGGCTTTATAGTCACTTTCAGCTATGGCATTTCTTAAAAATGAATAGCCAAGATCCGGAGCATATCCTCTAAAAGTCTTACTGTCCCCCATTTCGGAAACTGCTTTTTCTAAAGCTTCCATTATGGGAGCGGCTATGGGCTTCGTCACATCACCTATGCCAAGCTTTATGATCTTCTTTTCGGGATTCTCCTCGCTGTATGCCTTTACTCTTTTAGCAATTTCCGAGAAAAGATAATTCTCCGAAAGATTCAGATAGTCTTTATTGATCTTCATGATTACTCCTCAGCTTAATATTCAAAGGTACCGTCAAAAACGTATTTTGCCGGACCTGTCATATATACATGGTTATCGTGCTCACTCCAATTGACGGAAAGAGCGCCGCCTCTTACATTTACTTTGATTTCACGGGACGTTTTCCCCGTAAGTGTGCCGGCTACAACCGTAGCAGAACATCCTGTACCGCAGGCTAGAGTCTCCCCGCTGCCTCTCTCCCACACTCGGAGATTTACTTCGTGTTCGTTAATAACTTCGATAAATTCAGTATTTACTCTGGCAGGAAAAAGCTCATGATTTTCAAAAGAAGGTCCGTATTTTTCCAGTGGCATATCAGAAAGTGTACCTTCATACCCGCATAAAGAGTCCATGAAAATGACCGCATGGGGATTTCCCATGGAAACCGCAGTAAATTTGCCTGAGAGTTTTTCAGTTTCGATGGGCATATTTACTGCATTCTTTAGGCCTCTTGACGCTTTCACGGGAACAAGTTCAGGCTCAAGTACAGGTTCACCCATATCCACGGTGATAAGATCTGCCTTGCCGTCTTTCGGAAAAACAGTGATATTCTTAATGCTTCCCATACTTTCAACGGTAAATTTTTCCGTATTTACATAGCCACGGTCATATATGATCTTTGCGACACATCTCATGCCGTTTCCGCACATCTCTCCACGGGAACCGTCGGCATTGTACATTTCCATTTCAAAACCGGCTTTATCGGATCTGTTTACAAATATAAGACCATCGGAACCTACTCCGAAATGCCTGTCACTTATAAGGCGGGCAAGCTCTGCTTTATCGGGGATCACGACTGCTTCTTTTACGGTATCCACATAGACATAGTCATTGCCGCAGCCCTGCATTTTTGTGAAATTTATCTTCATGTAATCTGCCTCACGAAATCACAAGCTTCACCGGGCTCATAAGAACCCACTCAAGTGATTTACATACAAAAAGGCGCCTTGGACTGATCCAAAGCGCCTTTGCTTTACAGTTAGTGAGTGTAAACTCTTATAATAGATTTGTCAACTGATTATGCGATAAAAAATAAACGTTTTCCTAAAGCAGGTTTTATAGTATCATAGAAAATAGCGAGAATAAAGGAGCAAGATTATGGGAAAAAGATCTGTAAAAGAAAACAAAAACATATATCAAATAAGCCGCGAAGACCAGGGCCTTACACGTGAAAAAGCGTCACAGCTCATGGAATTCGTGTCTCCCGAGCGTATAGAAAAAATTGAAAGTGAAAAGTCCGCACCTCATCCCGATGAAGTACTCGCCATGAGCAAGTGCTACAAAATGCCGACTCTTTGTAATTACTTCTGTACTCACGAATGCGTGATCGGAGAAAAATATGTGGACGAAGTAAATTTTAAGGAGCTTTCACAGATCACACTTGAGACACTGGCATCCCTTAATCAGTTGGATAGGGCCAAAAACCGTTTCATTGAAATCACCGTTGACGGCAAAGTTACCGAAGATGAAATGCCTGACTTTTTAAAGATCCAGGAAGAATTAAATCGTATTTCAGCTTCCTTTGATTCGCTTAAACTTTGGGTGGATCACACGGTTGAAACCGGTGAAATAGATAAAAGCTGGATACATCGATAAAATGCATATAAAACCCCGATGCACATGCACCGGGGTCATTTTTATTCATCGAAGAAATCTTCCAATACCTTCATGTATTTATCATATAAAGCCATAAGCTCTTCGTGGCGACCTTCCACCGCATCGAACTTACCGTCTTTTCCGTCAAACTCAGAGGCTTTTGCCATTTCGGAAAGATCGTCAAGACCTATCTGCTTTGCGGCATTCTTAAGTCCGTGAACCTCAACGGTATAGCGGTCGAAATCCTTATTTTTCATGAGTTCATTCAAAAAAGGAATCTTTTCACGGCCTTCTTCAAGGGCGGTCTCCAATACCTCTCTCAAAATCTCCTCGTCATCGATACACAGTTCCATGGCCTCATTAAGATTAAATCCAAATCCCTCAAGGTCCCTAAGCTCCATAAAAACCTCCTGCATTCTCTATTTTGAGTCGTTGTGCCCGTCTCTTAAGCCATCCACAATCTTCTCTATCAAAAGTTTTTTAACAAAAACTTCACAGGAAAGGCGACACACAAAATCAAAATTTTTAAGATATTCCTTCATTTCTTCCGGAGCATCTTCGAATCTCTCCATAGAAATCTTATATTTGTTTAATACATCATCTGATATTTCCTGTAGCTGCCCATCCTTATCCTTAAAGACTTCTCTGAAGATGTCTTCCATGGAATAGTCCTTCTCTTTTCCGAAATATTCCGGGATTATCGGGTCAAAAAGAGACTTAATATCATTTATGGAAATTATACTCTTTAAATAATAAATAAATATTAATACAAAGAGGTGTTCTTTACCGTATTTTTTCTTTTCGGGTGCAGGCATAACATGATTTTTTGTATAGTTATTGATCATGGCTTTGGTCACTACCTTTTCATCGTCATCACTGTTACGCTGACTGGATTTTAACTTTTCATCCATGAAAATGGTGATCTGATCCATGTAGAGATCTATATCCGGAATGTCTTCAGGTTTGATATATGACATTCTTTTAAAGCTTTCCTCTATGCTGTGATATAAATCTTCCGTATTGATATGCATACTCTACCTCCCAACATGCTTATATAGGCATTATATGATATCGAAAACTACATCTCAATATGAACCTTGCAAAACTTACAATTATTCCATCTTTACTTTAAAACTTTAGTATGTTAAAATGCTATTAGGTAAAAGAAACACGTCTCAGGGGGTGTGCCAAGATGAACAAAAAAATTAAGACTGATGCTGTTGACAGCCTATTTGATGCAGTTTTAAGCCTTGAAAACAGAGATGAATGCTACAGCTTCTTTGAAGATCTCTGTACTGTAAATGAATTATTATCTTTATCTCAGAGATACGAAGTTGCTTCCATGCTGAAGGCAGGGAAGACATATATGGAAATCGCAGAAAAAACCGGAGCTTCCACAGCTACCATCAGCCGTGTAAACCGTTCCTTAAATTACGGTAACGACGGATATGAAATGGTTTTCTCCCGAATCAACAAATAATCTCATTTACAAAAGTAACCGTACCTGATGGTACGGTTTTTTTATTTACCATGATGCAAAAAAGACCCGTTTTTTAAAACGGGTCTTTAATCATGTCAACGAATATGATTGATCATCGGTCGCATCTGATTTTTCGCGACTTATAAATCTTTACTCTTCAGCAGCAGGCTCTGCATTAACGCTTTCAGCTTCTTCTCTTCCTGTCATTTCACATGTGCCCTGGAAGATCGCATTTTCATCAACGATAAGGTTCTTTGTATGAATATTACCGTAGATACGTCCGCTTGCATTGGCTTCTATCTTTTCTGTTGCATAAAGCTCACCATATACTTCACCGCCTACAAGAATGTTGGCAGCTTCAATCTTTCCGTCAACCTTACCACCGTTACCGATGATCAAAGTTCCTTCAGACTTAATGTTACCCTTAACAAAACCTTCGATCCTTACGGTTTCGCTTGTTTTGATGGTACCTTCAAATTCAGTACCCTTCCCGATTACACTGTTAACACGACTCTGAATGTAGTCTTCCGTTCTTCTGCCCATAAAAATCCTTTCTAGCCATCAACTGCTATTATCTGCATGGGATCGATATATTCACCTTCGTAAATAATCTGGTATCCCAAAGTGTCGTTGGAGCTTCCGCCCACAAAAATAATTGCACCACGCACGACCTCGTCACCTAAATTAACCTTAGGATCCGAATCGTTCATATATATAGTTACATAGCCGTTTTGGTGATCTATCTGTACCAAACGCCCGTATGTCGAATTTTCTTTTACCGCCGTTACTACGCCGTCTGCCGTGGCCACCACGTCCGATGCGCCTGACATTGCAAATTCGGTGGTGATTTCGGTAATGATCTCCTCTCCTGTTTCTTCATCCGTTCCTGTTTTTGTATCAACATTGGAGATAAGCGCCGATCCCGTTAAAGGGAAAAAAGACGGTAAATGTCTTGCCTGATTTTCTTCTTCTGCCTTGTCGGACTCAGCCTTGGCCTGGGCCACGCTGTTATTTAGGATCTCGTTCTGCTTCTCAAGCTCTGCCTTTGCATCGCCAAGGTCAGCAATAATATCCTCCTGCTCGGAAATGATACTCCTGAAGACTCGAAGCTTTGATTCCATCTGAGCCAGCTCGTAGAATTCAAAGGCCGTAAGACCAATACCTATTATAACTACCAATATCGTGGTTACCATGGAGACTTTGAAGAGGTTAAATCTTGATTTGTAATATTTGGTTTTATCTACCGAATAGTCGCTGGTAACGGATATGGTAAAGTATTTTTTCCTATGCTTTTTCTTCTTTGCCATAAATATAAAACTCCGATAACCTCACTATTTTAGCAAAAAAAAGGTTTTTACGCAACTTTTCGGTTTTTCACACTATTTTGCAAGATATCCTTTCTCATTTAAAGCCTTCTGTATACGCAGTAAAATAACATCATTTTTAACTTTGATAAGATGTGAATGTTTCCCGTTTGTAAGCTCTGAAAGAGGCTTGTCGGAGCCATCCAGAAAAGCCTCCGCCATAACCTTGGCTTCGGATCTGTTGGTGATATTTAAGGGGATAGTTACCTTTCCGTAGGAAGAATGCGCAATGCTTTCATTTATTACTTCTCCGCCCAGATCAACAATGGTGCACATTTCATCATAGAAGTCTTCGGGCTTATGAAATACCTTGATCTCACTGGTAAGACCTTCTTTTTCAATAACATAGCCCGATGCGGTGGAAAGAATATTAACGCCGCCTGCCCGGAGTAACTGAATGTCGCCTACCACAACCTGGCGCGTGACCTTTAACTCTTTGGAAAGCCTGCTTCCCGATATTGGCGCATCGCTTTCATTAAGTATCCTGATTATAGCCTCTCTTCTGATACTGCCTTCCATATATCCTCCTCTTAAGATAACCGCATAAAGCTTTTATCGCCCCATATATTCCCATAAAGTAAGGCATAGATCATAACACCCTACTTAAAATTTTAGGATTTATAAGAAGTTTTTGTCAATAGCAGGCAAATTTTGTTAAAAAATTGACTTTTGGCACTTAAACGCTTTACTTTTGTAAAGCGTTATGGTATCCTTAACTTGTTGCAGAGCAACGAAATATTTTTGGAGGTATCTGGAATGAACAAAGGTACAGTAAAGTGGTTCAATAACCAGAAGGGTTATGGATTCATCAGCGATGAAGAAGGTAAGGATGTATTCGTACACTATACCGGAATCAAGTCCGAAGGTTTCAAGTCTCTTGAAGACGGCGTACAGGTTGAGTTTGATATCACAGACGGACCTAAAGGACCTCAGGCTATCAACGTTTCTAAGTTATAAGATTTAAGATCTTATACACTTAATCAGCAACACGATGTGCCTTTTTTAAATATATTATATTTAGAATTAGCAATACGGTTTATGAGTTAAGTGAGGGGAATCCTACCATCGAAAAGAAAAGTCCTTCGGTTTTCCGAAGGACTTTTTTTGCGTCTTAAAGACTTATCTGTACTTTTCCGTAAGCATTTTATAAGAAAGCTTTCCGCCGTAAATATCAAGAGCCGAACCTACCGTAAAATCCAGTCTTCCGCCGGAGAAAGCCTCGATCTTCTTAATATCCTCTTCCGAAGAAATGCCTCCGGCATATGTAATGACATGACCATTTTGTGAAGCTTCCGAAAGGATCTTGATCAGTTCTTCGTCGATCCCGGCTTTTGATCCTTCAACATCCACTCCGTGAACCAGAAATTCCGAAGCATATTTGGAAAGATCCGAAAAGACCCGGGATGTCACTTTAACGCTGGTAAAATTCTGCCATCTGTCCGTTACGATATAATAATCACCATCCTTAAAGCGGCAGCTTAGATCAAGTACTATTCTGTCTCTACCGACAGCGGATACAAGCTTTTCAAGGTTTTCGTATTTAACTTCTCCATCGGAAAAAGCAAAGCTTGTAACTATAACCTTCTCCGCTCCTGCATCGATATAGCTTTTGGCATTAAGGGATGTAATACCTCCCCCTATCTGAAGCCCGCCGGGATAAGCATATAAAGCCGACATTGCTTCTTCTCTCGTAACATCGTAGTACTCGCTGTCACGACCGTTAAGCATTATGACATGGGCACCCTTAACCTTATCTTCTTTAAACATAAGGGCAATATCTTCAGCGCTTCTTTCGGATACATAATTTTCTTCCGCAAAAGAACCTTCGTCCCTTAAAGAACCGCCCACTATCTGCTTTACTTTTCCATTATGAATATCAATGCAAGGTCTGAATATCATTAACCGATCACCTGACTCATATCATAGAGACCTGCAGGCTTTCCTGACAGGAATTTGGCTGCTTCAACAGCACCCTTGGCAAAAATCGCTCTGGAATATGCCGTATGGGTAATTGTTATCACTTCATCGGTTCCGGCAAAAATAACATCATGCTCTCCCACAATGCTTCCGCCCCTTACCGCGCTGATACCGATTTCTTTTTCGGGACGCTTCATGCGGCGTTCGTGACGATCATAGACATATTCATATTCATTATTTAAAGCATCATTGATGGAATCGGCAAGAGCTATGGCAGTACCGCTGGGTGCATCAAGCTTCTGATTGTGATGCTTTTCAACGATCTCGATGTCAAAGCCTGCGGGAGCAAGAGTCCCCGCGATCTGCTTTAATGCCTTTAATAATAAATTCACACCGAGGGACATGTTGGCGGAACGTAAAACCGCAACCTTCTCGGAATGTGCCTTAACTCGGGCAAGCTGCTCATCGGAAAGACCCGTGGTACAAAGTACCAGGGGAAGGCTTTTTTCCATACAATAATCAAGCAAAGCATCCACAGCCTTAGAAGATGCAAAATCGATCACCACATCAGCTTCTATATTACAGTCTTTTATATCTTTAAAATAAGGAAAATCCGTCTTTCTGCTATCAACGATATCGATACCTGCGACGATTTCACATGTCTCGTCTTTAGACACGATTTCCTCGATCATACGGCCCATTCTTCCGTTGCAGCCGTGCATCAAAATTCTAGTCATAAATATCCTCTTTCTTCTTTTGAAAAAGAAACTTTTTCGGATCAGGACCTTAGTCTCTGGTCAGATCGTTGCCTGCTATAACCTGATTGTATTTAACAGACAATCCATAGTCAACCATACTCTTTTTAAGCTTCTCCGCATTGGCTCCGTCCATTTCCGTCAAAGGAAGGCGAAGGGGACCTGCGTTCATGCCCATTAAGTTAAGAGCTGTCTTAACAGGGATGGGGTTAACTTCGATAAATAAGTTCTTAATTAAATCGAGAGCCTTTAACTGAAGATCACGGCTTCTTTTTACATCTCCGTCAAGGTAGGAAGCCACGATATCGTGGGTTTCTTTCGGTGCTACATTGGATAAAACGGAAATAACACCTAAACCTCCGAGAGAAAGAATGGGTACGATCTGGTCGTCATTACCGGAATAGATTGCGAAATCATCATCCATAATGGATGCAAGCTCCGCTACCTGTGAAATATTGCCGCTGGCTTCTTTTATGGCTACCACATTTTCAGCTCTTCTTGCGATTTCCTTAACGGTTGCAGGTAAGATATTGCAGCCTGTACGGCCGGGTACATTATAAAGAATAGCGGGGATCTTTACTGCTTCCGCTGTTTTTACGAAATGTTCAACAAGACCCTTCTGGGTAGCTTTATTGTAATAGGGTGTTACCAAAAGTAATGCATCGGCTCCTGCCTTTTCAGCTTCTTTTGATAAGTAGATAGCTGTTTCGGTACTGTTTGAGCCTGTTCCTGCAATAACGGGCACGCGTCCGTTAACCTTTTCAACCGTGCGACGGATCACATTTAAATGTTCTTCGTGAGAAAGGGTTGATGCTTCTCCTGTGGTACCGCAGGCTACGATCGAGTCCGTACCGTTCTGAATCTGGAATTCGATGAGTTCGTCAAGCTTTGCAAAATTAACGGAACCATCTGCATTCATGGGTGTTACGAGAGCAACTGCTGCTCCTTTGAAAATTGGTGTACGCATAAAGACCTCCTGAATTAAAAGTAAGTCCACGGTAATCTCTAGGAAATACGAAGCACTTTCCTATTAGTAAATAAAAAAGACCTGCACGAAAATACGGCCGGTCGCTTTATATAAATGATAGCTCCCCATCCTGAAAGGATGACAGTCATGCATTTATTAAATGCATGCCCAGGATCCGGACCTTCGGTAATCCGTTCCTTCGGCGCCGTACCCTTTCATAAATCCTCACCTGTGTCCGACACATCCGATCTACTACTCTTGCAAAGCGCAACCTCTACCGTGTTCTTATTAACTTGTTGTTGAAAGAAATGCTAACACACTTAAACATAAGTGTCAACACGTTAATTCACTAAATTCCTTATATTTACGACATTTTTTTCATAAAAGAAGGGGTGCAATCCCTATTTTTGTATGTTTTTACATTGCGCGCTGTATTTTCAGGGTGTTATAATCCCTAAGTTGACTTAATAAGCACAAGGAATGTGAGGAAATTATGTTACAAAAAAGAGAAGATATCCGTAACGTAGCCATTATTGCCCATGTAGACCATGGTAAGACAACATTGGTTGATGAACTGTTAAAGCAGAGCGGTGTTTTCCGTGAGAATCAGGAAGTAAAAGAACGTGTCATGGACTCAAATGATATTGAAAGAGAACGTGGCATCACCATTCTTTCAAAGAACACTGCTGTTTTCTACAAGAATACAAAGATAAATATTATCGATACTCCCGGACATGCCGATTTCGGCGGTGAAGTTGAGCGAGTACTTAAGATGGTTAACGGCGTAATCTTGGTGGTTGACGCTTTCGAAGGCCCCATGCCCCAGACCAAGTTCGTACTCAGAAAAGCTCTTGAATTAAAACTTCCCGTAATCGTATGTGTCAATAAGGTGGACAGACCCGAAGCCCGTCCCGAAGAAGTGGTTGATGAGGTACTTGAATTATTACTTGACCTTGATGCCGATGAAAGCTTACTTGACTGTCCCTTCGTATTTGCATCCGCAAAAGCAGGTGTTGCTTCCCTCGATCCCAAGACTCCCGGTACCAACATGGAGCCCTTGTTCGAAGCGATCATCAATAACATCCCTGCTCCCGAAGGTGACCCGGAAGCCGGCACACAGCTTCTTATAAGCACCATCGACTACAACGAATATGTAGGTCGTATCGGCGTAGGTAAGATCGATAACGGTAAGGTAGCTGTCAACCAGGAAGTCATGATCGTGAACCATCACGATCCCGATAAAAAAAAGAAAGTTAAGATTTCCAAATTATATGAATTCGACGGCCTTAACAAGGTTGAGGTAAAAGAAGCAACCATCGGTTCCATCGTAGCTATTTCCGGTATTGCCGATATTAGGATTGGTGATACCATCTGCTCCCTTGAAAACCCCGAACCCATTCCCTTCCAGAAGATTTCAGAGCCCACCATCGCCATGACATTTGTGGTTAACGACTCTCCTCTTGCAGGAAGAGAAGGAAAGTTCGTAACCAGCCGTCACTTAAGAGAACGTCTTTTCAGAGAATTAAATACCGACGTTTCACTCCGTGTAGAAGAAACAGATTCTACAGATGCCTTCAAGGTATCCGGACGTGGTGAACTTCACTTATCCGTATTAATAGAAAACATGCGCCGTGAAGGCTATGAATTTGCAGTAAGTAAGGCTGAAGTATTATATAAGACCGATGAAAACGGTAAGAAGCTTGAACCCATGGAACTTGCATATGTTGACGTTCCTGAAGAATACTCAGGTACCGTTATCGAAAAGCTTTCCATCCGTAAGGGCGAGTTAAAAGAAATGGGTCACGCCGGCGGCGGTTATACAAGACTGATTTTCGAGATTCCTTCAAGAGGCTTGATCGGTTACAGAGGCGACTTCATGACAGATACCAAGGGTAACGGTATCATGAACACCATTTTCAACGGCTACGGCCCCTACAAGGGTGATATCGCTTACAGAAGCCAGGGTTCCCTTATCGCTTTCGAAAGCGGCGAATCCGTAACCTATGGATTATTCAATGCTCAGGAACGTGGCGTACTCTTCATCGGACCCGGCGAGCAGGTTTATTCCGGTATGATCATCGGTCAGTCCGCTAAGCCCGAAGATATTGAGTTAAACGTATGTAAAAAGAAACAGCTTACCAATACCCGTTCTTCCGCAGCCGATGAAGCATTAAGACTTTCACCTCCCAAGATCTTAAGTCTTGAGCAGGCACTTGACTTCATCGATACCGACGAGCTTTTGGAAGTTACTCCCGAAAACTTACGTATCAGAAAGAAAATCCTTGATCCCATCTTGAGAAAGAGAGCCGGATTTAAGAAATAACGATAAACATTAAACAATAAAGGCGCGACTTAAAGTCGCGCCTTTTAATTACATAAATCCTACATATCTGTCTTCAGTTTTTCTTTGTAATCACTTAAGGGCATCGGACGTGCATAATAGAAGCCCTGTATCACATCACAGCCCTTTTCCGTGAGCATGTCTGCCTGTTCCTTGGTTTCAACACCTTCAGCAACTATTTTAAGTCCCAGTTCTTTTGCCATATCTACTATATGACCGATTATCACATTGCCTCGTTCTACGTTTACTCCGCCCCTTAAAAATCCCATATCAAGCTTAAGTACATCAAGAGGAATATCCTTTAATGTATTAAGGGATGAGTAACCGGAGCCGAAATCATCCATTGCGATCTCGAAGCCTAAGTTTCTGATCTTCGCTATACGCTCGGTAAGCGCTTCGGCATTCTCCATATAAGCACTTTCCGTAATTTCGAAATACAGATGTTTTTTATTTATCTGATATTTTTCCTGAAGCTTTTCAATAACAGATACGATCTCATCACTTCCGAGGCTTACTCTGGAAATATTAACGGATACGGGCACCATGGGTTCTTTTGATTCTTCCCAGCTCTTAACAAGACGGAAAGCACATTCCCATACATACCTATCCATATCACGTATGAATCCGTTCTTTTCAAATACGGGGATAAAGATTCCCGGCGGCACCAGTGTTCCGTCCTTTTTAAGCCATCGGCTCAAGGCTTCTGCCCCTACTATCTTTCCTGTTTTATGATCATATTGTGGCTGCATGTAAAGTACGAACTCGCCTTCATCCATGGCTTTTCGCATGGTAAGGGTGATACTGTTATCATTCTCCAGATCGCTTCGCATAGTCTCATTAAAATATGTAAAGGTATTCTTGGATCTGTCAGTGGTCTTATCCGCCGCAAATATCGCCATATCACAGGCCGTATCCACGTTGTCTCCTGCGGAAAGCTCAAATATGCCGAAACGCATTGTAACAGGATAAAGAATATCCAAATGCTTACAGGATATGCTGCTCCAGGATGTGAGACGATCCATATTTTCTTCGGTATTTTCCATAAATATACCGAAAATACCGCCGCTCATACGGGCATAGATAATATCCTGCCCCATTACTTCGGGGATCCTTTTTGCGATATACTGTATCAGCTTGTCCCCTGTCTTAATACCGTATAAGGCATTGATGGATTTAAGCTTGTTTATATCCCCTAAGCAGATCACATATTTCTTATCCTGATTCTCTGAAAGTACCTTTTCTATCTTATCCTTGAATGCTCTGCCGTTATTGATACCTGTCAGTCTGTCGACCTGAGCCGAAAATTTCAGGTCATCATTCATATAATGGATACAGTTCTGCATTCTTGCGTAGCCGTTTGCTATGGCGATAGCCATTTCACGGCAGGTATCATATCCGCAGGAACGGCAGTCAAGATGCTTCTTCATCTCCGTATCCTTATGCATGGATGCAAATATCTCTTCTATGGTATCTTCAGGCACTGTATAAGGCTGTCTGTACTTATCTTCAAATTCACGCCTGAAATCATTAAAATCAAGCTTATAAAAGCTCTTACACAGAAATGCATAATAGTCTTCGTGACTCAGTCCTTCTATCTCATCAAAGGCAGCGCTTCTGATGGCATTATAATGAAGAAGGGCTTCCGTAAGATCTATATTATCTCCGATGGAGCCGGTGCCGGGAACACATCCGTTTCTGCAGGCGGAAACAGTCATGGCAAGGGGATGCTGCATGGTATGCTCGCCCGATTCACGTAATGTCTTGATAATTGATTTGGTGAGGCCCGAATAGTAAAGTAACAGTGCATCATCGGGGAAGCACATGGCGAGGGCATCACGGAAACCGCTGAGATATGAGATTATATTGCCAAGACCGATGGATTTAAGGCTTGCCTTCGCAGTCTTTTTAAGTTTCGACCTGTCTCCCACATATTTAACAAGCTTTGCAAAAGTAACATTATAAGTCACATTATGCCTTGTAGTTACGGCTCCCACCTCATCTTCTCTTGCGATGCAGGGGCTTATATATGCAAGCTTTGAATTATCATGAAGGTAATTCTTAACATAGATTGCCGTACATAAAAGAGGTGAATGCACGGGAATAACAAGCTTCAGCAAGTCGGGATTGGAATTTTCAAGGTCATTGATCACGGCAGCGCAGGAATTGGTGATAAATGCGCCGCAGCTTCCGTTTTCCGCGATCTGCTGCTTTATGAAACGGGCATGAGCCCAGATGCTTATATCAGCACCAAAGCCTACATCATATATTTCTTTTATGCCTATGGATTTAAGATAGCCCAGTATCTTTTCCGCATCATCGGCGTAATCCACATAGAAAGCAGGATCCACCAAAACAGAAATGCTTTCCCCCGCGTCGAGGTCACTGAGCATTTTGTCTAAGTCGTCCCTGAATTCTCTTGCGCCATGGGTACATGTCTTTACGCAGTTGCCACAGTGAATACACTTCTTTGATACCATTACCTTTTGCACACCGTTATGTTCGATGGCAACATTGGCACCAAGCACCGGACAGGTTGCTATACATGTGTTACAACCCACGCACTTTTCATTTGTAAAAATAATACCTTCGTTGAATCTCGACATATTGGTACTCTCCTACTCGAACACAGCCATTATTAAGGTCTGATTCTGATGCTCATAGTTTAACTGTTCGCCGTACCCGGAAAAGCCGATAAAGCTTCCGTATTCCCGAGAGAGCTTGTCATTGAAATCCTTAAATTTCCCCTTATTAAAGAACATGGTGCTGCGACCGAGACAGTTAAAGATAAGTGAAAAAGAAACCTTCCCGTCATTATGTACTCTCATGGCGGTTTCATTCCATACTTTGTCCACATCGTCAGCTTCCAGTAACACAAGCCTGGTCCTGTTATAGATCCTGGCATAATAAGTGATCCTGCCGTCGGGCCACACTTTGGCAGTATCTGTTATGTATATAATATCCCCGTGAATACGACCTACGGGGTAACTGCCGATAATATTGGGAAGTTCCTCCACGGATACCTGAATTGCAGATGCTATGGCTTCCGCAGCCGTAGTATTGTCATATTCATAGACAGTGCGCTCGTCACAGTCCACGTCCGTAGCCGTAAAGAAGTGTTTCGTAGGTTTAAATATATTTTCTTTGTAGAGTCGGATCTTTCCGTTCAGATTCTTTATAAGTACGAAAACGGAAGCCTCCGTATAGGAGACACCGTTAAGGGATACATACGTCTCGGTAAACTCAGGAGCTGCTCCCGCCGTGCCACCGAATATGGGAATGCCTTCTTTTTCAAGTACGGCTCTGTAGGTGTCCTGCACCAGTTCTTCGCAGTTCTGAAAAGCAGTGGTGAATTCAAGGCATATGGTGTTATTTAAGGAAGAAAGTCTGGACACGGCTTTTTCAATGGATTCCTTATGGCGCATCGGATAGTGGGACACTTCGAAAAGAGTGCCCTCCGACACTTCGATGCCTTCGAAGATCGCCATGGCGGCCATTCCGTTTTTACTGAAACCTGCTGAAGAAAATGCCACGAATGTGGACATACCGATGGTTACACTGTGAGGAAAGAACTGCTTAAAATCATTGGCACAGTCTGAGAATGTGATATAAGGCGCACAGAAAACAATGAGGCTGGGCTTCCTGCCCTCCCCGGCGTCCTTGATCTGAGAAACTATATCGAAAAATGCTTTTTTGGAGTCACTTTTCTCGCTGAAACAAACAATCTGCCTGACCATAGCACATCCTCCGACTTAAGTATATTTTCTCTATATTAAAAGGTAATTACATTTTTCTTGTATTTTAGGGCTTTTTACGGCTTACAGAGCAAAAAAGACCCGGTGGAATAAACCACCGGGCCATAAATTTATATTCCGAGCATCCATGTTGCAAGTCTGAAATATAGGATAAGTGATAATGCATCCACAATCGTGGTAATGAAAGGGCTCGCCATAACTGCAGGGTCGAAGCCTATTTTCTTTGCAAGCATGGGAAGTGAACAGCCTATGATCTTTGCTATGAGCACTACGATAATAAGAGTAATGCATACCACTACGGCAACCATGAGCTCCACTCTGTCAATAAGTAAAAGCTTTACAAAATTGCAGGCTGCAAGAGTTGCACCGCACAGGAAAGCAACTCTTATCTCCTTCCATAACACCTTGAAGATATCTTTAAAGCGGATCTCTTCAAGTGAAAGACCACGAATGATCGTAACCGATGCCTGTCCGCCGGCATTACCGCCGGTATCCATGATCATGGGGATAAAGGATGATAATACAAAGCATGCGCTTAATGCATCTTCAAAACGGTTTATGATGCTTCCCGTGAAGGTTGCCGATACCATCAGCAAAAGAAGCCATATGATACGCTTCTTCCAGGTCTCTACAACGCCGGTCTTCATGTAAGGCTTGTCCGACGGCATAATAGCTGCCATCTTTTCAATATCTTCCGTAGCCTCTTCCTGCATGATATCCACGATATCGTCGACGGTGATGATACCGACCATACGATTCTCATTGTCTACAACGGGCATTGCAGTAAAGTCGTACTTCTGGAACTGACGGGCAACGCTTTCCTGGTCCATAAGGGTGTTCACGGAAATAACGTTCTCGTGCATGATATCGGATATAAGAGCATCTGCTTCACTTAAGAGGATTCTTCTTAATGAAACCGTACCTATAAGCTTTCTGAAGGTATCAAGTACATAACAGACATTGATGACCTCCGAATCAAGTCCAACCTTTCTTATACGCTCTATAGCCTGGGATACGGTGAGATTTTCTTTTAAGTCAATATACTCCACCGTCATGATACTTCCCGCGGAATCCTCGGGGTATTTGAGAAGGTGGTTAATATCACGTCTTGCTTCGGGACTTGCTGTTGCAAGAAGTCTCTTTACAACGGTTGCGGGCATTTCTTCAAAAAGGTCCGTAGCATCGTCGGCCATCATGTTGTTGATAATGTTGGCAGCGTCCCGTTCTGAAAGGGATGTGATGATCAATTGCTGGTGATCGACTCCAAGATAAGAAAAAACTTCAGCTGCAGTATCTTTTGACAGGATTCTGAATACCTTTAAGATGTCCTCTTCCGGTAATTCTTCCATAACCTGAGCGATATCTACAATATTAAGCTCTGATAATTTCTGGCGGAGTCCTGTATATTGCTTAGTTTCGAGTAATTCTTTGATTTCTTCCATAGCAATTTCTCCATTCTGTTTGTGGTTTTATTTTTTCCGCTCGCGGAAGAGGATTATCTGATTGTTTAGATTTACTCATAAAACCACCACCTTTCGTCGAAATTGGATAAAAATGCATCCTGACTGTTAAAACAGCCGCTATGGAATACCTGAGAAAGGGTAAACCCACTAGTTAAATATAAAGAAATTATTACCCCTTGTCAACGAAATAGGCTTCATTTTTTTTCGTGATTTTTACTCTTGAAGCCGTAAGGGATACTATGTCTTCTTCGATCCTTTTATAGTCATCGAAATCGCTTCTTAAGGTAAAAGAAACGCTTTCCGAATAATCGGTATTAACGGTCAATATATCATTCTTATTTATATAGCTTCTTACCTTTTCTCCGTTGCTGTAATCGGTTTCCACCACAAATTCAATGCCGTATTTCATGATGCCGATCCTGGAATTTTTAATGGCAAGAGCAGCCGCTTCGCCATACATTCTGGCTAAGGGGCCCGCACCCAAAAGGGTGCCGCCGAAATACCTTGTTACCACAATGGCCGCATTTCGGATCTTGGTTTCTTTAAGAACGTTATAAATGGGAAGGCCGGCTGTCTGAGCCGGTTCTCCGTCATCACTGTATTTTACTTTATCTCCATCCTTGCCTATTACGTAGGCATAGGGATTATGGCGGGCGTCATAGAATTCCTTTTTTACGGAATTTACAAAGCTTACCGCTTCTTCTTCCGTTTCAACAGCCATGACATGGGCTATGAATCGTGACTTCTTTAATTCTGTTTCCGCTTCTGCGCCTTCTAATAATATCCTGTATTCTTCCATCGCTCCATCAACCGTTTCTTTATATATAGATCATTCTAACATGAAAGCCATGAAGCCTTCCACAGGTTAAATATGATTTATGTAAAAAGCTCTTTCGCGGGTTCTGTATGATTTAAATAAAGTCCTCGTGAACGCTGTCACGGGTATAAAAAAAGGAATCTCCATATAAGAGATTCCTTTAAAAACGAGCTGATGACGAGACTCGGACTCGTGACCTCCTCATTACCAATGAGGTGCGCTACCACCTGTGCCACATCAGCCTGCGAAGGATATATTAGCATAGCGCCCCTGCCTTGTCAATGATAAATTTTTGAAATTATTGGCCTGCTTCCATGGCCGCCTGAGCAGCCGCATTTCTCTGGTCAAGCTCCCATTGTTCGCCCTGTAAAATGCCTTCCCAGTTCTCCTGAGCAAAGAAAGCATCGTTATGATGGCAGTAGCCTGTTGTATTAACCTGAACCGTTGCTCCGAGAGGATCAAGGGGGTTAACAAGCACGTTGGAACCGCTCCAAAGAGCCTCATCTTCTACAGGAAGAAGCTCTACCACGCCGTCATAAGCAAAAGGGCACTGATCGGTCGCACGTAAACCGTCATAAGCACATACACGACCTGCGAAATGTACGTCACAGTATTCTTCAGGTACCGTACCCTCAGCAAAATACTCTTCCTTTAAACATGCGTCGCAAAGTCCGGGAATGGGAAGCTTACCGGATTTAGAACAGATCGTTGCTCTTACGATACCTGTAGGTACATCAAAGTTCTTATTGGGAAGCTCTTCGTGAATCCTTGACATAACCACCTTGAACATGGTCTTGGGGATTCCCGCCTGAGCATTGGTAAGTTCTGCATTGTTGTCATAGCCTGCCCAGCATGTAGCCGTATAGTAGGGTGTATAACCTGCAAACCATACGTCCTGCTGATTGGAGGTTGTACCTGTCTTACCGGCAATGGTCATACCGGGGAATTTGGCAGGTGTACCTGTACCGATATTTACACAGTCCTTCATGGCTTCGGTCATTAAGAAAGCTGTCTGTTCGGAAAGTGTTCTTCTTGTAACAGGTTCTCTGTTATCAAGGATTATATTTCCATTCGCATCGGTTACATGAGTATAAAGAATGGGTTCAACATACATGCCGTCATTGGCGATGGATGCATATGCCGCATTTAATTCGATATTATATACGCCGTTGGTGATACCACCGAGAGCAAGGGGCTGTCCGATATCTGTATATACCTGATTGCCGATGACCTTACCTTCTTCAAGGGTGGTGAAACCAAAATTGGTAAGGTAGTTAAAGCCAAGCTCGGGAGTAATAACGGTAAGACACTTAACGGCTACGATATTAAGGGAATACCATACACCGTGTCTGATACTGCAAAGACCCTTGTAGGTATCCTGTCCGTACCAGTTGGTAACGGGCGTACCGTCATAGTAGTTAAAGGGTGCATCATTAAATACTGTAGCAAGTGTCATGCCCTTACTGTCAAGAGCGGGTGCGAAGGTAGACAATACCTTAAAGCAGGAACCGGGCTGACGTGTTGCCTGAGTTGCTCTGTTATAGGTTCTGTTACCGATCTTTTCACCTCTGCCGCCTACCATTGCTACCACATGACCTGTATGCTGATCTTCAACGGTAAAGGATATCTGAGGCTGAGGAGTAAGCTCTACAGCTTCCGCAAATACTTCATCGCCTTCTTCCAGCACTGCAGCCTTATATTCTTCTATTGCTTCATAGGCAGTTTCCTGCTCTTTATAAAGCATGTTAAAAGAAGATTTCTGCTGTTTAAAATATGCCTTGAACATTTCGGAAGAATGGTTTTCATAGGTTCCGTCCGCCTTGAGAACAGTTAATCTGTAATCAAGTAACCAGGTTGAACCTGCGGGATAGTTATCTTCGTTGGCAAATTCTTCATCACAGATTTCCTGTATTTCAGGATCCATGGTGGAGTAGATTCTTAAACCGCCGCTGTACATAAGTGAATATACTTCATTTTCACTGTATCCTGCGGCAAGCAGATCATCTTCGAGCTTTTCCGTTACGGCATCCACAAAATAAGAGTTGACCTGGGCTTCGCCGTGAACTTCGTTATTTTCTTTGATACGGTCATAAACATTATCGTTGATGGCCTGATCGTATTCCGCTTCAGTAATGTAGCCCAGTCTCAACATGGCATTAAGTACGTCGGTCATACGATTTTTATTATTTTCAGGATGGATAATGGGGTTATAATATGTGGGCTTCTGTGTGATAGCCGCTATAACCGCACATTCGGAAAGTGTTAAGTCTTTAGCATTCTTTCCGAAATAACGCAAGCTTGCAGCCTGTACACCAAGAGTGCTCTGTCCGCAGTTAATGGTATTCAGGTAATTGGTAAGAATATCTTCCTTACTCATTACCTTTTCAAGCTGAACTGCCAGGTACTGTTCCTGAATCTTACGCTTTAACTTTTCAATATCATTTTCTTCTTCAACCCAATCAGTAAAGAAATTGTTCTTAAGTAACTGCTGTGTAATGGTACTTCCGCCTGCTCCCAAATGTCCGCTTCTTATGGCCTTTATACCGACACTTAAGATACGCTGAATATCGATACCGTTGTGGGTGTAGAAACGCTCATCTTCGATGGCTACGAAAGCATTACGAAGATTGTCACACATCTGGTCGTATCCTACGGGAATACGGTTTGCATTGGCTGTTACGAGCTTTGCGATCTGATTGCCGTCTTTATCATATACAAAAGAAGACTGTCCTGTGGGTGCTACGGATATCTTTGAAATATCCGGTGCCGTGGAGATGATGCCTTTAAAAACACCGATTCCTGCTGCGCCGCCGATCACTCCCACTGCAAGGAGTAAAACAAATATTATTTCCAGTAATATCAATAAAAACTTCTTAACCCACTTGGGTCCCTTGGCATTAATCTCGCGCTGACGCTTCTTAATGCCTTCTTTTCCGTAATTCATATATGTCCTCCCGGTCTTATAAAAGACCTGATATATTCTGTAATCAAATATCTAAGGAATTATAGCAAAAAAAACGTGAAAAATAAAGTTAATAAGAAAGTCTTCATTAATTCTTACGTTTTTCGGCGGGTGATCCGGGCACAAAAAAACCGAACCGGAGAAATCCGATTCGGTTTATGTTGAAGATCATTAATTTCTTTCATAGCCCCATACAAGACCGCCGCGTTCAGCATAGAAGCTGCAGAGCGCTGTGGTGGGTGCCAGCTTTATGTCGGCATCGGGGAACAGTTTAAGTACTTCTTCTTTAAATTTAAGGGCATTGGTATCATCGATAACATAATCGATATAGAGCTTTTCTCCATGGAAACCTGCTTCTTTTAAGTTGTTCACCATGGTCTGAATCGCCTTCTTATAGCCTCTGCACTTATCACCCGGCTGCAGTATACCGGTTTCTGAGAAGTCACCTACCACTTTAACCCCTAAGACATTGGCAATCTTTGCAACTGCGGGATTGATACGTCCGTTGTTGGCAAGGTTATTCATTGATGCAAGGCAGAATCCTATCTTAAGTCTGTTCTTACAATAATCCTTGATGGCCTCCACTATTTCATCATAGCTCTTCCCCTGATCCTTAAGCTCGACTATCTTATCGATAACAAGCTTTTCCACGGGGCCGATATTACATGTATCAAGCACAAATACTTTTCTTCCGGGATGTTCTTCCATGTACTGAGCTGCCGCTGTTGCTCCGGCATTATAAGAGCCTGACAAAGCTGCTGCAAGAGCAATACCGATCACTTCTTCGTCATCACCAAAGGCATCCATCCATTCCTGAATATTGGGACATGCACTGTGGGAAGGCTTATTGGAATTCTCGAGGTCTGTAACCATTCCTTCCACATCAAGATCTGCATTATCAACATACTCTTTATCATCGCCCAACACTATGCGAAGGGGCACTACACATCCGTCGATACCCTTTATCTCTCTTAAGTTGGAACCTGAATCCACTACCACTCTCATATATTATTCTCCTTGTACCCAAAACTCGTATATGTAGTTTTGAAAACTACATACCACGGTTATCAATATACACTCTTGATTTATATCTGTCAACATAGTAAATTATATTTGTGAATTCGTGAATTCATCACAGTCTTGGGAGTTTACATATATGTATCAGAACAAAAAAATTGCTCTGTTTATTTCTCATATTTATGGGGATTATCAGCAGGGTATTTCACAGGGTGTCGTGCACAATGCTTACGACTACGGATACCCTGTAGAAATCTACACAACCAGTGACGGAGAGGACCTGGGAGCCTATGGCAAGGGCGAATCCAGCATTCTTCGTATACCCAATTTTGACGATATCGACGGAGTCATATTTGCCTCCGGCACATATACAGACAGAAATCTCTCCGAAGAGATCAGAGAGCTTCTTAAAAAAGAAAAATGCCCCGTTGTGGAAATAACGGAGCAATCTTCAGATTTCCCTTATATAGTTCTTGAAAACAACAAAACCACCGCCACTCTTACAGAGCACATGATCACCGTTCACGGTGCCAAGAAGCTTTGCTATCTTGGGCATAAACGTGAGCGTTATTTCAGTCGCTTAAGAGAGGGCTATTTTAAAGGTATTCTTGAAAAATATCATCTTAATTTCGATGACAGCACCATATATTTAACCGACGAAAGTGAGGCCTCATATCTCGAAGCCATCAATCAGTTCACAAACGGCGGCACATCAATGCCCGATGCCGTTATCTGCTACAATGACCGTATTGCCCTTGCTTTTATCGGAAAAGCTGCCGAAGAAGGCTATCACATTCCCGATGATTTTGCCGTAACAGGCTGTGACTGTCTTGAGGAAGGACAGTTTATAAATCCCCCCTTGACCACCATCACATTCCCCGTTGAGGAAGTGGGTGCCAAAAGCATGGATATGCTTTTTGAAATGATAAAGGGTAAAAATGTAGGTCCCTCGGAAGTTACTGCTTCCCCCGTGATCAACGCATCCTGCGGATGCAAGGTCCGCTCTCCTTTCCATTCTTTTTCATATTTAAGAGAATGCAATCGTAAGATCGCGGATCTCGAGCTTTCAATGTTTAAGTCCATGAAGCTTTCATCCAGCCTTTCCCATGTAACGGATATCGATGAAGGCTGCGATATAATTGCCAATTTCGTCACAGAGATCGTAAACTGCAGCGAATTCTATATGTGCTTATATTCAAACTGGGATTCCGTAACCGACCCTGTTCTTGCTCTTGCAGATGCGGTGCTTGACCGTGAGGACTTTGAAGATGCCGAAGACTCGCTTATTTTGAAGCTTGCGATAAAGGACGGCAGACGTCTTGCCGAATACAGTTTTCCCAAAACCACCCTTCTTCCCGATGCCATCAAGAACGACAACAACTCAACCTATATCGTCACTCCCCTGTTCTTTGAAGGACGAACCTTCGGTTATCTTGCCATTTCTTTCGGCAACAACCAGATCCAGTTTCCTTTCAAGCTCGAGCAGTGGATCATGAACATTGCTCAGTTCTTACAGAATATCTGCGAAGCCAGAAGAACCAGTATGTTATCACAGCACCTGGAGGAAATTTACTTAAAGGATGCTCTTACGGGGCTCTTTAACCAGCATGGCTTTAAAAAGCATCAGGATCGTCTCTTACAGCTTGCTTCTCCCGGAAGCTACGTGACCGCAATGCTTATGGATCTTGATAAATTGAAGACCATCAATGACCATTTCGGCCATGAAGAAGGTGACTTTGCTCTTCGTACCATCGGTCAGGCCATTAAGCAGGCGCAGAGCGAGACGGATATTGCCGCAAGATTCTCGGGTGATGAATTCTATCTCCTTCTTTTCCATGAAAATGAAGGCTATGCCGAAGAATTAATAGAAAAAATCGAGAAATACATAAATAACTTTAATAAGTTAAGCAGTAAGCCTTATTACGTATCCGAAAGTTCCGGTTATGTAACGGAAAATGTCGGCTCCGGACTCACCGATGCCGACATTCAAAGAATGTATTCACATGCTGATAAGAAGATGTATGATAAGAAACATTCCAAAGAAAGAAATGTATTAAGACAGGTATAAATAAACATTCCAAAAAGAGAAACGTATTAAGATAAGCATGAAAAAAAGACAAGTCCCTGATCGGGGACTTGTCTTTTAAATTAGTTTAAATCTTCTCTTTGCATATTTCTTCTGTATTCGGTGGCGGAAACGCCCACTTCGCTCTTAAAGGTTTTCATGAAATGCTTTTCATTTTCATAGCCAACCCGCTGGCTTATCTCAATGATCTTTAAATCCGTATCCGCAAGAAGCTTCTTTGCTTCCCGTATGCGGATTTCTTTTAAGTAGCTCACGAAATTCTTACCTGTATATTGCTTGAATAAGTAGCTTAACATGGAGTAGTTCATGGAGATATAGTTACTTACAACAGCCATATTAAGATCCTTATTATAATTCTTTTCAATATAATCAACGGCCATCTGAAGCTTACGCTGTGAACCCGTATCATCCTGTACATGGATTGCTTCATGAAGAGCGATAACCTTGTCCATTAAGCTTTCACGATATACATCGATATCGGGATAGGCAAGGAAATGGGTCATATTCTTAAAGTTATTCATATCATCTTCGGATAAAGCATTCCTGTATACCTTGGCTACGTTATTTAAAAAGTCATTCATGATAAAGAAGAAATCCGCAGGCTCTAAATTGCCGCGCTTGGCTTCTTCAAAGACCTTCTCCCACTGAGCATCCAGTTCATCGGTCCTTGATGTTCCGATAAGCTGTAATCTCTGCATACATGAGGTTTCATCGGTAAGCTTCTTAACTGAAGCTCTTAATCCTTCGGGGACATTTGAAGGTTCTTCCTTATATATTTCAAGATTACCGGTGCAGAAAGCTTTCTCACGGGCCTGAACAGCTTCTTTGTAGGCTATGCTCACTTCTCTTATGCCTTCATGGGGTTGTGACACGCCTATGGCTGAATCGCTGAATTCTTTAATCACAAAGGGAAGTCTGTTACTTTCTTCAAGAATAAATACCTGACCGTCATTGACATCGTCAAATGAGATCACATTACCATCGGGATCTCTCACAGCCTTTGGCTCTGAAATACATACTACAAAGGGAGTTTTAAAGAAAAGATCTTCATATCTTGCTTCAAAGGATCTGATCTCTTCCTCAGCGATATTGTCCATTCTGAGGAGCTGCTTTATCTGCTGGCGGCCGATGTTCTTTTCATGCTCAACCACCTGTGATTTTCCGTCAAGCTCAGCCTGAAGCTTATGCAGGATAGCACTTATCTTTTCTCTTTCCACAGGCTTTAGGATATACTCTCTTACCCCGGCTCTCAGCATTTCAACTGCATAGGAAAAATCATCGAAGCCGCTTATAGCTACCATAAGAGGGGGATTTTCAAGTGTCTCCGCATGCTTTACAAGTTCGATACCGTCCATTTTGGGCATCCTGATATCAGTAAACATCACATCTACGGGCTGCTGCTTTAATACTTCCCATGCAACTTCACCATTATTACATTCCATAATAACATCGATGGGAACGCCGCTTCGCTGTACCATGCTCTTGATACCCTGTCGTATCATTTTTTCATCTTCAACAATTAAAACTGTCTTCATTAAATATTCCTCTTAGCTGTTGCAGGATTTTTATTGATCACGGGATTCTTCGGAAGGTTGATGGCAACCTTAGTAAAGCAGCCAAGCTTCGCATATATGTTAAGGCCGTATTTCTCACCGAAGGCCATGTGGATTCGGTCATGCACATTCTTAAGTCCGATTCCGTTTCCTCGACCGCCGGATACTTCCGCAATGCCCTGAAGCTTCAATTTAAGTCTTTCCGTCTCTTCATCCGTCATGCCACGGCCCGTATCGGAGACTTCGATGATCACTTCAGAACCTTCCTCCCAGCCCTTGATATATATGGTGCTTTCTTCTCCCACGGGCTCTATGCCGTGAAGGATCGCATTTTCAACAATGGGCTGCAGGCTCATTTTGGGAATTTCCTGATCCATTAATTCATCCGGAACCTTAATTGCCAGATGGATCACAAAGTCATAACGAAGATTTATGAGTGCTACATAATCTTCTATATAATCAAGCTCTTCTCGCAGTCGTACATTACCGGATACCCAGCGCATACTGTATCGAAGGAGCTTTCCGAGAGATGTGATTGCATCGGAAATATCATATTTTTCATCAACCTCTGCCATCATCTTTATGGATTCAAGAACATTATATATGAAATGAGCATTTATCTGGTTCTGGAGAGCTTTGATCTCAGAATTTTTAACAAGGACCTCTCTGTCGATATTTTCCTTCATAAGTCTCTGAATATAATCAAGCATGTCATTAAGGTTGTCAGTCAGGGCTCCCATTTCGCCTCCGTCCACCACCTTAATTCTGGTGCCCAGGTCTCCCGACTGGATCATCTCCATACTGTCCATAATGCCGTAAAGCTGACGCAGCATCCTCTGTACGATAAAGTTAATGAGAAATGCCATGGCGATAATTACCATTACCATCAGGACTATAAATATATTTCTTGTTTTATATACGCCCCACACATCGTCGGTAATATCAAGTACGCTTATTAAATGTCCCGAAAGCTTTTTAGAATAAAGCTTTGTGACAATTAAGTTTTTGCCCTTATATTTTATATGAAATACATCGGAGTCTCCGGATAAATCATTGTTATTGATAATATCTTCGGAGTCTTCCCATTTGTTACTGCCAAAATAAATTGTTCCGTCATCGGTTAAAAAATAGGAAAACTCATTATCTATTCCTTCAAACATACCGGGAAACATGGTATCCATATTTACCGTAGCTTCGATATATCCGATGCGGCCGTTTCTAAAATCAAGTACTTCCGTAACAAGACCTGCCAGTTCATTATTCTGTTTAAGAATAAGGGATGAAAAAGCCGTATCCTGATATCCGAAATGCCAGCCTGCCGGTTTCTCAAGGCTTGCCCATGAAAGATTCTGCATTCTGGTGCTGCTATATAGGATGGGCATCATCTCCTGCACGTTTTCACTTATGGAATAGTATCTTACGGAATATAAAAGAGGGTTGTTGCTTACAAGACGCTCAAGCTGCATAACGTTCTGACGCTGATACTGCAATAATTCTTCAGTAGTTATGTCCTGATCCTGAGCGGACAGATTTAAAATATCCAGCATGCCTTCATCAGCCAAAAAGAACTGGGTGGTCATGTTGATGGAGTCAATACAGGTTGATATCTGACTCTCATTACTTTCCAGTTTATGAAGCATGTAATTCTTATTTTCATCAATAACATCCTGCTCTTGCTGGTAAAATAAAAGCGCTGCAAGAACAGCCATTGTAACAGCGATGGTACCGATCGTTACAATGGTCAGCTTCCAGTTTAGTTTTAATTTACCAAAAGAAGTAAAAATGTTCATGAGTATTATTCCATACCGAGTTTTTTCTTGTTTTCTCTTATCTGACGACTCTTTTCGGCTACTACTTTATTAAAGCCGAGTGAATCTCTCTCCTTTTTATAGGCTTCCACTATCTCGTCAAATTCTTCATCGGAAGAAGCAAGCAGTAAATCTCTTATGGTTTCACCCCATAGCTTATCAACCTTATCGGAAATCACTCCTGCTTCCGTATTCTGGGACATGATAAATTCATACTGCCCAAGATATGTGGTATAGGGATAGGTCCATTCAGCCAGCTGTTTTAAAGGTTCTTCAGGTTCTAACTTCCACTGAAGCTGCATTACATTATTCTGAAGCATCCAGTAGGTATCATCAGCCGCGTATTTTTCGTCATATTCTTCACGGTCACGATTTAAAAGTTCCTTTACTTCGGGAACTATTTCTATTTTACCATCTTCCTCGGTATATGTTACCCCTTCGACTCCCAGATACAAAATTTTCTGTCCGTGCTCACTCATTAAATAATCCATAAACTTAATGGCGCGACCGGGGTCCTTACAGTTTTTACTGATCATGGTAACTGTCCATCCTGTTATACCGGTTGACGGAAGCACAGGGTCATCACCCCTTGAATTCTTAGGACCGTCCACAGCTATATAAATCTTATTGGGATCTCTTGAATATAAAAGCTTTTCCTGATCTGCAAGGTCAGTTCTCTGATAAAGCATGCAGAAATATCGACCCTTCTCTATTTTTTCACTCATCTGAGTTCTGGTATCCACAAAGATATCGGCATTCAAATAGCCTTCTTCCTGTAGTAACCTAAACATCTTAAGCCATCTTAAATATTCGGGATCCACATTTCTGTCATAGAATATGCCATCCTTTTCAAAGGGAACAGCAAGGAAGTTCTGCAGATACTGGTCAAAAGAAACGCATCCGCCGTCATCAAAGGTATGTGCTCCCACGGGAATCAATGATTCACCGCCTATTTCAGGAAACATCTTCGTAGCCTTTACAACTGCATCATGGAAGCCTTCAGGTGTCGTCATATCAGGAGAACCGATAGCTTCATATATATCCTTACGCACCAGGAAGGTCTGGTTAGAAGGAATGTTATCATGAGTCTCAAGATCTTCTCTTGTATAGCTGGAGTTAGGATAACAATAGATGTTTCCGTCTTCCATTGTGTACCATTTAATAACCGCATCATTAGCCACTTCATAGAACATGGGGTCATATTTATCGGCAAGCTCGTTTAAAGCATATACCATATCCCCCTCTATTATTTCAGTGTACTGAGGTTCCCACCATCCGAGGGTAATAATGTCAGGCAGGGAATCAGATGCGATCATGGCATTCAACTTCTCCGTTTCATTACCTACGGGAGTTAAGAAGTTAACGGATACTCCGGTTTCCTCCGTAATCTTATCGGATACCACATTTCCGCCCCATCCCGTTACAAACCAGGAATAGTTTATATACCAATCAAAGGTGATCGGTTCGTTATCAACCACTTCCTCCTTACTGCATGAAGCAAAAGAAAGTGTTGTTATAAGCATGAGTAAAATCGAAATAAATCTTTTCATAATTAAAATCCAAATACAAAATATTATTTAATCCATAACCCGTTTAAAAAAAAATAAGAAACACTCCTGTATATGACAAAAGGCAGTGCTGCCACTGCCCTTTGCCCACACTAGAAAGTTCTAAGTGCTCTCAAAAAGTATTATTCTTTAACAGCGCCCTGCGAAACACTGCTAATAATGTATCTTGAGAAAGTGATGAATACCAAAATGATAGGTATCATTGAAATTGCAATACATAAGTAAATAGCACCGTAGTTCTGTGTAATATCTGTAGAAGAACGGAGTGATACAAGCATTACAGGTAAAGTATATTTTTCAGGCTTGCTAAGAATGATCATAGGAAGCATGTATGAGTTCCAGTTACCGATGAATCCCATGATTGACATTGTTGCAATAGCAGGGAAAATAATCGGAATAACAATTCTATGGAAGCTGAAAATTTCTGATGCTCCGTCAATTCTTGCTGCTTCTATAAGTGCAGGTGATAATGATGCCTGAATGTACTGTCTTAAGAAGAAAACTGTTCCGGATGCCGCAATAGCAGGCACTGTCAAAGGAATGTATGAGTTTGTGATCTTAAGAGCTGCACATAACTGATAGAAACCGATAAGTGAAAGGGTACCGGGGATCATCATAAATATAAGGATTACCCAGAAGATTGTCTTGTTACCCTTGAACTTATAAAAAGCAAGCGCGTAAGCTGCAAGAGCAGGGAAATAAGCACCAAGTAAAGTTGCAGGTAATGCAACCTTAAGGGAGTTCCACATACCCTTAAATAAGTTAAAGTAATTAAATACTGTTTTCCAGTTATCAGGTAATGCTTTACCGGGAATAAGAGTAAATCCGGTAGCAATTTCAAATGATGTTCTTGTAGCATTGACTGTCATCATAAGGAAAGGTATGAGACAGAGAACTGCAAGAGCTGTAAGTAAAACATATAATATGAACTTTGTTAAATTGTATCCAAATGTGTGTTTAGCCTTATATTCCATCGTACTAGTCCTCCTTTCTGTTGAAGAATAAGAACTGTGCAACAGAAACCACAAGAATAATCAAGAATAATGTATAAGCAACTGCAGATGCGTAAGCAACCTGAGTAGTCTTCTGACCGAATGCGTAACGATATAAGTACATCATTGCAGTCTGAACATGCTTATATGTCTGTGATGTGTCTGCGATCATAAGGTAAGGCATATCGAATAACTGCATACCACCGATAAGGGATGTGATCGCAACATACATCATGATGGGTCTGATAAGAGGAAGAGTGATCTTTCCGAAGATTGTCCATCTGCCGGCACCGTCAATTGATGCAGCTTCAAGATAATCTCTTGATACACCCTGTACACCTGCCATAAGCATTAAGAATGAGTTACCAAACCACATCCATGTCTGGATGAAGGAAATTGATAATCTTGCAGGCCATTTTGTTCCCAACCAGTCAATAAGATGATAATTGGGGAACCAACCCTTTAGCATAACGTTGACTGTACCATAATTCTTATCAAGCAGGTTACTGAAAAGAAGTGCTATAGAAGTAGCTGCGATAAGGTTGGGTAAATAATAGATAAGTCTGTAGACTGATAAGCCCTTCATTCTGTACTTAACATCTGAGAAAACCATCATAAGTAAGAATGCAAGACCTAACTGGGTGATAATGTTAACACCCCAAACAATAACTGTATTAACCAATGCACGTCTAAAGTTATCACTCTCGAAAACGCGCACATATTGTTCAAAACCAATAAAATGTAAAGACTGATTTAACTTGAAAATCTTTAAGTCTGTAAAAGATAAAGCCAGTGTTCTTAATACGGGATAAACACTGAAGATTAAGAAAGTAATTACGAAGGGAGCAACGAATACATAGCCCCAGTTGTTATAGGCAGTAAGCTTTGAACGCTTATGCTTAATCTTTGTAGTTTTTTCCATTTTTTTATTCTCCGCAGGGATTTTTAACAAGGAATGTGGGAGCGCTTGCGCGCTCCCGCACCTCTTTGTAAATGTTACATAACAAGATAATATTTACAGAATACTTGAAAGATTATCTTTCAGGTGTCTTGATTTCTCCAGCGAACTGTTCATCAACCTGATCATAGAAGTAGTTCTTTGCTTCTTCCATGGTCATTTCACCAGTCTTATAAGAAGAAACAGCTTCACCCCAGATTGTTCCGAGTGCTGAATCATACTTTGTCTGAAGGCTGAAATCGATGTGCTGAGCAAGATCAAGGTACATAGCCATTAACTTTTCTCCGCCGTAAGCTTCGTTTTCGTCATCCTTGTGGTTTTCGATAACGGAGATGTTGGAGCAGAGGTTACCCTGAACCTTCTGATATTCCTTTTCGTTTTCAGGATCGTCATAGTGGAAACCATTGTAGAATCTTTCCATTGTTTCATCAGACATCATCCATGCAAGGAATTCATAAGCAGCTTCCTTCTTTTCGGAGTTTTCGGAGATACCGAACCAGCCGCCGCCGCCCTGACCATAGGAAGGACCGGGAACGAAGCCCCAGCTACCATATGTGTCACCAGCGTGGTTAGCAAGTGTTAACTGACCCCATGCAGGAAGACCAAATGCCATAACTTCTGTTGTATCTGTGAAACCAAGAGCTTCAGCCTGTTCGTTGAAGGATTCGGTAGCTTCTGCAGAGTCACCGCCCCAAACAGCAAGGTCATCAGTACCCCAACGAGTTTCTTCAGAAAGTACAGGTACTTCGCCAGCCATGGACTGATACCAAGGTGTTGTCCACTGTGAAGCGTAAGCTGTAAGGCCTTCGTTGAAGAGAGCGGATGTAAGTTCTGCTCTTTCAATTCTTTCGTCGTTAAGGTTTACAACACCATCAACAACCCAAGGCTCTTTGTAATCGCAGTAGTTAATTTCGGAGTCAGATGCGAATAATCTGTATCCTTTTTCCTTAGCTGTTCTAGCTGCATCCATGATTGCATCATAGGAAGAGAAGAGCTTAGCTACGGATTCAGGATCTGAGTAACCGAAGATCTTTTCTGCAATGTCTCTTCTGTAGTAGAAACCAGCAGGAGCTGCCTGGTAACCCATAGCTCTCTGAACGCCGTCGTCGTCCTGACCAGCTTCCCAAACGTAGTCAACTACGTGTGAAGCGATGTCCTGAGCGCCGAACTGATCAAGGTCAGCGAAGAATCCAGCTTCCATGAAGTTGGTAAGCCAACCAAGTTCACCACCGATAATATCGGGTTCTGTTTCACCGCCAAGTAATGCGGTCTGTACCTTTGTTTCATATTCACCGGAAGATGCTACGTTGATAGCTTCTACCTGGATGTCTGTGTGTTCTGCATTGAACCATTTTGCAAATGAAAGAGCGTCGTCGTTCCATGTCCAAAGAACAAGGTTGGTAACGCCTTCAGTTGATTCTGCAGGAGTTTCTGCTGTTTCAGTCTTTTCTGTGCTTTCAGCAGGAGCTGCAGATTCAGTCTTTCCTCCGCAAGCTGCCATAGTAAATACCATTGTTGCAGCGAGCATTAAGGAAACCAACTTCTTAATTTTCATAATACTTTTTCCTCCTTAATAGATGTATTATCTTGTTGTATGTAAATTTTACAATGTATCATTTATAAAAAAAGGACACCAAATTTTGCTTTGGTGTCATTTTTTTTGTTAAATCTTTATACCTTCTTGGCATTTTTGTAACAAAATTGTTCAAAATTCGTTAACAAAACAAGAATTATTTAGCGTAAATATCAATTCTTTTTACCTTGCCGTCGCGGATATCCTTGGCAATCTGACCTGAGAATGTGGCATTTGCGGTGGAAACCATAGCTTTATTTTCATAAACGGCTTCCATCTTTTCTATCACATATTCACCGGGGATGTAATCCTTCTTTTCATTTAAGTGATATGTAACTTCGGTACGGCCTAAGAATGTTGCTGTTACCTGCTTGTCATCTCCAACAAGATATGCAGGGATTGCAGGCTCGAACTTGCAGGAAAGCTCTCCGTTTTCAAATCTGAAAGGGTTAGATCCGAACATCATGAGCTTCCACATGGAGATAAACTCAATGGTAGAGCCTGAAAGTCTTGCAACGAAGCCCTTTCCGTGAATATCAGGGTTAGGATTGATGCTGGATGCAAGGAATGAGGAGTTTTCAAGTACGGATCTTCCATACATTTCTTCATCAAGGAAAGGAATGCAATCGTTCTTGAAATCTTCGAAATACTGCTCATATAAACCGGATCTTATTAATTCAAGCAGGTATTTATATTCCATGTGAAGCCAGATTGATTCATTTTCAAGCCAGCCGGGAGTGAACGCACGGCAACGTCCATATTCATAAGAAGCATTGTTAAGTGATGCATTTACTTTATACATCTTAAGCTTCTTATCAAATAATTCGCTTTCTTTTACCTTATTGTAGATAACCGCCTTACGTTCCTTGGATACGGGAAGCTTTAAGAAGCGTACCTGACCTTCAAGGAAATCGGGAACCTTAACAAGCTCAAACTTAACGGGATGGATGCCGTCTTCATCTTCCGTATATTCTTTGCAGTCATAGGTAAAGTACATGGGGCAGATACCATTTCCGTAACCCATGGCTTTTTCGATACCAAGCATTACTGTCGAATGGAAGCCTTCAAGGATCTTTGCAAGGGCTTCTGATGTGTATTCAACAGTCTCACCGGAGATACCTTCATAAACCTTTGCTCTGTAAGCTTCTTTAATATCGTTATTATCATTCCATAAATCCATGGAATTCTTATCTAAGGCATTTACCTTTCCGAGTGCTTCGACAAACTCTCCCACTTCTCTGGTAAGTTTAACCATGCCGGGGAATTTCTTTAAAGCACCGATGGTGTAATTCAAGTTTCTTGCAAGTTCGTATGTTTCGCCCATGGAGGAACCGAAAAGTGCGGGCATACCGTTTAATGCGTCATACCATCCGGGCTTTCCGCCTTCCATTTCGATACCCATTCCGTAGGGATCGAGGGTTGCATACTTTGTTGCGGAAAGAAGGATCAGCTTTTCGAGTAAGGATACATAGTGGATCGCTCCCTTGTTCATATCCTTTCTTAATAACTTCTCGGTATTTCTTTCCGATGCATGGTCAATATTATTGTACTGACGGATTCCCTTTTCGGTCTTTACATATCTCTTTGCTCTCTTAAGCAGGTTAGCCTGAGATACAAAGTAAGAATATGCTTCTTCATAAAGCATTTCTTTTTCAGTTTCGGGGAATACGCTTAAGTAATCTTCTATAAGATCCAGGTTATATGTCCAGTGGTCGCACCAGTAACCTTCACCGAAGTTTCCGTTTACTTCAGGTTCAGCGAAATCAATGATCGCTGAGAAGGTCTCTTCCATATTGCTTACCTTGTCGCTTTCTTCAAGTAATCTGTAAAGAGTACCGGGAGTGAAGGGCTTTGTGACAAGAGCCTTAACCTTATCCTTAACGGAAGGATCAAGCTTTCCTAAGATAAGCTCTGCTTTGTCATCGGAAAGTGTATAGGTAGTCTTTTCAATCTGAAGAGGATTGTAACCGTCAAGCTGAATGAGGCTATAGAACATGTGGATATTTTCTTTTCCTACAAAGGGAGCAAAGAAGGTATCACATCTTCTGTTCTGGTTAACATCACGGAAGTTACCGTTACCCTGAGTGTAGTATTCAGGAAGCATGGAGAAGTAGTTGTAATCTCTTTCGATATCGCCGTGCTTTCTTGAATATACATAGAAGATCTTGTTGTTACCGAGTCTGATGGGGAAGCCTCCGCGAAGAAGGTTATCCATGTAGGTGTAACGAACATATTCATCGAACTTGCTGTCACCTGTTCTGGTGCCGATCAGATCGGTAAGTTCTTCCGTAAGTTCACGAGCTCTCAATTTCTTATTTACAAAATACTTATCATCATGATTCTTCTTAAGGAATCCATCTACAACTTCCATGCAGGAGCCTGTGCCGTATACTTCGTAAAGTGTTACGGATTCACCTGCTGCAAGGGTACACTTCTTAGGGAAGAATGCGCAGGGAAGTAAATTGGAAGTATTCTCTCTTAAGGATAATACGTAATCGAGTCCCTGTTCTTCGAAATTAACCGCACGTCCGAGGGAATAGTCGTAGCCGAAAATAACATCGGGATCTGTTACGGGATAAACCATGGAACCGTCTTTTTCATAAGAAGCCGCATAGTTACCTGCTTTGATCTCTACAACGGATGTTGAGTCTCCGAGGCTTGCACGTACTCTGTAAAATGCATTGCCTCCCGCTGTTTTTTCAACCTGCATCCAGGCCTTTGCGGTCTGAGTCATGTTCTTCATGTTGTCAGCGGAAATTCCGTAAGGAATAAGTGCGGGCATACCGTCAAGGATTTCAAATTTCGAAGTCTTATCGGAAGTATTCTTGATAGTAACTTCACGAACAAGTCCGCCGATCTTTTCTTCGGGCATGATGTAATAGGTTACATCAGTCTCAACTCCTGCTTCATCATTAAACTCTTTGATGGTAAGTAAGTTCTTTTCGATGATCATGTCGGATGAAACTCTTTCATCGCTGAAGGGCTCAAAGAATTTACCGTCTTTACGGATGAAGGTTCTGAAACCTGTTCTTTTTACATTCTGATAAGCCACATGTGCAGGATAGAATTCCATTAAAGCATTGTCCTTATTTTCGGAACCAAAGCTTACAACGGCCTGTCCTCTGTTTACGTAGTAGCACCACACGGGAATGCCCTTGATTCCGGCAATACCGGGTAAGAAGCTCGCAAATGTGGATTTTTTTCCAAAATCTTTCATATTTTTCCTTTCGCAGGTTCCTTTAGCAAAGTGTAATATCGATTACATGAACCTTATCTTTTCCGAGTTTTTGTATTTTGTCCTTGCATAAAGAAGCTTTTATGGTATCAACGGGAAGGCTTTCTGTTCCGTCAAGTACCGCTTCTTTAACCTTGTATTCCCCAAAATCCAATTTATTTACATTCATATAGTTTACTTTAAAAGTTGTCTTCGCAAAGGTGAGTTCGATGGATGCGTTACCTTCGTCATCAAACTGTTCCTTTAAAAGCTTGGGTTCGAAGATAAGAGCTCCAAGATTGCCTCTTACGCCGAACATCTGGTTAACAACCGTCATCATGTACCAGCTTGCTGCGCCGGTAAGATAATGATAAAGACCTCTTCCGCCCTTTCCAAAATATTCGGGAATACCGGGATAGATGTGACCCTTATTGAAGTCTGCAGACTGTCTGTAAAGGGTTCCCAAAGCCTTATATCCTTCTTTTGCAAAACCGCGCTGATAAAGGGCATTTGCAAACATGGTGGTCATATGTGAGAATACGGCACCGTTTTCTTTTTCACCGAAAGCAAAACCGAACATACGGCCCATATCGGTTTTGATCTCCTTGAAATCGGTATTAAGTCTGTAACCGCCGGCAGCTTCATCATAGAGATAGGTATCTGCGGCCTTTGCAATGGACTTTACCTGTTCCTTGGTGGCTGTGCCGCCCATTACGGAGAATACCTGGCCTGTAAGTGTCATGTTGACTCTGCCATCACGTTCACCGTCAAGAGCACGTCCGTTGTCATCATAGTAGCCGTTGAACCAGCCGTTACCGATGCTATCCTTAACCCATTCCTGCTTTCTTATGTGTTCTCTCAGCCACTCTGCATCCTTACGTAAGGTATCAGCAAGAGCTAAAGTTTCAACCTCAATGGTTTCACCGGATACATGATGCTTAACGCTGCCACAGTAGGTTTCAAGAAGCTTATTCTTAGCTTGAATACTTTCATATAAATCGTCGCCGGTCTTTAATAATTCACTTGTTTCTTTTAAGAGATTTACCTTTGTTACGTTTTCTTTATGTAAGCATTCAAGTAAATCTGCGATATCTGCAAGGTTTTTAGCATATGCATTGGAGAATGCAACGGATTCACCGCGCTTTCCTGCCATATCAAGAGCGTCGTTCCAGTCTGCGTCACGAAGTCTTAATACATTGTGTTCGCCCACTTCCCAGAAAGCTGTAAGGTTCTGGATAAGCAGGTGCTCCAATATAGTTCCCTTATAGGTGTTACCCTTAGGATCTTTTTCACGAAGAGATTCACCATCCCATTCATTGTCGATGGCAAGACCTCTCATAACCTGACGATCCTTATAATAAGGAACTTCCTTGGTAAGGATGTTTAAGTCACCGGTCTGGTCGATGTAAAGCTTTGTAGTGATGAGGGGCCATACGCCATGGTCCATCCATACACGGGTGATGCCGTTTCTGTCTGCTTTGAATTCACCAAGCTTGTTACCGATGATCGTTGCGTTGGAACCGTCGATACGTACGCCTTCATAGTTGGAAAGGAGCATATCGCGCACACCGTCGGGGTTCATGATAAGAAGCGCAAGGCAATCCTGCCATAAGTCTCTCCATCCTCTTCCGCCACGGCCGTAGTCGTGATGAGGCAAGAAGGAACAACCGAAGAGTCTTCTTACTTCAGGCTGGAAGCTTACCCATCTCATGAAGCCGTCGAAGTTAACATCACCGGTTTCGTAAAGTACGTTGATCTTCTTTTTCCAATATTCCTTAACTTCCTTAAGGCCTGCTTCCGCCTTTTCGAAAGTGCTGTATCTAGCTGATACGGAATCAGCTTCTTTTTCATCGGTGGTAAGTCCCATAAGTACTACATACTTAACAGTTTCACCTGCTTTAACGGTAACACTTGAAAACTTAAGTCCGCCCATGGCTTCCACACCGTTTACGGTAAATCCTTCTTTTACGCCGGAAGCATTCTCGATCAAGGTAATGGGGCGTTCAAAAGAACCGCCTTCTCCGATGAATTCGTTGGTATCGGGGAAGAATTCGGATGCGGTATTTCCCTTTGCATCGGTGCCTGTCACATAGTAAAGGGTATCATTTAACTGATGTCCTCTTTCATCAAAGGAAAGAGTGGGATTAACAATGACCTTGCCGTTCTTTACATATACTCTGTGAAGAAGGCTTGTAACATGTCTGTGGTCTCTTAAATTGTCGGCAGAGCGGCCGTAAATGGGAGCCGCTGTTACGAATGTATACTCGGCATCCTTGGAATCCGTGTTGGTGATTTCAACCATGTGAACTTCCGTATTGTCATTAACGGGCACGTAGCTTGTGATGCTTGCTTTGATGGATCCGTCAGCCGCTTCCCTTGTCATCTTATGGAAAAGAATACCGGCTTCAACCGTTACCTTATCTTCCATTAAAGCCTGCTGCCATACGGAAATACCGGTAAGTGACCAGGGCTTCATGCCTTCACGAAGTACCCAGAAGTTTCTGGAGCTTCTGTTGTTATGAAGGTTCTCAATGCTGGTGGGCTCGAGTAAAAAGTGGTTCTGGTCAAGCTTTGCATCACCGTTTAAAGAAGGTGTTACTGCAGATTTAAGTCCTGCTTCACCTCCAAGGGGGAAATATAAACCTGTGTAGCTGTCCGCATACTCAAGTTTGAAAGTGCCTTCCTTATCCAGGAAAACACACTGATTGTTCTTTATTTTGTTTAAATCTCTCATTTGGGCATACCTCCCTTTCTTACACTTAAGAATAAAAAAAAGAGACTTGTTTATTAAGGTCCCTTTTTTTATATTGGTGTTATTTTTCAGATTAATAATGCATAAAAACGCTTTAATCAGGCCTAAAGTACTACCTGTTTTTTTCAAGGAGTTTCTTGATCTTGCTCTTGGCTCTCTGTAAAGCATTATCAGTTGATTTTTCATCCTTAGCAAGGACTCTCGCGATTTCCGTGTAATTCATACCGGTCAGAAATAACTCCAGAGTCTCTCTTTCAAAAGAAGATAATTCCGTCTCCATCCAGCCCTTTATGATCTTTACATTCTCCTGATCTATCACCAGGCTTTCGGGATTTTCATCAATTGTAGATGCAATTTTATATAAAGCTGAGGAAGCATCCTCCCCTGCATCACCGTTATGCTCTGAAGCCCCCGGAGATAAAGAAACATAGGAATTAAGGGGCGCGTGCTTTTTACGGGCGGAGGCGGTGACGGCAGTATACATCTGCCTTGATACGCAAAGATCCGCAAAAGTAAAAAAGCTTGCATCACGGCCGCTGTCATAATCACGGATCGCCTTAAAGAGACCTATCATGCCTTCCTGTATCAGATCTTCGGTATCAGCGCCGAGAATATACATGGAACGGGCTTTACTCTTGACTAAAGGCTTGTACTTATCCATAAGATAATCCGTGATCTCCCCTGCTCCGTCTCTCAGCATGGAGATCAGCTCTTCATCCTTTATATCTTCATATTTATTTTTTATAAAGTCTTTGTCTTGCAATTTCAAATCCCATTACCCCCATGGCAACAGAAGCATTAAGGGAATCGATATCACCCTTCATGGGGATCGATGCCACAAAATCACATTTTTCTTTTACAAGGCGTCCCACGCCGTCACCTTCGTTACCGATGACAAGTCCGATGGGGCCTGTTAAATCAAGGTCATACATGGTGGTGCCGCCCATATCTCCGCATACAAACCATAAACCCTTTTCTTTTAACTCTTCGATGGTCTTTGCAAGATTTGTTACCTTAACAACGGGAGTATAGTTTAAGGCTCCTGCAGAAGTACGCGCAACAGTTGCGGTAAGTCCCACCGCTCTCTGCTTCGGTATTATAACACCATGCGCTCCGCAAAGATTGGCGGTACGGATAATGGCGCCAAGATTATGAGGATCTTCTATATTATCAAGAAGCACTATAAAAGGAGGTTCCCCCTTCTTTTCGGCAAGTGCGAATATATCTTCCATTTCGGAATAGTCATAAGCCGCGGAAATAGCGATAACGCCCTGGTGATGTCCTGTTTCCGACATCTGATCAAGGCGTTCTTTTTCCACGTACTTAATAACCGTATCCTGTTTTCTTGCTTCACGCTTAATGGTAAGAACCGGTCCGTCCTGACAACCATCAAGAACATATAGTCTGTCGATGGTCTTGCCGCTTCGCATGGCTTCAAGAACGGCGTTTCTTCCCTCTATTTTTGATTCATTAAATGACATCTTTAAGTCCCTTTCGTATTAGCTCAAGCATTCTGGGGCTTCTTTTTGAAAGGAAAAGATAACCCATCAATGCTTCAAAGCCTGTGGCTTTTCTGTAATCGGAGACGGAAGCGTTCTTGGCCTTGGTCTCTGATTTCTGATTTCTTCCCCTTTTGTAAATGTTTAATTCTTCCTCGGTAAGGCTGTCCATGATAGCATCTATCATGTCGGCCTGGGCCTTGGCATTTACAAGATCGGTGGAATCCTTATGTACCCTTGACATCTGTCTGTTACCCTTAGAAATAACAATGGTACGGATAACGGTTTCATAAACCGCATCACCGATGTATGCGAGCATGAGAGGCGCTACCTCTTCAGGCTCAATGTCGGGCAGATCATATTCCTCTTTTATATTCTCCGAAAATTCCATTATTTGCTAAGCTCCTTTACACGTTCTTCAAGTTCCAAAAGCCTGTTTATAAGTTCAGAATTAGCTCTCTGTAAATTCTGGATATCTTCTCTTACGGGGTCGGGGAGATCCGTCTGGCACAGTTCCTTCTGAGGAATGTCCATGCAGCTGTTTTTTACAACCCTTCCGGGAACACCCACAACCGTAGAGCAGGGCGGTACTTCTTCAAGCACAACGGAACCTGCGCCGATCTTTGAATTGTCACCGATCTTAAAGGATCCCAAGATCTTGGCGCCGGCGCTTATCATTACGTTGTTTCCGATGGTGGGATGACGCTTTCCCTGTTCTTTTCCCGTACCTCCCAGGGTAACTCCCTGATAGAAAGTACAGTTATCTCCTATTATCGATGTCTCACCGATAATAACGCCGTTACCGTGGTCTATGAAAAGACCCTTTCCGATCTGGGCGCCGGGATGAATTTCAATCCCCGTTCTTCTTGCTGCCCGCTGAGAAATGTAACGCGCCCAAAAATAATGTCCCTTTAAATAGAGCTTATGAGCACGTCTGTAGCTGAGCATGACTTTAAAGCTTGGATACAGAAGCACTTCCCAGTCTGAATGTATTGCTGGGTCACGTTCCCTGATTATTTTTATTTCTTCTTTGATTTCTTTTATAATTCCCATAATTCAGTATTTTATCCCAAGAGTTTTTCCTTTTCAATGCCTATTAAAGGATAGGCAAAAGAACTTTTAAGCTTTTGCTTCCGCAGCTTCCAAAGAATCATAGCCATATAATTTCACGTTATTCTCCATGATCTCACGGGCTATGTTTCTTCCTTCTTTTGCAAAAGAAGCTACATGAGTTGCATATAATTCCATCATCTTGTCTGAATAGGTTCCGATCTCGCCCCTCAAATAGGTTTCATAGGAAGTATTAAAGGGATCGTCCTCGTAGGCATGTATGGAGCGGGCTCTGTCGGAAAGTCCCGGGAATTCTTTGGCAAATTCTTCCATCATACCTACCTGTATTTCAGCTACCGCATCAATTAACTTCTGCTTATCTTCGCTTATTACAGGGAAGTTTTCCTTTAACTCGGCATACTTTTCAGGGGCGGTCGATTCCATCATGCGACCGTATTTTTCGGTAATGAGATTGTGGCCGTAACTTAATTCTCTTTCAAAATCATATAGGTACTGCATGAGCATCTCGCGGTTCCAAAGCATGTACTGGCTTCTTCTCATAATATTGAAGGTATAGAAATCATCCTGGCAATATGCTCTTCCGCCTTCGTTCTTTACCTTATCAAAGGCGTCGTACTCTGTCTTTACGATCTTTGTGATTATTTCTTCTTCGGAAAGCTCCACAAGTCCCGCCTTAAAGATTATCTCCTCCTTGTGATGGTCCAGATAATCGTCGGAATCGCTTATTATGCCTTCTTTATAAAGGAGTCCTGCCAAAAGCTTTCCAAGCTTTAAAACGGAATCCTTTTTCTTTGCATCTTTTAAATGGTGCGAAAGTTCCTCTCCGAAGGGAAGGTTCTTAATGTTCATAAAAAGCCATTTATCATGGGGAAGCGGTACTTTTGCAATATAATGGGCAAGCTTCATAGCATATTTAAGTGCATCACCCAGCATAATGGATGCGGTGATATCGTCGCCTCTTTCTTTTACCCTTGCAAGATTGTACTGTCCGCATTGTGAGAACATTGATGCACATTCTGCAATACGGAGATACCTTAAGCTTTCGGGATAATTCTCCCATATCTCTTTTTTGATCTTTCCAAGCTCTCCGGTGGGATCTGCAAAGATCTCTCCGTTCTGGGTGAGTGAGAAAGCATAGTCGGAAACCATGGCATAATCTTCTTTTTTAAGGGGATAAACGGTAAGAAGATCCTTGAAGAAATCTTCGTATACGAAAACACCGTGGCGCTTGTGAGTGCTTACTTTTTTACTGCGCTTTGCGCCGTCTATTTCATCGGGAAGATTCTCATAGATCTTATTAAGCTTATCGCCTATCAATTCATAGGTCTCTCTGTCCGTAAAAATACACAGATCCGGACCCCAGTCATGATCTCTTGACAATTCGTCATCAAAGCCAAAGCAATCGGAGCCGCGGCCCATTAAGGCAACTGCCACCTTATCGACATAACCCGGAAGCTCCGATTCAAGCGCGGGTTTAAAATATTTTTCATATAATTTTCGGGAAATCCTCAGGCCGTAGCCGGGACCCTTTGAAAATAACTTTAGAGCATCCTTTATCCGATAATAGAATTCCGTCTTGCCGGAATGCTTTAAAACCATCTCGAGAGCTTCTTTTAATGTATCTTCGCCTTCCGAACCCATGGTAAGACCCAGCGCATAAAGGGCTGCTGCCAGATGTTCGTCTTCTACCTTCTGTTTTCTGAACATGCTTACCGCGATCAAAGCTTCTTCGCGGGCTTTTTCCTGATCGAGAGTCGCAATGAATGTATTGGCGAGGTTGGCATGGGTTACCGCCATTTCGTATTTTTCGTCATTGTCCGTTGATATTAAAAGTGCCATTTCAAGAGCGGTAATGGCGTTATGGATGTCACCCATTTCCTGATATAAAAGGGCCTTGTTGTTATAGAAGCTTGCAAGAAGCATTGATTTTGGGGGAAGGGCTTTTTTATAGGTTTCCTCCGCAAGCTCATAATACTCTAACGACTTCTGAAGCTCGCCGCCTGCCCTGTAGGCAGTTGCCACATTTAACATGCATGTGGCATAGGGAATACTTCCTTTAAGTCCCATGCGGTTAGAAAGATCCAGGATCCTATCCGCAATAACATATGACTCATCATATCGCCCCATTTCGCGAAGCAGGCCTATGTAGTCATTTAAGCTTTGAAGGAGCGCTCCGTCATCTTCAGCTTCCACCGCTCTTTTTATCTCGTCGGTTATTTTTTCTTCGTATTCCAAGTTAGTCACGCTTCTACCTCTTCGATGTAATATATCCTGGATTCAAAATCCTGGAACTTTCTTGTTTCACTATTATATCCCGTGCCTCCGAAGGCCTGTGTAAGCCTGATGCCCGCTTTATTTAACAGAGCTCCGCTTACCACATAATCTTCTTTTTCCCCATCCATCTTAATGACCTTGGCGAGGACATTGTGAATAAGAGAATCCTTCTTCACTCTGATGGGAGATACCATATTTACAAGATCCCCGAACTCTTTAATATTATGTTTAAGGGGTTCGTTGTACATATGATATATTTTATCATCTGCAAGTCCCTCTGTCTTCAGATTAAAGAAGAAATCGTTGGGGTTGACAAGCTTATTAAAGATCACGGCAATGGCTTTCTTTTTATCTTCGGAAACTACCATCCACTGGTTATCGTTAATTACATAAAAGTCCCCGTTAAAATAAACATCCCGCCACTTTTTCTGAGCTTCCACCTGGCGCTTTACTTCCGAAAACTCTTCCCCGGTCAATTCTCCGAGATTCATCTCGTATCCGAAAGCTCCAAAAGAAGCGATATTGTATCTTGTATAAAGTGGTGTATTTCTTAAGGTCTGATGATTGGGGCAGGCTGATACATGACTTCCCACCGTATTCATGGGATAGCCGTAGGAGTATCCCCTCTGGATCATCATGCGCATTACGGCATCCGTATCATCGGAGCCCCAGATCTGCGGGAAGTAGCTTAAGATACCAAGGTCAAATCTGTTACCGCCGGATGCGCAACCTTCAAACAATATATCGGGGAATCTCTCCGTAAGGGTCTTCATGATCCTGTATAAATTGATCACATATCTGTGAAGAGTTTCTTTCTGACGTTCATGGGGAAGGACCCTTGAATAAACATCCGAAAAGAAACGGTTCATATCCCATTTAACGTATTCGATCTTACCGGATGAGAATACACGGCTCATTGATTCTATCACAAAATCAACTGCTTCCGGATTGGTCAGATCTAAGATCATCTGATTTCTTCCGAGGGAATGGTCTCTTCCTTCTATCTTCATGGCATATTCTGGATGTGCTCTGTAAAGATCCGAATCTTCATTGATCATTTCAGGTTCAACCCAGATACCGAACTTAAGACCCATTTCATGTATCTTCTCGGACAATCCTTTTATGCCATTTGGTAATTTTTCCGTATCAACTTCCCAGTCTCCCAATGATGTATGGTCATCATTACGGCCTTTAAACCAGCCGTCATCCATTACAAAAAGTTCAACCCCCGCTTCTTTTGCTTTTGATGCAAGATTTAAAAGCTTCGTTTCATTGATCTTAAAGTAGCAGGCTTCCCAGGAGTTAAGAAGAATGGGGCGCGTTTCATCGCGGAATCTGCCAGGGACAATGTGTTTCTTTACAAAATGCTGCATATTTAAAGAAACACCACGGTATCCCGTATCGGAATAGGTCATGACAGCCTCGGGAGTTTCGAATGATGCCCCGGGCTCAATGGTCCATTCAAAGGTTTCAGGACATATTCCCTGTAAAAACCTTGTCTTATAGAAACCGCTTACATCAAGTGCTTCATAGTGATTTCCCGAATATAGGATATTGAAGCCGTAGCCTTCTCCGTGCTTTTCCGTGAAGTCATCGCCACCCACCATTACAAAGGGATTATTTCTGTTGGAGGATACGCCCGAAAGAGTCCTGTTTACAAAGAGCCCGTGGCTCACTTTCGTTTCGTGCATTTCCATCTCACGGACCCAGTTACCGCCGAAGGTTATCATCTTATAGTCTGCACCATAGAAATCCACCTGATTACTCATAATGCGGTGAAGCTTTATTTTTTCGCTGCCTTCATTTCGTAAAACAGCTCTTCTTGCTATGACATTTTCTTTTTCGAATACGGAATAGAAAAGCTCTAACTTAACGGGCTTTACGGCTTCTTTTAAAGTGATCTTGATAAGGTCGTCGGCGCCGTAGGATAAAGGCATTGTTTCACATGTATTTTCGTGAGGATCAAGTATTTCATAGGAATCAAAAAGAAAATCACTTGTAACTGTGCCGTCTTCATATTCGATCTCCAGAAAAAAGTCCCTTATATCGCCCTTTCCCGGAGCTGATACCTCAAGCAGTACATCATCCATGGAAATATTGGTGCCGGGCTTATATTCAACGGTGGTGCCCTTGCCGTGGCTCACTTTTTCCTGAAGTGCTTCCGCCGCTTTTTCCATTTCACCGGGAACATTTATTTTCCCGCCAAAATGAAGGTGTGTCACCACACCTTCATCTGTTACGGAAAATGCATAAGAACTGCTTTCTGTATTAAGTAAAAAGAATCTGTCTTTAGAAAAAATCATCTTATGATTCCTTTCTTGTTTCTATTTTCCTGCAAATATCGTCATAAACTTCTTCCGTAAGATCGTATTTCTTTATGTAGATTATCGAAGCTATGAGCATCATTGCGAAGGGAAGGACCGTCATGGATGCAAGAAGTCCTACTTTCTGATAATCTGCAACTCCTGCGATAATGTCACTTATAAGACTTGTCTTCTCAGCTGCCGTTACAAGGCCCTGCTCTGCCTGGGTCTCATACTCTGAAATCTTGTTGGTATAATCGGTTACCTTAAAGAGCATGTATGTTAAGGATGTGATAATAACGGTTACGGAACTTGAAAGCTTGGTAAGGAAGGGTCTCATTGAAGTAATGATCGCTTCATCGCGGGTTCCGTATTTATATTCGTTGTACTCTACCGTATTTATGATGGAGATCATAAGTACCAGATAGAAGCCGTACTGACCGAAGTTGGCAAGCATGAAGCCTATGGTAAGAACCCAGAACTTGATGGTGGAGCTTGGCATAAATACGCCACCGCAAAGCTGGGTCAGGTATCCGACGGCTGCTCCCACTGTCATTATGTAAACCAGTTTCTTTCTTGATACTTTCCTTGAAATAGCAGGATAAAATACCATCAGTATCGCTGTTGCCATCATGCCGACGGTTGTGAAGGTCGAATACATGCCGCCTTCATAACCGAATTCAAAATATATATAATTGCTTCCCGCGCCGCCGAGCACTATGCCGTTTCCGATTTCCTGAAGCAAGAATGCAAGGGCAACGATCATTAACTGGTCATTCTTTACGATGGTGTCGGCAATCTTCTTAAAGCTTAAAGGAGGCGCTTCCGTCTCCATATCATCTCTGTTTTCCTTTGTTCCGAAAAGAGTAAAGAGAATAAATAAGGGTGAAAGCACTGCGATTATGAGAGCGATCCTTCCGTAGGCGGTTTTAGCGCTTCCTCCGAGAGCAAATTCACCTGTAGTAAATAAAGGAATGCAGATGGATGCGATGGTTCCGCCGATACCTGCAAAGAGAGTCGCTCTTGCCGTTAATTTGTTTCTTGTATCGCTGTCCTTTGATAAAGCAGGCACCATGCCCCAGTAGGAAATATCATGCATGGTATATGTGATACTGTACATAAAATAAATGATGCCAAAGAATATGATAAAGTCCCATCCCTGGAGATTTGTATTAAATGCAAGATATACAACCACACTTGTAAGAACTATTCCGATGGCAAGCCATGGTTTAAATTTACCGTATTTTGTTCTGGTCTTTTCGATGATATTTCCCATGACGGGATCGTTAAGAGCATCGAATATACGGGCAGCCACCATGATCGCAGTGATCGCAGCCAGCTGTTCATGAGTAATGCCTATCCTCGTATAAAGAATGAACATGAGAATAAAATTGGTGAACAGGTTATAAACCATATCACGTCCCACTGTTCCTATGGGATAGTTAATCAAGTTTTTCTTTTCCTGAGTCATCAAGCCACCTCCTAGAGTTCCTTAACTTCTTCTTTGTGTATCGAAAATTCAAGCCGTACTGTCTCGGTCTGTGCATTTATGATCGTGACGATGGCCGTATCTCCTTCTTTTGCATCGGGTAATGAACGTAAATATGTGCCGCCCATGCCGCCTCTAAGGCATGAAATATTGGGGCCTATAAGTTCAACAGGTCCGGAAATGCTTATGGAAACAGGCTCATTAAAGAAAGGAAGCACATTTCCGTATTCATCCACCGCCCGGATCCTTAAAGCCACCACGTCATATGTCTTATCAATGTAAAAAGAATCACTCGACGGAATTACCTGTAAGGAAGGGGCTTCCGTGATTGTCTTTACACATGTCTTTACTACTTTCCCGGCCTTCACCGCTTCGTATTTATAAACAGGAGCCTTCTCTCCCCAGTTTCCTACGTATTTGGTATACAGGCCCACAGCTCTTTCCATGCTGATATGCTTGATAAGCATGAGCTTCCCTGCGGTGAGCATCACGGACTTAGGCATTCCGCCGAAGCCGTACATCGCAAAGGCATTTAAAACCTTCTTTACGTCCTCACGGGTCTTTTTACTGAAATCTTTTTCATTTACAAGGGCATCTCCCACGAAGTCATTGATGGGAATGGGGCCGTGCTTAAGATTCTTAAAGGGCGAATCATTCTTCTTATAAGTGGTTATCTTTACATCATCTTTATAAAAATTGACTTCATCGGCATTAGTGAATATGAAGGTTTCGCCGCGGTTACATTCAGGATGCTCTCCGATATCCATGGTGGAGGATACTTCGAGAAAGTCCTTATCTCCCTGGGATGAATATACATTGGCCGCCATCTTTTCGTTTCTGAACATATCAAGAACGCCATGATAACAGATACGGTCGCCGGAGCCAAAGTCTCTGTGAGTGTTATAATCTGCCATACACCAGCCAAAAGAACCTGCAATATCTTTTTCTCCCGCAACCGAGTCTATGACTCTTGCATGGCGAAGAGCATGCTCAAGTCTCCTGTCTTCCTGATCGAAGGCTTTTGTAGGATACATATGACCGTTATATTCCGTGATGAGATATCCTTTTTCCATGTCGGAGGTCACGTTTTTCTTGGGCTCACAGCCCGGCGTCTTACCGTTATGTGAAAAATCATTGTAGGTATAAACATCCTCGAATAAATGACTCTTTTTAAAGTTACGGACTCCGCCTGTTTGGCGCGTCTTATCGAGGGAATGCGCTATTTCATTGGTCCGTTTGTAAAATTCATCGCTGTCTACGGATTCATTGATGCGGACTCCCCACAGTATTATTGAAGGATGATTACGATACTGTGTAACCATTTCTTTAACATTTTCGCAGGCCACATCCTGCCATTCCCTGTCACCTATGTATTGCCATCCCGGCATTTCGGTAAATACCAAAAGGCCAATCTCATCGCATCGGGCTATGAAATCATGGGAATCGGGATAATGGGATGTTCTTACGGCATTAAGTGAAAGCTCATGCTTTAAAATATCCGCATCCATTACCTGCATGGATTTAGGCATTGCATAACCTGTATAGGGATAGCACTGATGACGATCGAGGCCCCGGATCTTAAGCTTCTTTCCGTTTAAATAAAAACCGTCTTTTTTAAACCTGGCTTCTCTGAAACCAAATCGCACAACGCTTTCGTCGCACAGATTATTTTCAAAGATCTCGGTACGGATGTTATAAAGCTTAGGATTATCAATATCCCACTTTTTGATGATCTTCGGAGCAACACATTTAAAAAGCATTTTCCCGTTACTTATTCTTAAATCATCGATCGAAAGCTCTACTTCTCCATCCTCTGTCTCTATGAACTGTTTAACTGTCACAGAATCTCTTAATTTCTCTATTTCAAGTTCGGTATTTAAATATATTCTTTCGCCTTCAAAGGCTGAATATAAGAAAATGTCTTTGATATATACGGGATTTTTTATATCAAGATATACATCTCTGTAGATGCCGCCGTAGGTCATGTAATCAATCACCTTGCCGAAGGGAGGAACATTTATCTTATCTTCTCTGGAATCCACGGACAGCACTATCACGTTCTCTGCATCAAAGCGCACATAGTCCGTAATATCCGCCGTAAAAGCGGTATATCCCGAGTTATGGGTAAGAATATATTCTCCGTTCACATAGAGCTTTGCAACATGGGCAACTGCCTCAAAGGTCAGAAGAATTCGTTTACTTTCATATTTTTTCTCTAAAAAGAAGGATTTTCGGTATGCGGAAAGCATCTGATAAATGCCCTCGTCAAAATAATTAAAAGGCATTTCTTTTACCGTGTGGGGAATGCGGACTTGTTCCATTCCTTCAACGGAAGCGAGGGGATTTACGATATCCTCGGTGAATGCAGGTGAAAACAGCCAATTGTTGTTTAGATAAAAACGCATATACAGTTAAACCTCCCCGATGTGAATTATCACACTTTTTATAATTATATCATCAATCTGTTAATTAAACAAAAATTCCGTGTACAATTTGCTATCATTACGAAACAAAAAACTCCCCGAAGTGTGATGTACTCCCATTACCGGACATCCGGTAACGGGAAGATACATATCACCCTAAGGGGAGCATGGGATACTATTTAATTTAAGTACATTCCTTTGGGACTTTCTTTCATTTTCCCGATCATCACAAGTAAAAGTACTATTAAGACAACAGCGGCGAAGGCAATGGAACCGATCAGTACAAAAACAGGGCCCTGAAGCTTTTCTTCGCTTATATCAAAGAATCCCTTGGATGTGTTCGCAGTATCCGTAACCTTTTCATCTTCCGAGCCCGTTACTGATACTTCCACACTGCTCTTATCAGATTCTTTTTCTTTTGATTTATCTTCAAATAAAGGCTCCGGCTCCGGAGAAGTCGTGTTGCCTGCTTCGGATTCTGTTATTTCCGAAACCACCGTATCTTTATCCTTGGTGGATGGCACCTTCACAACTTTGGCACCGGGTCGCGCCGTAGCGGCAGCGTTACTTGTACTTGTATTTGTATTTGTATCCGTAGCAGTGTTATTAGCGGATGTATTGCCTGAGCTGCTGCTAGAACCGCTTCCGGAGCTGCCGCTTCCCGAACTTCCCGAAGAAACTGCCGTCCATCTTGCGGTAAGAGTAACATCCTCGGTGATGGCCGTTGTAAAATCAAATGCCGTACTGTTACGTAACCATCCGCCAAAGGTGTATCCGCTTCTTGTGGGATTGGCAGGACTCGTAATGGTACTTCCGCTCTTTACGGAAAGTGCAGGAACAATGCTTCCTCCTGCGGAATCAAATGTTACGGTACAGGGTGTAACCCCGGCATAAACAAGAGAATACTTGGAGAAGTATCTTGAGTAAACATATACGATTCCGTTGGTCTTATCCACGTAATAGGTTCCATCCGTGTAATTACCGGTAGGCTTAGCATTTAATGGTGTGAATCGAAGTGTTGTGTCATTATGAACTCTCACCACAACAGGGTTCTTTTCCGTTACGGAAGTGCCTACGGTAAGAGCGATTTCAATGGGTATTTCGGTATCGGGTACAGTTACTCCCGTGCCGGAAGTATCGATCGCTTCAAGTGTTGCGCCGGTATATTTTCTTACATCAATATCAATATAAGCTTTCTTTAATTCACTTTCTTCAAAACCTACAAAAAGGCCTGAAGCCCCGGAAAGAATATCATCTTCCGTATCTGTATCGACGGTTGATGGATCCACCAGTTCAACATCAAGTTTTACTTTTACAGCCGTACCTGAAGTAACTAAGGTGCCTGCATATGTATCAAGATTTGCTGATTCTACTTCTGTTACGGTATTATCGTCACCTCCATCACCTGAAAGAGCGGTTTCAGAATCACTGTTAGGTGTGATGGTTAAGGTTCCGGGTACGAATGTAATGTCATAATTTCCACCTGTTACCGCAAGAGTACCCTGAGTGATTGAATATGTTCCCGCTGTTTCACCGGCTGCTCGCGCTAATGCTCCCGTAAGAACGGTTCCTTCAGTATCGCTTCCGACAAGCCCCGTTACCTGATAGGTAAAAGAAGGATCATCGGCACCTGCCAATTTACTCTTATTATCGGCAGTAACAGTAATTCCCTTTTTTTGTACCGTAAGTACAGAATTAACTTCACAGGATGCCCTTGTAGCTGTTTCAGCAGTCACCACTTTAACCGTAAACTGACCGGATCTTGTGATAGTAAGTAGATTACCGTCAATAGAACCTATTCCCGTTGTCTCCTGGGCTACCAGAGAATATGTTCTCCCCACCACATCTTCGGTGAAAAGGAAACTGAATAAATTACTAAGGTCGTATGTACTGCCATTGTAAGTAATAGTTCGCGGCATTGCTGTGGGTGGGTTCTCTGTCTTACTAATGGTAAATGTATATGCAGAAAGTTTTTCACCCGTGTAATTTCCCTTAAATATTGCTTTAACCTTATAATCTCCGGGAAGGCCGGGTTCCGTGGCACTCGCCTCGTATTCAGTATCATTAACACCCACATACTGAAGGTCATAATCCGTACCTTCCGTAAGCGTTGTATTGGTAGCTGTTATCTTAACTGTAGCAACAGGCACTACCTTGGCTGCTCCATATTCAAAAGAAGCTTCATCATATGTAATGGCAGTACCTGATGAAATATCTTTTCCTGCAATTGTATACTGCACGGAAGCAGTTGCTCCCGAAAGAGTTATGTTGGCAGTATATGTACCGGCATCTGTAGGTGCTTCGTCAAGGGTAGTAGAGCCTTGTTTATAAACTATTTGAGGAGCAGACTCTCCGGGAATGCTTCCCGTAATGGTTGCTTCAGGGCTTCCTGTTCCTTCAAAAACAGTAAGTGTCGGAGCTACTATTGTTAAGGTCGCTTCCGTACTTCCAATATGTCCGCTGTCAGTATTCGCACATGTTGCGGTTATGGTTGCGCCTTCAGCCGTATAGTTACCCCATGTGTGAACATGGCTGGTGGTGGTGAATGCTGCGCCTTCACTTACTTCTGATGCGTTGTGATTGTCATCTCCAACTGCTTTTTGATAAAAGGTATAAGTCTCATTGGCTTCAAGACCGGAGAATACAGGGCTTTCCTGCCATTCACCATCTCCACATTTATAATTACCGTTAGCTATTGCCACAAGGGTAATGGTATCTATGGTAGCGTTTTCAAGTTCCGGTGCTCCTACTGTCTGGTCGGCCTTGGCAATGGAGAAAGCCTGCGTAGCTACTGTGGGAAGTGCATAGTTAGTGTTACTTAATAATGTCGCTGTTGCGGTATAGTCTCCCGCATTAGTCTGTCCGCCTGTTACAGTAACAGTACAGGTGTCCCCTGCTTCAAGTCCCGTGGCTATTGCCGTAGGGCACTTCTCCTCTCCGTCGTAAGTAAATGCCGTGTTGGTCCAGTTAAGACCTATTGTCTTCGCTGTAATAACTACATCCTCTGATCCTGTCACATCAGCGTAGTTTGCCTTGCTGACTTTGTAGTAAACCGTGTAGGTACCTACATTGGTATATGTAAGCGATTCATTAGATGTATATGTGCCGTTTGCTGTTCCATAAGTTACTGTAGCGCCCTCGGGTGCTGTCACGGTAATTCCGTGAGCTGTCTTATCATAAGCGTCCGAAAAACCTGTTGCAGTTACGTCTCCCGACATATCGGCACCGGTAATGCTGAAGGTATGTGTTACTTCCGCAGGAAGGATATAGTTACCGTTATCTAAAGACGTGGCTGTAGCTGTATAGTCGTTACCTGCTGCAGTCTGTCCGCCCGTAACTGTTACATTACAGGTATCCCCGTCTTCAAGTCCTGTTGCTATAGCTGTAGGGCACTTTTCCGTTCCGTCGTAGGTAAAAGGATCTCCTGACCAGTCAAGACCTACCGTCTTAGCCGTAATTGACACTGATCGAGAACCTGTTACATCCGCATAATTAGTTCTTTCAACTTTATAGTAAACCGTATATGAGCCTGCGTCGGTATATGTAGGTGAAGCATCAAGTGTATAGGTGTCGTTCTCTGTTCCGTAAGTTACCGTAGCACCATCAGGAGCCGTTACCGTAATGCCGTGGGCGGCTTTATCATATGTACCCGAGTAACCTGTTGCGCTTATACTTCCCGACATGTCACCATTAGTAATACTGAAAGTATGGGTATTTTCCGCAGGAAGGGTATAGTTATTGTTATCTATGGATGCGGCTGTAGCTGTATAGTCATTGCCCACTGCAGTCTGTCCGCCCGTAACTGTTACATTACAGGTATCCCCGTCTTCAAGTCCTGTTGCTATAGCTGTAGGACACTTTTCCGTTCCGTCGTAAATAAAAGAATCTTCTGACCAGTCAAGACCTACCGTCTTAGCCGTAATTGACACTGATCGAGAACCTGTTACATCCCCATAATTAGTTCTTTCAACTTTATAGTAAACCGTATATGAGCCTACATCCGTATATGTAGGTGAAGCATCAAGTGTATAGGTGCCGTCTACTGTTCCGTAAGTTACTGTAGCGCCATCAGGTGCCGTTACCGTAATGCCGTGGGCGGCTTTATCATATGTACCTGAATAACCGGAAGCCGATACCTCCCCCGACATATTCGCATTGGCAATGCTGAAAGTATAGGTGACTACCGCAGGAAGGGTATAGTTACTGTTATCTAAAGACGTGGCTGTTGCTGTATAGTCATTACCTGCTGCAGTCTGCCCGCCCGTAACTGTTACGGTACAGGTATCTCCGTCTTCAAGTCCTGTTGCTGTTGCTGTAGGGCACTTCTCCGTACCGTCATAGGTAAAAGAATTTCCTGACCAGCTAAGCCCCACTTCCTTGGGCGTTATTGAAAAAGCAACACTTGCGGTCTCTTCTCCCCAAGTAAACTCAGCAATATAATGTCCCACATCAACAGGTGCTCCTGCCAGTGCATCTCCATCCGGCACAGTACTTCCCGAGCCCGTCGAATTATAATATGTCACGGATTCAGGTGCTGATTCCAGCTCCGCAGGGGCTTCATCGGGATAACCGGTTATGGCAGCCGTTTTACCTGTCTTATCGTATGTAAGTGCACCGGGCGCATTTATGGTTACTGCAATGGGCGTACCTGTTTCAGAATACTCGCAATCTACCTCGGAACATGTAGCCGTAATAATGGCTCCGGTTACAGAATAAGTAAATACGTGAGCGTGCGTATCGGCGTTTGCCTTCAAATGCGGTGCTGTCTCATGTATTAACGCAAAAACCAGTGCCGTGCTGAGAATCATCGACACTGTCCTTTTAATCTTCTTTTTTAATCCTTCATTGCTCAAGTCTTTGTACATAGCCGTCCCTCCGGATTACATAAAATAGGTCCAATACCCCAGATTAATAGTTATAGGCTAAAGATAGCATCTTTATGTTAACATAAAATAAAAAATAAAAAAGCTCGTTAGCGTTTATTGCTAACGAGCTCAATATATTACATTATTCTTTTTCACTACTCTTTTTCTTCGAATAACTCAGGTTCATTTTCAATCAAATCTTCGACCAAGTATTTGTAGTCCATATTTTCAATGCCGTAGGCTCCGGACTGAATCTGTTCTGATAGTTTACTTTTATAGTATATATCCATGGCTTTCCTGTTAGAAATACTCTTTTCTTTTGCCAGATATTCTATTATACTCGACTCCAGATTTTGCTTATAGATTACATCTAAATCATGTTCTGACATCAGTTAACCTCCACAGTGTATGAAGATTCAAACTTTAATAACTTTTCCAAAGCGTTCTGACTTGTTATAACAATTTGATTATTCTTTTTGAAGTACTTTAACTCCCGAAGAGTTCTTTCTTTATCCCATATACCTCGATGATACATATCAACTGATTTAAAAACATCATCATCGGCTACACCACCGATAATAATATCGTACTTTTTGTAATCAGCCTTACCATCACGACAATTGCAAACAAAATCCAGCCACGCCTCATCATCCTCAGGGTCACGAAATTCAAGAACTCTCGCGTCAATGTAATCATCGCTGAGTTCATATACATTAATCGTTGGAACGCCCTTTCCTAACCTCATGACCTTTCTGACAGCCCATCGTTCAGCCTGCTTTGGAAACGACGTCATATAGAATCCCTTGCCGAAATCAAGATAATCCTTTGAAAAACTCACATCAGGATTATTTATTTCAAGAATACTTCCATGATAAACCTTCATTATAATGACACTCCCCTTTCGGCCATCATTTCTGTAATATCTTCTACCAAGTATTTGCTACCAAGAGTATGAAGTGTATCGTAACAAGGCAAAATATAACCATCGATAGCCTCCGCCTCAGATAGTTTCTTGTATACCTTGGATGGTGACATATGCCACGCTTCTGATAATTGATATAAAAGAAATGTTATAAAAGCTATTTCATTCTTTTCAAGCACATGCGCACCTTCCTTTCTCTCATAATGATGTTTCTTATAATTAAATTATACTGAATGAGTTAAAATAATACAAACAAAAAAGCTTTCGTGCAACTCACGAAAGCTTTTATCTTATCTTATGCCAACACCTTTAAGATGAATTCCCAGGTGCGCTCTGCCGATGAAAGGGAGAGCTTTTCTTTTGTAGTATGAATATCGTAGATATTGGGGCCAAAAGAAACACAATCAAGGTCTTTGATCTTTTTAGCAAAGATACCGCATTCAAGACCTGCATGAAGAGCCTGAACCTCGGCTTCTTTTCCATACATTTCTTCGTAGGTCTTCACCATCTTATCTCTGATGGGAGATTCTTTTCTGAAAGCCCAGCCGGGATAATCTCCGCGAACAGAAGTCTCCGCGCCATGTTCTTTTGCAATTTTCTTAAGTGTATCAAGAAGTTCATCCTTTTCGGAATCAACACTGCTTCGAACAGAAATGCTCAAATCCACGTTACCGTCCTTCATTGAGATGATACCCTTGTTAAGGCTTGTCTGCACAAGACCTTCAATATCGGCGCTCATTTTTATAACACCGTTGGGAAGGCTTGTTAAGAAATGCCACAGGTATGTCTCATTGTTATAGAACCATTCTTTTCCTGCAGCATCAACCTCAGTAAGAGTGATCTTATAATCTGTTTCCACGGATGCGTAGGATTCCATGGCTTCGATCTTGATAATATCAAATAATGCAGGCTCGATCTCTCTTGAATAAATAACCGCTTCACAGGCATTACAGATTGCATTATCGGCGGTACCGCCCTTGATATCCGCATAGCCCACAACGAGGTTTGCTTCATTTAATTTCTTAAGGATCGTTCCCATCACTTCAATGGCATTGGCTCTGCCTTTGTCGATTTCCGTACCGGAATGTCCGCCCTTGAAGCCTTCGATAAGGATCTTATAAGCCTTACCTTCCGAAGCATCAACCTTACTCATGGGATATTTAAAGTCGATCCTTGCGCCGCCTGCACAGCTTACAAGGAATATGCCTTCTTCTTCGGAATCGATATTAAGCATGGTATGACCCTTTAACATGGAAAGGTCGATCACATCAGCACCGAGCATACCCACTTCTTCATCAACGGTAATGACAGCTTCGATTCTGGGAAGCTTAAGGCTCTTATCGGAAAGAAGCTGCATCGCATATGCCACTGCTATTCCGTCATCACCGCCTAAGCTTGTGCCCTCCGCATAAAGAAAATCTCCATCGGTCTTTAAGCTGAGGCCGGTCTTTTCCATATCGATATCGAAGTCATCATCATGAACTGCCACCATATCCATGTGTCCCTGAATGATAACAGGTTCGTCCCCTTCTCTTCCGGGAGCGGCTTCGCGGATAATGATCACGTTATTGGCAGCATCCTGATAATACGTAAGTTCCTGCTCCTTGGCAAAAGAAACAAGATAATCGCTTATCTTCTTAGTGTTGCCGGAACCATGGGGAATTTTACAAAGTTCTTTGAAATAATCTAAATAATTCATGTATAACCTCATCTAAGTAAACTGAGAAAATTTACTCCGGTAAAAACAAATCCCGAAAGCTGTTCTTTCGGGATTTATAATCTTTTAGAGATATCTAAAATTCTTCAAGTAATAATCTCGGAGACTTATGCTTCAACTGCTGCTGCTTCTTCAGCCTTAGCTGCAGCCTTTTCAGCCTTCTTAGCTTCTTTTTCAACTGCCTTTGCAGCAACCTTTGCAAGTGCCTTGAAATCATCAGCGTTGTTAACAGCGAGATCTGCTAACATCTTTCTGTTCATATCAACATTTGCAAGCTTTAATCCATACATGAACTTGGAATATGAAAGTCCGTTAAGTCTTGCTGCTGCATTGATACGAGCAATCCATAACTGTCTGAACTGACGCTTTCTTTCCTTACGTCCTGCATAAGATGAAGTAAGTGCTCTCATAACAGCCTGTTTAGCTGTTCTGTACTGATTGGAGCGTGCTCCTCTGTAGCCCTTAGCGAGCTTTAATACTCTATTGTGTTTCTTCTTGGCATTCATGCCACCTTTAATTCTTGCCATTGTCTATATCCTCCAATCGAACTTACACGTAAGGTAAGATCTTCTTCATATTCTTTACGTTTGTCTGATCTGTGATTGTAGCCTTTCTAAGGTTACGTTTTCTCTTTGTAGACTTCTTTGTTAAAATATGACGCTTATAAGCCTTAGCTCTTTTTAATTTGCCTGTTCCTGTAACTTTAAAGCGCTTTGCAGCTGCTCTGCTTGTTTTCATCTTGGGCATGGTAATTTCCTCCTAAAATTAAATATTTAATCCGATACTAGTTTTTCTTACCGGTTAAAAACATTGTCATGCTACGACCCTCAACCTTGGGAGCCTTATCGATCACTGCGATGTCCTTAAGACCTTCCGCAAAATCATCAAGGATGTGCTTTGACTGCTGCATATGAGCCATTTCACGTCCTCTGAAACGAAGTGTAATCTTTACTCGATCGCCACCTGTTAAGAATTTCTTTGCCGCATTCATCTTGGTGTTAAGATCGTTGGTATCGATGTTGGGTGATAAGCGAATCTCCTTAACTTCAACAACGTGCTGCTTCTTCTTGGCTTCCTTATCCCTTTTCATCTGCTCGTATTTGAATTTACCGTAATCCACAATACGACACACAGGGGGATTGGCCGTAGGTGCAATCTTTACAAGATCCACACCGGCATCTTCTGCAAGCTTCTGTGCTTCTTTTGCTGACATAATGCCAAGCTGTTCGCCGTTTTCTCCGATCACGCGCACTTCTTTATCGCGGATCTGTTCATTAATCATTAAATCGCTAATAGTTTTACCCTCCGTCAGTAGTGTTACACTCACCGGTTAATGTCCGTTTTTTCAATAAAAAAAGCGGATATACAAAATATCCGCCTTAAAGTCTTACTTGTCTTTAAAAATTAAGGACCACCGTTAAGCTGTGCCACGGGGTGAGAGCGGATACTCTGCTTTGTGTACTAATCGTACTAAGTTAAGTTAACACATACTTTTCAATGTGTCAACAGATTTTTTTAATTTAGTAAAATACTGTGGCTTAAGCGTTCTTACCGCAGCACTTCTTATATTTCTTGCCGCTTCCGCAAGGGCAGGGATCGTTGGGATATACCTTTGCTTCTTTTCTTACTGTCATGGAAGCCTTCTGTTCTTTGTAAAGAGCCTTCTGCTTGTCTTCATCGAAGATCGCATTCCACTCTTCAAGGCCGTAAAGCCAGTCAGCGCCTGCTGCAACCATGTTCTTATATAAAAGCTCTTTGTCGAAACCTAAATTAACTTCTGTATCAGCTTCCATGGTTTCGATGGGGTTGGGCTTTACAAGTGAATCATTGATACCGTCAAGAAATCCGGTCATGATCATCTGTGTAACTTTATATTTCTTAGCAAGTTCCGCAACGGTGCCTGTTACCACTTCGTCGGGATTCTTTAAAAGCTTTGCATAGATGCCTTTTTCTTTTTCAAAATAGTCATTCCAAAGCTTCTGTAATTCATTTCTGTCAGCGTTTTCGTTGTAAGCGGTTTTTCTCCACTTTTCAAGTAAAGTCTGTGCCATATTTATTCCTCCAAAATTTACAAGGCGTAGTTTAGCATATTAATACTTCTAATGCAAATCTTATTTCATATTTTCAAATAAGTCAAAGCTTGCTATTGTATGTTTCTTTTTAAGAAGTCCCATGATCCAGAGACATACCCAGGCAAAAACAGGTACGATTATTGTAGCGCCCAGGCATAAGAAAAAACCTGTTCTGGCAAAGGAACTTTTAAAGAGTGAAAATACAAGGGTGAGCAGGTACATAAATAAAAGCAATACAACCGTTGCCATGGCAGCTATACGCTGGGGCTTTGAATAGGTCTTTATTTCAGGATGCTTTTCTATTGTATCAAGCTCTGACAGTTTCTGTACCGCAGTCTTTAGATCGGTAAAAAGAATGCCTTTCATGCCGAGAGCCTCACCCGCATCGATATTTCTCTGCAGATCGTCGATGAATACACATTCTTCCGGCTTAAGATCATAGGTTTCAAAAAGTTTTCTATAGATAGCTTCATCGGGTTTAATAAGCTTTACGTTGCAGCTTAAGATAAATCCGTTCACGATCTCAAGGAAGTTAAGCGCGTCGTAGCACTCCTTCACTGCCTTATCGGACATGTTGGAAAGGCAGTATACCTTGTAGCCTCTCTTCTGTAAGTCGATGATCCAGCCCTTTGCATATTCTTTCTGATACAGCATGGTGGAAATATTGGAAAACATCTTTCTGATCCAGTCTTCCATCTCCGGGTCATTCTTGATAAAGAGGTCAAGGACTTCTTCGTCGGTCATGACGCCCCGGTCTATTTCATTCCATTCTTTTGTGCGGACCGTGGCATTGGCAACTCGTTCCACCGTTTCTTCATCCATGCCGCATTTTTCATAATGCCCTCTCCAGTCAAAGTCGGTTAAGACATTACCTATATCAAATACTACGTTTTTAATCATTTCAAAAAACCTTATACATTAATCTCAGCCTTAACACCAAGTAAATCCTTGTGGCTTTCGATTACGGGATTAACTACATCTTTAATAAATTTCTCTGTCTGTTCTTTTGCACGACCAACATACTTGGCAGGATCCATGGTCTTCATGAGATCTTCTTCAGACATGTTGAAGGATTCGTCGTTGGCAATAAGTGTAAGAAGGTTATTGTCGAGACCGTTTTCTTTAACATTCTTTCCTGCTTCCATTGAAAGGGTACGGATCTTTTCATGAAGCTCCTGTCTGTCGCCGCCGGCTTTAACAGCATCCATCATGATATTTTCTGTTGCCATGAAAGGAAGCTCTGCCATTAAGTGCTTGTTGATTACCTTGGGATAAACAACAAGTCCGTCTACAACATTTAAGCAAAGATCAAGGATACCGTCGATGGCAAGGAATCCTTCGGGAATGGACAGACGCTTATTGGCTGAGTCATCAAGTGTACGTTCAAACCACTGGGTAGCTGATGTGATGGCAGGGTTGAGAGCATCGATCATTACATATCTTGATAAAGAAGCGATTCTTTCGGAACGCATGGGATTTCTCTTATATGCCATTGCAGAAGAACCGATCTGTGTCTTTTCGAAGGGCTCTTCAACTTCTTTCAAATGCTGTAAAAGTCTTATATCGTTACTCATCTTGTGAGCGCTGGCAGCAATGCCTGCGAGGATGTTCATGACTCTGGTATCGACCTTTCTTGAATAGGTCTGACCGGATACGGGGTAACATGCCTTGAAGCCCATCTTTTCCGCGATCATGGGATCGATCTTATCAATCTTTTCCTGGTCACCTTCAAAAAGTTCAAGGAAGGATGCCTGTGTACCTGTGGTACCCTTGGAACCGAGTAACTTTAAAGTGGACTGGACATATTCAAGATCTTCAAGATCCATTAAGAATTCCTGAGTCCAGAGGGTCGCTCTCTTACCTACGGTTGTGGGCTGAGCGGGCTGGAAATGAGTAAATGCAAGAGTGGGAACCGCTTTGTTACTGTCCGCAAACTCTGAGAGTTCTTTGATAACGTTTACCAGTTTCTTTTTAACAAGGCTGAGCGCCTCATTCATTACGATGATATCCGTATTGTCACCTACGTAGCAGCTGGTGGCGCCGAGGTGGATGATACCCTTTGCCTTGGGGCACTGAAGACCGTAGGCATATACATGGCTCATAACGTCGTGACGAACTATTTTTTCACGGGCCTTGGCCTCTTCATAGTTAATGTCATCCTTGTGAGCTTTTAATTCTTCGATCTGTTCTTCGGTAATGGGAAGTCCCAATTCCTTTTCGGTTTCCGCAAGAGCGATCCATAATCTTCTCCAAGTACGGAATTTCATGTCGGGAGAAAAGATATACTGCATCTCCTTGCTGGCGTAACGCTCTGAAAGCGGGCTCTGATAAACATCTGTGGGCATAAAAAAATCTCCTTACTCATATGTATTCACAAGTTCCATCAGCTCATCAGCATACTGAGGATACTCGTTAATGATGGCTTTAATTTCATCGCTGGCTTCAAGAGCGATCTGTTCGTTGTACTCCATCTGCTTACGAAGTTTCTGTCTTCTGCCTATTAAGTCATGGCGGATCTCCACCATTTCTTTTTTATCATATAAAGCATCTGTGTGATGCATCCACACTTCGGGATCCCTTATGTCAATGGTGCGAAGTATGGTCAAAAGCTTTGTCTTTTCATCGCTGTAGATCGCTTCGTTACGTTCCAGACGCCTTCTGTCATCCTTCTCCTTTAAGAAACGGGAGTAGAGCTTATCGAGCTCTTCGGCGGAAGATACGTCAAACTTTGAATATAAGTAATCTAACAGGTTTCGGTTGTTCACATACCGGATCTTTACTTTATTTTCAAGAAGGATCAGTTCGTTTATCGTATTCTCGACTCTCTTCTTTTCGGAAATAAAATCGGTGTATTTCACATATATCACCGTAAGGGACACGGCTGTGACCGCAACGGCTATATAATAACCCACAGTTACATCAAATTTCAACAAAACTTGCAAAAGAAAAAGAATTACAACAAGAACTGCTGCCGCCACCATGGTTATTGTAGCCACTCCCCGATAGTTCTCAATTGAAGCGGAAACCTCATGCTTTCTGATCTTATAAGCCTTTCTTTCTTTATCTAAACGCTTGAGATCATTCTTAACCTTATCGCGGTAGGATTCTTCTTCTTTTAACTTTTTAATGCCGTCGGGAGCGTCATCCGCCATTTTTTCCATGCGCTCATATTCCACATTGGTCATGGCATCGGGATTGATATTAAAGCTGTCACGCTCGTTTTTAAGGTCGTGAAGGTGCTTTGCGATCCTTTCCATGGAAGTCTTTTTATCGCCCTTTAGAGCTTCGATCTCTTCCATGTCCGTAAGATAACCCGTTACAAGAGCATATTCCCCGCTTATGCGATCAAGCTCGTTGGAAGATTCCTTCATCTGTTCAAGGCAGTTTCTCACATAGCTTTCACGCACGGCAGGATCATGCATGTTCAGGCTGTCACGCTCATTTTGGATCTTGTCCCATGCATCTTCTTCATATTCTTCATTTGTCGGCTTTCTTTTTCTGAAAAAGTCAAATAAACTCACTGATATATACCCGCTTTGTCTGCTTCAAGTACCACATCTCTGTAGTCTGCTTTAAGTTTCTCCGTAATAACCGCGATCTCTTCATAGTAGAGTCGGGCTTCTTCATTATCCTTCAATTCGCAGAGCTGTTTTAATCTTCTTGCTTCGTCGGAGTCTTCAAATTCACGCTTCGCGTCTTCCAGTTCTCCTTCGATGGGAATACTCATGCGATAGGAACTTTCATCCTCTGCCACAAATTTAATATAGTCATCCTCTGAAAGCCTGAGCCTTTTTGCCGTTAGATAATGCTTATATGCAAGCTCGTTATTATCTATCTCATATGCCTTAAGGAAACAGTTCATTGCAGCTTCGTAGAGGCTTATGGCCATATAGGTGACTCCCATATTGTTATAGATTTCACTTCGTAACTTGAATTCATCCTCAGAAACGGTTGAAAGCACGTGCTCGTATTCTGAAATAGCCAGAAGATAGTGCTTATTCTCATAAAGAAAATCTGCTTTTGCCTTCCATTTCTCAAAGACATTGAGGGTTACGTTGATCCTTAAAATGCTTTCCGCCTTTTCTATTTCATCCGCGGAATAGTATCCTACGTAAGAAAGAATGCAGCCTACAAAAGAACTGATATTGGCATTCTGATTGATAAGAGCATAGAGATCTCTTGCAAGATCCGGAAGCTTAAGCTCCGAATTAATCCAGTCGGCAAGCTTTTTATTTACAATATCCCTGTCAAGCAGAAAGGCATTCTCATAAAGGCAGTAGCAAAGCTCTTCTGCCGTATATATATTCAAATATATCTTGTCAAAATAATAGGGCTTCTTTGCAACTTCGCCCACAACCATAAGAACTCGGTTCACAGATTAATCACCTCATTCCATTCAATGTCGGAGGCCGGGAACAATTCACCGAAACCTAAATCCTTTATCTTGACCTGCATCTTTGATTCCGCGATCATTTCGATATTTAAGTGGATCCTCGTGGCTTTCTGCGGTCTCTTAGGAAGATCGAAAAGAGTAATATCCACAACTTCCGGATTTTTACCGGTCAGGGGAGTTACCACAAAAGAAAGTTTATTGCCGAGATTCAGGTAAAGATCACATTCTTTTTTGGCTTCGAACCAGTTAACTCCTGCATCAAGTAAGGGCAGATATGCTTTTTCACCACGGTTAAGGACATTTATTCCAACATTGGATTTAAGCTTATCATTACCTAAGAATACATGGCTTTCGGAAAGAATGGTCTTTACGATCTTATTCTTGGCACCGTAACACGCTCCCTTTGCATATAAATTGTTTCCTTCAAATACACGGCCCTTTTGGCAGAGATACTTTACGGATTCCTTGAAGATATCCTGTCTGAAGGAAGTTCCGACGAAATATACGGAACTGAATACACGACCATGCATGGTATCATTTAACTTAAGGAGCAATTCTTCATCAAGGCGCTTTGCATCCCGGGTATCGGGAAGCATTTCCTGTATGCCCGCTGTATAAATGTTTGAATATACCTCGGGATCGATAAATGCCACAATGGGAGTGGTTCTGTTATTACATTCCATTCGATAGGTCTTAACCACATCGGAAGTAAAATCAACCAAAAGAACTTCTCTGTTCCACAATTCTCGGGGCTGGTAGATGGTATAGAAATAAAAGCTTTCCATATGATTCTGGAAATAAATATTTTCAGTCTTAAGTCCCAGAGACTTAACGGCTTCCGTCAGAGTCTTAATGATCCGGTCATTAAGGGCATCCACGGTGATCATTACGGATGCCACCTTGTTTAAAGGCGCATAGTAATTAACCATGGAGAGAAGTCTCTTCATGAAAAGCGCAATGAGGGCGGAAACCCGATAAGTTTCTTCACCAATGACGATTTCATCCGTTTCAAGAGCTTTAGTCACAAGCTTATCCACTATGAATCCGTCGGCCTGAGGCTTGTTTAAAGCTTCTTTTCCCACATACCACTGACTTACTTCACGTCTTTTATAAAGGATCGTGGGAATCAGATAATCGTCGCCTCCGGCGATCATTGAAAAAGAATTGACCTCTTCGCTTTCGGTGGAGCCAAAGCTTATCTGGGAATAGGTGTCGGTAAGGTCAAAGCCTATTACGTATTCGCCCTGATATTTAGTTGTCCGTTCGTTTTCATAAAAGGCCATTTTGTCCCCGTTTATTACTGCAATTTAAATAATCTGTGTGTCAGGTATTCCTGCTTTTTATATTCGTAAAGAAGGCTGTCAACCGTATCATAGTCCTGAAGTGTCTTTGCAATTACGATATCGTTGATCCTGTTGAATTTTGAATCAACGGCCTCGTTACTGATATCGCTCTTCTGGACGCTGCCGCTTTCGGTCAGAAGTTCTTCTCCGTCACGCTCTTCCGTTACGTAATACTGAAGATTCTCACCAAAGAAGAGAATGAAGGATTTAGCGAAAACGCCGCCGAACATTTCATGCATTTCTTCCGTAACATATTCGGCCCTTATATCTTCGTCGCCTTCGATTATGTAATGAATATATACTTTGGCACCGGGCTCCGATTTGTATTCGATAATGGTCTTATCGGAATATCTGTCCACGCCCGTACTGCCTTTTTCAACAAACTCCTTGAAGAAGGACATATATATTCCCTTCGCCAAAAGATCATTGATGAATTCCGTAATGTTCTCCATGATCTCTGCGTTTATCAGATTCTTTTCTTCCGAATAGAATTTGACATAAGCAAGCTTTGAAACATCCGCGATTTCTTCACCCATGGATTTAACCCTTGCGATCTCTTCAAATACCGCTTCTTCCATAAGCTGCTCTTTTACGAAGAATTCAAAAGAACACTGTGCAAGCACCGCCATACGGATGTCCATATCCGCGCCGCTTTGTACATATTTCTGATAGATCTTTACACGCTCCGGCACGAAATAACCGGTGTAAAGCATCTGGACCAGCATTCTTTCGCAGAGCTTGCCGAGATCAATATCAAAATTCTCTGCGGCATTAAATATCTTACGCATGTCTCTGGTCATGCCGTTATAGTGCATTGCCAGATATTTAAGAAGGATATCATCATATTTTCCGCGGAAGAAAACCGATGCCGAGATTCTTAAAAGTTCTTTATCCTCCACATATTCATTACGGAGAATAAGCTTGGAGCAAAGCCTGATAAGATCCTTTACGTCCATGCCTGAATCGCCATAGGAAGATATCCAGTCAAGGGCCTTGTCAAACATGCCTCTGAGTATCAGATACTTACAGCTTAATGCTCTCTCGTTCTTTTGCATATGACGGGGATCAAGCTTTGAAAGAAGATCGTCAAGATCTCTGATATCATCATTGTCATAATAATAGGTCATGAGCTTTTCACGGATTTCGGATTTGTATTCTTCCTCAATCTCCGAAGAATTCATGATCATGCGATATTTATCCTTGGTCTCGTTGCGGATCTCCACCATTTCAGAGCTGCATTCACAGGCATATACATTTAATTCGAGGCTGTCCTTCACAAAGGGAAGTACCATTGATGCGATCTTACCGGGAACCATGAGCTTTTCGATCTCATAGTCAACGCTTACCATGTATCTGTTTGAAAGACCGTCCTCAAAAAGAATGGTGTAATCCTTGTTGTAAATGGGAGCATAGGCTTCGCCGTTCACAATGGGAATTATGGTTTCGGCGCATTCATGTTCCTGATAGATGATGACCTTGGTGATCTGAGGGTTGCTTATCCTGATCCTGTTAATGAAAATAAGCTTTGATGCCTTTCTCGCCAGCTCTTCCGTAAGATTGATCTGGGGAAGCATGAACCTGTATATAACAGCAAGATCACGATTCATATGCTCATTTTGTATTTCTTCGATACAGAAGCGTTCGATATCATCCTTGTAGCTTAAGAAAATATCTGCATATTCTTCTCTTCTGTGGATGACCCGCGCATAAAGATATGCCGTATACTGCCAGTCTAAAGCGCTCTGATACGAAAAATACATATAGACCATCTTGGGGATCTCAATCTCTTCGGAAAGATCCACCGACATCATGTAGTATTCAAAAAGCTTGGTAACTCGTAAATTCTTTTCAACTGCCGCTGCGTACCACTTAAAATACTTAGGGCCGGTCTTGTCGCCCTTTATGAGATATTCGGCGATCAATGCAAGTGTCCGGTCGCTTCCGTCCACTTCATAGCACTTTTCCAAAAGAAAAAGAATGCTTTCTTTAAAAATCTTTTCTTTTGAAACAAGATAGGTGAGCTGACTTACAATATCCGGAGTAAGTAAGCCCTTTTTGGCGCCGTATCTCAGTACTTCGATCTCAAGATACGTAAGCTTTGTAAGAAGAGCCGGATTGTTCCTTATCATGTTCATGGCTTCAATATAGAACATGGGACTGTGGCAGTTTCTTTCAAGCTGTTCCTCTATAAAGAGCCATTTCTTGGAAGGGCTCTTTGCATAATCTGCGGAAAGATACAAAAGCATCCAGGCTACACGCCATTCCGCAGGATTTTTATCATAGATCTTGGCCACCTCTTCAGTCACCGAATCGATATATTCTTCGTCACGGTTGCAAAGAGTTGTTAAATACAGATAGAAAGCCCAGACGGCATGGCCTGTTAAGCCCTTTTCATGTATTGCATCCGCAGCCTTATCAAGAAGCCACTTTGCTTCGTTATATCGTTCTTCATTTATAAGGGACTGAGCTTTGTAAAGTCCTGTTACTACTTTTCCGTCAAGAATAACGCCGAATCGCTCCGCAAGCTTCTTATTCTCGGCAATATATGTATCCGGTGTGATCTCTTTGGCACGTAATGCCTGATAAAGGATCAGCATTTCGGAGGAGAGATATTTTGATTCAACGCTCTTTGATACTTCTTCCTTCATAACGCCGGAGCAGTCAACGCAGAAGTCTACGTAAAATTCAGTAAATGCATTGAAGAAATGAACGGAACCGTAATTGCAGCCGCCATGAAGCTTTGAAGGATCAATGGTAACTGCATAGCTTAAGAAGTTACCGAGAAAATCATCATCGGTGATCTCTGTACTGCTTAATTCCAGGAAATCACAGTCGGAGCGTACGTTTAAGTAAGTATAGCCCCAGCCGTTTCTGGTTATCTGGATATATTCTTCCCTTACCGAATCATATTCCGTAAGGGTTATGTAATCACGCTCCACTACATATTCCACAGCGTGTTTTTTATTGATATTTATAAGGAATTCTTCAACATTCTGTTCATTGCCGAAATACTTTGAAAGGCCTCTGTAGGCGCGAAGATATTGCTTGTCATTACCGGTAAATACACTTAAGAATTCGTCGGTGTAGAAAAGCTTGACCGCTTCATCCCAGTTGGACTTTGCTAAATTGGCAAAATGGAACAGATTTCTGATGCTTCCGAGACTTGTATCGATATTTTCGGGAACCACCGATACAACATAGGGAATATAATATTCCCCCTGATTAGAAATAATATAGATTTCTCCCTGGTATACGTCTCCCTCTTCCATACCTCTGGCGGAAACGGAATAACCGATTTCCGAAGTCTCTCCCGAGAAGGATTCCGTCAGGAGTTCAAGCCTTATATCCCTCGATGATACACGGCCTTCCGCAAGGCGTCCGGGCTTTGCGGAAATGGTAAAGCTTCCGGTATATACCTCATCAGGGCGCAGTGACAGTTCGATCCTCAGAGTAGAGAATTCAAGGGTGCCCTTTTCGTAATTGAATTTTCCCGATAAAATTCCGTCAACTGCATTTCGCATAAGTTACAAAACCGCCCTGTTCGTTGGGATTCGCATAATAACCCTATTCTGTTTCATTATAGCATTGAATGTAGCCTAAAAAAACAAAAACCCGAAAAAAATTTCGGGTTTTTTGATGGGTAATTTTTACTTTTCGGAAAGTCTTAAAAGGATATCATTGCTTCTCTGAATGAACTTGGTCATCTCTTCGGGCTTTAAGGGAGCCTGCTGGATTTTGGCAAGATCATAAAGCTGTTCGGCAAAGAGTGATGCATCTTCGCTTTCTTTATTTTCCAGCAGATATTCGACCAAAGGATGGTTTATATTAAGGATAAGCTTCTCGCCTTCTCCGCCGAACATATTGGGATCCATGCCGGGCATTGAATACATCTTCATCATATCCTGCATACGTCTTGATTCTTCGGAGAGAGTTATCATGGAAGCAGTCTTCTTATCTTTAAGCTTCTCAAGGCTTAAATCGATTTCTTTTACCTTAAGCGCCTTCTTAAATAATTCTTTTAAGCTGCCTGCTTTTTCATCCAGTTCTTCCTGTACTTTTTTAGATGTCTTTGTCTTAAGGGCATCTTCGATATCAGCATCGATTCGCTTGAATTTGATACCTTCATTTTTAGCTTCGAGCTGTGTGATGAAGGGCTGGTCGATATTATGTTTAAGAATAACCGCATCCATTTTAGCCTTCTTAAACATGTTGATATACTGGCTCTGCTGGTTTTCATCGGTTACGTAGTAAATGGTCTTTTCCTTCTTTTCGGAAGCTTCATTCTCTGAATCATTATCTTCCACAACTTCAGCTTCAACAGGATTTCCGTTCTCATCCACCGCATCGGTATCGATGGGCTTAACTTCAAGGCATTCGGGAAGGGTCATGTACTTACCGTCAAGATTCTTGAAAAGAATGTAATCCGTCATCTTGGTCAAGAATTTTTCATCCTTTAAGCAGCCGTACTTAACGAAGGGAGCAATGTCATCCCAGTATTTTTCATATTCTTCTTTTTCCGTTTTACACATACCGGATAACTTATCAGCCACCTTCTTGGTGATGTAATCGGAAATCTTGTTAACGAAGCCATCATTCTGAAGAGCGGATCTTGATACATTTAAGGGGATATCGGGGCAATCGATCACACCCTTTAAAAGCATTAAGAACTCAGGGATAACTTCCTTGATATTGTCGGCAACAAATACCTGGTTATTGTAAAGCTTGATAGTGCCTTCGATGGATTCGTACTCCATGTTGATCTTGGGGAAATAGAGAATACCCTTTAAGTTGAAAGGATAATCCATATTAAGGTGGATCCAGAATAAAGGCTCTTTATAATCATGGAACACATCTCTGTAGAATTTCTTGTAGTCATCTTCCGTGCATTCATTGGGATGCTTGGTCCAGAGAGGTGTGGTTTCGTTAATGGGCTTAGGTTCTTTCTTTTCCCCTTTTTTTACGGGCTCTGCAGGTTCTTTTTCCAAAAAGATCTCCGTAGGCATGAAGGAGCAATACTTTTCGATCACTTCACGGCTCTTATATTCGTTGGCAAATTCGGGGCAATCATCATTTAAGAAGAGCGTGATCTTGGTTCCTACGGTTTCTTTGTCGCCGTCTTCCATGGAGAATTCCGTGCCGCCGTCACATTCCCAGTGAACGGGCTTTGCGCCCTTTTTATATGAAAGGGTGTCGATATGGACTTCTTTTGCCACCATGAAAGCTGAATAGAAGCCAAGACCGAAATGGCCGATGATCTGGTCGTCGTTGGTCTTATCTTTATATTTCGCGATGAAGTCCGTTGCTCCCGAAAAAGCGATCTGGTTAATATATTCATCAACTTCATCCTCGGTCATACCAAGACCGTTATCTTCAAATGTTATGGTCTTATCATTGGCATTGGTGGTTACGGTAATCTTACCCTTATAGCCATCGGGAAGATCGTACTCTCCCATCATTGAAAGCTTTTTGAGCTTTGTGACCGCATCGCAGCCGTTTGAAATAAGCTCTCTATAAAAAATATCATGGTCGGAATATAACCACTTCTTGATTATGGGAAAAATATTCTCGCTGTTAATTGATAAACTACCTTGTTTAGACATTTTGATTCCTTCTTTCTGTTTTTATCCAAAAGAAAATTAGATTATCAGGATCTAACCTCAAATTTTCCATGCGAATACAGTTTAGGACCCGCAAATAAAAAAATCAATACAAAATTAGCACTCTTTTCGAAAGAGTGCTAACAATCATCCTGAAAGCCTTGATTTTACTGGGGTTTTCGAATTATTAAAGTTTTCTAAAAATCCACATCAAAGAAGGATTTGGTCTTAACTTCCGGGTCGTGGATCAGTGTTATCTTTTCATAGAGAGGCTTGTTTAAGTTCTTGGTAAGTTCTTCCACAAAGGCATTGTAGGTAGAATTAAAAACCTCTTCTTTTCGTTCTTTTAATATCTTTACCTTATTAAGCTGGGTGGTCTCCATATCGAATTCGCTGGTGCATTTAATGATATGGTAGCCGAATTCCGTCTTGATCACCGGGCTTACCTCTCCCGTATCGAGGCTGAAGGCTGCATCCTCAAATTCTTTTGCCATATCTCCCCGGCCAAAGGTGTAGGTATTTTCCGTGTCTTCATTGTAGGTTGCCTGAAGAGCTTCAAATGATGTCCCTTCCGTAACTGCCAGCTCTCTCACCATATCTGCCTTTTCTTTTGCAAGCTTCATGGCGCGCTCCGAGTATGGGATCTTCTTCCCCTCGGAATCAAGATTATATGTCTTAATAAGAATGTGCTGCACGGAAATGGTGCGGGCTTCATCATCGCTGATTTCAGGATTTATATCCCTTATCACATAGTCGTAAACCGTATTGGCAAGGGCATATTCGGAATAAATTCTCTGTACGTCATCCCTGGAAATGCCTATAAGTTCCTTCTCTTTATCATTGAGAGAATCATAAAAAGAATCCGCAGCCCTCGATATTTTTAACGTTTCTTCGTCGGAAAGCTTTAATCCGTAGCTTTCTGCCATCAGATTCATTGCCTTGACCTGAGCTACTTTGGCAAGGACCATGCTTTTAAGCTTCTCTTCCATGGTCTCGCCCATGGAATCCTTTTCCCATATCTCCGGTCCGTATATTTCTTCATACCGATTCTGGACCGTGGTTAAGTAAAGCATCATCTCTCCCAGGGAGCAGGAGGATGTATTAATACGCATCACTTCGTCTTTGTTAAAGCCCTTGGTGATGACAATATTCTTACTGCCACAACCTGCCAAAAATACAGCCAGGGTCCAAAATATAATATTTGCAAGGACTACGGTTAAGAATATACCTACAAAGGTCTTAATATGCTTTATTCGCCAGTAGGTTGGGTTAATAGACGATAAGTCAATATCTTCCTCCGTGTTTTTTCGATCCAGCCACAGCATCCGATCACATCCTTTCGTACTGTAAAAACGAGTAAACCATATCATGTAAATATAATTCATCGCTGTCATGAGTAATGGTCAGATTTTCTTCCTCATCAAGATTTCTGATACTTTCATCGGTATGATAGCTGTATTCCACCTTGGTAACATGGAAAGTATTTATTCTGTCAAAGAAGTGATTATAGAGTTTGGCCCCATGTATTATGTAAACCTCTCTGTCAGAAAAGCTCTCTATTGCCTTCTCCACTTCTTCAAGTGTCTTACATACAAGGGCATTTTTAACATTAACCTCGGCATTATCGGTAAATACAATATTGTCGCTGCCTGTAAGAGCCTGCTGGCCGGGAAGTTCGTCCACATATTTATAATCATAAACCACCACATGTCCCTTTACGGTATCAAGCATGGTCTTTCTTTCCGCAGGTATGGATATAAGGGACTTTCCTTTATTGGAAACGCCCCATTTTTCATCTGCAATCAAAATAGCTTTCATAAGCACCTTTCAAATCGATCAGATAGCCACTTCAATGTTGGTAATCTGAGGGTGAGTCTCATATCCTTCAAGTCGTACATCATCTCTGGTAAATTTATAGAAATCATGCACATCGGGATTTAAGAAGAACTTAGGCGCGGGAAGTGGCTCCCTTGAAATAAGTTCTTTTATAAGAGGCACATGTCTGTCATAGATGTGGGCATCGGCAATAACATGAACAAGCTCACCCACATTCATATCACATACCTGAGCCAGCATGTGAACTAATACTGCATACTGCACCACATTCCAGTTATTTGCGGCCAGCACGTCCTGAGAACGCTGGTTTAAAATAGCATTTAATGTAAGCTTATCTTCACCCGGACGGGCCGTAACATTAAAGGTCATGGAATATGCGCAAGGGTACAGATTCATCTCATGAAGATCCTGATGCACGTAAATATTGGTCATGATCCTTCTTGAGAAGGGATTATTCTTTAAATCATAAATAACCCTGTCCACCTGGTCCATCATACCTTCTTTGTACTGATGCTTAACACTCATCTGATATCCGTAAGCTTTACCGATGGAGCCGTCGGCATCTGCCCATTCATCCCAGATATGCGAGTGAAGGTCATTGACATTGTTGCTCTTTAACTGCCATATCCACAGCATTTCATCGGTGGCGCTCTTTAAGGCTGTTTTTCTGAGTGTAAGTATGGGAAATTCTTTACGAAGATCGTACCTGTTTACAACCCCGAATTTTTTTATGGTATATGCAGGTGTTCCGTCGGGCCAGTGAGGGCGCACTTTTTCGCCTTCGGTGCTGGTACCGTTCTCAAGGATATCCTTACACATATTGATGAAAATATTATCTGCTACGCTCATTTCGTACCCCTTTATTTCTTCTTTCTTTTGCCTTTTCGTTCTTTTTCGATAATAGGATCTGCATCCGGGTCCCATTTGTCCGCCAGGGAATTTATCTGACTGGTGAACTTTGCAAGGTCTTTGTTGGCATGACCCTGATTTTTCTGAATAACTGCCATAAGTCTCTGACCTGCTGCAAGAAGTCTTGCGAAGGCATCGGAAATGGCATAAAGCTTCTTTTTCTTCTTTTCTGCCGTTGCCTGATACTCGAATTCTCCGGTGGCAAGATTGTAAACTGTTCCGCTGAATGGAGCATAGGCGGGGATCTTCATGTCTCTCGCCACATAATCTGCGAAGGCTTCACTGGACATATCGTCACCGTGCACTACAAATACCTGCTTCGGTTTCTTTTCAAAGGCATCCAGCCATTCTTTTAATCCATCCTTGTCGGCATGTCCCGATAAACCGGGAAGCTTCATGATAGAGGCTCTTACGCTGATGGGTTCACCGAAAAGTTTAACTTCCGTAGCACCTTCAACAATGGCACGACCAAGGGTGCCTTCTGCCTGGTAACCTACAAAAAGAATGGTACACTCGGGTCTCCAAAGGTTATGCTTTAAATGGTGTCTGATACGACCGGCTTCACACATACCGGAAGCTGAAATAATGACCTTGGGCTCATCATCAAAGTTGATGGCCTTTGATTCTTCACTGGTGATCGCGAGATTGAGTCCCGGGAAAGTTAAGGGGTTCTGCCCTTTCTTCACCATCTTTAAGGCTTCATCATCAAAGCAATCATAGACATTCTTCTGGAATATTTCCGTTGCATCCACCGCCAGGGGCGAGTCCATATATACCGGGAAATCATGGTATCTTACAAGATTCTTTTCTTTTATCTGCTTTATGAAATATAAAAGTTCCTGAGTACGGCCCACTGCAAAAGAAGGGATTACCACATTTCCGCCGCCGTCCAGGGTTTCCTGAATGATCTTGGCAAGATCCTGTACCGGATTAATTTCAGCCTTCTCATGATATCTCGAGCCGTATGTGGATTCCATTACCACATAGTCCGCCGCCTTGGTAAAGCTTGGATCCTTTATAAGCGGCTGATTTTTATTTCCTATATCGCCGGAGAATACAATGGTCTTGTGAACTCCGCCTTCACTTAAGAAGATCTCGATGCTGGAAGAACCAAGCAGGTGTCCTATATCCGTAAAGCGTATCTTGATGCCTTCGGATACCTCCACTGTTTCTCCATACTTTATTCCAACAAGGCTTCTTATGGCGCCTATTGCGTCTTCCATGTTGTAAATGGGGTCAACAGCTTCTTCGCTGTTGGCGGAACGTTTCTTTTTACGATTCTTCCATTCTGCTTCCTGCATCTGGATATGAGCGCAGTCACGAAGCATTATCGAGCAAAGGTCCTTGGTGGCATCCGTTGCATAAATGGGGCCTCTGAAGCCTTTTGCATACAGGTATGGAAGCATGCCTGAGTGATCCACATGCGCATGAGTCAAAAGAACAAAATCGATGTCTGCTTCATTGCAGGGAAGTCCCTTGCTTTCATAGGGGTTATTACCCTGCTCCATACCGTAGTCAACCAGAAATCTCTTGCCGCAGGCCTCAAGGTAATGACAGCTCCCCGTAACCTGATGGTCGGCACCTACAAACTGAAGTATCAAAAGCATTTACCTCCGTTAAGATAATTTATTGGCCATATCGTAGAATTTGCGATACATGCCATTCTTTTCAAGCAATTCCTCGTGAGTTCCCTCTTCGGTAATACCTTCTTCTGTCAGTACAAGGATCCTGTCGGAATTTTGAATCGTTGATAATCTGTGGGCCACCGTAATGGTGGTGCGGCCCTTGGATAATTCCTGAAGAGCTTCCGCTACCTTATATTCGCTTTCATTATCAAGAGCGCTGGTAGCTTCATCAAGAATGATTATGGGCGGGTTCTTTAAGAACACTCTCGCAATGCTGATTCGCTGCTTCTGCCCACCGGAAAGCTTGACTCCTCGCTCGCCGATGTATGTGTTAAAGCCGTCCTTAAGTTCTTCCACAAACTCCAATGCTCCCGCACGACGGGCTGCTTCTTTTACCTCTTCTTCGGTGGCATCGGGGCGTCCATAGGAAATATTGTCATAGACGGTTCCGCTGAAAAGATATACATCCTGCTGAACCATACCGATATTCTTTCTTAAGCTCTTCAAGGTATAGTTCTTTATACTGTCACCGTCAAGAATAATCTCTCCTGATATTATATCGTAGAATCTCGGGATAAGATTTAAGAGGGTGGTCTTTCCGCCGCCGGAGGGACCTACTATTGCTACCTTTTCCCCTGCTTTTATCTTCAGATTGAGATTCTTGAATACTTCATTGTGATCGTCGGGATATTCAAAAGTTACATCCTTAAACTCTATATCGCCGTGTACATCCTTAAGTTCCCGCGCATTTTCGGAATCAAAGATCTCAATGTCGGCATCCATGATCTGCAAAAATCTGTCGATGCCGGTGATGCCTCGCTGGAACTGCTCGGAGAATTCAATGATCCTTTTTATGGTGGTAATAAGTGTGGAAATATATAGTAAATAAGCCACCAGGTCACCTGCGTTGATCCGTCCGCTCACCAGGAAAAGGCTGCCAAACACAAGCACCAGCAGGTAAAGCAATGCTTCAAAGATCTTGTTGCCCGTATGAAACCAGGCCATGACTTTATAATAATCTTTTTTTATTTTTAAGAAAATGAGATTGTTCTTTTCAAATTTAGCCTCTTCAAGATCTTCATTGGTGAATGCCTTAACGACTTTCTGACCAAGCAACGACTCTTCGATATTAGCATTAAGCTCACCGACCTGAACGCGCTGCGCTCTCTGTATCACGCGGAATTTCAGGTTGATATTTATGCATACAAAAAGCATTACGGGAATCACCGCAAAAACAATGAGGGTAAGTTTTAAATCAATGCGCACGAGGATCACAAAGGAAATTACAGTCTTTATGATCGCTATTAAAAATTCTTCGGGACAATGATGGGCAAATTCCGTTACATCAAATAAGTCATTGGTGATACGGCCCATGATCTGTCCGATCTTTGTATTGTTGTAGTAGGTAAAAGAAAGTTTCTGCAAATGCTTATAGGCATCGGAACGCATGTCGGTTTCAATGTGAGTTCCCATGACATGACCGTTATATGCCATATAAAAACCCGCAAGCACATCCACCAGCCTCAATACAAAATATAATGCCCCAAGTTTCAGCACCAATTGAATTGAAAGAACACCTTCACCGGAAATTCCCTCATTGGTGATAAAACGCATGATCATGGGGAGGGTCAGATCGCAGACCGTTGTAAAAGAAGCGCAGATGAGGTCAAATATCATGACCTTTTTATGTTTAAAAAGATAACCGGAAAAGCGCTTTAGGAGTTCCGAAACAGGATAGTCGTATTTGGATTGTCCGTTGTTATTACTCATTTATTCTCCCTACTTATAAAAACAGATTCGTAACAAATACAGCTGCCACGGAAAAAACCGCAACTACCACAAGGCTTTTCTCAAAATAAGCTAAAATAAGAGCAACCGCCGTTCCTGCTATAGCTGCATAAAGATTACCTCCGGTCGTAAAAATAGCCGGAAAGGTAAGACTTGCAAGTACCGCATAGGGCACATAATAGAGAAATGATTTTATAAATCTCGATTTTATTTCTTTTTTAAAAAATACAATTGGTACGGCTCGCGGAATATAAGTAACAAGGGCCATTATGAATACCGCAAGACACATATATTTTAAATCTATATTCATGATGTCTCCTCCTTACCTTCAGTCTCTGCTACAGGAGCAAGATATGCCATTATGCCGGCGCCTATAAAGGTTGCAATTATCATGGAAAAACCATCGGTAATAAATGAAAATACAGGAACATATTTAAGTATGCAGGAGACAATGACTGCGATTATTATGGTAAAAAGCACGGCACGGTTCTTTTTGGCAGGAGGCACTATTATGGCTATGAACATGGCATAAAGTGCTATTCCCATAGCATCGGACAGTCTAGGAGGAAGTACATTTCCCACAAGCCCCCCTAAGAAGGTACCGAGAGTCCAGCCGATTATGGGAGTGCTCATGAGGCCATACATGTAATAAGCGGTAATGGGGCGCTCTCTCACTGCGGCTATGGCGAATACCTCGTCGGTGATGCCGAATCCGAAAATATATTTCTGGGAAGTTTTCACGTTCTTCTCGAGTTTCTGGGTGAGGGAAAGACTCATGAGGGAATAGCGGATGTTGATAACAAAAACAGACAGTCCGATCTCAAACAGGGAAGCTGTCTGCATAATGAGCCCCACCCCCGCAAACTGACCTGCGCTGGTAAGGTTTGAAAATGATATCAGTACCGCCATCCAGAGGGGAATACCCCCTTCCGTCGCCCAAATACCAAATGTAAAGGATACCGCCAAGTAACCTACTCCAATCGGTATCCCTTTTTTTATTCCATCTATTAATTCTTCTTTTTTACCGAATCTGTACATCGCAAGTAGAAACCTAAACTCCGGTTTCCGAAAGCCCCTTTATAGTATCGTAAAGTATATCTCTGTTGTAAGGCTTGGTTATAAAACGCGTTATCCCGCTGGATACCGAGGTCTGTTCGTCCTCGGAATATGAATTGGCAGTTACGGCTATGATAGGTATTGATGCCGCATCTTCCCGTTCCAAGCGTCTGATTATCTTGGTTGCTTCAATTCCATCCATTACAGGCATCATAAGATCCATAATGACAAGATCGTAATAATCAAGCTCCGATTCGCCGAATACTTCCACGGCGCGTGCGCCGTTTGACACCCATTCAACTTCAAAGCCCATATCCAGCAACTGCTGTTTCGCGATCTCTGCATTGATCTCGTTGTCTTCTACTAAAAGAACGCGCTTACTAACTTCCATAATTGTCCCCTTTTCTTATGAGAGTTTCGTGCACCAATCCATGATTAATTTTAACCGAAAACACGGACAGATACAAGATATTGAGGCATATATAGGACAAAAAAATCTCCTAAATGACAATTTTTATCATTCAGGAGATGTGTTTTACCCCACTCTTGCAAAAAGAATGTCCTCGTTATCCAAGAAAACGTTAAAAGTATCTATTTCAACAGGCTTTGAATACAGGTAGCCCTGCTGGAGTGTACAGCCGGCCTTGTTTAAGAATTCACGCTGAGTTTTGGTCTCAACGCCTTCACACATGACCTGTATACACAGATTCTTAGCCATGTCGATTATGAATTTAATGATGGTCTTATCGCTTTCACGAAGATTGGGATCCTTCATGAAAATACGGTCGATCTTAAGAAGATCGATCTTAATGTCATTTAATGCATTAAGAGATGAGTAGCCGGAGCCAAAGTCGTCCATGGACACACGAATACCCATATTCCTGAATTCCTCCATGGTCTTATTAAAGAAATCAAGGTTTTCAAGATAAATGGATTCCGTAAGTTCAAGCTCGAGATACTGAGTGGGTATCTCATACTTATCGATGAGCTCTCTGAATCTCTTTACAAAATCATCTTCCAATAAATGGGCGCGGGAAACGTTCACGGAAACCGGCACCACTTTTTTATTGGCCTTCAGTCTGTCATGAAGATATTTCATGACCTTATCGTATACATAAAAATCAAGCTTGATTATGCTTCCGTCCTTTTCAAAGGTACTGATAAATTCATCAGGAAAAATAACGGTACCGTCGGGCCTCTGCCAGCGAACAAGAGCTTCTGCTCCCACCAGCCTGTTTTCCGCTCCCGAAACCTTGGGCTGCATAACGATGTAGAATTCTTCATTTTTAAGAGCGCTGTCTAACTGCTGCATCAGCTGGATCTGACGGCGTTTCTTTTCAAACATTTCCTGATTGAAGATCACACAGTTCATGCTGTTCTGATTCTTTGATATCTTGCGTGCGAGATTTGCATTGGAAACTGCCTGATAGATATCCACATCCGGCGAATCAAGGACATAAATGCCCGCACTTATAAAGATATTGTTGATACTGAATCTTTCTTCAAGGCTCTTGGTCAGGTCTTTATTGATAACATCAAGGATCTCTGCCAGTCTTTCTTCCGACATGGTATCAGGAAACTCCGTAAGGCACACGATATTGTCGGAATAGAATCTGCCCATTGTAAGCACATTGGGGATCTTTTCCTTCATGAATTTGGAGGTTTCCGCCAGGATACTGTCGCCCTTTAAATAGCCGTAGGTATCATTGATATATTTAAAATTACTGATATCACAGTAGAGGATTGCGAGACGCATATTCTTTTTACGTGACACAATGACTTTCTTGCAGGCTTCGATAAAGGTATCTTCTTTCATAAGGCCGGTAAGAAGGTCATAGTCACTCATGCGCACCACTTCCGCTTCAGCCTTTAATACGCGCTTTGAGTAGTACAGGCATACCGTAATAAGATTCGTTATGGCTATCAGATCCTTGATCTTCTGCCTGGTCCAGATAACTTTTCCATATTCGGAAACATAATTAACAAAGCCGCGGGATTCGGAAAAAAGCCTCATATCTATCTGAAGCACCGATCCCATGCCTTCCACTCCGATAAGAGCATTACCCGGTTCCATGGCATTCTCGCCCTTAAGTTCATAAATGAGATGTCCGCCGTTTCTTTTGAAGGCATCGCTCTTATTTTCCAATGCCTTAAATGAAAATGTCTCTGTGGTGCCAAGGCGGGATTCGTATTTATCCTTCTTGATCTCGTAGATACATTCGGAGGAGGACTTGTTATTGGATACCTCATTAACGTAGATGGCTTCCAGGTTATATTCATTTTGGATCTTATAAAGAAGGAGGTTTAATGCGCTGTCAACATCTTCAGATTCATTGAGCAAATGGAAAGCAAAATTGGTAATCGTATAGGCTTCCGTCTGCCTGGTCTCTTCCTCTTCGCACTTTTCTGCCCGGCGCTTGCTTTCATCATAAAGAAGCTCCGTATAAATAGCGAAGTTGTTTCGACCGTTATTCTTAACAAAATAAAGCGCCATGTCCGCTGCATCAAAAAGCTTGGTGAAGTTGTCCCCCATTTCAGGGAAAAGAGAAATTCCGATGCTGGCTGTGACCCGGAGGCTCGATCTCTGTCCAAGGGTGATACTGTAAAGAGAATCACGAAGGCGTCCAAGCCTTGAAACAAGATCACTCACATCCGCAAGATTCTTAACATAAACCAGGAATTCGTCACCACCAACACGGCCCACAAAAGAATCGCAGGAGAAGATCCTTCTTATGCGGATAGCAACTTCTTTGATGACTTCATCGCCGAAAAGATGACCCATGGTATCATTGAAGGACTTGAAAAAGTCGATGTCCACAATTAAGAGGGCACCCTTCTTTTCGGGATTTTCAGCTATATAACCTGTAATCTGTTCAGTGGTAACTACTTTATTAAGAAGTCCCGTCAGAGGATCCTGACGCGCTTTGATGGTCAGCTCATTGACATCGCGCTTGCTGTTGTCGATGTAAGTGCTGGCGCCCACATAGAAAATACCATCATCAGTTGGTATAAGACGCATTTTAACAGAGTGCCAACGATATCTTCGGCCCCCTGATTCACGCAACCTGATTTCAAAGCCAACATGGTCAACCTTCAAAGTCAGGTTCTTTAATTCCTTTTCCAAAAGAGAAAGATCATCCGGGTGCACCTTTTCACTTAAGTGTTCAGTGAGATGCTCCCTGAATACCGATCCCCTTTCATTCCCTTCCACACATTGTACGATTTTGGCTCGGTTCTCGTTAACATCAAAAATGATCAGAAAATCGTAACTAATACTGGCAAGAAGATGGAATAGTTCGCTTTCGCGGGAAGAAAGAACATCTTCCAGAGTGCTTTTTTTCATAGCATATCCCTCTTCGTACTAATTTATATTAGCCCATATAACCGCCACGATATAATTTTAACAAAAGAAAATGAATTGTGCAACTATTTATTATTTATCGCAATATTTTCAGTAAAGGGCACCAAAAAAACACCCTGTTACCAGCCCAAAAGTACCAGTTTTTAATGCAAAATACACATCCAAAATTTTTTTAAAAAAAATTGATTTTTATTGTTGACAAACACCCCACCGTAAGTTATTATACTTCTTGCGTGTGAACGACACGGACAAATAAATGCGCGAGTGGCTCAGCGGTGGAGCGTCTCCTTGCCAAGGAGAAGGCCGCGGGTTCGATCCCCGTCTCGCGCTCGCATAACAAAAGGACATCAAAACTGATGTCCTTTTTTGTTATGCGAACGCGAGACGGAGTAGGTGGAGACGCGAGGAAGGCGCTTAACTGTCTTCCGCTATCCAATCACTTTCCGCGCCTTCCTCGCCGGTGCGACTGCGCGTTTCTACGAGCGGTGCCGGATGAGAGCAAAAGAACACACGGGAGCTTGCTCACAAGTGTGTTCGATTTGCGAGCAGACGATAGCGCGACAGCGCGACACGAATATTTTGCATAGCAAAATATGAGCCCGCTCGCGCTCCTGCATGCACAAGGCCGAATAGCCGGGCTGGCGCTCACTCTTCCACCCTGCGCGATGCGGAAATTTATGGCATGATTCTAGAAAAGCAGCGGGATTGCCGATTTTTGCAATCCCGCTGTATGAAATCAAGCTTTGTTGTTGTTCCTAACAGCGAGATTCTTATTTTTTTTAATTTCCGCTGTCGAAAAATGAAAAGTACTTCCAAAACATACAGCGGAATTATTTTTTTCGTAAATCCCGCTGTTTAAAGATAAGTTTCCACTCTAATATGAACAGCGGAAACTTCATTTTTACTATTCCCGCTGTAAATAAATAAGTTTCCGTCTTATGAAGAGATGTCTATGAAAATACTTGTTGAAACCTAAAGATTATTTATAGCTGAAATGACAATTGATATGGTTGAGGACGTTCATAAGAATTCTCTGGATGAAGATATACGAAGATTTATGCCTGATGAAGTTTTTGAGACACTTGAAGATGCAAAGGAAGTAAATGGAATGGTTACGGCAGTTTCATAATTTCCTACTCCAGTATCGGGGAAGTTATAACTATTTACTCTTGTATAATCAGCTCCGTGCTGACCTTGTGAGTTAGGTAAGAATACTTTACCGCCCGCTTCAAAGTAGTCATTCTGAACGATGAAATCATCTGCGTCCGAACTCTTACGAGCTTCCGCTTTCTGCTTACCGTCATCATAGTTATCTGCGTACAAATCTACGTTGTATCTGTTGGTCGGTGTATGAACTACTTTAGCAGTCTTTCTGTTCGCGTAAGATACGTTGTAGTCACCGTTATAGATTATCTGATTACCAGTATAAGCAGTGACACCGCTTGTGTTTTCACAAGTGATTACGGCTTTATTGAACGTGTAAATATTAAAGTTCTCAAGCTCGTAATAATAGGTCTCTCTCGTTACATAGGTTGTATAGCCCTGCACTCTTTCAGATTCACCGTAATACGATACGGAATATTTATCATAATCCGTCGGGTCTAACGGGTCTTTCGTATGAGTCTGAGACTTTGACGGATTATGCACATCGCTTCTGCTCATTAGAGCATCGGCTTCGCTCTCTGATAAATCTGTATCCGTACTCTTATAACTATTGATTACCGTCCAATGAATGTTATATTGAACTGATACTCTCTTTCTTAAGTTACTGTCGCCCGTCTTACTCGGTTCGTGCTTAATAAGTGAATAATCGCAATACCACTTATCTACGTTGATTCCATTAGTAAGCATTTCTCCGCTTGGAATACGTCCCGCAGGGTCGTTGTTTTTATCAAGATTAAATTGGGTTGCGTAATTATAAGTCCATGTATCGGGTTTAGCACTACCGACATAGGGGTGGGTTTCAAGGTCGGGAGTGGGTGTTCCTTCATCGCCTTTATCGGAATTAGACATTACAACTATTCCTAATCCGATGGATTTATCGGCTAAAGTCGAAAACGACAACGGGTGATTATTAAAATCAATGTTAAAGTAATCCTCGCCAGAGCGGGTAATACCGATTTTGGCTGTTCTCGGAATGTAGTCGTTACCTACACATTCGAATGTTCCAAACATTCCGTTTGTATAACGGCACGTTCCCCACCAACCATGTTCCGTTAATCCTCTTGAAGTTTCTGAGCCAAACAAAGTAGCTGAACTTGGATACTCAGCCGTTCCCAGAAGATTGTTTTTTATGTAGTTAGCATACTGGTAAGTAGTACCCACTATTGTTCTTTTCGGTACACCCTCTACGTTTGAGAAAAGAGGAAACATATAAACGGGTTCGGCTATGAAGAAGTATTTATCTTCCTCTGTGCAAGTGTCAATTTCTGAGGGTGCGTGAAGATTACTTACCAATGCGTTCTTATGCTCGGTTATCCATTGTTTTACCGAAGGAGCATTGGTTAGGTGGTCGTTGTAGTATGGTAAAGGGATTCCGATTGTGTTTATATCAATTACTCTACTGTAAGACCAATTTTGAAATCTCGTTGTCACCGCCTTATAATCCGCTGTATTAAACTGATTTGCAACAGAAGCACTTAAAACGATAGCAACATCGCTTATGACGTTTTCATTATCGTCAACCCAGTACATTAACCAACCTTGAAGATTTGGGTTAATAGAATACTCGCTTTTAAAAGACGCTAAGTTGCCACTCTCGCCTTCCGCAGAAGTCCATGCGTAAACTGATAATGGTTGAAGAAACACCGTCACAGCACACAATAAAAGCAAAATTCTTTTAAAGTATCTTTTCATAATTAATTCCTTTCTATTAATTCGTTGGTGTAATTATAGCATTTAGGTGTATTTATTGCAATAAAAATAGTCCCTCCTTCTGATGAAGTTGGGACTATTTAGGATTGGCTCTTGTGCTACCATGTACCACCCGCTGACCAGTCACCACCAGAACGCCTCGTGGTCGGCATACCATTTCCCCCGCCTTTCCACTCCTCGTTAGGATTCCATGTAGAAGGTGTGCTTGCTTCAAATCCCGAATTGGGTGAACTCGGTGCAGGCTGTGTAGCTTCCTCTTTTCCGTAGTAATCTATGTCTGCACTTATTTCAATGTTGTTGTCGTTTTCTTCTGCTTCAAGCTCTGGAACGACGTTAATTACTATCGGTTCAGCAGGCTTTACGGGTTCGGTTTCCTCGATAGGGATATTCAAAGGGTCTACCTTTGTTACTTCTTTCTGTGTGCAACCTGCAAGAGCTAATACGCTTGCAAGGGCTAATGTTAATAATGCTTTTCTTCTCATAGTATGTAATTCCTTTCTCTATAATAATTATCTCATACTGAAATAATAAGTCTACAAAATTCCGAGGATTTTAATTAAAATCATTGAAAAGATTTTTCTGAAAAGGGAAGCCGTGGTAAGGATTCGTTCCTCAGAAAAAGCCTTTTAAAATCACCATAAATCTGAACGGTCTTTTCATAAAAATATGTTGCAATAAAAAAACCCATTCCTTTAAGGAATGGGTTGGCTTCTATAAATGTTCCAGATTTTCTATCCTGCGTGTCAAGGTATACCTTACCATGTACCGCCAGTATACGGTGTTCCCCAAGAACGCCTTTCAGTAGGAATACCATTTCCACCGCCTTGCCAAACTTCTGTTGAAGCATTAGACTGAGATGCGTTAGCATCTTGAGAGGGATTAGTTGCAGGAAATCCCGAATTAGGTGTACTGGGTGCAGGCTGTGAAGCTTCCTCTTTTCCGTAGTAATCTATGTCAGCACTTATTTCGATGTTGTTATCTTCGTCTTCAACCTCTGCTTCGGGTACTACCGTAATAAGGATAGGTTCAGCAGGTTTTACGGGTTCTTGGGTTTCCTCAATAGGAAAGTCCAAAGGGTCTATCTTTGTTACTTCTCTCTGTGCGCAAGCTGACAAAGAGAGAACTGATATTAAGGTTGCTGTAAGTAATGTTGTTCTTCTCATATACGGCATCCTCTCCTTCACTAATTATCTCATATAATAAATAAGATAATAAGGTGGGTCAATAAAATTCCGACGTTTGGAGTCGTTTTTATCCGACGATTGGCGGTATTTTCTTCCGACTGTTGGCGGTTAGTGTAGCATCAATTATTCAAAAATGCTATTCAACAATTCTCTCAGAGAAAGTAATTCATCAATTACTTCGCGACTTGATAGCTTTGGCTTCTCTTTTTTTGTCATTTGTATAAGTAAGGATCTGAGATTCTGCGATGTAATAAAGACTCTCTGTTCATTATAAAGCATAGGTTTTTTCGTTTTGTTTTTTTCTACTTCAACCAGCTGCGATATGCCATTATTACCGGTGTGATACCTATTCATCTGGGAGAACGAAATAGGCTCTACCATACCTGCTTCTTCGGGAATATTTGTAAATGTGTCTGGCTTTGGTTCTTTTGCAGATGAGCCTTCTTTTCGCTTTGGTTTCAAGTATGCATCAACTATTTGTACGACTTCCCGCCCCGAAATACTCTCTCTTTCCGATAGATAGTTACAGATTTCATCATATATATTTTTTTGAGTTTCAATAGGCAGCACCGCGCATGCATATATATTTACATATGCTACTTTTTCATCAACTATTAGTTTCTGGATTTCAGGAATTAAATTAAGAAGTGCCTTGTACTTATAGACCTGAGAGCTGGCTATCCCAAAACGTTTAGCCAATTCAGCTCTGCGATCCCCTTTAACCGACTTATCTTTTTTAAGCACTTTTTCTTCGTAATATGCCAGAGCCTTACCCTTTTCAATGGGAGTCAGCTCTCTTGTTGCTATGTTCGACATTATAAGTATTTCAGCCTTTTGAGATTCGGATGGTTCCATTACTATCTCACAGGGTATTGTTTTCATACCAATAGTTTTAGCCGAAAGATAACGTCTATGGCCAGAAAGAAGTTCATATCTGCCATCATTCTTTTCATATACCTCAACGGTTCCCTGAAAACCATTTCTTTTTATTGATTCTACAAGACTGTCCAAATTGCCACAATCAAAGATTTTTTCATTATCTTCACACAAATCAATCAAATCAAGATTTACACTCTCTATTCGTTTTTTCTTTCTTTCACCTTTTGGTTTGTTCATATTGTTATCCTCTAATCATGATATTCTCAAAAGCTTTTGTGATTACATTAAATCTATGTTCATTATGAACAAATTGACATCCTAACTGTTGGCGACAGGCATCCCATAAGCGCAGTAGCTTACATTAAGCCCTGTATATGGTAAGATTAGCCCATTGTTACAATTAATAATTCCGGTTTTGTCCGGAAGATGCTCGTACCACCCGCTGTATTTTTGGCGAATCTCTCCGTCATTAGAATAAACTTCAATCCAGAACACGTTCGTCTGTAGCAATGTTTGTAATGAATAAGCATGAATTCTCCAAAAGTTATAATACATTTCACCGGGAAGAGGATATGCATATAGCTTAATATCATATTGACCCAATGCGATATGACCGTTAATTGTCACTATTCGCTGGTTTTTTAGGTCCAAAATCCCCCATGTGTTTTTTAATTCAAGATTTTTGAAAGATGCAAAAACCGGAAGTGTGTCATATTTTTTATACTCTTCGGGAGCAAGTTCCAGTTTACTTTCCTCTAACAATATATCGCGTTCTTCTCTCGATTTGCTTCCGAGAGCAAATTCATCACGTCTTCCCTGGCGATTAGTCGTCATTCCCAACAGATAATCTGCTGACACACCAAAATAGCTTGAGAGAGAATTGATCAATTTCATTGGCGGAGTTTTCCTTCCAAGTTCCCACGCTGATATAGTTGTAAAAGAATACGCGGTACCTCTATTTATATATTTCGAAAAATCATAAGCAAATTCCTGCTGATTAAGTCCTTTTTCCTTTCTCAACGCAGAAAATCTAGACGCAAAAATATAGTTAGGTTGTTGTTTTATACTCATACGTTCCTCCTAAAGCGGTTTATGTCTTATAGAATAATTATACCTTTTAAGTGTAGAATGTCAAGTAATTTTAAATATAAAGGTATTCTATTAATCTCCAACAAAATAAAGACGGCCTTTGCCGTCTCTATTTTATGTTTCTCAATTTGCAGATCCTCGAAATAACTCTCTCGTTATAGTCAATAATCTTATCCATTGACTTTCCTTTGATATAATCGCATCTGTTTATATCCAATAAGAATAAAAGTATCTCATACATGGATATCAGTGACTGGATAAATGTAGCTGTGGATACAATTATTGCTTCTCTATCGCCGCTTCTTACCCTATGGTTTCCGTCTATCACTATGTAAGTGTCATCTGGCATTAAAGTTATCAGTACGGGATACTTATCGTCTGATGTGTGCTGAGGAAGTTCGCTAACTCCTGCCACCATAAGAGGTAGTCCCTTACAAGAAAGCCCATTCTCCACTTCTTCTATTTTGCAAGGAGCTGACATTAGATTTAACCCGTTCTTTCTATCGTTGGAGACTATCCTTGCAATATATTCGATATTGGATACTACTTCCGCGTCCTTAATATCGTTCCATTTAAGGCGGTACATTTGAGATTTGTCGGTAAGCTCTGTTAAGAACCTGTAGTTATTATATTTTGAGAGTGTTTTAGCCCAATATACCTTAAAAGTCGTCGCGTCTGCTTCGTTCATTTTATTAGCGACATAATCTACCGACTTTTCTACGGCTTCCAGTTCATTACTTAGCTTTTCTGCTATTTTAACTTCTCGCTCTTGAATGTTCATATTGTTATCATTATAAACTATTCATTTTCGCTATCAAGAGAAGCCTTATACTCTGCTTCAATCTCATTCATTCGAGCTTTGTTAGCCTTATATGTCTTGTACTCGGAAGATTTAAGTTCCACAAGTCCTTTATCAGCAAGTTCTCTCATGTAGAGATAAAGGTTAGCGTATTCCTCGTTATTCTTAAGAAGGTAAGAAGTAATCTTTGAACGTTCCTTTCCTTCCAAAATAGCCTTCTGCTGATTTTCAGAAAGAGCGTTCCATTCGTCTTCCTCTGCTTTCTTCTTTTCTTCCAAAGCTTTATTCTTTTCTTCGCGTTCAGCATTGATTTCATCAACAACCTTTTTATAGGCTTCAAGGTCTGACTGCATCTGAACAATCTGGTTTTTAAAGTCTACGATAGACTTGTTGGCATCAGCAACATCTGCTGATTTACCAGTAACCGATTCTGTTAATGACTGAACCGCCGTCTGATATTCATTAAGCTGTGCTTCGTAATAGGTCTTATCATTATTCCACAGAACAAACTCTGTTACCGAAACTGCCAGAAGTACGACAGCGATTACTCCAGTGATGATTTTTCCGATATTCTTTTTCATGTCTTAAAGCTCCTTTCCTTAGCTAATTTAATTATACCACGTTTTAGTTTTCTCATAAGAGCTCTGTACCGAGGTCTGTTGAAGTCCTTGCCAGACATATAGTCAGTAAAGATGTTTTCCTTTTCGATACCGTAGTTAAGCAGAGCTTCCACTTGTCGTTCCGGTTTCTGATCTTTTGATGAAACTCGAATGTAACCGTATTTTGTCATGTTATCGCCTCCTTTATTCTGCTTTCTGCCTTATTAGGCATCTCAAAACAAAGTAGGCAATACAATAAAACAAGCTTAATATGCAATTATTGTGTACTTAAAATAAGTTCACTTTTCACATTATATCACACCATGTACTTAAACTGTACTTAAAAGAAGTATGGGAGGCTTGTGATGGAGAAGGACAAACATTTGGGATTAAGGATAGATTCGGAAACACATGAGAAATTAAAGGATCTTGCTGAATATGATGGCCGCTCCATCAATGGAGAAGTGCTTTATCTTATAAGGCAGGCGATAAAGCAACACGAAAAAGACCATGAGCAAAAACAATAATGCTTGAAAAATTGTGGAGAATAAGTATAATATAGTTAGTAGGTGATGCACAGCCTTATAAATGAGCAAGTTAATAGTGGGTGATGCACAGCCCTTAAATGAGCGAGTTAACAGCAGGGACAAGTTTTCTTGTCCCTGTTTCTTATCTACGGGAGGTATATGCGGGGACTAAAGATTTATGAGGTTAATCCTCATTACATTAAGTATTTGACAGGTTTTCAAGACCACTTATTTTTTGCGGATGGTGACAAAGCAGGAAGAAAGTACATCGGTATTGTTTTAGAGATTAACGAATTCAAGTATTTCGCACCACTTTCTTCCTTTAAATCCAAGCACAAAAAGATGGATGAAGGCGTAGATTTCATTAAGATTAAAGATTATGCCGTAATAAACATTAACAATATGATTCCCGTTCCGGAAGGCGAGTATGCGTTAGTTGATGTTAACGGCACCAAAGATCCTCATTACCGTTTTCTTCTTCAGGCAGAAAGCAGAGAAATTAACCGCCAAAAGAACAGAATATTGAAGAATGCAAGTATCGTTTACAAACATAAGGAAAGAAACGGAGAGAATTCTCCGCTTGCAAAGAGAACTAATAATTTCAAAGTTTTAGAAAAAGCTTGTAAAGATTATATTTCGTGATATTAGTCGTGCGTTGTTCCGTCCTGGAGCTGCGTGCGGCTTTTCTTTTTATAACAATGGGGACAAATATGGGGACAGCCCATGGATAGAGTGCTTTCCCCTTGAATTCATGATTAACACTGCGAAGCAGCGGGATTGCCGATTTTTGCAATCCCGCTGTATGAAATCAAGCTTTGTTGTTGTTCCTAGCAGCGAGATTCTTATTTTTTTAATTTCCGCTGTCGAAAATTGAAAAGTACTAGTAATGTCCATATAATGGTGTAAATTAAAAAATTGAAAGAGCCAAAGGCTCTCCTTTAGGTATAATTAAATCACCACAATCAAACGATACCGGAGGTAGAACACTATGGCTCAACTCAATATTACTTTAAATCAGGACGAAATTCTACAATTATTATCAGCTGATCGTAATGAAGCGTTCAAAACATTACTCCAAGAAAGCTTGAATAGCATTCTTCAGGCAGAATCTTCCGCACAACTCGGCGCAGAAAGATATGAACGTTCTCTCGAAAGATCCGATAGCAGAAATGGTTCTAGAAATCGAGAACTTAAAACCAGAATTGGTACAATAGATCTTTGCGTTCCTAGACATCGTAATGTTCCTTTTAAAAGCCTTATTTTTGACAACTATTCACGCAGCGAAGCTGCGCTGGTTACCACTATGGCAGAAATGGTTGTTAATGGTGTTTCCACAAGGAAAGTGTCTACTGTAATGGAAACGCTTTGCGGGACATCTTTTTCTAAATCTACAGTTTCGGAAGTGTGTAAAGAATTGGATGCTTCAGTTATTAAGTTTAAAAATCGACCACTGTCTGGTGAATATCCGTTTATGTATGTTGATGCAACATACTTTAAGGTAAGGGGAGAACTTCACATTGAACCTCGCGCATTAATGGTTGCGCTTGCTTATGATGAAGCTGGTCATCGAGAGATTGTTGGGTTTGAAGTCTATGAGAACGAATCGAAAGAAACATGGAAACTATTTCTTGAATCATTGGCCAATCGTGGCCTATCAGGGTTAAATATGATAACATCTGATGCCCACCAAGGAATAATATATGCTATTAGCAAAGTTTTCCCTGATGTTCCTTGGCAACGTTGCCAGACACATTTTTCAAGAAATATCCTGGAGCATGCGCCTAAAAAATATCAGAAGGCTATTCATGCTCAGCTTCAGGATATGTATAATAGCGAAACAATAGAGGAAGCACGAAAGATTAGAGATGCAATATTTGAAGAATATAAAGATGTCGCAGATAAGGCGTTAGAGTGCTTAGATTTAGGATTTGAAGACGCAATGACAGTTCTTACTTTGCCAAAAAGCTACAGAAGATTTATGCGCACATCTAACCACCTTGAGCGTCTTAATAAGGAATTAAAAAGGCGCTCGAAAGTAATAGGCATATTTCCTAATGAAGCATCTTTGCTACGAATAATGGGGAGTGTTCTAGTAGAATTAAATCAAGTATATGTACTAGAGCAAAAGCTAAATATAGGCGCAAGTGACAAAGCAAAACTAAAATCATGCAAAAACAAACTGATTGTCATTGCGAAAAAGCAACAACAATTACTAGCTGCATAAAAGCAAAAAACCTAAAGGTGAATTTACACCACAAAAAGGACTTGACCAAAGTACTTCCAAAACATACAGCGGAATTATCAATTTCTCGAATTCCGCTGTTTAAAGATAAGTTTCCACTCTAATATGAACAGCGGAAATTTCATTTTTGTAAATTCCGCTGTTTATTGATACGTTCCCGCTTTGATATGGACAGCGGAAATTTCATTTTCGTAATATCCGGGGCACAGGATCTGTGTAATTCCCGGCATCAGTTTTTCAGAAGAAAATACGTTCATTATAAAGATTCATCTCCTTAAACCCATGTTTTCTTACCTCTTACCTTAACATTCTTACCTCTTAGGCAAAAGCCCTTTTTTTCCCGGACATACAATGTATAATACAATCATGAACAACATGAAAGTCAAAATCGAAATCGATCCCGATATTGAGGGATGCGAAGTGACAATTAAATGTGCCGAAGTGGACAGTAAGGTAGTTGAGCTTCAGAAACTCCTTTTGGAAAGTAATGCCCCTATCGGGCAGATAAGCTTTTTCAAAGATGAGGCCGAATACTTTCTTCCCATTAACAGCGTTCTTTTCTTCGAAACCGACGGCGGTATAATAAGGGCCCATACCGCGAGTGATGAATTCGAAGCAAAATACAAGCTGTACGAACTGGAAGAAAAGCTTCCTTCTTATTTTACCAGAGTTTCCAAGTCCACCATCCTTAACACCCATCAGGTCTATTCCATCACGAAAAACCTGACCGGCGCAAGCAAAGTGGAGTTTCAGGGGACCTACAAGATTGTGTATTGCTCGCGAAGCTATTACAAATCTTTGAAAGAGAGCCTGACTCCGTAAAATAAGGAGGGCTCATATGTTTTTTTCAATTTTTCGTAATATATACATTTTTTTAAGATAAAGGAGACACAATATGAACAATCGCACAAGAAGCATTTTATCCGCACTGCTTTTAATAGTTTTGTCGGCAGCCATAATTCTTTGGAAATTAAATATTTTTAACTTACCCTTCAGTCTTGCAGGAGTAAGCACCTGGGGACTTATCGTAGCGGTATGTGCAGTGATGGCACTTTTCTACAGCATTATGGATTTGAGTTTCGGCGGAATTTTCTTTTCCATCGCGGTTCTTTGCATTATATTTGATGAACCCCTTGGCATTACCGCTCTCACACCATGGACAGTACTTCTGGTGGCATTACTCTTAACCGTTGCCTTTGACAGAATCTTTCCCGACAACAAAAAGTGGAGAAAATGGCGCAAGCGCTATATGAGTTCTTCTTTTGAAAGTAGCAGCGACGACGATGAAGTTATTGTAAATGACTCCGACAACAGCTCAAATATTGAATTTGAATCTAAAGACGACCCTAACGGATATGTATATTACAGCATGAAATTCGGAAGCACCACCAAGTATATTCGCACCAAGAATCTTTCCGTAGCAGAACTCAAAAACCAGTTCGGTGAAATGAGCGTATTCTTTGACGGTGCCGAAGTTCCAAGCGGCAAGGTCAGCATTATCTGCCACTCTTCTTTCGGAGAGATGAATCTTTTCATCCCCAAGGAATGGCATGTGATCAACAAAATTTACACAGTTATGGGTGATATGGACGATCTGAGCGGTCAGAGTAACCAGTCCCCCGATGCTGTGCAGTGTGTGATCGATGGATCCGTTTCTTTTGGCGAAATCAAGATAACATTGATTTAACTCATATTTTCCACCCTAAGCCCCTCTTAACCGAGGGGTTTTTCTTTTTCTCCCTCTTTATATTTAATGCTCTAATATGTTAAAATAATCTTCGTGTAAAGGGCATTTGGATATGGAGAAGGTATATGTATCGTTACTTCTTTATTGGGGCAAAAAGAAAATTTCCAATGTCCGCTTTAATTCTCGCTATATCGTTAATTCTTACGCTACTTCCGGTAACGTTTCTTTTTGCTGGATGTAAATCAGATGTTTCTCAAAAAGAAAGTCCCGAGATTGTTACGCTCAGGCTTTTTTCCAATCTTCCCGACCGAAAGAACGGCCAGGGCCTCATTGAGCAGATGATCGTGGATGAATTCGAAGAAACTCACCCTGATATAAAAATTGAGATCGAGTGCCTTGATGAAGAGGCATATAAGACCAAATTCCGTGCCTATGCCATGGACGGAATGCCTGATATTGTAAGTGTCTGGGGCCAGCCTGCTTTCCTTGACGATATTATCGATGCGGGCATGCTCGCAGAGCTCCCCATATCGGACTATGAAGATTATGGCTTTGAGCAGAATTCTCTCACCGGCTTTATGAAAAACAATAAGCTCTACGGTCTTCCAAGAAACACCGATATGATCGCTATTTACTATAATAAAAGAATCTTTCGTGAGGAGAATCTCACCCTTCCCACCAATCGCAATGAATATGTGGCGCTTTGTAAAAAGCTCTCGGATGCCGGGATAACTCCCGTAGCAATGGACGGCCTTGATGGCTGGCCTTTGGTTGAGTACTTTGATAACTGCTTATTGACCGTTTCCGGCGAAAAGAGGACTGAATTACTCACCAATGCCATTATGTACGCGGACTTTTCCCACGAGGACTTTGATAAGGCTCTTCGAATGCTTAAAAGCGATGTTAAGAAGGGTATCTTCCAGGAAGACTTTGCTTACTGCGATTACGGTACTGCCATGGCTCTTTTTACAGCGGAAGAAACCGCCATGTACTATATGGGCTCCTGGGAAGCTTCGATGGCCGTAAATGAAGCCATCCCACCAAAGATCCGTGATAACATCGGTGTCTTTACGATGCCCGGATTCAATCCAAATGTAAAGAATGCCATGGTATGGTTTGGCGGCGGATATTCCATCTCCGCCAACAGTAAGCACTATGCCGAAGCAAAAGAATTTATTGATTACATGTTTCTTCCGGAGCATTTATCCAAATATGGCTGGGAAAACGGCATCGGCATGTCCGCCCAGGACCAGACGGCATTTATGCTGGGGAACGAAACAACTCTTCAAAAAGAATGGCTGAGTATCCTCGACGAAGCTGACATCATAAGCGGAACTCCCATTAACGATCTCGGAAGCTCCGGTTTTAAGTATGCAATAGAATCAAATATCGCAAGGGCCGCCACCGGTGAAATCTCATCCGATGCTTTTTTCAAGATCCTTGAGGAGGCCTGCCGATGATCAGACGAAGCCTCAAATTCAAATTGATCTTATATACATATCTCTTCGTGGTGCCCATTATCACCCTTGTAAGCGCCTTTATATTCGTGAAGGACTATAACAGTTCGAAGCAGAAAACCACCGAAGAATGCTTAAGGGATTTAAGTGATCTTTCTTCTTCCGTGGAAGATATAAAAAATAACATGAAGACCTATGGCACCTACATAACGATCAATGAAGAGATACAGAATATCCTCGATGCCGACAATACCGATTCTCTTAACAAAAGCTCTACTCTATGGTATTCCGAAGCTCCCATGAAGGTGCTTGAAGATATGATAGCCCTGGACAGTTCCATAAAAACCATGGCAATCTACCCTGAGAATAAGATAAAGCCCTATTTAAGATGCTTCGATGAATCATCTTATTTATCAAAAGAAAAGATAATATCCACGGTTGAATATATTTCGGCTCTCACCAAGAAAGGCGCATATGCTTTCACAAGAGCCGACGTAAGCCAAAACAGTTTTTACGAATCCATAAGGACTCCGAAACTGGTTCTTTTCAGAGAAATATATGATATGTCAAGGAAAAAGCCCTTAGGCTACCTGTGTATAGGTTCCAATGCCGATGTTCTTGATGATATGTGTAAAGGGCTTGTGGTATCGGAAGAGGATGCGATCTGCGTATACGGGATAAAAGAAAAAAAGCTTCTGTCCCTGGAAGGTAATACGGAATCATATGATGAATATATAAAGCCAAGCCTGGAAAGCGGAACAATACCAAGTCCCGTAACGGATCTTAATGATAAGCTTCTTTTTTCAGATGTAACGGAGGATCTGATAGTCGCCAAAGTGGTAAGCAAGGCTGATTTCTACGATTCTCCCGGCAAGGTTGTGGCAGCCCCCTTAACCCTTCTTTTAGGCATAATAATAGGTCTCATTCCGGTGCTTCTGATAATAACCAACAGCATTCTGAAGCCTATTAAGGACCTGTCCGACGGCATGGATGAATTCAAAGAAGGTAATCTCGACCTGACCCTTCCAATTAAGGATAAGGATGAAATCGGCTCTCTCACCGAAACCTTTAACGGCATGGTGCAGGGCATGAAGGACCTGATAAATAAGAACTATATCCTTACACTCAAGGAAAAAGAAAGTGAGATCGCCGCTCTGTCAGCTCAGATCAACCCGCACTTTCTTTATAACACCCTGGATTCCCTATACTGGCGTGTTTTAGATGCGGGTAATGAAGAAATTGCCGAAGATATCATGGCTTTATCCGACCTCTTCAGGCTTGTGCTGGGGCACGGCGAGCGTTTCGTCACCGTTTCCGGAGAATGTGACATGCTTAAGCATTACCTTCACATTCAGAAAATGCGATTCGGCGAGAATCTGCATTACGAATTTAATATCGAAAAAGAAGCTGAAAGTGTTACTATTCCCAGGCTTATACTACAGCCCTTTGTGGAAAATGCCATTGTTCACGGCTTTGAAAAGGAGCAGGGGGATTTTAAGCTCGAAGTCAGCGCTAAAATAATTTCCGGCAAAGCTTCTTTTGAAATAACGGACAACGGACGCGGCATTACGGAAGAAGAACTTAACTCACTATTTATCGAAGATTCCAAATCATATCGCGCAGAGCGTGTAGGACACTTTGCAATAAAGAATATTAAAGAAAGACTCGAGATCCTTTATAAGGATGAATACGACTTAAAGATCTTAAGCGAGATACACAGAGGCACCACAGTCAGACTTACCATTCCCATAACCGACCCGGCAGACTGATTCAGAGGTTAAAGCTATGAAAATACTGGTAGTAGATGATGAAAGCAATATAAGAGAAGGCATGAGCAAGTATATCCGCCTTCACACGGACAGATTCGATGAGGTTCTCACTGCGGCAAACGGCGAAGAAGCTCTTGATAATATCATAAAGTACCATCCGGAAGTAATGTTACTCGATATTCAGATCCCTAAGAAAAACGGGCTGGAAGTTATGAAGGAAGCTAAAAAGGCAGGACTCATGCCCGTGACCATAATACTCAGCTGTCACGAGGACTTTTCTTACGCCCGGCAGGCCCTTCATCTTGGCGCCAGCGAATACATGCTTAAACCCATAAGAGCTACGGAACTGCTCGCTTCCATTAATCAGATATGCGATGAAAAGTTCCTTAAGCCCATGGAAAAAGTAAGTCCGGCACCCAAAAATACCAACAGCTATGTGGATGATGCGATTTCTTTTATTAAAGAACATTATAACGAGCCCATATCTCAGGAAACCGTGGCCGAAAAGCTTGGTATATCAACGGGATACATTTCAACTTTGTTTAAGCAGAGCCTGAATACAAGGTTCGTGGATTTTCTAAATACAGTACGTATCGAAAAAGCATGCTCATATCTCACTCAGAACAGCCTTAAAACCTACGAGATAGCTTATAAAGTGGGATTTAACGATGAAAAATACTTTTCGCGGGTATTTAAAAAGGTGAAGGGTGTTTCCCCCATGGAATATAAGAAGCAGAACTGATCTTATCGGAAATGCCGCGTAATTTCATATAACAAAAGCAGTGCCCACCCGGTTAAGTAGGTGGGCACCGCTTTTATAAAAGGTGCGATGTAAATCAGTTTGCGCCGTAAACTGACATTTCGTATATCGAATAACCGTATTGAGTTGTTCTCTCAGTACCGTACATTCTTACATATCTTGCATTGACAGCATCAAATTCACAGGTCTTTGTTTCTCCGTTACCGCCGTTTGTTACGGTATATACGGGAGTCCATTCATTTCCGTCTGCGGATACCTGGATCACATAATTCTTACCTGCTGCAGTTTCCCAATCAATTACTACTTTGCTGACTGACTTAAGGCTTCCAAGGTCAAGTGACAACCACTGATTGTCAAGGCCATGGGTTGATTCCCATCTGGAACCTGCATTCTTATCAATAGCCAAAGAAGCGGACTGATATTCAGTGGAAGCTGATGCACTTACAGGTGTAATTTCAGTAACTTCACTTCCGGTGTTACCACCTTCGTTTCCGCCACCATTACCGCCTTCGTTGCCACCGCCGGTGCTTCCGCCGTTAGCGGAATCAGTACCGTAAACTTCCATCTCAAAAATGGAATAACCATAACCTGTTGTACGGGAAACACCGTACATTCTTACGTAGCGGGCATCTCTTGCAGCAAAGCTTTCATCTAAAGTAGCTCCATTGGTTCCGTTGGTAACGGTAATGGCATTATCCCAGTTGCTGCCATTTACGGATGTCTCTATTCTGTATTCTTTTCCTGCTGCGGTTTCCCATTTGATCTTTACACGGCTTACGTTCTTAACTGAACCTAAGTCAAGAGTGAGCCACTGATTGTCGAGGCCGTGAGTTGATTCCCATCTGGAACCTTCATTTCCGTCAACTGCGTTGGATGCTGACTGCATTTCAGTGGAAGCTGTAGCTGTAGCATTAAGTTTAACTGCATCTCCGCTTCCGGATCCTGAGCCGCCGCTTCCGGAACCTCCACCTTCAGGAAGAGGATTTCCTGCAGGCAATGTGTAAGTTGCATTGGTATTAACAGGATTACCTAATCTCTTATAGACTTCTCCCGCAGGTGTAAGTGCACCTGTAGCATATCTCCAGAGACCTACTGCATCATCATCGAAGTCGAATCCTGCATATCTTACTACATATTCACGTTCATCAAGCATGGGCATTACTGCTTCCCAGAATTCTTTGGTGCCGTTTTCACCTGTAGCCGTTACCCACTGGCCGTGAGTTGAGAACTCTGTTATCCAGATGGGCTTATGATAATGTTCCCAGGTATAATCGATTACGTTTTCAATGAACCATTCAGCCATTCCAACTCCGCCGTAATCTTCGGGATAGCAATGTATTGCTATAAAGTCATAGTCCATGTTGGGTGTCTGGTCAACGCGCGCAATAAAGGGCTGGAACCAGTCAGTAGATACCTGAGGCCAAAGTGCTGTTGTGGGAGCACTGATCAAAATATTGTCGTTCTGGCATCCCTTATATACTTCGAATACATCGTCAACAGACATGTTACACTGGTCGGGATATTCAGGCTCGTTGAAGGTAAGCACATATTTAAAGCCTCTGTCTACAAGAGCACTGATACGATTTTCAGCTGCATTTCTGTCTGTTTCTTTCCACATCATGGGAACGAATTCAGTATTTGCATAGTTGGCTGCAGGGCTTTCAAATTCGCTCCAGTTGTAATACCAGCCGAGTCCCAAAGCTTCAAGATCAAGGTTTTCACCCATATCTGTTGCAAGGCCGAGACCCTTTTTAGTGATACCGAACTTGGTGGTATCGGAATCAAGGGTATATCCGTTTGTAAGATTAGCTCTTACCGTAACTGAGAAATACTGTACCTTGGTGGTGTAGTATTCATAGGTTGTATCTGTAGTAGTGCCAACTGCCTGTCCGTTGATAAATACGGTGTAGTCAGCTACATCCACTCCTGCGGGAGCATTCCAGCTTATATCAATAAGACCTGCCGCCTTTACGCTCATGTGAGCCGGAGCTGTGATGGGGAAGCTTCCTTCGATGATTCCGGGATCCGGTAAAGAAGGATCGGGTTCGGGTTCAGGATTTCCCGATGCATTATTGCTTCCGTATATTTCCAATTCAAAGATCGAATAACCGTACTGTGTGGTTCTGGTATTTCCGTATACTCTTACGTAACGGGCATCAACAGCATTAAAGTCGATGGTTCTGTCTTCTCCGCTTGTGCCGTTTGTAATGTGAGCTACATCTGTGAATGTAGTACCGTTTGTTGAAGTCTGAATCTTATAGTCCTTACCTGCCGCGGTTTCCCAGTCAATATATACACGGCTTACGCTTTTAACAGAGCCTAAATCCACCATGATCCACTGATTGTCAACACCCTGGGTTGATTCCCATCTGGTGCCTGTGTTTCCGTCAACTGCATTTCCTGCAGGCATGAGATTTGATGAAGCAGAAGCCGTTCCCGTAAGTTTAATCACAGGAAGTTCGGGATCGGGATCCGGAATAACGGGCTGTTTGTCATAGGTATAGACAATACCGGTTTTTCCATTAAAGCTTTCATCTCCGGGCTGTATGGAATTAACCTGTCTGTAAGTATCACCGTTTGAAGCGTTAGGTCTTATTGTTGTAACTCCGTTTACGGCACTTACGATACCGGGTGTAGTCATAACGCCGGGTAATTCTCCGCTTCCCGTACCGTTTACTATTGATAAAATACCGCCGGTAACAGATGTGTTACTGAAGGTGTTGATCATTGCATTTTCAACAATTACGTTGGGCTTATTGGGTATTTCAACAGCTGTATCAAGCCTGCATTCTCCGCTTGTATTAATAAATACTTCGTAAAGATCCAAGCCTACTGCATAGTGGCTGTTTACATTATTACCAACCTTGTATCCTGCGTAACCGTTCTTGGTGCCGTTATGGCTCTTCCACTTATTCTGATCTACACAGTCATAAGGTGTTTCGTACTGATAGAAGTAACACTTACCGCCGTTACCGAGCCAAAGTGTTGAATATTCTTCAAAATGTTCATTAAAGAGACCATATACGGTAACATCGTCACCGTTAACGACAAGACCGTTTAAAGCAACGTTCTCATCCCAGCCTACACCGTCACCGTGGTCTGCTCTCCAGATCCAGAAGTGATCGCCGATTACGTCATCACTGTTAATTACAAGACACATGTCTGCAGAAGCAACGCCACTGTATACGCCGCCAACTCTGAAGAAAAGGTCTGAAAGCAAAATAGGATTGTTGGAATGATCCTTGCTTGCATTTTCATTACCAACCTGCAAAAGAACGGTTGAGTGTGAAGATGCATCGAAAATAAGTCCTGCGACTTCAATTCCGTCTTCATCTTCTACCCACATTGCTGCCTGATTATTGCTGGGAATAATGGTAGCAAGTCCGTATCCCAATACAACCGTGTTGGGATTGGTAACTCTGATGGGTTCCTCGGCATAATAAATACCGGGGGTAAATAATACGTTCTTTCCGCTATCTAACTGAGCATTGATGGTTGCTGCGCTGTCACCTTCTTTTGCAATATAGAAGGTATCGAGGGAAAGGCTTGTACCCTGACCCATGTTGTTTGCGCTCCAGCTTGTGCCACGAGCATTTCTTCGAAGCTCGGGCACAAATACCTTGTATTCGTCCCCATCAAGGTAAAGGAAAGGCTTCTCTTTAATAACAGGGGAATTATTAAGCTGAGTCGTCTTTCCGCCGGAAGCCCAGTCGGATGTACCATTTCCGCCTAAAAGCGCCTGAGTGGTATTTAAATTACCGCCCGTAACGCCCTGTAACACAAAGTTCCAGTTAACGCCGTAAGCATTGCCGCCGATGGAGGAATTTCTCATGTAATACTGCTGCTGAGAATAAGAACCTGCGTCCTTTAAGAACATACAGTCTGCTGCATATCCGCCGCTGGCCCATCCATACCACCAATCAAAAACAGCGTTTCTTTCTACATAAAGACGTCTTGCGGGGGCTGCCTGAGAAACTGCCCACTGGAATGCAAAATAAACGTCTGCGTTATTATCTAAATCTCTGATGGCTACATTTTCGATAGCTCTCCAGAAATTACATGTTGCATTGTTGTTTTCAAGAAAAGCAGGTGTGCTGGCATTGGCAAGGGAAACATCCGTGGGAAGTTTGCCAAGACCTGCGATCTGTGTATAGAAACCTACGTTAAAGTCATCGGTGTTGGTATAATCGCCGGGCTTAAACATAAGGGCATATCTTCCTGTTCCGAACTGGGCAGTTTCCTGCTCGGAATAGATATCCGCAACCTTATTGTTGATATCCGCCCTGTTATCGGTATTTGCAAAGAAAATCATGTTGTCACCAAAGATATAATTTTCAAGTGACATATATTTTGTGGAAATCTCGGCTCCGTTATTCTTGGCAACTACTCTGTAGTAGTTGGAATACTTCTGTCCGTTGGGATTGTTATCCACATAAGATGTACCGTTTACATCCCCAAGATATGTATAAGTTCCATATCTTGACTGTGCGCGGTAAATTGAATATGAATTGGCGCCTGATACCGCATTCCAATTCAGCTGCATTTTAGAAGAATTATACTCGATGGTATAATCGCTTCCGGATACGACAGGGGCTGCCTTGGCTGTAATCTTCATATTGGGGAAGATCAACATCAAAACAAGTAGTGCCGCTCCGATTCTTCGTAACCAACCTTTCATATATAGCTCCTCTCTCTTTTTTGTTACCGGCAATAAAGCCGTGAGATTGTACACTTTAATTTTAGAAATAAAAACGTTTTAATTCAATGGATTTTTGGTGCACTATTCTTCAAAATAGAGGACATATTTTGAATTAATACGTAATTACAGACAAAAAAAGAGTCCGAAGGAATTCCCTTCGAACTCTTGCTATATTATGAAAATAACGATATTAATTAATCTTCTTCCCGTTTACTTTTACACGGCCGAGAGAACACTTAGCTTCGATATTCTTGGAATCGGGATTGTCTGTTTTGATATTAATATCTCCAAGCTCACATTTAGCGGTGAGTGAATTAAAATCACCCTCCACATCAATGTCACCTGCTTCCACATTGATATCTGCTTTATCAAAATCCGTATCCTTAACAAGAATATCCCCTAATTCGGCATCAATCGTTAAAGAAGAAAATTTGCATTCTTTTACATCAATATCGCCGGCATCTGCTTTAATAACCGTATCATTAAACTTTGTACCGGTAATATCAATGTCACCGGCATTGGCTTTGATATCAAGCTTGTCCCCCTCAATATCCTCAATATCGATATCTCCGGCATTCATCCTGAGCTTTAATAAATTAAGTTCGGTGCCCCTGGGAACTGTCACTATCAAGCTGCACAGGTCATTAAGATTATTAACCTTCACTCCGTCAAAATGCTGGGTAATGGTTAGTCTTCCGCCTTTTACCTTAATGTCCGGTGCATACTCATCGGGGAAGTTATGCTGAATCCTAAGCACGGAACCGTATTCCACACGGAAGTCTGCGGCTTCCATCTCAACATCCAATGTATCGATCACATCGGCATTATAATTAATTTCCTGCATGTTCCCTCTTGCATTGATCTTTCCTATATGAATGAATCCTAAGTTAAAGTGGGCTACATGATAGAAAAGTCCGACCACCATTACAATTAATGTTATGGTCCAAAGGATAAGCTGGTATATTTTGCTGAAATTCTTTCCCATGTTTTATGCCTCCTTTGTAAGTGCGATTCTTAAAATCTTATTTAAGATACCCGCTATGGGCCAGATAATCCATGTGATCCCCCATTCAAAGGTAATAAAACTGATTATTAAATACAGGCACACGATCGTGGGCCAATATACTTCCATCATCGCCTGAGCAGGCTTATTGATGTATTCCATTTCATTCTCCTTTCCGTAATTACCGCTTATGGTTTCAGAATCATTCAATTTCAGTATCGTGTCATAGCTATCCATTACGGAATTGCTGTAGATAAAAAGAAACACACCGATACCTACCATTACAAAAATGGAACTCACATATATTTCCGTCTGCATTACGGCTATGGGCAGCCAGCACATTGCGCAGAGCATTACGCCTAAGGCTATCATTAATGCGTATGTCGTCTTAAAGGTCTTTCTTTTTTCTCTGACCTGCTGAGCGGTCTGCATATCCACCTGGCAGGGTTCTTTTTCAAGAAAGCTCCACTCGGAGAGCCTGATCCCGTTAAATACGAACAATGCAATGGCAACGCCTATACATATAAACATTCCTGCAACGCTGTAAATTTCAGCGCCTTCGTGGAAAACTAAGGATCCGAGTATCGGGAAGCACACGCTTATGATGCAGAGCATTACGCCGATACCGATCATCATACCGGAGTTTCTTTTGTCATTTAAATAGTCAAGTACTTCTTCGTTACGAAGGAATCTGCGGCTTACTTTTGCTTCTCTTTCTCTTGTCTCTTCAACTTCCTTGGTAAGTCCCAGATCTTCCGCAAGCTCATCAAGGTTTCCGAATTCGGAAATAACGGTGCCGACTGCACTGTTTTCGCTCTGTCCTTCAGAAATAAGCTCGTTGTATTTATCTTCCATCATGTTTAAAAGCTCTGCTTTTGCCTTTTTAACTTCTGCGGTATTGGGAAGATTTGCAAACATTGCTTCCAAATAATTTTTTATAGTTTCCATTCTTTTCTCCTCACAAAGTTATCTCAGTTGAATAAACTTCTCAACCACATCTTTGGTTAATTCCCATTCTTCACACTTGCTTTCGTAATACTCACGTCCCTTATCGGTAATGCGATAATAGGTACGCTTCTTGCTGTTTCCTTCCGGATCCTGTTCGGCCACAAATGATTCTATGAATCCGTTTTTCTCCATTCTGGTGAAAGCTGAATACAGTGTTGTTTCTTTTATAATGTATTTTTCATCCGTGATGGTCTTAATCTGCTTCGAGATTTCATATCCATAGGACGGTTCCTTCAAAAGAATGCTTAGAATCATGGTATCGTTGTAGCCTCTGATTACATCACTGCTGATCTCAACCATATAGCCTCCTTTATGCTTTTTTTGGTACCCTTCCGCGGCGGGTACCGGTTGCGCGATGAATTACTTCGACTGTCATACTACGATAGATGGAGTACTTCATCTGTTGAAGTAAATATACTACGTCTGTCGTAGGATGTCAACACTCTCTTGTAAAAAATTTTTTGCACAAAAAAGAGCCTTATAAAAGGCTCTTATCTGTTTCCACCAATGATTACTTAAGCTGTATTTATCTCTCAAGCATTCCTCCGTATGATGAAATACCGCCGATGTTATTTACTGCATTATAACCCATTCCGGTAATTATGGAAGTAGCGTTGGCGCTTCTTCCGCCGCTTAGGCAATATATGAAAAGGGGTGTGTCTAAGTTCGGCACGCGATTTTTAATTAAATTGATCTGTGAAAGGGGAATGTTGATGCTCCCCGGGATGTGACCTTCTGCATATTCATCCTTCTCACGTACATCGATCAAAACCGCATTCTCTGTGTCTTTATACATATTGACGCCCTGATTGATATCGGGGCCTCTGAAAAAATCAAAAATACTCATATCTATCTCCTTGTTTGGTTGTGGGGTGTTTGGTTGGGAGCTTGGTTGGGGCTTTTTGGACCAGGAACCCCGTCCCCTAGGGCCAGTCGGATGTTTTTGGACCAGGAACCCCGTCCCCTAGGGCCGGGGGAGGGCGGAGGGGGATTTTACGGTGACCATGCCTCGGTTTAGTTCTACCAGGCCTTCTTCCTGGAAGTATTTTAAGATCCTTGTTACCACTTCCCTCGCAGTACCAAGATGCGATGCGATCTTTTCATGGGTTATGGTAAGTTCGTTTGTTCCTTCTAACTTTATTTCTTCCAAAAGAAAGGCGGCTATCCTTTTATCCATGCTCTGCCACATAATCTGTTCCAAAAGCCACATGACATCCGAAAATCTCGTAGAAAGGATCTCATTTGTGTACCGGGCTATTTTGGCGGAATGCTCCGTGAGATTCTTATAATGATGTGCGGGGATAAGATAATATACAGTTTCTTTTTCCGCGCGGACCGTAATATCCATTTTCACATTTTTGAGAATGCACGAAGCGCTGAAAAGGCAGATCTCTCCCGGAAGTACACGGTAAAGTGTTACTTCTTTTCCTTCCGGTGAAGTAACATAGGCCCGGAGCTGCCCTGAAATTACCAGGATAAGCCCCTCACAGTCTTCACCGCTGTCATGAATAAGCCTTCCCGCTTCCTTCTTTTTAAGAAGTGTATTGGCGGTAAGCTGATCCTGTTCTTCTTTTGTTAACGTATCCCACATGGGGAAAAAATCGGAAACAACCATAGCCACTCCATTTCGGTTTGTTAATTCTGTCCCTTGGGCTTTTTGGGGGGGTGGGGCTTTTTGGACCAGGAACCCCGTCCCCTAGGGCCAATTGGGGCTTTTTGGACCAGGAACCCCGTCCCCTAGGTCTATTCGAACTTACAGGGCTTTTCCTTACTTCCGCTTCCAAGATAGGTGCGTAAGAATGTTGCGCCGCCTTCAAGAACCGATACCTTTTCAAAGCCGTGCTGCTTTAATATTCTTGCTACATTATATGCTCTTACGCCGATGGCGCAGGATACGCAGATCTCTTTATCCTTAGGAAGCTCTGAAAGTCTGTCTCTTACCTGTCCAAAGGGGATATGCATGGATCCTTCGGGAGCCCATACATCACGCTCCGACTGTTCACGCACATCAAGTACTATAACGGAATCCCCGGAGGAAGCTTCGATCTCACTTACATTTCTGAATGTTACAAGGCCGTCCCTTATATTTTCAGCCACAAAGCCCAGCATGTTTACAGGGTCCTTTGCGGATGCAAAGGGAGGCGCATAAGCAAGCTCCAGATCCTTTAAGTCCCAGGCCTTGGCTCCGAATCTGATGGCAGTTGCGATTATGTCGATTCTCTTGTCGGCGCCTTTGGTTCCTACAACCTGAGCTCCGAGAATAGTTCCGTCAATTGCAAAAATGAGTTTTAAGAACAGGAATGTTGCGCCGGGATAATATCCTGCATGATCCTTCTGAAGGATTGAAAATGCGTAGTAGTCTTTATTCTTAACCTTACCTTCTGCGATCAATGCTTTTTCGTTAAGGCCGACGGCTGCTGCCGCGCAGTTAAATACCTTGGCAACGGACGTTCCCATGGTACCTTTATATTCTTTTACAAAAGAACCTGTTCTTTCAGCAACGATATTATCGGCAACCATTCTGCCCTGTTTGTTGGCAGGACCTGCAAGAGGGATCATTGTCTTTACGCCTGAAACAAAGTGATTTACTTCTATTACATCACCTACAGCCCAGATATCTTTTTCTGATGTATGGAGCTTTTCATCCGTAACAATTCCGCCACGCTTATTTATTTCAATTCCGGCTTCTTTTGCAATGGCACTGTTGGGGCGAACTCCGATTGAAAGGATCACCATTTCTGCTTCGACATGACTTCCGTCTGCGAGAGTAACCCTGACACCCTTTTCGGTATCCTCGAAGCTGCTTACTGCCTCACCGAGCCTTAATTCGACGCCGTTCTTTTTGATGCTGTCATGAAGGATGGATGCCATTTCAGGATCAAGAGGTGCCATTACCTGGTTCTGACCTTCTATAAGTGTTACCTTGATTCCTCGCTCCGCAAGATTTTCAGCCATTTCAAGACCGATGAAGCCACCGCCTACAACTGCAGCGCTTTCAGGCTTTTCATCATCCACCAGGCCTCTGATCTTATCTGTATCATTAACAGTCCAAAGAGTATGGATCCTTTCACTGTTGATTCCCGGTATGGGAGGCACAATGGGTGAAGAACCTGTAGCTATTATCAGATCGTCATAGCTTTCTTCATAGACTTTTCCTTCTTTATCTTTAACCGTAACTTTATGCTCTGAAGGATTTATTCCCGTAACCTCATTATTTACACGCACTTCAATATTAAAGCGGTTCTTCATCATCTTAGGTGACTGAAGAAGCAGATCGCTTCTATCCTTTATTACATCTCCTATATAATAAGGAAGCCCGCAATTAGCATAGGAAATATAATCACCACGCTCTAAGATTATGATTTCCATTGTTTCGTCAAGACGTCTTAATCTTGCCGCTGCGGAAGCACCACCTGCCACTCCGCCAATAATCACTGTTTTACTCATATAAATCCTTTCTTATCTGATCCAGCAGTTTCTGTTTTTCGTTATCGCCGAAATTCTATCAGCTGATTCTTCTTTTGTATGTGACTATGTCACATTGTGTTTTATCTTGCAGAAGGTATTCACGGCTGATAGACTTTAAATTAAGGGAAAAATAATCTATATGCATTACCTTTTATTATGAAAAGCCAATATTATCAGGGGAAATCGCCATGCTGAGTTTCTTTAAAAAGCACACTAATTATTTTACCATATTACTGTTTACGGTTTTGTTTCTTTCAGGATCATTACACCTTCCTCTTTATCCGGAGAATTTTGATACTAAGAGTGAGCAGGCGATTCTTTTTATGAATTATCTTGAATACCGTGAGATCTTAAATCCGGGATCTCTTTCTTCCGACGATCATATTTTTCAGGGAAATTTTTTTACATCAATACATCTTTCACCTGACAGGGATCATGGTGTTTCGGTGATGTATCCTTTTTTACCTGTTTTAATAAACGAAAATAATATCTCGCCCTATGCTTACGGGCTTATATGGCATGGTTATATTTATTTCCTCTTTTTTATAGGTACAGTCTTTATTTATCTTTTATTACGAAAGCTTACCGATAGTAATCTCATATCCATTATCGGAGTTACTTTGTATTTTCTCTCTCCAAGATTCTTTGCGGACGGTCTTCATAACAGTAAGGACATAGTTTTCCTCACCATCCTTGCGGCGCTTATGTATTTTGGGCTTAGGATGAATGAAGACGAAGATTTTATCTCCGTTATTTTATTTGCCGTATCAGGCGGTTTCTTATGTAATACAAGATCGATAGGTTTCCTGTTTCTTGCCCTCTTTGGAGCATTTTATATTTACAGAAAAGCAGTATTAAAGCGCCTTAATCTTATTAATTTCCTGCGGGGGCTCACAGCCGCACTGGGAACCCTTTTTATATATGTTCTTATTACACCCGCCTGTTTCTATGACAGGAAGCTCCATCTTGTGGATCAGATTTCCTATAGCTTATTACGAAGCGCTCATTTCGACGGATGGTGGGCGCCCCAGCTTTTTTCAGGTCATATATATGACTGGAAAATCGAAAGCTTACCCTGGTATTACCTTCCTAAGTACATATTAATAACCACTCCTCCCGTTACCATTTTTCTTTTTTTGTCCGGAATGGTTTCTCTCGCCCTTATGCTTTTTAAAATAAAAAGAAACAGCCTTAAGCTTAATTACGGCATTTTCTATCTTATATGCGTGCTCATTCCCATGCTTTCGGTGATGCTTGGTCACTCTGTTTTATATAACGGCTGGCGGCATTTTTATTTTATACACGGATTCTTAATTACTGTATGCATCATCGGGCTTGATTATTTTTATCCTTATATTAAAGAACATTCCATATTAAATAAAACATGCTTATCCATACTTTTTCTGTGTACTCTCTTTTATTACATCGGAAATCTTACCTTTGGTGTCGGCGGCAGCATGTATTTTAATCTTTTTGCCGGAAGAAGCGTTCCGACAAGATATGAAATGGATTATTACGGCGTCACGGGAAAAGAAATTCTTACAAGACTTGATAAAACATGTAAGGATACGGGAGATATTTATATTTACGCTCCAAAATATCATATAAGTGTGTTGGAAAATGCTCTTTGGACCCTCTCTCTTAAAGATAACCGCAACATAAAGCTTATCTCATCCCGGGATGAGGCTTTTTCAAAAATGAATGACGACGAAACCGTTTATTGTTATTTCAGCCCTGTTTATGCAAACTGGTTTGATCATAATGAATGGATCATCTTTAAGGATGTTGCGCCGGTTGTCTCTTACAGGCCCTGGGGAAGAAATGCAGGTTTACTCTATGATTATTATTATGTGGAAGGATATTAAGGTTAACATATTTAACCACTTCTGCCTTCTGAAAACTATGCTATACTTTAAAAAAACAGAGGGAGTTACTGAAATGAAGACAACTTATATACTTGCTATAGGAAACAGTTTTTCAAGGGATGCCACGGCATATTTACATGATGTATGTGAAAATATGGGAATTCCGGTACATGTAGTGAATCTCTATATAGGAGGATGTCCCCTTGAGAGACACTGGAACAACGTGGTGACCGGGGAGCGAAGCTACCAGTATCAGGAAAATGGCGTGACCACCGACAGATACGTATCCATTCAGGATATGCTTCACTTAAAGCCCTGGGATTTTATAGTGACCCAGCAGTCAAGTCATGACAGCGGCTGGCTTGATACCTATGAACCCTTCGCCGGACTTTTGTTTGATTATCTTAAAAAAGAAGTTCCTGATGCCAAAATATGCATGCAGCAGACATGGGCCTATGAAATCGACAGCGATCACGGATGCTTTATAAGATACAATAAAGATCAGACGGAAATGTACATAAGATCCCGTGCCAACTACCACACCGTTGCCGATAAATACGGTATTCCCCTTATTCCCTGCGGTGATGTGATCCAGAATATAAGAAAGAATCCTGAATTTAATGTAGCTGAAGGAGGCAGATCCATCTGCAGAGACGGCTTCCACATGCACTACTTATATGGAAGATATGCTCTTTCCTGCACATGGGCGAAAAGCTTATTAAATGCTCCCATAGAAAAATGCACCTTTATTCCCCGGTGCGTTGATACCGAAGAAGTATGTGATGAGAAGCTCTTAAATATAGTAAAAAATGAAGTTATTAAAATCTGATTCATTAAACGCCGGATTTCTAAAGATTCCGGCGTTTTTATTGTTTCTTATTGACTCGGAAAAAATAAGTGTGATATTTTTTTTATGTATTTTTATTTTTCAAAGAATACATTTCAAATAAATAGAAGAAAAGAGGAGCAACATGGGCGGATTTTTTGGAGTTGCAGCTAAAGATGACTGCGTATTCGATCTGTTTTTCGGAACGGATTATCATTCTCACCTTGGCACACGCCGCGGAGGTATGTGCGTATATCACAAGGAGTCGGGGTATAATCGTGCCATTCACAGCATCGAGAACTCTCCCTTCAGAACCAAATTTGACAAAGAAGTTCAGTTAATGAAAGGAAATCTGGGAATCGGCTGTATATCCGATTACGAGCCCCAGCCTCTTATCGTGCGTTCCCATCATGGAACATATTCCCTTACAACTGTCAGCAAGATCAATAATGTAGAAGCTCTTGCGGAAGAAGTATTCAATAACGGTCACTCTCACTTCCTTGAAATGAGTGGCGGCGAAATAAACTCAACAGAGCTGGTAGCGGCTCTTATCAATGAAAAAGAAAATCTCATTGACGGTATCAACTATGCCCTGGAAAAAATAGACGGGTCACTTTCCCTTCTTTTGCTTACTCCCAAGGGTATTTACTGCGGAAGAGACAAGCTTGGCCGTACCCCTGTGGTGATCGGTCACAAGGACGATGCGTTCTGCGTTGCCTTTGAAGATTTTTCTTATAAGAACTTAGGTTACAGTGACTACAAGGAGCTTGGTCCCGGTGAAGTATGTGTTATCACCCCCACCTCCTGCACTACTCTTGTAAAGCCCGGGGATAAGATGAAGATGTGTACTTTCCTCTGGATTTATTATGGCTACCCTTCAAGTTCCTATGAAGGTATCAGCGTAGAAAGAATGCGTTATATCTGCGGTGAGAAGATGGCTAAACGTGATTCGGCAAAGCCCGATGTTGTGGCAGGTGTGCCTGATTCAGGCCTTGCCCATGCCATAGGTTATGCCAATGAATCAAAGATCCCATTCTCCCGTCCTTTCATTAAATACACACCTACATGGCCTCGTTCCTTTATGCCTACAATGCAGTCCCAGCGTAATCTCATTGCCAAGATGAAGCTTCTTGCCGTTGGAGACTTAATTAAAGATAAAAAGCTTCTTTTGATCGACGACTCCATCGTACGTGGAACACAGCTTAGAGAAACCACTGAATTCTTATATAAGAGCGGTGCCAAGGAAGTACATATCCGTCCTGCCTGTCCTCCCCTTTTATATGGATGTAAGTACTTAAACTTCTCACGTTCATCATCGGAAATGGATCTTATCACAAGACGTGTCATCGCTCGTCTTGAGGGCACTCCCGATGTATCCCAGGAGATCCTCGATGAATATGCGGATCCCGATTCAGAGCGCTATGCGACCATGGTTGAGGAAATAAGGAAAGAACTTAACTTCACATCTCTTGCCTTCAACCGTCTTGATGATATGCTTGATGCCGTAGGTATCGATAAATGCAAATTATGTACCTACTGCTGGGATGGAAAAGAATAATGATCACTTTCAATTTATGCTTTTCTTTTAAGGCAGAAGTTAAGCCTCGTAAGATTGCAAATTGACAGTTTTTTATTTTAAATCTAAAATCAACTTATAATGATCAAACTCAAGAAAGGGGTATAATACCATGGTTAATTTTCTTATCACTTTATTGATCGGTGCCGTATCAGGCTGGCTTGGCGGTATGATCATGGGAATGAACGGAGGTCTTCTTCGTAACATTATCGTAGGTTTACTTGGAGGTCTTATCGGCGGATTGCTTTTCAGCATTTTAGGTCTCGGCGGAGGCGGATTATTATTCAGTATCCTCACCGGCGTTGTTGGAACCTGCATCTTACTTTTCGCAGCTAAAAAGCTTCTTAAATGGAAATAAGAACACATAAAAAAGGGACTGCATATGCAGTCCCTTTTAATTTTTAAAGGCTTTTAATGTATCGCACGTCACATAAAAAATGATCTGTTTTCACGACGGGCTCATATATTCTTTTGAATCCGTAGGACTCATAGAATTTCTGCGCTGCCACCATGTTTTCAAGAGTCTCTATATAGCATTCTTTGTAAAAGTCTCGAGCATATCTAAGGGCAATATCCATTAACTTATGGGAAATCCCTGTGCCTCTTACCTCTTTAAGGCAATACATTTTTTGAAGTTCACACACTTCCGGTGCCCCATCCAGAGCGCCTATACCCGTACCGCCCAATACCCTGTCTTTTTCATCAACCACTACCCAGTATCTATTGCCGGGAGTATTATAGATTTCCGAAAACCTGTGCAGGTTCGGATCTGCCCAGGCTGTTCCCTCGTGGTTAGCCCCAAATTCAATGAGGCAGGTTCTTATTACATTTTCAACGGCTTTATTATCGCGAGCTTCAATCTCTCTTATTTTAAGTTCCATTACTCCTCCATGCATATAACGGAAGCCTGACTGCCCCTCTGTCCCCCTGTGTATCGATGTGACCAGAAAAGTTCAGGATGGCACATGGTGCAAGGGCCTGTAATCTCAATATTTTCATCTTTAAGGCCCAACTGCAGGAAACGTTCTCTTACTACTCCGCGTAAATCAAGCATATATTTCTTATTTTCTTTTTCATGATAAAAAGAAGATGCGTCGCCTATTAACTTATCCATGGCTTCAGTAACTTCAGCTCCTACTTCAAAGCAACATACGTCTATGGCGGGGCCTATGGCTGCGTGGATATTTTTTACACAAGCTCCAAGAGACTGCATTTTGTTTACGGCTTCTTTTTGTATGTCCGCCGCGGTAGAGCGCCAGCCACAATGAATTGCACCGATTACCCCGGCTTCCCTATCCTCAAGTAAAACCGGCACGCAGTCGGCTGTAAAAATGACCAGGGGAAGGTTTTTGCACTTAGTCACAAACCCGTCAGCTTCCACCACATTGCCTTCACCGTATGCAGGGCGGGCTTCACTGATATCCGCCACGTGTACATATGCTCCATGGACCTGATTTCCGCACATAAACTCATGGTTTAAAATATCGCATGCATCAAAGAAAATGTCATAGTTTTTAATAACATTTTCTTTTGCATCCCCTCTGTTTATGCCAAGATTGAGGGATTCGAATATGCCTTCGCTCACGCCTCCCAAACGGGTTGAAAAGCCATGTTTATTTTTTAATATCTCTGATCTTATAACCTGTTCTTTTTCTAAACTCATGTAAAAATAATACCATGAAACGGGTGAAATGGACATTTTTATTAATTGCAGTTGCTTTTTTCGTAAAAGCAGATATAATAGGCAGTGCTTATTGCCAAGCAGTTCGGGTCCGAAATCCTGCTTGTAAAACAAAAAACCAAAGGAGAAACAAATGAACAGAAAAAGAATTTTATTCATCACTCAGGCAGCTGTGATCGCTGCTATCTATGTTGTGTTGACCTTATTTATCAACGCATTTAATCTTGCAAACGGGGCCATTCAGGTTAGAATTTCAGAGGCTCTTTGCATCCTTCCTATTTTTACCCCCGCGGCAATTCCCGGCTTATTCTTAGGTTGCTTTTTATCTAATATTTTCATGGGAAATCCGATCTGGGACATCCTCTTCGGAAGCCTTGCTACTTTAATCGGTGCTGTCGGAACCTACTACTTGAGAAAGACCAAGTTTTTATTCACTCTTCCTCCCGTTATCGCAAACGGCTTGATCATTCCCTTCGTACTTAAATATGCTTACGGTCTCACCGATGCATTCTGGTTCTTAATCGTAACCGTTGCCATCGGAGAAGTCATCTGCGTATGCGTACTGGGTATGATTTTGAAAGCAGGTCTCTGGCCCGTAAGAAAGCACATCTTCAGAAACGACGATATGGCATAAAGCTAAATCTGTTTTAGAAAAAAGAAGCTCCCTCACCTACATAGATGAGGGAGCATTTTTTTATTCACTTATGGTTCCTGTTACGGCTTGGTTATAAAGCGCGGAACCATTTTCTATGCGTTCGTAACGGTTTCCGCTGTAGGAATCGTACCATCCGTTTTTAGCATAATAGATTTCTCCGGTTTCTTTATCATAAATACGTTCGCGACCGAGAGTTGTATCGGAATATGCCTGAGAACGGATATCATAGGAATTATTTCTCGCTTTCCAGCTGCTCATGACACTATCACTCATGGCTCTGGTGCTTTGAGAAATCTTTGAAGCATTATTACTGATTTTAGCCCACTCGGCGTTTCTGTCACGCCAATATGAATCCGAAAAATACATGGACTCATATATCTTTGAAAGAACAGGCTGCCAGTCTACAAATTCTTCTTCCGGAGCAATCATCATTACGACACCTTCATCAAGGTCAAACATTACGTTGGTGCCAAGGACATAATTAGTTCCCATGTCGATTACAGCGGCACTAAAGATACCCTCTATGTTTTCTCCATATCTGTTAATGGCTTTTGCCTGGAGGATCCTGCCTCCATATCCATTATCACCCAAATCGTCTATAATCTCGAAATCACTGTATTTATAGTACTTGGTACTGTTAGTAAACAAGGATTCCGTAGTAGCTTCTGTAGAAATCGGTGCCCTGTCACGTCCGCCGTAGGCCATCAGCATATCGATTGCATCCTGAGATTCATAAGATGTATCAGTTGTTGTATATATAAATCTTATGCTGCTGTTATCGGAGCTTAGTACGTTAACGGTGTATATGATTACATCTTCATTGACACAGTGCACATCCCATCCCTTGGGGATCTTCATGGATACATAGCCATCATCGGAGGTATAATCCACCCATTCGATGTTGGCATTGGCAGTTGGCTTAACCTTAACACCTCCACGATCTTCGGTTCCGTCATCGACAACTTTCTCGGTCTCAGGATTAGGATTCTTTCCCGCACTACCTACGTCATGTAAAGAAACCCACATACAAGGTCGCACTCCCCACTCATAAGTCACATTACTGTAGCTTTGTATATGGTCGCAGCTAATATATCCCACTTCATTGGAGCGTAGCCCCCCTTTAACAACATTGGAGCGTATCCAATATCCTCCGGAATAGTAGTTGCCCTCATATTTGGCATCATGTACGAAAGCAGCTGTATTGGTCCATTTAGTTTCCATAGCTCCATCAAGGGCAGCCTGTGGCGACACGGGAGCAAAAAGCTGTGCGCTTGCATATGATGTTGATGTCTTCACCATTTCTCCGTTAACCTTTGAGTAGCCGTCACAGGATGCATCAAAGGTTAAATAGGTTTCAAGCTCTTCTATGCTGGGTAAGAATATATAATCTTCCGTATCGGGCGTTTCAGCACTGACATACCATTCAGTCCGGGAATCATATTCTTTATTACTTAACTTAGATAAAAGAATTGATTCTCTTTCTTCTTCCGAGAAGGCTTCATATAAAAACTTATCATTAAGCCATATGCGAAGGTCACACTCGGACCAGTTAACATCCTTTCTGTCGCTGGTATTAAAGTTTCTGTTAGCTAAAATATATGTACTGTAAAGAAGCATTCTGTCATCTTCTTTAGCAATGACTTCCCATTCGATGGGTTCGGTCCCGTTATTTTCCCGTCTGTCCTGCTCGAAAGAACCGAACCACACATGGTCACCCACGTTATAATCATTACGATTAAACTTAAAGCGGTTAGGGTCGTTTTCATCAATTACGGGCGCATTTTCAGAGTTCACGGAACTGCCCTTTTTGTCCGTTGTCACTACGGACTTCTCCGCTTTTCCGGTATCCGAGTCTTTATCCTTTTTTCCGCAGGATGTGAAAAGTGATGCAAAGATAAGAAGAAATATTACGAGATATGAATGAGCATATTTAACCTTCATGCAAGCCTCCCTGATAATCTTAATCTAGTGTAGATTAAGACTATCACGAAGGTATTAAATATCTGTCAAATAGAGACTACATGCCAAGGGCGAAAATGATTTCGGGGAGGAGCTGTTTTTTACGGCTTAGTACACCGGGCATGTCCATGACTCCTTCCTCAAGTTCCGTATAGGGAAGATATTTTGCAGCGCGGTTTTTGGTGCTGAGTAATATACTGTGTTCACTCATTACATCGGTAATCATTACTACCGCCCAGTCAAGACCGTTCTTATCGCGCACATCTTCGAGAGCCTGTAAGAACTTATCTTTATAGGTATCAATATCATGCAAGGTTGTAGCTTCGCACTGACCGATACCGATATTGCTGCCTTTTTCACTGTATCGCTTAAAGTCTGAAAGGATCGCTTTTTCGGGATCCACATTGGAAAGGCTTTCCATGTAGCTGAACATGTCATGTCCGAAGGTCTTTACATTAACGTTACATATATCTGCAAGTTCTCCCGCCACTCTCACATCCGTAGGTGTGGTGGTGGGAGATTTAAGTACCAGCGTATCAGCACAGATACCGACCAATAATACCTTGGCTGTTTCTTTATCGGGAACAAGACCGTTACGCTTAAATAATTCATACACAATGGTGCAGGTGCTTCCAAGGGGCTCTGCATCAATGAATATGGGTAATGTTGTCTTTACGGAATCAAGGCGATGATGATCTATGATCTCCAGAATATTGGCGGATTCAATTCCCTTAACGCTTTGCTTCGGTTCATTATGATCCACTAAGATCACATTATATTTGGGCGCCTTTAAGAAGCATCTTCTTGTTACAAAGCCCACAAATTTTTCCCCGTCAAATACTGAAAGTCCACGCTTTTTTGATGTGGATAAAGAAATCTTGGCTTCTTCAAAAAGATCTTCTGCCTGTATGGGATCTTCCTGATCTCGCATCACATCCTTAATGAGAGGCACTGAATTAACCTTCTCATGATCCGATAATTCCTTCATAAACCAGGCTGTAATATCATCCACGCTGACAAGCCCTGCAAATTCTTTATTATCATAGACGGGAATAACCGAAGGATTGGCATCGTCATAATTCTTTGCAAGGCTGGTTAACGGTTCTGTTATGTCAACCACGCTGTCAGACTTAAGCATTACATCCGAAACCTTGGGGAACACATCGCCCTTATAGGGAGGGGCTATGATATTAAGAGCCTTAAGGATCTTCTTGGTACTGCCGCTTAAGTGACCACAACGGATGGGAATATATGTATTGTCGGGGTCCAGTTTGTTTTTTAGAACTCCGTAAGCGTAAGCACTGCATACACTGTCAAGATCCGGATTTCTGTGACCAGTTATGTAAACCTCTGCCATTTTTACATCTCCATTTTATATAAGCCGGTGTACTTGTTTTTAAAATATCTCATAAGAGGCTCAGCAGATACCTCTTTGCCGCATACATTTTCAATCACTTCCTTGGGACTTTTGGTACTTCCATGCTGATGTATCTTCTCATTAAGCCAACGGGTGATCTCTTTGATACGGCCTTCTTTTAATATGGTATCCACATCTCCAAGCTCCCTTGTCAATGCGTCAAGATACATGCCGTCATATATGCTTCCCAGCAAATATGAAGGAAAATAGCCGAAAGAACCGTCACTCCAATGCATATCCTGTAAAATACCTTCAGCATCATTCTTGGGTGTTAAGTGAAGATAGTCCTCCATTTTCTTATTCCAGAGAGCGGGAAGATCCTTGACGGATGCACCCTTCATAAAGATTTCTTTCTCCACTTCATATCTAAGTATGATATGAAGACCGTAAGTCACTTCATCAGCCATGGTACGGATGAAAGAATTCTTTACATGATTTATTTCATGATAAAATTCATCAAGAGTAATATCCGCGATTTCAGGCATAAGTTTCTGAATGTCTGAATAGATCGGTTTCCAGAAGTTAATATTTCTTCCAAGTACGTTTTCATAAAATCTTGACTGGCTTTCATGAATTCCCATGAATCGACAGCTGCCTGCAGGTGTTCCGTCATATTCCGGATCTACATTCTGTTCGAAAATGGCATGTCCGCCCTCATGAATTGCGGAAAACATAAAATCAAAAGCATCTTCTTCTCTGAAATGATTGGAAATACGCACATCATTACAGGAAATATTGAGAGTGAAGGGATGCTCCGTCTCTCCCACGGAACCCTTGTCAAAAGAAAAGCCTATATAGTCAAGCAAATACTTCTGCACTGCTTCCTGATGAGCTTTCTCGATCTTTAAATTCTTGAACTTGGGATTCTCAGGCTTTTCGCATGCCACGATCTTTTCGATAAAGGGCACTAAATCCTTTTTAAGATCATTAAACAATCTATCGATGGTGGCTGAATCCATGCCTTCTTCATGCATATCCAAAAGAGTCTCATAGGCATCTCTTTCCGGATACTTATATTTGGCCTTTTTCTTAGTATACTCGATCATCTTTTCAAGATGGGGCGCATAGATTGAAAAGTCGGAAGCCTGCTTTGCATCCTGCCATGCGCTACCGCAGATGGCCTGAGCCTTTATAAATTCATTCATGAATTCCGGAGGTATATTTTTATCTCTCAAAGCTTCATCAAGCATGAATTTAACGGTTTTCTGCCAGGGCTTTGAAAGAGCCTTAAATTCTTCCGATTCCGTCAAATCCTTAAGAAGCTTCATACGTTCGTCGGATGTCTGCTTTTTAAGGATCTCCGTAGCTATATATGCAAGAGTATCCGAGCGGTCTTCAAGCCCTCCCTTGGGCATCGATGTTTCAAGATCCCAGTAAAGAGTTCCGTAAGCCTGCGAAAGATACTTTTCCTCCTGCATTTCTTTTTTTAAGTCATCAAATAATTTTCCCATTAAGATCTCCTGTTTTTAGTATTTCGTATTTAATCCTTTACCGTAATGTACGGAATCCCCTGTTCACGCTTTGAATAATGCATTAAAAGCATTCTTTTTACTATCTGAATCTTTCTTAACTTACCGCCTTCGTGACTGTTAAGAACATGGCTTGCATCAAGACTTTCAAGGAAGTCGTACTGATCCTTTAAAAGAGTCACATTGTAACAGGCTCCGTCATCCTTTTCTTCGGGATAAGCCGAATCTCCAAGAAAAACTATCCCTTCACATACTGCGCAAAGAGAACCTTTGGCATGGGACGAAGGTATCGGATATATGGTAATATCCACACCGTCATGAATATATACAGGCTCTGTTACTATTGTTCCGTCAGGGACATATTTTTTTACAAAATTACCGATGTATATTTCTTCGTAATCCGTCTTTGGGAAGTTTCCGAGATGGTCTCTGTGAAAATGAGAGATGATAACCTTCTTTTTCACATTGAGGCTGTTAAGATATTCAGTCACTTCATCGCTGAATCCAACATCAAATATATATAAATATTCATCTCCCTGAATCAGGAAAACCTCTGCGGAGAGAGGTTCTCGTATTTCAGGTATAAAGCTTATTCTGTCAGTTATTTTCTTCGTTTCCATTATCATTCTTATACTTTTCAGTGAGAGCATTTATCTCCTCAGTGGAAAGTCCCCTCAGTCTTCTTCTGTAAATGCGCTTCAATGCATGATTTATACGATCTTCATCGATCACCCCTCGCTGTACGGCGCTTACCACACCGTCTCTTGCTTCAAGAAAGTTTTCCGGCAAAAGTATCATATCCGCTCCCGCTTTTATGGCTGCTACGGAGCTTTCGGCAGAATCATAATAATCCGTAACGCCCGGAACATTCATGGGTGCTGTAAGCAGGATAATATCTTTATAATCCCATTCGTTGCGGATAAGATCTGTCATAAATGCCTTTGATCGTGACGCAGGAAGACTGTCCTGGGTGAGAAGTTCTTCGCTATGATGGGTGATCTCAATAATATCGACGCCGGCAGCGATCAGATCATTAAGCTCGTTACGAGCCTTTTCTAAATGCGAAAGGTCAACCGATGCATCGGAAGCATCCTGAACGGCTGTATCATCCGCATCATCGCTTTTTATTTCTGCCGGAAGATAAAACTCTCCCGATACTCTGTAAAACTCATCCTTCGACCCTTCGCTGTTTTCGGTTTCGTTATCTAAATCATCGGCGCGATAATTCATGATCATGTTGATGCCCAACTCAGCATATTTATCCCGAGTTATGTTAACCTCTCCCGTAACACCGATGAGTAATGGATATCTTTCAAAAGAACGGGTCTTTTCGACCATTTCTTTAAATTGCGCATCATTCTTGTAATTATTCTTTCCGTACATGATGCCGCCCACAGCATAAAGACCGAGAGCCTTCCTGGTGCCGTCTCCGGCAAGAGTAATATTTTTCTGGCCTATTATGGTCTCGGGAGATACTATAAAGAGCCCTGAAACCTTATCTTCAAGAGTCATGGCTGACACGAAATTCTCCAAAGCTTCTTCATATTCTTTTTCAGCTTCAGCGATCACAAGTGCAGGAGTCTCATCGGATACGATAACTTCTTCTTCCTGAGAAAGAAGGTCTTCTAGCGCATCCTCCAATTCTTCCGAAGCCTCCGGTTCCTCGGTATGTCCCGGGATGAGATCCTCGAAATTAAAATCTGCAGCATTCCTGATGGATGCAAGACTGAACTTACCTGTCAGCATTGAAACAAGAGTAAATCCTGTAAGAGTAATAAAAAGAAGCACAAAAATAAGCGCCATAATAGAACGTTTGCGGGCTTTTTTCCTGCGCATTCGTCTTTGTAAGCGCCTTTCTTCTTCTTCGGGATCTATAAGTTCATCTATATCAACGTAGTATTTATTATCTTCCATAAACCCTCTTCAGTAACTGAATTCCTATTTATCATACACTAAAGAAGGCGTCTTTTCCATAAAATTTATGTATTTTAGTGTGTACAAAGATTTTGGGCAGAAGAAAAGGAGGCCACCGACATTTCTGTTCGTCAGCCTCCCTTTAAAACACTTCTACGTCCAAGGGACCGTACCTCCATTTCATAATTCTTATATGAAGTTTTGATTTCTCCTCTCTTTGTTTTCTATATAAGGAGTATATCTCATGAATTATGAAATGTCAATACATCTTTATAAAATATTAATAATTATTTGAAATTGTTTCTTTTGTCCTTAAATTGTCTGATTATTTCCGTCTATTCACAATGTTTTGACAATCCGAGCGAAAGAAGTTTTACCGAATCCTACAGTCTCGCAACCACGAAAATATTGTAGATTGCTTTAATGGCTGTATTGAAATCTGCATCGTCAACGCCGATGATGATATTTAACTCACTGGAACCCTGGTCGATCATTTTTACGTTTACATTGGCATGAGCAAGAGCCGAGAATATTCTTCCTGCGGTACCTCTTGTGGATTTCATGCCACGTCCCACAACGGCGATAAGTGACAGATCCGATTCGATTTCAATGGTATCGGGATCTGCAAGTCTGTGGATCGCGGATACAACCTGCTGTTCCTTGTGCATGAATTCATCCTGATGCACGAAGATCGTCATGGTATCGATACCTGAAGGCATATGTTCAAAAGAAATATCGTTATCTTCAAAGGCCTGAAGAACTTTTCTGCCAAAACCGATTTCTGCGTTCATCATATCTTTTTCAATATTGATGGAGCAGAATCCCTTACGTCCCGCAATACCTGTGATGGTATATTTAGGCTTCTGACATGTGCTTTCAACGATCCATGTTCCGGGATCTTTGGGTGAGTTGGTATTACGGATATTAATGGGAATACCCTCGCTTCTTACAGGGAAGATGGCATCTTCATGAAGCACGCCGGCACCCATGTATGAAAGCTCGCGGAGTTCTTTATATGTAATGGTTTCAATTACTTCCGGATTTTCGATGATCCTGGGGTCTGCGATCAGGAATCCTGATACATCTGTCCAGTTTTCATAAACATCTGCTTTGCAGGCTCTTGCAACGATGGAACCTGTAATATCGGAACCGCCTCTTGAGAAGGTCTTAACGGTGCCATCGGGAAGCGATCCGTAGAATCCGGGTATTACGGCATATACAACCTGCTGAAGCTTGGGCTTTAAAAGATTGTTGGTGGTTTCCGCATCGAACTCTCCGTTTTCCTTGAATTTAATGAATTCAGCGGAATCAATGAATTCAAATCCAAGATAGTTGGCCATTACGATACCGTTAAGGTATTCGCCTCTTGATGCTGCATAATCTTCACCGGCCTTCTGCAAGAACTTCTCTTTGATGGTCTTGAATTCATCCTCCAAAGAAAGCTTAAGATTAAGGCCTTCAATGATCTCCGTATAACGGGCTTTGATTGCTTCGAATTCTTCCTGCATCTTCTCTTCGCCGTTTTTACCTACAGCGGTTCTGTAACAGGAATAAAGCATATCAGTTACTTTTTTATCCTTGGAAAAACGCTTGCCGGGAGCTGAAGGCACCACAAAACGTCTTTCTTTATCGGCAGAGATAATCTGTCCGACCTTTTTAAACTGCTCAGCGCTGGCAAGAGAGCTGCCACCGAATTTAACAACCTTACTCATTCTCTATTTCTCCAATAATTTATTAATAAGCTTATATCCGTTTTCTTCAAGAATACCTGATGCACGTCCGCTTTCTTCATTGTATAAAGAATCGGATCTTAATGTATTGCGACTGTCATATAACATATAAGGTATTCCGTCGGAAGTGTGAGTTCTTAATCTCACGGGTGTGGGATGGTCCGGAAGGACCAAAAGCCTAAAGTCAATTTTATCGCATTTAAGCTTCTTTACAAGGGGGCCTATTATCTTTTTATCAATATTTTCAATGGCCTTTACCTTGCGTTCGAAGCTTCCCTGATGACCCATTTCATCCGGGGCTTCAATGTGAATATATACAAAATCGCAGTTCTCACTCGTCAAAGCCTTGTAAGCTGCTTCACATTTTCCTTCATAATTGGTATTGAGGCCACCGTTTGCGCCTTCCACGGACAATACCTTCATGTCCGCGCCTACAGCGATACCTTTAAGAAGATCCACCGCGGAGATCATGGCGCCCTTTAACCCGGTCTTGTCATAAAAGGGATCGAGCATGGGCTTTGTGCCTGCGCCCCAGAACCAACAGCAGTTTGCCGGGTTAAGACCCTTTTTCTTACGTTCCGCATTCAAGGGATGATTTTTAAGTATCTCATAGCTTTCTTCCATCATCTTTTTAAGTGTTGCATCTTTTGGAAGATAGTCACCTATTCTTTTTGTAAGAATGTCATGGGGAGGTGTTAATTCATAAACGCTTCCCTTTTTATCGATAAGACAGTGTCTGTAGCTTGTGCCTACATAGAAGTTGAAGCGGTCGGATCCCAGCTTTTCTTTTACGGCTTCAAGTAATACGGCTGCATCTTCGGTGGAAATCTCATCGGAGCTGTGGTCGATTATTGTCTGGTCTTCAAAGGGTTTGTCTTCTTCGGAAATGGTGACCACATTGCATCTTATCGCAATATCCGTATCCTCCATGGGAACTCCGATGCTTAAAGCCTCGAGTGGGGATCTGCCGGAATAATATTTTTTAGGATCGTATCCTAAAACTGCAAGATTAGCTGTATCAGATCCGGGGTTCATGCCCTCGGGAATGGTGTTTGCGATACCAATCTCGGAGTTTTTGCTTAACTCATCCATATTGGGAGTATCGGCATATTCCAAAGGTGTCTTGTTATTAAGTGCTTCGATGGGTTCATCAGCCATGCCGTCGCACAATACTACAACGTACTTCATTCTCAAATCCTACTTTTCTATTCTGATGTAATTAATGAGCTTGCCCACCTTAGCGGTAGCAGCTTCAAATTCTTCTTCGGTCATAACATCCGTTACGAATGCATATTCATCGTAGTAGTTAAGATGAACTTCTTTTACGACCTTGAAGTTTTCCTTGGCTTCTTTCTTAAGTTCTGCGCCTACGCGGATAAAGAAAGCCTTCTTTGAATTCTTAAGTCCGTCAAGCTTAACAGGTTCATCAACCCAATCACAGTGAAGGTTCTTTCCTACATTCTTTGCAAGTTCAACCACGTCGGAGCAAACAGCACTTGCTGTAGGTAATTTACCTGCGCCGCGTCCGTAGAACATTGCATCCCCTAACATGTTGCCGCGAACAAGGATCGCATTGAACACTTCATTTACATGATAAAGGGGATTTGAAACAGGTACGAGGTGGGGTGCCACCAAAGCATATGCACCTGTATCAAGCTTTTCATACTTGGCAAGAAGCTTTATCTTTAAGCCGAGAGCCTTGGCATATTTAATATCACGAGCGGAAATATTGGTAATTCCCTCTGTGTGAATATCTTCATAATTAACGGTCTTACCGTATACAAGTGAAGAAAGGATGGCAATCTTTCTGCAGGCATCATAACCCTTGATGTCGGCATCGGGATTTGCTTCCGCAAAGCCGTTCTTCTGTGCTTCCTTTAATACTGCGTCAAATTCTGCTGCTTCATTGGTCATCTTTGTAAGCATGTAGTTGGTTGTTCCGTTTACAATACCGATAACCGCTTCGATCTCATCGGCAGTAACACAGTCCTGAAGAGGTCTGATAATGGGGATACCGCCGCCTACGCTTGCTTCGAATTTGTAGCTGCAGTTATTTTCTTTTGCAAGACGAAGTAATTCGGGGCCGTGACTTGCCACAAGCTCCTTATTGGAAGTACATACGCTGATGCCCTTCTTTAAAGCTTCCTTGGTGAATTCAAAAGCAGCGCCCGTTCCGCCCATGGTTTCGCAGATAACCTTGACTTCGGGATCGTTTAAAATATCTTTAACATCATGTGTGATCTTCTTTTCGTGCTTATCGCCGGGGAAATCTCTTAAGTCAAGGATCCACTTAACGTTTACCTTATCCCCTACTTTTCTTTCGATCAAAGAAGCGTTCTCTGTCAACACCTCCACAACACCTGAACCTACTGTTCCGTATCCAAAAACTCCGACGTTTATCATAAAAACCTCCTAAATGCTTATTCTTTTGCTATTAATTTGACTGAATGCACACCGTTACTTTCTTCCAGTGAATTGATCATTTCTGATATGTCCCGGGTATTTTCAAGAATCTGAATGCTCAGTGACAAAGATGCGGTGCCGTTTATGGGGATACTCTGATGTATCGTAAGTATGTTGGCATCCGCCTTTGCGATTATCTTTAGAACGTCCGACAAAAGACCGGGCTCATCATCGATCTGAAGAGTCAGCGTGATGGTCGTGCCCTGAGAATTATCGTGAAATTCGAATATGTCGTCTTTGTATTTGTAAAAAGAAGATCTGCTGATTCCAACTCTGTCGGTGGCTTCCTGGATAGTAAGCGCCTTGCTGGTCTCAAGAAGCTTCTTTGCCTCAACCACATTTAAGAGTACTTCGGGAACAGCTTTCTTCTTTACAACGTAGTAATTTGTTGATTCCATTTTGTGTTTCCCTCGCGTACGGTTGTCCGTGACTGAAAGAAATTGTATCAGACTTCTACACTTTAATCAACTAAATTCTTCACTATTTTCCATAAGTCTGTATTTTGCTTTTTGTATAAATGTTACAACGCTGTCAAAAATCCGCTGTTTTAAGTCTCTCGTTAAAAAACAGAAAGGGCCGGCCTTTTGGGCCGACCCTTAAAAATTTAACTAGATCAAAGGATATTTCCTGGTAAGTTCGATTACTCTTGCCTTGGTTGCTTCAATAGCAGCTTCGCCACCCTTGATTACGCTTGCGATGCAGTCAGCGATAACATCCATATCTGCTTCGTTCATGCCACGGGTTGTAACTGCGGGAGTTCCGAGTCTGATACCGCTGGTAACGAAGGGAGACTTGGGATCGTTGGGGATGGTATTCTTGTTGGCTGTGATATGAGTAGCATCAAGCCACTTCTCAACCTCTTTACCGGTAAGACCGTAGTTGGTAAGATCTACAAGCATTAAGTGGTTATCCGTACCGCCGGATACGATCTTGACGCCTCTGGACATAAGACCCTTGCAAAGAGCCTGTGCATTGTTAATGATATTCTGCTGATATACCTTAAATTCAGGAGAGAGAGCTTCTTTAAAGCAGACTGCCTTACCTGCAATAACATGTTCAAGAGGTCCGCCCTGAATACCGGGGAAGATTGCCTTGTTGAAGTTGAATTTTTCATTAACATCATTATTGCAAAGGATAAGACCGCCACGGGGTCCTCTTAAGGTCTTGTGGGTTGTGGTGGTTACTACATCGGCAATACCGATGGGGCTTTCGTGAAGTCCTGCAGCAACAAGACCTGCGATATGTGCCATATCTACCATGAGAACTGCGCCGCAATCGTCTGCTGCCTTTCTGAATTTCTTAAAGTCGATCGCTCTTGCGTAAGCGGAAGCACCGGCAATAATAAGCTTGGGCTTGTGCTCCATGGCAAGATCGTACATCTTATCATAATCGAGGAAACCGTCATCATTAACACCGTAAGGTACGATATTGAAATACTTACCGGACATATTTACCGGGCTGCCGTGTGTTAAATGTCCGCCGTGATCTAAGTTCATACCCATTACAGTATCGCCGGGATTTAAGATAGCGAACTGAACAGCCATATTGGCCTGAGCGCCTGAATGAGGCTGTACGTTGGCATATTCACAGCCGAAGAGCTTTTTAGCTCTCTCAATCGCAAGATTTTCTACTACATCCACACATTCGCATCCGCCGTAGTATCTCTTACCGGGATAACCTTCTGCATACTTGTTGGTAAGGGGGCTTCCCATGGCTGCCATAACAGCTTTACTTACCCAGTTTTCGGAAGCGATAAGCTCGATGTGGTCGTTCTGTCTTTGCTGTTCATTCACAATGGCTTCAGCAATTTCAGGGTCAACGTTCTTGATTTCGTCAAATGAATACATGTTTCCTCTCCTTTATCTCTTTAGAGTGCTAAATTGCTATGATTATAACATAAGAAAGCATAATTGCAACATGTTTTAAGCATAATTATTAAACATAACTTCGGTAAATTTAGGTTTTTTCCCAACCAAAAGCCAAATAAGTTGTGAAAATTCACAATTTACGGAAGCATAAATTGTGTTAAACTTTTGACTAGGGTAATGATATTTGGAGGGAGTTATGTACTATTTTTTGGTTAATCCGGCATCAAGATCCGGCAAGGGTCTTTTGGTCTGGAAAAAGGTTGAAGAATATTTAAAAGTAAACAGGATCACTTACAGAGTTTCTTTTTCCGAAAGAGAAGGACATGTACAGGAACTTGTAAAAGAGATATGCGGAGAATACTTAGAGGGGGCTGCTCCACTTAACCTCATCATCATGGGCGGTGACGGAACTCTCGATGAAGCACTTCAGGGTATCGTCGATTTTTCAAGGATCAACGTTGGATATATACCCACCGGATCCGGCAACGATTTTGCAAAAAGCTTTGAATATTCCGACGATCCCATAGTATCCCTTAAGCATATTCTTTCGGTTAAGATACCGAGACTTATAGATATCGGTGAACTTACATACGAAAATATATTTGAAGCAAAAAAAGAAATTCCGAAGACCCGCCTCTTTGCGGTTTCCACAGGCATCGGTTATGATGCGGCGGTATGCGCGGGAGCCATGAAGTCTAAAGCCAAGAATTTTCTTAACAGATTTGGCCTCGGAAAGCTTATTTATACATTTGTCGGTATCAGGCTCATCTTCTCCAAGGATTTACATGAGACAAGATTACTGCTTGATGACGGCGCAGAGGTTTTCTTTAAAAAGAGCCGGTTTATCGTAGGCATGAATACCAAATATGAAGGCGGTGGATTTAAATTTGCACCGGATGCATCCTGCGATGACGGTCTGATCGATGTTTTAGCTGTAGGCGATATCGAGCCCTGGGATGTCATAAGACTTTTACCCCAGGCAATGAACGGTCGCCATACTAAAGATAAACATGTTCATATGTTTAAAGTAAAGAGTTTTGAAGTAGAGACGGAAAAACCCCTTTATGTACATACGGACGGGGAGGTATATGCTAAGTCCGGACGCATAAAAGTTGCGGTTCTTCCTAAAAGGCTCAGGTTTTTGTACTAGTTTAGAGGGAGTAACATGAAAAAGTTTTGGAACAAGTATAAGCATGGTTTACCTGTACTGATCTATACGGCAGTCTATCTCACATGGTTCTTTTTGCTGGAATCAAGAGTGCCTTCGTCTTACACCATTATTCACACCAAGCTTGATAACAAGATTCCTTTCTGTGAATATTTTGTAATTCCGTATTATATATGGTTCTTATACGTATTCATGGCGGTGGGGATTGCATTTTTAAAGGATAAAGAAGCATATGACAAATCTCTCATATTCCTTATGACGGGAATGACCGTATTTTTGCTTGTATCAACCTTCTTCCCCAACGGTCACAATCTGCGTCCCAGGAACCTTACCGAGGACAATATGTGTCTCCGACTTGTTAAGGCAATTTACAGAGCCGATACCCCCACAAATCTGTGGCCCAGTATCCACGTGTACAACTCCATCGGTTGTCACCTGTGCATCCTTAACACAAAGAATTTAAAGCACAAAGGTCTTGTCAGGAACGTATCCCTTTTAACCTCCGTGTCCATAATACTCAGTACCATGTTTATTAAGCAGCATTCCACATTTGATGTATTTACCGCATTCTTAATGGCAGGGCTCATGGCGATTATGGTTTATAACAAAGAATTGCAGGGATATTTTAAAGAGCATCCCGCTTTCGGTTTCAACATGGAAAAGAGATCTGCTAAAACACAAAGGTATATATAAGGAAAAAGGTTGTCCGATTGGGACAACCTTTTGTTTTACAAAAATTATAGCGGAATATAATCGATCGAGTCGATTATCGGGCGAAAAAAGAAAGCGTAGCTTTCTTTTTTCTTAGTTGAAGTTAAAAATCTTTCGCGCTATGGAATAGCCTGCTTTATCGATGAAAAAGCCAAACTTTGTCTTAAAATTCATGCAGATACCGAGAGCCGAAAATCTTAACTTCTTAAAAAGAACAGGATCTTTTTCTTTAAAATAATCCCAAAGTTCTTTCTTTTTACCAAGGTATTCATCTGAGCCTTCCAGGATAGTGAGGATGGATGATACAACGGAAATGATCTCAAGATAGTTATACATATATTTATCAAGCTTCTTATTGCTCTTACCGGATCTTAAGTAATCGCTGAAATAGTCAAACATAAGCCTGTTTACTCTTGTCTGCTGGTCGATCCTTCCGATCATGACCTTTTCATTGACGGACTGATCGTCACGACCGATGAAATAGCGGTAGAAATCCACGTCAAGATAGTACATTTTCTTTACATAGGGAAGGGGCACAAATACATATAAATTGTCCACATAGAAGGTATGCTTTGGAAGTTCAAGCTTACAATCACGAAGCATTTGGGTCCTGAATATTACGGAATGCATTAATATATACTGTCCCTTTTTGAAATGCCCTATCTCATCCCATGTAAACTCGCGGTTTACGGGAAGGCAGTCCCTGTACTGCACTATATGCTTGTGAATGGCACCTTCTTTCTCATAGACGTAGTTGGAAAAAAGCGCATCGATCTCATGATCGTCGGAATCATATTCGGAAAGCTTATTCAAAACCTTCTGAAATGCTTCTTCATTGACCCAGTCATCAGAATCCACCACCTTAAAATAACGTCCGGTGGCATTTTTAAGACCTGTATTTACGGCTTCACCGTGACCGCCGTTTTCCTGATGCACACATTTTACGATTCCTTCGTGTTGGCGTGCCAGTCTGTCTCCGATCTCAGCGGTATTATCCTTAACGGAACCGTCATCAACAATTATTATTTCAACCCTGTCACCGCCGGTAAGGAGCGTCTCAACGCAGTGCTCCATATAAGAAGCCGAATTGTAGCAGGGAATCGCAACAGATAATAACTTCATAAATTCCTCCCTTATTGCCATGCGATCATCCGATCCATGAGCTCTATGGTTCATGTTATTCTTTTAAAAAAAATAAGTCAAGAAATGCCCTTGTGACTTTTAGATGCATACATTAAAATGAATTTATTCAGGAGTGGATTTTTAAATGGGACAGATTACAGACAGCTTAAAAGAAAAAGATTATAAAAGGATCTATTTGATCTACGGCGACGAAGCATACCTTCGTAACTATTATAAAACTGCTCTCAAAACCGCTCTCACCGCTCCCGGCGACAATTTAAACTTCTCATATTTTGAAGGTTCCCTGACGGATCCGAACGAGCTTGCAGGACTTCTTGATACCATGCCCTTTATGGCTGAATACCGCGTAATAATCGCTGAGAACACCGGTTTTTTCGCGAAAGCCGGTGCTGAATCCGACGGTGATGAAGATACGGAAAAAGCTTCCGGTAAATTCGGCACTCTAATTGATACCATCAATTCGCAGTCGGAGACTCCTTCCATTCTTATTTTCGCAGAAGAAAAGGTCGATAAGCGCTCGAAGCTTTTTAAGGCTGTTTCCAAGGCGGGACTTACGGAAGAATTCAAGATCATCGATGACGAGAACCAGCTCGCCCGCTGGTGCATAAATTATTTAAAGTCCCTCGATACAAGGATTTCTCCGGATGCGGCCATGTATTTTGTGTCGGAAGTCGGCCATGAAATGACGCTTCTTAAAAATGAGCTTGATAAGCTTGCATCCTACGCTCTTGATAAAAAAGAGATCACCGTCAATGATATAGATGCCCTTTCCACGCATCAGATAACGGGAAAGATCTTTGATATGATTGCCGCCATCGGTAATCACAGGCAAAAAGAAGCATTGAAGCTTTATTACGATCTTCTTGCCCTTAGAGAATCCCCGTTTGCCATACTTGCTCTTTTATCACGCCAGTATACTCAGATGCTTACCGTTAAAGACTGCATGATAAAGAACTATTCCCTTCAGCGCATCGCCGAAAAAACAGGCCTTAAGGACTGGGTGGTGCGAAGGCTGCAGGATTCCGTCCGTAAGTTCACAATGGATGACCTGAAGAAATGCTTAGAAGCCTGTGCTCAGGCCGACGAAGATATTAAAGCCGGAAATCTCACGGATATATTGAGCGTGGAAGTGCTGATAGTATCCTGTTCATCATAAGTCCCATTTATGGGACAATGCCTCTGATACATTATCCTTGTAAGAAGCAAAAACTTAAGGAGGCACCCATGAACACTAAAAAGAATGCAATGTTTTACATACTCTTCTCACTCATAATCATTCTGGCTATCGTATTACTTTTTAACGTAAGAGCCTATGGGAAGGATAAAGGCGATCTCAGATCCCTTGATGCAAAAGAAAGTTTATTAAAAGCTGAGCTCAGTGATTATCTTAAAAGCGAAGGTCTTAAAAACTGCGGTATCACTGTTACAAAAAGCTGTTACGGGGATGATTCCATAGATACCATCATAAGGATACATCTCCCCTCATATACAAATCTAAATGAAAATGAAAAAGAAGCTCTCCGGGAAAATCTCCTGGAAATCACAGAGGATATGGAATTTTTTACGGCAGAGGTTTCTTTTTCCTAAAGGAGAAAAATGCTTAGAAATCCAAAACCCAATGAAATCTACAAACACTTCAAAGGTAATTACTACAAAATAATCACTCTTGCAGAACACTCTGAAACCGGCGAAACACTGGTGATATACCAGGCGCTTTACGGTGAAGGCCTTGTATATGCCCGTCCCTTAAGCATGTTTTTAAGTGCAGTTGATAAGGGTAAATATCCCAATGCCACTCAGGAATATCGCTTTGAACTTGCGGAAAATGCAGTGGACCCCGGAGTGATGGAATTCCTTGATGCTGAGACCTTTGGTGAAAAGGCCCTGATCCTATCCGGCATGAGAATGCGTCTTACTTCCGACATGATCAAGACCATCTCCATCGCCCTTGATTTCGAAATGCGTTCGGCAGATTTGGATCAGTGCTACGAAGACATTATGAACTATCTCACATTGCAGGCTAAATACGAGACAAATCGCTTAAGATAGCCTGCCGAAGGAGGCAATCATGGCTTATGATCTTGTAAACAAGCTTGTTATAGGAGTATCTTCACGAGCTCTTTTTGATTTAAGAAAAGAAAATGATATTTTTGAAAAAGAAGGAGTCAAAGCCTACAGGGATTATCAGATACAGCATGAGAACGATGTACTGAATCCCGGCCCCGGCTTTTCCCTTATAAAAGCTCTTCTTTCACTTAATAAACTCTTAAATGATTCACATTCCATCGAAGTCATAATAATGTCGCGAAACAGCGCCGACACTTCCTTAAGAGTATTTAATTCCATAAAACACTATAATCTTGATATCACAAGAGCGGTGCTTGCAAGCGGAGGAAGCCTTGCTCCCTACCTGAATGCTTTTCACACGGATCTCTTTCTCTCCGCTTACGAAGATGATGTGCAGGAAGCCATTAATTCAGGTATTGCAGCCGGTATCATCTGTAATGATTCCGATAAATCCTACAGTCCCTGCGATGACATAGACAAGATACGGATCGCCTTCGACGGCGATGCAGTACTTTTCACTGACGAATCCGAGCTGATATATCAGGAAAAGGGCCTTGAAGCTTTTGAGGAAAATGAGCGGATAAATGCAAATAATCCTCTTCCGAAGGGACCCTTCGCCAACTTTTTAAAGGCCATTTCGGATATCCAGGAGAAATTCCCCGAGGAGGATTCTCCCATAAGAACAGCCTTGGTCACGGCCCGCTCCGCTCCCGCTCACGAACGTGTAATAAGAACCCTGAGAGCCTGGAATGTGCGTATCGACGAAGCCTTCTTTTTAGGCGGTGTGCAAAAGAAAGATTTTCTTGAAGCTTTTGGCGCCAATATTTTCTTTGACGATCAGGCAATTCACACATCCCCCGCTTCGGAAGTGGTACCAAGCTTCCGTGTACCGGTAAAAAAGCGCTGATCGTTTATATGAAAAACTAAAGCACCTTTATCTTTGGTAATAAAAATATCTTCCGTGAAACCCTGCAGCCTTTGCAGGGTTTCTTTTGCAGGATGCCCGTAATTATTTACTCCGCAGGAAATAACAGCGATCTCAGGCTTTATCCTCTCTAAAAATTCTTCCGATGTCGAATACTTTGAACCATGATGCGCTACCTTCAATATGTCGATGCCATTTATATATGATAGCTTAAGCCCTGCTTCCGCCTCAGCGCCTATATCCCCTGTAAACAGGACTTTTGTATCCTTTGTTATGTTAACTAACAGCACCATAGAATTATCGTTACATGTTTCTATTTTACTTTTCTCAGGCCACAGGCATTCTATATTAAATCTATTGTTATGTAAACTATCTCCCCTGTGTATTTTCCTGATTCTAATTCCTTTTTCTTTGGAGACTTCGCTTATATCATTAAAAGCTTCATTAAATCCCACATCGGGAAAGATAATTTCTTTTATATCTATGCCTGAATAATCCTTACCGATGAGTTCAAGCACTCCTCCCACATGATCCATGTCGCCGTGGGATAAAAACACTTTTTCTATTGTATCGATTCCGCGATATTTTAAATATGGGATCAAAATATACTCTCCCGGTTTCTTCTTGGAAGTCGATCCTGTATCTATGATCAAAGCACTTCTCTTCCCCGTTTGTATCACGCAGGAATCCCCCTGGCCGACACTTAAGAACGTGATGACTGGTCCCATAAAAAACCTGTGAGTAAGCAGGTTAAGGCTCACTGCCATAATGAGTAAAGAGAGCCGCAGGAATCGCTTTTTAAGCATTAATACTGCCATAAATGCGGTGAAGGAATATAGAATAATATTAATAATACCGGGCATTCCCGTTGTGCGAAGAATATTTAATTTGCTTCCCGCGAGGCACATTGCATCGATCAATTTAATAAGAAGTCCCTCAATAAAATCAAAATATAAAGTAAGCCCCGTAAGATTCAGATTGCTTAATATAAGTAACACAATGCCGAGTATCAAAAGCGGCATGGTAATAAATGACAATATTATATTTATAAGCATCCCCGCAAAAGAAAATTCTGAGGACAAAAGCAATGAAACAGCCGGCATAAATAACATCATGAACAGAGGCAATCGTAACAGTAAAAAAAGCCTGTTACGGAAATATTCTTTTGGAATATCGGGCTGCACATAGGAATAAAAAAAAGCAATGATAAATACGGCAGAGTAAGAATAAATAAAAGATATCGAATAAACCGAAAAGGGATTTGAAATAAGCTCCAGTGTCCCCGCAAAAGAAAGCGCTGACATGGTATCATAGTTTTTATTTAAGAACTCCGCAAGTGCTCTTATCAAATACATAATAACGGCTCTTTTAACAGAAACCGTAAAGCCCGTGAGAAGTCCGTAAAGTATTATAAGGACCACCGTCATGATAAGGCTCACTTTGCAGGAACCTGTAATGCTTTTTAATAACTTCAATAATAAAGCACTCAGGAAAGACACATGCAAACCGCTTATGACCAGGAAAAAAGAAAGTGAAACATAGGAAAATAAATCCTTTCGGTTTTCGGGAAGATTTCTTTTATCTCCCAGCAGGATCGTGCTTACGGTACTGCCCGATACAGGAGCCTTCTTTATTAGGGCTTCCGACATCTTGTGGTTCAGTATTTCAAAATGACTTACTATATTAAATGTAGAAGGCTTTAATACTTCCGCCGATTCAGTAAAAACAATATGCCTTATGCCTTTTGACAATTCATATTTAAAAGAATCAAAATCACCGGGATTTTCAGGTGGAGCTATGGGCGTTTCAGTCCCTTTAATCAGAACAATGTCACCTGTTTTGAAAGCATCGGCCATGGAAATATTGTTTACATAACATTTCCATTCTCCTATGACCACATATTTGATCATGTCGCCTTCACCATATTGAAGATCCCTTATTCTGCCCCTTATATTAACCAAAGATGAATCCGGCAAAGGAGTGTTTTTAAGCTTTTCAGTAAAAGCTTCTGCAAAAATAAGACTTACAAAAAGTGTCACTAGGAAAACTCCCAAGAGGGGCCTGTGGGCATTTCTTTTAATCCACTGAAATATAGTCTTTAATCTTTTCAAAGGTGCCATCCTTTATGCCGGATACTTTTTTGATATCATCAATACTTTTAAACTGTCCCTTCTTTTCCCGATGATCTATAATTGCTTTTGCTCTCACATCGCCGATTCCCGGAATGGTCTTAAGTATTTCAATTGAAGCTGTATTTATATTTACGGTATTGTTATGTAAACCTAGTGTTTCATTATTTTCCACACCTTCCCCCGCCGGACCTATCAGAATTTCATCCGAAAGTTCTTCTTTTTCCATCACCATAAGCTTCTCTCCGTCATAAAGCTCTGCTGCCGGATTAAGATTAAGCATATCAAAGTTCCTGTCGGTGCCTCCCGCCGCATTGATGGCATCGCATACTCTGCTCCCCTTTTCAAGCACATAAATGCCCTTTTCTCTTACATGCCCTCCCACATAAACATATATATATTCTTGGGGATCTTCTGTCTTTTCCGAAAAAGAATCTTCTGAATCTAAAGTTAAGACTTCTTCCACGGGAGGATCTGTTTCATATAAAAATTCGCTTTGGGTATCGCAGGCCGATAAGGCCATGGAAAGAAAAATCAGGGCACAATAAAAGAAAAATCCGGTTTTTCCCTTATATCCGACTTTTTTCTCATGCCGATTCGATAGATTATTATTCATAGATCTCCGTTCCGGAGATTACATTGACAAAACTATAGTAGCTTAAGGCTTGAAGATTTTCAATACTAAAGAAATTCTAAAAATAAAACCCGGACTATGCCGGGTTAAAATTATTCTGTACTTTTTGCTTCTCTGTTGATCTGAAGATCCAGCTGGTTCTGCAGGTGACTTAATTCCGTTTTTACATCGGCTCCGTCCCATACTTCTTTAAATACCAGTTCGATCTGAACCCAGAGGTTACTTGCTTCCACGATCTTTGAAAGAGGTATGGACTTTGCATATTCACCCTGGAAAGTAGTGAAGGCATCATCGGTATATCCCGCATCAAGAGATGCTGCGAGCTTTCCTGCTCTGGGATAGATCTGATCCGCGTAATCTATACTTAAAAATTCCGCAAAAGCTTTTGCTCCTTCTTTCTTTTCGGAATATCCGTTTATTACAAGACAGTCCGTAACGGAAAGAGAACGTGATTTAAGCTCTTCATTGACATCGGGCATGAGGGCGAATCCGTAATTTAATGTTCTTACAGGTTCTTCAACTGTTTCCCCTTCAGATCCTTCTGCTTCTTCCGATTCTTCGCCTTCGGCATTTTCTGCCTGTGTAACAGCCTTCGCTTTAGCTTCTTCTTCCATCTCTGCCTTGGCATCTGCCAGAGTCTTGATGGCATCACTTGTTACAATGGAGAATACGTATTTTCCGTCTATGAAATCCTGCACTACACTGTTGTAGTCGGCGCTTTCCGCATCAATCGAGAAGAATTCATGGAGTGACTGATACATCTGCATGCAAGCCACGCTGTTATTGTTGGCAATGTCGATATTGCTTACATCATCTCCGGTCTCACCGCCGACATTTAAATAATTACCTACAAAGAAATAATTATAGAAAATATCATATACATCCCATTTGATAATACCTTCCACGCCTTCGGGAGTATCATATTCCTGAGCAAGACTTAAAATATCCTGGAAATTCTTGGGGATACCGTCTTCATACATTACATCCCCTTCATGGACCACCGCACCGGCATTTTCATCATTTACCGCAACGCCCGCGCCTTCATTTTCAATAATATCCATTTCTTCTTCGGACATTTCGCCATCCATGTTGGATTCACCGGCATTGACCTTCTCGGCCCAGTCCTTAAGATAATCGATGTTATATACCAAGACACTTGTTTCAAAATATAAGGGATATGCGATCTTATCGCCGTCATAGGTTACCGCATTAATGGCGCCGTCAGGGAAATTTACGTTGTTAATTACCAGCCCTTTTCTGTCCACCACCGATGCAAGACCTGACAAATATGCTTTTTCCAGAGAATCATTGGTCAATACATATATATCGGGAAAACCTTCATTGGCAATGGAGGCTTCATTGATCGCTTCAAGGAATTCGCCGCCGGTTATAAGAGTCGGAATAACTCGCACATCAGGATTCTTTTCATGAAATGCCACGGAGGCATTGGTGAAAAGATCCGTAAGTGAATCGTCGGCATACCAGAGATTCACGGTCTCGGTCTGAAAACGGGAAAGGCTGTTATTTTCTTCAGCCTCCCGATTACTCATGGTACCTGCATAAAAAGTACCGATTATAAAGACCGCAATTAGAAAAACTATGAAAATTCTTTTCTTTATAGACATAAACCCTACCTAAACTCAAATGCATCGGCTCAGGATCTTAATCATGGTATCTACGTCTTCTTTTGAAATGATAAGCGGCGGCACAAAACGGATAATATTGCTGCCGGCATTGATAAGTACCAGATTATTCTCCAAAGCTTTATTGATAATGGGGCCGACGGGCTCAGAAAATTCAAGTCCCTGTATCAGTCCTATGCCCCTGTGATCAACGATTTTATCGGAGAGATTCTTTAATTCTTCAAGCTTCTCATAAAGATAATCTCCCACTTCTTTAACATTCTTAATTATATTAGTTTGGTCAAATAATTCAAGCACTTTGTTGGCAGCCGCCGTCGCAAAGGGGTTCCCGCCATAGGTGGTTCCGTGGTCCCCGGCCTTTAAGGAATTTTCCGAAACCTTCTCATTTAATACGAAAGCTCCGATGGGCACACCGCAGCCGAGAGCCTTGGCGACCGTCACTATATCGGGCTTTATGCCAAACTTCTGATAAAAGAACATGTAGCCGGTTCTTCCCATGCCGCACTGAATCTCATCAAGAATAAGAAGGATATCTTTTTCATCGCAAAGAGCCCTGACACCCTTTATGAATTCGTCGGTTGCGGGATATATGCCGCCTTCTCCCTGAAGAGTCTCGAAGATAACCGCGCAGGTCTTTTCATTAACAAGAGCCTTTACAGATTCAAGATCGTTCATTTTAGCAAATTTCACATTGCCGATGCCGGGTTCAAAGGCCTCACGGTAGTGGGGATTTCCGGTAACGGAAAGGGAACCCATGGTACGTCCGTGAAAAGAATGTTCCATGGCAATGATCTCACCATCCGCCTTACCGGTTTTAAGATAGTGATATTTCCTTGCAGCCTTGATTGCGCCTTCTACAGCCTCTGCGCCGCTGTTTGTAAAGAACACTTTGGAAAGGCCGGTGGCATGTACAAGCTTTTTGGCAGCTTCCACCGCAGGCTCATTGTAGTAATAATTGGATACATGGATCATCTTATCGATCTGAGCCTTCATGGCATCTTTTAATTCTTTATTGCAATGACCGAAGGCATGAACGGAAATACCTGCCATGAAATCAAGATATTTCTTTCCTTCTTTGTCATAAAGATACAGACCTTCGCCATGATCGAATACTATCTGATATCGATTATAAGTATGAAGAAGCACTGATTCTGCTTCGTTGATGATTTCTTTCATATTAGCTCCTATTCGTGGAAACAGGTTCCGATACCGTTATTGGTGAATATTTCAAGTAAAAGGCAGTGAGGAATACGTCCGTCTAAGATATGGACTCTGTTAACGCCTTCTTTTACGGCATCTGTACAATTCTGTAGCTTAGGAAGCATGCCGCCGCCGATAACTCCGCTGCCGATGAGAGCTTCCGCTTCTTTTGTTGTCAAATTGGAGATAAAAGAAGATTTATCATTAAAGTCCTTGTATACGCCCTCAACATCGGAAAGAAAAGCAAGCTTTTCAGCTTTGACCGCCTTTGCAATGGCACATGCGGCATCATCCGCATTGATATTATAGGTAGTGAAGTTTTCATCCACACCGATGGGTGATACGATGGGAAGAAAATCCTTTTCAAGAAGATCAAGCAATATTGACGGGTCAACTCCGATAATATTTCCTACATAGCCTATGTCCTTACCGTCCGAATATTTCTTTTCGCATTTAAGGAGGCCTCCGTCCTTACCGCTGATACCTACGGCATTTACACCCAGCTCCTGTACCATGGCAACAAGGGATTTATTGACTTTACCGAGAACCATTTCGGCAATTTCCATGGTTTCGGCATCTGTTACACGAAATCCGTTTACGAATTCAGGTTCTTTTCCGACCTTTTCGATCCAGCGGCTGATCTCCTTGCCGCCGCCGTGAACGATGATGGGCTTAAAGCCTACAAGCTTAAGAAGCGTCACATCTTTTATCACGTTCTTCTGAAGTTCTGGATTGGTCATGGCTGAACCACCGTACTTTACCACGATGATCTTACGATTGAATTTCTGTATATAGGGGAGTGCTTCGATCAGCACTTCCGCTTTTTTAAGTACTTCATCCATTTCAAGCTTTTCCATATCTTTAACTCCTGTAATCTGCATTTATAGAAACATATTCATGAGTAAGATCGCAGCCCCACGCGGTAGCTTCGGCGCTTCCCATATTTAAATCGATCAAAAATGTAACTGCCTCCGAAGAAAGGATTTTGGTAGCATCTTCTTCAGAGAAATCCACGTCGGAACCCTTCTCACAAACCAGGATCTTACCGAATTCGGATTCATAATGAATGGTCACGTCCTCGGGCTTGAAATCTGCGCCCGAATAACCGAGAGCGCACATGATACGTCCCCAGTTGGCATCATGTCCATAGACCGCTGTCTTGACAAGGCTTGAACATGCAACGGATTTTGCCAGTATCTTTGCCTGTTCTTTTGTGAGAGCATTGAATACTTTAACCTCCAAAAGGGCGGTAGCTCCCTCTCCGTCTGCCGCCATTTTTTTGGCTAAAGTTTCATTTATATAGTGAAGGGCCTCCAGGAATTTGTTAAAATTCTCTCCCTCGCTATCAATGATCGGGTTGCCTGCAGTAGCATTGGCAAGGACTATAAGTGAATCATTGGTGGATGTATCACCGTCCACGGAAATCATGTTAAAGGTATCTTCCACATCGGTGGTAAGGGCCTTTTTAAGCATTTCTTTTGATATTGCGCAGTCCGTTGTAACAAAGCCGAGCATGGTGCACATATCGGGATGGATCATGCCGGAACCCTTGCTCATGCCGCCCATTGTCACGGTATGCCCGTCAATTTCAAAAGAAACAGCAACTTCCTTATTGACGGTATCGGTGGTCATGATGGCTTTCGAAGCCTTGGTACCGGCTTCTGTGCCTTCATGGAGATTGTGGGACATTTTCTTTATTCCTGCCACGATCTTATCCATGGGAAGCTGTTTTCCGATAACGCCGGTGGAGCAAAGCAGGATTGACTTGGGGCTTAACATCAATGATTCAGCCACTGCCAAAGCTTCCATTTCACAATATTCCATGCCTTTTTTACCGGTGCAGGCATTGGCGATACCCGCGTTAACAACTACGGCGCGTACGGAATTATCCGAATCCGTAACCTTCTTATCAAATACTACCGGAGCTGCCTTTACGATATTTTTTGTATATACACCGTAGGAAGTACAGGGAGCCTCCGAATAGATCATTGCCATGTCTTCCCTGTTTTCATATTTAATACCTGCGGCAACGCTTGCTGCCATAAATCCTTTGGGAGCCGTAACTCCGCCTTCTATAATCTTCATGCTTATCTCCTCTTATTCTACCTTGGTAAATGCGATGATATTTTCTTTATTTATAGTGAAGTCATAATAATTAAGGTCGTCTCTCTTAGTCCAGCCGATGCTTTTCCAAAAGGCATTCCCAACATCATTCTTGGTAAACGCAATCAAAGATACCTTATTAATATGTTCTCTTTTAAGTGCTTCCATACAGTAGACCACCATGGCCTTTCCGATGCCGTGTCTTCTGTAATCTTTATGCACGCATACGTGATAGAGGCATCCTCTTCTTCCGTCATGTCCGCAAAGGATCGCTCCCACGATCTTGCCTTCATACTCAGCCACAACGCTGGTGTCGGGATTTCTTCTTATAAAGAGCGCCACTCCTTCTCTTGAATCGTCGATGCTTCTTATGGCAAATCCCTGAATGGTATTCCATAAAGAAAAAACACCGTCGTAATCTTCAATATTCATGGGGCGAATAATTATGTCGCTCATGGAAATCCTCCTTTGCATATTTATTAAACATAAGGAAACTATAAACTCGCTCTGCATAAATATCAATAGAAAAAAGGCGTTTTTGTGAATTTTATACATATAATTTTAATTTTTATGCATTTTCTTGTACTTGCAATTAATATTTATGCGTTGTATAGTAATCCCAGGATTTAAAAAATGGAGGACAAAAAAATGAAGGAAAAAGTTATACTTGCTTACTCCGGCGGTTTAGATACCACCGCAATCATCCCCTGGTTAAAAGAAAACTTCGACTACGAAGTAGTATGTGTCTGCGTTGACTGCGGCCAGGGCGAAGAACTGGACGGTCTTCACGAAAGAGCAAAGTACTGCGGTGCGGAAAAGCTTTATATAGAAAACGTTGTAGATGAGTTCTGCGACGAATACATCGTACCCTGCGTACAGGCTCATGCAGTTTATGAAAATAAGTACTTACTCGGTACATCAATGGCTCGTCCCGTAATTGCCAAGAAGCTTGTGGAAATCGCAAGAAAAGAAGGCGCAACCGCAATCTGTCACGGCGCTACCGGTAAGGGTAACGACCAGATCCGTTTTGAACTTGGCATCAAGGCTCTCGCTCCCGATCTGAAGATCATCGCAGCTTGGAGAAATGAAAAATGGACTCTCGACTCCCGTGAATCAGAAATCGAATACTGTAAGGCTCACGGCATCGACCTTCCCTTCTCTGCTGACAATTCCTATTCCCGCGACCGTAACTTATGGCATATCAGCCATGAAGGTCTTGAGCTTGAAGATCCCTCACAGGAACCTAACTATGAACACTTATTAGTTTTGGGAAATACACCTAAAAATGCCCCCGATGAAGAAGAATATGTTACAATAAGCTTTGAGAAGGGCGTACCCACTGCCATCAACGGTGTTAAGAAGAAGGTTTCAGAGATCATCACTGACTTAAATGCACTTGGCGGCAAGCACGGCATCGGCATTATCGATATCGTTGAAAACCGCGTTGTAGGCATGAAGTCCCGCGGCGTTTATGAAACACCCGGCGGAACCATTCTTTACGAAGCACACCAGCAGCTGGAAGAGCTTATTCTCGACCGCGAAACCTTACGTGAAAAAGAAGAAATGGGCAACAAATTTGCTCAGATCGTATATGAAGGTAAATGGTTCTCACCTTTACGCGAAGCTGCCCAGGCATTCATCGAATCCACTCAGCAGTATGTAACAGGTGAAGTAAAGTTCAAGCTTTACAAGGGCAATATCATCAAGGCCGGTACCACATCACCTTACTCACTTTACAATGAAAGCATTGCATCCTTTACCACCGGCGATCTTTACGATCACCACGATGCTGAAGGCTTCATTAACCTCTTCGGTCTTTCCACTTTGGTTCGCGCAAAGAAAATGCAGGAGCTTAATAAATAAACCAAATGGAAACATCTCTGATTATCGCGATCTACCTCTTGGCAGTGAATTTCGCAGGGTTCGCTGCCATGGGTATCGATAAAAGAAAAGCAAGGAAACATGCATACAGAATATCTGAGGCCACTCTCTTCTCTATTGCCATTATCGGTGGTAGCGTGGGCTCGATAATCGGTATGTATTTTTTCCGTCATAAGACAAAACACATGTCATTCGTAATCGGCATGCCTCTTATACTGTTTTTGCAGATTGCTTTGATCATCTTTATTTATTTCAATCCCTTCTTTTCGGTAAAGGTAATGTAATATGATATCTGCAAAAATAAACGACATTCCAAAATTCATGAGTCTGTTGTTTTCAACAGAGGTATTCGACGGTTTTTATCTGATAGAAGAAAATGTGAAAACCTACGGAACCTTTAAGATAGACGGACGCCTTAATCCCGACTTTTTTGATGAAAAAGAAAATATAGAAGAATTTGTCTGCTGGAGCAACATGCGCAATCCCTCAAGGGAGATCATAAAGGGGAAGATCCTGCCGCTAAAGCTTACGGTCTTATTTAAAATGCCTGAAGAAATAATAAAGAAAACCTTTAGAGGCACAGCCTATGAAGCCGCAACAGACATACAGCTTTATATGAACGTTCACTTTGAAAACGGAGAATTAAGAATAATCACCGGCACCGCAAGAGATACCTTCAGTTTAGATAAAGAATATGAAAAAATGTGGGACAGAGAACTCACGGAGACATTATCAAAATTAGGGCTCGAATACGAACTCGAAGTGTAAAAAACAGTTATTATGATTCCGTCCCGAAAGTGCCGCCGTATTAACGGCGGTACTTTTATATATACCGGCGGTGTCCCACTTAAGCTAGCTTATTGTGGCACCGCCGATATATATAAAAGCCAAAGCAGGTTCACCTGCTTTGGCTTTCGGTCCATCCTTTATAATTTTATCTTACATCTCATCCTTCCTGTCCCCTATACATAGTGAACCGGTTCTTACCGGCATTCTTGGAAGAATATAAAGCCGCGTCCGCATTTCTGTAAAGTTCACCGAAGCTGCTGCCATGGTCAGGATAAAGAGAAACACCGATACTGGCTGATACATGGACATCGTCCTTACCGTTGGAATAAACCTCATCGATCTGCTCACACAGAGTGGTTGCTTTGGCTTCGATGATCTTCTTACCGTTCTTAACATTGGCACCCTGAAGCTTTAAAAATACGCTGAATTCATCGCCACCGATACGACCGATACAGTCCTGCTCTGAAAAGACCACACTCATCTTACGGGCAACATCGGTTAAAACCTTATCACCTATGGCATGACCCAGGGTATCATTGACCTTCTTAAAGTTATCAAGATCGATTATGTATAGAGCATAGAGTTCGGAACCGTTTGACTCATTGATGATATCATCCGTATGCTCTTCCATTGCGCCCTTATTTAATATGCCTGTTAAAGGATCCGTTTCCGCAGCCTGCTTAAGCCTCAATTCTTCATTGACCTGAGCCTCTGCATTTACGATATTTCCGATAAATTTGACGGGGCGATTGTTACTACCTCTCACAATATTACCGTGGATCCTGTACCAGTAGTAATTACCGTCCGCACATTTAAAACGACCTTCACCGCTTATTTCAGCTTCCGTATTGGAAGGAATGTTGAAAATTGCTTCCCTTATATTCACATCCTCCGGGTGAAGCAGATTAAGAAGATCCCACATATGCTCATCCTGAGCATAGGATTTGCCGCCCGGGAAGAATCTCTTGTAATTTCCGCCATATTCCACACGATTTCTCACATAGTCATATTCAAATACGATGGTATCGCTTTGAGTGTTAACCTGCATAAATCGGTCGTTCATCTTTTCGAAGGAGATATTACGTAAGAATACTCCGATCAAAGAAAGGATCACTATGGCAAAGGCAAATATGTTCACGCCTTCTATAATAAGGACCATCCTGTATAATTCTTCCGTCCGCTCCGTAAGGGAAGATTCTTTTACAGCAGTCACCAAAAGCCAGGGATAATCTCCGATGGGAGTGATTATCACGATGCTGTTACCGCTTTCTTCGCGGAATCTCTTTACGGTAGCATCCTTCTCGGACTCAGAAAGATCCTGATAATCCGCCGCGGCATTTTCATTTCCGTCACCATCTATGATTCCGTTTCCGAAACTGAAATATTCTTTAAAAGAAGCTTCATCATTTACATTGGAGGACATGGCGAAGATATCGCCCTGCATTGACATAAGGGCGCTGGCGCCGCCTTCGATTTTTACATCCTCCAAAAGAACGCTAAGATCATCAAGATAAAAAGTTCCCATAACAACGCCCACGACATTTTCGCCGCGCATTATGGGAACACTCATTATAAATTCATCATAACCCCAGATATTCTTATGGGCCTTTCGTGACAGATATTCATTGCCTGCCATGGCTTCTCTGAAATATTCATTATCATATACATTGCCCACATAATTTCCGAAATAATCCCAGGATGAGCCATATTTATCCGCAACGATCACATCAGTAAAGAATTTGGATATCTTGGCAGTGGTAATAACAGTCTTTACGGACTTGGTATCGGACATATTTATAGCCGAAAAAAAGCTGGCCTGATGGCGTAACATAGCCATCTGATCGTCCAGCTTCATTTCAAAAATACCCGCACTGGCAGAAGCTATGTTCTTTACATAGCCCTCTGTTGAACGGTAAATGGTATCATTAAGTTCCGAAGACACCCATAAAAAAGTACCCCCGGTCATAAAGATAGCTATTAAGATTGATAAAGTGAGTACCAAGCGGTATCTGTGAGGATTTTTCAATAAAACCTCCTTATGCTTAGACTTCGGCTATTACCTCTATCTCACATAAAACATCCTTGGGTAATGTCTTTACCGCCACGCAGCTTCTGGCAGGCTTTGAAGTAAAATACTTTGCATATACTTCATTGAATGCGCCAAAGTCGCCCATGTCCTTTAAGAAGCATGATGTCTTTACGACTTTGTCAAAGCTTGTGCCGGCAGTCTTTAAAAGTTCCCCGATGTTATTACATACAAGGTCGGTCTGAGCTTCGATACCCCCATTAAGAATTTCACCTGTAGCAGGATTGATTGCTATCTGGCCGGAAAAGAATACTAATCCTCCTGAGATAATACCCTGTGAGTAAGGTCCGATAGCTGCAGGTGCTTTGTCTGTGTGAATTGTTTTCATTTCTTAATCTCCCTTCAATATATCATTCTCTTTTTAATCTTCGGAAAACTCGGCTACTACGTAAAAGCCTCTCTCCGTTTCCCGTACTTCTTTTACCCGGCCTTGTCTTTGAAGAAGCCTCTCCGTAAAGGGATAATTTCCCGACATGGCAAGGGCCGGATCGATAACATAATAGTAATTACTGGGAAGCAGACCCTCGGAAACCGTAATTTCATCGCCTTCGTGAAGTAAGCCGGGCCGCTCCATTTTAAACTCCATTTCCCGCATTTCTAAATCCTTTAAGTAAAGTTTTCTATGAAAAATTGTAGCACAAGAAATTTAAATGTCTATTAACGTGCGCTGTATATATTTTATCACAGTTTACCTCAGTGAAGTATTGCAATAGTTGGATATTCTTTCGAATATTTTTCAGAAATTTATTGTAAACGTTAAATATTTTTTGTAAAATATATACAAATATCTGCCTACGGGGGTTTTTGACATGTTTAAAGTAATTGCAGTAGATGACGAACAGAACGCCTTAAACAGATTTGAGCGTCTTATCCTTCAGGATTCAAGACTCGAGCTTGTAAAGACATTTACCAAGCCCCAGGAAGCCGCCAAATTCTGTGAAGACAACAAGATTGACATTGCATTCCTCGACATCGAAATGCCCGGAATGTCCGGTCTGGAACTTGCTGAAGTATTAATGGACTATAATCCATACATTGAGGTGGTGTTCATTACAGCCTACAATCAATACGCATTGGAAGCTTTTAAAGCACATGCAACGGGGTATCTCTTAAAACCTCTTTCGAGGGATGATTTCACCGCACAGATCGATACCATGGAGAATAAGTTAAAGAAGCCTCATGAAGTCGATGACGACAAGATTGAGATCAATTGCTTTGGCGCTTTTTCTATTAAGAGAGCCAAGGATTCGGAGCCTCTTCGCTTCAGAACATCCAAAGCTGAAGAACTTCTCGCATTCTTGATCCAGAACGAAGGTCGTGCACGCTCCAAAGATATGATCTTAGACACTCTTTGGCCCGATGTTGACCTCGATAAGGCTGCCAACAATTTCCGTGTAACCTGTACCTATATAAGAAGTACTCTTGTGGATTACGGTTATACCGATGTGCTTGTTCGCGATCATGATGATTACAGCATCAATACCTCGAGGATCAAGTGCGATTATCTCGAATTCAGAAATAAAATGGCAAATCCTACCACCTTACAGCTTGCTGAAGTGGAAGAACTTATAAAGCTCTACAAGGGTCCCTACCTTGAAAACCGCTTCTATGAATGGGCGGATGAAACAAAGGGCTGGCTTGAAACCAGATATATCCAGCTTCTTTACCGTGCCGGCGAATTATATAAAGAAAAATCCGATACCGATGCGGCAATTGATTCTTACGAAGCTATTCTTCATGTGGATCTTTATGAGGAAAATGCATTAAAAGAACTTCTTACCTTAAAGAGAAAGAAGCTTCCCACTGCCGCTGTAATGGATTATTATGACAAATACTGCGAATCCCTCATGAAGGAATATGGTCTGGAGCCCTCTAAGGAAATTCGCGACTTTGTAAAAGCCCTTTGATCTCGGAGAATACAATGACTATATTTTTACGGTCGTTATGCGTCTTATCATGTCTTGGTTCAGGATTTTATTGCTTTGTTATATTCAGGAACTTTAAAAAGTCCCTGAATATAACATGGTTTGGTCTTTTTTGCTTTTCAATGGCATTTTTCACCAATTTCAGCTACTTTGTACGTCCCGATACCCTGGCTTTGGAAACGCGCCCGACTGTAATAACGGACAATTTATTCTTATTATTCTTTGCAATGACCTCTCTTGTATTAAATATCTATGCTCATAATATGAGCGGCAAGAGAAAAACCGATCCACATCGCCTTTTGGCTCTCATTTCCGGCGTTGCTACCCTTTCCGCCATGCTGATACCTCCCTCTCTTAATATGGCGGCTTATTTCTTTCTTGCAAGTTTAAATCTGGTTACCAGCCTTCTTTCAATTATCCAGGCCATCAGATTTGTAAAGGAAAAATCCAGAGCTTTCTTTTTTTCCGCTTTTTCCCTTTCGCTTATAATAGCTGCCATTACCGTGGATCTTGTGTTCAGAATAAGAGAATTGCCTTTTTTGAATCCTCTTCTTTATATTACGCCGGTTTACATGTTCTTCCAGCTTCTTCGCTTAAGTAACCTTTATAACGAATCCATAATGCTGACTCAGAAGCTTTCAGCATCTCTTTCCGATACCATTACGAAAATAAATCACTCATCCGACGCCCTTTTGTGCACTCAGATGAAGGCAGACTTTTTATATAAGACTCTCGATCTCATTAAACAGAAATGTGACGAGGACCCTTTTACAGCTGAAGATCTGACGGTCTCTTTATCAAAATATCTCCGTCATACGCTTAATTTCCAGCAGCTTAAGGGTGCCGTTCCTTTAAATAACGAAATAGAGCTCACAAAAGCCTACATTTCCATCGAAAGAGAACGTAACAAGAATACTACCTTCGATTATCACTTTCCTAATCCTCTTCCGGAATTCTATATTCCTCCCATGACCATTCAGCCACTGGTGGAAAATGCCATAGAGCATGGTTTTAAGGGGCAAAAAGAAGGCGGAAAGATAACAATAACAATCATTCCCTACAGAAACTATTTCCATATCGATATTTCCGATAACGGCATCGGAATGGACGAGCATGTGGCCCGTTCCCTTACGGAGGAACTTCACGATACCGCAAGAATCGGTATATATAACATCCATACAAGACTTAAGAATCTCTTTGGCAAAGGCCTTGTTATTCAAAGCGCTCCCGGAGTCGGCACCAGCGTTTCTTTTGTAGTGCCTGCAAATTCAGAGGAGCTTGCGGAAAAGGGGGATTCAGATGAGTAGAAAAAGCCGTGCCATATTGATAGCAACCGTATTGCCCATAGCGATCACCATTGTTTTTTATATAGTGACTCTCTTTCTGCAGCCTGCACCCGTAAGTATCAGTAACAGCCCCGATGGATTGATCCCCACCTACTTAAGTACCGGCTCGGTTTCTTATCTTGCGGGAGACCTGGAGATTTACAGGAAAGAGATCCTTACACCGGAGGAAATCGATGCTTTATCAAAAACATCCGGATTTACTCCCGAGCATGCCACCATAAAGGGAAATTCCTTCCATGCCTTTAAATCTCCCGAAAACAAAGTGGGCAATCGATTCATATTCACTTTACATTTTTATTTTAAAGTTCCGGCAAATGATGAATATGCTCTTCTTATGCCCACTGTTTATCCCGAATACAGGGTTTTTATCAACGGAGAGCTTGCCGGCGCATCTGATAAGTTTGATTCTGAAAATGCCTACTATCCCGGCATAGATAAGGTTTATTTTCCCATTTCCGAGGATGGAAAATATGATGTCGTAATAAATTACATATCTCCCGATAATTACAGCTTTCTTTCTTCGTCAGCTCTTATTTTCGGTGCAAAAGAACCAATAGAACGACGCTTTAATACATCCGTATCAACGGACCTCGGAATGTCCGCTTTTATTGTCGTATGCATTGCCTTCTGTATCGTGCAGTATATATTCGTGCGAAAGGATAAGATACTTATTTCCTTCGTGCTGTTTTCACTTGCCTTTGTTACATGTGTATTATTCCTTCATGACAGCTATACGGATTTTGTAGTAACCCATTTACCTTACCAGGCGGGTATGATCTTAAGAGGCTTTTCCACGCCTCTATTCTTTGCATCCCTTCTTTATCATACGGACTGCCTCTTCCCCAATTACATCAAGAAACCCTTCCTGAATATAGGCCTGGCGATCCAGATAGTGCCTTTGATCAATGCTCTCACTCTGGAAATGTTTCCTTTCTTCATTGGCATTTCGGCCCTTACCACACTTTTTACCTTCTTATTCTGTGTATGGGTATTCATTAAAGCCTACGAAAACCGGGAAAAATATATCGGCATGTATATCTTCTCAATATCGATGCTCATTGCCGATGTGGCGCTTATGTATCTGACTGCCGGAATGGTCTGTCCTTCCAAATATATCTATGTATGGGGATATATATTGACTGCCGCTGTTTTGGTCATCTCACTCAGCATGCGTTATTCGGAGCAGAGCGCTGCAGAAAGCTTTTATAAAGAAGAGCTGGCGCGCCAGCTTGAGAATATGCAGGCCAATGAAAATGCTTTCTTAAATGCTCAAATGAAGCCTCACTTTCTTTATAACACCCTTAATACCATAGCGGATCTCTGCGTAACGGATCCAAAGAAGGCAAAGCATCTTATCGGTTCCCTCTCCGACTTCTTAAAGCTTGTACTAAGCGTTGACAACATGGAGGAAACCGTTACCTTAAGACGTGAGCTGGAGCTTGTAAATGCCTATACAGACATTGAATCGGAGCGTTTCCCTTCGATCAAATTTTTCCAGGACTTCCCCATAAGAATGCCCAACATCATGATGCCGCCCATCGTGATCCAGCCCCTTATCGAAAATGCCATAAAGCATGGTGTAAGACGTCTTGATAAACCGGGACTTGTGACACTTAAGATAATAGATGATGCGGATAGTGTTACTTTTGAAGTAAGTGACAACGGCACCGGCATGACGGAAGAACAGATGCATAAGCTCTTTATGGAGCCTAAGGAAAATAACAGCATAGGAATATATAACATCAATAAGCGCTTAAATAATCAGTACGGTACCGGTCTCCAGGTGGACAGCGCCATAGGTCTCGGTACCTGCGTACGCTTCACCATTCCCAAGAATTAATACACTGTTATTTTCTTTTTGGTAGTATCAATATGAGTAAGTATCTAAACTACCGGGAAAGGAGGAGCCATGAATTTATCAATACAGAATTTCGGCAATTCTACATATACGGGCGAGGCCGCCAATAAAGCCTCTATGACGCCCTACGAAAAGAAGCTCTATGAAGAAAAGCGTGAAGAAATGGGGATTCCCGATCCTCTGAAGGAATTTAAGGAACATAACGATCCAAACGGCGAATGCGAAACCTGTAAGAGACGAAAATATCAGGATGGCTCCGACGAGATGGTTTCTTTTAAAACGGCCCAGCATATCAATCCCAATGCAGCATATACAGCCGTAAGAGCTCATGAGCAGGAGCATGTATCAAATGCCTATACGAAAGCTTCGCAGGATAACGGAAAGGTTATTCAGGCTTCTGTTTCCATACACACGGCCATCTGTCCCGAATGCGGAAGAACATATATAGCCGGAGGCACCACCCATACTCAGATAAAATATTATAACGAAGAAAGTCCTTATCAGAAAGCTTTGAAGACTCAGGACAGCACAAAATATAAAGGCATGAATGTGAATCTCGGTGCATAAGAGCCTTGGCAAATTCACTTTATTAAGCCCTTTACATGTGTTCTGTTATTGACGATTTACGCCTTCCTTGTTACTATTAATTAGTTGAACAAGGAGGCGTATTTTTATGCAGAATATCAGATTCTTTAATACTTTAACAAAAAAGGTTGAAGACTTTGTGCCCAATGAACCGGGCAAGGTCAAGCTTTACACTTGCGGGCCTACAGTTTATCACTATGCCCACATTGGAAACCTTCGATGTTATATTATGGAAGATATTTTGGATCGAACCCTTCGTTACTTTGGCTATGATGTAAAAAGAGTCATGAACATCACGGACGTGGGTCACTTAAGCGGTGATTCCGATGACGGTGACGATAAGATGGTTGCAGGTGCAAAGCGTGAGCACAAAACCGTAATGCAGATCGCAAAATTCTATACCGATGCGTTCTTTGATGATTGTCGTAAATTAAATATCCGCCGTCCCGATGTGGTAGAGCCTGCCACCAACTGCGTTCCCGAATTCATCCATATGGTGTCCGCACTTCTTGAAAAGGGATTTGCATATATTGCAGGTGACAATGTTTATTTTGACACATCCAAGCTTAAAAACTACTATGTACTTTCAAACATGAACGAACAGGACCTTATGGTAGGTGTTCGTGATGATGTTTCCGAAGATACCAACAAAAGAAACAAAGCAGATTTCGTGCTTTGGTTCACAAAATCCAAATTCGATTCTCAGGAACTTAAATGGGAAAGTCCCTGGGGCCTCGGATATCCCGGCTGGCATATTGAATGCTCCTGCATCAGCATGAAGCACTGCGGAGAAAAGCTTGATATTCACTGTGGCGGCGTAGATAATATCTTCCCCCACCACACCAACGAGATCGCTCAGAGCGAAGCTTATATCGGTCACAAATGGTGTAATTACTGGTTCCATGTACATCATTTAAATGATAAGAACGGTAAGATGAGTAAGAGTAAGGGAGAATTCTTAACGGTATCCCTTCTTGAGGATAAGGGTTATGACCCTCTCGTATATCGTATGTTCTGCTTACAGAGCCATTACCGTAAGCCTTTGGAATTCTCTTATGAGAATCTTGATAATGTAAAGGCTGCCTATGAAAAGCTCCGTCGTCAGACTTCAAAATTGGTTTCCGAAGCAGGTAAGGGCGTCCTTAACGAGACAGATGCATGTGAAGCATACAGAAATAAATTTAAAGAAGCCCTCGGCAACGACTTAAATTCATCTTCTGCCATAACAGTTCTTTATGATGTACTGAAGTCCGAGCTTTCTCAGGAAGAAAAGGCTTCTCTTATCAAGGAATTTGATACAGTATTAAATCTTGATCTTGATAAGGCTCTTCAGGAAAAAGAAACATCCGTAGACAACGAAACTAAGGCTTATGTAGAAGCTAAGATAGCCGAACGTGCAGAAGCAAAGAAAGCCAAGGATTTTGCCAAGGCTGATGCGATTCGTGAAGAATTATTATCAAAAGGTATCGTAATAAAAGACACCAGAGAGGGAACAGTCTGGGAAATTCAGTAAAAACAAATACGGCTCTGAGGAATAACCTCAAAGCCGTATTTTTATAATTAAACTCCCTTTATATATCTATTCAGTCTCCGTCACGGAACACCCGAAGATCATTCGTTGTCCATGACTTCCTGAAAAAAATCCACATAGTCCGTTCTTTCTTCTTCCATAAACTTAATGGCTGCCTTGGGATGAGTATTCATAAGGCCCGTTAGCATGTATGAAAGATCATAGCCCCATTTAACGCCTGATTCCTTCAGTTCTCTCATATCGGTCGATAAGAACTTGAGAACGGGGAATATGTTGTATTTAGGATTTTTAAGGAAAGCGAGAAGGGTTTCAAGATAACAGTTTCCCGCTCCTCTTCCCATGCCTGCCATGGTGGCATCCAGCATACTGACGCCCTGGCGTAATGCCTGAATGGTATTGGCAAATGCAAGCTGCTGATTGTTATGAGCATGAATACCGATGGTCTTACCTGTCTTGGCTGCAATATTCAAGTATTTGTCGGCAAGACGTTCGATCTGTTCAGGATAGAAGGCACCGAAACTGTCTACGAGATAGATTGTATCAACAGCGCTCTGAGCAAGAATCTCAAGACCTGCATCAAGATCTGTTTCGCTTACCTTGGAAACTGCCATAAGGTTTACGGTGGTTTCATAGCCTTTAACCTTGGCATCTTCGATCATTTCCACTGCCGTGGGGATCTGATGAATATATGTTGCGGTTCTGATCATATCGATCACGGAATCCTTCTTAGGTAAAATATCATTCTTGTAATCAGTTCTTCCCACATCACTCATGACGGAGATCTTAAGGTCCGATTCATTGGTCCCGACAATGCTTCTTATATCTTCCTCATCGCAGAATTTCCACTTGCCGAATTCGTTAACATCGAACAGATCCTTTGACGCCTTGTAGCCGAATTCCATATAATCCACTCCGGCCTTAACATTGGTCTTATAAAGATCCTTAACAAAAGAATCGGGAAATTTAAAATTATTCACAAGTCCGCCATCTCTTAAGGTACAGTCAAGCACCTTGATATCGGGGCAGTATGAAATTAAAGTTCTTGAATATAAGGGTGACATTTTTAAGTCTCCTTTTCTGCTTTAAAGTGTTAAAGTTTAAACCACTAAAGTTAATTTACCGCTTTTTCTTATTTTTGTCAAGTACATGAAAAAAGAATGTCATGGGACATTCTTTTTTTACTCTGAAAAGCAACAAAGCCCGGAATCTCCGGGCTTCAACATTACGTCAGACTCAATGTTCCGATTCTTTCAGCAATGATGTCTCTCATTTCAAGCTTATTACGGCCTATGGCAAAAGCAAGTTCGCTGAAAAGGTTCTCTTCCGCAATCTTTAAATACTTGTCATCAGTGGCAGTGCTTCTTTTTCCTGCCTCTTCCCTTTCGCGCTTTCTTGTCATCAAACTCTTAATAATACTTACAAGCTGTCTCAGATCGCAGCTCTTAATGATCGCCTTGTAACTTACCTCACGCATCTTGTCATTTTCAACAATCAGTTCTTCGATACAAGGGATTTCATCAATGAGATTCCATGCCTCTTCCTCTGTACATACCTTACGAATGGCGCTGTCATTGTTCACGGGAACAAATACTTTACTTCCATTTTCACGAATGGGCATAAGGTAGTAATAGAGAGCATTCTTGTCTGCACCCGGAATGGCGAGCGGCGCGATTTCTGCTACCCTACAAATACCCCCCGTAGTGTGGACTACATACTCATCGATTAAATACATCTTGACCTCCTATTCTATTTTCCCTACACACAAGATAATTATAGCAAATAGATTTTGGAAATGTAAGGAAAAAGAAGTCAAAAAATCTACTCCAAAGTCTCTATTTTATTGACCAAATTACCTATCCATGGGGCTTCTATGTCACAAATTTCACCCCTGTCGGCGGCTGAAGCAAGATTCGGATCCATCGGTATCTCGGAATAAATCGGTATATTTTTCTTTTGGGCAAATTCCCTGTTACCTGAATCACCGAATACGTTGATTCTTCTGCCACAGTCGGGGCATGTTAAAAAACTCATATTCTCAACCAATCCGAGAATCGGTATCTGCATCATGTCCGCCATATTAACCGCTTTTTCAACGATCATCGATACTAAGCTCTGCGGTGAAGTAACCACCACGATCCCGTCAAGAGGAAGGGACTGAAATACGGTTAAGGGCACGTCACCGGTTCCGGGAGGCATATCCACAATAAGATAATCTACATCTCCCCAGCGCACATCCTTGTAAAACTGCTTTACGGTGGATGCGAGAATGGGGCCTCTCCATACAACCGGGTCGGTTTCATTGTTGTTGATAAGGTTAAGTGACATTACTTTGATGCCGGATCCTGCGATTACCGGATTGATGAGGTCCCCCTCCGCGTCGGCTTTTTCTTTTATTCCCAAAGCCTTCGGGATGGAGGGTCCCGTAATATCTCCGTCGAGGATCGCCGTTTTATAGCCTTTTTTGTTAAGTGAAGATGCAAGCAGAGTGGTCACAAGGGATTTACCCACGCCTCCTTTGCCGCTTACGACACCGATCACATGCTTTATACGGCTCTCGTTATTTAATTCAAGGAGGAAAGGATTGGGTCCTTTTCTCTCCCCGCAGTGTGATGCACATGATGAACAATCATGTGTACAGTTTTCGCTCATTTATTAAACCATCCTGTATATATTTTTATGCTTACTTTATTCCGGTAATATAATCCGTAATAAACTGTCCTATTTTAAAGGCACCCGCTTCGGTGGGATGCACCAGGTCCGCAAGGTAATAACCCATGTTTTCTTCGTTGATATCGGATTCATTATAGGCATCAAGATTATATACCTCTTCTTCTTCAGATACCTTCTTTAAAACCGAAATGTATTCCGGAAGTGAGGCGCCTCCCTCTGTAAAGGGCGCTGTTCCGCCCTCAAAATATCCGACATAATGAGGATCGACCACGATGATCTTAGCATCCGGGAAGGTTTCTTTTAAGTTTTCAAGTCCCGTCTTTACGGACGCATAAAAAGTATTTCCTTCTCCATCAAGCTTATTTCCGCAGAAATAATCATTAAAGCCATAGTAGATGACTATAAAGAGATCGTCTCCCTCTTTATATTCATCATAAAATCTTTGAAAGTTCTCGCGGTTCTCATAGCCCTCCGAAGGAAGGGATCTGTCTTTTAACAGTCTTGTGACTCCCACAAAAGAATTTTCATTGCCGGTATCGGTGGCAGATGTTCCGCCCTTTGATAAATTATAAGTCCTGGCACCTGTTAAAAAGCCTACTACGCTTGATACGGAAAAGTCTTCATATCTTGAATTGGCAAGAACGCTGTCTCCCAAAAATAACATTCGGGAATTTGATTTATGGGGATAATCATATACACCCGCATCAAATTTTTCGATCGAAGTCTCAATTTTCTCGATAAAAATCGGAAGATTTATCGGCGCTGTCAAATATTCACCGTCACAGAAAGTTACGCTGCTGGCATTTTTAGTCATGTCTTCAATGAGATTTCCATTATCTTTATAAAGATTATCATTGACCAAAAGCCATTCCTCACATCCTAAGCAATAGAACTGCACATTGGTAATATTATTAAACTGTTCAACCCAGTAGCTCCATTCCGTCATTTCCGCATCAAATTCACTCTGCGAAAGCCCTGCCCAGTATTTAATGGATTTTATGGGCAAAAGAAATTTAATCTGAGAATCCGGATGACTCATGGCATATTTCTTAAAAGAATCATCGATCTGTCTCTTGTAGAGGATCTTTTCAGATTCATATTTATCATAATAATCACGCCATACCATGGGATCGAAATATACATATACCGTCTGGCTCGAAGCTATGTTTGAAGACATCTCGTCAAAAAGATAGGTTGTCTCAGACAGTGCCGGCAGGTTGATACCGAATCGCTTAATCACTTTTCCGGTTGACTTAGAAAGTACCGATAAATCCCAGTCGACTGCATCGATATTGGATAAAAACACACCGTCGCCGGGCTCGTCTATCAGATTAAATAAGGCTTCGTTGTAGTTCTCGATATAGATGTCGATTCTTTCTTTTTCACCGGAAAAGACCTTATCGGCCCCCGACAAGATTGACTCTGTCAGTATTTCGAGCTTTTCTTTTTCTTTCTTATACTGTCTGAAAGAAACCACCTTAACGGATACGATTATGCCGATAAGCACGATCAAAAGCGCGATAGCTATTAAACTGGTGTTTAAGTTCTTCTTATTCTTCATACACTTATCCGATCAAAATAGATTCATGCAATGCATCATATTTATATAAAACGGCTTCCGGCCGTTCTTTTAACATTTTGGTAAACTGCTTAGGAGTTGAGCCTAAATATTTCCTGAAAGTCTTTATAAAATAGCTTTCCGTATTGAAGCCTACGAGGAAGCATAGTTCCGTAATACTCTGAACTCCCGCAGGGTCCTTATAAAGCTTTTTCGCAGCCTCAAAGATACGCACTCTCGTAAGATATTCCCCCGGAGGAATATCTATAACACGTTTAAAGCACCTGCAGCATTCATTTTCAGATACATGAATATGATCTGCTATATCTTTAAGTGTAACCATATCCTGATAATTTTCCATTATAAACTTGGAAGCGCTTTGAACTCTTAATTCATCCTGGGAGGGCATGTTGCGCGCATTGAATACCGCGCTCTTCTGACCCATTTTTTCCATCAATCCGATGAATAAAAAGCACAGATTGCCCCTTGTCATGATCTCATATCCCGGTTTTCTTATAAGATTAATGGCAATTATGTTATTGATACGGTCAATAAGATTTTCATCATTTATATTTAACTCATCAAGAAGATAACATGTAGGAGCATGGTCTTCCTGCCCTGTACTGTACTTTTCATAAAATGAGCTGTCCGGATCAATGACATATTCCGGAGAGAATTTAAGGGAATAGTATGCAGTATCTTCTTTTGAAGAAGTGGTTATCCTGTGAAGGGCACCCTGCTCTATGACGATCCCCTGACCTGCCTTGGCACCGAAAAGCTTATCGTTGCAAAGAACATTTACTTCTCCGTTATTTACCATTAACAGTTCAATGTCTGTAAGACGAAGCGAAAAATCTTCCTTTAAGGCATCTTCCTTTTTCTTCTCAAGGAAATCCACCCTTACGGGATAATCCGGACTTTCATATTGAGTTGTAAGAGTGTGGTCCGTTTTATTCATAATCAGGATTATTTAATGCTGTAAAAATATTTAGCAAAATCAATCATGTGTTCTAAGTCGCTGCTTCCCATGGTTTCGCATGATGAATGCATGGAATACTGGGGAATTCCGATATCCACAGTGTTAAGAGATACATGAGCCGTGGAAATATTACCGAGAGTCGAACCTCCGGCAATATCGGAGTTGTTGCAGTAAACCTGGAAAGGAATCTTTTTATCCATACAGATCTTTTTAAAGAATGCGGAAGAATATGCATCGGTTGCATAACGCTGATTTCCGCTGTATTTAACAACAATTCCTTCATTTAAGAAAGGTCTGTTTGTCACATCCGCTTTTCCCGCTGCCGCAGGATGTACTGCATGAGCGTTATCGGCAGATACCAAGAAGCTTCCTGCCACAAGGCGCATAAAGTCTTCTTCTTTTTCCGATACGGATATCGATACACGCTTAAGAACATCATAAAGGAAGGTTGAGTCAGCCCCCTGCTTGGTGCCGCTTCCCACTTCTTCATTGTCAAATAAAGCAAGAACCTTTATGTATTCACTGTCATCGCTTTCAACAAAGCCCTTAAGTCCCGAATAAACGCATGCAAGGTCGTCAAGTCTGGGAGATACGATAAATTCATCGGATACACCGGTATACTTTGCTTTTTCTCTTGAATAAAGGAACAGGTCGAATGCAAGAATATTTTCTTTTTTGGTACCTGCGGCTTCCGCAATGAGCTCTTCGAATTTACCCTTGGCGTCTTTCCCTCCGAATAAGGGAAGCATGTCATTCTGTACGGAATATTTAAAGCCGTCATTGATATCACGGTTCATGTGGATTGCCACATTGGGAATGATAAGAAGATCCTTGTCGATATTTACAAGCTTTTCCTTGAGCTGATTCTTTTCATTTACAACAACACGGCCGGCAACCGATAAGGGGCGATCAAGCCAGCTTGATAAGATCATGCCGCCGTACTTCTCTATATTTAATCTTACAGCTTTATCATTAAAGATTATTTCAGTATTTTCTTTTACCCTGAAACTGGGAGAATCGGTATGTGCCGCAAAGATCTTAAAGCCCTTGGCTTCGCCCTTCGGCATCTTAAAGGCTATAAGGCTTGAACTGTTTCTTTTTACAAAATAGCCCTTGTCCTTACCTATCTTCCATGTTTTTTCTTCTGAAAGTGAAGAAAAAGAAGCATCGGTTAAAATGTCTTCCGCGTTCTTCACTGCGTGGAAAGCCGTAACGCTTTCGTTCATAAAATCAAAAAATTCTTTCATATTATGTCCTCTCAAAGTGCAGTTGATTTTATTATAAGATAGCCATCTTTAAAAGGCAACGAATGAAAAACCGTAAATTCATGAAACTTTCACTTTTAAAGGGACTTTAGGCATTTACAGATGTGTCAAAAAAAAGTATAATCTTGCATGTGTCGAGCTTTCAGGCGACCATAATCGCGAAGCGATTTATTTATAGAAAGGGTATTAATTATGAGCGAAGAAAATATGAGCAAAAGCAAGGCGAAACGCGAAGCGCGTAAGCAGGAAGTAAAAAAAGAAAAAGCAAAGAGAAGTTTCGGAAGTATCATTTCATGGTGCGTTGGGATAGTGATCGCCGCTGTTGTTATCGGCGTGATTGGAATGGGTATCTACACATCTTTGGATCAGATCACTCCCAGTTCTGATTTCAGCCGCTATATCGATGAGAACGGTTTTATCGAAGGCGCTGACTTAGGTTCCGTTAAGGACCTTGATATGACAAATCTCCATGTGGCTCTTGCCGATGTTGATTATTCCGATGATGATGTACAGGCTGATGTTGATGCAGCGCTTTCATCAAAGTCAACCTATGAAGCAGACTCATCCTTAACAGTTAAGGACGGCGACAATATCAATCTTGACTATGTCGGATATGTTGACGGTGAAGCATTTGACGGCGGAAACACTCAGGGTAACGGCACAACACTCAAGATCGGAAGCGGTTCCTATATCGACGATTTCGAAGAACAGCTTATCGGTTCCCACCCCGGAGACAGCGTAACAGTCAATGTTACATTCCCCGACGAGTATTCATCCAATCCCGATCTTGCAGGTAAGGAAGCAGTATTTGAATGTGTTGTAAATTCAATCCTTGTTACACCCGAACTCACAGATGAATTCGTAGTAAATAACTTCCCTGAATACGGTTCAACAGTTGAAGAATTCAAGGATCATTATAAAAAAGAAGGTTACAATAACAACCTTCGCACATATTTAACTCAGTATATTTCCGATAATGCCGAAGCATCAAAGCTTCCCGGAAAATACACAAAGCATTCTCGTTCCACAATTGCTTATACGGACAGACAGAGCTTTGAATATATTTCTCAGATCTATCAGCTTTACGGTATGACACCTCCCTCTTCCTTCCAGGAATACACAGGTATGTCAGATTCCGAATACAATGCACATGTAAAAGAAGAAGCCAAGACAAGAACAGCCATCGATATGACCTATGAAAAGATCTTCAAGGATAACAACCTTACGATCGATGAAGCATATCTTGAATCCGTACGTTCTTCTTACAGTGATGAAGAAACAGCTGAATTCGGCGATCCTTACTTTAAGCAGCTTGCATTAAAGACCGCAGTTGTTAACTTCCTTGCAGAAACTGTTACAGTAGAATAAGTTGAATTGCAGACGAATATAATTTAAAATAACAAAGGCAGGTACATCGCTACCTGCCTTTTTACTAATCATTTTTACAAAAGAGGGAGAAAAATGGAGACTAATACTATACAAACAAAAAAGCCCGGGATCCCCGGCAGTACACTTAAGATCATTGCAATAATCACAATGTTCATCGACCACCTGGCAGCATCCCTGATAGAGCTTCACATGCCCATGGATTCGCTGGCATCACCCTGGTTCATTACTGATATCATAATGAGACTACTCATAGGACGCCTCGGTTTTCCTTTATTCGTATTCTTACTTGTTGAAGGATCTCATTACACAAAGAATAAAGTTAAATATCTTAGAAACATGTTGATCTTCGCTCTTGTTTCGGAAATACCCTTTGACCTTGCTCTTGTATCCGGACATGTGTGGGATTTCTCACATCAGAACGTATTCTTTACTCTTCTTTTTGGCTTATGCTTTATATTCTTATCAGATTATGTGAAAGAAAAAGAAGAACCTGCCGCAATATTTAAGATCATAGGTAAGATGGGCTTTGTATTTGCATTCTTAGTATTCTGTCAGGCCTTTTATAACAGTGAATTCGGTTATTACTTCGCTAGGTTCGGAAAAAACATCGGAATCATCGGTTCCGTTATTGCGGGAGCAACAGCAGCCCTTCTTTATTTTCTTTTCTCAATGCGATGGGATGAAAATAAGAAGATCTGGCTTGGAAATGCATACCTTTTCTTAGGAATATTCATGGGCATTGCAGATTTACTTAATACCGACTACTCAGGCTGGGGTGTGCTGGTAATAGCCATTATGTATTTCTTAAGAGGAAATACAGGCAATAAAAAAGAAGCAGCCATGGGCTGCCTCGGATTAACACTTATGCAATCTGTTGAATGCACATCATTCTTTACATTGATCCCGATAAGTATATATAACGGGGAAAGAGGTCTTAAGCTTAAATACTTCTTTTATCTCTTCTACCCCGTACATTTAACGATCATTTATCTTATCGGGCTTCTCATCTTCAGATGATCAGCCTAAGAAAAGCTGAATGAGAATTCCGCTTACGATACCGAATACGTATGTAAGACCTACTACTTTTAAGGTTCTTTTTACACTATGACCTGAGCGAAGTAAAATTATCCAGCCTACACCCGCATTGGTAAGTAAACCTGCCATAAGAGAACCCATTCCGATGACACCGCCGAGATAAAGCTCGGTAATTGCAACGGAAGCCGCACAGTTGGGGATGAGACCCACAAGGGACATGATCATGGGACCGATCACGGGTTTATTTAAAACAGTACCGGTTAAAAATTCCATGCCGGCAAATTCAAGGATTCCTGCCAGGACAAGTGAAACAATAAATATAAACAAAGCAATATGAAGGGTATGTTTGAGCGCTGACTTGAATATACCCTTTTCACAATTACAATGCTCCTGCTCGCAAAGAGAATGAATATGAATATGTTCGCTGGCATTTTCATTTCTGAAGAATACAAAGTCGGTTAAAAATCCCCACACGATACCTATTGCGGCTTTTGATAAAAGAATGCCCGCAATAAGTCCGGGGTTCATTTTTTCTGAAATAAACAGAGGAAGCATCTCATCGGAGGTTGATAAAAAGATTGCGATCAGAGTTCCGAGAGAGATTACTCTTCCGGCATATAAGCCTGCTGCCGCTGCGGAAAAACCGCACTGAGGAAACATGCCTAAGAATCCGCCGATGGCAGGTCCAAGATTACCTGCTCGCTGTACCCATATTAAGTTCTTTGTAGTCATCTTATGCTCTAAGTATTCCATTCCGAGATAGGTTAAGAATAAAAAGGGCAAAAGCTTTGCTGTATCAATTAACGCATCCAAAAGAATATCCAATAAAGTCTCTACCATTTTGTCTCCTGTTCTTTATTCAAACATGTTTCTTGTAACGCTGTATCTTAAGTTTCCGTCTTCATCAAAGCCTTCAACAATAAAGTCTCTTACATCGCTTTCATAAAAGCTTTCATAGGGAATGCTTCCCATAAAGCATATGATCCTTTCATCCTCAGTTTCATCGGAGATCACCGGGCAATCTATGATCCCTTCAAGGATCTTAACGCTTACATGTACTTCCGGCACATCTTCAGGTACTGAGATCCAGCCGTAAAAAGGCGCCATCTCACCGTCAACAGCTCCCATATAGGCCCTTTCAAGGTTCAGGGAACCGTATTCCGTATCTCCAAGCATCACATCTTTACCAAAGAATGTACTGCTTCTGAAGGGGCTTAAATAAGTGATAAAATTATCGGTTTCATAGAAATCCTCATGAAGCACGTTCTGAAAATAGTTATGGGTTTCGGAAGTAAAGCCGTATTTATAATATATAAATACTTCATTTAAGTTTACATCCGTATTCATCTTAAAACGTCCGATCTCTTTAATATCCCTGTCACCTTCCTCGGGCTGGATCATGTTAGCTTCAAAGGGATTCACCTTGGCGGACCAGATATAATACATGTAGTTCCAGGGAGTATGTACATTAACATCCTGTAATCCGTTTTCGGGATCATCAAGATATGAAAATATCTCTTCATCATAGGGCTCGTAAAAAAGCCATTTATAAGGATATGCTTTTTCATCGAATTTAATGAAATAAAAGCCCGTAAAGATTATCAGGCAAAAAGCATATATTTCAATCACTGCATATACGAAGATCTTTCGTAAGTTTTCTTTTTTAATCCGAGTGAATACCAGATATATTCCTTCGAATAAGAAAAGTATCACAGCGCTTAAGTTACCGTTCATGCGGGTTAAATTAATATAGCCCGAAGCGGTTGACATAAAACCGGCAATTACAAAAGATGCAAATCCCCAGAACAAAGGAAAAGCATATAAAGATATCTTTTCTTCTTTCTTTAAGCTCTTTACCGTAGCGTAGATACTGTAACCGCATCCAAGCAAAATAAAGGGTACGGAAATATAATAAAAGTTACCGAACAGAGGCACGCTGTTATAGTAAAGATCATCATGAAAAAGGGTCACCTTAAATGCAAGCCAAAGCTTTTTAAAAAAGCCCGTAAGCATGAGTTCTCCGGATCTGTAGCCACGAAGCTTTGTAAAGGTAAAGGGTCCGATCACGAGTTCCGGAAGATCGAATAAATTAATGATCTGCACCAGGGCAAGGGGTAATGATAATAATACAAAGGGCACTGCCGTAGCCATAAACTCTTTAAAATTAATGTTTCTTTTTATGATGAGATAAATAAGTGCGATAAAAAGAAACAGAGGCACGGAAATATAGGACAGCGCGTATGTATAAAGCACAAGGCCGGAGAATATACCCGTTAACAAAAATGCTGAAATCCTGCGGGTCTTAACAGCCTTAATAAGATAATACAGGGCTATGATCGAAACAGACATCTCAAGATGGCTTTCCAACCCGAAACGAAGCATTATGGTGAAAGCGGGCATGGCTGCATAGAGAAATAAAAATGCCACCTGAGCCTTCTTATCATCATAAAGAAGCTTTATGATGCCTGCTCCGAATATCGCCATTACTATGGCGGAAAGCACGATCACGCTTCGCACCGTGAAGTAATTTGCGGGGAAAAATAATAAAAAGGGCACCAGCAAATAGGTGTAGAGTATATTCTGTCCGTCGCCGTAGTTTTTAAGATATAGGGGCCAGGATTTCATCCATCTGTCAACCCCGAAATGTCCCAGTGACCAGGCATCATAGGCAGATCCTATTTCGTCTACATTTAAGCCTCTGGGGATTTTATCAAGTAATACCACATGCAAAAGAAAAATAAGTACTATTGCCACACCATATAAGAACGGCAGCCCTTTATTCTTCATTATCTGTTCTCCATCTTAGCAAGCTTGGCCGCCTGATCGGCAGCAATCAAACTGTTTATAATCTCATCAATGTCGCCATCAAGAATTCCTTCAAGATTGTGTGATGTAAGACCTATACGATGGTCTGTCACACGGCTCTGAGGGAAATTGTAGGTTCTTATCTTTTCAGATCGATCCCCTGTTCCGATCTGAGATCTTCTGAGTTCAGCTTCTTCATCATGTTGTTTCTGAAGTTCCAGATCGTAAAGCTTTGCACGAAGGAGCGCAAATGCTTTATCTCTGTTCTGAAGCTGTGACTTTTCTGTCTGAGAATAAACCACAATACCTGTAGGATAGTGGGTAAGACGTACTGCAGAGTCTGTTGTATTGACACACTGACCACCGTTACCGGAAGCACGCATTACGTCGATTCTTATATCCTTTTCATCAATTACGACATCCACATCCTCAACTTCAGGCATAACGGCTACGGTTACCGTAGAGGTATGGATCCTTCCGCCGGATTCGGTTTCGGGTACTCGCTGTACACGATGAACGCCGCTTTCATATTTAAGCTTTGAATATGCACCGTTACCGGTAATCATAAAGTTAACATCCTTCATACCGCCGATGCCGATATCGTCCATGTTGAGGGTCTCAACCTTCCAGTGCTGCTTTTCTGCATAATGCACATACATACGATAGATCTCAGCGGCAAAAAGAGCAGCTTCATCACCGCCTGCGCCGGCTCTGATCTCAACGATAACGTTCTTTTCATCATTGGGGTCCTTGGGAAGAAGAAGGATCTTTAATTCCTCTTCAAGATGTTCCACATCACTTTTGGCGGTTGAAAGCTCTTCTTTTAAAAGCTCTCTCATATCTTCGTCGGATTCGGATTCAAGCATTTCGATGCTGTCTTCGATATCCTGTTTAGCCTTCTTATACTTCTTATAGGCTTCAACAATGGGAGTAAGATCACTCTGTTCCTTCATGAGTTCACGGAATCTTTGAGGATTATCCGTAACTCCGGGGGAAGAAAGCTCTCCCAATAATTCTTCAAATCTTATAAGCAGATCTTCAAGCTTATCAAACATAAAAAACTCCTGTATAAAAACTAGCTGTGAATTGCCTTCACAACACGTGTATTGTTACCAAAATCTTTTATTACAGTCACATCAAGATAGCCCTTGTTCTTTAAAAGCGCAGAAACTTCGGCTCCCTGATCGTTACCTATCTCAAAGAACACGAGTGAGCCTCTGTGTAGGAAGCTATCACATTCTTCTACTATTCTTTCGTAAAAATAAAGACCGCTCTCATGTCCGTTCAGCGCTATAAAAGGATCATGATCCCTTACTTCCGGCATAAGCTCTTCTATTTCACAGGTCCTTATATATGGAGGATTTGATACAAGTACATCAAAATCTCCCTGTACATTTTCAAACAAATCGCTTTGAACAGCTGTTACTCTTTCCGAAAGCTTCAGGCGCTTAACATTCTCATTAAATACCCTAAGAGCCCTGTCACTTATATCTGCACCCACGCCGGTCGTGTCATTGCTCAATTTAAGAAGGCTTAGCAAAATACATCCGGAGCCCGTGCACATATCAAGAATTCTCATTCCGTCATGCAGCTCTTTAAGAGCTTCTTCCACAAGAACTTCCGTATCAAACCTAGGGATCAGCACATCTTCATTCACATAAAAATCAAAGCCCATAAAATTCTGGGTATTGGTTAAATGCTGAAGAGGAATATGGGATGCCCGCTTTTTAAGCAATGCCTTATAGGTTTCTTCTTTTTCGGGCTCTATGGTATCCTTATCTTTTAAAAAGATCTTACTCCATGCTTCGCCCGTTACATACTCAAGTAAAAGCCTTGCATCAACTTTATAATCCGAAATATCGGCTGCCTTTAATTGAAGACAGCCGAATTCGTAAAGTTCTTTATAATTCATGATTTTCCGTTTCTTCCGTCGGGGCTTCGACTGTTGAACTTTCTTCCGTCCAGTCAAATTTTTCCTTTAAGAAATCTTTCCAGTCAAAAACCGCTTCCACTGCCTGAATGGCAACTTCCACCATCTTTTCATCAGGTTCCTTGGTGGTGATCCTCTGAAGCCAGAGGCCGGGAGCTGAGATGATGCGTACCAGAATGTTATTGCTCTTTCCCGCAAGTCTCAAAAACTCATAGGCAATGCCTGCGATCACGGGGATCATAAGAAGACGAACCACGATTCGAAGAATGGGAGATTCTACTCTTATGAAGAAGAAAAGCACTACGCTTAATAGCACTACAAAAAGTAAAAAGCTTGTGCCACAGCGCTTATGGAATCTTGAGCTCTTCATAACATTTTCAACTGTCAAAGAATTTCCGTGCTCTATGCAATTGATACATTTATGCTCGGCACCGTGATAACGGTACACTCTCTTAATATCTTTATTAAGAGAAATAAGCACGATATATACAATGAAAATTACGATCCTTATTAAGCCTTCGATCAAAGTAACAAGGGTCTCATTTCTTACATCAATAGTTATAAGAGATGTTAAAAAATAAGGCAAAAGAATGAATATTCCCACTGCAAGCACGATGGAAAGAACCGTTACAAAGCCGGTCAGAACCTTTTCGGTCTTACTCTTAAAGATCTTTGCCATGGCTCTGTCGAACTTGGTTTCGTTGGATTCTTCCTCTTCATAAAAACCTGCGGAAAAATTCAGGCTCTTCATACCAAGAACTAGAGAATCGATAAAGTTAAATACTCCTCTGAAAAAAGGGGTCTTCTTAAGGGCTCCGCTTCTTTTGGTACCGGTGTATTCATCAATTTCAACTTCTATTTCACCGTTGGGCTTTCTTACCGCCACTGAATATTTATCTTTGTTTCTCATCATTATTCCTTCAAGAACGGCCTGACCGCCTATTCCGGAATAACATGCTCTGCGTTTTGCCATATTTCTAACCCTTCCCCGAAGTCTTATAATTTAGAAAAGGTTGAGACGTACATCTCAACCTTATCAACAAATCTTATTTGTTTACACCATACTTCTTGTTGAACTTTTCGATACGTCCGTCGGTTCTTGCCATCTTAGTCTGGCCGGTGTAGAAAGAATGACACTTAGAACAAACTTCTACGTGAATTTCTTTCTTTGTTGATCCTACAACGAATGTGTTACCACAGTTGCAGGTAACTGTTGCCTGATAATAATCAGGATGAATTCCTTCTCTCATGATTTCACCTCTTCTAAAATATATATTTCATTGTTCTTTTCGTTCTCATCCAATGCTATCCACATTCTATGAACAGCTTAATCATTGTAGCATAGAGTTTCCATCATGGCAAGAAGTTTTTTTCGTAATTCAATTTTATATATTTTCAGCCTGTTTAAAAGAGCTGAATCTTATTAACCATGCTGATAAAATCCTGATTTCCGCGGGTTTTTGCAAACATATCAAGGATCCTGTCAACACTTTCTTCAGGCTTAAGTCCGTTAATACCCTTTCTTAAAGTATTAACAGCGCCGATCTCCTCGGGAGTAAGTAAGAGGTCATCCCTTCTTGTACCTGACTTTGCAATGTCGATGGCGGGGAAAATTCTCTTTTCGGAAAGCTTTCTGTCGAGAACCATTTCCATATTACCTGTTCCCTTGAATTCTTCATATACAACGTCATCCATCTTACTTCCGGTATCAACGAGAGCCGTTGCAAGGATCGTAAGGCTACCGCCTTCTCTCATATTTCTTGCCGCGCCGAAGAATCTCTTGGGCATATGAAGAGCCGCGGGATCGAGACCGCCGGAAAGTGTACGTCCACTGGGCGGAACGGTTAAGTTGTAGGCTCTTGTAAGTCTTGTAATACTGTCTAAGAGGATCATTACGTCCTTATGATGTTCTACCAGACGCTTTGCTCTTTCAATAACCATTTCGGAAACTCTCTTATGATGCTCGGGGAGTTCGTCAAAGGTTGAATAAATAACTTCAACGTTGGGTCCTTCTATCGCTTCCTTGATATCCGTAACTTCTTCGGGACGTTCATCAATAAGAAGGATGATCATATGAATGTCGGGATGATTTCTTTTTACCGACTTTGCTACTTCTTTTAATAAGGTTGTCTTACCTGCTTTGGGAGGTGATACGATCATACCTCTCTGTCCTCTTCCCACGGGAGAAAGAAGATCCATAACTCTCATGGCTACGGAGGCTCCGGGAGTCTCCAGGCGAATCCTGTGATCCGGGAAGATGGGAGTCATGTCTTCAAAATTCACTCTCTTCATGATGCTTTCGGGAGTGTATCCGTTAACGGCGGTAAGATAAAGAAGAGGAGAAAACTTTTCATTCTGAGTCTTTATCTTAGTAGCACCGTCGATAATATCACCGGTCTTTAAACCGAATCTTCTGATGGTACCGGGAGCCACATATACGTCATCGGCACCGGGAAGGAAATTTTCACATCTTATAAATCCGAAGCCATCGGGCATTACTTCCAGGATGCCATGAGCGGGAATTCCTGTCTCATGAGGCTTTTCCTTATTTTCTTCCGTTTCTTCTTTGGCATTTTCCTGGTTTGCTTCAGCAGATTGTTTTACGGCTTCTTTGCTTTCCTGCTTGATATCCGTATCCCCGGCGGTGTTCGTAACAACACGCTTTACCGCTTTCTTTACAGGCTTTTCCACCTCGGAAGGATCACTCTCCACGGGAGCTGCTGCCTTTTTTTCTTCTTCTTCCATATCAAGCTGAACCATCAGGTCGATGATCTTACCTTTGCTCATGGACGAAACACCTTTAATGCCTCTTATTTTTGCTATTTCACGTAAATCCTTGATAGCGAGGGTTTCGTATTTTTCTCTCATTCTTTCCTCCTGCAAAAAAAATTAACCAATAAACTAACGGGAATTAATTAATCGAATATCTGATTGAAGTGATAAATTCAAAACGAATTTAAACGATATAACTTGAAAAAATATTTTTAACGATTATGATTATAAATAAGTTTCGCTAAAAAGTAAAGCATCGGGCGCGATTTAGGAGAAAAAATGATAAAAGAACCCTTAACTCTATACAAATTAATAGTACTCTATATGTTGGACAGAGTTAACTTTCCTTTAACCAAAGCTCAGGTCATGGACTTTATACTGGATAAAGAATATACCACCTTTATCACTCTCCAGCAGGCTATTTCAGATTTAATAGATGTGGATATGATCAGAGCCAAGTCTCTCCGTAACAGAACTCATCTTGAGATCACCGATGAAGGTCGCGCAACTCTTGAATATTTCGGTAACCGTATCGGTCAATCGATCCGTGATGATATCGACAAGTACTTTAAAGAGAACAAATTCGAGCTTAAAAACGAGCTTTCCGTGGTGTCCACTTATTACAAATCCACCTCCGGAGAGTATGATGTGAATATGATAATAAAAGAAAAAAATGTGACTCTTTTAAACTTGACCATGTCAGTACCGACTGAAGACATGGCAGTTTCCATGTGCGATAAATGGGAAAATATAAACCAGGAAGTTTATGGCCTCCTGGTTGAAAAACTTTTCTAATCTTCCGCTTCTTTTTTTAATTTCTTCATGTGCTCATTGATCTTGGCTTCATAGCCGTTCCATGAAGGTCTGTAGAACTCTTCCCCCGATAATTCATAGGGCAGATACTGCTGCTTCACGTAGTGGTTCTTATAATCATGAGCATATTTATATCCGATACCGTGACCAAGCTTTGCGGCGCCCTTATAGTGAGCATCCTGAAGATGTCCCGGAATGGGCAGATTTCCTTTTTCTTTCACTTTGTTCATAGCCTCTTCGATCGCTATATAGGAAGCATTTGATTTAGGTGCCGTTGCCACATAGGTAACTGCCTGAGAAAGAATGATCTGTGCTTCCGGCATGCCAATGCGTTCCACCGCGTGAGCTGCGGCTTCCGCCACAACCAGGGCGTTGGGATCGGCATTTCCCACATCCTCCGATGCACATATCATTATCCTTCTTGCAATAAAAGAAATTGATTCTCCCGAATAGAGCATTTTGGCAAGATAGTAAACCGCAGCATCGGGGTCGGAACCTCGCATGCTTTTTATAAAGGCGGAAATGGTATCGTAGTGATTGTCACCATCCTTATCAAAAAGAACCGCTCTCTTCTGAATACATTCTTCCGCAATGGAAAGATCGATATGAATCTTACCGTCTTCGCTTCTATCCGTTGTCATTACGCCAAGCTCTATGGCATTAAGAGCACGTCTCGCATCCCCGCCTGCCTGATCGGCAAGAAATTCCAGCGCATCATCGGTAATATCCGCATTAAAGGAACCCATGCCTCTTTCTTTATCGGTAAGAGCCCTTTCAATAATGCTCTTTACATTTTCTATGGAAAGGGGCCTAAGCTCAAATATCTGAGAGCGGGAAATAAGAGCTCCGTTTACTTCAAAATACGGATTCTCCGTGGTGGCGCCTATTAATGTAATGGTGCCGTCCTCCACAAAGGGAAGTAAGTAATCCTGCTGCCCTTTATTAAAGCGATGTATTTCGTCGATAAAAAGAATGGTTTTCTTATTAAAGCCGCCCAGATTGCGCTTTGCTTCTTCCACAACCATCTCCATATCCTTTTTGCCGGCTATGGTTGCATTTATCTGGCAGAACTCCGACCTTGTGGTATTTGCGATAACCCTGGCAAGAGTGGTCTTTCCTGTTCCGGGAGGCCCGTAGAAAATTACGGAGCTTAATTTATCGGCTTTTATGGCACGGTAAAGGAGCTTATCTTTAGCTAAGATATGCTCCTGTCCGATCACTTCATCTATGGTTCTTGGGCGGAGTCTTGAAGCCAGGGGAGATTCTTTTTCCCTGTTCTTTTCCTCCATCATCTGAAAAATATCCATACGTATATTTATTCCTGAACAAACTGATTCTTTTCGCGGTCATATATATAACCTGCGTTCTTCATGGTCAAAAGAAGGGTTGCTTCATCCTCATCAAGATCATCGCATAAAGCCATAAGGGATGGATAATAATCCCTCAATTTCATGTTTAAATAGCTGTAAAGCATTATTGGATCCTGTGGCAGCATAATTCTCCTTCTTTCACGTCGATTCCTATGGTATCGCCTTCCTTAAGTGTATCAGAGAGCAGGATTTTTGCAACTGCGGTTTCTACAACACGGCTTATGTATCTCTTTAAAGGACGAGCGCCGTATAAAGGATCGAAACCTTCGTGAGCAATGAAGTTAAGGGCTTCATCGGAAACCGTTAATTCGATCTCTCGCTCTTTAAGTCTTGATTCAAGTTCTCTTAACTGAAGCTTTGCGATAGATGCCATATTTTCTTCCGTAAGAGGCTTAAACATAATGATCTCATCAAGTCTGTTTAAGAATTCGGGTCTGAAGGAAGCCTTTAATTCGGCCATTACCTGAGACTCTGCTTCCTCACTTATTTCACCGTCATCTCTGATGCCGGAAAGAAGATTTTCGGCACCGATATTGGAAGTCATGATAAGTATCGTATTCTTAAAATCGACGGTACGACCAAGGGAATCCGTTACACGGCCGTCGTCGAGGACCTGCAAAAGCACATTAAATACATCGGGATGGGCCTTTTCTATTTCATCAAAAAGAACAACACTGTAAGGCTTTCTTCTTACGGCTTCCGTAAGCTGGCCACCTTCTTCATAGCCGACATATCCGGGAGGTGCTCCGATGAGTCTTGATACGGAGAATTTCTCCATATATTCACTCATATCGATTCTCACCAGGTTATTGGCATCATCAAAAAGTGTTGCGGCAAGGGCCTTTGACAATTCCGTCTTACCTACACCTGTAGGTCCAAGGAACAGGAACGAACCAATGGGTCTCTTAGGATCCTTGATACCCGCTTTTGAACGGATTATCGCCTCCGTAACCTTTGTTACTGCTTCATCCTGACCTATTACCACTTTGTGTAATTCTTCGTCAAGGTGAAGAGTCTTGTTACGCTCCGTTTCCGTAAGCTTATTTAAAGGAATGCCGGTCCATCGGGACACGATCTTGGTAATCTCTTCTTCCGTAACGGCCTCGTGAACAAGATCAAAATCCTTACTATTTATTTCTTCTTCTTTTTTCTCAAGTTCTTTTTTAAGTCTGGGCATTTCGCCGTAGGATAATTCCGCTGCCTTTTCAAGATTACCTTCTCGTGTTGCGGTCTGGATCTCGGAATTTACATTATCTATCTGCTCGCGGAGCTTTGAAACTTCTTCTACGGATTTCTTTTCATTTTCCCATGTTGCCATTACGCCACTAAGCTTTTCTTTTTCTTCCGCAAGCTCCTTACGTAAGTTATCAAGTCTCTGAAGGGAAAGCTTGTCGGTTTCATTTTTAAGAGCCTGCTCTTCGATCTCAAGCTGCATCACCTTACGCTTGATCTCATCGATCTCCTGAGGCATGGAATTAAGCTCAGTCTTAATAAGAGCGCAGGCTTCATCCACCAGGTCAATGGCTTTATCGGGCAAGAATCTGTCGCTTATATATCTGTTTGAAAGGACGGCTGCGCTGACCAAAGCGTTATCCATGATCTTTACGCCATGGAATACTTCGTATCGCTCCTTAATACCCCTCAAGATCGAAATAGTATCTTCCACATTGGGTTCATCCACCATTACAGGCTGGAATCGACGCTCAAGAGCAGCATCCTTTTCGATATATTCACGGTATTCATCAAGAGTGGTGGCTCCGATACAGTGAAGCTCGCCTCTTGCAAGCATGGGCTTTAACATATTGCCTGCATCAAGGGCTCCGTCGGTCTTACCGGCACCCACTATGGTATGGATCTCATCAATAAAAAGAATGATTTCGCCCTTTGATTCTTTTACCTCGGAAAGAACGGCTTTTAATCTCTCTTCGAATTCTCCTCGGTATTTGGCGCCTGCCACAAGGGCTCCAAGATCAAGTGAAAAGAGCTTCTTATTCTTAAGACCCGTGGGCACATCCCCCGCGACGATACGCTGGGCAAGGCCTTCAACCACTGCAGTCTTACCTACACCGGGTTCACCGATAAGGCAGGGATTATTCTTTGTTTTTCTTGAAAGAATCTGTATAATGCTTCTTATTTCAGAATCACGGCCGATAACAGGGTCAAGCTTATTATTTTTAGCTACCTCCACAAGGTCGCGGCCGTATTTATTCAAAGTATCATATGTCGCTTCCGGATTATCGCTTGTGACTCTCTGATTGCCTCTCACCGATGAAAGCACTCCCAAGAAACGATCCCTGGTAATCCCGTATTCTTCGAAGAATTTCTTCATGGTCTTACTGGGATTTGCGATCATGGATAAGAAAATATGCTCAACGGATACATATTCATCACCCATGGATTTTGCTTCATCCTCGGCAAAAGTAAGGGTCTTATTTAAGTACTGCCCGATATAAGGCTTTCCTCCCTGAACCTTGGGACGCTTTTCAATCTCTTCTACAAGCCTGTTACGGAAGTGTTCCGTATTGATACCCATTCTATCTATGAGCTTAAGTATCAGACTGTCCTCAATATCTATCAATGAAAGGAGCAGATGCTCCTCTTCAATCTCCTGATTGCCGTAGGACATGGCAAGCTTTTCGCACATATCAAGACTCTCTGTGGATTTTTGCGTAAATTTAGATATATTCATGTCTCTACCTCCTTTTTATTATGAATAAAAATTTTACTTTCATTCAACCTATCTTCATATTATCACTGATTTCTAAAAAGAATCTTTATTGATAATAAAAAAAGCTGAAAATTAAGATTAAAAAACATAAATCCAAAAAAGAGTCCCGAAACCGAAACTCTTTTTTATAATCCTTATTGATGGATATGTCACATCGTTTTCATCGGAAAAAGATGAGTAAATTACCTATTTAAGCTCCAACGTCTTTTCATAGCTTGCGATGACCGCATCCATTACCGCACCGCGAAGTCCGCATTCTTCAAGAGTTCTCACTCCGGCAATAGTGGTTCCGCCGGGGGAACATACGGCATCCTTTAACTCACCGGGATGCTTTCCCGTTTTAAGCATGAGATTGGCTGATCCTGACACCATTTTTGCTGCAAGAAGCAATGCCTTATCTCTGGGAACTCCGATGGATACGGCGCCGTCGGCAAGAGCTTCCATGAATAGATCCACAAATGCGGGACCGCAACCCGATAAAGCTGAATAAGCATCAAACTTATCTTCGGGAGCAGCAACAAGCAATCCTGCGAATTTAAGCATCTTTAAAAAGGTATCAAGGTCTTCTTCAGTTACCTTGTCATTGGTTGTATAAAGAACCACGCCTTCTCCGATAGATACGGGAGTATTGGGCATGATTCTTATTACGGGATATTTGCCTCCCGCCATTCTTTCTATATCCTCGGTGGTAAGGGCTGCTGCCATGGATACCAGGATAAATCTTCGGCTTCGCGCAGAAAGAGTATCCTTGATATCAGCTAACATATCAGCCATCATCTGAGGCTTTACACCCAGGAAGATATAGTCGCATGTTTCAGCGATCTCTCTGTTGGTGGATGCCTTAACCTGTAATTCTCTTGCCAGATTCTCGCTCTTTGAAGCCGTTCTGTTTGAAAGAAAGATCTCACTTCCGGGAACGGTCTTACATACTGCTTTGGCAAGGGCACTGCCCATATTTCCAATTCCGATAAATCCGCAGTTCATATTCTCTCCTATCTCACCTGTCCTGTGCCATACACTACAAATTTTGAAGAAGTAAGTTCCATAAGTCCCATGGGACCGCGAGCATGCATCTTCTGGGTTGAAATTCCAATCTCAGCACCGAGGCCGAATTCTCCGCCATCGGTAAATCTTGTGGAAGCATTGACATATACTGCTGCCGCATCCACTCTGTTGGTAAATTCCGTAGCCGTAAAATAATTCTTAGTGATGATGGCTTCGGAATGGCCTGTTCCATGCTTATAAATAAAATCCACTGCTTCATCAAGACCCGATACAGTCTTAACGGCAAGAATGTAATCGCCGTATTCCGTATCCCAGTCTTCTTCAGTAGCAGGCTCCGCATTTTCTTTTACATACTTAATGCTTTCTTCATCACAGCGGAATTTAACATCATTGGCTTTAACAAGCACCGGCACTGCCTTGGAAAGAAAGGCTTCCAGTACATCCTTATGAACAAGAACGCATTCAGCCGCATTACATACGGAAGGTCTCTGACATTTTGCATTAAGCAAAATATTAACACCCATATCAAGGTCTGCTTCCTTGTCGATATATATGTGGCACACGCCTTCCCCGGTCATGATGTAGGGAACCGATGCATTTTCCACGATACTGTCCTTAAGTCTCTTTCCGCCTCTCGGGATAAGAACATCCACATATTTTGTAAGATTCATGAGTTCATGGGCAGTCTCGTGACTTGTATCTTCCACCAATGAAACGCTGTCTTCGGGTAATCCCGCCTTTTTAAGAGCGTCACGCATGATCCTTACTACTGCCATATTGGATCTGATCGCTTCCTTGCCGCCTCGAAGTATACATGCATTTCCTGATTTAAGGGTTAAGATCGCAGAGTCCACGGTTACGTTGGGACGTGCTTCATAGATAATTGCTATAACGCCGAGGGGCACGGTCTTCTGTGCAACCACAAGACCGTTGGGAAGAGTCTCCATCTTTTTGGCAACACCGATGGGGTCCTTTAAATTCACCACATCATCAATGCTCTTTACGATATCGTTTACTCTTTTATCATTCAATGTAAGACGGTCAAGCAGGCTTTCTCTCATGCCTTGTGCCTTGGCTTCCTTTACATCCTCGGCATTGGCTGAAAGCCATTCTGACTTTCTTTCTTCAATTTCTTTTTTTATAAAAAGAAGAGCATCATTCTTTTCTTTGGTACTGAGAACTGCCAGCGTTCTTGCGGCATCCTTGGCTGCAGCACCCTGCTTTTCGAGTTCGGTCATTTTACACCTGCTTATTGTTTTCTATAGTTTTTGATCATTTCTTACTTACGAATCTTGTTCCGACTTCTTTTCCGTCCACGATATCATAAATATCCTCGGGACGCTGCCCGTTGGAAATCACCATGTCGGTTCCTGCTTCCATACAGATCCTTGCTGCGGAAAGCTTGGTTACCATTCCGCCGGTACCTCTGCTCGTTCCTGCTCCGTCAGCCATGTTCAATATGTCTTCCGAAAGTTCGGTGATCTTTGAAATGAATTTAGCATCCTTATATTTGTGAGGATCCTTGTCATATAAGCCATCCATATCGGAAAGGATCACCAGGAGATCTGCACCCACAAGCTTTGCAACTATGGCAGAAAGTGTATCGTTATCTCCTAATACCTTCTTTTCACCGGTTTCAATTTCAGATGTGGAAACGGAGTCATTTTCATTGACAATGGGAATAACTCCTGTTTCAAGAAGAGCATCGAAGGTACTCTGTAAATGTTCTTTTCTTACAGGGTCAGCCACATCCGCATCAGTTAAAAGAATCTGTGCCACTGTGCGATTATATTCAGCAAAAAATTTATCATATATATACATAAGACGGCTCTGTCCCACAGCTGCCGCTGCCTGCTTCATGCGAAGCTCCCTGGGGCGCTCCGGAAGCTGAAGCTTGGCGGAACCCACCGCGATCGCACCCGATGAAACCAGTATCACCTGGTGTCCGTATCCCTGCAGATCCGCAAGAACCTTTATAAGCCTGTCCATACTGCGAAGATTGGCAGCTCCCGTATCATGGGTAAGGGTGCTGGTACCTACCTTCACTACGATTCTATAACAATTCTTTTGCCACATTTTAAATAATGTCCCTTCGGTTGGTTTATCTTAAGCTTCGTGATCTTCAGTCGCTTCACTCTCTGTCACTTCAGCTGCTTCTTTTTCTTCTAAAAATGTATCTTCCGTCATATCTGCATTGCTCTTAGGTGCAAGTGCTGCACTTTCAGCCAGGAATAAAGCCTCACGGGCCTTACATTTATCGCTCTTTACGATGTTGACAGCGGCGATCGCCACGATTGCCATTGCCACAAGCGCTACTACACAAATATACGTAAAGCTTGGATCTTCCTCAGCGAATATAAATCTTACACCCACGGTTCCCATTAAATTAAAGGAAAGATGCGCAAGTATCGTTGCATAAAGCGAATTGAACTTTTTATAAATGAATCCAAGAGCCAATCCCAAAGCAAAAGCATATAAAGGCTGAACCATATTGGCTGATGTAATATGAGCCAGGCCGAACATAACTGCCTGGATGATATTTGCGATTATAAAGGACTTTGTAAATCTTCTTGCAAGATTTAATGTTACCCCTCTGAATACAAGTTCTTCCACAACGGGGGCACATACAACTGCCGCAAGCACGGAAAAGAATGTGTTCTCGCCCAGACCCGATGATTCAATAAAGTTAGCATATTCTTCCATTGTTTCCGGTGCTATTGACGATAAAAATATAAGACATGTGCTGACTACCATTTCCACACCGAAAAAGCCGAATACAACACTTAAAAAGCTTTTAATATCAAATACATCGGAAACCGGATCCATCTCCTTATCTTTAAGCATTACCTTCTTATAGAAGATGACAAAGCAGATAAAAGTTACTACCTGAGAAACTACCGTTATTGCCATTAATGCATTGATATCTGTTGAGAGATTTAAGAAAAATCCCATTACGTCGCTTCCGACCGAGCCCTGAAGCACCTTGATCAAAGCATATACAACCAATGCAACTATCTGTACCAGTGACATGATCACCATGAATACCACAAGAGGTACGATTGTCAGTAAAAAATTCCCTACTTTTTTCATTATTTTTCTCCTTCGTCGTCTTTAGGAAGTCGCCTGAATTCTGATATTCCATTCCATACGATTTTAACACTTTGCTCAAGTGAAGTAAATACACCTTCCTTATAGAGAGCTATTATTATCATTCCCACGGGAATGGCAATGATCATACCGATGAAGCTTGCGGCCATGTAACCTATGTAAAGTAAAAACAGCGTAGGAATAGGGCTTAAGCCTACAGAATCTCCCACTATCTTCGGCTGAATGATCTGACGGACCAGCTGGCCGACACCCCAGGTAATAAGCATGCCCACGGCAGCAAAAATATTTCCGTTTATGAATAAGAAAATGCTCCAGGGAACCATTATAAGGCCGGCTCCGAAGAAAGGAAGTATATCAAGGAGTGCTATAAGGAGTCCTACTATAAGAGCGTAATCGATTCTTATGATATAAAGACCGATGACGGTTATAACATAAACCCACAATTCGATCTTTAGCTGAGCCTTTAAATATCCGCCGACTGCTCCGGTCAAAACCTTCTTTGCAGAATCAAGATTCTTCTTGAGATTCTCAGGCACCTTCTCGCTGAATCCATCTACGAGACCGTTTCTTTCTACAGTGAAAAAGTAAGCCGAAAGAAGACTCATGATGGCAGAAACTATGACTGTGGGCAAGCTCTTTGCAATGTCGGATATAAGATTGACTGATGGAGTACCGAGTGACGAAACCACGTTGCTCATGTAATCTTCAAAGGTCCTTCCAAGATCTTCCAACGGAAGACTCTTGCTGCCGGATATGGGCGAAGTCATTTGAGCTATGCGATGTCCGAAATTATCAATATCCTTTTCCCATTCGGGCCACTTTGCCACGAAATTCTGCACAAAGCCCGTGGTCTGATCCGCAAGAAATGCTATGGCACCGTATCCTAAAAGCACAATAAGGGCCAGGATCAGCACTATCATAACAGCGGAACCCGCCTTACGTTTAAATTTGATCTTGCTTTCCAGAAATTTTACCGGGCCGTTTGCGATCAGAGATACTATCCAACCTATTACAAAGGGCAGAAAGAATATAACTATCTTCGGCACAACAGTAATTAAGAATATCAGCACTATCAAATAGATCAATATGTTGGTGCAGGCCTTTAGATACAACGTGGATTTCTTCATGTTATTCACCTCTTTGGTCGTTAAAATCAGCTAAAATCCCATCCATTATGTCATATATTTCATCCCTTCCCTGTTTAGTTTCAGCGGAGAAGGGAATAATGATCGTATCTTTTTTAACCTTCAAGGTATCTTTAATGATCTTAAGATTCTTGGGAACCGCGCCTCGGCTGATCTTGTCGGCCTTGGTGCAGATAATGACGGGGTCGTATCCGTTTGATACGATCCAGTCGTACATGAGCTTATCATTTTTGGAAGGCTCATGACGTATATCTATCAAAAGAAAGACCTGCTTTAATACTTTGGAGGTGCGTAAATATCTTTCGATCATCTTGCCCCATTTGGCCTTTTCTTCATTGCTTACCTTGGCATATCCATATCCCGGCAAATCCACGAGATACATTTCTTTATTTAAATTGTAGAAATTGATCGTCTGGGTCTTTCCCGGCTGAGAGCTGGTACGCGCCAGCGATTTTCTATTTATTATGGCATTTATCAAAGATGACTTACCTACATTACTCTTCCCTGCAAATGCCACCTCCGGGAGGGTATTTTCCGGTAACTTACTGGTTACGCCACAGACTGTTTCAAGTTCTACTGTTTTGATCTTCATGATTTTCCCTCTTTTTGCAAGCTTCACTAAACTCGAAAAAGACGCTGCATAAAGCAGCGTCTTAACTAATTAGCTTTCTTCCGTTTCTCCTTACGAACTGTCAATGGAGCGCCGGTGCCAAGCACGCTTGCTTTTGTAATAGTACAACTTTCAATAGACTCGTCTGAAGGAATTTGATACATTACATCCATCATTATGTTCTCGAGAATCGATCTTAAACCTCTCGCTCCTGTCTTTCTTTCCAAAGCCTTTTCCGCAATGGCTGTGCAGGCATCCTTTTCAAAATGGAGCTTTACATCATCCATGGCAAAGAGCTTCTTGTATTGCTTAACAAGAGCATTCTTGGGTTCTGTAAGAATACGAACCAAAGCTTCTTTATCAAGTCCCTCAAGGGATACGTTAATGGGAACACGTCCCACAAATTCGGGAATAAGTCCGAATTTAACGAGATCCTGAGGTGTCACATCCTTAAGTGCATCGGATAATTCAAGGTTAGCCTTCTTGGTAACCGTAGCATTGAATCCGATGGAACCCTTGTCAAGTCGTGACTCTACAATCTTTTCGAGTCCGTCAAAGGCTCCTCCGCAGATAAAGAGAATATTTGTTGTATCGATCGTAAGTAATTCCTGATGAGGATGCTTTCTGCCACCCTGAGGCGGAACACTTGCAACGGTGCCTTCGATGATCTTAAGAAGGGCCTGCTGCACACCTTCACCGGAAACGTCTCTTGTAATGGAGACATTTTCACTCTTTTTGGTTATCTTATCAACTTCATCAATATAGATGATACCCTTCTGGGCTCTTTCTATATTATAATCAGCTGCCTGAATGAGCTTTAAAAGAATGTTTTCAACGTCCTCGCCTACATAGCCCGCTTCTGTAAGAGTGGTGGCATCCGCAATAGCAAAGGGTACATTGATGATCTTGGCTAAGGTCTGAGCAAGATAGGTCTTACCTGAACCTGTGGGACCGATCATGAGAATGTTACTCTTCTGAAGTTCCACATCATCATCGTCATTCTTTTTATTGTGCAATATTCTTTTGTAGTGGTTGTATACTGCAACGGAAAGGATTTTCTTGGCGCTTTCCTGACCGATTACATATTCATCCAGAAATTCTTTGATTTCTACAGGTTTAAGAAGCTTTAAGTCGTCATCGTTTCTTGTCTCGACTTCCTGCTCTTCCAATTCTTCTTCTATGATATCTGCGCAGATCTCCACACATTCATCACAGATGAAAACATCATTGGGGCCGGCAATAAGCTTCTGGACCATGTCCTGCGTTTTTCCGCAAAAAGAACAACGCTTGATCTTTGCCATATATTATCTCCGATTACTTGTTATCGTGGTTGTGGATCACTGCATCGATAAGGCCGTATTCCTTGGCTTCTTCTGCAGTCTTCCAGTTATCTCTTTCAGTATCTTCACATACTGTTTCGTAGGGCTTCCCGGTATTCTCAGCTAAGATCTTATTTAACTTTTCTTTGGTCTGTAAAATATGCTTAGCTGCGATCTCGATTTCCGTTGCCTGTCCCTGAGCACCGCCCAAAGGCTGATGGATCATGATCTCGGCATTGGGAAGAGCATATCTCTTACCCTTTGTGCCGCCGGCAAGAAGAAAAGCACCCATGGATGCTGCCATACCGATACAGATTGTAGATACATCGCATTTTACGAATCTCATGGTATCGTAAATTGCCATTCCGGCAGTAACGGAACCGCCGGGGCTGTTTATATAAAGATGAATATCCTTTTCGGGATCTTCAGCTTCAAGGAACAACATCTGAGCCACTACAAGGCTTGCTGTTGTTTCGTTTACCTCTTCTCCCAGGAAGATGATACGTTCTTTTAATAATCTTGAATAAATATCATAGGAACGTTCGCCTCTGCTGGTCTGTTCAATGACATAAGGTACCAAACTCATGGCCATTACCTCCTAAATAAAAGCTTAAGCTTCTTTTGCATTACTTACTACGAAGTCAACTGCCTTGGAAATAGCAAGATCTTCTTTGATCTGCTTAGCTGCATCTTCTGTTACAAGCTCCTTGATCTTATCAAGTTCCATCTTGTAGGATTCAGCCATTCTTTCAAGTTCCTTAGCATAATCATCATCGGTAATTTCGATGTTTTCAGCCTTAACAACTGCTTCAAGCACAAGTCTTGATTCGATACGCTTCTTTGCATTGGGTTCAACCTGTTCAAGAAGCTTTTCTGCTGTAAGACCTGTGAAGTTCATGTACTGTTCCATTGAAAGTCCCTGAGCCTGAAGGTTCTGAGCAAAGTCATTGACCATCTGTCTCTTCTGTGTATCAAGCATTGCTGCGGGAATTTCAATTTCGGAAGCCTTAACGATCGCTTCGATAACTTCGTCTTCCTTCTTATTCTTGTTATCAAGTTCCTTCTTGTCCTGAAGGTTCTTCTTTGTAGCTTCTTTATATTCTGCAAATGTTTCATATTCGGAAACTTCTGCTGCGAATTCGTCATCAAGTTCAGGAAGCTGCTTTTCCTTGATCTCGTTTACTTTACACTTAAATACGGCTTCTTTGCCCTTTAAGTCTTCTGCGTGATAATCTTCGGGGAATGTAACCTTAACTTCTACATCTTCACCCTTCTTAACGCCCTTTAACTGATCTTCGAAACCGGGGATGAATGCTCCGGAACCGATGGTAAGGGGATAATTTTCGCCCTTTCCGCCTTCAAAAGCAACGCCGTCTACAAATCCTTCAAAGTCAAGCAATACTTCGTCTTTATCCTTAACTTCTCTGTCTACGGAAATTGTACGTGCACTGTTTTCTCTTTCTTTTTCGATTTCAGCCATTACTTCTTCATCGGTAACGGTATTGTCAAGCTTTGCAACCTTAACGCCCTTGTACTTACCGAGCTTGATCTCAGGCTTTAAAGCTACTGTAGCTGTAAAGATGAAAGGCTTTCCTGCTTCAAGCTGTACTACAGCGATCTCAGGTGTGGATACGATATCCTCTTCGCATTCGTCATATGCCTTTTCATAAGCATCGGGAATTAAGATGTTGGCTGCGTCTTCATAGAACACTTCCTTACCGTACATCTTTTCAACCATAGCCTTGGGAACCTTACCCTTACGGAATCCGGGGATTGAAATGTTCTTTTTCTGCTTTTCATAAGCCTTTTCAATAGCCTTATCTAATTCATCAGCGCTGACTTCGATAGTGAGCTTAGCCATGCTGTTTTCAAGTTTTTCTAACTTTAAACTCATTAAATTATTCCTCCTTGGGTGGCTTTTTGCCACAATTACAAGACATTATATCACAAAGTTTCCCGAGATTCCACTATTTTTCAAGGCTCAACCGGTTCATGTGAAAAACTCTTTATAAAGAAAGTATGATTTTTTTATTAACCCTGTGCCTGTCTCTTAAGATATTTTCCTGCAAGCAACCAGATCACATAAGCTACTGCGGATCCGATAAGAGCTGTCGTAAGCTGGGTAAAAGAAAATGTTGTCTTTGCGATCTTAATGGCAGCTTCGGGAAGATTTGTAGGGAAGTATACGAGAAGGCAGTTTGAAATTACCGCTCCCATAAATAAAGCCTTCAAAACGGAACCTGCGATAAGACCCACAGGAAGTCCGAAATGTCCTTTTATCTTCTTATAAAAAACATGAGTACATACGCAAAGAATGATATTTCCTGCCATGATCGCGGGCATGATCAGTGGAATTGCAGCAACGATGGGTGCTCCCGTAATAAGAAAAGAAGCTATTGGTGCGATTATTGAAAGAATGATCCCCATTACAAGACCTGTTGCCAGAGTTGCGATAATAAGGCATACATTAACGATGGGTCCTGTTATGTAAACCGACAGGTTCTTAAGGAACATACTTAAGATCATGATTGCGAGGATCACTCCTCCGATGGCTAATTCTCTTGCTGTTATTTTGTTTTTCATTATTATTCCTCCCCTTCTTTCCGTTTTGAATTTTACCGCCGCAGATCCGCAATATGGAGGATCCCTTCGGTATAACGGAAAAATGTTTATTTTTTAAGAAAAGACTTTGAAAAATCAAAGTCTTTTACAAAACAAAACTACTCTAACTCTTTAAGGTACTGCTCGGCTCTTCCCGCGTACCAGGAGCCCGGGAACAATTCTATAAGCTTATTGCAGGCAGTTCTTTCATCTTCCGTGCGCTGTAAGCTTCTGTAGGAAGAAGCAAGCACATAGAGAGCTTCCACATTCTGCTGGTCAAAGAATACCGCAGCTTCAAGATAAGCAACCGCATCTTCGTACTGGCCGTTTTTAAAGGCAGTATTACCTTCTTTGTAATAGCCTGCAGAAACCTGAGGTCCGATGGCATTCTTAAGAGAATAATAAAGGTTCTTATAATTCTCACTGGTGGTATCCGTCCATGCTTCTTCATCAACTTCCGCAATGTAATCGGCGATGGACATATAATCTTCCGGATTGTTCAAATACATATTGGCAGCTTTAAGAAGGTTCTCCATGGAAAGAAGAGTTCCTTCGGTGCCTGTATATGCTTCCAGCGATTCGGTTAAAGTCTTTATCTGATTCTCGGAATTACTTAATTTCTGCTCAAGCTCAGCTATGGTCAGGTTTTTAGCATCCAGTTCGATGCCCATTGATGTAATGGTTTCTTTTGCCTCGGCATTTCCCTTTGAAATGCTGGCGGGAAGTACCAAAAAGAAAGCAATGGCGAATCCGATGGCAACACCTACAAGCATGTTCAATATGGTATTGGAGCCTTTTTTCTCTTTGAAGCCTGCAGGCTGGATCACAACATCATGGCCATCCATGGTCTTGACCGCAAATTCGGATGTGTCTTCTTTCTTTTTCTTCTTGCCGTTTTCATCGGTGCTGAATTTCTCATCGATGGCATGCATATAGCGAAGAGTCGTGGTGTTGTTTATATCAAGGGCTCTGCATTTTTCCAGTTCTCTGTATGCAAAATCCCATTTTTCCTGCTTGATATAGCAAAGAGCAAGAAGCTGCCTTGCACGTAAGAAGTTAGGTGCCTTACCGAGAAGCGCCTTTAACTGAATGCTGCCCAGGTCGTCTCCGTCAGGCTGCTTACAGGAAGCAAGTGCCGCATTGTACTTTTTGATAATATCTGCAGCCGCATTAAGCTTAGCCTGATTGGCTCCCAGTCTGTCGATATATTCCGTAGCCATGTTTTTCTTGCCACGGATATTGGAGCTTATGATCCACTGGGTAAGAGCTTCGGTCACTTCACCTATTTCAAAATAAACAAGACCAAGTAAATTTCTTGCATTAATATTCTTTTTATCAAATTTAAGGCTCTGTTTAAGAGCTACGATCGCACCGGACAGATCACGTATCTTAGCCTTTTCCAAACCGGAGTTATAAAAGAAATTGGACATGCCCACGATCTTTTTATATAACTCCACATCGGCAAGACAGTTGGTGCAGAATTTCTGCTCTGTTAATTCAGCCTCACACTTATAACATTTCATCCTTAGTTATCCTTGCCGTTTTTAATCATTCTTATGAAAATATCCACAACGTCCGTCAGATCTTCGTTGTGTACATATTCTTCTATATCCTTTACTTCTTCGCTGGGATTAAACTTCTTAAGTTCCTCTTCGAAATTAATCATCTTCACAACCTCCGAGAAGCTTCTTCACTTCTCCTACAAGATAAAGGGAGCCTGCCACGTACATGACGCATCCCTCACTATTTTCACTCATCATCTTTTTAAGGCCCTCATCTACGGAATCGTAAAAAGAAACCTGCATGGAAGCACTGTCGAATGCAGCTTCAAGTCTCTCAAGGGGAGCCTTTCTCTTATCGGAAAGAGTGCATACATACACCTTTTCGAACAAATTACTGTCTGAAATTTTTCGGGCATTGGCTTCGATATTCTTTTCCAGTACCCCTGAAAATAAAAGTGAACGTCTTTTTCTTCCATCCACCTTTACGGCATTTAAAAAAGCTTCAATTCCATCTTCATTATGACCGCCGTCAAGGATGAGATTCTCTCTCACTTCTTCCATGCGTCCCGGCCACTTTACATTTTTCATGCCTTCTGCTGCTTTTTTAAGATTTAAATCAGATTTAACACCCTTAAGAGCCTTGATCGTAAGAAAAGCAAGACCTGCATTTTCCGCCTGATAAGGTGCCTTTATGGGCAGGCACAAAAACTCAGAATCATCATACAAAGATTGAAAGGAAAAATCAATCCCAAATGCCGTTGTTTCTAAATTCTTAATGTTTTCGGGAATCGTTTTGAAAACAGGGGATTTAAGGCTCATTGCCCGTTCTTCGATCACATGGTCCCATGATCCGTGACGTGAAGCAAAAATAACGGGGACATGGGGCTTTATGATACCTGCTTTTTCACCGGCGATCTTTTCCTTGGTATCCCCCAGATATTCCATATGATCAAGCCCTATTTCCGTTATGACAGTAGCCACCGGGCTTGAAATCGTGTTGGTTGCATCAAGCCTTCCGCCGAGGCCTGTTTCCAATATAAGAAAATCCGGGCGCATCTTTCTGTAATATATACATGCCATAAAGAAAAGCATCTCAAAAAAGCTGGGGTGGTAATCCGTTTCCCCGCTTGAAGCTTTAAATGCTTCCAGCTCTTTCATTACGGCATTAAAAGAATCCGTAAAATCTTCTTTTGTAATAAGTGTCTCATTAACTAAGAAGCGCTCTCTCACGGTAACAAGATGGGGGGATGTAAACATTCCCACGGAATAACCGTTTTCTTCAAGAGCACTACGCAAAAGAGCACAAACAGAACCCTTTCCGTTTGTGCCTGCCACATGAATGGTCGGTATCAAAGTACTGATGTCACCTATATGCTCCAAAAACTGCTTTGTTACTTCGAATTCATTCTTCCCTTTGAATCTGGGAATATTAAAAATATAATCAACCGCTTCTTCGTAATTAAGTAATTGCATTTAATTAACCACTATGACGCTGGAAATTATCTTTCCGCCTTCATTCTTGTATCGCATAAAGCAGGTGTTCTGAGGAACCGCCAGGTTGGTTCCTTCCACGCAGATCGTGGTGCCGCGGTAAATCTTGTTGTTGGCGACGATCGTGGCGCCCTTACCGGTTTCAATGATCTGTGTAAGGGTTTCTTTTTCTGTCCTTGCTTTATCCAAAGCTTCGAAGTATTCGTCCTTCTTATCATTAAGTTCGAAAAGGATCTTGTCGGTCTGTTCTGAATGCTTGTCATTACCGAGACGCTTGTTCTTAAGAATCTTGGTCATTTCCTCGACAGTATCAGAAAGTAATTTCTGTATGTCACTTTCCTTCTGGAATATTTCAACATATTTCTGATAATCCTCTGTGGAATAACCCGCTGCCACAAAGGTCTTGGTTTCGGCTTCGTTACCTATGTTAACGGCATTTACGCCCAGAAGTCCTCTTACGACTCCGCCCAGGATAAGTCCGTTCTTGCCCTCCGCGATCACATGACCGCCTGCATATACATTGGCATTGATAAAAGAATTGGACTTGATATCACCGCCTGCCTGTACATTACAGTGCTCAATGAATTCGGCATATACATTACCTTTGGCTACGATGGAGCCCTTCTGTCCGCCCTGAATTCCGCGGGTCAATACGATGTCACCGCCGGCATAAATGGTGGCCGCTTCGACAACGCCCGAAATGGTAATGTTACGGCTGGCTCTGATCACAACGCCTGCGCCCACATTGCCGTTTATATTGATATCACCGAAGAATTCAACCTTACCTACCACAAGGTCAACGTCTCCGGAAATTTCATGCACATCTTTAATATCTATCTTATCGTCCTGGAAATCGATCTTTCCGTCCAGAGTAGCTCTGTATACATTGGGATCCTTCTGATCGGCCACAATGCCGCGACCACGTAACGGAGGAAGCTCACGAGCCTGCTTGGCTGTAATGACCCTGCCCATAACATCGAAACCGTCATGACTGGTAATGGCGGGATGATAGATGGCCACCACGTCGCCCTTTGCCACATTGGTCAACTGGGACATGGATGAATAGTCAACGGTTCCATCCTCACGCACCTGCGGATGTCTCTTATCGGAAGTGTCAAACAAATACTCATAGTAACCCGCCTGACCTTCAATGGGCTCCACACCCTGAGCGATGAGCACTTCGCGTTCATATACATGTTTTTTTGCTATGGCTGCAATATTAGACTGGTGAAATCCGGCAACGACCTTGTTCTGCTCGATGAATTCCATGATTTCACTTTTTTTATAAAAAGAAGTCCCGTCTTTAGGGGGATTTAGATATATCCAGGCCCGCATGCCGTCATCTTCGACACGCACATAGGCGCCGTTTTTTATACAATAAGGGCTTTCATCATCTTCTTCGGTATCCTGATGATCGAGATGAGGATCAATAGGCGCTTCATGAGACATGTCTTTAAGCATGCTCTCAAGTTCTGCCAATGATTGCATTAAGTCCTGCGACACAGCGTGAATCCTCCCTTCCGCTTGTAAATAAAACAAGCCACCCTTTAATAATTGTATCAAAGAGTGGCTCTTGTTTCAATAAAAGTTTCTATTCGTTACGATACATTTTTTTGCTGCAGACAATGGCTCCGATCATAAATACGAAGCCGATCGCAAAGAACACAACGGTGAAGTCGAAACCACCGGTCTTAGGCACCGAATCAAGTTCCTTGTCGGAATCAGTGCTTCCTGATGTTCGGGAAGAAGAAGGTGCTGTTCCTGTGGTGCTGTACTTATCCGTAGCTGTCTGAAGATAGATTGAATCATTTATCAATGAAAATGAGCCGGTGGCAAAATTGTATGCAGGCATTGCCGCAAGTCCCGTTGCTGCCTGAGCCACTTCCGCATAATCAACTGTTCCTGATACATTGACATTGGCATGTGCGCCGCTTCCGTCAGCCTTCTTTGCATAAACCTCTTTAGCATTTCCGTTGATCTGAAGTGTTGCATCATCGGTTACGGATGCTTTTCCCACATTACCATTTACAACGCCTATGGCGCCGCTTAATGAATATACATAATCTACATAAGAAGCATTTACAATTCCTGTCTGAGCTGTTGCAAATGCAAGTTCGCTTACTCTCTTGTTAAGATCGACCGTTACGCCCTTGGTGGCATTGGCACCGTCTACAACCAGCTTGTCGCCGTCTTTAAAGTCATTGTAGAAATAATATAATTCCCAATGTCCCGTGCCTTCTCCGTTAAGCTTGTAGGTCCATTCTCCTCTGTTGGTATCAAAGCAGATCGTCCAGGTATCGGGAGTCGCCGCATAGGTCTTAACAGCGGGAACTGTGGTTAAAATCATTGCAAGTAAAGTAAATACTGCTGCCAAAAACTTAAACTTTTTCATTTTGAGGTCCTCCTGATTTCATGTGATTTATTTATAAGTTTTATCAACTTCAGTTTCTTTTGCCACCACCACAAACCTTCCGTTTTTCACGTGATAGGAACAGGTGGAAAGGGTTATGAACCTGTCACCGAACTCTGCTTCAAGCTCATCACTCTTATAATACGACAGGGCCATTATATTATTGTAAAAGTCCAAAAACTCTTCCTCGGTATCCGCCTGAAAGAATTTATAGAACTTAAAGCACTGATCCGATTTGTAATAAACCTGGGATCTGAATGCCGCTATCACTTCATATACGTGGCGTTCGTTTCTCGTGGAAAGATATATATAGGGATGTTCATCCCTGTAATCTTCGCTTTCGTATAAAGAAAGGTCTCCGAACATCTTATGCTTATAATTATGACCGTGAATTATAAGATTGGTGGTGAAGGGATCGACGGAACTGTCCGTATCGAGAATGAGACATCCGTATTCGGAATGCTTTTTATCAAAGCCTCGCTTAAGATAATATTCTTCATCCTCGGGAGTCCACATGACCGGGAAATCAATAATGGTATCCGGTATGTTTATATAGGCCACCATGTCGGAGTTTTCATCAAAGTAATCTTTATAAGGATTATCTTCAGGTTCCGGCGCGGGTATAACCTCAGGCTCCGGTTCAGGCTCCTGCTCCGGCTCTTCCGAAACAACGCTCTCTGCCGGTTCAGATTCAACGGGTGCTTCAGGCTCTTCCGGTTCTTCAGAACTTATGGAAACCACTTCCGAGGGGTTATTATTTTTCACTCCCCCGCCCCCGTGAAAGTACCAATAATACAGAGAACCCAGTAACATAAAGACTCCGGCCAACACCAGAAATATCGATGCCAACTTGTTTTTATCTTTCATAAGCAGAATTCTCCAATTAACTTATGTAAATTAAGTGTAACATCGCACAGTCATTATGTAAACAGAATATTCCGAAGATTTTTATATTTTTTGCATTAATATTTAAAATTTCATTAAAACAAAAAAGCAGGAGATATTTCTCCTGCTTTGAATAGGTTCAAAACGATCACTGCCCTGTCATGAAAATGCCGAAAAGAGAGTTTTCACCGGCATATTTAAATCCGCATGCATCCATTGTTTCTTTAAGATTAAGAGCCTTTTCTTTTGTAAATTCATCATCAAAAGAAACCTCTCCGGTGCCTGTGAAGAAGGGTATATATCTTGCGCCGATGCATATGGAAACGGGCTTGCCTTCGTTTACATAATCTTCTAACTTATGTAAATCATCCGTCATTACCGACATCCTTACACTTCTTAAATCATTCCAGGGATTAAATAAAGCTTCTTTTCCGTAATAATAAGAAAGACCCGGAACATTTCCAAAGGTTACGATATAATCCGTATCCTTAATAATTTCATAGCCCTCTGTTAAGCATGCACTCCTGTCTTCGGTGGTCTTGATGCCTTTAAGGGCCGGGACGCCCGTTACCACGGTTCCCGATATTCCGTTACTGCCTGCATCCTCGTAAATATAATTGATCCCAAAGGGGATTGCCCTGAACAATAATATTAAAAGCAATAATCCCATCACATATTTACCGGGCATGGTCAATTCGTTCTTATTGCCAATAAGATCGGCGATCTCATAAAAGAACACGGGCATCATGAAAAACATGAAATTGATGACCGAATAGAAGGCATTGTTGCTTCCGAATGCAGGAAGCAAGGATAACATTATGCATATTATGTAAACCAATTTCTTATTATCGGCAACCTTCTTTGAAAAAAGAAGGCTGAAGCTTAACATACAGGAAACCACGATAAATAAAACCGCAGGCCTGTACACGGCTCTCATGGAAATCGGCATCTTTCCGTAATAATCGTGGTTTGCAAGCCACAGAAATACTAAGATTGCACCGATAGCCCAAAGTACATTGGAAACGATCGTTAATATCTTATTCTTTTTAAATTTAAGTAAGATCGCCGGCACCAGTCCTGCCAGATAGAAAATCAGGATCCGCTTAAAGAAATAGGAAATATCCTTAAGCTCTTTTATAAAGGTACCAAGGATATAATCCGACTTATAATCGACTGCGTTCTCACCCATGAAGTAAAGGTTCATGATGCCGTCAAAATAAGCATTTCCGCCATATCTTACCGCGAAATAAAAGATAAACAAAACCACTGCCCCGAAGTAACCCAAAAATGCATAAAAGGCCGTGGTAAAGGTCTTTTCAAGGCTTCTTCTTTTCATAAAAGAATAGATCACAACGGGAATGATGAGGGCTGCATATATAACATTCGGAACCTTTACAAATATTGAGGATCCAAGCACCGCTCCCGCCGCAACCATAAGCTTATCATTTTCTTTTTCAAGGGCCATGTATATGAGAATACAGGCGACAAGTATAAATAAATATGACAAATAGGTATAAAGAGCTTCCGCGGGAAGCCAGCAAAGAGACAGAGCCAGCACTTCACCTAAAGCTACCATAAGCCTGTTTATCTTAAGGTGGCAGGCAAAAAACCAATATGAAATAATGGCCATGGCGGCAGGAATAAGTGCCGTTATGATATTCATAAAAAGAAGGCTGTCACCGACTACGGGAATACTTACAATAAGGTGACCAAGGGCTCCTGCAAGATAGGTGGAAAAGAACCACATGGGGTCCGTGAATTCAGGATTAAAATTTTTGAAATTAACTAAATTGTAACCCTGATCCATGAGATCCACGCCGAAAAACACATGTCTCTCGGCGTAGATTAAAAGAATCATACATATCAGTACATGAATCAGTACATTGTACTTTTTTGTGTTAAAAGTAAAGGATAAAATCTTTTCTCTCATAGGAATCAATTATTTCTTAAGCTGTGCTAAAAGTGTTTCAACTTCCTTTAACATGTCTTCATATTTTTTAAGCTTTTCTTTTTCTTCTGTAACCTTAGCTTCGGGAGCCTTGGATAAGAAGCGCTCATTACTTAACATGCCGTTACTTCTCTGAATTTCACCCTGAAGTCTCTTCTGTTCTTTTTCCAGACGTTCAGTTTCTGCACTTATGTCAACCAAGTCCGCAAAAGGAAGATAAAGTGTTGCGCCACCGATAACTACGCTCAATGCATCGGCTTCGATGCCGGTCTTATCAGCCTGTACGTAAACATCGCTTGCGGATGCAAGGCTTTCAAAGAAGAGCTTGCCCTTTGTGAAAGCGTTTCTGATGGTTTCGTTTTCAGATACAACATAAACCTTAGCCTGACGCTTGGGGGGAACGTTCTTTTCGCTTCTTAAGTTTCTGATACCGCGAACAGCTTCTTTAATGATTTCGATGTCGGTTTCTTCTTCAGCATAAACACGTGCTTCGGAGAATTCGGGCCACTTGCTGATCATAATGGATTCTTCTTCATCCTGAAGAGTTGTGAAGATTTCTTCTGTTATGAAAGGCATGAAGGGGTGAAGGAGCTTAAGTGCATCGATCAATACGGTCTTTAATGTCCAAAGAGCGGCATTCTTGGCCTTTTCATCTTCTGTGTTGTAAAGACGGGGCTTAACCATTTCAATGTACCAGTCACAGAACTCATCCCATATAAAATCATATACCTTTTGAACCGCAATACCAAGTTCATATGATTCCATATTGGAAGAAACATCTTTAATAAGTGTATTAAGCTTGGAAAGGATCCACTTATCTACGGGCTGTAAATCGCTTTCGGCAACTTCCTTAACGCCGTCTTCGGGCATGTTCATCATGATAAATCTGGATGCATTCCATACCTTGTTGGCGAAGTTACGGGAGTTTTCAACTCTTTCCAGGTAGAAACGCATGTCGTTACCGGGAGCATTACCCGTAATCAATGTAAGTCTCAGAGCGTCTGCGCCGTACTTATCGATGATCTCAAGAGGATCGATACCGTTTCCAAGGGACTTACTCATCTTTCTGCCCAGCGAATCTCTAACAAGACCGTGGATCAGAACAGTATTGAAAGGAACCTCTTTCATCTGCTCGATACCTGAGAACATCATACGCATTACCCAGAAAGGAATGATGTCGTAGCCTGTTACAAGGGTTGATGTAGGATAAAAATAATCAAGGTCCTCTGTTTTGTCAGGCCATCCGAGAGTGGAAAAAGGCCAGAGTGCTGATGAAAACCATGTATCAAGAGTATCGGGATCCTGTCTCATTTCCTTACCACACTTAGGGCATTTGCAGCTGTTTTCTTTGCTTACAACCAACTCACCACAGTCATCGCAGTAAAATGCGGGGATTCTGTGGCCCCACCACAGCTGACGTGAGATACACCAGTCACGGATATTCTCAAGCCAGTGGAAATATGTCTTTTCAAAATGTTCGGGAACGAACTGTGTCTTTTTCTCTTTAACCGCATCAATAGCAGGACCTGCCAGGGGCTTCATCTTTACGAACCACTGATCGGATACTCTGGGCTCAATAGTCGTATGGCATCTGTAGCAGGTGCCAACATTGTGGGAATAATCCTCGATCTTTACGAGAGCGCCTTCTTTTTCCAGATCCTTTACGATAGCCTTTCTTGCCTCATATCTGTCCATGCCCGCATATGCAGGATAATCATCCGTGATACGTGCATCCTCTGTGAGCACATTGATAACAGGGAGTTCGTGACGAAGTCCTACCTCGAAGTCGTTAGGGTCATGGGCGGGCGTGATTTTGACTACACCGGTACCAAATTCCATTTCAACATACTCATCGGCAATAATGGGGATTTCTCTGTGTACGATTGGAAGGGTTACTTTCTTTCCTACGTAGTCCTTGTATCTTTCATCATTAGGATTAACTGCAACAGCAGTATCCCCCAGCATGGTCTCGGGTCTGGTGGTGGCCATCTCGATGTAACCGGAGCCATCTGAAAGAGGATAACGAAGATGCCAGAAATGTCCTGCCTGATCCTCATATTCTACCTCAGCGTCTGAAAGGGAAGTCTTGCAGCAGGGACACCAGTTGATAATTCTGTGTCCTCTGTAAATCAGGCCCTTGTTGTAGAGATTTACAAATACTTCCTTTACGGCCTCATTACAGCCCTCGTCCATGGTGAAACGCTCTCTGTCCCAATCACAGGAGGAGCCCATTTTCTTTAACTGTGAAGTGATTCGTCCGCCGTACTCTCGCTTCCAGTCCCATACTCTCTCAAGGAATGCCTCACGTCCAAGCATGTCCTTTGTGAGTCCTTCTTTTGCAATCTGTTCCACAACCTTTACCTCGGTTGCAATTGAAGCATGGTCGGTGCCGGGAAGCCACAGTGCTTCATAGCCCTGCATTCTCTTGAATCTGATGATGGAGTCCTGGAGAGTGTTGTCCAGAGCGTGTCCCATGTGAAGCTGTCCCGTGATATTGGGAGGGGGCATCACAATTGTGAAGGGTTTCTTTGATCTGTTAACTTCTGCATGGAAATATTTCTTGTTAAGCCAGTTCTCGTAGATTCTGTCTTCCATGCCCTTGGGGTCATAGGTTTTTGCAAGTTCTTTTTTCATATTTCCTTCCTTTCTTAAACCTGATACGTCGGCAAAGGAACTTTAAATATAAAAAAGCCCTTTGCTAACTTCTGTCAGCAAAGGGCGTATATAACGCGGTACCACCTTTGTTCATGCGAAAATCACTTTTCGCACCTTAGTTACTCCTATCAGAGTACGATTCTGTAACGTAAATCACACGTGACGGGTTACTTAGGTTCACCCGACCGGCTCGGAAGCTACCTTCTGCTCTTTCCCCTTAAGCGTTCGCACCGACCACGCTCTCTCTGAAAGATTCCAAAGCATACTCCTCTTCGTCATAGCCTTTCTTTTTCTGGATAATAACACTTATTGTAAATCCATGTCAAGGTTTTGTTTTTCCTAATCACTATGTATGTTCCTATGTATATGGTGCACTAGTCACTTCGCTTCTAACCTCTTTCTTCGCTTCATACACGGCCGCGGTACCATGCGCGGCCTGATTCCGCTCGAAACAGCTAAGAGCTCCGTTAAATCGTGCAACGCATATACATAGGAACATACTCTCTTGATTCAGGATTAAACATTAACCATGGATTTTACGTATTCGCCGATGTATTTAGGAGCGGCAGTGCCGTATTTGGCGAGGTATTTGATGATTGCGGAGCCTACGATGGCGCCATCGGATATCTCATACATCTTTTTTGCCTGGTCAGGGGTGGAAATTCCGAAACCTACGGCGCAGGGTACGTCGGTGTTTTCTCTTATTACGGAAATGATGGATGATAAATCCGTCTTTATCTCGCTTCTGGTGCCGGTAACACCGAGGCTCGATACCACATAGATAAAGCCTTCCGCTTCTTTTGCGATCATGGCAATCCTGTCACCCGATGTGGGCGCGATCAAAGAAATAAGGCTTAAATCGTATTTTCTTAAAATCGGCGCAAATTCTTCTTTTTCCTCAAAGGGAACGTCGGGTAAAATAATACCGTCAATGCCGACTTCCGCCGAAGTCTTCGCAAATCTTTCTATTCCGTATGAAAATACCACATTGGCATAGGTCATGAATACCAGGGGCACATCCACTTCTTTACGTAATTTTCTTACAAATTCAAAGATTTTATCGGTTGTTATACCACCCTTAAGGGCTCTTATATTAGCTTCTTCAATAACAGGTCCTTCTGCAGTCGGATCTGAAAAGGGAATCCCCAGCTCTATTAGTGAAGCTCCGTTCTTTACGGCTTCCAGAACGGCTTTTTCCGTAGTATCAAGGTCCGGATCTCCGCAGGTTATAAAAGCTATGAAAGCCTTTTTATCATTGAAAACATTCTTAATCCTATTCATGTAAATCCTCCCCTCTGTAGCGGGCAATGGCAGCGCAGTCCTTGTCGCCGCGACCTGAAATCGTGATCACGATAATCTTATCTTTACCCATTGCGGGCGCGATCTTCATGGCATGAGCCACCGCATGGGATGATTCGATCGCGGGGATTATACCCTCTGTACGTGAAAGATATTCAAAAGCATTTACCGCTTCTTCATCGGTAACGGGGACGTATTCGGCACGTCCGATATCATGAAGATATGCATGTTCCGGTCCCACACCGGGATAGTCAAGGCCTGCGGAAATAGAATAAACAGGAGCGATCTGTCCGAATTCATCCTGACAGAAATATGATTTCATGCCGTGGAAGATGCCAAGCTTACCCGTAGCAATTGTTGCCGCGGTTTCATAGGTATCGATTCCCCGTCCCGCAGCTTCACAGCCGATCAGTCTTACATCCTTATCATTTATAAAGTTATAGAAGCTTCCTATGGCATTGGATCCTCCCCCTACGCAGGCAATAACGGCATCCGGGAGACGACCTTCTTTTTCAAGCATCTGTTCTTTTATTTCTTTTGAGATAACTGCCTGAAAATCGCGAACTATGGTGGGGAAAGGGTGGGGTCCCATAACGGATCCCAGGCAATAATGCGTATCATCGATCCTTGATGTCCACTCGCGCATAGCTTCGGAAACCGCATCCTTTAAAGTGGCTGTTCCCGATTTTACCGGAACTACCGTTGCACCGAGAAGTCGCATGCGATATACGTTCAAAGCCTGACGGATGGTATCTTCTTCACCCATGAATACTACACATTCCATATTCATAAGGGCTGCTGCCGTAGCTGTGGCAACGCCGTGCTGTCCTGCTCCGGTTTCCGCAATAAGTCTGGTCTTTCCAATCTTTTTGGCAAGAAGCGCCTGTCCTAAAACATTATTAATCTTGTGGGCGCCGGTATGATTCAAGTCTTCTCTCTTTAAATATATCTTCGCACCGCCTAAATCTTTAGTCATTTTCTCGGCAAAATAAAGCCTTGAAGGTCTTCCGCCATATTCATTTAAAAGATATGTAAGTTCCTTATTGAATTCCGGATCATCCTTAAATCTGTTATAGGCTTCCTCTAGTTCGATCACGGCATTCATGAGGGTTTCCGGAATATACTGCCCGCCGTGCATGCCAAATCGTCCATGTGTTTCGTTCATTGCATTTCCTTTCCGCTGTCTTTACTAAGTGCTCTTTTAACCGCCTTTACAAAGGCTTCCATTTTTATAGCATCTTTAACCCCATCCGTCTCAATACCGGAGCTTACGTCCACTCCGTAGGGTTCGACTTCCCTGAGGGCTTCCTCCACATTTATGTGATTTAAGCCTCCTGCCAAAAAGAAGGGTCTCTTAACTCCCTTAACAAGGCTCCAGTCGAAGCTCATGCCGGATCCGTCTCCCGCGTCCAGGAGGATCATATCCGCTTCGCTTAATACCGCCTTTTTCACATCTTCGGGATTCTTTACTTTAAAAGCTTTGATAATGGGCTTTCCCGTTGATTCTCTCAAAGCTCTGATATAGGCTTCCGATTCATCTCCGTGAAGCTGCGCCGCGTCGATTACATCTCTCACAAGAAGATCTTCCACAAAGCTTAATCCCGCATTTACGAACACGCCCACTGCTTTTATTTCAGGCAAAAGAAGCTTCCTTAAATATAGGGCCTGCTCCGGGATCACATACCTTTTGCTTTTTTCAGCAAAAACAAATCCTACGTAATCAGGCTTTAACCGATTGGCAGCCTCAATGTCAACAGGCTTACTTAAGCCGCAAAGTTTAACTTTTGTCATCTATCTTCCCCTTAATTTACGCATCATTTCGCATTTATCTTCCGCGCGCATAAGAGCTTCTCCGATCAGAACGGCATCCGCTCCCATGTTTTCCGCGTCGATTATATCTGCTCTTTCCTTAACTCCCGACTCTGATACAAATAAAACATTTTCGGGAATCAAGCTTCTTAATCTCATGGCATTTCCCGTATCCACGGAAAAATCCTTCAAATTTCTGTTATTTACGCCCACTATCCTCGCGCCCTTTGATAAAGCGATCTCAACTTCTTTTTCATCATGGGCTTCCACCAGTGCGGAAAGTCCCAGTTCATCGCATATTCCTATGTACTCGCTTATTTCCATGGGCGAAAGAATGGAACATATTAAAAGTGCCGCTGAAGCACCAAGGATCATAGCTTCATAAAGCATATATTCACTTACCGTAAAATCCTTACGAAGACAGGGAACGGAAACTGCTTCCGCGATCTCCTTCAGATAATCATCGCTTCCAAGAAACCACTTAGGCTCCGTAAGTACCGAAATGCAGTCCGCACCTGCCCTTTCATAGTCCCTTGCTATCTTAAGATAAGGAAAGTCCGGCGCAATAAGCCCCTTTGATGGTGAAGCCTTTTTACATTCACATATAAATGAAAGTCCTTCTTTTTTCAGAGCCTTTTCAAAAAGAAAGTCTTTTTTTTCAAGGCTCATAGCCCTGGCTTTTAACTCATTTAAAGGTAATACTTCGGATTTTGCCGCCACTCTTTCTTTTGCATGAGCTGCAAGTTCATCTAAGATCGTCATTATTCCACCTCGGGACGGTTGCTTACTTCAATTATCTTTTCAAGAGTTTCATATGCTTTGCCGGAATCAATAAGCTCCGCGGCAAGATCGATGCCTGCTTTAAAGGTCTCGGCTTTTCCTGCGATATATAAAGAAGCACCTGCATTTAATAAAACCGCATCTCTCTTGGGCCCCTTTTCGCCCTTTAAGATTCTGCGGGTAATTTCTGCATTTTCTTCAGGGCTTCCTCCTACAAGGTCTTTCTTTTCACATCTCTTTAATCCGAATTCTTCAGGAGTTATCACATAGGTCTTAAACCAGCCGTCTCGTATTTCGCATACGGTTGTGGGTGCGCTTAAAGAAATTTCATCAAGCTTATCCTGACCGTATACAACCATGCCGCGGTTGATTCCGAGATTGCAGAGAACCTGCGCCAGGGGCTCCACAAGGTATTCATCATATACGCCGAGAAGCTGCATCTTGGGAGAGCCGGGATTTGTAAGAGGTCCAAGAATATTAAATACCGTTCTGAAACCGAGCTCTTTTCTGATGGCTCCCACATACTTCATGGAAGTATGATATTTCTGTGCGAAAAAGAAACACATTCCCGCTTCTTTTAAAAGTTCTACGCATCTATTGGGACTCTGACTAATATTTACGCCCAATGCTTCAAGGCAATCTGCCGTTCCGCATTTTGAAGATGCGGCTCTGTTACCATGCTTTGCGACTTTAACTCCGCCGGCTGCGGCAACGATTGCGGATGTGGTTGAGATATTAAAGCTCTGTGCATTATCTCCGCCTGTTCCGACAATTTCAAAAATATCCATGCCGGTATCAACCTTGGTGGCGTGATCTCTCATTGCTGCGGCACAGCCTGCAATCTCATCGGTGGTCTCTGCCCTTGCGCTCTTTGTCGATAATGCTGCCAGAAAAGCCGCATTCTGAGTAGGGGAAGTTTCCCCGCTCATTATTTCATTCATAACGCTGTAAGCTTCATCATAGGTTAAATCCTCTTTGCTTACGATTTTTACAATTGCTTCCTTGATCATTTTTCTGTCCTCCTCGTAGTAACTGTGATATTAGAAATATATTTGTGTTATGTTAACTAATATGTTATTCTTACACACCCGCTATATTCAAAATGAAATTCTTAAGTATTCTTTTTCCATCGGGTGTCATTATGGATTCAGGATGGAACTGAACCCCATATATCTTTTTAGTCTTATGCTCCACGGCCATGATCTCATTTTCTTTTGTAACCGCAGTGATCTTTAAGCAGTCGGGCATTGTCTTTTCATCCGCTGCAAGGGAATGGTATCTTGCCACAAGTATCTTCTTTTCACACCCTTTAAACAGCTCTGAATCTTCATCGATAACAGCTTCCGACTGCTTTCCGTGCATCAGGCGACTTGCGTAAGTGACAGTTGCGCCGAAGGCTTCGCATATAGCCTGGTGCCCGAGGCACACACCGAATATCGGATATTTGTGACCGAGTTCCTTTACCACATCGATTATCACTCCCGCATCCTCGGGTCTTCCGGGGCCCGGCGAAAGAATGATACATTGGGGATTTAATCCATCTATTTCTTCTACCGAAAGCTCGTCATTTCTGATCACTCTGATGTCTTCATTTATCTCGCCGATGAACTGATAGAGGTTGTATGAAAAGCTGTCATAATTATCAATTAAAAGAATCATAAATCCTCCAATCCTGCGATCTCCAACGCCTTTAATGACGCTTTGGCTTTGTTTAAGCATTCTTCATATTCCTTTTCCGGAACGGAATCGGCTACGATACCGGCACCGCTTCGCACAAACACTTTGCCATTCTTTTTATAGGCAACTCTAATGGCAATGCAGGTATCCATATTGCCGGTGAAATCAATGTAACCGATGGCTCCGCCGTAAATACCGCGCTTATTGTTTTCAAGTTCGCCGATTATCTGACAGGCGCGTATCTTGGGAGCTCCCGAGAGAGTACCTGCAGGAAGAATCGCTTCTATGGCATTGATCGCATCCTTATCATCCTTTATAGTGCCTCGCACCGTGGAGCCGATATGCATTACGTGGGAAAAACGCTCTATGGAATGAAGTTTTTCGACTTCAACTGAACCGAATTTACTGATCCTGCCAAGATCGTTTCGGCCAAGATCCACCAGCATATTATGTTCGGCAAGTTCCTTTTCGTCGGCTAAAAGTTCTTTTTCAAGAGCCTTATCTTCAGCTTCGTCCCGTCCGCGCTTTCTTGTACCTGCCAGGGGGAAGGTATGAACCACGCCGTTTTCAAGCTTCACCAAAGTTTCGGGCGAAGCCCCCGCCACTTCCACGTCCGTGCCTGAGAAATAGAACATATAAGGAGAAGGATTTATTGTTCGAAGGACTCGGTAAGTGTTAAGGAGGCTGCCCTCAAAGGGGGCGCTCAGTCGGTTTGATAAAACAACCTGAAAAATGTCGCCCTCATGGATATAGGCTTTAGCTTTTTCCACCATTTCGGTGAATTCTTCTTTACTGAAGAGCGGAGTGACCGGACCGGTTAACCGTCCTCCGGGTTCCTCACGTTTCTTTCCTGTCTTCAGTAATTTCACTAGATTCTCGATTTCCAATACAGCTCTGTTATATTCCGTATCTATGTCATCAAGCCTCATGTTCACGATAAGGATTATCTTTTGACTTACATGGTCAAATGCAATGACCTTATCAAAAAGCATCAGATCTATGTCTTTAAAGTTCTCACTGTCTTCCACTTTTACTCTTGCGGTGGGCTCACAGTAACCGAAAAAGTCGTAGGAGAAGTACCCTACCAGTCCACCGGTAAAAGAAGGTAAATAATCGAATCGGGGACTCTTATAATCCTTTAATATCTTTCTTAAATATTCCGATGGATTATCGGTCTTAAATGAGAGATTTGAAAACTTTATCTCTCCATCCACGCATGTTATCTCCATTTTGGGATCATATCCCATAAAGGTATATCGTCCCCATGTATCATTGGCGCTGGCTGATTCAAGCATGTAGCAATGTGTGGAGACATTCTTAAGAATTCTCATGGTCTCGATGGGTGTAGTGAAGTCGGATAATATTTCCGTGCTTACCGGAACCACATCATATTTCTTTTCAGCTGCAATTTCCTTTACTTTTTCAAGTGTGGGTAAAATCCTCATAGTGTTTCTCCTTTTACAGGGAATAAAAAATCCCTGACAGATTAGGATTAATCTGTCAGGGACGAATATACAATCCGCGGTGCCACCCTGATACATGGATATGACTCCATGCCCTTAGCGAGATACCAACATATCTCCGACAATTTACGCTTGTCCATACGTCGCAGAATACTCTGGAAATCTCCATTTGACTGCGCCCTCGGCGGTCCATTTGACAATTTGTTTCTTATCCGGCTCTCAGCACCCCGGACTCTCTGTAAAGGCATCACTGCCGTTATCTCCGCTTCAACGGTTTAACATGTTAAATTACTAAAATTATGTCACGGGGTTTTTCGTTTGTCAAGAGTTTTTTGCATGCAATCTATAATCCCCTGCATATATGTCGCACTAGTCACTCCGCTTCTAACCTCTTTCTTCGCTTCATCTATGGTCGCTGTTCCAGAGCGACCTGATTCCGCTCGAAACAGCTAAGAGCTCCGTTAAATCGTGCTGTTCATATATGCAGGGGATCATAGAGCCGAAGACGAATCAAAAAGCCAAAGAAATTACGTATATCAGCACCAGGTGTAAAGGATAATAGATATAAAATAAGTACTTGGTATTTAACCTGCCTTTCTCACCGTTATATAAGGCTAAAGGGATTAGTGCCATGAGAGCGTACCACTCCCAGGGGCCCATCTCTAAGCTCAGTAATATTATTCCGAGGCAGGTAAATGCAAGCTTTTGCACTTTTTCTTTTCCAAGATATATAAGTACCGGCAAAAGGACACCCACAATGCCGTAGTCAACGGCATAATCGGTATTGGGAAGTAATGTGGGCAGATACAGACACAAAAAAACGTCTAAGAAAAGCATGGCTACAGGAAGTAAGAGCCTTATGTACTGCTTTTTATTTTTTAAAGCAAGATCAAGAGAATAGATCGTAAGTATTGATAAAGAAAATGTAATAAGTATTCCCTGGTTTATGCTGTTTAGGGCAAAGAAATAAACTATCTGGCACAGCAAGCCGAGACCGAATATCATAAGAAAATGTTTCTTTTTATTCCGGGTATAAAAGCATCCCTCCGCTATCATATATGCAAACAGAGGGAAAGCAAGCCTGCCTATATATCTTAGCTCCATGCATTCAGGAAAAAGCATGAGACCTATGTGATCTATCGTCATGGAGATTAACGCTATAAACTTTATGGCATTTGAATTTAATTTTATTTTTTCCATTTTCCGCTCCCAATGAATTTGAAAAAATTATAACACAAAAGGGCTTCGGGTTATTTCTTCATAAAGAAAAACTTCATTAAGAAAAACCTCATTGTAAATTTTCCACAATAAAAATTTTAATTTGGGGCAAATTAAAATTTTTATTGTCTATTATTCCGAAAATAATCTTCTTCATTGAATATTTTTGTCAAATATGATACATTATTAATGCATAAAAACGTTTTTATTCAGTGTTTTAGGGGAATACCGATTGTTAAAGATACTGCGGTTACAGTCGGTAAAAAGGTGCAGTGTAATAAAAACAGGAGAAGGTTTTATGTATCTTAAAAGCTTTAAGAGAGCTATGGCTTTGGCCACAGGTCTCATCATGAGTGTTGCCATGTTATTGGCACCTATCCCTCAGACCTCTTTAAAAGCAGAGGCAGCAATCACCAATTCCAATTTCTTAAAAGCAAATGGAAAAGAATTACGCAATAACTACGGTTCCGGCGATGTGGTTAAGCTTCGCGGCACCAATGCAGGCGGTTATCTTGTTCAGGAATTCTGGATGACTCCCACCAATAATTCATCCGATGTTAACTGTGAAATGGATATCTATAATAAGCTCACTCAGCGCTTCGGTGAATCACGTATGCGCGAGCTTGTTAACACCTATCAGGATAACTACTGGACCACTCAGGATTTTGATAACTGTGCGGCCATGGGCATCAACTGCATTCGTTTACCCTTCTGGTATTTGAACCTGGTAGATTTTAACGGAAACTATTTAAATAATTGCTTCCAGAGAATGGACTGGTTCGTGTCCGAAGCAGGTAAGCGCGGAATCTATGTAATACTTGATTTCCACGGCGCTCCCGGTTCTCAGAACGGAAGTGATCACTCAGGAATCGACGGCGGTGACAATAAGATAGGTGCATCCCAGTTCTTTTTCGGAAATAATGCATGGAATAACCAGCAGCTTTATTATGATATCTGGTATAAGGTAGCTCAGCACTACGCAGGTAATCCCACAGTTGCAGGTTACGACCTGTTAAATGAGCCCTATTGTACTTACAGATACAATTCAGGATATTCCGATGATTATCTTCATACAATGCTCTGGAATATCTACAACAACGCTTACAATGTAATCCGCTCGGCTGATCCCGATCATGTGATCATTATGGAAGCGACCTGGGATGCATGGGACCTTCCCAATCCTTCAAGCTACGGTTGGAGCAATGTCATGTATGAGTATCATAACTATCTCTATGATGACTATGACAATGCTGCAGGGCGACAGATTACTAATATGCAGAATAAGTTAAACGGCATCAGCAATCAGAATTACAATGTCCCGAGCTACATGGGTGAATTCTCATATTTTAATAACATTAATGCCTGGAAGCAGGGCTTACAGCTTCTCAATGATTCAGGTATCAACTGGACAACCTGGACTTATAAGGTAACGGGAAGCAACAATAACTGGGGGCTTTACAATCAGAATGTAAGTAAAGTTAATGTAGCTACAGATTCTTTTGACACTATTAAAAGCAAATGGTCTCAGGTGGGTCAGTCAAGCGCCAACACTGCTTTGGTAAATGCTGTTAAGCAGTACACTCCCGGGGTGGTTTCAGGAGGCAGCAACAGCGGAAACAGTGGGACAGTAATCTCAGACGGCGAATACTATTTCAAAGCAAGTAACGGTTCAGTTGTATGCGCCGACAATACAGGTGCAGACCCTCTTATTGCTAACCGCGGTTCCTACGGCGGAGCCTGGGAAACCATTCACATTGTGAATAACTCAGACGGAACTGTATCCTTAAGATCCGGTGCCAATAATAAATATGTATGCGCCGTAATTGACGAGCAGAATCAGCTTCTTGCCAGAAGCCAGAACATAAGCACCTGGGAAAAATATTATCTTATCAGACTTTCCAACGGTAATTTTGCCCTCAAGGCTTATGCTAACGGTAAATATGTGTGCGCCGACCAGAATAAAAATAACGTGCTCTATGCTGACCGTGACAGTGCTCAGGGATGGGAAACATTCGAGATTTACACTACCTCCGGCAGCAAAGTTCAGTAGTGAGAAATTAAATACCGGTTGCTTTTTCAGGGGTTAAAAAGCGATTTATTATTCCAAATTAAAGAAAGCCTTCGTGAAAACCATTTCACGAAGGCTTTTCAATATTTCTTCACTACCAGGTAATCTCCCGCAGCATGCCGTTCCGCATTACAAGGCGGTTTTCATCGGAATGAATATAATCATCTTCTTTTATATAGCTTTGATCGGTAAGAAGATATTCTGCTGCACCCATTCCACCTTTACTCGCGGCAAAACATCTGAATGTAAAGCCTTCCGGTCTGTAGGTATTAAAAAGAATCTTCATCATCATAGTGGTGGCAGCCTGAGCGCAGTGATAAGAAAAATATGTTTCTTCAAGGCTTTCTCTTATGCTTGCCTGTTTATCCGTAATAAATGCGATGCGCTTTAAGCCGTCTTTTTTAAATCTGCCGATATTTTCCTTAACGTACTCGGGAAGGTTACTTACGGCATCCGAGATCTCTTCGCTCAAAGCATGAAAATCAAGTTCATCCCTTATGCTCTTTCCTGCATTAAGGCTTTCTTTTTCCGGGAGAAAAAGAACCAGCATATCTATGTTATCAGTGCCATCCGAAGAAATCACTTCATGCCCTTCAGACATAAATTCTTCTTCCAAATCACGGGCATATTTATTATTTAATGTATTAAAAAGAATTCTGTATGCCATATTCTCTCCTGTATAATTCATCCTTGAAATAATCATAATGACCATGTCTGATCGCATATATCAGTCATCTGAAGCACTGACTCAGTCTTACGATCCGTTGTAAAGGCTTTATATGCCGTTTTGGCAGTATCGGAAGCTTCGTAGGGGGCGATATTCTTCTTTTCATCGCCTTCCATGTAGGTATTCACCCAGCCCGGATGGTAAAGTCTGAAAGTAAAGCCTTCCTTACTTAATGTATTAAACATAAGCTTCACTGCCATATTGAGAGCCGCTTTGCTCATGCCGTAACCGTAAGCATTTTTACGATGTGCAAGGCTCACCGATCCTGCTTCCGATGAAAAGAAACAAATCCGTTTCATGCCATTTTCCATGATGGGCAGGAATGCTTTTGTAACATTAATGGGGCCCACCGTGTTTACATGTATAAGGGCTCTTATATCTTCGGGTGAATCACCTTTAAAGATTCCCGCTACATTAATAAGCATATCAAGAGAATCCGTGATCTCTGCGGTCTTACGCACCGCATCATCTATACTGTCGGGGCTTGAAACGTCCAGTGGAACAATAAAAAGATTTTCGTTTTCTTTTTTAAGCTTTTCAAGATAATCCACGCGATCCATAAATTTTCCTGCAATGACCTTCCAGCCGTTTTGTAAGAAAATCTCGCACATGGCATAGCCTATGCCACGATCCGCGCCGGTAATAAACACTGTCTTCATCTTTAAATCTCTCCTGTACACCACTCGATGGCATTAACTAAAAGCCGCTTAAACATTGGATGCTGCCACACGGAAAGGATATGTCCCGGAGTAAGGACACAGATTCTTCCTTCTCCCAGGTACTTTGTGTATCCCGCAATCTGCACACCACCTGTTTCGGATTTTGATTCTAAGAATACTTCCACATCCTGAGCCGTAAGCTCAATCTGATAATGTTCATCTCGCACGTTAAAAGAAGATACTCCCTTTGTAATGGGATTTTCTTTTACCGGATATACAGTGACTTCACATCGTGCAGGATGCGTCACGAATTTGTTACCGATAAGTTCGGCATAATCCGGTGAAAATCTGTCGTCATAGGTGTTTCCTGCATGAACAGACAAGAGGCCTCCGCCGTTACGAACATAATCTTCAAATTCCCGGGGGCCGACTTCCGTAACGCCCTCTTCGAACCACTCTGCGGAATTACCGGATGTAAGATTATGTGACTTGCAATTTATGATAAGGGGATACTCCTTTATAAATTCCGGCGTAAGAATATCCTTGGCATCGCGCACAAAATCAAACTCCGCGAAGCTCCCGTTAAGGTCTCTTAATCCTCGCTCAATAACCTCCGCAGGATGCCACATATCATCACAAAGCACCAGTATTTTCTTCATAAAACCCTCCGTACATTTTCTGTTTTAGCTGATTTCTTCCCTCTTATTTTATCACTTATACAGGCAAATCCCACGCTTTAGCATAAATTTTCTTTGTACCAATCATCGTATTGATACTGCACGGGATTTTTAGACTCGTGATACATTGAGATTTCTTTTCCATGCTGAAATTCATGTAATAAAATCAGCTTGTTTCCGTAATTCTCTGCTATAAGTTCTGCTCTGTTTTCAGGAATCCCGTTCTCTTTATAGAATTCAGCAACTTCACGTGGGGAAGGTAACAAATCAAAAGTCACTATATTCTTAAACTTCACATTTTTAAGTATCTTTTCTTCTGATTTGTAAAAAGAAGTGACCTTTCGCTGCAGAAGCTCTTCGCGGGTAAATGCTTTTGCCTTCAAATCGTCGTAAAACATACTGTTTCCACTGTCAAAAATAGGAGCTGTTCCAATTAATGAAAGCGTGTCCGAATCTCGCAGCACGCCGAAATTCATCAGATGTTCATCGGTATTACTTATTACAAAATCTGTCAAAGTCTGATAGTCCATGAAACGTCGAACAGCCTCATCATCCAGCCCATTCTTCACGCACAACCTTATATATGACTCATAGTCGTTAATATCATTTGAAGTTTTTTCGGACTCCATGACTTCATAGGCGGATATGTATTCAATATTCTGATTCGTAAAGGCTTCACACATAGAATACACACTTCCGTCTTCCATCTGCTTAATATCATATTGCGTATAAGTTACATCAGGATTTTGTCGTTTGTGTATTATTGTGGCAAGTTTTTCATTCACTGCCTGTTGACCAAAGCTTTTATAGGCCTGTTTTACAAGCACCGGCACGCTACCCGACAAATCCCAATACTTCTCCATCTGTCCGCCCAGGGAAGCATCGGGGCTGTAGGAAGTATCATTATGATAGGAAACTTTACCGTTATTATATTTTTGAAATTTATAAAAATTAATATCCTCGTACTTTATGTCTATGTCAAAGGGTTTTATCCAATATGCATCTGTGACTGACAACGCAAGATTCTTGGCGAGATAATCCTCATTGGTGGTAATGTCCAAGGAATTAATCAATGCTCTGATAGTGTCTCTATTCGCAGGAACAGCACGCAATTCCCACCAGCGTTTAATCTTTTTAGCATCAGCGTTGCCGAGAAATGGAGATATCCCGGCATTTAGATCTTTATAATCGACAAATCGCCCTGTTTCTTCATCGATTATCAACACTCCGCAGTTATCGTCTTTGTGCATCAAAATATATTCTTTCACAAGAACTTCTTACCTCCTCCCTCTGTATGCAATCATTTATAAGCAGTTCCGCATAAGAAATCATTATTTGAATAGGGCGTTTTGCATATATTTGTTCGTAAGTCTTCGTTTCAACAATAACGTCACCCTTTGAAATATATAAAGAAAGCCCTGAGTCTTCATTTTTCCACAAGTATCTGTATCCACGATAGTTACCGCTTACATTATTTCCACAATTAACGTCATTCAGGATATCTTTTACATCGCATACAAAATAAACACAAAGCTTATAAACGGTCTCGGCAGCGATATTATTTATGGCTTTTTTTCCTGTGGCCAGTTCAGACAAGGTGGTATAGGGAATACCGGTCTCCTTACAGATTCTGTATAAAGTTTTTCCTGAATCCAACACCTTCCGGTTAAATTTCGCATTTTGCATATTATTATCCTCAAGATAATTATAACGCGTTCACGTTATATGTCAATTTAAATCCTTGGCTGCTCACACATACGCAAAAACGACTCGGTGAATAAAGAAAAAGGACGCTATCTGCACTAAACAAATAGCATCCCAAAGTTCAATGAAATTCTTATATTAGTTTATCCCGACTTTTAGTCAAGTTCTTTTAAGCCTGTATAGAGCTCATAGTAACGACCCTTCTGGTTAAGAAGGTCTTCATGGTCGCCACGCTCGATAATTTCACCATGTTCAAGAACAATGATGGCGTTAGCGTTACGAACGGTTGAAAGTCTGTGAGCAATCACTATAGTAGTTCGATTCTTCATGAGTCTGTCCATACCATGTTCAATATGTCGCTCGGTTCTGGTATCTACGGAGCTTGTAGCTTCGTCGAGGATCAGGATGGGAGCCTTTGAGATCGCCGCACGGGCTATATTAAGTAACTGTCTCTGGCCCTGGCTTAAGTTGGCGCCGTCACCTTCCAGCATGGTGTCATAACCGTTTTCAAGACGCATGATAAAAGAATGTGCACTGGCAAGCTTTGCTGCCTCGATCACTTCTTCATCCGTTGCATCAAGTCGTCCGTAACGGATATTATCGCGAACGGTACCGCTGAATAAATGAGTATCCTGCAGAACCATTGCAATATTTCTTCTTAAATAATCTCTCTGATAATCTCTGATATCCACGCCGTCAATTGTGATAGATCCTGAGTTAATATCATAGAATCTGTTTAAGAGATTTGTAACAGTTGTCTTACCTGCACCGGTGGAACCTACAAGAGCTATCTTCTGTCCCGGCTTAGCATAAAAAGAAACATTCTTTAAAATAGTCTGTCCTTCCGTATATCCGAAAGTTACATCGTTAAGAATAACTTCACCCTTTAATTCCTGAGGAGCGATTGCCCCTTCCTTATCGGCAATTTCAGGCTCTTCATCCATAACTTCAAATACACGTTCCGCACCTGCAAGAGCGGAGAAAATTTCCGTAACCTGCATGGAAAGTTCATTGATGGGACGTGAAAACTGACGGGCATAGTTGGTAAATATTGTAAGACCGCCGATATCAAAGCCTCTTGCCACGCAGAGAATACCGCCCACCGCAGCAACTGCTGTATATGAGATCTGGCTTAAGTTATTCATGACAGGTCCCATTACTCCACCAAAGAAAGAAGCAAAAAGCTGCTTATTTCTAAGATCCGTATTGAGATAATCAAATTCGTCCTGGGCATCGTCTTCATGATTGAATACTTTGACGATTTTCTGTCCGCTTATGGTTTCTTCAATATAACCGTTTATGGAACCCAGAGCCGCCTGCTGTTCTTTATAATATTTACGGCTTTTTGTAGCTACAAACTTTCCGGCAAGTACCATTAAAGGCGCAAGTATTATGGTGACAAGAGTAAGCCATACATTGGTATAGATCATCAATGCCAGGGTACCTACCAGGGTAATGACACCTGAAATAATGGACACCATGGAATTGCTCATCATGTTACCTACGGCATCAACGTCGTTGGTGAATCGGGACATGATATCACCATGATTGTTGGTGTCATAGTATTTTATGGGTAAGTCGCTTATTTTTCTGTAAAGATCTTCACGAAGCTTCGCAAGTGCATTCTGAGAAACATTTACCATGATGCGCATCTGCAAATACTGAGCCGCAACGGATATCATATAGATGGAACCCATGACGATAATGCCCCTTAAAAGGGTTTTGACCGTTCCGGTACCATCTGTAATTCCGTTGATAACAGGCCTTAATATATAAGAGCCCGCAAGGCTTGTTACGGAATAAAGAATAACAAGCAACACTACTATTACGAGTTTCCAACGGTCTTCCTTCATATATGAAAGAAGTCTCTTCACCGTAGATTTAACATTCTGCGGCTTTTTGAAGGGAACTCCGCCCCTGCCCGGACCATGTCCCGGGCCTCTTCCACCCTTCTGAGGGCCGGCTTCGTCCATATTTTTCTTAAATTCCTCGTTCTTCTTATTATATTTTAATTCGAGGCGTGCACGTGTTTCTTCATTCATTATGCGCCCACCTCCTTCTTGTCCATCTGAGAATAATAGATTTCTTTATAGCTTTCACAGGATTCCATGAGTTCATCATGCTTACCGATACCCACGATCTTTCCGTCGTCAAGCCCCACGATCTTATCCGCCTCGATCACGGAAGTAAGTCTCTGAGCGATGATGATCTTGGTGGTTTCGGGACAATATGACTTTAAGTTCTCACGGATAAAGCGTTCTGTCGCAGTATCCACCGCACTTGTTGAGTCATCTAAGATTAAGATCTTAGGATTCTTAAGCATGGCGCGGGCAATACAGAGTCTCTGTTTCTGACCGCCGGACACGTTTACACCACCCTGACCAAGTTCTGTTTTGTATCCGTCTTTGAAGGTAGATACAAACTGATCGGCCTGAGCCATTCCCGCAACTTCACGTATATGTTCTTCGCTTGCTTCTTTATCGCCCCAGCGAAGGTTTTCCTCTATGGTACCTGAGAAAAGAACGTTCTTCTGCAATACCATGGAAACCGCTTCACGGAGATTGCGGAGTGAATAATCTTTGACATTAATGCCGTCAACAAGCACTTCTCCGGCATCCACGTCATATAATCTCGGGATCATCTGTACAAGAGTTGTCTTACCGGAACCTGTGGATCCGATAATGCCTACGGTTTCTCCCGATTCGATCTTTAAATTGATATTATCAAGTACCGCTTCATCGGAATCCTTATAATATCTGAAAGAAACATTCTTAAATTCAACAGCGCCTTCTTTTACCTCGGCTTCGGGATACTGTGCGTTTTCATCAGAAATATCCGTTTCTTTATCAAGAACTTCACGAATACGCTTTGATGAAGCCATGGCACGGGAAGACTGAAGGATCACAAAGGATGTGAGCATAAGAGATATAAGTATCTGGATCACATAGGTAATAAAGGCTGTGAGATCACCCACAAGCATGTCGCCCACGATAATCTGCTTTCCGCCGAACCATACAATGGCAAGGGTCGTAGCATTCATGATAAATGACATAAGGGGCATAACAGCAATGATCACCTTAAAAGCATTTAAGCCGGCATCCTTAAGGTCACGGTTTGTTTTTACAAATCTTTCATTTTCATAATCACCGCGCACAAAGGATTTGATAACTCTTACATTGGTAAGGGACTCTCTTATGGAAGAGTTCATGTTATCCACCTTACCCTGCAGAGCCTGGAATCTCGGGAAAGCAATCTTAAGTACGAATACGATCAAAAGGACCAGCACGGGTATGATCGCGAATATAACCATGGCAAGCTTCTTATTTAAAAGGTATGCCATTATAAGAGCACCGATGAGCATACCGGGAGCTCGAAGCATCATACGAAGCATCATATTAATAAGATTCTGCACCTGTGTTATATCGTTGGTAAGTCTTGTTACAAGAGAGCCTGTACTGAATTCATCGATATTTGAAAAAGAAAATGTCTGTATCTTCTTAAAAAGATCGTGACGTAAATCTCCTGCAAAATTAATGGAGGCTTTTGCTCCGAAATAAGCGCCTCCGATACCGCCGATACCCATTATGACGGCGGTAATGACCATATAAAAACCAATCTTTGCGATGGTACCGACATTTCCGTTAGCCACACCGTCATTGATTATCATGGCCATGAACTTAGGCATCAGCACTTCGCCCACTACCTCGCTGAGCATAAGTATGGGGCCGATTATGAAATACCCAAGGTATGGTTTTATATATTTCCAATATCTCTTCACGTTCAACCTTCTTTCTTTAATATTTAATCAGTTAAAGTTTATTGTCTGCAATTTCCATAGTCAACCGACATGCCCAAAGATTTATAGTTTTTTCACAAAGGATATTCTTTGTTTAGATTCTCATTAAAGGTTCCGATACGAAGCTGCCGGTTTCATTTTTCACTTACCTTTCATTATAGCAAAAATGTATTATTAACCAATTCGGTACCGATTCACATAAAGTTATTGACTTAGATAGTATTTTAAAAAAAAATGAATTTCAAATCCTTCAAAATCATTTTATCGCTTTGTCCCATTAAAGGGTCACGTGTCAGAAAATCCACATTTTCCACCGAGTTATCCACAGGTTCCCCTAAAACTTATCCACAATTTGACGTCATAGTCATAAAAATGCATGTCATTTCTTGCCAAAAAAGTGGAAAACAGGTCCTAAGGTCCCATCTACATAACACTAAATATTTACAACTTTATGTAATCCACTTTAGCGCGTTACTAGGACATAAAAACGTTTTAATAATGATTACAATAAATAGAAAAATCCCGATAATTTTTGGTTAATATTTACATTACTAAAAAATAATCGACTCGATATAATACATTAAGCGTGAGGAAAGTTGGAGTTTTACCTAGAGCATAGAGGAGATTTTAGTATGCAGGCAAAGATTTATCTTTCTCCCTCAATGATAAAAGATTTTATCAGAGTGACATCAAAGTGCGATTTTGACATTGACATTGCAAGTTACAATAAGTACTTCGTAGATGCTAAATCTATTGTCGGAGTTTTAGGACTTGATATGACGCATTCACTTACTTTGGTATATAATGGTTACAACGAAGAACTTGAAGAATTTATAATGTCACACAGAGTTGCATGCTAGTTAAATAAAGGTGAGAAACAATTGACTCCTGAATTTGTCTTAAGTAAGATGAATTCAGGAGTTTTACTATGCAGAAAAGAATATCCGTCCGGAACCTGATTGAATTTATATTAAGATCCGGCGACATAGACAACAGAATAGGTGCCGGCAGCGAAGATGCCATGGCTGAGGGACAGAGACTCCATAAGCAGATACAGAAGCGTGCAGGCAGTGACTATCGCTCGGAGGTGCCCTTAGCTTACACATACTCGGAGGATGACATCGATCTGACCGTTGAAGGCAGAGCTGACGGGATCATAGAAAATGAATCCGGGATCACTGTGGATGAAATAAAATGCACCTACGGGGATATCATGCATTATAAAGAAGCAAAGCCCCTGCATCTTGCTCAGGCGAAATTCTATGCCTACATTCTTTTATCCGAAAGAAATATTCCAAGCATTAAAGTAAGACTTACATATGTAAATATAGAAACCGAAGAGATTCGGTATTTTAACTATACTTTTTTATCTGAAGAGCTTCTTAAATTCACATCCGACGTATGCCACGAATATATTAAGTGGGCAAAGTTTTCTTTGGAATGGATCAACAAAAGAAACGATACCATTAAAGGTCTCCCATTCCCTTTTCCGTACAGAGACGGTCAGGATACATTGGTAAAGCAGGTATATCATTCCATATTAAAAGAAAGAAAGTTATTTTTAGAGGCTCCCACCGGGGTCGGTAAAACCATTGCCACAATGTATCCCGCAATTCAGGCCATGGGGGTTGGGCTTTCACAGAAAATCTTTTATCTCACTGCAAAGACCATCACCCGCACCGTAGCTCAGAATACCGTCGAAATACTGCGAAGTAAAGGCCTTACCATTAAGGAAATAGTCCTTACTGCCAAAGAAAAGATTTGTTTTATAGAATCTACGGAATGTAACCCCGTTTCCTGTCCCTATGCAAAAGGGCATTTTGACCGTGTCAATGAATGCCTTTTTGCCATGCTTAACGAATGTGACGACTATAATAAGGAAACAATTCTTAAATATGCCGAGAAATACAAGGTCTGCCCCTTTGAAATGAGCTTGGACCTTAGTATGTTCAGTGACATTATAATAGGGGACTATAACTACGCCTTCGATCCGCGAGCCAAGCTGAAGCGCTATTTTGAAGCTGAAACCGGCGATGAATATATCTTCTTAATAGACGAAGCCCACAATCTTATAGACAGAGCCAGGGAAATGTATTCGGCAAGTCTCGTAAAAGAAGATTTTCTTAAAATAAAGAATCTCACCAAGGATCATCTTCCTAAGATCTCAAAGCAGTGTGAAACCTGTAATAAAAAGCTTCTCACATTGATGAGGGAATGTGACGACTACACTCTTGAGCCCGCGATCTCCCCCTTCACGGAAAGCTTAATGCGGCTCTATTCCGCCATAGACAAGTTTTTGCAGGACGAACGAAGCATTTTAAATAAAGATAAGGAAAAAGTCCCCAAAGAAATAAAGGATGAAGTCTTAAACTTTTATTTTGAGATCGGCCACTTTTTAGAGATATACGAGCTTGTAAACGAAGACTACACGGTTTATGCCACCTTCAATGAATACGGGGATTTCTATGTAAAGCTGTACTGCGTTAACCCCCGCGATAATTTAATGGAATGCATGGCAAAGGCTCGCTCTTCCATTCTTTTTTCCGCGACACTTCTTCCCATCACCTATCACAAGAACTTGCTTGGAGGTGAAAAAGAAGATTATGAAGTATATGCAAAAAGTCCCTTCGATCCCGAGAAACGCGGCCTGTTTATAGCCCGTGACGTAACAAGTAAATACACAAGAAGAAACGATTCCGAGTATCAGAAAATTGCACGATATATCAACAAAATAGTATCGGAGCATGCCGGCAATTATATGGCATTCTTCCCTTCTTACAGCTTTATGTCAGAGGTTTACGCGGCTTTTGAAGATTTAGGTTTTTCCGAGGGAAAAGAAATCCTCATTCAGGAATCAAATATGTCGGAAGACGAAAAACAGCTTTTCTTACAGCGGTTTACGGGAAGTACCGAAGAAGTTTCTTTTAGCGATATTAACTTTAATATAGAGATAGAAGAATCCGATCCCCTTCTCGGCTTCTGTGTTATCGGCGGCATCTTCTCAGAAGGTATCGATTTAACTCGTGACAGCCTCATCGGTGCTATCATAGTGGGCACAGGATTTCCTCTGGTGTGTCTTGAGCGTGAGATCATGAAGGATAAATTCGATGAAGACGGCCAGGGCTTTGACTACGCCTACCGCTATCCGGGGCTCAATAAGGTGCTTCAGGCTGCAGGACGGGTTATCCGCACCGTTAATGATGTGGGTGTAGTGTATCTCCTTGATGAACGCTTCTTACAGAGCAATTATAAAAACCTGTTTCCAAGAGAATGGAGTAATTTTACACCCGTCACGCTTAATACCGTGGAAAAAGAAACAAAAGCCTTCTGGAACAGTAAGTCAGACTAATTTTTTCTTGCAATATGCACTGTTTTGTATTTTAATAAATAGGTGATAAATAAAGTGAGGTAAATGAAATGAAAACCGTCATTCCCAAGGACTACAGTCCTCAATTGAACCTTCACGATACTCAGATTGCTATTAAAACCGTGAAAGATTCTTTCCAGACATTACTCGCAGAGCGATTAAATCTTCTGCGTGTATCTGCTCCTCTTTTTGTGGATCCCATGTCAGGATTGAATGATAATTTAAATGGTGTTGAACGCCCCGTAACTTTCGGCATTAAAGAGCAGGATGAGCGAACAGCTGAAATCGTTCACTCCCTTGCTAAATGGAAGCGCTACGCTCTTAAAAAATACGGATTTCAGCCGGGCGAAGGCTTATATACAGATATGAATGCCATCCGTCGTGATGAAGATACCGACAACATCCACTCGATCTTCGTTGATCAGTGGGACTGGGAAAAAATCATCACCAAGGAAGAACGTAACATAGAAACTCTTAAGTCAGTGGTAAGAGATGTATATAAGGTACTTAGAAAGACGGAAAAATATTTAGCTATCCAGTACGATTACATCGAAGAAATCCTTCCTCATGACATTTTCTTTGTAACCAGCGATGAACTTCTCGAAATGTTTCCTGACAATACTCCCAGAGAACGTGAATACTTCATCACTAAGGCAAAGGGTGCCGTATGTATCATGAAAATCGGTGATACTCTTGAAAATGGCGAACGTCATGACGGACGTGCTCCCGACTATGACGATTGGTCATTAAATGCAGATATTTTTGTATATTATCCCGTTCTCGATATTGCTTTGGAGCTTTCTTCCATGGGTATCAGAGTTGATGCCAAGACACTTAAATATCAGCTTGAAAAATCCGGTTGCGAAGATCGAGCAAATCTTCCCTTCCAGAAAGCAGTATTAAAGAATGAACTTCCCCTTACCATCGGTGGTGGTATCGGTCAGTCAAGAATATGTATGTTCTTCTTAAGAAAAGCTCACATCGGCGAGGTTCAGTCATCTCTCTGGCCCGAAGAAACCGTAAAGCTTTTAAGCGAACACAACATACCGTTACTATAAAAACACAAGCTCTGCGATAATAATCGCAGAGTTTTTTATTGACAAATATTTCTTGGAAACTTATATTTATACATGTTGAAAAAAATATTGGCTAGGGGAGCATTTGCTGAGATCGAAACACATTGTTTGTTTCTTGACCCTCACTACTTGAACCGGGTAATGCCGGCGTAAGGAAGCATTTTTAGCATGGATTTCCATGCCCTACTCCCCTCCTAATCTAAGGAGGTTTTTTTATGCACTTTTTCTTTGAGCCACAGGATGGCTACTACTCACTCACATCTATGGGATTTACCATGTTCATTCTTTTAATGGTACTTTCGGTAATTGCCATAGCACTTATTTCAGGCAAAAAAAAGACAACTGAACAATCCGCATTTTCCACCAAGCAGGTTGCTTACTCCGGAATGGCCCTGGCTCTCGCCTTCGCCCTTTCCTACATTAAGCTTTTCCACATGCCCTGGGGTGGCTCCGTTACTCTTTGCTCCATGCTCTTTGTAGTTCTTATCGGTTACTGGTACGGTCCAAAGGTCGGACTTCTCGGCGCCTTCGCTTACAGCATTTTACAGTTTGTTCAGGGTGGCGGCGGATATATCCTCTCCTTCTGGCAGGTGATGTTTGATTATTTCCTTGCATTTACTGCTCTTGGCGTAGCAGGCTTCTTTTACAAAAAGAAAAACGGTCTCATAATCGGTTACGTTGTAGCAGTAGTTTTACGCGGTATCTTCCACTCTGTCGGAGGTTACCTCTATTGGATGGAATATATGCCCGATAACTTCCCCAAGGCTTTATCCGCAGTTTATCCTATTCTTTATAACTTTGCATACATCGGAGTTGAATGCTTAATAACAGTGGCTCTTCTCCTTATCCCCCCTGTAAAGAATGCAATCAAGCAGGTAACAAGAGACGCTCAGATATAAGAAAACGCACAGCGTAAGCTGTGCTAATAAAGGAGTATAATGGAATACAAGATTCCATTATCGGGCGAAAAACCACAGCTTACGCTGTGGTTTTTCTTACTTATACCTCACAAAGATGGTCCAGCCACCTTCGGTGTTCTCATCATATTCAGAGATAAGCGTCCATTTGTGACGAGCTTCTTTTTTCGTTATATCTATCTCTTCTTCTATGTTTCCCTTTACGTATACTTCTTTAGTCTCACCGGTATCGTTGTCCTTAAGAGTCAGCTTAAAATCACCTTCAGTTGTGTGAGCCTTTATTAAAAATCCCTTGGTGTATTTATCGGTATCGATTTCATCTTCAAATCTCCCGCTGACATCAGAGAAGACTTCTTTAACAAAGTTCCGCCCATGCTGTTCTTCATACTGAAGATGCCTGTTGCATCCTGTAAGCACTACACAAGCCATCATTAAAGCTAAAGTCAATATTTTCTTCATACTATACATCCATCCTCCATCCTTATAGTTCTTTTTGCATAAGCAGCTACTTCTTTTTCATGAGTTACTACCACGACGGCTGTTCCGCATTTATTAATATCTGTCAGTATCTCCATGATTTTCTTTGTGTTGTCAACATCAAGAGCTCCGGTCGGTTCATCGGCAAGAATAACTTGTGGCGATGAAGCCAATGCTCTCGCTATTGCAACTCTCTGCTGCTGCCCTCCTGACATTTCCCTGGGACGCTTTTCAAGCTGATCCTTTATGCCGAGTTGTTCTGCTGCCCAATGTATACGTTTCTTTCTCTCGCGTCGTTTTACTCCGGCATTTAAAAGCGGAAGCTCTATATTCTCATAAGCAGTATACTTATCCATCAGTGCAAAATTCTGAAACACAAAAGAAATGTAATTGGCCCTGAGAAGGCTCTTCTCTCTGTCGCTATAGGTATCCACATCTCGATTTCCTATGCGTACATCCCCCTCTGTTGCAGTTTCCATGCACCCCATAATGCTTAAAAGTGTCGTCTTTCCGGATCCTGATGAACCGGTTATGGCAACAAAATCCCCCCTGTTTATGGAAATATTAACCCCCTTCAAAGCCTCTATTTTCTCTCCCCCTGCCACATATTCTTTTTTAACGTCTTTAAGTTCAATTATCATGTCACGTCCCTCATCATCTCACATGGATTATATTTTTTTATGTATATAATTGACGGTATGCTGATGCATATTGTTGTAAGAATTACTATGCACAAAACCAAAGGCGTTGCCCAGTGATAAAAAGTACTCTTTAAAGGTGCTCTCATGTATTCCTGTTCGTTGGAGATAAGCTTATTCTCAGTTATAAAAGATAAAATAAATGCCAAGCCCATAATTGACAAATATTCTGTTATGGTAAAAGCGATTATCTGTTTTTTTGAATTACCGAAAGCCATTTTAATCCCAAATTCTTCTTGCCCTAAAAATATAAATGCAAGAATAATGGCTATTTCAGTCAATGCAGAGCATATCAAGACAGTTATAGCCAATTTAATCTGAAATCCTGCAGTGTCCTTATCTCTTGCCTCTTGTTCTCTAATTATTTCTCCAACATTATCAAGGACGTACTTTATATTTCTTTCATCTCCGGTCTTTTCAATTTCTTCGACTAGTGATGCGTCGACGTTACCTTTTATATAGTAACACCCGGTAGTTGATAACTGGGTCATATTATCGGTTTTATCAACATCAGGAAAGGAAACAAGAATAGAATCATTTATATCAACGACACGAGTCTTCCCATCCAGAAATCCATCCAGCCATTTTTCGTTTTCAATAGTCCCTTTTATTATGATTTTAGCTCCGGTCCTATCTATAGTATAAATTTGATCTTTTTCAAAAATATCTTTATATTTTCCTGAAACAAAAGCAGGAAGATAAGTGACTCCGTCAAGTACAAATGGCAATAATTCCGCTCCAGAGACAGAGAATCCAATTATATCCAGGTATTCAGGGTCCGTAAATATAAAATTGTAATTGTCTCTCCAATCTACACTGAGCTCATCTATTCCTGCATCGGTTTGTTCAAACCCTCCTGCCAATATATCCTTGTGAGATTTAATCGTTTCCTTGGTATAATTAATATCTTCGCCTGCGCTGGCATCGTCTTCCACGTATATTTCCTTCAACACATACAGGTCACTTGATGATTCTCCGAAATATGCCCCCAACTGCCCAACCTGCAAGTAATTATTGATTATATTTGTGGCAAAATAAAAACAAGTAAGAAAAGAAAAAAATGAAAATCCTAATACGATTAATGTTCTTACTCTATTGCGAAGGATATTTAGTATGAAAATCTTTATCATAATTTCACCGCCTTTGCCGGAGAAATCTTGCCAATCAATGACAATGAGAAGATTAATATCAATCCCGTCGCTATCAGTAATGAGCTTAAATAACCGGCAACTACAACAAAATACTGTCTTGAACTCATAAGTCCACCTGATGCAAAATATACTACTGACTGTATGCTCAATGTAAGAAGGGCAGAAATTCCGATAAGCTGAAACAGATCTTTAGATATAAGCATAATAATATCGCAGTTTGTTGCGCCAAAGGCTTTACGTATTGATATTTCTCGCCTTCTTATACTTATCCAATAGAAAGAGACTATTACAGCGTTTACCAAGGCGAAAAAATAAAGCATTGCTGAATATATGGCTTCTTTACTCTGAATCATGCCATATATAATGCCCTCATCGTTAATATCAGCCACCGACATCAGCGTTGCAGTAGGGATGCTTCTCGCTATATTTTGTTTAAACCTGTTTAGCATACACGCATATTCAACATCAGGAGCATCAGACTTTACATATATTGTTAATGACTTTCGCCGGATTTTCCCTGTGTATATATTAAAATAATCATCAGCCCTCATATGAAAGCAATTATTTTTATGCGCCAAATTCGGATTAACAGTCCCTATAACCTCGAAGGCCTCCCCTTTGCAGATTATTTCGGCCATGTCAGGCACATACTTTGATGGTTTAATAATCTGTCTTTCACCTATACATTTCACTCCGGTATTTGTAGGAACTTTAATATCTTCGTTTTGCGTCAAGTATATATCGGGCATAAAAGCAGCTTCTATATCATGAAAATATGCTATTGGTCCATTTACAATAATGTTCCCTATTTCGATTCCGTCCGCTAATGTTAGTAACTTCCCGGGTGAAATAAACTCCTCAAGGATGATGATAAATTGAGCCTCGTTCTTATAGTTGTAACTCTCCAATTGCTGCTGGCTTTCGATGCTTTTTGCAATAAACAAAAGTCCTCCGAAAAGCGAGAAAAACCCACAAAAGAAAATAGTTATTATAAAAAGTGAAGCTCTCCTGTATCTGGTGATAATTCTCATGTCTTTGTCCTTATTTATATATGAGCGCAAAACAACTAATTATTCATGAATGTAAAAAGGATATGCTTCGTATTCTACAGTATTATTAGAATTGTCAATAGAATGTCGACTTCTGTAACTAGCAACATCCGAGTGCGAATGGCTTACTGAACAAGAAGATGCACCATTTTTATAATCATAGCCTATCAAAGCTTTCTCATCCCACCATTCCAATCTTACCGCAACACGATAATTGCCATTGTTGGTAACGAAAGTAGTGCTGGCAGTGGCGTCATCATTACCAAATAATCGGTTTCTGAATGTTGTGGTAATAGTTGCGGTAGCATCTCCGTGATCAGCATGTAAGTTGGTGCTACGTGTTCCGGCATATGCAGATATCGAACCCAAAGCCAATACGCACAACATAATAAGTAGTGTTAACTTTCTCTTTCTCATTTTCATTTTTCTCTCCTTCCGTTTTGCGCTCATATAATTTTTCTTACCTAATGGCTTACTGACTGGCTTGAATAAATAGTTTTACTCTCTGTGCCGGTCGCTGAAGTAACCGTAATGTGAAGTTTGACACGATATGTTTTGTTTTTGTCGACCGTAGCAGAACCATTAAGGCTGCAATCAGAAGCGTTAACCGTCTTCTGCCAAGTCTTTATACTTTTCCATAGCAACACATTCTTTTCCTGTAAGTCGGCGACCAACTCAATTTTAGTATTAGAGCTTGAGGTTGCATGCGCATAACAGGTTACGCTTGCATTGGTTCCATTAATGCTTAGACCACAGTTTTCTCTTTCGATTTCCTGCATCAAGACATGAAAACTATCATCCGATATAGAATCGACAGGTTGAAAAAATACAGAATTAAAAACTGTAATCACAGAAATTATAACTGGGTAGAAATATCTCATTTTGTTTACCTCCTTTTAACCCTTCATTATTAGTAACGAATATCACGCCCGATTTGAGACACATTACAAAAAATATTTTAAAAAAAAGCATATCTCACTGATATGCTTTTTGATTAATAATTATATTCTCTGCAATTCTTATAAGTTCGTCTTTTTCCATCGCGCGTGCTGCAATCCAAATCACGCAGTTTTCATCAGACCATAGCAACTGTATGTTTTCGCCTTTTTCAATATATTCACCCTGTAAGTTGCCAATCATAATTTCAGTGACTATCGCATCTTCGGTATCCAAAATCATCGTTCCATTCGTTTGTTTAGAATATACATCTACTATAATGACGATATCCTTTGTTTCATCCTCCCTATTAACATACCGATAATAATAAGAGGAAGGTGATTCCGAACTGTCCACCAAGTCAAACCCATCCGTTATATACCCAAGCGTCACTGAATCAATCGTACACATATCAACCTCTGATGAATATCTGTATTCAGTCAACTCACTTTTAACTTTCTTTGCTACATTTAATATATTATCTCTATAGGCGTATGCTGTTGTACCACTTAAAAATATAACCGCCACCAGGCTCCATACAATAGCGGGTCTAAATGATTTGTAATTAACCTTATCCTTATTTTGACGTATCAGTTTCCGTATTTTTCTTTTGAATCTATGGGAAAAATCGTGTTCATATTTAAGATTATCCTTCATACTAAGGCTGAACCACTCATCACGGGCTGAGGACACATTTAAGTAGAGAAGCTCATCTGTTATTTTCATATTGAGGCCTCACTTTCTTCTAAAATCATTTCAAGTTTCCCCTTAGCCCTTTGCACCGTTTTGCGGACATTTGAAACAGTCATGGCAGTAAGCTCAGCTATCTCCTCGTCTTTATACCCCATATCATACTTAAGGAGTAACACTTCCCTGTATTTCGCAGGAAGGCTTACGATTGCATCCGCAATAACGTTCCCGCTGTGGTACTCTGAAATCATATCGGTTGACGGCACATTAACCCATTCTTCATCAAAAGGAACTGATTCCTTATTTTTCTTTACGCGGTACATATCAATTGATATGTTCTCAACTATAGTAACGAGATAAGCCCTTGTTTTGGGACACTTTATTTCAGATATTTTTTCAAAATGTTTAATTACACGTAAAAAAGCCTCATGAACAGCATCCTCCGCGTCCTTTTCATTATTAAGGATTTTGAAGGATGTAAAGTACATCAGGCTTCTGTATTCTTCATATAGTTCTATAAATCTGCTTTTTTCGTCTTCGTTCTCAAGTAATGATAATAGTAAAAGCATATTCCCCTCTAGCCATAGCTACATCTATAATAAACCGCTAAAGCGATTTATTATCGGTCGCTTTCGAATAAGTCTTTCTGACTTATTCGAGCTTAGTAAGTAAGTCCTCTTGTTGGCTGCATGAATTCTTCGAGGCGGTGAGTAAATACATCCATTGCAGCTTCTTCGTAGGCAACTGTTTTTTCCGAAGAACCCATGAGGTTCATGAGGTATTTGGTAAATAAGGGGTTAAGTATAAGCAAAGGTCCTATTATATAGGTGCCAAAGAAGTTATTCTTACGAATGCCTTCTTCTTTGGTGAGGGGGCTTAATCCGTCACCTCTGACAGTGTGGAATAACCCGTCAAATTCTCCGTAGGAATGAGTAAACTGACTCTTAAAACCGACAATATCGATATCGGCTTGCCTTTCTTCATCGATAAATTTCCCCACATAGAGAGAATTATAGCGGCTAAGCATTCTTCTTACCGCATGGGTCTTAAATATGCCAAGGCAAGGGATCTTACTTCCGTTATCACATTCTATATATTCTCCGAATATCTCAAGGGCATTACCTGTTATTAAGAAAAGCTTGCCGTCATTAATAAGAGCTTCAAGTCTTCCCTTGTAAGGTTTTAAGGCTTCCAGTACAAGCTCCTGGCTTTTTTCCGTCATAGTACCCATGTAGCATAAAGCAAAATCATCATGGGTAGCGAAATAAGGTTCTTCTTTTAAAGAAGTCTCGATTATATCGGCCCCCTTAAGGGAACGCTTTAAATACTCAATATTCTGAAGATCTCCATAGAGGTTACATACCTCAGGAAAAAGAATTTCTATCTTCATAACTAATCCTCCAGCTTCTTTGCCCGCTCAATAAGAATCTTTCTTACATCCTGGGTAATATCGAAGGAATCTACCCCGTGGAATACACACACAAGGTCATTCTTTTTAAAATCAATATTTCTTGCGCCGTCAAGCTCCGACATTTCTATTTTGATCTTGGAATCGGGAACACCGGCATAAAGAAGGCGAAGTCTGTAGTCACGGGCTCTGGGACCTGATACTACGATTTCATTAACATTTTCATCATTTAAGAATTCGAAATCGCAATCATACATCCAGCAGGTATTTTCCGACCAGTGAGCTTCATCATAAAGACAGTTCATCATAAGAAGAATGCTCTTTCTTCCGGGAAGACCGCGAACATAGTCAAAGGCTCTGGAAATTGCAAGTGCATTCTTTTCTTTTGCAAGCTGAGTGATGATGGAAACTGAATTAACTGTTACAAGCTTGTATCTTGATTCCACCACCTTGGAGTGCTTCATGTACTCTACGATATCTTCATGGCTATAGCCCATTTCACGGAAAAGAGCCGCAATGGCTACCATGTTGTAGATATTGAAAATACTGTCGTTGACAAATTCATAAACGCCGGTGCCGTTCTTATCGGTGATCGTTACTGTATTATTGTCTCTGTTTATTTCCGTAGCCGCATAATCGTAGTCGGGGGATTTAAAACCACAGTCAACACAGTGGCAACGACCGATGTGGTGATAGCGTAAATAATCGTATTCAAGCTTTCCTGCACATCTGGGACAGATCCTTATATCATTAATCAGGTTGATACATTCTTTAATATCCGTATCAAGCTTGTTGATACCGTAATATACTCTGGCATTTTCAGGTGAAATTCCACAGGAGATCAAGTCATCACCGTTTAGAATAAGCTTTGAGGTTTTCGGAATATTATCCGTCAAAATACTTCCGATAAATTCGGGATGTCCGTTTCTCATAATGGAATCTCTGAACAGATTGGTGATGAGCACATATTCAGGCTTCACGTAGGGGAAAATTCTGAGAGTGCTTCGCTCGTCGGTTTCAAATACCGCTGTATCGAATTTGGCCTTTCCCGTAAAGGTTGAACCTAAAATAAGCGCTGTTGTGATACCGGTTCTCGTATTTGAACCTGCTCTGTTACTGAGTATTTTTTTGCCTGATGCTTCGAACATATCACAGATCATATTGTTAACGGTGGTTTTACCATTGGTTCCCGTAACCGAAATAATATGTTCAGGCTTGCCGATCCGTTCAAGAAAATCCGGACACAGGTTAATTGCCACCTGTCCCGGATAGTTGGTGCCGTTATGACGGGTTATCTTTAAAATAACCCATGTGAGTTTAGCCATGTTAAGGGCAAAAAGAAATCTTAACTTACCCATAATAATCTTCTTTCTTTATTTTATGAATTTAAAAACTTCAGCAGATCATCGTATCGCTTCTCTGCTATCTCATAGCCTACATTGTAATAATGAAGCAAGGTGTCCTTATCGGATTCTCCGTTTGAAAGCTGAATGCCTTCAGGTCTTATTACAAATGCCCTTCCCTCTCTCTCAAGTTCAATGACCTTCTCTATGGAAGAGTTATAGAACATGGGTCGTGATGCTATGGACTGAAGAAGTCCTTTTTGCTTTCTGTAAGCGAATTTAACAAAACGGGAATTGTAGATATCCCCTTTATTTTTCTTTCTGTATGTCGCGTCTCTTGTAAGGACCACTATGATCTTATCCCAGCCTTCGTAAAGGGCCCTGTCAATGGGAATGGCATCTGCCATACCGCCGTCCATCATGGGCACTCCGTCAATATAGTCGATATGGGATAAAAGCGGCAGGGAATTCGCCACCTTTATGATATGGCAGAATTCATCCAAATCCTTAAACTCATCAAAATAAACAGCTTCACCTGTCTTACAGTTTATGGTGCTTGTGATGAATCTCTTTCCTGAATTTTTAAAGGCTTCAAAATCAAAGGGGCAGTCCCCCCATTCGCCTCGCGGAATCTTATTGAAGATAAGATCCATGTTGAAAAACTCACCATGTAAAAAGAAGTTCTTTAGTCCCATCATCTGCTTTGAACTCATGGGTTTTACCACGGAATCGATTATACGTCCCTTCTGTCCCGACACATAATTCATGCCGGCGTAAGCTCCGCCTGAAATAGCAAGAATATTGGGAATATCAAGTTTCTTATCAAGGAAAAAATCCATGACTCCGGCAGTGAAGATGCATCTCATCGCACCGCCTTCAAGGATTATACCTGTTTTGTTCATAAAATCCTGTTTATGTATCCGTTTGAATTAGCAAAAAAAGCCCCGGATACACTTAAAATTACGTGGTTTATTCTATCACTTATGGAGTTTTCGGTCAAACAAAGACTATTGAGTTTTTCAACGAAAAAGCCCCTTTTAAAGGGGCTCTAAAACTTATACTTCCACTGTTTTATTAAGAGCAAATGAATATAGAAGTTTCTTTGATACCGGTAACCCTGTGAGGCGGCTTATGGCCATGCCATAATAGTCAAGCTGGGTTTTGTAGCGATCTGAGAGCTCTTTTTCCGTATTGACCGAATCGGTTTTATAATCCAAAAGTACAATCGACCCGGCTTCTTCAAAGTATACGTCGATAACTCCCTGTATAAGAATGGTCTCATCTGAAGGGAAGCTTTCATCCACTTCCGACGCCTTCATACCAAGAACAAAGGGGCTTTCTTTATAGAGCTTATTATTTACGGCTGCTGCCTTCATGTGACTGAATATATCACTTTGTATAAAGATCATTATTTTAGATAATGAAACCTTCTCCATCTCTTCACGACTCAGTTTTTCTGCATTGACCAGTTCAGTCATGCAGCTTTCCAATTCCGTCGTATCGCTGTATTCTCTTGTAAAATCAAGAAGCTCCAGCACCTTATGGTAGGCAGTACCTCTGTCAGTACCCTTAACTTCTTCTTCCCCTCCCATAAACTTGGGAATATATTCTTCCGCCTCATTTTTCTCAAATAATTTAAAGGTCTCTTCTTCGGTATCAGCCATGGCTTTCATTTTCAATTCCGAAACCGTGGTCTTTGTAAATAACTTCTTTAGATTCTCATGAGGATATTTATAAGAAAGACGCTCTCTTATGATATTTAAGTCCCGGTCAGCATCAGGTGACACGGATGATTCGATCATGTCCCTGATTTCTTCACATCTTACATCTGCATCTATCTTATGCCCGGATTCTCTGCATTCATCCCATATATTAAGTGAAAAAAGCTTACCGTTATCCAATGCCACATTCTTGATCAGCGAAAAATAAGATTCGGTTTTTGCAAAAGAAGGACTGAACACATCCTCTTCTTTAGATACGGATCCAAACATAATGAGTTTTTCTTTTGCACGGGTCATTGCAACATAGAGTATTCTCAATTCTTCGCCGAAATTGGCAGCTTCCGCCCACTTGTTTATGTAATACTTCTTGACGGTCTTTCTTTTTACACGGCGCACCGGGTCCACATAATCGGTTCCGATGCCTCTGTCTATATCCATCACAAAAGAATTCTTCGCATCTTTATTGATAATATCCGAATCGATATCTCCCACAATGCAAATGGGGAATTCAAGACCCTTACTTTTATGGATGCTCATGATCCGTACGGAATTATCCTCTTCCGAGAAGATTCCTGCTTCTCCATCGTCCTTTTCAACTTTCTTAAGCAACTCGATAAATCTTATAAAATGGAACACGCCATGAAAACTGGTCTTACAGAATTCGGCTGCCTTTTCCGTAAGAAGATCGAGATTTGCGGTTTTCTGCTCCCCGTTTCTTTGGGCAGCCACGTAAAACCTGTAGCCGGTGTCGTCGACTATCTCTCTTATAAGCTCACTTACGGGAGTGTAGGCTTTCTTTTTTCGAAGCGCTTCTATCCTTTTATAAAAAGAAACAGCTTCCGCATCGTCTTCGTGGCGATCGATATATCCCTTAAGTTTTTCCCATAAATAATATTCTTTTTCCTCTGAATCCGCAGAGATCAGCGCGCATTTTTCATCGGTGAAACCTCCGAAGAATGACACCATAGTGCCATAAAGTGGCAGATCCTCCAGGGGATTATTTAATACCTTGAGTAGATTAATAACCTCTTTTATCTCCTGTGAATCATAGAATGCTCCTGTATTTTCCGCATGAAAGGGGATACCTGCTTCATTAAAGGCGTCCTTCAGAGGTTCTATATAGTTTTTGGGGCTGCGGAACAGTACGGTAATGTCTCTGTATGCGGCAGGATGCATAACTCCATCCTTTCCCTTAACAGGGAAAGAGCCCACCAGTTCTTCAATCCTGTCTGCTATGGCCTTTGCCTCCGCCTTACGCATTTCGGCGGAAAGACGCTTATCGGAAATAAGCATATTTATTTCCGTTTTGTTTATTTCCGTATCAGGAGCATCGGTAAAATCAGCATTGGCATAGAGATATTCATCTTCGGTATAATTGAGTCCTCCCCTGTCTTCCGTCATGATCCTTTTAAAGACAGCATTGACGGAATCAACCACTGCAGGTCTGCTTCGGAAGTTGGCCTTTAAATTAATGACACGGCTTGATGATTTGGTTTCATATTCAACAGCCTTTCCCATGAAGATCTCGGGACGGGCAAGTCTGAATCTGTAAATACTTTGCTTTACATCTCCCACCATGAATCTGTTGGGGCTGCTTTCCGACTCTCTTGAAATGCTTTTCAATATAAGTTCCTGAACCATGTTAGAATCCTGATATTCATCGATCATGATCTCAGAAAAATATTCTTTATAATCTTCTGCCACCCGCGTGATCGTAAAGTGATCCATATCCTCATAGTCATCGATCAGGATGTTAATGGCAAGATGTTCCATATCATTAAAATCAAGAACGCCCATGTCACGCTTTGTATCCGTGAAGCGCTTCATGAACTCTCTTGTCAGGTCGATCAACTTATCAACATATTTACCTGTCTCCGTAAGATCTTTGGCTATTTCTCCGGAAGAGCGGCCAAATCCCACGGCTTTGATCTTTTCCGCCTCATCAAAGCTATGCTCTCTCACAGCTTTACAATAATTCTTTATATCCTCGTCGCATCCCTTGGTGGCCGGCGAAAGCCTTTCCTTAGTAAGACCTCTTAAAAGAACGCTTGCCTTTTCAAAATCATTATTTCCAAAGGCTTCTTCGATTTCTTCAAACTTCGAAGCTTCTTCCGTAAATCTGTTTACATAACTCTCAACTCCGCCTTCGTGGAGTTTATCGATAGCATGCTCTAATTCGGACTTTAAACCCATGAATGTGCTTTTAAATAGTTTACATAAGTCTTTGCAGAAATCTGACGTAAGGAAGTCTCTCTTTGAAAAATCATAGTCGCCCCTTTTTTCTAAAAGCCATTTATCGGGCCAGGGATAACTCATGGCATAGGTATAGAGTCTTAAAATCTCAGTTTCTATCTTTTCATCATCTTTTTTACCCGAATAGGCATCCACCAGATCGAGAAAAATCTGATCTTCCGACTCATATGAAGCCTGAATGAGTTCTTTCAAAATATCTTTTTTGACAAGCTCCATTTCAAGTTCCCCTGCAACTCTCATGCCGGGGTCCACATCCACCTGATGGAAATGATTTCTCACAAGATAGAGACAGAAGCTGTCGATGGTGGTAATGAGTGCATTATGAATAAGCTGACACTGGCGCTCTAAATATGCATCTCCCGGATTTTCGGAAAGCCTGTCATTTAATGCTTTCTGAATTCGCTCCTTCATTTCTTTTGCCGCAGCATTGGTAAATGTCACCACCAGAATCCTGTCAATATCAATGGGACTTACGGGATCCAATACTCTCTCAATGATTCTCTCGACCAAAACGGCGGTCTTACCGCTTCCTGCAGCAGCGGATACGAGGAGGTTTTCATCTCTTGAATTTATGATCTTAAGCTGGTCATCGGAAAATTTAATTGCCATCACTTACACCTTCAAAAACAGCGTTTTTTGCTTCTTCCTGTGTTACATTATCGGTACGTCTGTATTTATAGCCCAAAGCCTCGTCAAACTTACAGATGCTTCTGTAATCGCAATGGGCACAGGCCGTTTCGTCCTTTATTTTTACGGGCTTTACCTCCGCAGAGCCGTTAATTATCTCTTTTGCAATGGAAACAGCCTTTTCATTTACAAAATTAAGAGCATTCTGCATTTCCTCGGGGGTTACCGCTTTGATGCTTCTTGCGGTTAAGGATGAACCACGTAACTTGAAGGGAAGCACCATGGAATCTTCAGCAATATCCTTATCAATGGCTCTTAAATTATCAAGATCCGAATTGGCGGAACCATCTAACTGAAGCTTCTTATATATTTCTTTATTTAATTCTTCCTGTGAAAGATCCGTATCTTCCTCCACGAAGGGATTCATCAATGCATAATAGAACATGCCGGAGGGAACGATCTCCTTGCCGGGATGATCCTTACTTTCTTTCTTCATGGCTTCCGATAAGTACATGAAAAGCTGTTGTGAAAGCCCGTTATAGATCCTGGTCACATCAAGGGACTGCTGTGAAGACTTGTAATCTATGATCTTCACATAGACTTTGGAATCCGTTGAGTAAACATCGATCCTGTCTATCTTTCCTTCAAGATATGTCTTGGGGCCTGCTTCATTAAGATCCAGATCCGACCTGAATTTATATTCAAAGAGACTTTCTTTAAACATGCCGCGGGATGCCTGGAATTTTAAGGTATCCACAGTCCTGTACAACACTTTTCTTATTTTTTCGGTTAAGTATTTCCGCTCCGCATCTTCTTTTAAAATGCCCTGTTCATACTTTTCCGCATATTCAGCCAAAGCCTCATCCACGAGAGTCTTTCCCGTTTCTTCATCGAAGTCTGAAAAAGAAAGGCCTCTTCCTATAAGTTTATTGGAAAAGCTTTCAAGGACACCGTGGCATACATTACCTAAATCCATGTAATTAAAGTCAAAATTTTCTTCCTGCTTTAATTTCATTCCGTAACGTAAAAAATGAGCGTAGGCGCAGTTTGCGAAAAGCTCCATGCGGCTTATGCTGAGTCTTATGATGCTTCCGTAAAGTGCTGCGATAACTTCCTTGGACAGATCCGTAGGGAAGTATTTGTAAAAGGCGGCTTCTTCAATTTTGTTATGTAAACCATCATCTTCTTCTCCTGCATAAAATCTGTGTAAGGCATTGGCAAAAGAAAGCTCCTCTTTATTATCCCCTGCATCAATACCCTCTCTTACCATGGTACGAAGAAGCTCGGAATAGACTCCAAGTCCATCCTTTTCATTCAGTATATTTTCAGGCTTTGCAGCGGTTTCCTGCACGCCTTCCTGTAGACCTTCGTACATTCTTATGATGGTATCGCATACATAGGACTTCTTCATGGAAGAACCATCAGTGGCTTTATCTGAATAAGAAATAAAAAGCTTCTGACTTGGTTTACATAAATACATATACAGATACAGTCTCTGAATATATATTTCTTCTTTTGCTGTTCTCGAAAGCTCAATTCCCCGTTCTCTAAGCACTTCTTTATCTCTTCCCGTCAGTATTCCGGTCTTTTCAGCGGCCTTAGGCACAAAGCCGTCATTCATGCCAAGGAAGAACAGCGCCTTTATATCTTTAAGTCTGGTTCTTGTTAAGTCACCCACCACCACTCTGTCAACATTTTCGGGAAGGGTTCCCACTTGGATCTCGTCAATACCGGCGGAGAATATATCATAGAATTCTTTTATGGAAAGCTCCTCATCGCCGATAAGCATGACAATGGTGTCAAGGAGCTCCATGATAAGCCTGTAGATCTGCTTATATTCACGGGCTCTCACCGAATCACCCGCTTCTTCAAACTGTGCGGCCATATTGCTTAACTTGGTGAAAGAATCATTCTTAACTATGAATTCATAGAGAAAACCCACCAATTCGCGGCAGGTCTTAAAGGGCTTATCGATAATCGAAATGTCATCAAAAATGCGTGCTCTTAAATCATCCTGCTTTGCCGCATCAAGTAAAGCCCTGTCCGGATCCTTCATGCCCCTTTGAACTCTTGTAAAAGGCTTCTTATAATTTCTTTTGCCTCTTAAATTAAGACTTGCAATATATTTATCAAAAGCATCCGTTTCTTCTTCGGTAAAATCGGAAAAACCGGAGCGTAAGAATCTGAGTACCGAATCATAGTTATAATCCTTAATAATGATCTCCATGGCGGATTCGATATATTCCACAAAGGGATTAAGAAGCACGGCGCTGGTACGGTCAAGATAAAACGGGATATTGTTCATGGTAAATTTATCCCACACAACATCACTGTAGGTTTCAAGATCCCCGGCGATAACCGCGATATCTCTATATGAATAATCATGATCTCTTACAAGCTCATCTATTTTTAAAATCAGATTTCTTACTTCATCTGAAGGATTTTTACATCTCGTAACGAAGATGTTCTCTACAGGACCCCTATATTTTTCTCCCTTAAATCTGAACAGATTCTTTTCAAGAAAAAGAAGGTCCGGGCGGGCGCTTAAACGCTTATTTTCGGAAGTGCTTAAATCCATGGTCTCCAAAACTTCCACGGAATCTTCCTCTGCGATTTTCTTAAGTCTCTCCATGGACTTTTTAGACATATAGAAAAGAGAGGTTTCCATTAAATCCGAATCGGGAGTTTCAGGCAAGGAAAGCTCGTAAGTTATGTAAACCTTCTCAGCGATTTTCAGTATCTCTCTTATGACTCTTTCCTGTATGGGAGTGAAGCCGGTAAAACCGTCAAATACTATTGTGGCTCCCTTCAATATATCCGAAGACTTGATCTTCTCAGCCAGGATTCCAAGAGTTTCCTCGTTGGTCACAAATTTATTTTTATTATATTCAGTGAAGGCTCTGTAGATTTTAGACAGATCGGAAAGCTTTAATCTGAGTAATTCATTGGTGGTCTCTGATGCTATTATGTCAACCGCATTTGGATCGAGGCCATATTGCATGAATTCAGAGATCCTTGATTTGATCTCATGGATATATCCGATCTTACTAAGATTCTTTCCAAGATATGGAAGACTGTTGCTTAAATCTCCGGCTATATGGCGGAGCACCAGGCTTTTTCCCGTATCATCGAGAGTGGGATGATCGGGATAACCTGTTTCTTCGAAAATTCTGTAAGAAAGACGCCCGAAACTAAGGACATCAATATTCATGATGCCCCCTGCCGGGTGTCTTTTTACAATATCCATCTGGGTTTGCATTGTGAACTGATCCGGTACGATGAAAAAGTATTTTTTTTCGGGGTTCTTCACCGCATCGGATATAACAGTATCCTGTATTAATACGCTTTTCCCGCATCCTGCAGGACCTGTAAGAAATTGTAGCATCCTTATACCCCCGATAAGCTTAATTATTGAGTAAATATACGCCGTGACGGCCGATTATATAGAGCATGTTGCCGTATCCCGTTACCTGGTTTGCATCTTCCGGAAGTGCAAGGGAATACTTTTGCTTTCCATCCTTGAAGCCGTATAATCTGTCTTCAACGGTCCATATTATTCCATCTTTATCTCTGTATGCGCCGTACTGACCTCTGTCCGCGACAACCGTTTCCGATACATAATTACCTTTACCGTCAACTGTCACTTCGATTACTCTTCTTCCCGCATCATCACATAAAAGTGCGGGCTCTCCGGGCCTGATCACATTAAGTAAAAGGCTTCTTCCAAGATCCACGGTCTTTTCTATAAGAGTTACGCCATCCGTTGCTTCATAGTATTCCGTAACAGGGCGCTCCATAACCTTATCAAACCATCCGCCGTAATCGAGTTCAGCAGGTCGCACGAACAGGGAATTTCCCGGTGCCGAAGTCTTTACGGGAAGCTCCTTAAAGGAATCGTAAGGTTTATTTACGTCCATGGTGTAAACCTTCTCACTTCTCTGATAGAACCAGGAAAAGAAGGGATGAAAGTTCTTTAAGTCATGCTCCTGGAACATGCTTCCGGGCTTCGTAACTCTGAGCGCGCTGTAATCAGCTGCCACAATAAGCTTTCCCGTTGTATCAAAAGCCAAAGCCGAAGGCACAAAGTGAATGCTCTGTACCGGAATAAGTGCCTGCTTTTCAAGATCATATTTAAATATGCTCTTAGAAAGCTTTTCGGCAAAATAGAGATTACCCTTCTTATCAACTGCGGGTCCCTGAATGAAATCGAAGCCGTCAAATAATTTGATAAGACCTCGCTTATCTAAATTGATCTCTTTCTTGATTCCCGAAACAGTGAGCCTTGCATAATCCGATGACTTGGCTGCAAAGCCTGAATTCACATCCTTAACCGTTACGGGGAATGTAAACTGCATCTGAGCTTTGTTATGCAGATTTATAAAGGTAATATCTTTTGAATCATAAAGCATTATGCCGTAATCAAAGTTCTTATCAACAGCCACCACTCTGAATAAATAGAAGGCTGCTATATAGATATTCTCGGAAGAAACTATTTCCATGGGAATACATGAAAGGCCTTCCGCCTTCTCTTCTTCTGTCTGAAGAGCATATATCTTTAAATTTTTAACATTAATTATCTTTATCTCATGGCGTACATGATGCTCGAGAGAAATCGCATACATGGTGCAGGGAGTATCTGTATTGGATACAAGAATGCCCGCTTCGGTATATGGGCTGCAGCTCCATACATCCTTAAAGGTACCTCCGCCGCCGTTTGTGATCCAAAGGCTTGAATACTGGAAATCCCAACGCTTATCCACATCGTAGTCCGCCGTTCTTCCGGGATTATATACCTTAAGATAGGGATTACTTCCGTCACGATACATATATCCGTGACCACCTAAGAGCTTAACATCATTAACATATGAATCAGCGGAAGCTGTCCATTTTAAGCCGACGGCCCTCGGATTCTTGCCCTTGGTATCTATACCGATACCATTGATAAGATTGCCGGCTCCCTTAGCTGATTCCACTACTGCCTTGGGAGAGCCGAAGCCTGCAAATCCGGGTTCGTCATCATCAATGACTATCTGAGTCGATATGGGATTTAAACCAATGAGCTTATTGCCGGGATTAAGCTTTATGGTATCTGTTACATGATAGATTCCCTGAGGGAAGAAGATAACATTTTCTTTTGCAAGTGCTTCTCTTATAGCCTCGGTATCATCGGTCACACCATCGCCGACGGCGCCGAAATCTTTTACATTGACCCATTCAGTCATGGAAGGCAGTGCCGGTATATCGGACTCAGGGATCAATTCGGAGATCTTGATATCACCTTTGTATGCATCCGTTGTGAGTTTTTGTATGAATTTAGGTTCCTTATCCGTATCGGAATATACATATCCCGCCACAAAATCACGTACAACATACTGGCGTTTCAGTATATTTACCCGTGTTTCCTTACCGTCATGATTTATTAATGTATGTACTTTATCACAGAAGATGTCCTTTAAATTGGTCTGCTGTAACACGTTATGCAATTTGAAATTAATTGCGGCTTCTGAGATATTAACAAATACACAGTCTTCAAGATAGAGTTTTTCCCATGCCTCAGCCCTGTAAAGGTCAAAGGCCTTCTTTGTATTCATGATGCGAAGCCTGAATCCCGTAAATCCCGTATAGGAAGTGAGGATCGCAGCTTCTCTCTGATTATTAAAGGTCGAATCAAGCAGTGCAAAGGGCCAGCCGGGGGAAGTCATGCGACAGATAAAGCCGTATTCTCCGCCTTCCACGGTGATATCTTCCATCTCATTGCCCACATCATACATCGCTGCAAGACCCGTTCCGAGATCAAAGTGACAGTGGCTTACAAAACCATGCTGGGCAAAATGTGCTCTCATTACTATAAGATTATCGTGAAGACCGTCAATCCTGAAATCTATATTGGAGACAGCGCTGTAAAAAGTACCTGCATTGGCATCACGCACATCTTCTTTTTCGGTATCCCTCTCTCCCACAAACCAAAACATGTATTTAGCTCCGGGATAGCCTTCAAAGAAGGTTTCCTGCATGTCTACCTTCTTTTCGGGTAAGGGCTCATCAAATTCTCCGCCGTCTTCCGGCACATAGAATAAAGGCCTTTTTTCGCCGTAACCGATCAAACGTACCGAAGGCGGTATCATTACCATGCTCTTTAATGGATACTCTCCCTCCGGAATAAATAAATTGCCATAGATCTGCTCACTTGTAAGCTTCTTAATGGCTTTTCTCAAAACAGGTCCCACATCTTCGCATGGGGAATCAAGCTCCGGGAAATTTTCTTTTGTAAAAAAAACACCCAGTTCATCTTTTACGGCTTCTTTGTATACCGATTCCTTACCAGTCCACATATATAACCCTCCACAGCAGATATTTTGGTAATAAATAAGCCCCATTTATGGTATGCCTTATGCTGCATATACATAAATTTTACCATAAAGTGAGGCTCAATCACATGACTATTATTGTATTTTACAGGAATAAAACCTGTTACTTTTTGGTTCCGAGGACATTGGGTTTTACTTCTTCATTACACCATTTACCTACGACCTCGGTAAGGCGTGTATTTTCTTTTGCAAAAGAAGTATTTACGCGACTCCATTCTTCCTTTATCTCATCGAATTCCTTCTTTTCGATATTTACGCCAAGGTCCATATCACTAGGATGATGGAAGAATCCCCAGTTTCCGTTTTTCGCCGTGGTCTTATATGTCCACACGGTCCAGTTGACACCTGCATTGGTAAGCAGGTCGAGTCCCGAATCCCAGGCATCGATGCTGTTAAAGTAGTTGAATTCGCCCATAAAGGAAGGCACATTGTAGTTGGCATAGTAAATACCTTCAAGCTTTGTGCGCATGCTCTTCCACTGGCCGTTTGCAAGATTATCATAGTCATCATAGAGATAGTTATGATACTCATACATCACGTTTTCCCATTCGTAATCATCGGGATTGGGAAGGTCGATGGCATCCCAGGTAGCTTCCATGATGATCACATGGTCGGGATCTTCTTTTCTTATTGTGTCATAGGCCTTATCGTAAATGCCCCATAATAATTCATGAAGCTCATTATCGGATAAGCCGTTGGGTCTGTTATATCTGTATGTGCAGAAGGGCTCGTTCATGAGGTCATAGCCTGCAACAATGGGATTACCCTTATAACGCTCTGCAATGACCTGCCACATCGCATAGAACTTTTCCTGATTGGCAGGCGCTTCATCTCCGAAAAAGAACTTGGATGCAGAAACCTTATCATCCTTACCGTCAAGGCCGGAGTGGTCGGATGCATTCTGAGAACCCTGAGCTCCGTGACAGTCTAAGATTACGTAAATTCCATGCTTACCGGCCATGGCGATCAATTTATCAAGTCTGTTAAATGCTGCCGCATAAGGATCTGCCGCCTTTTCATTGTAGCCGATGAAATTACCTTCCGTATCGGTTAAATCTCTGTAAAAGAAGGGAATACGCACAACATTGTCGCCCATCTCTTCAAGGAAGATAAAGTCTTCCTCAGTAATATAATTTTCCTGCCATACGTTAATTAATTCCTTCGCGCCTTCTTCTCCGAAACGTTCGGTAAGAACATTTATAATATCAGTCTGGTCAGATACATTCTTTGAAGTAAATGTGGGTGACATCCATAATTCCTGAATGAATAAGCCGCCGAAATTAACACCGCGCAAATTGACAATGTCGCCTTCTCCCGACTTGTTCCTTAAATCTCTTCCCGATGCCTTAAGAAAATCATCGGATGTTAATACGCTTTCAGCTAAAGTATCGATAGTTTCAGGCATTTCTACCTCCTTTTTACCACTGCAGCCCGCAAGAGTTGAAAGTGCAAGGGCAAGTGATAACGCTGTTACCGCAAATCTTCTAAATAAAACCATTTGTTACCTCCAAAAATCTAACGTACAATAGATTATATGCATAAAAACGTTTTTATGCATATGTCAATTTGCAAGAAAAAGAATCTCTATTTTCATCAAAACTATCCAAAATAGTTTATTATTCTTTAACTAATACCTGATATGATGTGCTTAGAAAGGTATGACCACTAGGCAAGACATCACGGAGGTATGACTATGAGTAAATTTTTGGTTGCGGGGATTACGCAGAAAGAAACTATCGTAAAAGTTAATCAGATACCTGTTCCATACAAGCCGGTAAGCGATACCACTCAGAGTATTCATTCAAGTATCGGCGGAGATGCATATAACGAAGCCATTGCTTTAAAATGGCTCGGTAATATGGTTGATTTCTTCACCATGATAGGAAAAGACGATGATATAAATATCATCAATCAGAACCAGAATGATATTAAGCTTTACACCGATTTCGTATTAAAGAAGCTGGATGCGACTCCCGCTGCCGTTATCTTCTATGACAGCACGAGAAAGCAGCAGCTTTTTGAAGACATTAAAAACCTGAGAGATACCTCCTATGACGTGAAGCTTTTTGAAAAACAGCTTCCCACGGCCGACATGGTGGTACTTGCAAATGCCAACTTCTGCAGGCCTTTGATGCAGCTTGCGCGGGAATGTAACAAGAAGGTGGCAGTCAATATCAGAAAGTTCTCCTATGAGACCGAAATCTATAATAAGTTCTTTTTGGAGAATGCAGACATTTTGTATCTAAGCGATGATGACGTTGATGAAGATCCTTACGACTTCACCAAGTACATCGTGGATAAATATGATCCGGAAGTTGTAATTCTGGGTCAGGGTGCCGACGGCCTTATCATATATTCAAGAAATATAGGTACCTATGTACACTACAAACCGGTTAAGACCAACGAGATAGTAAACACGGTTGGCGCAGGTAATGCCCTGTTCTCCTGTTTCTTACACTATTACAACAAAACCGGCGACTCAACTCTCGCAATTAAGAATGCCCTTCTTTTTGCATCCTACAAGATAGGATTCGTTGGAACCTCCAACGGATTCATGACGGAAGAACAAATCGAAACATGGCATGCACTTATTTGGAAGGATGAGAAGAAGCATCTTGATTCATGATCTGGCCCTTTGTGAAGGCGGTCAGTTTCACTGTAGCATTACAGTCGAAACAGGCCGCCTGTCATATTTTATGGACTTCTTTTTAAAAAGCAAGTAAAATACTAGGGGACCGATATACTAAAAATTCATCCCTTAGGAGAGCCCATGAAAGAAAAGCTATACACAATACCGTTAAACGATGCAGTCAATGCCAATGATGAATGTCCCTTCTGTTTTATAGAAAGAAATGTGGAGCAGGACTTATTGGACTTTGTGCTGGGTTCAGGTTCTTCATATATGGAATCCGATATCCGTGATCTGACGGACAAATACGGATTCTGCCGTGAACATATAAAGAAAATGTATGACTACGGCAATACTCTCGGAAATGCCTGGATACTTAAGACTCACTACAATAAGATCATTAAAGAGATGACGGACTGCTTCAATAAATACACTCCTGTGAAGGTTTCTTTAAAAGATAAGCTTTCAGGCGCCGACAATGTCACCAATTCCGTTTCCGAATGGATCCGCGCAAAGGACAGATCCTGTTACATCTGCGCGGAGTTTGACAAGATGTATGAAAGATATTTGGATACCTTCTTTTATCTATATAAAGAAGATAAAGCCTTCAAGGAAAAAATCCTTACGGGAAAGGGCTTCTGCCTTCACCACTTTGCCGACATATGTGAATACGGAGAGAAAAAGCTTTCCGAAAAGGAAAAGAAAGAGTTCTTCCCTTCTTTATTTGAAGTCATGAAAAAAAATATGGACCGTCTCTATGAAGATATTTCATGGCTCATTGAGAAATTCGATTATAAGAATAAAGATGCTGACTGGAAAAATTCAAGAGATGCCGTAGGCCGAGGCATGCAGAAGCTTCGCGGAAGCTATCTTGCCGATCCTCCCTACACTCAGAAGAAATGATATAAAAAGAAAGCCCGAAGTAAACCTTCGGGCTATAATTATCCATGATCTTCTATTTAAGAGCCTTATCCACTGTATTAATGAATTTGATATTTTCTTTATATAACATCTCGGCATTGAAAGAACCGTCCATAAGCATATTCTTCATGGTTCCCACAAGAGTGAACTCAAGCATCTTAAATAACCTGTCGGAATTGGCCTTTGAATATATATAGGTCATATCCGCTCTTGCAAAGATGGTTCCGATGGTATCTTCAAAGGATCTGCGGCTCGCTTCAATGGAAAGAACCGCCTCGGCGATATCTTCCGTTTTGCATCGCTCTAAGAATAAGCACATATAGGGATAGCTCTTCATAACCTGCATCTTGGCAGCTTCAACCTGACGCAGTATCTCTACATATGAAGTTTCACCGGGATCGATGGCTGTGGAAAGTTCCAGGGAATAATATCTGACACTGAAGTCATAAAGAAAAGAATATGCTCCAAGCTTGCTTTCAAAATAATGAAAAAGAAGGCCCTTACTGATATGAGCTTCCTTTACGATATCATCGGTACTTGCATGAAGGTATCCGTTTAGAGCAAATAATTTAAGACATGCATTGATGATTCTGTCCTGTTTTTCCTGTTTAAGATCAAAGAATTTTGCGTTCATGCTCCCACCCCAAATGTCTGTTAGTTGACTAGTGAAGTCGAATTTTATGGTATCACATATTTTCTGCCTATTCAATCGATTTTTAGATAATTTTTATGAAAAGTCCCTTTAAAAAAAAAATATGTTTGATATAATTAAAAAGAACCTATAACAAAAGGGTACTTACTTTAAGAGAGGTATACATATGGCAAAAAAAGGCGGTAAGTTATTAGCTGTCGCTGCTATCGCTGCAGCAGCTGCTACATATTACTATATGAAAAAGAAGGACGAAACCATTCCCGTAGACATGGAGGATGATGATTTCGATAACTTCAATGATGATTTCGATGAAGATGTTGATAGAACAAGAAGAAACTACGTGAACCTTGATTTTGACAAAGTCGAAAAGACTGTCAAGGATGCAGCCACTGTTATTTCCAATGTTGCCAATAAGGCAGCAAGCCAGGTAGGAAACATTCTCTCCCAGGCTGAAGGAAAGGTTGAAGAATTCTTCGATGACAGAAAAGCTCAGGCCAATATGCAGGAAAGCGGCGTGTCCGGTGATGAACTGGATGAAGCTGAAGTTAAGGAAGAATTTCACGAAGATTCCGATTTATAAACCCGGTATAAGTCGCTTAGCGATTTATATATGTACCACCCCCCAAATCGGTACAGCCTCATATATTCAGAAGAACTCGGCACCCCCTGCCGAGTTTTTTTCTTTTTAGAACCCCGTATTTTCGGGGTTTTTTCGTTGTTAACGAATAATTATCCCAAAAAACTCTAAGGCTTCGACATCCTCCGCCGATATAGATATTGCGCGTGAGAAAGAAATGGATTTCAGGAATAGAGTTCAAGGAGAAAAAAATGAGAAAGAATAATTCAGTTAAAATCGGAACAAAGTTAATCGCAACAGTATTAAGCCTTACATTAATGGCAGGAACAACAATCAATACTTATGCAGAAGAAATAAATACAGCAACAGCACTTTATGAAGAAGGACTTGCAGCTGTTAATGAAACAGAAGAAGCAGTTGCAAATGCAGAAGAAAAAATGAATGAGACCATCGAAGCTTTAGAAATGGTTCATGAATCATATGAAGACATCGAAGCAGTTGAAATGGCTCAGGCAGAAGCAGAAGCTTCCATCGAAGAAGTTGAAGCAGAAGTAAATGCTACCGTAGCTAATGCTGATGAAGCAAAGGCTGCATTGGAAGCAGCAAAGACTCAGCTTTCCGTACAGGAAGAAAAGAAAAACGCTCTTGAAGAGATCAAGGATCAGTACTACGGACAGTTAGTTTACCTCTACGCTACAATCGATGGCGGCAAAAAGACCGTTTACAACGAAGACGGAACACTTAATGTAGAAGCAAGCGCAGCAAACTTAACAGTTGCTGATATTGATAAAGTAGCAAACAAGAACGACGAATACTTATTCAGATTCGGCAGATACTTAACAAAAGAACTTGTTGAATACATGATCTTAAGCAGAGAAAATGTAGATGCCGAAACTGCTGAATTCACTTTCGGAACAACCGGTAACGGTACCGTTAAGAAGGGTCAGGAAACAGTAGTATTCACAAATGCAAAGGGCAACGACCAGGTTGCTTACAATACAGTTAAGCATGATATCGAAGGTAATGACGTAAAGCCCGGCGAAACAGAGGACTATATCTGGACAGGCATCTCCAAGGATGCAGGAAGAGCAAGCCACACAGAAGTTACCTACAAGGATAAGGATGGCGTTCTTCACACAGAATATTACAACTACGTAAGAAAGAATTCTCTTTACGACGAAACAGATTATGAAACAGGAAACATCTTCCTTGCAATCGTTAAGCAGAACGAATCCGGTGAATGGGAAGCTGTAAGAGTTGAAGACGAAAACAACTACGACGACTATCAGAAGCTTACAAACGCACTTATGGTTCTTAATCAGGTTGAAGATTACAACAAGGCAAAGGCAGATGTAGATGCAGCTCTTGCAAAGGTTTCCGCACTTGAAGAAAGAATCGCAACACTCTCCGCTACAGTAAATGCAGGAAAGGCTCAGATCGAAGCTTTAAGAGCATCTCTTGAAGAAGCAAAGGCAGAACTTGCAAATGCGGCAGAAGCTAAGAAAGAATTAGAAAACACTATTAACGAAGCTGTTAATGTAATCGAAGCAGCTAACGAAGAAGGATATGAAGTAGTAGCAGTACCCGCAGAAGAAGTTGTATCTCCTGCAGTTATCGAAGAAGCAGCTTTATATGAAGAAGCTCATGTGATCAAAAAGATCCGTACACTTGCTCCCATCGTTTCCGTAGCACTTACAGAAGCAACAGGAGAAGGAACAGCAGCAGTTAATGAAGCAGTTAACACCCCCGCAGCAGTTTCTAAAGAAGAGATCGAAGCAGAACTTGCAGATGTTGAAGAAAAGATTGATGTAGCTTACGATATGGAAGTTATCGAAGAAGAAATCTTATCCGACAGAACTCCCCTTGCTGACATCCCTTCACTTCTTGAAACAATGCAGAGCGGCTGGTGGAACTGGGTAATCCTCGCAGTAGCACTTGCTATTACATCCATTAGATATAACAGAGCTTAAATAATCCCAAGAGGATTATTTATGCGACCGATAATAAAACGCGACAGCGGTTTATTATAGAGCAAAGCGACCGATAATAAATCGCGAAGCAATTTATTATAATCCACGACAGTAAACTTTTTTCATAATAACCCTCCCCATACTTTTTCCCATTAAAAAACAGCGGTCAAAAAACCGCTGTTTTTTATGCATATAGGATTATAATCAATCGCAGTGCGATTGATTATCGGTCGCACGAATAATCCCGCCGGGATTATTCATGCTTAGTGATGGAACAATCTGATTCCGGTGAATGCCATTACCATATCGTACTTATCGCAGCACTCGATAACCGCATCATCTCTTACTGAACCGCCGGGCTCGGCAATATATTTAACACCGCTCTTATATGCTCTCTCGATGTTATCGGAGAAGGGGAAGAATGCGTCGGAACCGATGGTAACATCAGTATTCTTCTTAAGCCATTCCTTCTTTTCCTCTCTTGTGAAGACTTCGGGTTTAGTCTTAAATAACTTCTGCCATGTACCTTCTTTTAATACATCTTCGTATTCATCACCGATGTAAACATCAATGGTATTATCTCTGTCGGCACGTCCAAGGCCATCTGCAAAAGGAAGATTCATAACCTTGGGGCACTGACGTAAGAACCAGTTATCAGCCTTCTGGCCTGCAAGACGTGTACAATGAATTCTTGACTGCTGTCCTGCGCCGATACCGATGGCCTGGCCGCCCTTTACGTAACATACGGAATTGGACTGTGTATATTTAAGAGTGATCATTGCGATCTTCATATCGATAAGTGCTTCCTTGGGAAGGTTCTTATTCTTGGTCACGATATTGGAGAAAAGATCCTCGTCAATGTTAAGTTCGTTTCTTCCCTGTTCGAAGCATACGCCGTAAACGGTCTTTCTTTCGATCTCGGCAGGCTTATAATCCTTATCGATCTTAATCACGTTGTAGTTACCATTCTTTTTCTGCTTAAGGATTTCCAAAGCTTCGTCAGTAAATCCGGGAGCGATTACACCGTCGGATACTTCTCTCTTAATAAGCTTTGCAGTGCAGGCATCACATTCATCGGAAAGTGCGATAAAGTCGCCAAAAGAAGACATTCTGTCCGCGCCTCTTGCTCTTGCATAAGCGCTGGCAAGGGGTGTTAATTCGCCAAGGTCATCAACCCAGTAGATCTTTGCAAGGGTCTCATCCAAAGGCAGGCCGACTGCCGCACCTGCAGGTGATACATGCTTAAAAGAAGTAGCTGCGGGAAGGCCTGTAGCTTCTTTTAACTCCTTTACAAGCTGCCAGCCGTTAAAGGCATCCAGGAAGTTGATATAACCGGGGCGACCGTTTAATACTGTAACGGGAAGCTCTGTTCCGTCTTCCATAAAGATCCTTGAAGGCTTCTGATTGGGATTACATCCGTATTTTAACTGAATTTCGCTCATAACTGCTTGTCTCCTCTATACTATTTAACGTTCTTATTTACGATTCTTGTTTCTGTCTTGCCGGTCTCAAGCTCAACGGTTCTTACGAATAAAGAAACCTTGTTTTCTTCATTTAAGCTGTTCCATACAAGATCCGTGAATTCATCGATATTACCGGAAACTGTTACAACTTCGGGCTCTCCTTCAAAGCTGGGAAGGGGATTTTCATCATGCATATAGGTATGGATAAATCTTCCTTCGCCTGCCTTGGGCTTTTCGTAAAAGAAATTGTAACGGTTGCAGGAAGAACCATCTCCGTTGTTGCTCTTTAATATATTCATTTCATATGAGAAATCCTTGTTTTCAAAGTGAAGGATTCCGGAAATTCTGGGTGTGAAGTTGGGGCCATCGGGCTCGAATTCTCTCTGTCTTAAAGCCACATCAAAGCTTAAGCCCTTCTTTAAACCGTCATATACAGTATCAGTCTGATCGCCGTTGGTTACGATGGTCTTACTACCGAGAACACGTACCGGGGAATAGATAATAAGGCTCGGATCTGACATCTTGGAAGGATCGAAAGCTTCTGTACGGATACCTTCTCCTTCTTCCACAAATACTCTGTTACGTGAATTTACAGAGCGACCCATGATGAAATAAGCGATAACTGCTTTCTTTCCGTCTTCGCTTCTGCCGATAACGATTCCACGTCCGGGATAGGCGTTTTCACTTAAAAGTTTGGATAATTCAAATGTTTTCATGCGTTTTCCTTTCTTTTTAAAGAAGAATAAAGCTCGTCACATCTGTACTGTAAAGCAAGAAACAAAAAAACCGACGGTCTGAGCTTTATCGCCCAGACGGTCGGCATTAATTCATCTATACTCCCTGTGGTCAATTCCACTTCCGTCAGTCATATAGACCTTATACTGTAACTTTAAATCAGTTTTTCAAAAAAAACAATGGCTTAATCGATAAAAAATCAACCCTTGGCTTTTAATTTATTAAGCACTTCTTCCTTAAGGTCACGAGCCTTATCCTTTAAACGGGGATTTGCTGAGTTGGCCTGTAAGATGGTTGCGATCATCTTGGATGCCACATCGAAGTGGTCAGTCTTAAAGGCGAGGACGCCGATAAGAAGGTTTACGGTCATTTCGTCCATTCCGCACATAGGGAAGTTTTCTTTTGAAACAGCCGTCACAAATCCTTCATAGGCATTCTTGGTATACTCTGCTTCCATAGCCTTGGTCTTTGCATAATCTGCATGGCCTTCTCCAAGTTCTTCAGCCTTGGAGCGAAGCAGCCATGAAGACTTTAAGCAGATATAAGCCTTCTCACTGGGCTTTGCTTCTTTTACGATGGCATTTACAAGAGCCATCTTGTATCTGTCTATAGCTTCGTCATAGTTATATTTTTCAGGAAGCTTTGCCTGTCCCTTAAAAGTGGGACTGATCTTCTCTCTAATCTTCTTTCCCTGGCTCTGAAGGAGATGAGGGAAATAACGTGAAAGAGCAGTATATCCACAAACGGGGCACATGATAACGTCATATTTTACAACATCAACACCTTCATACTTGGGTCTGAAATCCATGTCGGTACCAAGAAGCTTGGCCTTGCCGCCCTTAACTGCGAGAGTTTTGAATGCAGCATCACATAAAGGACATTTCTCTGACTTTTCCAGAAGAAAATCCATTTCGGTCACTACATGAGCTTCCTTCTTTTCTTCAGCTTTCTTTTCTTCTTCAAAGAGGCTCATTCCTTCCAAACCGCCAAGTCCAAAGGATTCAAGACCTGATAATAATCCTTCTCCCATTTTATCCTCCTATTTATTATGCCTTGGGCAATACAAAAGAACTCTTAAGTGAGACAATCCTGTTAAATACGGGAGCGCCTTCTTTGGAATCTTTGCAATCAACACAGAAGAAACCGCTTCTTACAAACTGGAATCTGTCAAAGGGCTTTGCATCCTTTAATGCAGGTTCAACAAAGGCCTGACACTTAATAAGTGAATTTTCGTTTAAATATAAATCTCCGTTTTCATCATAGGTGGAGCCTGCCGCATCGGCCTTTTCTTCATCGATGATGTTTTCGTAGAGTCTTACTTCCACGGGAACTGCTGTGGATGCGTTAACCCAGTGGATTGTACCCTTTACTTTTCTTCCGTCGGGGCTGTCTCCGCCACGGGTTTCGGGATCATAAGTACAGTGTACCACAGTAATGTTACCATTTTCATCTTTTTCAAAGCTTGTGGCAGTTACGAAATATGCATACATAAGACGCACTTCGTTGCCGGGGAACAGTCTGAAATATTTCTTTACAGGCTCTTCCATAAAGTCTTCGCGCTCGATGTAAAGTTCACGACCGAAGGGGATCTCTCTCTCTCCAAGTTCGGGATTTTCAAGGTTGTTGGCTGCTTTAAGCATTTCAACCTGTCCTTCGGGATAGTTATCGATAACAAGCTTAATAGGATCCAATATTGCCATCATACGTGAAACGGAAGGCTTTAAGTCTTCTCTTATGCAATATTCAAGGGCTGCATAATCCGCAATGGAATTAGCCTTTGATACACCGCTCATTTCCACGAATTTTCTGATGGATTCGGGTGTGAATCCTCTTCTTCTTAAAGCTGCTATGGAAACAAGTCTGGGGTCGTCCCAGCCGTCCACAACGCCTGTTTCTACAAGTTTCTTAATGTATCTCTTACCTGTTACCACATTCTTAAGATACATCTTGGCAAATTCGATCTGACGGGGAGGCATTTTGTATTCAAGTTCTTTTACCACCCAGTCATATAAGGGTCTGTGATCCTCAAATTCAAGGGTACAGATCGAATGGGTAATACCTTCGATGGCATCCTCGATGGGATGTGCAAAGTCGTACATGGGATAGATGCACCACTTGTCGCCGGTATTGTGATGAGTCATGTGGGCAACTCTGTAAATAACGGGATCTCTCATGTTCATGTTGGGAGATGCCATATCGATACGAGCTCTTAATACCTTGCTTCCGTCGGGATATTTACCTGCCTTCATTTCTTCAAAAAGCTGAAGGTTTTCTTCTATTGTTCTGTCGGAACCGGGATCCTTTTTACCGGGCTCTGTAAGGGTTCCTCTGTATTCTCTGATCTCATCGGCTGTAAGGTCCGATACATAGGCCTTACCCTTTTTGATTAATTTAACTGCGCCTTCATACATTGCATCAAAATAATCCGATGCAAAGAAAAGTCTGTCTTCCCAATCTGCTCCGAGCCATGCGATATCCTTCTTGATGGCTTCCACAAATTCAGTTTTTTCTTTTGTGGGATTTGTATCATCAAAACGCATGTTGAACTTTCCGCCGTATTTCTTGGCAAGTCCGTAATTTAAGATAATACTCTTTGCATGTCCGATATGAAGATATCCGTTGGGTTCGGGGGGAAATCTTGTGTGAACGGTGTCATAAACACCTTCGCTTAAATCCTTATCTATTTCTGCTTCGATAAAATTTTTCGATACTCTTTCTTCGTCACTCATGATAAATATTCCTTTTTAAAAAATCTTGCGGCTTATTATAGCATAGAATCGTCACAGTTTCAAAAAATCATTGATTTTTTCACTAAAATAAGCTTCCGAATTCATGGTTCCGTAATTTGCTTCATAGAGCTTCTTTGATATAAAACCACCTGCTTTATCCCGTCTGCCGCCGCCTGTGCCTATTTCCTTGGTCAAAAACTCGCAAAGAGCGTCGGCGCGTACCTCTTTCACCGAAGATCTCACCGAGAATTTAAAGCCATCCTCCAGTGTGTTATAGCACACGCAGAAGTCCACCACATCCACCTGCAAAAGAAAATCCGCAAGAAGCCCCAGAAGATTAGGGTCGCAGGGATTTGCCTGCATTACGGAATATCTTCCGCTTTCATTATAGATGTTTCGAAGAAGCGCGATACCCGCAGTTTCAAGATCCGTAAGGGAAATATTGGCATGCTTCAGGCGATTGAATAAAGTACGGTTAATTTTAGCCTCATCACGCAGGATCTTATCTCTGTCACTGTAGGATTCACTGAACTGGTAGGTATCTGAATAAAGTCCGTAATATAAAGCGGTCTGAAGATCTCTGTCTCCTTCAATATCATAGCCCGCTTCTTTTAACATAAAATAAATAAGAGTGCCTGCACTGCCGCAGTTTTCTTCCACTCTGCTTAGCTTCGGGAGGGAAACTTCCGGAACATGATGATCGATCACGGCATAATCATCCGCAAACATGGTGGTCACGTTGCCGGCTCCGTGCTGACAATCCACCGTAAGAAGCAATCCTTCAAAATGCCTGCTCTCAACTCCCACATATTCTATCGGGATCTGAAGCTCATCGATCAGCATTCGCAGACTCACTTTGGTGATCTCAAATCGTCCGCCGTATATGAGATCCGCGGTAATGCCCTTTGATTCAAAGAATTTGAGCAAAGCAAACCCGGATCCGATAGAATCCGCATCCGGGTTGTCATGACATTGTATTGTAATTTTCCTGTATTTAAGCAAATCCTGAAGCTTCATGCCGGTTCACTCATCCTTTGGCTTCTATATACTTCTGTTCGAAACTGTCCTTGGTCATGGGTCTGTCAAAGAAGAAGCCCTGAACCATCTTAACCTTCATGTTGTCTAAAGCCTTGAACTGACGCTCTGTCTCGATACCTTCAACACAGACATTAACTCCGAGAGTCTCCGCAAGTTCAGCCACCATCTTGATAAAGGACTGTGAATAAGCATCCTCTGCCAGGTCACGTACGAAACTCTGGTCCACTTTTATGACGTCAAAAGGAATCTCACGTATATGATTAAGCGAAGAATATCCTGTTCCGAAATCATCAAGAGCCAGTTTACATCCCAGTTCTTTTAAGGCGCCGAGGATCTTCTTCATACGCTCCATGTCGTTGATGGCAAGACTTTCCGTAACCTCAAGTGTAAGGTTTCTGGGATTTATGCCGGTTTCTTCAATGGTTCTTTTTACAATATCTATAATATCGGTCTGTAATAACTGCACAACCGAAAGGTTTACATTTACTTTGTAATCGGGATGTCCCGATTCGTTCCAGTGACGGCAGGTGGTACATGCTTCTTTTAACACATAGTTACCGATGGGATTGATAAGTCCAAGGTATTCTGCCAGGGGAATAAAGTCACTGGGTGCAATAAAGCCAAGCTCCACGGAATTCCATCTTATGAGAGCTTCAGCGCCGATACATTTGTCGCCGTTCATGATATCAACAATGGGCTGGTAGTAAACTTCGAATTCCTTATAATCCTCAGCCATGGCGTCACGCATGTTCTTTTCCATATCAAGACGTTCCGTGGAAGAAGAAACTATATTCTCGGAGTATTCCGCCATACGGTTTTTACCGCTCTTCTTGGCTTCATACATGGCAATATCGGCCTTTTTGATAAGATCCTGAACACTGTCACCGGATTCAGGGAATTCAACGATACCCATACTGGTGGTACAGTAATAGTCCGCATCCTTAAGGTACCAGGGCTTGGCAAAAATATCTCTTATCTCCTGAATGATTTCGCGGAATCTGCCATAGGATTCCGGAGGAATGATGATGATAAATTCGTCACCGCCGATTCGGTAACAGGAATTCTCTATGCCTTCCACTCTCTGAAGAGAATGGGAAATAGCTTTAAGAAGCACATCGCCATACTGATGACCCAGACCATCGTTAATATGTTTAAAGTCATCAAGGTCAAGGTAAAGGATGGCACCGCGCATATTGTTATGCGTAGCGGAGTCGATATGCATTGCAAGATCTCGTTCACAGCACATTCTGTTATAAAGTCCCGTTAAGAAATCTGTATAAGCCTGCTGCTCGATCCTGCGCTGATAATTCTTTTTATCCGTAACATCATAAGCTGCGCAAAGCGATACCTTACGTCCGTCCACCCAGTTAATGTAAGTATAGTGAAGGTCGTACCACTTATTCTTTTCAAGATGATGCACTTCATAGATACCGCTTTCCTCATTGATTGGAATGGCATTGTCAAAAAGTGTATCGAGGCTTCCGTTCTGAAGCTCTGCAGCAAAGGTGTTCTTTAATACACGGTTTGAGAATAGGGGTGAACCTGTTTCTATATCACGGACATAGATAGCGGAGCCTACATTATCAAGTATTGCTTCCAGTGATGCATAGGAGCTTGCCAGGGAATTCTTCTGAATTCTCTTTGTAAGAATACTCTGAAGCACCCTCATGGCATCATATAAGAATTTAATGTCTTCCGTTTTCCATTTCTTTTCGGGAGCGGAATCCATGAAACATGCGTACATAGCCACGCCGTTACCGATCTGAATGGGAAGAACGCAAAGAGCCGTAATGCCCATCTTATCCATGAGCTCACGGTCCGCTGTCTCTATTTCCGAGTCAAAGGAAAGTACCAGGGGTTTTTCCGTGTACATGAAGTGAGGTCTCTGCTGACCCACGGTCTTATCAAAGAAAGGAACCACGCCCTGATTTATCCAGGAGGCGGCTATATCCATTAAATCCGAGCCACGCTTAACACGGCAGATCATCGCACAGGAAATATCGAGATAGGTTCCGATATGCTTTACGATATCGTTCATTACCATCTCGATTGCTTCACTGCTGTCAAGGAGCTGTACGATTGAAGAAATGGCTTCCACGCGCTTTAAATAATTCCTTGTTTCAGCTTCTTCATTTTTGCTTCTTCTGCTTTCTGCCTGAGCTGTGGCAAGTGAAAACTTAGATGAAAGAATCAAATGAGACATGTCACGGGCTACGTCCACTGCATCCAAAAATTCCTTGTAGGATATGGTCTTTTCGAATTCAACAGGAACTACCGCTCCGGGCATGCTGATATATTCTTCGTCGGTCAATACACCGAAGATGATCCATGTGATGATGGGGGTTTTATTGATATGTTCAGAAACGGCAGCGACCTTAATATTGGGCACCCTTGTATCTTCGACTGCCTGCACTTCAAGGTCATTGTCAGTAACCCTGTGGAATATGGCATCTAACTGTTCCTCTCCCACAAGTTCCTTGAGTCGTCTGTTATCTTTGTCATCGCCTGTCATTTCGCCTCTTGAATCCAAGCCGTATGCGTAAATACCCACTACCTCGCAAAAGCGAAACGCCATTCTTTCCACGATGACACGATCAAGCATAACGCTGTTCCCGTACAGGGAACTGTCAGTAATATTATGCAGATTCTCCACAAAATATCTCCCTATAACAAAATAGTAAGTCAAGCCATCCCCAAAGCCTAAACTCCTTATTATATTAACATAGCACGAGCAATGTTTCAATTAAATTTGTTTACATAAATCAGATTGCCCAAAGGTACCAAGTGCATAAATATGCGGAAATTCCGAGTTGAGTGCTCTACACAACAAACTCCCCCGGTTTCCCGAGGGAGTCATGATTAATTCTCTGTAGAATAGTTAGGTGCTTCTTTTGTGATATGAATATCGTGAGGATGTGATTCCTTAAGAGCTGCAGCGGAAATCTTAATAAATTTACCGTTCTGCTTTAACTCTTCGATGGTTCTGCATCCGCAGTAGCCCATACCGGAACGTAAGCCGCCCATTAACTGGAAGATTGTGTCTTCTACGCTGCCTTTGTAAGCAACACGTCCTTCAACGCCTTCAGGTACAAGTTTCTTTGCATCCTGCTGGAAATATCTGTCCTTGGAACCGTTTTCCATGGCAGCGATGGAACCCATACCACGATATACCTTGTATTTACGACCCTGGAATAATTCGAAGTCGCCGGGAGCTTCGTCACAGCCTGCAAACATGGAACCAAGCATACATACGTTACCGCCTGCGGCAATTGCTTTGGTAACTTCACCGGAGTACTTGATACCGCCGTCTGCGATAATGGGCACACCGTATTCTTTTGCAACCTTATAACAGTTCATGATAGCGGTGATCTGAGGAACGCCGATACCTGCAACAACTCTTGTGGTACAGATGGAACCGGGTCCGATACCTACCTTAACCGCATCGGCTCCTGCTTCGATAAGAGCCTTTGTAGCTTCGCCGGTAGCAACATTACCTGCAATAACCTGCAAATCGGGATATGCTTCTTTTACCATCTTTACGCATTTAATAACATTGGCTGAATGTCCGTGAGCGGAGTCAAGAACGATAACGTCAACCTTTGCATCAACAAGTGCTTTAACTCTGTCAAGGCAGTTAGCGGTAATTCCCACTGCCGCGCCACAGAGAAGACGTCCCTGGGCATCCTTCGCAGCAAGAGGATATTTAATGGTCTTTTCAATATCTTTGATCGTAATGAGACCCTTTAAGTTAAAGTCCTTATCAACGATGGGAAGTTTTTCTTTTCTTGCCTTTGCAAGGATGTTCTTTGCTTCTTCAAGAGTGATGCCTTCCTGAGCGGTGATAAGATTTTCACTGGTCATGGACTCTCTTATTTTCTTTGTGAAATCAGTCTCGAATTTTAAGTCACGATTTGTAATGATACCTACAAGCTTCTTGCCTTCGGTGATGGGTACGCCGGAAATCTTGAACTTAGCCATTAAATCTTCGGCATCCTGAAGAGTGTTATCGGGAGATAAAGAAAAAGGATCGGTTATAACACCGTTTTCTGAACGCTTTACTTTGTCAACTTCCTCCGCCTGAGCTTCGATAGACATATTCTTGTGGATGATACCGATACCACCCTGTCTTGCCATTGCAATTGCCATCTGATACTCGGTTACTGTATCCATTCCTGCACTCATAACGGGAATGTTAAGTTTAATCTTCTTGGTAAGATAGGTTGAAAGCTCCACCTGATTGGGAATAACCTCCGAATACGCGGGCTCCAAAAGAACGTCATCAAACGTAATACCTTCGCCAATAATCTGACTCATAAACGATCCTCCATAAATATACTGAAAATTAAAATTTAACTGATATTATCAAACTTGAACCGCTATGTCAATCCAAAAATGTCTTTCTGGGAGCAACATTTTTAATTAATTTCATCATTTCTTCATTGGGCTCAAAAACAATCTTCTGATTGTTCTCATAGTAGAATACAAATTTCTTTGCATGCTCTTCACCTGAAGAATAATCAACAGTCTTTACCTCACGGCGTCTGTAATCATCAAGATGGTATGAGCTTTCCGGAGCGATGATTTCCATCTTATCTACCTGAAAAGAAGTAACATGCTTTCTTTTCTCTTTATTATAGATTCTGTCTATGCTGATCTCCTTATCGATATAAAGATATTCGTACTCGATATTAACGCGCTGAGAAGCCATATAACCGAGAACTCCTGCGAGAACCGCTACGATTAATGCAGCCCAGTTAAAAGAAACAAAATAGATAAGGCCTGCAACCACGCAGACAACGTATGCTGCGATTTTTCCTGCCTGCATTGCCTTAGAGGGCTTTCTAGCCACAAGCTGTTCGATGTATGATTCACTCATTTTAAATCTCCAATCTATAGTATGTATTTATTATCTTTATAATTTAAACCCGAATCATCGAGGATACCACAAGAAGCTTTTCCCTGTCGGATTTCTTACTTATGATAGCAGAGTTTTAGCGTGAATAAAACAATTTTACATTTTTTTAGAAAATATTTAGATATGATAAGTTCACATTTTGCATATTTAGGCTATAATAGTTTCTGTTATTTAAAGGAGACAAGCTATGCCCGTAATCGACGATATCAGAGAAACTCAGGAAAGTATTAAATCAAAGGGTTTCAAATACCAGTTTAAATACTATGTTCACTACTATAAATGGCACGTAATAATAGGAATTATCCTTGTTGCATTCACATTCTCTCTTATTAAGTCCATTGTGACCAAGAAAGATGTTGCCTTTGAAGCGATTTTCGTAAACTCTCATCAGGCTCCGGAAGTTACAGCGTTTGCCGAGATGATAAATGTTGATCTTACCAAGTTTGCAGTAATATTCGATACCACCTACGATATTCATCCTGCGGAAGAATATGCGGACCAGTTATCCTTTGTAAATTCTCAGAAGCTGCTTGCCAACTTATCCATCGGTGAGATCGATGCGATCGTAAGCGACAAGTCCACTGCCGAATATTTAAAGAATCAACAGTTCTATGAAAATCTCGAGACCATATTCGGTACGGATTTTGTAAAGTCCATGAATAATGAAGGTAAGATCCTTTATTTAAGCTATGAAGACGGTGAGACCGGCGAAGTATTCCCGCCCTTCCCCGCAGGTATCGATATAAGTGATTCAGAGCTTATCAAGAATAATACTGATTATGACGGAAGCGAACCCGTATATCTGACATTTGTATTGGGACGTGAGAACCCTGAATATTTAAAAGCATTTTATGAATATATAAAATAATTCCCCAATTTGAATTCAGCCGACCTGTTAAAATACAGGATAATGTTTAAAAGAAAAAACAAACTTAAAAATCCCAAGAGGCATATAAAAGCCTGTTGGGATTTTTATTATCAATATATTGTCTTATCAATAAGATGCGCGCCGGTTTATATGAGTTTACGGATTTCATCGGCACCGTAATAATAGTGCTTTCCGCAGAACTGGCAGTTCACTTCGATTTCTTTGCCTTCGTCGGCCATTTCTTTTAACTCTTTCTTATCAAGAGAAGCAAGGCCTCTTAAGAAACGCTCCTTGGAACAGTTACAGTAAAACTCTGCAGGAGTCTTATCCTGAATCTCCATATCAAGGTCTTGTAATATAAGCTCAAGAATGCTTTCAGGTGTATGACCTTCTTCAAAAAGAGAGGTTACCGACTTAATATTCTTTAAATTCTCTTCAAGCTTATCTATGATCTCATCTTCCGCAAAAGGCATTAACTGCACTATAAAGCCGCCTGCATGCTTTACGGTATTGTCCTTGTTCATAAGAACACCCAAGCCTACTGTGGATGGTACCTGCTCGCTTACGGCAAAATAATAGGTCAGATCATCTCCGATTTCAGAAGTCTGTAAATCTATGGTTCCTACATAGGGATCCTTAAGGCCCATATCTTTAATTACAGTTAAAACACCGGGTCCCACAGCTCCGCCCACATCAAGCTTACCAAGGGCATTGGGAGGAAGCATTACATCGGGAACAAGCACATATCCCTTTACTCTTCCCTTTGAATCCGCCGTAACGGTAAGCCCTCTCGCGGGACCCGCGGATTTGATCTGAAGAGTAAGCAGATCTTCTTCACCCTTCTGCATAATACCCATCATGGCGCCACCTGTAAGAAGTCTTCCAAGGGCCGCTGTCATAATGGGGCTTGTGTTGTGGCTCTTTCTTGCCACCTCACATAAATCTGTTGTCACTGCTGCAAAAGCACGAATCTTGGTGCCTGCTGCCGTGGCTCTCACTATATAATCACTCATTTTCCCTGCTCCATGCATATTACCACTATCCGCTCCGTATCCTTACATACTTTCTTTTTAGAGTAATCATCGAAAGCATCTAAGAATATAAGGCCGGATCTCTCTATGAGATCCTTTATTTCATCAAGGTCATAGCCTCTTTGAATGTGGGTTTCGTCAAATCTTTTATAGAGTCCTTCTTTGTCTTCTTTAAAGAAGGTAATGTCATACTCATTAATGCATTCTTCTTCGTCATAATAATTATCCCATATAAAGGCTGCATCCTCCTTTACATCGGAAATGGTGGCATCCCCGATGGACTCATATTTTCTTTTGGTATTAAAATCAAAGATAAATATACCCTTGGGGTCGAGATAATTATTGCAAAGCTTAAAAACTGAAAGAAGCTCTTCCGGATCCGTAATATAATTTACGCAGTCACAGACACTCATGATGCCCATCACCGTTCCGTAAAGCTCAAATTCACGCATATCCTGATTAAGATAAAGTATCTCCTCGGGATTTTCTTCTTTATTTCTTGCTATATTTAGCATTTCCGTAGAGTTATCCACTCCGATCATATCAAACCCGCGGTCTCTCATACGTCTCGTCATTTCTCCGGTTCCCGCGCCAAGATCCAATAGGAGTCCATCGGAAATGCCATGTTCTTTTAGCTTTTCATGAATGAAAGACGCCCACTGATCATAGGGGGTGTCTTCCATAAATTCATCATATATACCGGCAAAATCAGTATAACTTTCCATTTGTTCACCTGTCTATATTAATAGAAGCCCTTCGCAAATTCACTAAACGAAAAGGGATGATAACGCTCCGAAGGCACCTAAGCTTGCAACAGTCATGATAACGCCTGCAAGTAATACGCCTAAGATTACGGAAAGAATGGTACTCTTAAAATCCATATCCAAAATGGATGCTGCAAGTGTTCCTGTCCATGCACCTGTGCCGGGTAAGGGAATACCTACAAAAAGAAGGAGGGCAACAAAAAGACCTCTTCCCGCCTTTGCTTGAAGCTTCTCCCCACCCTTATGTCCCTTTTCAAGACAGAAGGTACAGAACTTACCGATAAGCTTTTTGTCCTTGCCCCATTCCAGCACTTTTCTTGCAAAAAGATAGATAAAAGGAACGGGAAGCATATTTCCGATTATGATCACGATACTGCTCTGAATCAGAGGAAGTCCGAAGCCTGTAGCAATGGGCACTGCACCTCTTAATTCCACCAGTGGAAGCATGGATACCAGAAACACGATCACATATTTAGTAAAAACACTCATTAATCACACAATCTCCTATACTATTTTATCAAGCACTTCCATTACACGCTTCATTTCTTCATCCGTACCTATGGAAATTCGTAAATATTCCTTAATTCTTTCGCCGTTAAAGGCTCTTACCAGAATATTTTCTTCTCTCAATTTATTAAAGATATAATCTCGCTCCAGACTTTCATGACGGGCAAAAATAAAATTCGTCATGCTGTCAGGAAAAGAAAAGCCGCGTTTTTTAAGCTCCTTCTTGGTCCACTCACGGGTACTTATGATTTTCTCCGTGGTTTCTTTAAAATAATCCGGATCCTTGAGAGAAGCGACGCCTGCCTTAATGGATGGCATATTCATGGTGTAGGAATTCACCGAGAATTTCACATCCAGCATATATTTAATAAGCTTCTTACTTCCGAAGGCATATCCGATCCTTATTCCCGCCATGGAACGTGACTTTGAATATGTCCTTACAACCAGAAGGTTATCATACTTTTCTATAAGAGGAAGTGCCGATCTTCCGCCGAAATCAATATAGGCTTCATCGATTATCACTACGGAATCCGTATTCTTCTTAAGAAGCTCTTCTATATTTGAAAGATCTTCATAAAGACCGGTGGGAGCATTGGGATTAGCTATCACTATGCCGCCGTTTACTTTAAGATAATCATTTATATCAATGGAAAAATCTTCTTTTACCGGAATCTGCTCGTATGGTATTCCGTAAAGCTCTCCCCAGACATCATAAAAAGAATATGTAATATCAGGAAAAAGAATAGGTTTATCCGAGTTAAAGAATGTTAAAAAAGCCGTTGCCAGCACATCATCGGAACCGACACCCACAAAAATCTGATCTTCCGGCACATTATATGTTTCGGAAAGTGCCTTAACCAATTCTCCCACATTGGGGTCAGGATACTTTTTTAAATCGTAGCAATCAAATTCCCGCATCGCCTTATAAACCAAAGGCGAAGGTGGATATGGATTCTCATTGGTGTTTAATTTAATAAGATTTTTAACCCGGGGCTGTTCACCGGGAACGTAGGGCACAACCCTGCGCACGTTATCTTCCCACATATCAATCCTCTTTATGTAATACTTTTTATCAAGCAAAAAACATATAGTAAGAGTATATGTGGAAAAGACAAAAAAATCAACTTATCTGGATTTGGTCTTGCGGATAATCATTATTCCGAAGATGACGGAAATCAGTGCGATTAAAGAACCTGCGGTTAGAAGAACTATATCAAGAGTATGGTCCTTCAAAGCGTTGTCTGCATTGTCCCTTCCTCTTGTGACATCAGCCATACCAAGAGTTACCACTTCCGTTACGTCTCCGGCAATTGTAAGTTCTGATGATGTTTTATCAACAGAGGTCGGGTCAATGCTTTCTTTCCAATCACTGTTCTTGGCATTTTTTTTGATAATCGATATGGATTCAAAAAGCCCCGGGCTTTTCTTCTCGTCTGAACCGGTTGTTTTTGTGTCTCCGTTCTTCTTGGTATCGCCTAAGCTTACGGCATTGGCTCCTGTCTTTACTTTGCCGCCTGACTTGGTGTTTGCAGCGCCTTGGACTGCACTTGTCTTATTCTTATCCTGTGCAGCTTTTTCCGCCGCTGCCTTCTCTGCCGCTGCCTTTTCCGCTGCTGCCTTCTCTGCCGCTGCCTTTTCCGCTGCCGCCTTCTCTGCTGCTGCCTTTTCTGCTGCCGCCTTCTCTGCTGCTGCCATCTCCGCCGCTACAACCGCAGGGTCCTTACATGCGTTGGTTACTTCTATTGAGGCAGTTCCCACATTTCCGGCATTATCGCTTACGCTCACCGTATACGTTCCGTTCCTGCTTACATGCAGGGTTGTGGCATTGGATGCCGCTCCTCCGTTAAAAGAAACAGAACCTTCATTAACTCCCGATGCGTCATCCGAAAAAGAAACCTGCAGATCCACCCCGCTTTCAGAGTAACCGGCTGTAAGATTAACAAGACTTACGATTGGTGCAGCCTTATCGATATTTGAAACATTAACCGAAGCAGAAGCGGTACGGCCGTCACTTCCCGTTACTGTCACTGTATAATCGCCGTTTTCCGTTACTTTCACGCTGCTGTCCGAAACAGGAGAGCCTCCTGAAAAAGAATAGGGATCTGCCGCAAGAGAAAACTTGCTGCTTTTGATATTTACCCCGGCAGAAAGCACTACCCCGTCATTGGTCCAGGAACCGGTATCGGCAGTAAGTGATACTCCTGCTTCTTCGGCGCCGTCAGCCATTCCGCAGGAAAGCTCCCTGGCCGTATAAGTATGGCTTCTTGTGGTGGTGGGCACTTCATTGCGTCTGTAAGTACCGCACACCGGACATCTTTGCTGATAAGCCACGTCATGATTCGGTTCCAGAGCATTATCACAGCAATCCCAGTAAATGGTCTGATCAAAGGTCTGGAAGGTTCCGCAGGTGAAACAATGAAGATTAATGGTATTTTTGTCCGTTCTTATATGATGCTTGCTGCAGGTTTTGGTCTTTGTTACATAACACGCATCCGTATGCTTGTGAGTAAAAGAACCTGCATGGGCTTCCATGGGTAAAGTTAAAATGCCGAGCATGGCGATAGCCATAAGAAAGCTCAGTCCTGTAAATAATCTTCTTAATTTTCTGATTTTAAACATAAAAAAACCTCCGTTAAAAAAGAGCATAGTTTTGCTCTGATATAACTAAAGGTCTGTAAGAAAGAATAGTATCCCGCACTTAAATATGCAAGATGCTATTTATTTTTTTTATTAATTTTTATTTTTGATCTTTTCTTTCGGAAGGAAATCAAGCAATGACTGTGTTATCCGCAAAACTGATACCGGCTTTGAGATAAAGCCGTCAAAACCGTTCTGCTGGAACATCTTCTCAATACCCTTAACCGCATTGGCGGTAAGAGCGATGATCTTAACATCGCGGCCCTGGTCATTATCCAGTTCTCTGATCCTTCTTACACATTCCACGCCGTCCATACCGGGCATCATGTGATCCATGAATATAAGGTCGAACTGCTTAAGCTTCATGGCATCGATAGCCTGCTCGCCATCAGAAATAAGCACGGGATTGATCTTATATTTCATGAGAAGCTCCCTCATGATCCTTAAGTTGACCACATTATCATCAACAACCATTACCTTTGCTTCTGACGCATCAAAAGAAACTGCTGAATTCTCTTTTTTCTCCGATGTAAGAGCATCCATGAAATCGGCGCAGCTTAAGGGGAATCTTAAAATCTCACATTCCTCAAAGCAGTCAGCTTTTTCCAGTGTTTCCAGGATCGCCACCATCTTGAGATTAAGATGCTGTTCATGGAATTCTTCACCGGCAAGCACATCTCCTTCATAGGTATCAAAGAATACCATAGCCTTCTTTACATTAAATTTATCATCAAGGATCTCTTCACGTGTAACTGTTGTGAAATCAAGACCGAGCTGTGCAAGGATCGTCTTTATGATTCCGCTCTTGTGGAAATCACCTTCCACAACAAGAATCTCATCCTTTATCTTCTTAAGAGCCACTCTGAAGTTTTCCGTATTCTTTACGTCCTGAAGAACTTTAATTGTGAATAATGAGCCCTCCTGATACTTGGATTTAACGGTTATCTCACCATCCATCAAGTGAGCAAGAGCCTGTGAGATCGCAAGCCCAAGACCGGTTCCTTCTTTTTCACGATTACGCCTCTTATCAACCTGTACAAAGGCTTCGAAAAGTGTATCCAGATCCTCCTGCTTAATACCGATACCTGTATCCGCAACCTCCATTATGAGATACATCTTGCCGTTTTCCGTATACTCGCCCTTTACTTTCAGGGAAACACTGCCTTCTTTTGTATATTTAACGGCATTATTTAATACATTCAAAAGAATCTGTCTGATACGGCCCATATCACCGATCAGAGCATGTGGAAGCCAGGGATCCACGGTTATTGAAAACTCAAGATTCTTTTCCTCGGCACGCACCGCGATAATTTCTTTTACATCATATATAAGCTTCTGAAGTTCATATTCTTCGGGAAGAATGTCATATCTGTTGGCTGTGATCTTTGAAAAATCCAGCACGTCATTTATGATCTCCAGAAGGTTATTGGCAGATGAATTGATGGTTTCCGCAAAATCCCTGTCGCCCTTTGATATTTCATCCGATTCCATGAGAAGCTCCGACATGGCGCAGATTGCGTTCATGGGAGTACGTATTTCATGGGACATATTGGCAAGAAAGGTACTCTTTGCTTCGTTTTCTTCTCTTGCCGCCCTGTTTTCCATGGCCATTTTGTAGGCTGTGAGAATTGAGTCTGTAGCGGCGATCAGGATAACAAGAAGCATTCCTCCGTTAAGAAGGTCCGCATTTAAAGCTGTGGTCTTATAATAGAGGAACACTTCAACAATACCGAAAAATGCCAATGTTCCGCTGAATACAATAACAGTGACTCTTTCCTGACCCCGGCCATGGATTGCAAAAAGAATGGCTGTGACCAATGCCACAAGGCTCGCAACCACCACGAATCCGTGAGTTACCCATACCATGTTATAAAAGTTTCCGATGTTAAAAAACTGAAGTACGATCTGCACTACGATATTGCCCATAAGAATATAGGCAAAGGGCTTTATCAGTTTGGTGTAACGTTCTTTTTCCACCGTATCAAGATAAAGAAGGATCACTACGGGAACAAGGGCAAGTGACAGGAAGTTGGCTGCGGCAAAGCCTGCAATATTATCAACTGTGATCTGTGTCATCTTACATTCCGTATATTGATAAAAACCTATGGTAAAGGCGGATAAACCTGCATAGAAAGCTTTTTTAATGAATCCGGACCGTAATATCAGCATAGCGCCCACATATAATAAAAGTGTAAGTCCGATTATCATGGAAACACAGATGATGGAAAGGCTCACTATATACTTATGATACAAATGACCCGCAAGCTCCTTGGGAGTTCCGTAATAAAAAGAATTAAAGAAGTTCTTATAGGCATCATAGGGGCACTCTAAGCGAACCGTTATGGTTTTACCCACATCTTCACTTTTTATATGTATGAAGTTCCATATGGACCCGGGATAATTACCGAAGGCTGCATTTTTATTGTGTCCGTATTGATAGACAAGCTCATCATCCACATATACATCAACTATCTGCAGCGCGGATCTGAACATAAAAGAACCGTTATCGGGGAAATCTTCGGGAATGGTATTGGTAAGCACCACCGCATTCCCCGTAACTTCTATATTTTTATAATTAGGGAGGCTTGTTTCAACATATTCGGCGCCTGTCCACATGGTCCAGCCGTCGCTTAATTTCTTGACATTCTTATATTCCGAAAAGAATCCGACGCTTTCATAATCGGGTGTATCGAAGATACTTATAAAACCGACGCAAAGTAAGATCAGTAATATAACCACGATCACAGTGAATTCCGGTTTCTTTTTACCCTTACACAAATAAGAAATCATCCCTTGTACCTCTCTCTAAAAATGCCTCATTTTCATGAGGCATTTCTTTTTGTTTATAATATATCTTTACAATCCCGGCTTAATCCGGTTCACACATTAATTCTCCGTAAAGTTTAACACATTTTATGGCTGTATGCCATCCCTTTAGGAGTTTGGCTCGCTCTTTATCCTCCATTGTGGGAGTGAATTCACGGCCGAGATTCCAGTTTTCTCTGATCTCTTCTTTTGACTTCCAGAAGCCCAGTGCGAGTCCTGCAAGATATGCGGCACCGAGAGCAGTGGTCTCGATGCATTTAGGTCTCAGCACCGATTTATTTAATATATCAGACTGGAACTTCATTAAGAAATTGTTGGCGCTTGCTCCGCCGTCCACCTTGAGGGCATTCAGGCTTATGCCGGTTTCCTCTTCCATTGCCTTTAATACGTCATAGACCTGATAGTCAATGGATTCAAGAGTTGCCCTTATAAAATGTTCTTTCTTACAGCCTCTTGTAAGGCCCACTGCCATACCACGAGCGTACTGATCCCAGTAGGGAGCACCGAGACCCACAAAGGCAGGCACTATATAGCATCCTGCGGTATTGGGTACAAGAGTCGCAAATTCTTCCGTCTGGCGGGCAGATTCCACCATGCGCATTTCATCCCTAAGCCACTGCACCGCTGCTCCTCCCACAAATACGGAGCCTTCAATGGCATATTCAGGCTTATCTCCCGTGGAAGCGGCTATTGTTGTAATAAGACCGTTTTTTGAAAATCTCGGAGTATCTTTGGTATTCATCATAAAGAATACGCCGGTTCCATAGGTACATTTGGCATCTCCTTCATTAAAGCAGCACTGCCCGAAAAGAGCGGCCTGCTGGTCTCCCGCAACGCCTCCGATGGGAATCTCACCCTGGAGCACATAAGGATCCGTCGTGCCGAAATCCGAGCTTGAAGGCTGTACCTTGGGAAGCATGGACATGGGGATCTTGAAATAATCACAGAGTTCTTTATCCCATTCAAGGGTATTTATATTATAAAGCATGGTTCTGGAAGCGTTGGTATAATCCGTCGCATGAACCCGCCCCTTAGTAAGATTCCATATAAGCCATGTGTCCACGGTTCCAAAAAGAAGGTCTCCCGCTTCCGCAAGGCTTCTTGCACCCTCCACATTGTCGAGGATCCATTTTATTTTGGTGGCGCTGAAATAGGCATCGGGAATAAGGCCGGTTTTTTCATGTATCTTTTCGGCTATGGGATCTTTCTTAACTTCTTCTATAAAATCCGCCGTACGCCTGCACTGCCAGACTATAGCATTATACACGGGTTCGCCGGTATTCTTATTCCATACAATGGTAGTTTCTCGCTGATTGGTGATGCCGATGGTTGCGATATCCGCTGCGGTTGCATTGACAAGTGCCATTGCTTCAAGACATACCGCAAGCTGTGAAGACCAGATTTCCATGGCATTATGTTCAACCCATCCGGGATTAGGATAAATCTGCGTAAATTCACGCTGCGCCATATTTACTATATTGCCTTCTTTATCAAAAAGAATGCATCGGGAACTGGTGGTTCCCTGATCGATTGCCATTACATATTTTTTCATGCTGTAACCCCTTTAATTTTATGTAGTCCGGGAGTTTCTGTCCCGATCCCTTAAAAATTATATTATGTTTTTGGTTATAAGAAGATCTGAACCGGTGCCGAGAATATCTCTCACTACCACATCACCTATATGAGTGGGAGCTTCAACATAGAGATTATTAAGCTCCTCGGAAACGGGTATCACCATGTCCTTTGGTATTTCGGGAACTGTCTTGACAGATACCACCGTTCCTTCCCTGTTTACTACATTGACCGTTCCGGTCACAGTTCTTTTGGGGCTTATCACTTCATTAGTTCCATATATTCTGCCCTTCTCGCAGGTATTACCCGTAACAACCACGGAATCCGCATCGCCTTCGGTATAATTTACCGTAAGCTCACATCCCATGGGACATCCGATACATGTAAGTATTTTCTCTGCCATAAGCCCTCCTGTTTAAAAAACTCCGACTGAGCACCTTTACTGCAAGTTCACATTTAAAGTACACTTAAATTTATCCTGCCTATTCAAGCTGAATCTTTATTTCTTTTATATTCTCTTCAGCGCATATATCCTGTCTTCTTAGAATAACCTGTTCCATTTCACCGGGCGCCACGATTTTCTTCTTTTGCCGCCTGATGCACTTATCATCAAAATATACGCATATTTCAGGATCCTTATAAACATCCGTTACACGGAATCTGATGGTTAAGAGGTCTTCTAAGCGTTCTTTTCTGATGCTTACAGGGATCGTATATCTTACACCGGCACCGGGAACAAGCCTGATCTCATTTGTTGACCGAGCTGGTACTGTATTTAAAACATATGCTGCGGCACGCTTTCCCGCTTCTTTTGCTTCTTCAGATACAAAATCCACCAGATCGTGGACATGAAGTACATTACCACAGGAGAATACACCTGAAATCGAGGTTTCAAAGCTTTCGTCCACCTCTGCGCCGCCGGTTTTGGGATTTATCTTAACTCCCATAGCTTCCGTAAGTTCGTTTTCAGGAAGGAGACCGCAGCTTAGAAGCAAGGTATCGCATTCTATTTTTTCTTCAGTGCCGGGGATGGGCTTAAGATTTTTATCTACCTCTGCCGTTACCACATATTCAAGTCTTTCGCGACCGCCTATATCAATTACTGTTGTGGATAGCCTTAATGGTATGTCAAAATCGTTCAGACACTGCACTATATTTCTTTTTAGGCCGCCGGAATATGGCATGAGTTCAAGCACTGCATGAACTTTGGCACCTTCAAGGGTCATACGCCTGGCCATTATAAGACCGATATCACCGGATCCCAGGATCACAACATTTTTACCCGGGAGTCTTCCTTCGATATTTACTATTCTCTGAGCTGTACCTGCCGAATATACTCCTGCAGGTCTGAGGCCGGGAATATTGAGAGCCCCTCTCGGACGCTCCCTGCAACCCATGGCAAGGATCACGCTCTTACAATCTACTGTAAATATTCCCTGCTCTTTACTCATGCAGGTAACAGTCTTTGTATCGCCTTCAGCCCGTACATCGATCACGATGGTCTTAAGAAGCGTGTCAATGCCGTCTCTACGCTCCTCCACCTGTTTTATGAATCGTGATGCATATTCGGGGCCGGTCAACTCTTCTTTGAAGGTATGTAATCCGAATCCGTTATGGATACACTGATTAAGTATTCCTCCGAGAATTTCGTCACGCTCGATCACCAGTATTTCTTTGGCACCCGCATCCCTTGCTGCCACCGCAGCCGCAAGACCCGCAGGGCCTCCACCGATTATTACAATATCTTTTGTCATAATTTTCACCTATTCGAGTGTTGTGTTATGTAAACCTTTTCACCGGTTTATTTATCCTTATGAGGATAAGTATACTTTGAGTCAGGATTTCTCTTGGTAATATCATTAACATCCACTTCTAATTCACGAGCCAGTATTTCAATGGTCCTGGGTAAGCAGAAACCTGCCTGACACCTTCCCATGCCGGCTCTGACACGTCTCTTTATGCCATCCACGGTTCTTGCACCAAGGGGACGCTTTATTGCATCCACGATCTCACCTTCCGTTACAAGCTCACATCTGCAGATAACATTTCCGTACAAAGGATTTTTCTTAATTAATTCTGCTTTTTCTTCTGCGCTGCTAAGGGCCATGCTCTTTATGCCAACGCGCTTAGCTTTAAAATCGGCTTTTTTCACTGCATGAAGATCATAAGCGATCATATTGGCAAGATATTCGCCTATTGCGGGAGCGGCAGACAGCCCCGGAGATTCGATCCCTGCAGCTTCATAGAAGCCTTCCGCGGTTTTTCCAACGAGGAAATCATCCGCATCACTGTGAGCTCTTAACCCGGCAAAAGAAGTGATCACGAACTTGCCCGGAACGGATATGATGCTTTCAGCCGCCTTGTCGCTTACTTCTGCCAATCCCTTTCCTGTAGTGGAAACATCTTCCTTGTCATCGGTATCGAGAGCTGTGGGACCCATTAGTAAATTGCCATGAACAGTAGGAGTTACCAGCACACCCTTGCCTAAGGGGCCCGGAAGCCTGAATACAGTGGATGAAACCATATTTCCCACCTTTTTATCGAAGAGCTGGTACTCGCCCTTTCTTGCGGTAATTTTGATCTTATCTTCGCATATCATGTTATGGAATGTATCCGAATAGACTCCGGCCGCATTTACCACAGTTTCTGCGGTATATGTACAGGTATCTGTTATTATCTCGAATCCTCTTACTTCACCGGTATCGGACTGCTTTGAAGTAAGTGGCCTTATTTCCTTAACAGCCTCATTAAACTTAAATTCTACGCCATTTACGGCGGCGTTTTCCGCCATGGCAATAGTTAATCCAAAGGGACATACAATGGCTCCTGTGGGGGCAAAAAGTGCTGCCACGGCATCCTTATTGATATTTGGCTCTTTTTCAAGAAGTTTATCTTTAGTAAGTATCGTGATACCCACTACACCGTTTTTCTCTCCGCGAGCCTTTAATTCTTCTAATTTGGGAATTTCTTCTTCATTGAAACATAAGACAATGGAACCGTTTCTTTTATATGGAAAATCCAGTTCCTGAGACAGGGCTTCCATTTTTTTGGAGCCAAGAACATTAAAATAGGCTTTCTTAGTGCCCGGTTTAGCATCAAAACCCGCATGCACGATCCCGCTGTTGGCTTTGGACGTGCCTTCGCATACATCTGAGGCTTTTTCAAGCACCAGCACCTTTAAGTCATACCGGGATAATTCCCTTGCAATTGATGAGCCCACAACACCTGCGCCGATAATAACACAATCGTAATTCATAAACCCTCCAATATACAGTTGCCTTATTATTATTTTAAGTTATTTATGCGATAAAGTCCATTATAAGAACCCATGTTTTTGCTTAAAAGGGCACAAAAAAAGAGTCCGGAAATATACCACGAACTCTTTTTCTAATCAATCAATCTGGATGAAAGCTCTGCTTCCAGGGAAGCAATTTCATCTTTTACATTCCTTATGGATAATGAGACTTTTTTCTTGTCGTTCTCTGCCTGAAGTCTAAGGGACAACAACCTTTCTCTTAATTTGTTCCACTTTAGGAACCAAATGAGCGTCAAAACGCAAATAGTTACAATCAAGAATACCATAACACCTATGGCATAATAATTTCCGCGAGCGGGTATATCTGCCAATGGAGTTTTTTCGTCTTCGATTACCACATAATCATAGGTTAGAGCCGCAGAGCAGGAAACCTGCCCTGCAACTCTCAGAAACATCTTTAACATTTCTTTACCTGCTTATTATTATTTGCCAAGCTTATCAGCATTCTTCTTAACAAGATGACGTCTGTAGATTTCTGCGCCTGCACCACCGAAAGCGAGTACGATGAGCATCCACCACCAGGACATCTTAGCCTGTTCTTCCATTGTAGCAAGAGGAGTTTCTTCTTCTTCGATTACAACGGGTTCTTCTTCAAGAGGAGTTTCTTCTTCTTCAACTACTTCAACAACTTCCTCTTCCTCAGCTTCTTCAACTTCTTCAACTACGGGAGCTGCTGCAGCTGCTACTCTTCTAACTGCGGGAGTAACTACTGTTAATTCTTCAACAGTTTCTTCTTCAGCGGGCTGGTTGTAGTATTCCTGAATTGCAAGCCATCTAGCCTTTGATCTTGCTTCTTCATAAGCTGTACGAGCATCCTTAGCATACTTAGCTGCTGCAGCTGCTGCTTCCTGAGCTGTCTTCAGCTTAGCTTCTGCATCCTCTAATGCTGCAAGTGCTTCTGCGAGAGAGCCTGCTGCAACATCAGCCTTTAACTTCTTAACGAGATCTCTTGCTTCCTTGGCTGCTTTCTTAGCTGCAATTGCATCTTCCTGAAGAAGTGCTGCATACTGGTCAGCTGCCATAGCTGCTGCGTACTTAGCCTTTGCATCAGCAAGGTTGATGGAAGCACCTGCAAAGATTGCTGCTGCTTTTCCTTCAGCTGCTACTGCATCAATCCAATCGTTAACAGCTGCCTTAAGTTCGTTAACCTGCTTTTTGTATTCTCTTTCAGCTGCTGAGTACTTGCCTTCCCAGAAGCTTACATTTGCTTCTGCTGCTTCAAGACCTTCCTTAGCTAAAGCAAGTCTGCCCTTAGCAATATCTAAATCTTTCTGATAGTCGGTTTCCCATTCATAGTCGAAGAGTCCAACTACCTGAAGTTTTTTAGTTTCGTAGTAATCCTTTAATCTGTTGTATTCACGTTCAGCTTCAGCAAGTTCTGCTTCTTTAAGAGCTTTCTGACGCTTTGCTTCTTCAAGATTGCTCTTAGCATTAATCTTATCCTGTTCTTTCTCTGATACAACGCCCTGCTGAGTTTCAATATTCTGTGCATTTGCATCTGCTGCAGCCTTTGCTTCTTCATAGCTGTTGTATTTGTTTACAACATTAGAGTTGTCAGCATCTGCAATCTTATCAGCATAATCATATTCAACATATGAATTATAGTAAGTTACTGTGTAGTACGCAGGAGTAGCAGGTACTGCTGCTACAGCATCAGTCTTCTTAACCTGTGAAGTAATATTCGTGTAATTCTTAAGTTCAGATTCTTTAACTACTTTAGTATCCGTTGAACCGGGAGTAACGATGTGGTAGGTTCTGTTACCGAAAGAGTTACCGCTTACCTTAATAACTGTTCCTGAATAATACCAGGCTCCATTCCACTTAGTTATATTGTACTTTTGATTATATGAATCAACAAAATAGAAGGTAGTACCAGCAGCATAATCACTGGGTTTTACATTCTTCATGAAATTATGACCGGTATAAACAGTATCAGCAGCAGCTGTTCCATATGTGATTTCATATGTAGCTTCCTGAGCAGGAGTTCCTGCAACTGCTTCATGATATACTGCTGTATAATCAATACCCTCTGTTCCTTCAACACCATCAAGAGTTGCTAAGTTTTCTGAATCACCCTTCTGGTCGCCGCGCTTTCTTTCAGAAGTAGCTTCGAATACTTTTACAACACCATCTTCGGTGAATTCAGCAATATAAAACTTGGTTTCGCCATCCTTGGTTACTGAGAATACATCTGCCTGGCCGTCAACCTTTGCTACTTCGCCTTCGGTATTTTCGGAAATAACCTGAGCGATAATCTTATCGATTGTTTCGCTCTTTTCTTCGTCAGTTTTTGCTCCTCTTAATTCAACTTCAAGCTCTCTAAGTTCCTTAGATCCGCTGGTGTTAAATGCAGCTTCTGCCTGGCCTTCCTTTCTGTCTAATCCGGGCTGCTGACGCTGATAGGTCTCAAGAAGGTTCTTTGCTTCATTGTATGCACCCTTAGCATCATTTAAAGCTTTCTCAAGTGTTCCCAAGTAATGCTTTTTCTGGAACCATACGTAATAATCATATCCAACCTGATTTTCGTAATCAGAAATCTCTCTTTCCAATGTAGCAATCTGCTGTGAAAGTTCAGTCATTCTGGTATCTGCAGCTGCCTTTTTGGTTTCAAGGTTTGTAATTACCGCTTCTTTTGCTTCAACATTGTCTTCTGCGAGATCTTTTAAATCATAAGCTGCATCAAGTAATTCGCCTACGGTATCAAGTGCTGCCTTAGCAACCATAACGTCGCCTGCTTCGTCGATTACATCACCTGTTGCTGCAACGAGATTCTTGGTAGCTTCTTCAAGGTTATCTTTTGCGCCGTCGTAAATGAACTGTGCAAGGCTTAAGTTCCAGCCTGCTGCCTGAGCTGTTGTCCATGTGGCAATTCTTAATGCGTTAGCCTTAGCTACTGCATCTCTTGCTTCCTTAACTGCCCAATCTGCATTAGCTCCGCCCTTAGCGAACTCTTCATTAGCTGCTTCTGTAGCTTCATTAGCAAGTCTAACTGCTTCTTCGTACTGAGCCTTTAATTCTGCATAAGCGTCAGCTGCTTCTTTAGCATCCTTACCTGCTGTAGCTGCAAGTGATTCAAGAGCTTCTACTGAAGGAAGAGCCTGGTCTGCATACATATTTGCTGTGCCTGACTGCCAGTTTTCAGACTTACCGGCTTCTGCATAGAAAGAAGCATTGTCAAAAAGTGCAACTGCTCTGTCTACAACATTATCAAGATCAGCTGATTCTGCATCAACCGAATCCTTATTTTCATAATAATCGGAGAGCTGATCTGCTACGTTCTGCTCACCTTCGATGATATCCTGCTTACCATTTTCAACATGGTTTTCAGCCTTTGTGTCAGCGATAATAGCAAGTGTTTCATCGGTAACGATACCGGAACCGATAATAACAAGTGCTTCCTTAGCTACCTTTCCTTCTTTTGCTTCAGCTTCGTCTAAAGCATCCTTGGCATCAGAAATCTGATCCATGATGTTTTCTTCTTCAGCTGTTTCGTCTTCAGCTACTTCTTCGCCAGGCAATTCTTCTGTTACAGGAGTAACATTTTCATCAAGTTCATCAGCGAGAGCTGCGATAGGCTGCATCATCATTGTTGCGCTGAGACCGATGGAAATTGCCTTAATCACGTTTTTGTTTAAGTTCTTTTTCATTTTTTTCCCTTTCCGTTCTTAATTCCCCTAATAAATTAAGAATCAGTGTCGTTTTTGTTTTACACTAATAAAGACTTTGACATTCAGAAAAAAGGTTCACTAATTTCAAAAAATATTTTTTTATTTTTAAATCTTGGGATTATACACAAAAGACCCCTCCAAAAATGAGGGGTCTTTGTACATATTATTAATCTTTATTTATCTTCATCAAGTGCGATATGTTCAAACAGGTAACTTAACACATCCTGTGTAAACTTCTTGGCATTTAATGCCACAACTTTGGTGCCGTCTTCCTGTTTGTCTTCACGAACAACTTCAGCGTACATTATAAGAGTTTCGGCTACGATGATTATATCCTTCCCAAGTAAATCCTCGGTGTCTCCGGAAACCTTGACCGCAACTCCAAGAGGGCTTAAGTTAAGCACGTCTGCATAGATCTTATTGAGGCTGTCGCATACCACCATTACACTTTTAGCTTCATATTTAACACGGTTTATTTTTCTTCTCTCGTTCATTGTAACTTCCCTTTCTGCTTTTTACCTATATAAAGGCTTGTATTCAAATCTTACAATAGAGTTTCTTTAATGTAAACCTTGTAGAAAAAAAACCTTTTATATATAATAAATAGGTAATGATTGTGTAAAACATATGGGGAAGGAATTTACTATGAAAAAAAACATTCATTCTTACAAGGTCATCAAAATAATAGAGATGGCTTCTTTGGTTGTTCTTGAAGTTTTGTTTTTGACCATTCTTCTTTCTAATCATGTAATGCGCTCCAGTATCTACAGCGACAAAACCATTTTTACATTATGTGTCATGATGTGGATCGCCATGGTTATGAATTTTCTTTTTATTCTTTATGACTTCGTGAAATTACGCGAATTAAAGGTTCAAAATCATCAGCTGGAAAATCTTATCTATCTCGATGAAAAGACCGGTATTCCCAACCGTTCGGGTGTGGATATTCTTTTTGATACATTTAAGAGTCCCGAAGATATTAAGGATATGGGATGTGTTGTGTCAGAAATTTCCAATATCAGAGCCATTAATGAAAAGTACGGAAAAGTCTACGGCGACAAGATAATCTTTGATTTTTCAAAAATGTTTGAGGATGTTTCAAAGCTCTACGGCTTTGCCGGACGTAACGGCGGTAATGAATTCATAGCTCTTCTTAAAAACTGCAGCGAAGCAAGAATGCATGAGTTCCTGACTGCATTAAATAAGAGAATAACCGATTACAATACCCTCTCTGAAAAAGAAGTGGGAATTGCACTCGGATTTAAATATGTAATTAATCGTGACTCGGAATACAATACCCTTTCCGAGATGCTTGCTGCTGCCTACAAATTGCTTAGAGAGTAAAAATATGGAACTATCACATGAATATCTGGCGGCTCTTGTAGGCAGAACCCGTTCGGGGGATTCCGATGCTTTTGCGGAATTGTATTCCCTTACTTATCCTAAGGTTTATAACTACTGCAGAAATTATTTAAAGGATGAATACTTAGCCCAGGACGCCGTCCAGGAAGTATATATAAGTGCACTTAAAAACATCAACAAAATAAACGATCCAACCCTTCTTGTGGCGTGGCTTAAGCGCATTTCTTTCAATGCCTGCTACGATATCTCCAAGAAGATCCAGGGTGATACCGGTTTACTTGATCAGGAGCTGATGGAGGAAATATCAGACACATCTCTTTCATCAAACCCCGAAGCCTCAACCTTCTCCAAGGATGAGCACAACAGGCTCCTCACAGCCATCGGCACCCTTCCTGCCACGGAGCAGGAAATCATCAACCTTCGCTTTTATAAAGGTATGAAGATAGACGACATAGCCTCTCTTACGGGGCTCTCGAAAAGTACCGTTAAGCGAAGACTCATTACTTCAATTAACTTACTAAAAACAAAGATGAACGGATAGGAGGTGGAAGGATGTTTAGTAAACGAAACAATTACAAACTTGATGTTAAAACAGCTGACGATGTGTTACAGAACGTCTTTGCCGCCTGTGACGTATCGCCCAATACCATACCGCTTGATAAGATTTTAAAAAGGACAAAATTGAACCTTGTATCTGATAACTTACTTATCATACTGGCGGGACTTCTTTTGGCTTTTACGCTTTTGATTCCCACCACATTTCCTCATGAGGATTTCTTTATTTCCGTATCTCATGATTCGGACAGACCCTTAACAGTCACATCTCTTGATATCAGGGACAACGAGTTCAGTCTGAGCTTTGACGGTAACCTTCTTGATGTAAGCGCTTGCTTCATGACTGATGGACGTGACAGGATCATAGGACCCTCAGCTTATATAGAGGAAAAAAATACCATTCTTTTCCCCTTTGATGAGATGGTGGAATACAACATTTTTATATATGACGTTAATGGCCGCAGTATACACTTATTATTGACGCCTAACTCTCGATAATAGGAGTATCTACATGTCTTTAAAGAAGAAAATCCTTGTATTTATAACTGCATCGATGCTTTTCATAACGGCCTGCGGCGGTACGGGTAAGAATACCCCCTCTTCGCTTAATTTACATGAGGTGACTATCTCAAATCCCGAAGTAGATACTGCCCTTTCGAATTCCTCAGTGGTCATTGATACAAAAACCGGTCGTGACAATACCCCTGTGTGCTTAAAGACCACCGCACCCGGAACTCTTACCACGGGTAATGAGTATGCCATCGTGGATTATTCCAATGCCACCGAAGGCTATATCATGGTTAACTATTTAGGTTCCTGTGCGAAGGTAAAGCTCCAGATCACGGGTCCCAACGGCGTTACTTATACATATAATCTTAAGAACGGATTTGCTGCATTTCCTTTGACAAGCGGTGACGGGGATTATGAAATAAGCGTATGTGAAAATATATCCGGTAATAAATACTCTCTTTCTTACAGAGAGACTCTTTCTTTTACCGATGTTTCCGAATTTGGGCCATATTTATATCCCAACCAGTATGTTTATTTCGAAGAAAGCAATAAGGTTATCACCAAGGGCGCCAATCTCGCAGCATACTGCTCCAACGACCTTGATGTTGTAACCAATGTCTACAATTACATCACCAAAAATATCACCTATGACTATGAAAAAGCTGACACTGTTCAGAGCGGATATATATCTAATGTTGATGAGATACTTGAATCCGGCACCGGCATATGTCTTGACTATTCAGCTGTCATGACAAGCATGCTTCGCAGCCAGGGAATTCCCACTCGTCTTGAAGTGGGATATGTCGGCGTTGATATGGTATACCACGCATGGATAAGTGTCTACATTGAAGACATAGGCTGGTTAAACGGTGTTATTCAGTTTAACGGCGAAGAATGGTCACTTGTGGATCCTACCTTCGGCGCAAGCACCAACGAGAAGGTTCTTAAGGAATATATCGGTGAAGGTACCAATTATTCCGTTAAATATATTTACTAGTATTTCTAATCTAAAACGCACGGGGATTATTATGAAAAATCATACTCTATCATCTGAAGAACTTGCTTCTTTTTGCTCACAGATCTCTATCCTGCTCCACGCGGGTATTACGCCTGTTGAAGGCATCCGCATACTTCTGTCGGATACCGAGGACCCGGATTCCAAGAAGCTCTTACAGGGAATCATGGATGAGATATCAAAGGGTCACAACTTTTCCGAAAGCCTTGAAATAGTGGGAGTCTTCCCTCCTTATTTACTCAGCACCATAAAACTCGGAGAAGAAGCAGGCTCCATCGACGATGTCATGAGTTCTCTTGCGGATTATTATGAGCGCGAAACGGAAATTGCAGACAGCATTAAAAGCGCCATCACCTATCCTCTTATTATGATCGGCATGATGTTCATAATCATAATAATCCTGATCACCAAAGTACTTCCCATATTTAATCAGGTATTTACTCAGCTCGGTTCTGAGATCACCGGCTTTGCCGCATCCCTCATGCAGCTTGGAACGACCATTAACAACTATTCCATTCTTTTTGGCGGTATTCTGGTTGTTCTCTTCCTTATATATATCTTCTTTTCAAAGACCGAAGTGGGTCGAAAGTCCTGGCATAAATTCTCAGCCAATTTCTTTTTAACAAGAAAATTCAATGAGGAAATTGCCATAGGAAGATTCGCGGGAGGCATGGCTTTAGCAATATCAACCGGACTTGATACATTTTCAGGCCTCGATCTCGCTAAGGGGCTTGTTGAAAACAAGAACATTTCCGCCAAGATCGATATCTGCAGAAAGGCCATCGAAAAGGGCGACAGTCTTGCAGAAGGCTTAAAAGAAGCCGGTATTTTCAGTAATGTCAACAATCGTATGATCGCTGTCGGCGTTAAGACCGGCGAAACAGATGTGATAATGAAGAAGATAGCCGACGAATATGAAAAGCGCAGCGAAAAGAAAATGGGTGATATCGTATCGGTAATCGAACCCACTCTTGTAATCGTGCTTTCAGTTATCGTGGGTCTCATTCTTTTATCGGTAATTCTCCCCTTGATGGGCATTATGGCAAATTTAGGATAACAGTATGGCACGTTTTATCAAAAAGAAATCCCTGCTAAAAAGAATAAACGGTCTGCACTTTTCAATCGCTTTGTTTTTGGGCCTTCTTGTGCTTCTTATGTATGGTGTCACCAATCTGTCCGGCGATACTCTTGACAGAAAAGAAGAAGCTTTAAGAGAAGCTTTAAACAGAGGGATTGTAAGCTGCTATTCTATTGAGGGCACCTATCCTCCCAGTCTCATGTATCTTAAAGAGCATTATGGTCTTACCTATGATGAGAATGCTTTCTTTGTGGACTATCAATCCATAGGCGCCAATATTTTCCCCGACGTGACGGTTATAAGGAGGGAAAATAATTGATCAGAAAAGACAGCAAACGCTTTGTGGTAGATATATTATTTGTTTTGACCCTCTTCTCGGTATTCGCCATTTCCATGGTGTTCTTACTGGCCACAGGCTCCAATGTTTACAAAAATATAGTAAATAATATCGGCGTGAATTACGACGAGAGAACATCTGAAGCTTATATCATAAACAAGCTTCGACAGGGAGATGTAGGCGGCAATATCAAGATTGGAAAGTTTCATGATCTAAATGCCGTGATCATTGAAGAAGAAGTGGATAACATTATTTTTTCCACTTATTTATATTACGACGATGGCTTCATAAAGGAGCTTTACACAAGACAGTCACTGGATTTCGACCCGGACCTCGGTGATAATATTATTCCTGCCAAAGGATTTTCCATGGAGCAAATAAGCGATACTCTGTATTCTTTTACCATCCTTACGGAAAACGGCAAGGAAGAGAAACTATTTGTACATGTCAGGAGCAGCAAATAAATGCGCAAATCATCTTCAGGCCTGTTCCTTATGGAACTTATCATAGTGATCTTCTTTTTCGCGCTTACAAGTGCAGTCTGTATTCAGATCTTTGTAAGGGCGCATTTTGCCATGGAAGAAGCCAGGGATTTAAACTATGCCAATTCTCAGGTTACCAACGCCGGTGAACTTTTCTATGAATATGCGGATGATATTGATTCCATCAGACAGTATCTTCCTGAAAGCAGCGAATATGATATTGAACTGAAGCTCAGGGAAGATGATAAATACACTTATCTTGATTTTGCCTGTTTCAAAGCAGGGGATCATAAACTGATTTACGACTATACATTCAAAAAATACAAGCAAGAGGTTTTGGATTAATCCATGAAAAGAAAGAGATCGGAATTTTCCTTAAATGTCGGTACATCCTCCATACTTCTTATATTTGTAATGCTGTGCCTTGTTTCTTTTGCGATATTGTCACTGTCAAGCGGTCTTTCGGATCTGTCCTTAAGCAAAAGAGTGATAAGTAACACGGAAAGCTATTACAATGCCTGCGCACAGGCAGAGGAACAGTTAGAGGACATAGAGTTAACCCTGCAAAGCTTATATGACACGGGTATATCCAGAGCAGGTTATTTTGATAAGGTCGGTAAAAAGATGTCCTTCTCGATACCTGTTTCCGATATACAGGTATTGTCCGTTTCAATTGATATAAATTATCCGGATGAGGCAAAGAATACCTTCTATGACATAACAGAATTCAGGATAGAGACGGTGGGAAATCTCGAGTATGATGAATCCCTCCACGTATTCCGGTAGTGGACCTAGGGGACGGGGTTCCTGGTCCATTTTTCGAAAATGGACCAGGAACCCCGTCCCCTAGGTCCACCCCCGCCGGCACACACCCCCGCCGGCCAAAGCCCTTGGAACAGCCAAAACCCTGAACAAAAAAAGCCTGTGGCAATTGCCACAGGCTTTTATGTTTGGTATTATTCAGCATCTTCAGAAGTTGTTTCTGCTTCTGCTTCGTAAACTGTTTCTGCATCCATTACATCTTCAACAGGAGTTTCTTCCTTGGGAGCTGCTTCAGCTCTTCTTAAGCTTTCCATAAGGTCGTTGTAACGGCTGTCGGAACTTAATTCTACGTCTCTGTAACGCTTCATACCTGTACCGGCAGGAATGAGCTTACCTAAGATAACATTTTCCTTAAGACCGATAAGTGGATCGATCTTGCCCTTGATAGCTGCTTCTGTAAGAACCTTGGTTGTTTCCTGGAAGGAAGCTGCTGATAAGAAGGAGTTAGTTGCAAGAGCAGACTTGGTAATACCAAGGATAATTCTTGTAGCTGTTGCAGGCTCTTTGCCTTCTTTAACAAGTTCTTCGTTAGCTTCATCAAAGTCAAGGAAATCTACTGTAGAACCGGGTAAGAATTCGGAATCACCCTTCTCTTCGATTCTAACCTTCTTAAGCATCTGACGTACGATAACTTCGATATGCTTATCGTTGATATCAACACCCTGAAGTCTGTATACACGCTGTACTTCACGTAACATGTAATCCTGAACTGCGCCGATTCCCTTAATCTTAAGGAGATCGTGAGGATTTACGGAACCTTCTGTAAGTTCGTCACCTGCTTCAAGTACCTGGTCGTCCTGAACTTTGATACGTGAACCGTAAGGAATTAAGTATGCCTTGGATTCCTTGGTTTCTTCATTGGTAATGATAACTTCACGTTTCTTTTTATTATCACTGATCTTTGCAACACCGCCGAATTCGGCAATGATTGCAAGACCCTTAGGCTTACGTGCTTCGAACAATTCTTCTACACGGGGAAGACCCTGTGTGATATCGCCGCCGGCAACACCACCGGTATGGAAGGTTCTCATGGTAAGCTGTGTACCGGGTTCACCGATGGACTGAGCAGCGATAATACCAACTGCTTCACCTACCTGTACCTCTTCACCTGTTGCCATGTTGGCACCGTAACACTTAGCACAGATACCGTTGTGTGAACGGCAGCAAAGGATGTTACGAACCTTGATACGTGCGTTAGGATTGTCTGCTACGGGCTGTCCGTGAGAATCGATACCTTCCTTTAAGATCCTTGCAGCTCTTGAAGGAGTGATCATGTGATTCTTCTTAACGATCACATCGCCCTTTACGGACTTAATATCTTCACATACGTATCTTCCCTGGATACGATCCTTTAAGCCTTCGATGGTTTCTTTACCATCCATGAAAGCATAAACTTCGGAACCGGGGATCTCATCTCTGCCTAATGAACAGTCAAGTTCACGGATAATAAGTTCCTGTGATACGTCAACCATTCGACGTGTAAGGTAACCGGAGTCAGCTGTTCTGATAGCTGTATCGGAAAGACCCTTACGAGCACCGTGAGCGGACATGAAGTATTCGAGTACGTCAAGACCTTCACGGAAGTTTGATTTAATAGGCAATTCAATGGTACGACCGGTTGTATCCGCCATAAGTCCACGCATACCTGCAAGCTGCTTGATCTGCTGGTTACTACCACGGGCACCGGAGTCAGCCATCATGAAGATGTTGTTGTATTTATCAAGACCATCAAGAAGGTCTTTGGTAAGTCTGTTATCTGCAGCGGTCCAGGTTTCAACAACTGAACGATATCTTTCTTCATCTGTTACAAGACCACGTCTGAAGTTTCTTGTAATCTTATCGATGGTCTGCTGAGCTTCTTCAAGAATCTCAGGCTTGGATGCAGGTACGGTCATATCGGAAATTGATACGGTCATAGCTGCTCTTGTTGAATACTTGTAACCTGTAGCCTTGATAAGGTCGAGGGTTTCAGCGGTAACTGAAGCACCGTGAATATTGATAACCTTTTCAAGGATCTGCTTTAACTGCTTTCTACCTACATGGAAATCAACTTCAAGCTTAAGTGCGTTTTCAGCACTGTCTCTTTCCACATAGCCTAAATCCTGAGGAAGGATTTCGTTGAAGAGTAATCTACCGAGGGTTGTCTCGATTACACCTTCTACTGTTTCTCCGTTAAATTCAGCTGTTCTCTTTACGAAAATAGTCTGATGGAGGGAGATTTCTTTATTTTCGTAGGCAAGCATTGCCTCGTTGGTAGAATTGTAGTATCTGCCAAGAATATCGATCATGCGGCAAGCAACCACACGATTTCTTTCGGGGTCAACACATACCTTGATATGAGCTTCTGCATCAAGCTTGGGTCCCTTGATGGCTTCAACTGCAGCCTTTGCAGCATCGCCTTCTTTACCCTTAACAGCCTTTGCTACCTTATCCTGGTAATCATTGTAAGCAGCCTTAGCTTCGTCGATGGAAGCAAATTCTGCTACCACATCCTTAACGAATTCAGCATCAGATGAGAAATCTGCATACTTCTTCATGGTTAAGTAGTAGATACCAAGGACCATATCCTGTGAAGGAACGGCAACGGGGCCACCGTCTGAAGGCTTAAGAAGGTTATTGGGAGAAAGCAGTAAGAATCTGCATTCTGCCTGAGCTTCAACACTTAAAGGAAGGTGTACAGCCATCTGGTCACCGTCGAAGTCGGCGTTGAAAGCGGTACATACAAGGGGATGAAGCTTAATAGCCTTACCTTCTACAAGGATGGGCTCGAAAGCCTGAATACCAAGTCTGTGAAGTGTAGGAGCACGGTTAAGCATTACAGGGTGCTCTGCGATAACTTCTTCAAGTACATCCCAAACCTGAGGATCAAGACGTTCTACAAGCTTCTTGGCATTCTTAATATTCTGGGAGATTCCTCTGCCCACAAGTTCCTTCATAACGAAGGGTTTAAACAATTCAATGGCCATTTCCTTAGGAAGACCGCACTGATAAATCTTAAGTTCGGGTCCTACTACGATAACGGAACGTCCTGAGTAGTCTACACGCTTACCAAGGAGGTTCTGACGGAAACGTCCGCTCTTACCCTTTAACATATCGGAAAGAGACTTAAGAGGTCTGTTACCGGGGCCTGTTACGGGTCTGCCTCTACGGCCGTTATCAATAAGAGCATCAACAGCTTCCTGAAGCATTCTCTTTTCGTTTCTCACGATGATATCGGGAGCGCCGAGTTCAAGAAGTCTCTGGAGACGGTTGTTACGGTTAATGATACGTCTGTAAAGATCGTTTAAGTCAGATGTAGCAAAACGACCACCGTCAAGCTGTACCATAGGACGAAGATCCGGAGGGATTACGGGAACAACGTCCATGATCATCCATTCGGGCTTGTTCTTGGATTCACGGAATGCTTCCACTACTTCAAGTCTCTTTACGATCCTTGCTCTCTTCTGACCTGTGGATTCCATGAGCTCTTCTTTTAAAGCTACTGCTTCTTTGTCAAGGTCGATCGCCTGTAATAATTCTTTGATGGCTTCGGCACCCATTCCTACACGGAATTTATTGGAGCCGTAAGTTTCAACTGCTTCCTGATATTCTTTTTCAGAAAGAACCTGCATGTAATCAAGATTGGTTTCACCCTTATCAAGTACGATGTAGGAAGCGAAATATAATACTTTTTCAAGTACTCTGGGAGATATATCAAGTATAAGTCCCATACGGGAAGGAATTCCCTTGAAGTACCAAATATGTGAAACGGGAGCAGCAAGTTCGATACGGCCCATACGTTCACGACGTACGTTGGATTTGGTAACTTCTACACCACAACGGTCGCAGATAACGCCTTTATAGCGAATCTTCTTGTACTTACCGCAATGGCATTCCCAGTCTTTGCTGGGTCCGAAAATCTTTTCACAGAACAGACCGTCCTTTTCGGGCTTAAGAGTTCTGTAGTTTATTGTTTCAGGCTTCGTAACAATACCAAAATCGGGATCATCTCCACGTCTTGACCACTGTCTGATCTTCTCAGGTGAAGCCAAACCTATCTGAATGGCATCAAATGTCATAGGTTGATATGTGTTATTATTTATATCCGGCATTTATGGCGCTCCTTTACTGTTTTTTTCGGTACCGCTTATTCATTGAAATCGTCGTCGAAATCGCCTAAGTCATCATCAACGTCTGCGAAATCGTCTTCTGCTTCTACCAGTTCACCTTCATCGCTGAATTCCTGAACCTGATAACCGCTCTTAGCAAAGGATTCACGATCTCCATCGTTTCTTCTGTCTTCGCCTTCGAGATCTGTGCGATAATCGGTATCGCCATAATCGATAGACTCTGAAATTTCAATTTCAGTCATATCATCACGTAATACTTTAATGTCAAGACCAAGGGACTGTAATTCCTTAAGTAATACCTTGAAGGATTCAGGTATACCGGGCTTAGGAATGTTTTCGCCCTTGATAATTGCTTCGTAAGTCTTTACACGGCCGATAACATCATCGGACTTAACTGTAAGGATTTCCTGAAGGGTGTAAGATGCACCGTACGCTTCAAGAGCCCAAACTTCCATTTCACCGAAACGCTGTCCACCGAACTGAGCTTTACCACCGAGGGGCTGCTGAGTTACGAGGGAGTAAGGACCGGTTGAACGTGCGTGGATCTTATCGTCTACCAAGTGGTGGAGCTTTAAGTAATGCATGTGACCGATGGTTACAGGGCCGTCGAAGTATTCACCTGTTCTACCGTCACGGAGTCTTACCTTACCGTCTCTGGAGATGGGCACGCCCTTCCAAAGGCTTCTGTGTTCTCTGTTGTCGGATAAGTACTGAAGTACTTCGGGAAGTAATTCTTCGCCATGCTTACTTGTAAATGTATCCGCGTTCTTATCATATTTCGTTCCTTCTTTTTCAGCCTGAGCCTTAGCTTCAGCTTCATCGAAAGGAAGGTTTACATAGTCGTTGGCAAGATCCAGTGTGTCCATAATATCTCGCTCGTTAGCACCGTCAAATACAGGTGTTGCAACGTTGAAGCCAAGAGCCTTGGCAGCAAGAGATAAGTGAATTTCAAGGACCTGACCGATATTCATACGGGAAGGTACGCCCAGAGGGTTAAGTACGATATCAAGAGGACGACCGTTAGGAAGATAAGGCATATCTTCTACAGGAAGAACTCTTGAAACGACACCCTTGTTACCGTGACGACCGGCCATCTTATCACCGACGCTGATCTTACGTTTCTGAGCAATATATACGCGAACGGACTGGTTAACACCGGGTGATAACTCATCGCCGTTTTCTCTTGTAAATACCTTGGCATCAACTACGATACCGTATTCGCCGTGAGGCACCTTAAGGGAAGTATCTCTTACTTCTCTTGCCTTTTCACCGAAGATTGCACGAAGGAGTCTTTCTTCTGCTGTAAGTTCTGTTTCACCCTTAGGTGTAACCTTACCTACAAGGATATCTCCGGCTCTTACTTCCGCACCGATTCTGATCACGCCGCGGTCATCAAGATCCTTAAGAGCTTCTTCACCGACACCGGGAACATCGCGAGTAATCTCTTCGGGTCCTAACTTGGTGTCACGTGCTTCTGCTTCATATTCTTCAATATGGATGGATGTGTAAACATCATCCTGTACAAGTCTTTCACTAAGAAGAACAGCATCTTCGTAGTTGTAACCTTCCCAGGTCATGAAACCGATAAGAGGGTTCTTACCAAGTGCAAGTTCTCCGCCGGAGGTGGAAGCACCGTCAGCGATAACTTCGCCCTTTGCTACTCTGTTACCCTTGAATACGATGGGTCTCTGGTTGTAGCAGTTACTCTGGTTACTTCTCTGGAACTTTGCAAGCTTGTAATCTACAACTTCGCCGTTATCCTGTGCAACACGGATAAGGTTTGAAGATACATATTCTACTGTACCGCTTTCTTTTGCAACCACACAAACACCTGCGTCAACGGCTGCCTTGGGTTCCATACCGGTTCCTACTACGGGAGCTTCGGTCACCATAAGAGGCACTGCCTGACGCTGCATGTTTGAACCCATGAGGGCACGGTTAGCATCGTCGTTCTGTAAGAAAGGAATAAGTGCTGTAGCAACTGAGAATACCATCTTAGGAGATACGTCCATGTAATCGAACATGGTGATGGGGTATTCCTGAGTCTCTTCTCTGTAACGACCGGAAACGGACTTCTTAACGAATGTTCCGTCGGGGTTAAGTGCTACGTTAGCCTGAGCTACATGATAGTTATCTTCTTCATCAGCTGTCATGTAAACTACTTCGTCGGTAACACGAGGATTTTCGGGATCTGTCTTATCGATCTTACGATAAGGAGCTTCGATAAATCCGTATGTATTGATTCTAGCATAGGATGCAAGAGAGTTGATAAGACCGATGTTGGGACCTTCGGGTGTTTCGATAGGACACATACGACCGTAGTGCGAATAGTGTACGTCTCGAACTTCAAAGGATGCTCTTTCTCTTGAAAGACCGCCGGGACCAAGGGCAGATAAACGTCTCTTGTGAGTCAGCTCACCAAGAGGGTTGTTCTGATCCATGAACTGGGATAACTGTGAGGAACCGAAGAATTCCTTAACAGCTGCCTGTACGGGCTTAATGTTGATAAGAGCCTGAGGAGTAACTTCCTCGGTATCGTGTGTCTGCATTCTTTCTCTTACAACTCTTTCAAGTCTGGAAAGACCGATACGATACTGGTTCTGTAATAATTCGCCCACTGCACGGATACGTCTGTTTCCTAAGTGGTCGATATCGTCATCATGTCCGATGCCGTATTCAAGATGCATATTGTAGTTGATGGAAGCAAAAATATCTTCCTTGGTAATATGCTTGGGAACAAGGTTGTGGACATTCTTTCTGATTGCTTCAAATAAAGCATCATTGTCATCAGCGTACTCTTCAAGGATTGCTGCAAGAGTAGGATAATGAACAGCTTCCTGAATGCCGAGTTCTTCGGGATCGCAATCCACGAAGTTCTCAATTCTTACCATAAGATTGGAGATAACTTTTTCAATCTTTTCTTCGGTCTGAATATATACATAAGGAACTGCGGAATTCTGCATTACATCTGCAAGTTCAAGTGTGATCTTTGTGCCTCTTTCAGCGATCACTTCACCGGTAATGGGAGAAACTACATCCTCTGCAAGTACCTGGTTCTTTAATCTTGATCTGAAAGAAAGCTTCTTATTAAATTTATATCTTCCGACTCTGGCCAAGTCATAACGCTTGGGATCAAAGAACATGCCTTCGATTAAGCTCTTAGCGTTGTCAACGGAAAGGGGTTCTCCGGGACGAATCTTCTTATATAATTCAAGAAGACCATCCTGATAATTGGTGGCTGTATCTTTGGTGAATGAAGCTTCAATCTTAGCTTCGTCTCCGAACACTTCACGAATCTCGTCATTGGTGCCGAGTCCCAGTGCACGAAGGAGCACGGTGATGGGAACCTTTCTGGTTCTGTCAACGCGCACGTAAAAAACATCGTTGGAGTCTGTTTCGTATTCAAGCCATGCACCTCTGTTAGGGATTACGGTTGAATAATACAGTCTCTTACCGATCTTATCGTGTTCAATATTGTAATAGATACCGGGAGAACGAACCATCTGGCTTACGATAACTCTTTCTGCACCGTTTATTACAAATGTACCTGTATCGGTCATTAACGGTAAATCGCCCATGAATATATCATGTTCGATAATAGCTCCGGTTTCCTTATTGCAAAGACGTACTTTGACCTTTAAAGGTGCTGCGAAAGTCGCATCACGTTCTTTACATTTTTCTATTGTATACTTGGCATCATCCTTGCAAAGCTCTGCGCTTACAAATTCGAGACTTAAACGTCCGCCGAAGTCTTCAATAGGAGAAATGTCGTCAAATACTTCCTGTAATCCGTCTGTAAGGAACCACTCGTAGGAATCCTTCTGGACTTCAATAAGGTTGGGCATTTCCAAAACTTCTTTTTGTCTTTGATAACTCATACGTATATTTTTGCCTGCGGCAACTGAACGTATTCTGTTTTTTTCCATTGACATGCACCCCGTTCTTATGATTTAGCCTTTATTTATTCGTAAAAAAAGCCATAAAAAAACATAGCACTCCACAATAGAGCAACATACAGTATATTACAAATCAAAATGCAAGTCAACAAAAAAAAGCAAAGCTTTCAAATTTTTTTGAAAGCTTTGTTTTTTGCTATTTTTCGCGACTTCCACATACAAATTCATCAATTACCTCGTAAAGTTTATGGGGGTCTATGGGCTTTGAAAGATGGTAATCAAGCCCCGCTTCCCAGGAGGCCTGTATATCCGATTCAAAGGCGTTGGCTGTCATTGCTATGATCGGAACGGTCTTTGCATCGGCTCTGTTCATGGATCTAATGGCTCTTGTTGCCTTAAGTCCGTTCATGACCGGCATTCTTATATCCATAAGGATCACATCAAAGTAACCTTCCTCGGAATTGTTGAAGTATTCTATGGCTTCCGCGCCGTTATTGGCTGTAGTAACAAATATGTCCTTCTTTTCAAGAAGCTCCGTTGCGATCATCCGGTTTATATCATTATCTTCCACAAGCAAAGCCTTGATACCGCTTAAATCGATCTCTTCCGACTTTCTTTCGACGGACTTTCTTGCTTCACCTATTTCAAAAGGAATCTTCAGATTAAATTCGGAACCCTTTCCTTTTTTACTCTTTATCTTTATGTCGCCGTTAAATGCATCCATAAGACCCTTTACAATGGAGAGCCCCAGGCCGGTTCCCGCAAGTGTGGCTTCCACCGTGCTCACTTCCTGAGTGAAAGGTTCAAACATATGCTGCATGAATTCTTCGCTCATGCCAACGCCGTTATCCTTTATGATAAATTCCAAAAGAACATTTCCGTCTTTTCTCTCTATCTCGCGGCACTTAAATACCACACTTCCTCCCTCGGGAGTGTACTTAATGGAATTGTTTAAAAGATTGATCATGATCTGATTGAATCTTAATTTATCCGTTAAGATCACAAGGTCCGAAGGAATACTGTTTTCCATGGAAAGATCCACGCCCTTGTTTTTAGCCAAAGGAACGATCATCATATTGACGGTTTCCCAAAGCTGATCCATGACGAAGGGTTCTTTTACAAGTTCGATCTGGTCCGCAGCCATCTTGCTGATATCCAGCATATCGTTGATCAGCTGCAAAAGAAAATCTCCGGAATATTTTATCTTTTCAAGATAACCGCTTAAGGCCTTGGGATTGTTGATCTCGTCCTTCATCAATGTGGAAAGACCGAGGATCGCATTCATGGGAGTACGCATCTCATGGCTCATTCTTGTTAAGAAATCTTCTTTCGCCTTCATGGCGGTTTCTTTTTCTATAAGCGCTTTTTCTATCTTAAGTCTTGCCGCGTTATCCTTGTTGATAACATCGGTAATATCCTGCTTGGTAATAAGGATCCTGTTTTTAAGCTCATTAAGATATGAATGTTTAAAGAGCTTTTTAAGGACGCTTCCGTTTTCCGCGATCTCATCCACCGTGTACTGGAAATAACCGTCGGACATCAGGTGCTCCGATATATTATCATAAGAAGAAAGCTCCATGGCTCTTTCTACATCATACCGAGCCAGATTGTTTCTTATATAAGCAAGTCTTGTTTCTTCATAACTGTCACTGAATTTCTGCACAATGCCGTCGCTGTTTGCCGTAAACTGAACACAGTTTCCGTCGGCGGGGTCAAATACGTAGGCAGATTCATAAGGCTCCTTAATGAAAGCGCTTAAAATATCCGTAAGCATACGGTCATTGGTATAATCTTCACACATAACCGCGCAGTTTAAGTTCCCTGACATGGGATCACGTAAGAGCGAAATATCCATTACTATCCAGTAAAGCTCTCCGTCTTGAGCATTAAAGGGAAAAAGAATGGACATATTCTCAACCTTTTCCTTGTATGCCTTTCTCAGATTATCTTTGCTGAAGAAACGCTTAAACCTGGCTCTCTGCCCTTCGCCTTCGATACGCTCTGCAATTTCGCCGATCGCAAGGGTATAGCTCATGTCGGTATAAAGTCCGAGAATATTATTTTTCCGGACATGAATGATCTTTCCGTCATCAATGTCCATGGCAAAAGAAAAATACTTTCTGGTATTTTCGGCTTTACCACCGAACATGCTTACTCTTCGTCCCGTTTCCCATGCTTCATCACTGTCGGAATCAAAATATTCAAGGGATCCGCCGGCGATCCTTACTAATTCATTTTTACAAAGAAGATTCTCAAGACGCACATTGGATGCGGAAATGCCCACAACCATGACTACGAAGGCAGTAAGGATGTTACGCATCCACATTCCGGGGTCCATGACTTCCTCAGTGCAATAACTTATAATGCTTAGAAGAAAGCAAAAGAACACCTGGCTTATGACATGGTATAAAGGATTTAAAATGAGATACAGTGAATAGGCAAGAGAAAGTATTGCATACAGAGCAAATACATATTTGATCCTGTACACATATGCCGCAGATAAAAGAAACAGTCCGCCTACAAAAAGCCATACAATGGCTGAAACGTAGCTGTGTTCCTTAACAAAATCCTTGAAGATGGCCGTTGACGCTATAAGAAATGCATAGATCACCTCAAAGACAATGTAGTACCAGGGAAACTCCTTGGGAGAAATTATAAACCTTGCAAACAGGTCTATGGAAAGACACAGGAGAAAAAGGCCTCCGCCAAGCATGAAGCCTTTATAATTCTCCCTGTTGATCGTATTTTTATATTTTTTATATACTCTGAAGTTTAAGTATTGGAAGTTCATGGGTTTTCCCGGAATTATTTCCGCTTGATGATCAGGCTCTTAACTGTCAATCCGTCCTGACTGGCCACAAGGTTTACGTTAAACAAAGGATTTCTGATAAGACCAAGTTCAATAACATCGGTCTTTAAGCTCTTATCCGATCCGTTACGGGCAATGGCTCCCTTGGGAGACATATTCACGCTTACGGAAAGATTTATCTGAGCCATTTCCGTGCCTTCGATCTCCGTTTCAAGTATCAGGTCATAGGAAGATGCTTTATCGCTGGTAATCTGAATCTGATTCTTTACGCCCTTTGACATATCAAGTCTTGAAACATCAATAGGGGTTTCATCCATAACCTTTACTTCTATCACATTAACCTTTTCGGAATTTGATTCAAAAGGATTTATGTGTACAACCTTATCCTTCTTTCCTGCAAGACGCGCCATAGCATTGGACTTTAATGCATTTGATAAAAGTTCCTCGGCATTTCTTACCAGATCTTTTCTTTCGATAAGGCCGTTCTTAAGAGATTCCTTGGCATGCTTACTGTTTTCTGATTCTGCCACATTGGGATTAACCATATATACATCACCGCCGGCCAAAATCATGTATCCAAGACCGTCACGAATGCTTTCGCCGCCTTCAAGATTAAGAGGTGACCACCAGTCAGTCATGGTGATGCCGGTGAAGCCCCAGTCCTTTCTTAAGACTATCTGATTCAAGTCAAAAGAAGATGCGGTATGAACACCGTTAACAAGGTTGTAGCTTGTCATGATGCTGTAAGCGCCCGCTTCCTTAACTGCCATTTCAAAGCTCTTTAAATAGATCTCTCTTAAAGCTCTCTTAGAAATCACGGTATCTTCCGTGAATCGTCCTGTTTCCTGGTTGTTACAGCAGAAATGCTTGATGGTTCCTGTTACATTGTATTTATGCATACCCTTTAATTCTGCCACGGTCATGGTGCCTGAAACAAAGGGATCTTCGCTGAAGTACTCAAAATTACGTCCGTTAAGAGGGCATCTGTGAATATTGATGCCGGGGCCCAGTAAGGTGTCGATTTCGTCAATTCGAAGCTCCATACCGATGTATGTAAATACTTCTTCCACCAGCTCCTTATTAAAGGTGCAGGCAAGGGATACACCGTTTGATGTCTGCATTGCCACACCGCCCGTATCCATACGGATACCGCTGGGTCCGTCGGAACAGCACATGGTGGGAAGACCATGCTTTTCAAGTTCATCAGTTGAAGCGATGTACGCGCCTGCTGTACCGGGAGTGGCTCTTCCCGAACACATACCTTCGCCCTGGCATAACTCGATCAGATCTTCATCCTTTAATGAAGAAATAAATTCATCGAGAGTGATCTTCTTATCGTAAACATCCTTGAATTTATAATTAAGGCCTGCTTCGTAGGGAATATCCTTTAAGGCCTTTCTTGCTTCTTCGCAATGCTCTTTCTGAGAAGAAACACGCAAAGGCACATCTTCGTAAATCTTTTCGCCGTCTGCTCCCACCGCAAGTCTCTTAAAGCTTTCATGCGGTCCAAGTGCTTCGCTTACGGTTTCAGTAACTATAAGCTCCGGAATATTTATCTTTCCTACGCAGGTTGCTTCGCGAACATTCTTACCTTCGTAGATTTCATATTCACCGGGCTCAAGAACATATGAATTAAGATTTCCCGTGTATCCGCCGTCATCAAAAGAAGCCATTGCGGAAAAAGGAAATGTTATCTCTACGGTTACTTTCTTTCCGGGCTTTATTTCCTTGGTCTTTGCAAATCCCTTAAGCTCTCTTGCGGGCTTTGAAAGTTTTCCCTTCGGTGCCTTAACATAAACCTGACACACTTCTTTTGCAGGAAAAGCGCCGGTATTCTTCACTTCTACCACAACGCATACCTTGTCTTCTTCATGACCCAGTACGGCTTTATGTTCAAATTCCGTATAGGAGAGTCCGAAACCGAAAGGATATAAAACCTTTTCTTTTGCAAAGGTTTCAAAATATCTGTAACCGACAAAAATATCATCGGTATATACAAGCTTTTCTTTGTTTCCAAAGTCTTCCATGCAGGGGTAGTCGCTGATATTTTCTGCGATGGTATCAACAAGACGACCGGATGGTGAAAGTACACCTGTCAAAATATCGGCGATGGAATTACCGCCTTCGGCGCCTCCCTGCCATACATAAAGCACTGAAGAAGGATTAAATTCCTTAACCCACTTCATATCCATAACATTACCGGAATTAAGCACGATCACGCTTTTTGCGTAATTCTTACATACGGTTTCGATCATGGCGCGCTCATCACTTCTTAATAAGTAGCTGCCTTCACTTTCGGAATTATCCTTATCTTCGCCCGCAAGACGTCCTACCACAACAATGGCGGCAGTATTTCTTTTTGCATCCTCCTTAACAATCGCTTCATCAAGAGGCATTTCCACCTGGCTCCAGGGTTCTCCTGCCCAGCCGATACCTCTGTCGTAGGGATTATCAACAAGCCATGTGCGATATCTTTCCGCAATGCTTTCGTCCACCGCTACTCTTCCGCTGTTCTTTAAGCCATCGTAAACATTTACCACATAGGGCACATTAACAAGACCGCCGGAACCGGAGCCGCTCTTAATATAATCAAACTGAGCTCTTCCGTATAAGGCAACCTTTTCTTTTGGATCAAGCGGAAGCACATTTCCGTCATTTTTAAGTAAAACGATCCCTTCCGCGCCTGCAAGGCGTAAGGTCTCTGCATATTTTTTCCAATCTAATTTAATCTTCAACCCGCTTCTCCTCCTCTGTGTTTTTCTTTCTAAAGATAAGCACTTTGCTGAATACGTAATTTCCTACCATTACAAGCACTGAAGAAATGAAAATTTTAGCTATCCAGTAATTCATGGTATCAAGCTGGTCCTGGGTGTACTCGCGTCCCAAGCGTGTAGCAAGATTCTTAAGTCCGTTGGTAAATGGTATTACATTAACAAATATCCACATGATAAATACGTCAAGCACCCATGTTGATATACGGGAACCCGCAAATCCGAAGAACTCTCTTACGATATGGGGGTTTTTACTCTTAAATACCCACACTCTTGACAGTGGATATGCAAAAAGAACGCCGGCGATCCAGCTGATGGTATTGATGATATTATTCTGTATCGCTACGGTCGAATCCAAAAACAATGTAGCTACCCAGGCTGCAACCCAGGATACAATGGTTGTTAACACACCTACGATCAGGTAGGTTATGATTTCTTCGTATTTTTTAAAGAGATCCTTTATTTTATCAATTAATCCTCGCATTACTAAACAGTACTCCTTATGCAATTATGATATGGAAAAGAAAAAGAATTATTAAAAATACCACATTTACCATGGTGAAATATAATAAGTACTTTCCCATTTTAATTTCCTTGGACTGAGCGGCAATCTTATAGGATATGAGGCTTGCCATGGAAGCGATGAGAGTGCCGAGGCCGCCTAAATCAGTGCCGATTATCAGAGCCTTATAATTATCCGTAAAGCCCGATAAAAGAAGGGCTGCAGGAACATTACTTACAACCTGGCTCGATAATACGGCTGTGATAACTTCTTTTCCCGACACCATCCTGCTTAAAAAAGTGCTGAAAGCGGGGATCCGTCCCATGTTACCTATAAATATAAAGAACGCCACGAAGGTCATAAGCAAAGAATAGTCCACGTTTTTTAAATTTTCATGGTCTGCAAATAAAACAATTATTAAGGTTATGAAAAAGCTCATATGCCAGGGAAATATCCTGAGTACGGAAAGGAGCGCCACAATAAATAACATGATATAAAGAATGAGATTCACATGATATCTTGTCCGGCTCTTCATAAAAAGCTCCGTGAGAGTCACATTGAATACACCCTGCCTGGGAGTGTTTTGAGAAGCATTCAATGATGTCAGATCTTCATCTTCACTTTTTATACGAGCATTTCCGTTTCGAATAATCAAAACCGTAAGGCCCAAAGCAATAAGCACAAAGGACATTAAGGTGTAAGGCGCAGTGATAGCCGTAAATTCACCTATACCGATCTCCGCTTTTCCGTATAAATAAAGATTCTGCGGGTTACCGACGGGTGTCAACATGCTTCCGAGATTGGCTGCCACCGTTTCAAATACAACCGTAGGGATCATATATTTCTTTTTAACATCCTCATCAAGAAGCTTAAATGTGGTAAAAGCAAAGGGCACGAAGGTGATAAGCGCCACATCGTTAGTAATGAACATGGAAGAGAGAAAACATAAAATGGTGAGAGTAAATACCACTCCGCTCACTCTGTTCACTCTAGCTAACATAAGCTTTGCAAGCTTTTCAAAAATTCCGAGCTTTGAAAATCCCGCCACAACCACCATAAGCATAAAGAGGATTCCGAGAGTACGGAAATCTATATATCCTATATATTCTTTGTCAGGGTGCACAAAAAACATTGATATTACGGCAAGAAAGATTGCCACCGTAAGTACTGCTTCTTTTTTTACAAATTCTTTAATTCTGTTCATTTAATAAATCCGTTACTGCTTTTCTGTTTTCATAGCGGTAAACCTTGAATTCAGCATTTGTAAATACAAGATCACCTGCCGAGATTAAAGCGCTGTTACTTGTCTTTTCCGATTCCTCCAAAGAAAAGATAAAGAAAACAGGGCCTTCGAAATAATCATCATTATAATATTTTGCCGGAGCCGACCACTTAAACTCCGTCATGTCGGGTTCATGTACTCCCGCAACCTGAAGCTTTCCATCAGATAGTTCCGTCATGATTCCCGCGTTCCAGTATGTTGCAAAGCCGAACTTATAGCCTGCTTCCGTAAGGAACTCACTTACTTCACGTCTTCCGGCATTTTTATCACTTCCCGCCATGCTGCCGATCTCCTTAAGGGATGCGAGCAAAGCGCACAGAAGAAGCACAGTCACAAGGGCCGTTTTGTCAAAAGAAAGGCGCCCGTATTCAAGAAATGCCGCAAGTAAAGGAAGCGTAAATATCATTACGGTAATATAGTATCTTGCAACAACCGTTGAATCCGTAAATACAAAAGCAAATGTATTTACGAAAAGTGTTACAAAGAAAAAGGTTCTGAGGATCAGAACTTTTTTATTATCCGTCTTCTTTACAAGCACTGCTGCCAATATCAAAAGCGCAGGAATAACAAAAGAAATCACCGTTATAACACCGCGAACGGACAATACCGATCTATTGTCTATGTATCCGAAAAGCATTAAGAAGCTTCCGATGGTACGCTGGATCCTGTCCATGAGCACGCCATCGTAAACTAAAATAAACTTAATGCCTTCATAGGTCTGGAATTGGAATGTCTTACTTATGTAAACTACATTTATGACATAACCCAAAAATCCGAGCACTGCCCCAACTAAGGAAACGTAGAAAGGATTCATGGATTCAGATGATAGTAGTGTCTTAAATGTATCTTTACCGGGAGTGACTCTCATGACCTGAAATTCTTTACTCTTGATCGCATATATACATGCGGCGATCACAAGCGGTCCGAGGATCGCCAGGAAATATCTCACGCCCGACATACCTGCAACAGTTGAGAGAAGTGCAAAGAAGGCCCAGTTTACAATGTCCGTAACAGGCTTTCTTTTTCCCGCATCATAAGAAAGTCGCAGGAATAAGCCCATTAATAAGAATACGATAATTATATGGGACATATAGGTATTTCCCATAAATACGTGAGCCATGACTGTTTCCGAAAAAGGAAGCATTAAGACAATGGCTGAGATCACCACATTCTTTCTCTGCAAATTAAGAGGCTTCATCATGTAGAAGTATGAGAAAAGCATGATCGCATAGAAAACAACGTTCATGATGAATCTGACTGCATACCAGTTACTTATGAATTTAAATAACGGAACCATTACGATCTGAGAATAAAGAATACGAAATTCCGTAGAATAGAACCAGTTCTTAGACGCTAAAAAGGCTCCTTCATCACTAAGAAGCTTTGAAAAAACCATCTCGGCGGACATATCCGCATCTATCCAGTTCTGTAAGAAAAACACGTTTAAGAGTATCAGGACCACACATGCAAAAAAAAGCACCAGGTCATACCAGTGGTTCTTTAGAAATTTCATAAGATAAAATATCCTTAAAGAGTATTAGGGCAAAAACGCCGAAGCGCCTTTGCCCATATGATCAATTATTCTATAATAAGTTCTTCCCAAGCATCTTCGGGAACGATAGCTATGTAGGTCTTACCTGTGTTGAGCTTGATATCCTCGCCGGTTTCCTTGTTCTTGAAAACCGTGAGCTCGTTTTCGGAAGCCTTGGACCAGGTAATGGGAACTGCCTTACCGTCTGTAATGTAGTAACCGTTGTTACCTGAACCGATCACGTTGTAGATCATGTAACCGTTCTGATCAAGCTGATTCATGACTGCTGAATAGATGATCAGGTTCTTGAATGAAAGTACATTATCATCATCAAGAGGATCTACGTGAGGTCCTGTCTGCTTTGATGAGAAACCGTCACCTGCTCTGTGAGCATATTCATGATATTCATAAAGCTTTGTATCGTCATTATAGTAAAGAGTTGACTCGTTGTGGGGGAAGGGAAGCTTGATGGTTTCTGCTGTTACTGCCTTCTTGTCATCATCAAGGCCTGTATCTTTACTGTTAAATTCAAAATGCTTTCCGGGATAGTATTCGTTGTATTCTACGTCTATCTTGGCATCATTGATTCTGTTTAAAATACTCTTATATGATTTTCCGCCTGCGGAATAGTCCTCAGCTGTTGCATATTCGGTATATTCATAGGACTTGCCGTTAGAGATACGGGCGAAACCGCCGCTTAAGTTGTTATTCCAGTCTCTTGCAAGGAAATCATTGATGTAGAAAGGGCCACCGTCATGAATAAGAATCGCATTGTATTCAGGGGTGATAAGTAAATTGGTGGGACGCGCACTTCTTACGTTACCAATATACTGAATGTTGTTGTAATCCTTAACGATACACATCATACGGGTGATACGTCCGTTAAGAGTTGAATTTACCATTTCGTACACGATATCGGCTGAGTTAACACCCATGTGGGGAAGAGCCTTGATCTCGTTGTCAACCATAACCGCTACGGGTCTCTGGTCTTTTAATTCTTCATCGATCCATTCGTTGGTAAGCTCGGATCTGTATTTTCCTTCTACGTTTTCTTCCTCTTCTTCGGCTTCAGCGGATTCTTCTCCACCGATGGTGATGGGCTCTTCGCTGATCTCGAAGGGAAGTTCGTCGCTGGCAGAGCTTTCTGCTTCTTTTCCGTTACCACATGCAACCATGGTAAAAGAAAGACATACTGCCATCATTAATGCAAGGTATTTCTTCACTTTATTTACTCCTTATTTCCGGCCTTAATCAAACTTGTATTTTACAGAGAAGTATTTCTTTTGCTGAATCATCTCTTCTTTTGTCTCAAGGCACTGTTTTATTACATTGCTGATACTTATGAACTGGTCCACAAGGGCGGGATCGAACTGAGTTCCGCTGGCTTCTGCGATCATGGCCATGGCCTTCTCGTGAGAAAAAGGCTCCTTGTAGGGGCGTTCAGATGTAAGAGCATCGTAAACATCCACAATACTCATAATGCGTGCAACAAGGGGAATCTCTTCACCCTTTAATCCGTCGGGATAACCTTTTCCGTCCCAGCGTTCATGATGGTAACGAGCCATCTGTCCCGCAATATGAGCGAATTCCTTATCAGGAATCCTTTCTTTTAAGAAATCAAATATATCACCACCGATTATAGCGTGATATTTCATCTGTGAAAACTCCGTATCGGAAAGTGTTGCGGGCTTCTGAAGCACCGCATCGCTTACGGCGATTTTACCGATGTCATGCAAAGGCGCACTTCTGCAGGCTCTCTTTACAAATGAAGGAGGCATTAAGTGCTTATATTGAGGAAGGGTCTTTAAATGGCCCAAAAATGCTGAAAAATAAATGGAAGTGTTCTTTAAATGTCCTCCGGTAACACCGTCCCGGGATTCTACGAGGCATGCAAAGCTTACGGTTATGACATCATACATGTCTTCCGTTTCTTTTACCTTTTTCTCAACTTCCGCTTCAAGGCTCCTGTTATATTCGGCAAGCTTTATCTGAGTTTCGATACGCTTCTTCATGACAACGGGCACAAAGGGCTTCGTGATGTAATCAACGATTCCTAAGTTGAAGCCTTCAACTTCCGCTTCGGGGCTTGTGTCAGCCGTTAAGAATATTACGGGAATGTCCTTGTAGGCGGGAATGCTCTTTAATTCTTCAAGCATTTCCATGCCGTTTACTTCCGGCATTATGATGTCAAGAAGTATGAGATCCGGTGTAACGGTCTTCAAGATTTCAAAAGCTTCTTTGGCGGACATGGCTTCATAAAGCTCGTAAGTGTCTTCAAGCACTTCACGTGCCGCCGCGTGGTTTAATGCAATGTCATCAACTATCAGTATTTTTTTCATGTACCCTCCCGACAAAGGTAACAACGTTAGTTAAATAAATTATAGCATTAATTATTAAAAAAAGTAAAAACTATTCAGGTTTATCCTTAAAGGTTTCTTCCAGTGTTTCAAGAAGCTCCTTGTATTGGCTTTGAGTAGCATGGGCATTGGTGGATGCCTTTTTGTGCGCCTGTATGGACATGGCGGATTTATTGATGGGCTGAATGGTACCGGCGCCGGCAATACAGCCTCCGGGACATGCCATGCCTTCCAAAAGATAGCCGTTATATTTACCGGCCTTGGCCATCTGCATAAGCTTTATGCAGTCACGCAATCCTTCTGCACGCTCAACTTTTATTTCTTTATCAGGATACATCTCATGGATGCAATTGACAACGGCATTGGCAACACCTCCGCTTACGGCGAAACCTCTTCCGTCACCACTGGCACCGTGCATTGTATCATCATCAGGCAATGATTTAAAGTCCACTTCTTTGGCTTCAAACATTCCCATTACTTCTTCGAAGGTAAGGACAAAATCCACATCGCTTCGGATGGATCTGCGGCTTGCTTCAAGCTTCTTGGCAGCGCAGGGACCTATAAATGCGACCAGGCATCCGGGATGTTTCTTTTTGATAAGTCGTCCCGTAAGAACCATGGGGGTTAAAGCCATGGAAATACAGTTTGCATATTCCGGAAACATTTTTTTCGCCATGACGGACCAGGCGGGACAGCATGATGTTCCCATGAAGGGAAGTTTATCGGGCACTTCCTCAACAAAGTCTCTTGCCTCCTCGATGGTACAAAGGTCAGCACCGATGGCTACCTCAACCACGTCCTCAAAGCCCAATGCCTTGAAAGCGGGGCGCATCTTTTCCGGAGTAAAATCAGGACCAAACTGGCCTGAAACAGAGGGAGCAATGGCGGCATAAACCGGCACTTCTCCTCGAATTGCCTGAATGACCTGGAAAATCTGTGCCTTATCTTCTATTGCTCCGAAGGGGCAGTTTGCAAGACACATTCCACAGGATACACATTTTTCTTCATTGATCTCAGCACGTCCGTACTCGTCGGAACCGATGGCATTCATACCACAGGCTCTTGCGCAGGGACGCTCCAGTTTATTAATGGCTCCGTACTGACATACGGAAACACATTTACCGCATTTTATACACTTTTCTTCATCAATATGGGATTTTCCGTTTTTGATGGTTATGGCACCTTTAGGGCATACCTCTTTACAGGGATGTGCAAGACAGCCCTGGCAGGCATCCGTCACCATGACCTTATTGTCGGGGCATGCATGACATGCGAATTTGATGACACTTATTAAAGGTGGCTGATAGTATTTTTCCGGTTTGACACACTCTTCGGCACCTTGTGTGACCGGTGCCTGCTCGGCGGCAGTTCTGGCGGGAAGGCCCATGGCCATTCGCATCTTTTCTCTTACAATGGCTCTTTCCAGAAATACACTGTCGCTGTATACGGAAACCTCTCCCGGAATAACTTTATACGGAATCTCTTCCATCTTGGAGAGATCGCCGTCTTTATATTCATAAGAAAGCCTCGCAACTTCCGCATAAACACGCTTTCTTAAATCTGTTACTGATGTATAGATACCTCGCATTGTTCCCTCACTAAAGCAATATATGCGTTTGATCAAAAGCCCGGCACATCGCGTGCATACTGCTTTAAACCATTATTACGCATTCTTTGCCAATTATATCACAAAGTTCTGACTTATGCGATAGTATCATTCTTTTTCGCCAAGGTTAAGGGTCTTAAAGCCCTCTCCGTGGACTTCGTTGGATTCAAGTACAATCAAAAATGCCTTGGGATCCGCTTCTTTTACCGCCTTCTGTACCACATACATTTCCTTATCACTGCAGGCGCACATCACAACCTGGCGGTCGTCCTCCTGAAATCCGCCGTAAGCCGGAAGAATTGTGGAACCACGCTGACAAACCGCATCTATGACATCGCAGATTCTTTTGCCATCGTCGGTGACGATCATGGTCATCTTGCCCGAATTAACACCGTACATCATCTTGTTGGCAACAAGAGCGATTATATAGCTCTGAATTATCCCGTAAATAATACCGTCAATATCGGAAAAAAGAACGCCACCAATAAGAATAATCGTCGTGTCTAAAATAAACATAATGCGTCCGATGGATACGTGGGGGTTACGGTTCTTATATGCCAAAGAAATAAAATCGGCGCCGCCGGTGGATGAATTTACCATGTAGATCATTGTATAGCCGAGACCGCACAATACTCCGGTACATATTGCCGCAAGGAGTCTGTCACCGTTATATGTGGGAAACAGCGGCGCAATATAGTCAATAACCAGTGACGATATGATCATGCATCGAACGGATGCCATGAAAAAGCCCTTACCGATAAGCTTATAGCACAATAACCCCACCGGAATGTTCATGATAATGGTAGAAAGACCCATGGGGATCCTGAATAGCTGATAAAGAATAAGGGCAATACCTGAAAACCCCGCCACGGGGAAATTGGCATTCACCGCAAAATTGTAGATACCCGTGGCGATCACAAAGGATCCCACGATCTCAGTAAGTATTTGTTTTAAAATAAATTTAGTTCTTTCGTTCATAGTGTTACCTTTTCCCGCATTTTCATGACAACGCGAGCAAAAAAAATCTTTTATTTCTTCCCAAGCTCCTCATATGGCACGAAGATCTCGATATAGCCTGCGGCGTAAGGTCCCATATCATAGGGCGGATAGTAGTAAATAATGCCGTCCTGCAGGAACTCGATGCAGCCCGAATCAAGAGATGTGTATTCGTAAGCATCATTATAGACAGTATCTTCATCAGATGCAAAATAAGGCATTTCATCGGGATTACTCTCTAAATAGTGCTCATAGTCTTCCCTTGTCTTTGCAGCGATCAATGCTTTAAATTCTTCTTCCGTACCTTCGAAGAAGTCCCTTATCGTAAGAACTTCACCGGTTGTCAGATCAAATAAATACTGATTTCTTTCGGGATATCCGTGAGCCCCGCCGCCGTACCAGTAGCCTGCCATCTGAACCGTCATGCAGTTATCTCTTATAAAAGAAACATCCGTAACCGACCACTCATCAGTAATGCAATACCAGGCGGGATGAATACTGTGCTCATCGCAGGTAGTTCCGTAATAATCTTCACCGGATTCAAGATCGGCATTCACAATATTTTCAGCCTGTTCCTTAAGATAAGCATTTATCTTATCGGCATAGCCGGAAAGTCCGGAATCAAGTATAAAGTACTCGGCATATTTATCGCTTAGTACAGTTCCACAGTCAGGACATGCATGAGTGCTTGCAGTATAAGAAACCTGTCCGTATTTTAAGATTTCAACTTCCGATACCTTAAGTCCCGTATCGGAAAAAGAAATACCGTCACCTGTTGCGTCACCCCTAAACCATTTTAATTCTGAGCCTTCAAGATCGATCATATAAATATTTCCGTCATAAATCTTAAAGCCTTCCACACCGGGACCGATGCTTACGCCGGGAATATTTTCTTTTTCATAAAGAAGGGTGTTGGTATCTTTAACGGCGTCATAACGATATATTGAGTTGCAGGTTACACCCTGCTGATCTTTTCCCTGAATATAATAATAAAATGTGTCGTCCTCTCTGCCGAGGAAAGAAAAGCTTGCAGCGGGACCGGTGATCGCTTTCTCGGTTTCCGATTGAAGATCATAGACAAAGGCCTTGGTGGTGCCGTCTTCCATATCTATTCTGGAATAAAGAAGCACATCGGGACTATAGTAAGCCATATAAACATCAGATGTACCCGGGAGTTTTTTAATGATCCCGCTTTCATCTATCAATGAAAGACCGTCATCCTGAGTTCCGATGATAAACTTGCATTCATCCATGGTTCTTTTTAAAGAAAAAGGATTGTAAGGTCCGCGAAATCTTGAGCCGAAAATGTTGAGCTTTTCGATGCGTGCTCTTTCAAGTATCGCTTCCATATCATTTTCTTTTTCAACAAAAGAATTTGTTTCTGCATCATAGATAAAGCTTTTTTCGGTCATTCCCGGATATTTTTCACTATCGTATCCATAGCTTATATCAATTACCAATTCGCCATCATAACAATCGACTGAATTTACATATTCGCCGGAGGTTCCCTGCCAGATGGGATAGATATTATGGTCGTCGATACCTACGGCATAGACTGTATAATTGTAGGTGCCGTCGCCTAATGTATTGACCCTGTCATTAAAAAACAAGAATCTTCCTCCTGCCGAAGAAAGAAGGCATCCGGAAAAAGAATCTTCATCGAATACACGATAGATTTCTCTCTCGCTTTCCGGAATGTTGTCGGAAATTTCCTGTCTATCGACAGTATCGATTAAGTTACCGTCGGCATCGATCGTATATATAAGGCTTGCGGTATCATACTGAGTCAGGTAGAAAATCTCATTCAGTTCGTTTGCTTCCTCTGAGACGGTTTCTTCTTTTGATACGGACTCTGCCACATCCTGAGTCACGCTCTCCGCAGGCACCTCCGCATTCTTGTTACAACCTGTAAGAGTAGCGATTGTTAATCCGATCAGGATGATTGTTGATATCTTTTTAAACATGGTCCCTCCTGTATGTATCACTGATTCATAAAGAAATCCGAAACAAGTGATTACCACGATTATATCTTAATTTTCGTCCATTTTCCCTGCTTAAATCTGATGGAGCCAAAAAAGAATCTCGACATCTGATCGGCAAGTATTCCCATCCAGACACCGTTGATCCCAAAGCCCAGCCAGTAACCGCAAAGATACGAAAAGAAGGTTCTTATTATTGTAACACTGATGATGGATGCCATGGCTGTATATCCCGTATCTCCGGCGCCTCGAAGGCATCCCATGTAAATAACCTGTGACACCTGAAATATTACGATCGGAATTATAATTCGGGTTATGCCGACGCCGATCTCTATGATCTTACGCTCCTCAAAGAATGCCGACATAAGAGGTCGTCCTCCGAAGAAATATAGAAAGGCAAGACATATCGAAATCACCATTCCCAGCATTCTGCAGGTGCGTCCATATTCTTTTGCAAGATCCTCGTCACCTTCTCCGAGGCTCCTTCCGATCAGGGCAACCGCAGTTGACTGTAGTCCGTCACCGAAGGAAAAAGAAAGGCTCATGATATTCATGCCCACCTGATGGGCCGCCATCTGAGCTGTACCCATATCTGCCGCCATCATGGCCGTCGCCATAAATCCGATACGCATTAAGATCTGCTCAAAAAATACGGAATAACCGACCCTTACCATTGACTTGAAGGATTCAAGGGAGGGAAGGATCTTATTCTTTATTATAAACGGAATGCTCACAAAACAATTCTTTTCAAAAAGAGAAAGAATGCTCATGACGCAGGCAACAACGGTACCAAGGACTGTTGCGAGAGCCGCGCCCCGTACGCCGAGAGCCGGAAATCCGAATTTACCGCCGATGAGAAGATAGTTAAAGATGATATTAACTATGTTGGAAGTCACATTGGTGCGCATGGTGATCTTGGTATTTCCCGCACCGCGCTGTGAAGCATTGACCCCCATTTGGATACAGTTAAAGATCATTCCGCCCATGATGATCCTGAAATACGCCGTGGCAGCATCGTGGGTGTCGGCATTGGATCCGCAGAACCTGATAACATCTCCTGCAAATACCACAAGCAGGACGCTTATGGTTGCTGCTGCCAATACAATAAAAAGAAGGGCGGACACCAGAATCTTATTGGCATTTTCACGGTTGCCTTCACCCTTTCTTCTTGCTACAAGAGCGGAAAGCGCCACATTTATCGCAAAGAACAGCGAAAGGCCCATAAGCTTTGGCTGCGTGGTAAGACCCACCGCCGCTACGGCATTACTGCCGAGGTCGCTTACCATATAGGAATCAATAAGAGCAACAAATGCAGCAAAAAAAGACTCTACCACAGCAGGCCAAGCCATATTTACAGTTTCTTTTAAGATTTTACCTTCGAAGCTTTGCATATATCACACACTTTTCTTTTTGGTATAGTAATTATATGTTCTTGATTGTGGAAAGGCAATTGTCCGAAGCGGATATTCATATTAAATTAAAACTTTCCAAGTGAATTATGGCTTCCCCCGGCGCCCCGTATCCCTATATGGAACTTCTTTGAAATTGGGATATGTATTTTGCATGGTTTCATGTGCTTTTCGGGTTTCGTATCCCTATATGATTTCAAACCTTATTTTGGGATAGATTCCTCATGCCTACTCGATGCTTATATTGTGATTGTATCCCAATATAAGCGAATTTCTTGTTTTGGGATAGAATTCATGATTCTTCATTCTTTATTACTTGCGATTGTATCCCAATACCAGTTGTTTTCCCTATAGGGATACATATCTTAATTCTCTACACCATCAGGATACTAACCATATCCCAATTCATGATATAATTCCGTATAGGGATACAATCAAACATGTCTATAGTAACAATTCGGGATATAGAACCATTTTTTGCAGCTATGGCATCTATTATAAAAAGAGGAGTAATCGGCGTGAATATTTCATATAGGAAACTTACTAAAGAAGATCTGGACTCATTCATACAGATGCGGATAAATCAGCTTAGAGAAGAAGGAGCCAAGGAAGATTTTGACCTTGCGCCTGCTCTTAAGGACTATTACGAGCGCCATATGGCTGATGGAACCTTTGTATCCTGGCTTGCGCTTGACGACGGTAAAATTATCGGAACAAGCGGAATGTCCTTTGTAGAGAAGCCACCGTATTTCGGATGCCCCAGCGGGAAATTAGGACTCCTTTCAAGCATGTTCACGGATCCTGCATACAGGCGTCAAGGCATTGCAAAAGAACTTCTTGACAGAGTAGTCACGGAAGCAAGAAACTACGGTTGCGGTGCAGTTCAGATTACAGCCTCCGACATGGGCGTTAAGCTCTACACCGCTTATGGATTTACCCATAACGGAAACTTCATGCAGTATAAGCTTTGAATAAATAAGCCGGTCGCATTGTATTGACCGGCTTATATTATTTTACAAATCGATTGTAAGTATGCGTCTGCATTCTTTCCTAACTTGAAATATCTCTTTTATCATAAATCCAATAGGCTGTGGCCACGCCGAGAACCGTAAGTATGATTCCAACTATGAAGGAGGAATCTTTAGGCTCAATTTCCGACATTATTTCGGATGCATTTGCAAAAGAAAAGGGGCCGATGAAAAGATAATCTTTCAAATCAGGCACCACACGCCCCATCAGATCAAATACATAAAACATCAGGGCTATGCCGATGCCTGTTCCCATTCGGTTCTTGCCGGAAAAGGCGGAAACAGAAAAACATATTCCCGCGATCTCTATGTTCATGAGAAGTACTCTCAACATGTAGGCAATGAATAGCGATGCTTCAATACCTTCTCCCATGATCAAAAAAGCAAGGCAATAAAGTAACGTACAGATAGCAGTGAAGGCCACTAACATTATCAATACGCAAAGGCCCTTGGCTGTTATCACTTTCTTTCTTGATACTGGCAGAGACAGAAGAAACTCTGCACTATGCTGCTCCTCTTCTTTTGACAGGATTCCGATAGCAAGTATCGATGCAAACATGGCACTTCCAAGTCCGTGAACCGTTCCTACTTCAGTAGCAAAGAACCCCTTGAGACTCGCGATACTTAGTGTGCTCATGCCGAATGCATCGGAAAAGGCGCCCATGTTGGAAAAAGCATCCGCCATATCCGCCATCTCCGTTTCCATACTCTGATATAAAAGGATGCAGACGAAGCCCATGCCGCCCACTACCAGGCTCCAGATCAAAAAGTTTTTAAGATTAAGTTTCAATTCTTTTGTCAGTATTGTTTTCATGGCTACCCCTCGTCATCATAAAAACTCAAAAATGTTTCATCGTCAATCTTTGGAGAATCAAGCATGGTGAGCCTTCCTTCACGCATGATCGCCGCATTTTTACAATACTTGTTAACTTCAGACAGCACATGAGTGGAAAGAAGACATGTAGCTCCCTCCGCCACGTACTCGTTTATTAATTCAAAGAAACGCTTCTGCATCAGAGGATCAAGTCCCCCTGTGGGTTCGTCAAAAATAAAAAGCTTAGGCTTATGCTGCATGGCGCATACGATGCTTACCTTTTTACGATTACCAAGAGACAGCTCTTTTATCTTCTTATGGGTATCAACTTTAAGGCGCTCGCAAAGCTTTCTTGCTTCTTCACTGCAGTCAAGGCCTCGTACATCCGCCGCGTATTTTATCACTTCCGAAACACGCATGTCACCATAGAACCAGGCTTCGGAGGGCATATAGCCCACATGCTTTAATATCTCTGTGTGATCTTTGACACTGTCCATACCAAGAATACTGATGCTTCCCGAGTCAATCTTCAAAAAGCCCAGCATCGAACGAATAGTAGTAGACTTCCCTGCCCCGTTGGGACCGATAAAACCGAATATGTCACCTTCTTTTATCTCAAGGGACACATCGATCACACCTCTGTTCTTACCGTAACTCTTGGTGAGATTTCTGATTTCAATGACATTGGTATTTGAATCCGGCATATAAAGCTCCTTTCCCCTTTATTATTTTCAGAATATCACATTAAAAGCCACCGGACAAACCGCAAACAAAAGTATCCCAATATGAGTCAAATCTTCATATTGGGATACACATCAGAAATCTATTATTTTATTAAACCACTGTTCTTAAGTAACAGCTCTACATCTGTTCCTTGAACTGCTTTTAAGACCTTCTTTAGTAAGAACTTTTCTTTCATGTTCAAAGGGAGTTCGGAAACATCCTTTTTATCAACTGCGTAGAAGCAGGCACGAAGCAGCTCTCTCACATCATACTGAGAGCCCCATACTTCAGGAACGCCACGGTCCACATTCATTAAGGTGTAGACTGCTTCCATGCCGGTACGGATGGAATACTCTGTTGTAAATATGGTATCTCTCGGTGTTTCAGCGAACTGACCGATAAATGCGAAGTTGGCAGAGCCCTTAGGTACAACCAAAGGTCGGTCTGATTCTTTTCTCGGCTGGAAGAAAGCATTTACATAGGGCATGTAACATGTGGTGGTATTGCAGCGATTCTTTGCATAATTTTCAATCTTATCTGAAGACACACCAATGTGATAGAGCCACTCTTCACACACTTCTTCGCCTGTACAATTACGCATTGCCTTTTTCACGAAATTTCCGGGCTTATTGGTGCTTAAAGCATAAACCCACACAAGAACGGTGTTTTTATCCTGAGCCTTGAACTGCGGCTGACGATTAATTGTCCAGGAAAGATACCAGTTATCGGTACTGTCCTTTACCGTTACGATACCGCCTGTAGTAACTTTACCGTCTCTGGGATCACGCTTACATACACCGATAATCTTTTGAATAATCTCTTCGTCGGATGTTTCTATGGTGGCGCTCATCCAGTTGGTTGCTTCGGGGTCTGAACAGAAGGTTTCAGGACGGCCGTACTCACCGTGCTTTGCCTGCTTTGCGATATTCTTCCAAAGATCCCAGGCTTCTCCGTATCCCGGCTTTACTTTTGAAAGATCCGGCGCAGTGGTCTGATCTCCGTAACAGGAAGTATCCGTACAGCTTCCGTTGGTAATGAACACAAGATCGTGCTCGCCAAGGTCGATACTCTCTTCTTTTCCTTCTTTTTCATAAATAATCTTTTCAGCAAGCTTCTTTCCGTTACGTTCTGAAATCAGCACGTTCTTGACATCTATGCCGTATTCAACCCTTACACCATGAGCTTCTAGATACTTAACTAACGGAAGAATCATGCTCTCATACTGATTGTATTTAGTGAATCTCAATGCTGAAAAATCGGGAAGTCCATCAATATGATGACAGTATCTGCACAGATATCTTTTCATTTCAAGTGCCGATGACCATCTCTGGAAAGCAAACATTGTCTGCCAATAAAGCCAGAAATTGGTGCTCCAGAAAGAATCGGGAAGCACTTCTGAAATCTTTTTATTTTCAAGTTCTTTTTCAGGTGTCATAAAGAGCTTGGACAAAGCAAGAGCCGAAGCCTTATCAAGTCCAAACTTTCTGTCGGTATGTGCGTCCTGACCGCGCTTCTCAGATGCTCGACATAAAGAATAATTGGGATCATGCTTGTTTAACCAATAGTATTCATCCAGCACCGAAATACCGGGTGTCTCAATGGAGGGCACATCGCGGAACAAATCCCACATACATTCAAAATGGTTGTCCATCTCTCGACCGCCACGCATGTAGAATCCCTTTCGTACATCTTTCCTTCCGTCACAGCTTCCGCCTGCAAGCTCAAGTTTTTCAAGCAGATGAATGTTTTCGCCCTTCACCTGACCGTCTCTTACGAGATAAAATGCTGCTGACAGACCTGCAAGGCCCGTTCCTATAATATATGCAGAAGTCTGATCTGCATATTCCGGCTTCTCCGGACGGGCAAATGCCTCATAAGTTCCTGCAGAATAATACATAACCATCACGCTCCTTTTTTATTGATGGCTTCAGTATATTCGGGTTTTTAAAGGCTTAAAATATGGAAAGTCGCCGCTTTGTCCTAATATCCAACACGAACTTATAAGAGTCCCTCTTTACGACATTTTCTTTCTTTTGTCTTATAAGGTATTTAAGCTTGCATTTTTAAGTGCCTGCTCAAAGGTTCCGCCAATAAGGGCGTTTAGCATGTCCATTATTTCTTTCGGGTCCTGCTGCATGTCTTTATCAATCCATTCCACAACGATGCCTACAAATCCGAATTTATAGAAATTGGCAATGAACGCCTTATCCTCATCACGCACCGACATCCCCCGGGACTTTTCTTCGATTACATTATAAAGAAGCTGATACGTGACTCTGTAAAGGTAATTGTATATATACTCTCTTGGTGTGTATCGATATATGTTGACGATAAACGCTTTGTCCTTCTTTATCATCTCGAAAATAGCTAAGAACCCTTCCTGCCAGGTGTCATATGTTGTGTGCTCCTTCAATGCTTTTTCCGCATCCATCTCACATATCCATTCGGCAAGTTCCAGGATGTCATGAAAATGATAATAAAAAGTCTGTCTGTTGATATCGCATTTTTCCGCCACATCCCCAACCGTGATTTTGTTAAAGGGTTTTTCTAATAATAATTCTTTCAACGCATATGCAATTGCAATCTTTGTTGTTGCTTTACTCATTGATGCCTCCCAATGTAATGCCCGTAGTTGTTGCTCACATTCCTCTGAATTTACGAACCCAACACCCACTGGGCGAGAATCGCATAAAGTTCACGTATATAATATGCAGGAAAAAGAACCGCCAGTGATTTTCCGGGAATGGTTGTATATTGAAGTCCAAGTTTCTTAGCGATGAGCCCCGCTCTGTAAAGATGAAACTCATTTGAAACAATGGAAATCTTAGGGTTTAAGCCTTCTTTTTCTATGATAGCTTTGGAAAACTGCAGATTTTCGTATGTGTCGCGAGATTTATCTTCAAGGAAAAGCCTGTCTCGGGAAATGCCCTTTCCCAGCATATATTCGGACATGCCCTCAGCTTCACTGAAAGGTTCATCCGGTCCCTGTCCGCCGGAAAGAACGCATTTCGAATCAGGATATTTGTTCATGAATTCAATGGCTGCATCAAGTCGCGCTTTTGTCATGAGGCTGGGGCCGGATGCATGGACGCGGCTTCCGAGAACCACCACTGTTTCGGTCCCGTCAGGCTTCTTAATTGCGCCACGGATCATGCAGATGCTTTCGATGATCACAAGGATTACTGTAAAGGCGATAATGACCGCTGCAATGTTGGTAATGATGCGACCGGGTTTCTTTTTCCTGAATCTAATAATAAGGGCTTTAAAGCGCTTCCAGAAAAGTCCAAGCAAAATAAAGCAAGTAAATACAACAATTCCCGTGGCGTTTCCGATATTAAAGATTCCATATTTGATTATGGGTAATACGCACCAGACGTCGCCTGCGATGCCAAGAAGTAAGAAAAATAAATTCACGGCAAATCTCCTTTTAGTTAAGTCAAGAATAGCACAATTTGACTCCTGCCTCAATTGAGTTATGGTGGTGGCATGAGCTTTGACTTCTTGCCTTTTTGAGTTATGTAAACCGTTGTATCGCATTGTAGATTACCACGTGAATTTGCGATACAGAACAGTGGTTTTCTTTGTGTTATGTAAACCATTTATCGCAATGTGATTCTCGTAACGAATTGCGATACAGAATCCGCGAATTCTTATCGCAGAATTGTTCCGCTTTTCGTATTGCGATAAATCAAATCAAAAACCCATGAAATTGTATAAATTTATATCGCAGTGTAAGCTCATATTTCGTATAGCGATACAACAGAAACAAGTCATATAGATACACGCAATAATTTGTCGCAAATTTGACTTGGATTTCATAATTGCGATACAGGCCGGAGCATGAGTTTCATGATATAATCACAAACAGAAGTGCTTAATACGGAATTGATTGCATAAGCACAAGCCGAATTGGCGGGATAAGCACCAAGGAGATTACCAATGAATATTTATATAGATTTCGATGACTGTATCTGCGAAACCGCAAGACATTTTTCCGGACTGGTCAAGGACATGTTCGGCATAGATGTACCCTATGAAAATATAAATTTCTTTGACCTGCAGAAGTCATTTTCTCTAACAGATCAGCAGTATCAGGAAATGATGGTTGAAGCTCATAAGCCTGAGATTTTACTTTCTTACGCTGAGACTCCCGGTGCCGGAGAAACCATTAACGGATGGATACAAAGCGGATTTGATGTGTCAGTGATAACCGGGCGACCGTACAGCGCTTACAAGGCTTCACGCAAGTGGCTTGATGAACACGGGCTTTCCGATGTAAAGCTTTATTGCCTCAATAAATACGGACGTGACGGATTTTACAAGTCGGAGGATCACAACCTGGAGCTTGAGGATTATTACAAGATGCATTTTGATTATGCGATTGAAGATTCTCCCCATGCCTTTAAGTTTTTTGAGCATTTACCGAATCTAAAAGTACTGGTATTTGACCGGCCATGGAATAAAGACTGCACCCTTCCAAGGGATAGCTACACCCGCTGTCCGGGATGGAAGGAAATTAAAAGTATTGTCGGGTGAAAACGGGCCCTAATGTACACATGAGTTGCAATCTCAAAGATTAAAAAAACAAGCCATAGCAGACACGCTATGGCTTTCGTATTTAAATTAATTATAAGAATATAGCAAACTCTGACAATGATTTGCTATCGCCCGAATACACCAAATGATTAGCAATTTTCTTCAGTGTCCCATTCCCCAAGAAACATGCCAGAGATGACAATTCCGATACTTTATTATTTTCAATAGCTCTATCAGCAATTTGATCTAATGTTTCGTCCGATAAAAATGGTGCTAAAGGGACTATATCCTTTATATTTGCAACATCAACTTTACTGACAAAGTCATCAAGAGTTTCATCATCAAGAAACGGCGCCAACCCAACAATAGCTTTTATGTTCAAAGTCTCATTTTCATTTGTTCTCTCCAGCTCCTTTTTAAACTCTTTGGGCGGAAGTATTGCCGCTACTTCAGTAAGCTCATTTGCAGAAAGCGGTTCCGGGTTTTCTTCGAGAACTTTCTTTACCGTATCGCCACAGTTATCATCGCCCAGCAGTTTTGATATTTCTATTCCCAGTAACTTTGAAATATCAGGAAGTTTAGCAATATCCGGCATTGTGTTTCCGCGTTCCCAATTTGACACAGCCTGATAACTGACTCCCAATATATCCGCCAATTCAAGCTGGGTCATGTTCTTTTCAGTTCTGGCATTCTTAATGTTCTTACCAACCTTTTTCATATCTAACATATTTTTACCATCCTTTTAGTTTGTAATTATCATCGGCCGGTGTTTTAACACAACTAAATTGTAGGACAAGAACCGAAAAAAGTATATCAATTGATAATTGAGTTTATAAAAAGGCACTCAAGCAATAATTGACCTTCTACTTCTCAGCACTTTTGCGAAACGTCTAAGGAGATAGCTAAGCAAATACAATGCTCAGAAGATGGTCCAGTCCTCGGTTTGTTGACAAAAGATATAACAAGATATAACATGAAATCAAAGATATAACAAGATATAACAAAATTCCAAAGATATAACAAGATATAACAAAGCAAAAAGAATGGTTCATGTGATGAACGATAACGCCCTCTAACTAAGCATGCAAGGAGGTTTGATATGCAAAGAAACTTTACAGCAAAAGACAATCCGTTTACTCTTCAATTCAGCTATATTCCACCCCAATATATAACCAGAAAAGCGCTTACCGAGGAAATCGTAAATGACCTTGAAAGAAATGTACCGACATTCAGGTGCCATTTTCTCACAGGCGTAAGGGGAAGCGGAAAATCAGTTTTAATGGCTGAAATAGCAAATACGATGGAAAATAAAGATGGTTGGATTGTTGTAGATATTCCGGATCCTACAGACAATATAATCGACGCACTCGCAAGAGGGCTGTGTCGAGTTCCCGAACTTAGATTGCTTTTCACCGAGGCGAAGATAGATGTCAGCGTATTAGGAATTAATTTTTCCGTCGAAAAAGCCGACTATATCGCATCAAACGGATTTGATGCCATTGATATAATGCTTAAGGTTTTGAAAAAAAAGAACAAGCGAGTGCTTGTAACTATAGATGAAGTTACATATAACAATGAAATCGGAAGTTTTTCCCATTCTTTATCTTCATATGCCAGAGCAGGATATGAAATATACGTTATCATGACCGGGTTAAAAGAAAACATCAAGGCAATAAAAAACGATAAATCACTTACATTTTTATACAGAGCTAAAGAACATGAACTTGAACCACTAAACATTACTTCCATAATCGCAACCTACAGCAAGGTGTTTAATATAAGCAGGGAAGTAGCCGAAACGTTGGCGTGGCTTACGAAAGGGTATTCTTTTGCATTTCAGGTGATTGGGTACATTTACTGGAATGCCCTCACGAAAAATAGTGAAATAAAAATAGAGGATTTGCTTCCTGAAGTCGATCAATATCTCGCAGAATTCTCGTACGACAAAATCTGGGCTGAACTTGCTCCTACGGAAAAGAAAGCAGTGATAGAGCTATCATGTACAGAAAGCGGAAAAGTCTCAGAAGTACGCGAAAGATTAAATATGGATTCACAAAAATTCGGGGTATATCGCGAAAGACTTATAGACAAGGGAATTATTGACGGAAAAGAATATGGCATTTTAAAGATAAAACTTCCCAGATTCGGGGAATATGCCAAACTTCATGGGGCAGTGCAGTAATCTATATGCCCCATGCTTTAATTACACTTCGAAAAGAGAAAAAAACAATTAGACTTTTACTCAGTTTCAAAGATTCATTTTCTTTTCCCAATCTTCTCTTGTCATAAGGTTTACGTGCCCCGTTCTTGTTTCTCCCATCAGAGGAACTGGCACATTCTCACTTACCCACTGATGCTTGAATCCAAGTTTCTCCTGGACACGCTTTGACTTCTCGTTACCTTCATAGTATCCGCACCAAACACGCGCAAGTTCCAAATCTTCAAATGCGTGTCTGAGCATTTCTTTAGATGCCTCGGGTACAAGTCCGCGTCCCCAAAACGGCACCCCAATCCAATAGCCCAGTTCCGCTTCGTCATCCCCCGGCGCAAGATCGTTGTGGTGAAATCCGATGCTGCCGACGGGAAGTCCGGTTTCCCTCCAAAAGCGTTTATAATTCTTTTTTCAAAATTATCCTGTCTTCCGTTCTATATTTTTCGTAGAAACCCTGCTTAAGGAAGAGTTTCACAGCAGTATTGTCTATGGCAATATCATCAAAAAGAATGCGAATACCATTTTCTTTAGCTGCGCCACAAAGAAGTTCAAGCCCTTTGGCGCCGTACCCCTTACCTCTGAATTTTGAATGAATAATAACATCCACAACATAACCGTCGTACTTGAAATCGTAGTGATATGCGATCTCTCCCACAAAGACGTTCTCGGCCTTAAGATACCTGTAATAGCGCTTATTTTCGTGATTTAAAATCCAATAATCGTACCAATCCTGCCAGTCTTCCTTAGGGAAAGGAATTGTTCCTCCCCAGGCGTGATTGTAGGACATTGTCTCTTCATCGGCCATAAGGCTTTCTTTAAAACATAACTCTTCCAGAGTTGGCGTCACCAATTCAACTTGAGGTCCGATGTGCTCCAGTGCCTCTTTGTATCTGTCAAGCAAGTCACTAATGGCATCCTCCGAAAGAACTCCCCGCTTTAAGTCGGAGGGGAGCTTACCATTTTCATCGTACTCGTAGTCCTTAAGCCACTGCCCGTCGGTGTAGTAGGCTTCGAGTTGCTCAATTTTCTCTTTCAAACAGAAAAGTTTATCCGGTGCTTCATTTATCGCCTGATTTGCCTCATCAAGGATGTTTTCCATCGTCTTTATTCTGTCAATTCTACTCTCACTCATATCCCCAACCTTTCGTTACTCTCACCTTCCATGACCGCGTTTCGATTTCTCTGATACTTGTTCGGAAGTAAAAAGAAATAACCGCCTCTAACCAAAGATCGCGGTTATTTCTTTTCGACCACATCTTGAGGGTCAACCGTTAACTACGGCAACACCCTTTTTGTATCTTCATATTACTTCAAGCCTTTATCATAGTCAAGAATACCGGCTTTTGTGGTATGATTACGAAGAAGAATTAAAGCAACGTCCGACTTACGTAAAACGAGCGTTGGGTCGATTTGATTTAATTGACGAATAAAAAGCATCCTCATAGCGAGGGTGCTTTTGCAAGATGGTCAGAAAAGTGACCATCTTGCAACAAAAAGAAGACTGAAAGGGATACATTGAAATGAATAAGATATACTGTTCCACAGGGGCGTTGCTTGGGCGCCCCAATAAAAGAGACTTCAATCTGCTTGAAGTGTTGTCAAAGGAGCTTGACTGTGATGGCTACGAGCTACTGGTGTATGACACCTGGTATCCGGCGGCTGACGATCTGATAGCTGCGATCAAAAGACTGAAACTGTCGATTCCGGTAGTGCACTGCGAAAAGGCACTTTCAGAAAAGCTGGCAGGAGCCAGAGTCTGGCTTGAAAACGGGGAGTATCCTCATGCGGAGATGACACCTGAAGAAGATGAAAAAAGCCTTGGGGAAGCCATTGAGGAATTCAAGATCAACCTTCGCCTGGCAGAGGAACTCGGAGCTCACAAGATGGTGTTTCATATGTGGAACGGCCTTGTATCAGACAAGCATATAGAACGTAACATAGAGCGTTTTGGCATTTTCAGGGAAATGGCAGAGAAAGCCGGAGTACTGCTCATGGCTGAAAATGTCATATGCAACACTTTTGATCCCCTCACCAATATGGAGGCTGCTGCAAAGAAGTACCCTGACATCTCATTTGTCTACGATACAAAGATGTCAGAGTTTCACGGTCAGACCATGGATGTTTTCAGCCCGGAGCATCGGTGGATGTTTGAGAAGGGACACGTTAAGCACCTTCACATCAACGACTACGATGGTGGCGTCATGGATTGGAGCAACTTTAAGGTGCTTCCTATCGGCAAAGGTCACGTGGATTTTACATCTTTTTTCAGGGAGCTCAAAAAATGCGGTTACGACGGAGACTACACTGTGGAGGCTACGGCCTTTAACAGAGAGGGCATCGTAGACGTGCATATGCTGAATGAATGCTTTGCTGACCTGAAAAAGCTTCTTTAGTACAGCTCTGACATGCACACACTTATATGCTGTTGAAACGATGTTTTGATCGTGGGCAATGCCTTCTATCAGCGCAAAACAAATACGATGGTCGGAAAAGTGACCGGCCTCCAACAATATGCTATAATACGCGATAGAATCAACATGGAGAAAAACCTATGCAAAAGAATGAAATCCTCCGTATTTACGGAACCGATTATAAAGACATGACAAAGCGCCTTCTTGATGAGGCAGAATTATATACACATATCACTCCCGGCGCCCGCATCGGCATAAAGCCCAATCTTGTAGCTCCCGTGCCCGCAGATTTCGGCGCTACAACACATCCCGAAGTAGTGGCCGGTATAATCGAGCACCTGAAGGAACACGGGTTTACCGATATTCGTATTATCGAAGGCTCCTGGGTAGGTGATAAGACCGAGGATTCTTTTGAATACTGCGGTTACAACGCTCTTAAAGAGAAGTACGGTATCACACTTGTAGATACGCAAAAAGAAAAATCCTACTCCGTACCCCATGGCGATATCTCCGTAAATATCTGTAACTGTGTGCGTGATGTGGACTTCATGATCAATGTTCCCGTGCTAAAGGGCCACTGCCAGACCAACATCACCTGTGCCCTCAAGAATATGAAGGGGCTCATTCCCAATTCTGAAAAGAGACGCTTCCACTCCATGGGACTCCACAAGCCCATTGCCATCCTGAATTCAGCAATCAAACAGGACTTTATTGTGGTTGACCACATATGCGGAGACCTGGTCAGTGAAGGCGGCGGAAATCCCTACTACTCAAACTGTGTTATGGCAGGTCTCGACCCGGTCCTCATAGATTCCTATCTTTGCAAACTCATGGGCTACACTCTTGATGATGTACCCTATATCAAGCTTGCGGCAGAAGCCGGCGTCGGATGTTCTGACCTCTCAACCCTCAGCATGCGCACTATCGATGGTGACGGTACTGAAAAAGAAGAAATCCTTCCAAGAACACACAGTCTCTTTAAGCTTAAAGATAAGGCTGAAGATGTAGATACCTGCAGTGCTTGTTACGAAAGCCTTATGGAAGCTCTCTCCCGTCTGGAGGAAGAAGGAATCCTTGACAATTTAACCGAGAAAATCTGCATTGGTCAGGGCTATCGCGGCAAGACCGGCGAATTTGGAATCGGCAACTGCACAAGGCTCTTCAAGCACTTCGTTCCCGGCTGCCCTCCCGACTCCGACGCCATCTACGAAGGCATTAAGGCATATGTAAATAAATGAGGTCTTTTTATAACTCAGGCCGGATATAAGTTCTTAGAATAACTTAATTGTGAAAAAAAAGAGAGATTCATCTCTCTTTTTTTTCACAAACCTCATATACTGCAAGTACATTACATTATTTTTGATAGTTACATCTTTCTTATCATGCTGAACATCTTCTTTTTGTTTTCGCCGGCTTTTCCGGAGTATGGATGTTCGCGCAAGCTTAGATTAAAGTGAGTGCTTCCTTCAAGGACTGTGGTGGGGTGGGTAAATTCTCTGAAGCCCCAAATTCCGTGGTAAGCACCCATACCGGAGTGACCGGTTCCGTTAAACGGAACTCCCTTAACCATTATATGCATTATCACTTCATTAATGCATCCGCCACCAAACTGCATTTTCTGCATAGTACGACGGGCCCACTTCTTATTCTTGGTGAATACATAAAGTGCAAGACCGTGTTCACGTTTTTCTATGGTCTTTATGAGATCGTCAATCTTATCATCATCAAACGGAACCACGGGTAAGAGTGGACAGAAAAGCTCGTGATTTACGATCCTTTCGCCGATTTCCACAGGGCAAATGACTGTAGGCGCATATTTGTGTGCTTCAGCATTTCCTGTTCCGCCAAATATTATACGATCTTCATATTCTTTTGCTTCGGCAGCGCACTTTTCATAAGCAGCTCCCGTTATAAGCTTTGGATACTCAGGATTGTTCTCTGCATTTTCGCCAATCTGCCTTACTATTTCTTCTTTAAGGCATTTAAGAAATTCATCAGCAACTTCTTTTGCCACAGCAACCTGATTAATGTTTATACAAATCTGACCCGAATTTAATATCTTAAAGAAAGCAACTTTTCTGGCCGCATCCCGAAGGTTTGCATCTTTTCTTACGATGCACCAGTTTCCGGTTTCGCCGCCAAGTTCAAGCGCCACGGGGGTGAGATTCTTAGCCGCCATTTCCATTACATGCACGGCAACGCGGGGACTGCCGGTATAGAAAAACTTATCAAATCGCGTTTCGAGACAGGAGTCGGCAACATCATGACCGCCCTTTATTACCTTTACGTATTTTTCTTCAAAAGCATATTCTACGATTTTTTCTATGATATCCGCGCAGGCAGGCGCTTTTGAAGAAACCTTGATAACAGCGGTGTTTCCCGCGGAAAGAGCTGCCTGGAGCACACCGATTGAAAGCATGATGGGAAAATTGAAGGGCGCGATTATAAGTGCTGTTCCGTAAGGCATCTTGTTAACGCGCGTCACTACACTTGGAAAGCTGAGTATGCCGCTTAAATGCCTTTCAGGCCTTGCCCATTTTCGGGTGCCTTTAATGGATTCATTGATCTCTATAATGACAGGAAGAATATCGCAGAGATTTGCTTCCACTGCGCTTCTGCCTAAATCTGCATGGAGAGCCTCTTCTATCTCACTTTCAAAATGGATCAGCGCTTCCCTCAACTTCTTAAGCTGTCGAATCCTGAAATTTACATCCAGTGTTTCTCCCGTTCTAAAATATTCCTGTTGCTTTGCTACGATTTCTTCAATTTCCTGTTTTGTCATAAGCTACTCCTTACTTCACTTTTTGTGTGCCAAAAATGGACCAGGAACCCCGTCCCCATAGTCTACAGTTATTTTGAAATCATTATCCTACAGTACATGACCCCGCGCAAGGTTTTTAGATGCATCTCGTTATTTACTTTGCTCCCACTCTGAAATTTTCAGAATTGCGTATCATTTATATTCTTTTAATCGAAAGTGTGTTATAATTATTTCGTTCTTATTTTTCTATATTTCTCATCAATCCGCAAGGAACAATACAACACAAATAATTTACGACATCATGCAAACAGGAGGGGGACATGAAAGTCAGAAAATTCAGAATTACTTTTCAGATCATTATCGTTAATGTAATTGTTTTACTGGCCGCGATCATTATTCTCGGCATCGTTTCCATCAACCAATCCACCAAGAGCATCAAAATACTTATTGAAAATCGAATGCTTGATCTTTCAAATACTGCTGCCGCAGGTTTGGACGGCGAATACTTGAGCAACATCACTGAAGCCGATGTGGGCAGTGATAAATATAACTCGCAGCTTAAATATATTTCCGTTTTCCGCGACAACACAGATCTTGAGTACATTTATGTCATGCGACCCGTAAGCGGTTCTCTGTTCGAATATATCGTTGACGCCGACCCGGAAGCCCCGGCTGATTTCGGTGATGAAGTAGAATATACCGACGCTCTCGGTAATGCGGGAAATGGGATTGCTGATGTTGATAATGAGCCCTACGAAGATGAATGGGGCCGTCATTACAGTGCATACAGCCCTATCCTTGATAATACCGGTAACGTAGCCTGTATCGTGGGTGTAGACTTCAGCGCCGCATGGTTTGATGAACAAGTTGCTGAGCATGTGCGTAAAATTGTTCTTTTGTCTATAATCATCGTTGCAGTCAGTATCCTGGCAATGCTTCTGATATGTGCGAAGCTCAACAAAGGCTTCAAGACACTTAATGATAAGATGGCTGAGATTGCGGACGGTTCAGGCGACCTGACAAAAGAAATCAAGATGACCTCCGGCGATGAATTCGAGGTCATCGCTAAAAACATGAATACCTTTATCGGTCAGATTCGTGAAATTATAACCGGGGTAAAAGAAACCGTTGATGTTTCAGTTTCCGCATCAAATGAATTATCATCCGGCACCGAGCAGGCTGCAGGCACCATGACGCAGCTTTCCGAGGCCTTTAATAAAGTATCCGAGGGTGCTGTTTCGCAGGCACGTGATGTATCGCGAGCCTCTGAAAATGTATCCATGATAGTTTCCCGCCTTTCAGACATGAAAGAGACCATTGAAAAAGCTACGGAATGTACCGGAAACATGAGTAAGAATTCCAGCGAGGTATCCCATAGTTTTGATGTCCTCATCCGTTCCATTCAGGATTCCATGCGCGAACTTGAACAAGTGACAAAGGAAATGAGTGCCGTCGGTGAAGCCGTTGATACAGTTATTGAAGCCGCCAACATCATCAACGATATAGCAAGCCAGACAAACCTTCTTTCTCTTAACGCATCAATCGAAGCCGCCAGAGCGGGAGAAGCCGGAAAGGGCTTTGCGGTTGTTGCCCAGGAAATCGGTTCACTTGCCGTGCAGTCCGATGAATCCGCCGCTTCCATTAAGCAGGTTATGGATGAATTAAAGGTTCAGACCACCACAGCCATTGATCTTGTTAACAAGCTGAATGTAGTAATGAATGAGCAGGAATCCTCCAGTAAGGATTCAAAGACCTTCTTAACCACCCTCTTTGATGACATAGAAAATACCAAAGAAAACTTCAATGATATCAGAGTCAATGCCGACGATATCAGAACAGCCTGCGATACTCTTAACGGAACCATCGAAAGCCTCTCCTCAGTTTCCGCAGCCAATGCTTCTTCTGCTGAGGCTACAGCAGGCTCGGTAAAAGAAATTACCGACATCATAAATGATGTATCCGGTAAAGCCGACAGCATTAAGTCCATGTCAGACCACCTCGGCGATATGGTAAACAGCTACAATACCTGATGCAATGTCTTACAGAATTTAAAAACGGGAGCCCTGAGGCTCCCGTTCCTTTTTGAATATGTCCGCTTCCCTTTATTATCAAGGGATCGGTTCTTAGAAGTTATCTTCTTCTGTAGCATTGGAATAAACAACTGTAGGATTGTTATTTGAAAGTGTTACATAAAGTTCTGCATTTGTCTGGCCCATGTAAGGTGTTACAAAGAAGAGTGCAAGTAATCCAAATGTAAACGCGCTTAAAATGTTCCATCCCAAGAATGAAAGGTCAAGTACAAATGCGTTCCACTTTTCGCCGTCCATCATCTGTCTTGAACGATCAAGTGCTTCTCTGTAATCCATTTCAGGATTTTCAGCAAGAAGATAATCAACCATGCGATATTCGTATGATTTGATAATACCGGGAATGATGAATAACAATGACCAAAGGATAATGAATAAGTTCTTTATTAATTCAACCGTAACAAGATTCATGTAATTTGAATCAAATACTGAGAATAAATCTTCAATCTTTCCTTCACTGTTGCGATTCTTTAATGTAAATCTTGTGATACCTACAGTTAAAGGTCCTGCCAAAAATACTGCTGCTGCAATACTTCCCACAAAAGGGATAAATCCTGCGACAAAAGATGCACAGCCAACAATAAGTCCGAAAAGTACCCATGCTCCCACTGAAATCCAGTAGTTACCAAAAAATGAAGCTTTACCTCTTTGTTTTAATTCTGCCCTAGTCCACATAATTTTTCTCCTGTTCCGCTGCTCTGCAGCATTAATTTTCCTTTATATATGCTTATGCGTTCTTCACGCTCAACACCATTTTACACCGCGGGCCGCAATAATGCGACCCACGGATCCTTTTTAGACTTCAGTATCTTCAGCCTTAACCTTTTTTGATTTCTTTTCTGTGTCATTTACGTTAATATTTAATGCTGCACCGTTAAGATTCACATTCTTATTAACCTTGGCATCATATGTTCCGGCTCTCATGATTTCAGTGAAATCAACGCCTGTTGCCTCTGACATTGTATCAAATACCTGCTTCATGACGATGGGAAGATTACCGGAAATCTGTCCCGCACCACTGTTGCCATCGCCGGTTCCGTAGATATTGATCTTATCGATCTGTCCAAGAGGCTTTGCGATTTCAGCAGCCATCTGAGGCATGATCTTGATCATCATTTCTGCCATAGCAGCGCCGTTATACTTTTTGTAGGCTTCAGCCTTCTTTTCCATTGCGGCAGCTTCAGCTTCACCCTTGGCTCTGATAGCAGCGGCTTCAGCTTCACCCTTTGCCTTACTTGCAGCAGCTTCTGCTTCGCCCTTGGCTCTGATACCTTCAGCTTCCTGTTCCATCGCATATTTCTTTGCTTCAGCAGCTTTTCTTTCCTGCTCGAATGCAGCCTCAGCTTCCTGGATCTTCTGATACTTAGTAGCTTCAGCCTGTTTTCTGATGGTTGCGGACAACTGCTGTTCCTGAACCTTTACTTCCTGCTCTTTAAGGATTGCTTCTCTTTCTGCCTTTGCGATCTGAGCATTTACGGTGTTGGTTTCAATTGCTTTCTGCTGTTCCTGTTTCTGAATTTCGTAAGCAGCATCTGCAACTGCCTGCGCAGAGTCTGTTTCTTTTTTAAGTTCTGCTTTTTTAATAGCAAGGTCACGCTGCTTCTGAGCAATTTCAAGGTCTGCTGCGATTCTTGCGTCGTTAGCTTCTTTATCAGCTTTTGCCTTTTCAATTGCAACTTCTTTTTCCGCAACTGCCTTGGCAATAGAAGCATCCTTCTTGATCTTTGAAGTATTGTCGGCACCAAGGTCGGAAATCAAACCATTCTCGTCGGTAACATTCTGGATGTTACAGGAAAGAATCTCGATACCCAGTTTAAACATATCCTTGGAAGCCTTTTCCATAACCTGATCCGAGAAACTGTCACGGTCCGTGTTGATCGCCTTTAAAGCAAGAGTACCGATGATCTCACGCATGTTACCTTGTAATGAATCCTGAAGGTCATCAGTAATCTGTTCAGGTCTCTTGTTAAGGAAGTTCTTGGCTGCAAGCTGTATTGCTTCGGGACTTGTGCCGATCCTTACCTTTGCTACCGCATCAACATTTACGTTAATGAAATCGTTGGTGGGTACTGACTGCTCTGTCTTGATATCTACAGTCATCTGTCCGAGATAAAGTTTATCAACTCTTTCAAGGAATGGAATCTTAATACCTGCTCGTCCAATCAAGATTCGAGGCTTTTTGTGAAGACCGGAAATAATGAATGCTTTATCCGGAGGTGCCTTCACATATCCTGCAGCTAAGATGCCAAGTAAAGCAACTACTGCCAAAATAATGATAAATCCAAAGTGTTCCATATTAACCCCTTCCTGCTACTTATGTAGCAACGCTTGTTTTGATATATTTAATGTATCATTCCATACAATGGATTTCCTTAGCTATGAGTGCAACTTAAATACTCATATTTGCACCCCGCGGGCAAAATAGATTATTTATTTTTCCAACTGTTATTCACTCACTCTTTCCCATCGTCTGACAGTAAATTCATAACGATTTATGGAAAAAGAAATACCATCTTCTGCTTCAAAAACAGGACTCAATTTCGGTGCTTCGATTATGTCATTGGAAATAAGCCATACCGTATTTACCTGATCGAGCTGATCCCATCCCGTGAAGGTCTCATCAAGAGAAAAGGGAAGTCCCGGAATCTTGTATCCATATATCATATAGGACTCGGGCTCTCGATAAATCGACAGGATAGCTGACCAATGGTCTCCGAACATGATCCGCTCATCGGATTCAAGCTCTGCCGGTACGGTTTCCCGGAGAATCTCCAAACCGCTGTCATCATGATATTTATAAAAATCCCTATAAGCTCTTACGCCGAAAATAACCATACCGGATATCACGATGAAACATACAAGACCGGTAATAGATCTGATCATGATTCTTTTATTCTTTTTACCGGCATAGGATAGCCTTCCGCAAAAAGCTTTTGTCTTCTCAATTAGAATATTTATTGCAAGCGCTTCGCAAAGCCAGATTGCTACAAAAAGCGGGAATCCGTAGCGCCCATAGAACTGACCCGTATACATAAGGAGTGGTACGCCTATAAATATATATGTTGCGGGAAGAAGAAAAAGCAGCTCTAATACCACTGCGCTCTTATTTTCTTCAACCAAGAAATCCACATGTCGTGTAAGAGGCTTTTCTTTCTTTTTACTGATTTCTTTTGTGAGTGCCTGTATAAAAAGAACGATGCAGGATAAAAAGAGAATTAACATTCCGAATCGCACTCCCCATCCGTCATCACGCATATCGCCCGCAAAAATGGATGACTTCCAAGAGCGGAGAATCTCCATATAGAATTCATGATCTGAAAGAGGGTACATGAGGCCTCCCTCAACGGATGTACGGTCATTAAACTGCGCAAGCATTATACTTAACCAGGGAATGAAGCTTACTCCTGCAATAATTCCGGAAGCCATAAATTTTAGAGCTTTTGCAAAGCGTCTGTGCAGTATGAGCTTTATGAAAAAGAATATGTAAATAAACATTACCATGGTGGTACATATGGCATGTTCATACATTGTAAGGATCGCCAAAACAGTAAAGCCCGTAAAGTAAGGCAAGTCATTCTTTTTCTTCATATCTGATGACTGATCGTCGGGAAGAAAATAGATCTTGAAACCCGCAAGAATAGTGCAGGTTACAAGTAAAAGTCCCAGAGTATACATTCTTGCATTTCCCACCTGAGTGATCATGGCAGGCGCAATGGAACTGATGAACACGGTAAGAACTGTGGTGCGTTCCCCCAGATATTTAGGGAGAGCAGTATTTAGCACACCCAGAAAACCGATCGCGCAAATGGCAGAAAAAAGCTTAGCGCTGTAAATTGAATCTATTGGAAGCAGGTTAGCAAATATCTTTACAATAAAATAGTACATGGGTGAATGAACATCCATGGACGTAATATCAATTATTTCTTTAAATGAATGGGAAATCATTGAGACGGTGTAGGCTTCGTCAAACTCACAGGAGAGAGTCCATGCAAGATAAATATAGAAAGCGCCAACCAGCACGATATATAGAAAAGTAAACTTCTGCGCCTTAGTCATTTAATATCCCTCTCATACACTGTAATAATGCCTAACACTTGAAATATTGTAACATAAAAAGGCTCCCGAGAAAACTCTCGGAAGCCTTAATTTTACTATTTGGGTTGGGCTGTTCGCTTTCGATTACTCAATAATCGTAGCAACACGGCCTGAACCTACGGTTCTACCACCTTCACGGATAGCGAAGGTAAGACCCTGTTCCATAGCGATGGGGTGAATAAGTTCGATAGTCATTTCTACGTTATCACCAGGCATGCACATTTCTGTACCTGCAGGAAGGTTACAAACACCTGTTACGTCAGTTGTTCTGAAATAGAACTGAGGACGATAGTTGTTGAAGAAAGGAGTATGACGTCCACCTTCATCCTTTGTAAGAACGTAAACCTGAGCAGTAAACTTCTTGTGGCAAGTTACTGAACCGGGCTTAGCAAGAACCTGACCTCTTTCGATGTCAGTTCTGTTGATACCACGAAGAAGAACACCGATGTTATCACCAGCCTGAGCTTCGTCAAGGAGCTTACGGAACATTTCGATACCGGTTACAACGGACTTCTGAGTTTCTTCCTTGATACCGATGATTTCTACTTCATCAGACATGTGAAGTGTACCACGTTCTACACGTCCGGTAGCAACTGTACCACGACCTGTGATTGTGAATACGTCTTCTACAGGCATAAGGAAAGGCTTATCTGTATCTCTCTGAGGATCAGGAATATATTCATCAACAGTAGCCATGAGTTCCATGATCTTGTCGCCCCATTCGCTGTTGGGATCTTCAAGAGCCTTAAGAGCGGAACCCTTAACGATAGGACAATCATTGAAGCCATATTCTTCAAGCTGTTCGGTTACTTCCATTTCAACTAATTCGATAAGTTCAGGATCGTCAACCATATCGCACTTGTTAAGGAATACTACGATGTAAGGTACGCCAACCTGTCTGGAAAGAAGGATGTGTTCCTTGGTCTGAGCCATAACACCGTCAGTTGCTGCTACAACAAGGATAGCACCGTCCATCTGAGCTGCACCGGTGATCATGTTCTTTACGTAGTCAGCGTGTCCGGGACAGTCTACGTGAGCGTAGTGACGCTTTTCTGTCTGATATTCTACGTGAGCTGTAGAAATTGTGATACCTCTTTCTCTTTCTTCGGGAGCCTTATCGATGTTTTCGAAGTCTACCTTTTCGTTACCTGCTACTCTTTCAGCAAGTACCTTTGTGATTGCTGCTGTAAGAGTTGTTTTACCATGGTCAACGTGTCCGATTGTACCAATGTTACAATGGGTCTTGGTTCTGTCAAAATGAGCTTTTGCCATTTTTTAATTCCTCCTAGTGAATTTAATATGTTATTTGTTTTCTTTTATTTTCTTAAAACAATACCACTGTTTTAAATTATATTAGAGAACGTGCACTTTTTCAAGTGATTATTTACTTGCCTTTGCAGCAAGAACCTTTTCGGAAACATTCTTCGGAACGGGTTCATACTTTTCAAAGAACATTGAGTAGTTACCACGACCCTGTGTCTTAGAACGAAGGTCTGTGGAGTAACCGAACATTTCAGCAAGAGGAACATAACCTCTAACCATCTTACCACCGCCGATATCTTCCATACCTTCGATACGTCCACGACGGGAGTTAATGTCGCCGATTACATCACCCATGTATTCTTCGGGCATTGTAACTTCTACCTTCATGATAGGCTCAAGAAGAACGGGAGCTGCCTTCTGCATAGCTTCCTTGAATGCAAGTGAACCTGCAATATGGAATGCCATTTCAGAGGAGTCGACTTCGTGATATGAACCATCATAAACGTTAGCATATACACCAAGTACGGGGAATCCGCCAAGGATACCGGCCTTGGTAGCTTCTTCGATACCTTCGCCGACTGCGGGGATGTATTCCTTAGGAATAGCACCACCAACAACGGTGGATTCAAACTTGAAGGTTTCTTCTGCGTTGTAATCCATGGGCTCGAATTTAACTTTACAGTGACCATACTGACCACGACCACCGGACTGCTTAGCGTACTTGGAGTCGATATCAACGGCCTTTGTAATAGCTTCTTTATATGCAACCTGAGGTGCACCTACGTTAGCTTCTACCTTAAACTCTCTTAAAAGTCTGTCTACGATGATTTCAAGGTGAAGTTCACCCATACCTGCGATAATTGTCTGACCTGTTTCCTGGTCGGTATGAGCTCTGAATGTAGGATCTTCTTCAGCAAGCTTTGCAAGAGATTCACCAAGCTTACCCTGGCCTGCCTTTGTCTTGGGCTCGATTGCGAGCTCGATAACGGGTTCAGGGAATACCATGGATTCAAGAATAACAGGATGCTGTTCGTCACAGATTGTATCACCTGTTGTTGTGAACTTGAAACCTACTGCAGCAGCGATATCGCCGGAGTAAACCTTATCAAGTTCCTGTCTCTTGTTTGCATGCATCTGTAAGATACGGCCTACACGTTCCTTCTTATCCTTTGTGGAGTTGAGAACGTATGAACCTGCATTCATTGTTCCGGAGTATACACGGAAGAATGCGAGCTTTCCTACGAAGGGATCGGCCATAATCTTGAATGCAAGAGCGGAGAAAGGTTCTTCATCGGAAGAATGTCTTTCAACTTCATTGCCGTCAAGGTCAACACCCTTGATCGCGGGAATATCTACGGGTGAAGGCATGTACTCGATAACTGCATCAAGTAACTTCTGAACACCCTTATTTCTGTAAGCTGTACCGCAGCATACGGGAACTGCTGTACATTCGCAGGTACCCTTTCTTAAAGCTGCCTTAAGCTCATCGTTGGTAACTTCTTCACCTTCAAGATACTTCATCATAAGGTCGTCGTCTAATTCACAACACTTTTCGATGAGTTCTGTGTGATAAAGTTCAGCTTCATCCTTCATGTCATCGGGGATATCGCAAACTGTGATATCATCACCCTTATCATCATTGTAGATGTAAGCCTGCATTTCAAATAAGTCTATGATGCCCTTGAATTCATCTTCTTTACCGATAGGTAACTGAATGCAGATAGCATTCTTACCAAGACGGTTCTTGATCTGTTCAACACATGCATAGAAATTTGCACCTAAAATGTCCATCTTATTAACGAAAGCCATTCTGGGTACGTTATAAGTGTCAGCCTGACGCCATACGTTTTCAGACTGAGGCTCAACACCACCCTTAGCGCAGAATACACCAACGGCACCGTCAAGTACGCGGAGTGAACGTTCTACTTCTACTGTGAAGTCAACGTGTCCGGGAGTATCAATAATGTTGATACGATGTTCAAGAGCACCAGCCTTGGGCTTGGTGTGATCCTGTAATGTCCAGTGACATGTGGTTGCTGCGGATGTGATTGTGATACCTCTTTCCTGCTCCTGTTCCATCCAGTCCATGGTAGCAGTACCATCATGAGTATCACCAATCTTGTGGTTAATTCCGGTATAGTAAAGAATACGCTCAGTAGTTGTAGTCTTACCGGCATCGATATGAGCCATAATACCAATATTACGGGTCCGCTCAAGCGGATATTCTCTTCCAGCCAATATTTTTTCCTCCTACTGAAATTAGAAACGGTAGTGAGCAAACGCCTTGTTTGCTTCTGCCATTTTGTGCATATCTTCTTTTCTCTTAACTGCAGATCCTGTGTTGTTGGCTGCATCTAAGATTTCGTTGGCAAGACGTTCTTCCTGTGTCTTTTCTCCACGCTTACGAGAAAACATGGTTAACCAACGAAGTGCTAATGCCTGACGACGATCGGGCTTAACTTCGATAGGTACCTGATATGTAGCACCACCGATACGTCTGGCTTTAACTTCGAGAACAGGCATGATGTTGTTCATAGCCTCTTCAAATACTTCAAGAGCCGGCTTGCCGCTCTTTTCTTCTACGTTAGCAAATGCTCCGTATACAATCTTCTGAGCTACGCTCTTCTTACCATCAAGCATAATGTTGTTGATAAGCTTGGTAACTACCTTGTCATTGTATAAAGGATCAGCTAAAACTTCTCTTTTCTGAATATGTCCTTTACGTGGCACGGTTCTTCCCTCCTTATTCATTCGAAAAATTACTGGTTTTCGTGAAGCTTTCGCTTCAAAAATAAATCATAGGTACTCACAACGTGTACTAATCCCTTTGTGTACGTGCGGTTATCTTAAAAACAAGAATTCCAACACTAATTAGTCTTTGTGGTACTTAGTTTCGACAAGACTTAATTACTTGCCGGCCTTAGGTCTCTTTGCACCGTATTTGGAACGAGCCTGTTTTCTGTTAGCGACTCCCGCAGTATCCAAAGTACCACGAATAATGTGATATCTTGTACCGGGTAAGTCTTTAACTCTACCACCTCTTACCAATACAACGCTGTGCTCCTGAAGATTGTGGCCTTCACCGGGAATGTAAGATGTTACTTCAATACCGTTGGAAAGACGAACTCTGGCAATCTTACGAAGAGCTGAGTTAGGCTTCTTAGGGGTCTTTGTCTTAACTGCTGTACACACACCACGCTTCTGGGGAGCGGACTGGTCTGTTGCCTTCTTGTGAAGAGAGTTGAAACCCTTCTGAAGAGCAGGAGCTGTTGACTTTGTTACTTTAGTCTGACGACCCTTTCTTACTAACTGATTAAATGTAGGCATTCTTTGTTCTTCCTTTCTATAATAGTCGTGCACTTTGGCACACAAATAAAAACGCACTTTTGCGCACGCTCAATAATTATACGTAGGCAAAAGTGCTTTGTCAAGTCTTATTGTATCTGTTATTTCCTGGGAGCCATGGTTTTCTGCTGTCTCTTCTTAAGTTGCTTCTGAGCACAGTAGCGGTCAACCTGGGGATAGTTTCTGGTAAAAGAGCATCCGTAGGTTGTTCGCTTGCCATCATCCACCACTCTTACCACTCGTCCGGTAACGTCAAGATTGAATCTTGCTTCACGGTCTTCAAAGAAAATATGAACCTGATCCCCTCTCTTGTATTCATGTTCTTCATCATCCCTTACGGAAAAAGCAAAACCGCCGGCGCTTATGTCTTTAATAAGTACCTGAAAGCTTTTTTCTCCGGGAATCTTCACAACCGTACCGGTTTCACCGATGAACACTCTGAAGGAATTTCTTCTGTTTAAACGAACTCCTTCCATCTTGCTTCTAATGCAATGGTAAACCTCTCCCTGGAAGGTTTCTTTTGAAATGGTAACAGTCTTCCAAAAATACGGAACCTCATCTTCTCTTGCAACGATCATCTCAATGCGAAGATCGGGAACATTAAAATTAATAATGGTATCATCATGGGTAAATGGATGAACCATTATGCCGTCCTCAGTTGCAAAAGCAGGATTGGTCTGCAGATTCACACTCGTGTTACCACGGATAACAGCAATACTTATGACGGAATCTTCTGATATTTCGTCAAGCCTCATAACTCATACATCCTCAAATTATAATGTCTTGCCGGTAAGCAAGTTGTAAGCAGTTAAATACTTCTCAATGGTTTTTTCCACGATCTCATCAGGCAAGGTCCAGTTATGGTCTTTGTTGGCCTTAAGCCAGTCGCGGGCGAACTGTTTGTCAAAAGAAGGCTGTCCATGGCCGGGTTCATATTCATCAGCGGGCCAGAAACGTGAACTGTCGGGAGTAAGAACTTCATCACCAAGCACGATATCTCCGTTTTCATCAAGGCCGAATTCGAATTTGGTATCAGCAATGATGATGCCCTTGGTAAGTGCGTAATCAGCACATTTCTTATATATTGCAATGGTTAAGTCTTTTAATTTTTTTGCATATTCCTCGCCATGACCGGGGAACTGCTTTTCAAGGTAATCGATGCTCTGTTCATAGGAAATGTTTTCGTCGTGATCACCGATCTCTGCCTTTGTGGAAGGTGTATAAATGGGTTCGGGAAGCTTATCGGATTCTTTTAATCCTTCGGGAAGTCTGATACCGCATACGGTTCCGTTTTCCTTGTAGCTTGCCCAGCCGCTTCCTGTGATATAGCCTCTGACGATGCATTCAACGGGAAGCATTGTAAGCTTCTTTACCATCATGCTCTTTCCGTCAAATCTTTCGTTTTGGAAAAATTCAGGCATATCCTTAACGTCAGTGGATATTACGTGGTTCTTAACGATGTCCTTGGTAAAATCAAACCAGAACTCGCTCATCTTGGTAAGAACTGTTCCTTTCTTGGTAACGGTGTTATTCAAAATAACATCAAAGCAGCTGATTCTGTCAGTTGCGACTAAGATAAGACTGTCTCCGTTATCATAGATTTCTCTTACCTTGCCTTCTTTAAAGGGCTTAAACTCTTTCATGGCAAAATTCCTTTCAGAAATAATAATACCCACCCAATCGCTTTATGGTTTTTTTACTTGTATGCATAATTCTTTTTCATTATAATTAAGTAACATTCAGAAATCAAGAAAGGAAATGCTTTAATGAGCGAAGAATATGAATCAGTCTGTATTCTGTGTCACCGCTCGGAGTCAAAGGCGGGAAAGATGTTTTATCTTCCCGGAAATCTCTGTGTATGTGCCGACTGTTTACAGAAAACAATAGATATGGCGGAAACCATGGCCATCACCCCCGACATGTTCTCGGGAATGGGCTTTTCCGTGCCTAAGTTTAATGATACGGATACTTCCGATAACGGAGGAGATCCCGCAAACCGTAACGATATCCCGGCCCGCATAGAAGAAGCAATAAAGGCCGATAATGACGAGTGTAGAAAAAAGGCTTTGGAAAAAGAAAAGGCCGAAACCGAAGACGGTACCGCTACCGAAGATGAAGCCGAGGATGAAGAAACCGATCCCCGCAGAATGAACGGCTTTCCCAATATAAGCTTTTTAAATCTTTCGGATTTACAGCAGGGCTTTGCCGGAATGCGTGCTCCCAAGAAAAAGAAGAAGCCTCTCGAACCCATAGATCTAAAGAATGTGCTTCCTCCTCATAAGATAAAAGAAAAGCTTGATGAGTATGTGATCGGTCAGGAGCAGGCAAAGAAGATCATCTCCGTTGCGGTTTACAATCACTATAAGAGAGTCGCTACGGGAACTATGGACGAGATTGAGATTGAAAAATCCAATATCCTGATGATCGGTCCCACAGGTTCCGGTAAGACATATCTTGTAAAGACCCTGGCGAAGCTTCTTGATGTGCCCCTTGCCATCGCCGATGCCACAAGCTTAACTGAAGCAGGTTATATCGGTGACGATATCGAAAGTGTTGTATCGAAGCTCCTGCAGGCAGCCGATAATGATGTGGAGCGTGCAGAACGCGGCATTATCTTTATCGATGAAATAGATAAGATCGCAAAGAAAAAAGAAACTCATTCCCGAGACGTATCCGGCGAATCCGTACAGCAGGGAATGCTTAAATTACTTGAAGGCGCCGAAGTGGAAGTGCCAATCGGTTCTAATTCAAAGAATGCAATGGTTCCCTTAACCACAGTGAACACAAGAAACATTCTTTTTATCTGCGGAGGTGCTTTCCCGGATCTTGAAGAGATCATCAAGATGAGACTTAACAAGCAGACTTCCATAGGTTACAACGCAGAGTTAAGAGATAAGTACGATAAAGATAAAAATATCTTATCCAAGGTCACTGTCGAAGATATTAAAAAATTCGGAATGATACCTGAATTTGTAGGTCGTCTCCCGGTTATCTGTACTCTTGAGATGCTTGACAGAGATATGCTGGTTTCCATATTGAAGGAGCCAAAGAACGCGATCCTCAAGCAATACAAAAAACTTCTTAACTTAGATGAGGTGGATCTTAAGTTTACTGATGAAGCCCTCTATGCAATAGCCGACAAGGCAATAGCGAAAGAAGTGGGAGCACGAGGCTTAAGATCTGTTATAGAAGATTTCATGCTGGATATCATGTATGAAATACCTAAGGATAAGCAGATCGGTACCGTTACCATTACCAAAGAATACATAGAAGGTACCGGCGGCCCCGTTGTAGAAATGAGGGGATAGAATCCCGAAGAAATCAAAAAAGACCATCGCATTACGCGATGGTCTTTTTTATTTATTCATCATCGGATTCTGCATTCTGAAGATCTCCGAATACATCCTTGGTACCGAGAGTAACATCAATGGTCATCTCATTAAATGAGCCTTGTTCAAGTCTCTGTATCGTAAGTGTTACGGAATCGCCGCCTGCATAGTAGCTTAAAAGTTCCTGAAGTCCTGTAAGACTTGTTACTGTCTGTCCGTCAATCTTGGTGATAACGTCACCTTTGTAAATGCCTGCTCTTTCTGCCGGAGAATCCTTATAAACATCGGATACATATGCTCCCTTAGGATAACCCATCTGATTTACAAACTGACTGTAGTAATCATCCTGGAGCCCCATGATTCCAAGGTAACCTCTTTCATTTTCAGCAACCTTATCCTTGGTCTCTCTGTTTGAGAACTCACCGATAATACCGATTACATCATTGATTGGAATTGCAAAGCCCATGCCTTCAACTGTGTCTCCGCCAATCTTTGCTGAGTTAATGCCGATTACTTCACCATTGATATTAAGGAGCGCACCGCCTGAGTTACCGGGGTTGATTGCCGCACTGGTCTGAATCAGTGTCTGGTTATTGGATTCATCAATTGTTCTGTGAAGAGCGCTGATTACACCTGTTGTAACTGACTGACCATATCCTAAAGCATTACCGATGGCAATTGCGGGTTCACCCATTTTAAGAGAATCGGAATCTCCGACATTTGCTACCTTAATTGCTTTCTTGGTTTCTTCTGAAAGGTCCGCCTTATTAACTGCGATAACCGCAATATCGATATCAGCATCAAAGCCCTTTACATAGGCTTCTGCAGTGCTGCCGTCAGCAAACTGAACAGTAAGCTTAACATTATCTTCTATTACGTGGTTATTGGTGGCTATGAAGAAGGCTGTATCGTTTTCTCCGATAATAATACCGGAGCCGTTGCTTTCTCCGGCCTGTTTAAAGCCTCTTCCAAAGAAATCATATACGGTTTTTTCTACTGAGTTATTAACATTTACCATGGAAGGCATTACATCTTCCACAACTTCGGTTACGTCGGTAACTATGGTTGTATTGATTCCGCCTTCGGATACTGTCTGTCGATTTCCCTGTAAGTTCTTGACATCCTTTTCAAGGCTTGCGATCTCATCCTGTACATTAGTATAGGCCGCTTTGTTTATCTTATCGCCTGCCAGGAAATTAACACCGTAGAATCCTGCTCCGGCAAACATGCCGAAAGCAAGTCCGATGGCACATGCCGACAGGAATTTCGGCATGAATTTCTTTTCTTTACGATTCTTGGTCTTTTTCTCGGCTGTTCTATTTTCAGTATTATTGTTCGCGCTTGTTTCAGATGTCACATAAGAAGGTGTTGCCGTTTCATATGTAACGTCCTGAGAATATTCATTTAATCTTTCTTCATCCATAATGTTGCCTCCTTAACATCTTTATAAGACAGATTCTAGGCACAAAATGTGTCACTTTTGTGATAAAAAAATATTCTTTTTGTGAAAAAAATAAACTTTTTATAATCTACTTTTTGGAAAGAGGATTGTCCTTGATCATTGCAATCTCTGCTTCGCTGCGGCCGTAGCCTGCGCGAGCATCGAGAGTGCTTCGGTCACGGAGTCTTTCATCCCGCTTCCAGTACTCTTTGCTTCCGGTAAGCTTATAAATGGTTGACATGGGTAGCTGACGATATTTTCTTCCCTTTTTATAATTCTTTTTCTTGGCCTTTTCGATTTTTTTGTAGGCCTTGATCTGCTTTCTGTCTTTAACCTTTGATAATGCCTCCAATGTGGCTTTATAAAGGATCTTTCCGTTTTCTTTGAATTTTTCCTGAGCATATACTTCAGGATGCTTCGCATGGGATACTCCCAGGTCAAAATAATACTTCTCGTATTCTTCAAGAGTTCTGTTATGGGAATAGAGAACCTTAGCTTCCGCTACATAGGAAATCTTATAGCCTGCATTTATAAGTGCTGCTCCATAGAGAATATCTTCATTCAAAATGCCGTGATTACTGAAGCCGTTAAGCTTATCGAATACGCTCCTTTTGTAGAGTGCGGCGCCGTTTGAGATGAAATAAATGTCAGGTCCGAAGGTATTAAGATCCTTGTCGGAATATGTGTGAGATGTTTCAGGAAAAAGAAACTTCTTCTCGGAAGCCGTGATAATATCGGCATCTTCCGCAGGCAACTGGCAAGCGTATGTTACGCCTACTTCACTGTCTTTTTCGAATGGTGTATAGAGCGCCTTTAAGAAATCTCTGCCAACAGGCATTGCATTCTGGGAAACCATTAAAAAGTAGTCCGCATCGGATAATTTCACGCCCATGTTTCTTGTCTTACCGCAGTCGAATTCCAGCTTTGAAACATGACGTACTTCTATATTGTTATGCTTTGCAAGAAAAGTCTTTTCGTAGGCGATCCTTTCAAAGTATTTCTGTTCCGTATTCATTATTATGATCTTGTTGATGGGAAGGCTCTGATTGCAGAGAATATCGAGCATCTCAAGAAAATCTTTGCCGGGTTTGTAGGTTGTGATTATTAAATCGATTGTCATAATTACCTCGGAAAAAATATAAATAAATCTCTTTGCACAGGCCTCGGTTGAGGCATTAATGCACTTAAAGGGACCTATAAAAGGTCCCTTTAATAATTTACACCATTATTTAAAATAAGTCCACGTCATTACGATAAGGATTACTAATTATTCATCGCTGTCGTCGCTGATGTCAGCGTTAGGATTGAATACTCCGTCAAGGTAGCTGTGGGTCTGACTGTAAATAGCATCACTGAATGTTGAAACATTGGATGAAGGTGTGTATTCGTTGTCATCAAATAAGAACTGATGAAGCCAGATTACGTTATCGCTTAAGTTAACAGGGATTACACAGCTTCCTGCGGAACCGATCTCACCGGTGGTAATCTTACCGGAAGTGGGGAATCCGCCTTCATCTACGATGCTGTATTCTGTAATGTTCTTTAAGATTTCAAGGATCTCGGTCAAATCGAGAGAAGTATAAACTTCACCGAATACGTTGTTACAGATCTTGATAAGTGCGTCGGGAGACATGGTCTTTGCTACATCAAGACATGCCTTGATAACTTCTCTCTGACGTTCTGTTCTCTTAAAGTCGTTACCGGCTGTATATCTTACTCGGCAATATGCTACTGCCTGTAAACCGTCGATCTTCTGTAAGCCTGTTTCAGTGATAGGTGTGAAGGAACTGATGTCATCCATGGTAGTTACCATCATGGACTGATAGTTGTTGATATGTGCAAGTTCATCTTCTTCAACACTTATATAAATACCGCCAAGAGCATCTACGATATCTCTTACGCCTTCAAAACCTACGGTCATGAAATCTGTAATATCCATATCAAGGTTTGCATTTAACATCTTGATCGCCTGTTCGGCACCGCCGTATGCATAAGCTGCATTACACTTACCATAGTTCTGGCTGTTACCCATCTGATTTAAGTATGTATCACGATAAATGGATACAAGCTTTACCTCGCTGGTTTCAAGGTTGATGGATGCGATCATGATTGTATCGGTACGGGTCTTGCTTGAAAGAGCACCTGTACGTGAGTCTACACCGAAAAGTGCTACGTTTCTGTAACCCTTCATGGTTTCATTTTCTTTTACTTCTTCAGGAATTGTGATCTCGATCTCAGATTCATTGATATCGATGGTCTTTACGCCTTCGTTACCTGTTCCCTTAAGAACAAACCAAAGCACGCCGAGGAGTGCTACAAGAACCAAAAGTTCTATTACAAAAATAATGATCTTACCTGCTGCGCTTTTCTTTTTTTTCAAAACGAACCTCCAAATACTGCCTTAGGGCTTTATTTCTATCTTTCGTGAATTAAGCTCCGGGGATTAATCTAAACCTGTCCAAGCTTAATCCTTATAAATCATACAACCAAACCCCGGTATATACAATTTAATGTTTTCTTAATTTTCTTAACATTTGTGTAATTTAAGGACTGACTTTTACTTGTTTCCATGATCCTTAGGACCTGTTGTACATCGGGTCAAAAAGAAGCTTGTACCCTCGTTCCCTTGCAATGCGTGCAAACTGCAGGCTTTTGGCAATGGCATTATCATCCGTTAAGTCTTTTAAGATTTCTTTGTATTCTTTTCGAAGCTCAACTCTTGGCTTTATATTTCTTAAATCAAGAGCATATACATCCATGGTGAGATGAGCTCTGTGGAAATATCCGGAATAGTGGGCATTCATGCGATTAAACATGATATTTCCATCTTCATCATAAATCCCGCCCGCTATTTTGCCTCTTTTTATGATAAGGCCGCCTACGGCGCCGATATCGGGACGAAGCTCAAATATCTCAGGAACACGTCCGAAATCCACTTTATAGAAGCCTTTATGTAACAGTTCCTTCACAGGGCGGTCCGTGATGCTTTGAAGAGCTCTTAACCCTGCAGTATATGCATACTCCTTGCTTGCAGGATTGGAAGCCGTGGATGCGTCATGGCATCTCCAGTGGTAAAGCACGCGGTTTATATGAAGGATCTTTCCATGCTTTTCATATTCTTTTGCAATTCTTAAAAAAAGGTCATAATCCTGGGAGCCGTCATATTCTTTTCTAAGCTTAAGGCGCCTTAATACATCGCTTTTGATCACTGCGAGATGGCAGATGTAGTTATTTGAAAATAAAAGGTCCTTATTATAGTCAGGCTTAATGTGGGGATCAAAAAAAGAAGCTGTTTCCGCATCGGTCTTATCTTCATCGGAATAGATAAATTCAGGATAATCTTCTTCCATGATCATGCGGGCGTTTTCATAGAGCGCATCTTCCGTAATGAGATCGTCATGATCCAAAAGAACCATGTAATCTCCGGTGGCTTTATCGATACAATAATTGGTATTATCGGAAATGCCGCCGTTTTTTTCGATTTTAAAATACTTCACCCTTTCATCGGTAAAGGATTTTATTATCATCTCGGGACTCTTTGTCTTAGATGCATCTCCCAGAATAACCTCAAAATTCTTATAGGTCTGATTGAGACAGGAATTTATGGTCTCGCGAAGGTACTTTTCAGGTGTCTCGTAAACAGGTATGAGAATGCTGAATTTTATTTTGCCTTCACGGTTTAATTCGGAATTAAACTGATTCTCTCTCGCTACGGGGGTAAGATTTTCATAATGATAAGGAACGCCTTCCCTATAGAAAAGGCGTTCCTTTACTGCATAATATGTCTCTTTTAATCCATTTCTTTTTAAGTAATTAATGGTCTTGCTTAAATCTGACATTGTAAGCTCCCCAGAATTAAAGAACACTCTTTAAATCTTCGGTAAGTTTCTTAACTTTCTTTTCGGCATCTTCAAGGTCCGTACCCTTAACACCCATGTAGAACTTGATCTTGGGTTCTGTTCCTGAAGGACGTGCGCAGCACCAGGAGTTGTTGTCAAGGTCGAAGTAAAGCACATTACTCTTGGGAAGACCTGTCTTGGTCTTTTCGCCGGTGGTCATGTTGATGACTTCGTCTTTTTCGTAATCTCTGAAGGAAAGTACCTTGAGATCGCCAAACTGCTTGGGAGGATTGCTTCTTAATGCTTCCATCATTTCTTTGATCTTAACGGAACCGTCCATACCCTTTAATGTGATGGTGTATAAGTCTTCTTTGTAATAGCCGAATTCCTTATAGATGTTAAGCATCTGATCCCAGAGAGTGATGCCGTTCTTCTTGCACCATGCCGCTACTTCACAAAGGCACATAACAGCTACAACGGCGTCCTTATCGCGGGCGTGTGTACCTGCAAGGCATCCGTAGCTTTCTTCAAGACCGAATACATAGTTATTATTGAACTTGCCTTCTTCAAACCACTTAATCTGTTCGCCGATGTACTTGAAGCCTGTAAGAACTTCGATAAGCTTTACATTGTACTTTTTTGCGATGGGATCTGCCATATTGGTGGTAACGATGGTCTTAACCATGGCAGGATTTTCGGGCATTGTATTATTCTTTGTCTTTTCTCTTAATAAGTATTCTGCAATAAGCATACCGGACATGTTTCCTGTAAATGAAACATAATCCTTGGTCTTTGTATCATAGGAATAGATACCAAGTCTGTCGGCATCGGGGTCTGTTGCAAGCACAACATCCGCGCCAACTTCTCTTGCAAGCTTAAGAGCAAGAGTGAATGCCTTGGGATCTTCGGGGTTAGGATATTCAAGAGTTGTAAAGTTGGGATCGGGAAGTTCCTGTTCAGGTACTACGTATACGTTTTCGAATCCGAGTTCTTTTAAGATTCTTCTTACGGGCACGTTACCTGTTCCGTGGAAAGGTGTGTACACGATCTTAATGTCCTTGGCAACTTCCTTGATGATCTCGGGATGTACGATCTGCTTTTTAAGTTCAGCCATGTAAAGATCGTCAATATCCTTACCGATCACGATGTATAAGCCCTTCTTTACAGCTTCATCCTTATCCATGGTCTTAACCATGTTGTAATCTGTAACATTATTTACTTCTGTAATGATATCTTTATCTCTGGGTGCGGTAACCTGTGCGCCGTCTTCCCAGTATACCTTGTATCCGTTATATTCGGGGGGATTGTGGCTGGCTGTTACAACAATACCTGCCGTACACTTCTTGGTTCTTAATGCAAAAGAAAGTTCGGGAGTAGGTCTTAATGCATCGAATACATAAGCCTTAATGCCGTTTGCATTTAAGCAAAGAGCTGCTTCATCGGCAAATTCAGGGGACATGAAACGTGAATCGTAAGCAATTGCTACGCCCTTATCCTGCGCACCCTGCTTTAAGATGTAATTGGCAAGCCCCTGGGTTGCCTTTCTTACTGTATAGATATTCATACGGTTTGTGCCTGCGCCGATGATTCCGCGAAGACCGCCTGTACCGAATTCAAGATCCTTATAGAATCTTTCATTGATCTCTTTTTCATCATCCTTAATGGATAAAAGTTCTGCTTTGGTAGCTTCGTCAAAATAAGAGTTTGTGCACCAAAAATCGTACTGTTCTTTAACTGTCATAATTATCCTTCCTTTTCCTAATTTTCAGGTATCTTTACGCTGAAATCACTTCTGTCCAGAGAGAAATTCACATTGTAGTAGGGATCGCCTTTTTCAAGGACTTCCTTCCACTTTTCTCTGAAATGACGGGATTCGTTATTATAGCGCTCTGCCTTTTCACCCTGATCGTCAAGTCCTCTTGAAATGGATTCATAGTGATAGAGCTCTGCAAAGGGAGTGAAGACATTCAAAAGTCCCTTTTCCCTTAAGCGTAAACAAAAATCAACATCATTTAACGATATTTGAAAATCTGTGTCAAGACCGTTTAACTCATCATATAGGCTTCTTTTTACAAGAAGGCAGGCGCCGGTTACAGCAGTCACGTTTTGCGCATAGCACAGACGGCCCATGTAGCCTAAGTTGTCCTTGGGCATTTTGTAGTGAGTATGGCCCGCGGTTCTGTGAGCACCGAGTCCTATCACCACCCCTGCATGCTGAATGGTCCTGTCTTTATAATAGAGTTTCGCACCAACGGCTCCCACATCGGGACGCTGAGCGTACATAAGCATCTCCTCGATCCAGTTAAGGGTAATAACTTCGGTATCGTTATTAAGCAAAAGAACATATTCGCCTGTAGCTTCTTTTACACCAAAGTTATTAACGGCTGAATAGTTGAAGGGGCCTTCGTATTTTACCACCTTCACTTTTTCGGACTCTTCCATAAGGTCCTTATATAGATCAAAGGTTTCTTTTTCCGTGCTGTTATTCTCTACGATGATGATCTCGTAGTTTTTGTAGGTGGAGCGTTCGATGATCGAATTCACGCATCTCTTTAAATCAGAACTGTGATCCTTGTTGGGGATAATGATGGAAACAAGGGGTGTCCCGTTTAATTTATAGCGGATCTTAAATATGGTTTCAAAGGCTCTGGTGCCGGTGATCTTAAAATCGGTGAAGCCATGCTTTCTTAATGAATCGGCAACAGCTCCTTTCGCTGCATCGATCGCATATTCTTTTGCGGAAATATTGGATGCCACACTTCCGGGATGACATCTCCAGTAATATAAAAGCTTAGGCACATGCGTTACTTTTTCCGCCTTGTCGGTAAGCCTTAAGATCATGTCATGGTCCTGGGAACCGTCGAATTTACTTCTGAAAAGCTCCGTGCCATCGAGCAAAGTCCTTTTAAACACGCTGAAATGACAGATATAATTATTGGCACGAAGATTGTCGGGAGCGTAATCCGGTTTAAAATGCATTGTAAGCATGTGGTTAATGTTACCGCTCTTAAATGTGGTCTCGTCACAATAGATATAATCTGAGCCTTCTTCATTGATGGCCTTTGTATAATAGAAAAGAGCCTCGGGATGAAGAATGTCATCATGATCGAAAAGGCCTATATAATCTCCGGTCGCAAGCTTTAAGCATTCATTGGTATTGCCTGAAATTCCGTAGTTTTTTTCAAGGCGCATGTATTTAATACGGGCGTCATCATAGGATCTTACTACCTGTTCAACATAGGAATGCTTGTCATCGGAGCCGTCTGCCAGGCACAATTCCCAGTTCTTATATGTCTGCCAGCGAACTGAATCTATCATTTCGCGAAGCATTGTTTCATCGGTATTGAAAAGAGGCACGAGAATGCTGTATAAGGGCTTTTTATCAAATTCGAAATTTTCTTCAAAAGCGCGTCTTTCGCTGTCAGGAAAGCTCTTTGTTCCATATGCTTCTTTTGCTGCCTTTTCTCTCTTCTTATAGCCAAGCTTAAGTTTAAGTCCCCTTAAACCGCCGACAGCTTTAACCCGTCTCAGGGCATTGATCACTCTGTGACCCATGCGTCTTACGGGAGCGCTTGCCTTCCAGATGGGATTTTCCGTTATTCTTTTTAGCTTGGCGGAAACCTCTTCCTTTTCCTCCATGAGCTCAGAAAGCTGCTCCGCAAGAACGTTATTACGCTCAAGTTCTTCTTGATAAAGCTTTTCAAAATCCATTTATCGCACCACCAAATATTTATTGGAGAAAATGTAGAGCTTTTCTTTGGAGAATTTCTTTTCAAAGATCACTCCCACTCTGTAATCTCCCGGCTCCAAAAATCCCGTGGGGATCTTTAAAGCAAAACCGGACATGGCTACGTTTATTTCCGTGTCGCAGTTTGTAAGCACATCCTTTCTTAAAGAGCCTTCAAAATCAATGGCAAAAGAAACCTTGTCGGTAGAAAGAAGCATGCGCTTTTTGTATAGAGCATTATCGGAGCCCGATACATAGGTAAAGCCCTGAAGATAAAGCTCTTTGTTATCTGATTTTTCTTCGTATATGTATTTATTTAAGGGACCTGCATATTCAACGGAAAGTTGTACACAGGGTTCCTCTCTGTAGGCGGAGATATCCACCGCTTTTTTGCTGCTTGCCTTTTTTACGGCTCTTTCGTATTCATACTCATTGCCCGCTGAAATACGCACATCCAGGCAGTCGGTATTTAAATACTTGGAATAGAAAGGATCGTAAAACCTGAAGAAGGGATGCATGTTAAAGAGCTTTTCTTTTTCATCATTAAGTCTCTTGATGGAATATACATCCGTGTCGCGTCCCCGGGTTACGGATTCCTTATGATAAGCATATATATTATTTAAAACCACGTTCATGTAGCCGGATTCATAGAGCTTATAGCATAAATCCATGTCGTTGAAGGCTACCTTCAAAGCTTCATTCATGCCCTGTACCTTCTTATAAGCATCAGCCCGAACCATAAGCATTGCGCCGGTTACGGAAAGAACGTTATTAACATGACGGTTAAAGCCGTGATAATACTCCAGGGTGTCATCAAGGAACTGAAGCTTGTGAACCGGGCCTATTCTCGTATTAACGACGCCCGCATGCTGAATTCTCGTGGAATCAGGATAAAGAAGCTTTATTCCGCAGGCACCGGTAAACTTTAAAAGAACCTGAGAAAGCATCTCCTGAAGTGTATTTTTATCAACTATCTCTATGTCATCATTTAAGAAAAGAAGCGCATCTCCCGTTGCTAGATTTGCCCCGTGATTACACATATGGGCAAAATTAAACTCCATGGGCATGTATTCGTATCTGAAATTATATGTATCTCTTAGATCAGCAATCCTTTTTTTCGTGCTGTCACCGCTTCCGTTATCAACTACTATCGCTTCTAATGAAATACCGGAAAGATTGCAGTTATAAAGGGATCTGAGGCATGATTCCAGGAGTTCAGGGTTATCTTTGGATGGGATAACAGCCGTTATCTTTACATCTCCGTCCGTAAGCTTTTCCTGCAATTCACCGGAAACCACTTTAGTTAAGTGTCTTGCGGCATCGGAAGGCTTAAGACGGTTTAATTCGAAATTCTTTACATGGATCAGGATCTCATCTATGTGACGAACGGATTTATAAACGGAACGCTCGCTTTCAAAGATATACTTGATCAATGTATCATATATGCTTTCAGCACCTTCTTTTTCCCTGTCAAAAGAAATGTCTCTGAATGAAACACGCCTTAATGCAACTATATTGCAAAAATAGAAATGATCCAGAAAGGTGTTGGGCGACCAGTCGGGCTTAAAGAAAGGATTTTCCCTTGTTCCGTAAATGCTGCGGCCGTATTTGGTGGATTCGGACTCATCAAGACGAGCCACATCCTCGTCACCGTATACAACGGAAACTTCCGGATTTTTAAAAGCTTCCACAATAAGCGGCAGAGCTCTTTCGGTAAGTTCACCGTTAGCAAATACGATTATGTCCTCAAGATAATTTCTTAAAAGAAAGTTCTTTGATACCTTTGTATAGGGCACGATCCGAACAGATACATCTTCAACTCTCGCAGCATATGAAAGCTCGGAAAGTTCCGTATTGACACTGTCTCTGCCCATGGCATCAAGAGTCATATCGAAGGATTTAAGATTCGTCTCCTTCTGCCTGATCCATTCATCAAAGGTAACCGTGGACTCGGATACTTTTCGGTAATAATCCGCCACAGCCCTCTTATTCAGTTCCTTCTTTAAAAAGTCTTTTGCAAAACCCATAAGTCACACCATTAAAACCATTTGCGCTTCATACCCTTAATCAGCTTTTCAGCATGTTCCGGCTTTAAGGGCATTATTTCCATGTCTATATAAAAGAAGTTCTCCTTATCATGAATCTGACCTGCGAAATCAAAGATAAGATTCGGGTCATCTGTTGCAAATAAGAAACTGTCATCCGATATTCTCACGCCGTTACAGGTCACAAGCTTCTTATGTTCGATGGGGTAATCCCTGTCATTTATCTTTACTTCCTTAACAGTAACGATGCAGGACGAATCCAGCGGGTCAAGTCTCAGTTTAAGATCACCGGGTTCAATATTAAGTAATACCCTTGCTTCATCGTCCGATACATATGCGTCCTCACAGTAAAAAGAATTGCTTTCGGAGAATGAGCCCCTGGTATCGGCGCGATATACTTTAAATTTATAAATATGTTCCCGGCTCATACTCTTTTCGCCATAAGGAATGGGATTTACGGATTTACGTCCCATAGTATCTCTTAACTGCATCAGAGTGAGATTTTTTCCGCGTACACTTTCCTGAAAAGCTGCTTCATCATTTAAAATATCCTGCGCAGCTTCAGAAGATAAGCCAAGTTTCTTTATAATTAAATCTTTATTTAATTTTTCTCTTTCAGGATTTTCCATAAGGTAACATGCGTAAGCTCTATAGGCTGTTTTCTTCACCGGCAGCGCCTTTTCGACGCACCACTCATAATCCGTAAGAGTCCATTTGTCGCCTTTAACAAAAATATTTGAAAATACTACGTCAAGATCCGTAAACTTATATTCATCATTATAACCGATGATCTTTATGAAACGTTCAAAATATCTTTGCGCTTTTTCCTCGTCATCTTCAATGAACAATGCTCTGTCCATTAATTCGGAAAGAGTCTCTCCGTCCACATATTCAAATCTTGCTACAGGAATATCGCTTTCATCGATGGTGCATCTGTTTATGGATAATCCGGAGCCTGAATATTTATCAAGAAGCTTAGCTTCATAAGCTTTCAGATTCCGTATATGGTCATATGCATATTTTGATAACGGGCGTTTTTCTACTGTGAGATTGCCGTTTTTATCTTTTTCAATGGTCGTATAGATACTGTACTTTCTGTCTCGCTCATTGGAGAAGCGGGCATAAACCGTATCCATCCCGCCGCCGATCATGAACATATAAGCATTGGCAAGCAGTGCGAAGCTTCCGTCACGAACCGCTGCGTCAATGGCTCTTAACTCATTAAACAAAACCATTCTGTCGCTTTGAAGATTGTTTATGTTCTCGGCACACTCACCGGGCTTTGGCATTCGGTCACCCGAAAACATTGTACGCATAAATCTGTAATCGGGATAGGGAAAGAAAAGCTGGTAATCCGAAAATCCGCACTTACGTATTTTATTTACAATGCGATTAAGGGTGTATGCATTTTTATCCCTGCCTTCAATGGAGGTAAAATAGTCCTTTTCGCTGCCATATTTGTTTCCGGACAAATATTTAATCCCGATTTTATTTTCACATAAAAGTACTATTCTGCCCGTTTCCGAAATGAGTTCCGATATGAATTCAAGATCTGCGGGGTCTTTTATAATGATCCAATCAAACTTAGTATTCAAATCCGCCGCAATACATTCAAAAGCCTTCTTTTTATTTCCGGCATAAACCGTCAAGCCCGGATTTTCATAAAACCGCTCCGTTAATATACCGGCTTCATTCAGGTTTTCTTCCATGACGGTGATATTGTCGGTCTTCTCAAAGAGTCCGACAGTAACGGCTCCTGTTCCCGCTTCTGCCTCAAGCACTTTTTCTCCCTTTTTTATGGGAAGTACTCTTACGATGTTGGCTCTGATATCTGACAGGTTTTCTATGAAATAATAGTCCTTTTCTTTTTCACAGAAAGCGGCATATTCCAGGGGAGAGGCATTCTTAATACAGTCATAGAGCTTCTTTTCTTTATCGGAAAAATCCTCTATGCCCACCGCCTTGTTATCTACATATTTGATTGTGGCTTTTCCTCTGATCTCGGTAATCATAATCAATCCTTAAGCGCTTTACTTACCTTGGTATCGCTCATCATATCGTAATAGCCCACGGTATCTTTGTCTGAAATTACCTGGACGCTTAATGCATAGTACATTCTGTGATAAACAACAAATGTATCACCATCATAGCCTGTACATCCAAAAGACATGATATACTCTCCGCCCTGAAGATTCATGTTCTGCGTAAAGGTGATATCATAATCATCACCGGCCTTTGCTTCAGCTACGAAGACCTTCTCGTACATTGTATTGGTACCGGTTATTTCAACTCCCTTGGCATTTACAAATTTATATGTGAATATGGGATCCTTAACATCATGTTCAAAGTGAACCCTTAAATGTATGGTAAACTTGCTTCCCTTGATGATGGCCGTAGTCTTTGTGCCGTTTTCATCCGTGAGATAATAATCTTTTATGAAAGCATCACCGTTACCATATTCCAGTAATTCATGATTCTCTGTCTCAAAATCGATCTTTTCTTTTTCTTTGGCATACTGTCCTACAAGAACCTGCTTGTAGACATCTATCATTTCCTTGGGCTTACCTTCGGCAAGCTTTTCTCCCTTATTTAAGACCATTACCCTGTCACAGTACTTGGAAATGGAGCTTAGATCGTGGGACACAAAAATAATAGTCTTTCCGTTAGCTTTAAATTCTTCAAATTTATGATAGCACTTTGACTGGAAAAATACGTCACCTACAGAAAGAGCTTCATCAACAATAAGTATCTCGGGATCGATATTTATTGCCACAGCAAAAGCAAGTCGCACAAACATTCCGCTTGAATAAGTCTTAACGGGCTGATAAACATAATCACCGATATCAGCAAATTCCAAAATAGAAGGAAGCTTTTCATCGATTTCCTTTTTGGAGAAGCCCATCATGGTACCGTTTAAATAAACATTCTCGATACCATTGTATTCCATATTGAATCCGGCACCGAGTTCAAGCAGTGCGGAGATACGTCCGTTAACCTCGACGGAACCCTCCGTAGGATTTAAAACACCTGTTATTATTTTCAATAACGTGGATTTTCCGGAGCCGTTGGTTCCGATGATTCCCACGGTCTCACCCTTGTATATGTCAAGGCTCACTCTCTTAAGAGCATAATGGGGTTTATATAACTCTTTTTTCTTAAAGAGTCCCAATGCGTCTAAAACACGGGCTTTGTTGCCGTTATACAGCTTATAAAGTTTTTTGACATTGTCGATTTTAATGGCTGTTTCTTGTGTCATATTTTGTCTAATCCTAATTTAACTTTTATAAAACATCTGCAAAATGGACTTTTAATCGGGTAAATAATCTTCTTCCGAGGAAGTAGAACACTCCCACGAAGCACCAGAAATATAACGTATATTTCCAATCATGGAAAAACCACTTCTGTTCACATATGGAGGTTCTGTACCCTGATATTATGTAAACTAATGGATTTATCTTTAATATCATCTGCCATGTGGGCGAAAGCTTACCGATATTCCAAAGAATAGGTGTTGCCCACATTCCTATCTGAAGGATTATTGATATGATCTGGGATATATCCCTGAAGAATACCATTATTGCCGATGTGATATATGAAAAGGATAATATCAGTAAGTACAGGCATATGCTGTAATAAACTATCTGAATGGTATAAATGGTGGGATAATAATGATATACCGATGCGATCACAAGCAATACCACAGCAAAGAAACCATGAATAAAGGTTGCTGCAGTTACCTTTATAACGGGCAGTATATCGATATTAAAAACCACCTTTTTTACCAGATAATCGTATTGGGTAAGGGCCAGAGTTCCTTGCATTAAGCCCTCAGAAAAATAGAACCAGGGAACGAGCCCTGCTGTAAGAAAAAGCACGTAGGGGATTGGTGTATCCCCTGCTACTGCTTCGCTTCTTGACTGAAAAATCTTATCAAAAACTATATAATACATAAGCACGGTTATTACGGGCTGTACCATTGCCCATACCGCACCTAAATAAGATCCTGCATATCTTGTTTTAAAATCGTTCTTTGAAAGCGTCCAAATAAGCTTTCTGTTACTTTTCAAATCTATCTTTGACATAATCTGCAAGTGTTCCCCACTTAGGGTCCTTTTCTGACATTATAAGCTTTGTGTTTTCATCCATGGGCCATTCAATGCCGATCTCAGGATCATTGTAGATAATTCCGCCTTCATCATTGGGATGATAGAAATCCGAACATTTATAAACAAATTCAGCATAATCGGAAAGAACCAGAAATCCGTGAGCAAAGCCCTTGGGAATAAATAACTGCTTCTTGTTATCTTCCGTAAGTTCAACTCCCACCCACTTGCCAAAGGTCTTTGAACCTTCACGAAGGTCAACACATACATCAAATACAGAACCTTTTATGACTCTTACGAGCTTATCCTGGGGGAAGTTCTTCTGAAAATGAAGGCCTCTCAGTACACCTTTGCAGGAAGCTGACTGATTGTCCTGCACAAAATCCACATCAATACCGGCTTCTTTAAAGTCTTCTGCCTGGTAGGTCTCCATAAAATATCCACGCTCATCGTTAAATACCCTGGGTGTAACGATCTTAACTCCTTCTATAGGGGTATTCTCAACTGTAATCTTCATAAATAACTCCTTATCTATATCTTATACTAAGTGAAACATCGCCTTCAATACCGGGAAGTTCGCCCTTTACGGAATATTCCCAGAAATCAAAGAACACGTCATTGACAGAGGGTTCTCTCTTCAAATCTGAGATCCACAAAGTATACTGTTCAATTCTGTCTGCATCAAGATTGGTTTTAAGCCAATTCTTTGATAAATAAACTCCGCTTTCGTATCCTGCGTTTTTAATGGTTTCACAGAAAGCCTCGGCAACCTCGGTGCGGGCCTCCGTATCAAGATTATCGGCTCTTCCCATACCGCCTGCGCTGTCGCATCTTATAAATATGGGATATGTGATGTTAAGATCTTCCGCCATGGTAAGCACGGCGCTTGCTTCTTCCACGGCTTCCACACGGTTAACTGCCTGAGTGAAGAAATAGGCTCCCACATCAAGGCCATGGGATATCGCCTGCTTTGCGTACTCTTTAAACTTACTGTCTTCCACCAGCTTGCCTGAAGAAGCTCCCCTGTATCCTGCTCTCAGGATCACAAAACGAACGCCTCCGTCATATAAAGCCTGCCAGTCCACATTTTCATAATCACTCGATAATGTTAACCCGTAGTAGCAGCTGTCCTTTTCAAAAGAACCTATTTCCGTATACTGGTTACGGGCGCTTTCATCAAGGGAAGTAAGTATCATTAAATCGTCCATGTCTTCATTGACTTCGGACTCTCCGTAGATCTTATATCTTATATCAAGTATCTTGGTATAGCGGACTTTATCATATACCTCCACAACGGAAGGAACTTCGGGTACGTTCATGCCGGGAACAGGTTTTAATATAACGGAATAACTGCCTGGCTCAACTCCCGAAATGATAAATAAACCGCTTTCATCTTTATTTACAAATTCTTTTTCCTGATTTTTTTCAGGTCCGGTTATTACAAATTCAAAAGGAATATCTTTGTAAGGTTCGCCGTCATAGCCAAGTACTTCGATGTGAATGTCCCTTTCAACACTTGTAACTCTCATGGAAAGAGTATTCATTTCTTCTAAAATACGATTGGCTACGGTAGTTTCTTCATCATCAAAGAAATCTTCGTTGTTTCTCCAGCTGTAATAGTCCGTGGTTTTAGCGGGGGCTTCCACGGAAACCTCCTCGCGCGTTACATCGGCTTTCTTTTTGTAAAAAGAATCCTTATTGGCGAAGCCTACGATGGCAAGCACCATAAGCACGCCGAAACTTGTAATCAAAACCACCTGTCTTTTCAGCCTAGAGTCCATTTGCAACCTCAACAAGATATTTGCCGTAATCGGTCTTCATAAGAGGCTCGGCAAGCTTTAAAAGCTGTTCTTTTGAGATAAAGCCTCTCTTATAAGCTATTTCTTCAATACAGGAAATATAGAGTCCCTGACGCTTCTGAAATGCTGCCACGAAATCAGCCGCATCTAAAAGTGCATCATGATTACCGGTATCAAGCCATGCAAAACCACGGCCGAGCTTTTCAACCTGAAGGGTTCCGCGACGCAAATATTCATTGTTGATACTGGTAATTTCGATCTCGCCACGCTTGGAGGGCTTAACATTCTTAGCGATCTCCACTACGTCATTATCATAAAAATAAAGTCCGGGGACAGCATAATTACTCTTGGGATTTTCAGGCTTTTCTTCAATGGATAAAGCCTTTCCGGTTTCATCGAATTCCACAACGCCGTATTCTCTGGGGTCACGTACATAATAACCGAAGATCGTAGCGCCGGGAGTAGATTCCGTACGCTCCAAAGCCTGTCTCAATACTCTTGAAAAGCTCTGGCCGTAGAAAATATTGTCACCGAGCACCAATGCAACCGCATCATTTCCGATGAAGTCGGCACCTATGATAAAGGCATCTGCAAGGCCTCTGGGAGTTTCCTGAACCGCATATTCAAATCTCATTCCGAGCTGACTTCCGTCGCCGAAAAGTTCTTTAAATACAGGCAAATCTCTGGGAGTAGAAATAATAAGTACTTCCCTTATTCCCGCAAGCATAAGAGTTGACAGGGGATAATAGATCATGGGCTTATCATATACAGGCATGATCTGCTTGGATATAGCCTTGGTAAGTGGATAAAGTCTTGTTCCGGATCCTCCGGCAAGGATAATACCTTTCATAACGCCTCCGTAATTACATCTTATACATTTCGCTTACGTATTTCACATAGTCACCGCTGGTTACATTTTTCATCCAGTCTTCGTGCTCGAAATACCATTTAATGGTTTCCTTGATACCATCTTTAAACATGGTTTCGGGATACCAGCCAATTTCTTTTTTGATCTTATCGGGAGCGATGGCATATCTTCTGTCATGTCCCTTTCTGTCTTCCACATATGTGATAAGGTCCTCGGATACATTCTTTTTACGAGGATCGGAATCGGGAAGCATTTCGCGTAAAGTATCAAGAATAATGTGAATTATTTCAATATTCTGCTTTTCATTGTGTCCGCCAACATTGTAGGTTTCGAAAAGCTTTCCGTCATTGATCACCATATCGATGGCCTTGGCATGGTCCATAACATAGAGCCAGTCACGCACATTCTTGCCGTCGCCGTATACAGGAAGCTTCTTTCCCTGAAGCGCATTATTGATGATAAGAGGAATGAGCTTTTCGGGGAACTGGTAAGGTCCGTAGTTGTTGGAGCAGTTTGTGATGTTGGCAGGGAATTTATAAGTATCCATATAAGCCTTAACAAGCAGGTCTGAGCTTGCCTTACTTGCTGAATAGGGGCTGTGAGGCTGGTAAGGTGTGGTCTCGTAGAAGTAACCTCCGTCTTCTTCAAGGGAACCGTATACCTCATCGGTGGATACATGTAAAAACTTCTTACCTTCCTTGTACACTCCGTCGGACACCTCCCAGGAAGCCTTGGCATTGTTAAGCATTACTAAAGTTCCGAGAACATTGGTCTTAACAAATACTTCGGGATTTCTGATGGAACGGTCCACGTGGCTTTCAGCCGCAAAATGAACAACATAATCTATATCATTCTTGGTAAATATTTCTTCCACAGCTGCCGCATCACAGATATCGGCTCTCACAAAAGAATAATTCTTTCTGTTCTCCACGTCCTTTAAATTCTCAAGGTTACCAGCGTAAGTAAGCTTGTCAAGGTTGATGATCCTGATATCATCACCGTATTTATTAAACATGTAGTGGATGAAATTGGAACCGATAAAACCGGCGCCGCCTGTTACAAGGTAAGTCTTCATAAAATCTCCTTAAATTTCAATGTGTTTTGATACGCGAAAACAATCCCTGTATAAATCGGGATTGTTTCGTGGCTTTCTATAAAAAGATATCTCTTTAACTTTAAAGTATAGTACCTTAAATCTTTATGATTTTCTTAATAACCCACATAGCTTAGATCAAGATCCACGTTACCGCTGATACCGTTGATGGAGCCTGCATCGGAATACTGCCACATATCATATCTTGTAGCGGTATATGTAGGTGATGATGCATACTGGGCAAGCCAGATGGTATAGTTGGTAAGTTTTGATGCGTTGATCTTGTTGGTAAACCAGGACTTATTGGCATAAACACCGGCCTTATATCCTGCGTTGGTTACAGTCTTACAGAATGCTTCGCAGACTGCTGTACGCTGGTCTACCGAAAGGTTGTTGGCACGTCCGCCTGCAGGTACGCCTTCCACATCTAAGAAAATAGGATATGAAAGCTTATATCCCGCAACCTGTGAAAGCGCCATTGAAGCTTCTTCTACGGCTTCCACTTCGTTGATTGCCTGAGTAAAGAAGTATACGCCAACCTTAACTCCCGCTGCTGTGGCATTCTTGATATTGGTTGCAAACTTTTCATCAGAAATAAGTCCGCCCTGTGTATATCCTCTGTATCCGCATCTGATGATGGCAAAAGAAACACCGGACTTTGCGACCTTGTTCCAGTCGATGGTACCGTTAAACTTGGAAACATCGATACCAAAAGCTCCTGTTCCGCTCTTTAATACGCCGTCGGAACCAAATACATATTTGGCACCTAAAATAACCTGTTCGCCGGTCACCTTGTTTCCGTTGGTATCAAAGTAGTAGGTCTTTCCGTCAATTGTCCACCAGCCGTGGTAAATATATGTAACTGCAGATTCTACGAAAAGATCTACATTCTTGTAGTAGTCTGCATAAACTGCCTTACGATAGTTCTTACCATCCTTAACATAGAGCTGTTTTCCGGACTTGTCGGTAAGAGGTCTGTTGTTCTTTGCAGGATCACCATAAACGACTACCTTCATTTCAGCCTTAGCACCAGCGTTGTCAGTTACTTTAATAGTTACTTCTGCGCCATTATCGGTGTCCTTTGCCGCAATGGCTTTAACAACGCCCGCATCACTAACCGTTGCAACACTTGTGTCACTAGATGTCCATGTAAAAGTAGCATTGGAAATTGTATCTGTCGCCTTAAGTGTAAAACTTTCTCCAACAAAAAGTACCTTCTTAGCAACATCTAAGGTAAGTCCTGCTTTAAGGACTGTAATTTCTATAGTGCCTGAGGCAGGTGAGCCTCCTTCAGGGGTAACTGTACAAGTAATAGTTGTTTTACCCTCTGCTTTTGCTACCACCTTACCATTTGCATCAACAGTAGCAACAGCCGAATTAGAAGAACTATAGCTTGGCGTACCATAACTGGTGCCCGATGGCGTAACACTAACTGTGTAAGTTATTGTTGTATATGTTGCCAAAGTTAATCCTTCCACTGGAACATATATTGTTGTGGGATTAGCCGCAAGACTAACTGTTGCAACAGGAGTCGAGTTTTCTCCTCCTGTACCACCATTTCCACCTTCATTACCGGAACCACCTTCATTGCCGGAACCGCCTTCATTGCCTGAGCCACCTTCATTGCCTGAGCCGCCTTCATTGCCTGAGCCACCTTCATTGCCTGAGCCGCCTTCGTTGCCTGAGCCACCTTCGTTGCCGGAACCGCCTTCATTGCCTGAGCCGCCTTCGTTGCCGGAACCGCCTCCGTTACCATTTCCTTCATCTGGGTTATTTGTAGCACTCAGCTTCTTAAATCTGGTAAGAGATGCGCTGGAAAGAGTTACCTTAGGATCAACTACATTACTCTTATCAACCTTGGCATAGCCTTCGGAGCTGGGAACCTTCTCTGTCATAACAAACTTAACTGTATCGGTAAGTTTGGATTCAACCTGGGTCTCATTTTCCTTACTGTCTTCCTTGGAAGTATCGATCTTACTTCCGTCCTTGATCTCGTTGGAGACATCAACCTTCTTGTAATCAAGCTGGGTCTTAACGGTTACGGAAGTTTTCTCAGTAGAGAATTCATACATTTCCTTGTATCCGTCAAGAGATACAAGCTTAATGGAATAAGAACCGCCGCTAAGATCGGTCTTATAAATAATACCGTCCTTATCATCATCAACCCATTTTTCGGTTTTTCCGCCGGGAGTCGTAACTTCGATTTCAAAGGGAACAGAACCGATAAGCTTGTTCTTGGAATTTACAAACTTAACCTTCAGGTCCTTAAGAACAGAAGTTGCTGTAAGAGAAACGACCGTGAAACCGTCTTCGTCGGCTTCATCATAGTCATAATTTTCTTTTGCTTCATAGAGATCGGCAAGTCTTGCAGCTTCTTTACCGAATATCAGATTAATATTCTCCTCGCCCACGATGCCTATCTCTTTAAAATCAGCGCCTATCTCAGCAAAGTCCGCAACCTCCTGAGTTCTTGCTTTTCCGCCCACAAATGCAATACCTATACCGATAAGCACAAGAGCGATAAGCGCACCAAAAGCAAGTAAAAGTCGGTTTCCGTTACTTGATAAGAAGCCTGCGAGTCCCGCATCGTCTTCGTCATCATATTCAACAGATTCCTCATCAAAGTTATCTTTTTCAACTTCAACATTTTCTTCAACGGAAGATTCGTCGTTGTATTCTTCGTAGTCTTCTCCGTCTGCAAGGGTTTCTAAAGGTTCTTCCTCATATTCATCCTCAAGGATTACGACCTCTTCGCCCTCTCCCCATAACTCTTCGTCTTTAACCATGGTTCCTCCAATTTGTATCTGTAAAATGGCCCGGGGCCATAAGACTGCATTCTGTGACATTGTATCATTTTTCATCTGTGTTTACAAGTTAACGCAGCGGACCGCAGCCTTAAGAAACCTTGATTTTTCGTTATCTTTTTTGAATATTTTCTTAATCTTGCCGTCATGGGTTTATTTTTGCGATTTTTGATAGTAAACTCATACTGAATTTAAAGAGAAAGGATTCTTTATGAAAGAGAAAAATATATTGTCACTTGCCAATAAGATCATGGTTGGCATCATGCTCTTAGTTATACTGATAATCGTATTCCTGTTAGCTACATGGAAAATAAGAAACAGAGTTGAAGTAGAAATAGAAACCGATGAGACGGCTTATGAAATAGAGAACATGGACTATATCTACTATCAGCCCATTAAGGATTCGGACGGAGACGGAAAGCCTTACATCCTTGTTATCGGAAATAATGCTTTACAGTGCAGCGATTCAGACCTTCTTCTTCCCGATTACATCGAAGAACAGACAGGCTACAAGGTAGATTATTTGTATGCCGACAATTCCACATTTTCAGACAAGGTAAATATGGAATTAAACTATGACGAATGGACGGCATTTTCCGCTGTAGGCATTGTAGATGCCCTTGTTTCCAAGGATTTCAGAAAACAGAACGAATATAAAAACACTCATATCTATGTTCATGGCGAAGAAAATCAGGAATACTTCAATAAGGTGTTAAATACCATAGATCTCAATGAAGTGGATATCGTCTTATTCTCATATTCCTTGAATGATTTCTTTAATGGCGTACCCAGCGGAGAAATATGGGATCCCGGATATCCGGAACGAACCTTTAACGGAGCTCTCAGGCATGTTATCCCTTCACTACAGAAAGCATATCCTCACTTAAGAGTCATGATGACCACACCCTACCTTGCATACGTACGTAATGATGACGGAAGCATTCAGCTTGCTTCATCCATGGTTGTATCACATTACAACGGTTCCAAAATGGCTATGGATATCATAGATTATTCCGTAGAAAACAATACCATCTCCGTAATCGACAACTACTTCTACAAGATCACGGAAAAGAATGTCACCGAATACGTAGATGGCTTCAACCTTAACGAAAAAGGCCTCAAGCTTGTGGGCGACCATATAATTGAAATAATAAACCAATAAAAAACCTGGAAGGGCTTTGTATAAACTGTTTTCACCCCGCTCTCGCTTCGGTCCTCGCGTAACCGCGCTAAGCTCGAAAGAACCTCGCTAAGCGCAGACGCTGTGGAGAGGTTCAAACATGTTTATACAAAGCCCTTCCTTTATCTTCTTACAGCCTTTATTTCGATTATATCGGTCGCCTAAACGTAATAACCCCCGGCAGATGAGATGATGCCGGGGGATTTTTAAATGCAAGAACGCGAGGACCGAAGCGAGAGCGGGGTGAAAACAGTTTATGTAAGCTACGCCCTATTAAATTATTCTTTCGTTATCTTTCCATCTTTCACGCGGTAGATCATATCGCATTTTTCGATGGTCTGTAATCTGTGAGCGATTATGATGAGGGTCTTTCTGCCATGGAGTGAATTGATGGATTCCATGATTGCAGCTTCCGTATCGTTATCAAGAGCGGAGGTTGCTTCGTCAAGTACAAGGACTTCAGGGTCATTGTAAAGGGCTCTAGCAATACCTATCCTCTGGCGCTGACCGCCGGAAAGACGTATGCCGCGCTCGCCGATTTCCGTATCAAGTCCCTCCGGAAGGGATCTTATAAAATCATCCAGGTGAGCTTCTTTTAACACTTCCCAGACTCTTTCTTCACTCATTTCTTCTTCGGAAACACCGAAGGCCACATTCTGTCTGATGGTTCCGTCCAGCATATAGATCATCTGAGGGATATATCCGATGTTCTTAAGCCATCCTCTGTAATCATCCTTGATATTTACGTTGTCGGCGTAAACGCCGCCACCTTCAAGTTCAAGAAGTCCCAAAAGAATATCCACAATGGTGGTTTTTCCTGCGCCGGACTGTCCTACAACGCCCACTGCCTTTCCGATGGGAATCTCCATCTCGGCATTTTTGAAAATATATTTTTCCGTCTTGGGATACCTGTAGGTAATATCTTTAAGGGTGATCCCCTGCTTAACGGGAAGCTTTTCGGATTCTTTTAACACAAAGCTCATGTCCGTATTTTCATCGGAAATATCCGTAAGAAGATTGTCGGATACATTCTTTAAGAAGGGCTCAAAGAATGAAATCGCATTGATCTGGTTATTGATCTTATTGGCCGAAGGCATAAGCTTCATGGCTGCGAAAGCAAAAGCACTTAAAGAAGGCACCTTGGTGGAAATATCCTGACCTGTAATAACCATGACAAGCAGATATCCTATCATTCCGCTTATGCATACAGTCTCGATCAAAAGCTTCGGCGTGTTATTGTATAAAGAATATCTTTCAACGGCATTGACATATCCCGTGCCGCATTTCTTGTATTCATTGATGAAATACTTTTCTTTTCCCGTTACCTTGACTTCCTTGATACCCTGCACGATCTGGGATATCCATTTAAAAAGTCCTGCGTAAAAATCCTGATTTTCCTGACCGGATCTGTGCATCACGGGCTTTAAGATCTTGGTTATCACTATCATGGTAACCAGCAAAAGAATGCCGATGATAACACACATTAAAGGCTCCACCAGGAATATCATCACGATAAGAGATGCTGCCACAACCGCTTCGGATGCTATGGTAAGCAGGGACAGGATCAGACCGTACATGTTATTTACGTCACTTGTAATGGATCTCTGCACCACTGCGGTATCAGCATAAAGGTAATACTCATAGCCACGCTTTAAATAGCTCTTAAGCATCTTTTCAGATGTGTTGAACTGATTTCTGTATACAAATGCGTACTGGACCTTCCATTCCAGAAATAAATATACATTTTTAAGAATAAATGCTCCGATCAGTAATACCATGGATACAATAGTAAAGGTCTTTACATCCTTGAATCCGAAGGCATTATAGAAAAAGTAGACGAACTTATTCTTTTCAAGAGATTCGGGAGTGATGATGGCTGTTACAACGGAGAGTACCAATGCGATACTGGCGGTTTCAAAGGCCGCGCCGATGATCATTAACGGGACAAGCCCCACCATCTGAAGTTTCTGTTTTCTATCTAAAAGCACTCGAAGCTTCTTTAAAATTCCTATCATAAATACCTCGATTACATTTCTTTTTCAGAGAAATGCATATTGATTAATGTCTGTTCAAAATCCCGTCGGTTTTTGGTTGCCATGGTGGAAAGGATCACGCCGGAGAAGAAGCACTGGATCGCCGCCATCAATACAAAACCGCAGGTAATGAGAGTGGGAAATCGCTCTACAATGCCGGTTTCAAGATATTCAATGAATACCGGGATAAAGAAACCTGCTGCCACCAAAAATAAAGCAACTGCAATGGTCGTAAAAAACTGAAACGGCTTGTAGTTTTTAAATAATCTTATGATGGTGCCGATTACCTTAAGACCGTCAGAATATGTGGAAAGCTTTGATTCGGAGCCTTCCATACGGTCGCGATATTCAACTACCACATTTCTTATGTCCATATTGTTATAGACAGCATGAATGGTCATCTCTGTCTCAATTTCAAAGCCCTTGGACAAAATGGGGAAGGTCTTTGCAAAATTAAAGCTGAAAGCCCTGTAGCCTGTCATGATATCCTTTATCTTAGTATGGAACAGGTGATTAATGGAAAAACGCACAAAGGAATTTCCAAAATTGTGGAAAGGTCTCTTATTTTCCGTAAAATATGTGGAAGAAAGTCTGTCTCCCACCACCATGTCGGCCTGTTCATTTAGAACAAGATCGCACATCGCGCGTGCATATTCCATGGGATATGTATCGTCACCGTCCACCATGAGATAGCATTTTGCATCTATTTCGCGGAACATTCTTCTTATAACATTTCCCTTACCCTGTAAATATTCATGACGCACTGTGGCACCCGCTTCTTCTGCGATCTTCGCAGTGTCATCCTTGGAATTATTGTCATAAACATAAACTGTTGCATCGGGAAGCGCATCTTTAACATCCTTAACAACCTTACCGATGGTAAGTGCTTCATTGTAGCAGGGTACTATAACCGCTATTCTGTCCATAAATCCTCCTGATCGTCCCAAAGGCCGATATATGCTGTATTGTCCAAATATATGTCATAGCCTTCCACTGTGGTCACATAGGCAAAATCATAGTCCCACAAACTGTCCGTAAAAAGCTTATCTTCCGAAATAACGAGATAGGGTGTATCGGTTCTTCGAAGCTCCTTTATGAGGCTCTTCGTGTCTATTATATCTTCTCTTAAGAGTTCCTGTATAGGGCTTACTTCACGGTAATTGGTGATGAGGGAAGCTCTGCCGTAGGTTAAGAACACGACTGAAGAATACTGGCGCACATTGGATACCAGTTCCTCCGGGAAGCAGGCTCTGATCTCACGCCCGGGAACTTCGATCTCTTCACATATCTTAACGACCGAATCCGGCACATGGTAGATATTTTCCGCCGGCGAGTAAAAAGGGCTTCCATAGGTATATTCCCCTGAAAAAATAAGTAAAAGAACCGCTCCCAAAAATGCAAAATGTCTGAAGCCGTTTTTAGGAAGCATGGAAATCGCCGTAACGCACGAAAAGCACACCACAACACCCATGGGAATGAGCCAGAAGATCCTGTATAAAATCTCCGAGTCATCGCGAAGTGATGTATACACAGCCCAGATGGGCATGAAATATATGACTAAAACCACCAAAGGAAAATAAAGCAGCATGTGCTTCTTGTAATCCTCATCCAGCTTAAAAAACAAAAATAACAGGCACAGGAAGAAAAGCTCCAGAACCAGTCCCGAGCCTGAGAAGGATGCCATATTTTCAAATGCTTTTTCGTAAAAAGAAAATACTGCCTGCATCTTTATCCTTCCACAAAATAGATAAGTAAAAATATAATATTAGGCAAAACAGGAAGACAGAGTAAGAAAATATTCTTAAAGCCTGCCTTTCTGTAAATCGCATAGAGCACAAAAAGTCCAAGCATGAGAGGCGCAAGAATATTGGCAAAAACACTGGTAAGAGCCGCACCGAGCATGGTCAATGTGAGCATGCAGAAATGTGTAAACTTAAGCTTCTTTATATCTTCCGCAATCTTTAAAAACATTAAGAATAAAAAGGGAAGAATGATATTCGCCAAAGCTTCTTTTCCCTGACGGGAACGTGTAAGTAAAAAAGTCTCCGCCGTGCTCGTCGAATAATTACCGAAGATCACGAAGATCGCAAGCAATGATAAAAACATGTAACGCTTCTCACGATCTTCTTTAAATAAAATCTTTGAGATCTCATAGTAGATCAAATACGTAACCAGAATAAGGACAGGTGACAAAAATATGTGGGCCACGGTAGCCGACTTAAGTCCCGTAAGCCTTGCGACTGAAGCTATTATCATGGGGAACGGCGCGATCACGTATCGGTAATTTAATCCCATGCCATCGCCCATGTAGGGATTTCTTAAATACATAAGATCGGACTGATCTGCGACCTGTGCCGTGGCTATGTAAAAAGCATCGTCACCGTCTGCATACACATAGAAAATCGCTTTGTAAATCTGAAAAAGAATCAGTGCCAGGAAAAGCCCCAGGTAAATGATCTCTGATGTTGATAAGTAGTACACTTCTTTTGCCGGCACGAATCCCTGCTTTTTCCTGCGGACAATATTCAGTACAAAGAAAAATACCGAAATCGCCATAAGGATCGAGTATACCGGTATCAATACGGAAAGCATTTGGGTAAGGGTCTTTTCTCTTATGATGAAAGGAACCGCTACCGCCTGGAAAACAGCGAAAAAGAAGATATATCCTTCCACAAGGCATAACGACAAGGAGGCCTCGCTCTTTTTATCAAAGAAGCCAAGCCCCAATATGGCAGGTACAACCGTAAGTATTAAAATAGTCATTAAGCACTGTAAAAAAGTCATGCCCGAATCCGTTTCTTATTTAATCTCGCTCCCGGGTCTACTCCGAAACAGGAGTGAGTGTTTCTTTATTATTAAATAAAACCTTTATAAACCATAATCCGTAAAGAATGGTAATAAATAAGCCTCTTCTAAAGTCAAATCCACGGGGACTTATCCACCACAGGATCAGTGCGATCAGCGTTGATATGCATAAAACCGGGATAAGACTTTTTATGTTCTTTTTAAAATCCATAAAAAGCGCCAATATGCTCAATACCAGAAATCCTGTAAAAGAAAATCTGTAATAAAAATTGGAAAAGCCCGGTGCAAGCTCTGAAAACTGCTTCTTTATCATGGGTAAATCCGTGTTTCTTACGGAAAACTTTTCTATGATCATGGGGGCGTAAGGAGTAAATGTATACTCTAAAATTTCAGCCGTATTACGGATCAGTAAGTCCTTCTTCCATATTGCGAAAGCGCTTTTAGAAAGCCAATAATAATGATATTCTCTCTCGGCTTTATCGGGATATTCTTCCTCAATCCAGTTTCCGAGCTCCGATATCATCAAATCGGGATTGGTATCTATATGAACCAGTTCGGATCCGTGAACCGATACCAGATCATTCCCAAGGTAGTATCCGAATTCGGAAAGATGGCCGACTAAGGTGTGATTCGCAAGTAAGAACCCGGGGGACTTCTCACACGAAGGAGTTATTTTAGGCATCGCGAAGCAGATCGAAAATAACACCACGGGGATCGTAGTAACATACAAAGCCCTGAATAAAACCTTAAGCCATGAACCTTTCCCAATCACTCTTATGAAAAAGAATGCTAATGCCAAAAGCAATATGAAAAATAAACCGCTCTTTACGAAGCCTGTTTCTTTAGCATTAATCAAAAACCACATAAGGCCCATTACTATTTGGGCAGACGCCACGATATAAAAGGCAATTCTCAGTATTCTTTTATAGGAACCCTGATTATTTTCCATAGAATGCTTTTACCTTCGATACGATATAGTCTACCTGACTTTCTTTTAATCCATAGTACATGGGAAGTCTTGTGAGACGTTCACTTTCTTTGGTGGTATATACATCTTCACCGTTGAATCGGCCGAATCTGATCCCGGCGGGTGCTGAATGAAGAGGCACATAATGGAATGCGGAATAAACACCGTATTCAAGCAGATAATCGATCAAAGCAGTTCTTTCGGCAAGATCCTTGGCCTTTACATAGAACATGTGACCATTAGCCGTGCAGCCTTCAGGAATAACGGGAAGTTCAATAAGTCCCGCATCACGCAGATCGGAAAGTCCTTCCATATATCTTGTGAAAGATCCCAATCTCTGCTTGTTGATCTCGTCCGCAAGCTCGAGCTGTGCATATAAATATGCCGCGTTAAGCTCGGAAGGAAGATAGGAAGAACCAAAATTCATCCAGGTATATTTATCAACCTGGCCTCTGTAATACTGGCTTCTGTTGGTACCCTTTTCACGGATGATCTCCGCTTCTTCAATCTTTTCCTTATCGCGGATCAGAAGGGCTCCGCCTTCACCCATGGAATAATTCTTGGTCTCGTGGAAAGAAAAACAACCGAAATCACCGATGGAGCCTAAAGCTCTGCCCTTATAGGTTGACATAACACCTTGAGCCGCATCCTCTATTACATAAAGGTTGTGTCTCTTGGCAATGTCCATAATGGTATCCATTTCGCAGGCAACTCCGGCATAATGAACAGGAACAATAGCCTTGGTCTTGTCAGTTATGGCTGCTTCTATTTTGGTTTCATCAATGTTCATGGTATCGGGACGGATGTCCACAAATACGATCTTTGCGCCTCTGAGTACAAAAGCATCAGCCGTTGATACAAAGGTAAAAGAAGGCATTATAACTTCATCGCCCTCTTTGATATTGGTAAGAAGTGCCGCCATTTCAAGAGCGTGGGTGCAGGAGGTAGTGAGAAGAGCCTTGGCTGTACCGGTTCTCTCTTCTAACCATGAATTATCCTTCTTGGTAAATTCTCCGTCACCACAGATCTTCTGATTGGCCACGGCTTTCTTTATATAATCCATTTCTTTTCCCGTATAAGGAGGGACGTTAAATCTAATTGCAAATTCCTGCTTTGTCTGGATCATGTTTTTATTTGTATCGCTCATATTAATTTAGCTCCTTCGGAAGATATACTTTAAACATATTGTTAGCATAGACTTCCATATAATCATATTTATCTAAAAATTCATTAAGAATTTCTTTTTTCACTTCGCTCCCCGGGTTCTCGCCAACTATAACGGGAGGGGCTGCCTCGCCCTTTTCAATGGACATATTAAGAGCATCCATGTCTTCAATAAACTTCTCCGCGGAGAAGGATTCAAGACTCGGCCATGTGGTGGAAATGGCCGGAGGGCTTTCAAGGTAAAAGCTTAGTCCGGGGCAATCACCGTATAATAAAACCGGCCTGTTTTTTAGTCCATTCTCATTCCAGATCTCTGTAACACTTTCAAGACGTTCAGCATGAATAGCTGTCGTTCGCATGCCAATATAAACATCATTATCCACTGCCACATTCATCTTACCGTCGGCGCCGTCTCTGAAGATATAAATTCCTCCGCAGAGAATACTCTGGAAAAAGAAAGCAAATACAAAAACCGCCAGCGCAAATCGGGCAGGTCTAAAATGATCCTCCGGTGCAAATCGCATTAATACAAATAAAAATGCGGGAATCACAAAAAACATGTTATTGAGATTAGAATATATCTCATTGTTGCTGCCAATGGGTGTTATGGCAAGAACAACTCCGGCTATCAGTGCTATCAGCTTCTCTTTATTGGTAAAAGAATTCTTTCCTGAAAATATTACCATTAAGAATACTATAACCGTAACTAAAGTAAAAACAGCTCCCAGGTTATAGACTGATTCCAGTGTATGATAATTAAAGTTAAAAATGTTCTTTTTATATTCGTAAAAAAGTGAAGCAAGCACAAGGATTGCAACTATTGCATAGGCATATATCTCTTTTAAAAGATGCTTTTTAATCAAAAGTAAATCCATCAAAAGAGCGATCAGGATTACGATCAGAAAGGGCACAAAAAATCTGAAGGCCTTAATATAAGCCTGTATGATCAAAAGAACCATTCCGTAAGGGGAATAACCCGTAGCCTGATCCGTCATGGAAAAAAGCTCACCTATGCCGGTAAAATACTCGCCAAAGCCTCTTGTACAAGCGATCAGAATCACTCCCGGTATGAAGGCAAGGAAAAAGCCCAGAATACATGTAAGTGTTTTACCCGCGATTTTCTTTATATCTTCTTTTTCCAGGGCAAAATAAATCCAAAGAGGAAGTATCAGCGCACATTCCGCGATATTGGGTAAACGGACAAAAAAGTTACATCCCAAAGAGAATCCTGCAAGTATAAGATAAAGATTTCTATCTCTGACAATGCCTAAATACAAAAGCACTGCTGCCGTGAGAAAGAAGAAATAAGTAAGGTAATTATAAAGCGTCGCGGTAGGGCACCAGGCAAGACCAACTGCAACTACAGCGCCCAGAAAGCTTAAATTCCTGTCTAATTTTATTTCTTCGGTATAGGTAAAAAAGAAATAAGAAATAAGACCTGCCAAAGCTTTGAAAATACCTGTGTAGATATTAAGAAAAAGCATTCTGTGCCCAAATGGTAGCTTGGTAAAAAGATTTCCCAAAAGGTTTGCATAAAAGGTGGAATAATACCACATGCCGTCCAGCTTATTTATATTTACAAAGTTACCGTAACTGTAGGTGGTATCCGTAATGTCTCCGCCTTTATTTACCTTGATATAAGCATAAATAATGATGAGCACGGGAAAAAGAAAAGCGGTGATTCGCTTATAGGATTTGCTGTCTATTAAGTTTACATAATATTTTCTAATTTGCTCCATTATTCACCGCATTATCTATATTTTTAAGCAAGTCAGCAAGCTTAGTCTTATTGACTGCAAGTTTACATAACTTAAAAATCTGAATTCTTATATAATCTGTAAATGTACCTGCAACGTACACGATCAGGCCTATTCCAAAGGAAGCAAGAATAAACATGACAGGATTATAATCAGAAAGGTCGTTTACGTGAAGCCATTTCTGCCATTCAAATCTTATAAGCTCATGCTCATGGAATAAATATATGCCAAGAGTCATGGGGCTTAGAGCGCATACAATCTTAGACAGACGTACGCTCATTTCCTTTTTATGAAGGAAAGTTGCAAATAAGCCCATGGCTGCAAGTAAAACAAATATATGATTATAATGATAAGAAACCGTACTGATAAAATTAAGCTTTCCTGTGTACTTTAATACCATTTGGATTGCAAAATACTCTAAATAAATTAAAGCCGTGGCTCCTGCAAAAACAGCCAAACCTTTTTTATAACTATCAAGCCATTTTATTCCGTAAAGTCTCATGTAAGAAGCTATTAAAAATAGAGTCAAAAACCACTCTATGCTGTAGCCGTTATCTTCTATTCCGGGTCTGAAGGGTACTATGGATTTAAAAATGCTTAAGTAAATAAGCATAAGCCAGATAACTGTCAAATGTGCTTTTTTACCGATAGCTCCTACACCTGCAGCTAACACCGGCATCATGCAATAGAAAATGCAATATACCGATACATACCAGTAAACACCCATGTGAACCGGGAATATTACTTTCAATTTGTCATTTAATGCCATATCTCCCCAAGAGGTTAAGCCTGTGGCAACGGCAATTGCGAACACAAGAACACCATAAAACATGGTTTCAAATATAAGCTCTAAAAGTCTTCCAATTTTAAACTTGGCGGTAACAAGAAAATAACCTGAAATCAGCACATAGATATTGATACAGGAAATGCATATAGCTTCGAATATAGCCACCAAATGAGCGTTTATGGAGCCATCCTCACTTAGAGGTACCAAGAGTCCACTTTTTCCATACAAGTGAAGCATGATCACCATAAAAGTTGCCACCATGCGAAGGAGTTCAATATTTCCGTTTCTTTTTCTTTTTACAGAAGTATCTCCCATTAAAAAGCTCCCTTTAAATTATCAGTAGTCTCGGAGACGATATACCGGGGACGGCCCTTTACCTCTTCATAGATGCGGGCAATGTAGTGACCTATGATGCCGAGGCTCAGCATGATAAAGCCGCCGATCAAAAGTATCAGCAAAATAACCGTGGGGAAACCCGGTGCAGCATCCTTTCTGAAGTATTTGATCAGTGTCTGAACAGCTAATATTACGCTTCCGATAATTGAGATCGTGCCTAAAAATGTCACGATCTGCAAGGGCAGAGTTGAAAAGCTGGTGGCATTATTTATCGCATATTTAAGCAAGCTCGTGAAGGACCACTTGGTAGTTCCGTGCATTCTCTCCTGCACTTCATATTCAAGCTTGGTGGTCTTAAAGCCAACCCAGAAGGTAAGCGCTCTGAAGAAAGTATTTCTTTCAGTCAGATTAAGGAGTACGTCCACTACTTTTCTGTCCATAAGCTTATAATCGGAGGTTGCTCTCATATCGATCTTTATGAGCTTACTCATAATGTCATAAAAAAGTCCCGCTGCAGCTTTGTGGAAGATGCCTTCTTTTCCCCTGGAGGATTTTACGCCTTCAACCACTTCGTATCCTTCATGCCAAAGCTTAAGCATGTCGGGGATAAGTGTGGGGGGATGCTGCAGATCGCAGTCAAGAACCACTGCAGCGTCTCCGCTTGCTGCGGAAAGTCCGGCAAATATGGCAGCTTCTTTTCCGAAGTTTCTGGAAAAAGAAATTCCCTTTGCATGCGGATTTTCACTTGAAACCTCTCGGATCTTTTCGTATGTTCCGTCTTTTGAACCGTCATTTACAAAAAGAAGCTCGTAGTCTTCGCCTGTTTCGTCCATTATCTTTGTAAGCGTATCCGCGGTGATCTTTATATTTTCTTCTTCGTTGTAGGAAGGTATTATCAGTGATACCATAGCGTCTCCTATTCGTTTTTATTTTCAGTCTTGACTATCATGATTCCGTCGCGGATCACGACTGAACCTTCTAGCGGAAATGCGGGCATTTCCTGATACCAGTCTTCATAATAATACTGATATTCGTCTATATCCACGAAATTTACTTCCGTTCCGAGATAGTATTTAAAGAATAAAGCGTAGTTTTCAGGGCGATATATCAAAAAGTCTCCGTTTAATCCGATCATGCTTTCGGTAACGGGACCGGTTATATCCGTAACGGGATAGTTTTTGTCACCGATAACGCCGATCATATACACGGGAATTCCGGGATAATACCCTTCCGTAGTTTCCATGCGATCAAGAAGTCTTACGGTATAGGCATATGTTTTTTCATATTTCTTATTCAGATTTGAGTATGCGATATTATCCTGAAGGGCAAAGCAGAAAGAAGAAAGCGCGCCGGCAAGAAGCACTGCCCACAAGAGGCCGTTTTTCATGTTTCCGAAGCTGTATGCATTAATTGCTCTGTCTGCTATGGATAATCCCATGATATAAATAAGCACCCACTGATATCTCATGAGAAGGTGATAATTTACTTCAGGAGAGATCACAAAGATCACATTAAATGCGAAGGGCAAAGCTATGGCAAATACCGCCAAAGCTATATAAAACCAGGGGTTCCTATAATACTTTCTTTTTATGATAAGTGCTGTAAACGCTATAACGGACACCGCCATGAAGCATAAGAATAAAGCTAATGTAAGCGCATTCGTAAAAAGCACATTACCTTTTATCGAAAAGGTTACAAAATCTGAAACCATGGATCTTAAGGTATTAATTAAATCAAAACCGCCGGCGGTTCCGAGAGAATCAATCCCCTGATAGGTATCAAGTTCTTTTCCCTGAATCTTAAGAAGTATATTAAGGAGCAAATAATAAAGTCCTGCGCCGATAACTCCCATGTAGAGATATTTAAGAGAATCTGTGATCCTTTTAGTAACGGTTCCTTCGCCGGGCGCAAACAAGCGCACCATCACCATGTACATGGAAAGGACTATGGCAAGGGGAAGATAGGCCTGATAGATGCCCATGCTGAAGGAAAGCGCAATGCCTCCCAATAAAAAGCCCCATTTATGCGCCTTTACAAGATATACGCTGAGAATCGAAAGAAGCACTCCCAGCATGTATCCGTCCATGGTGAATACGTATGCAAAATCAGATGCGATCACGGGAAATGTCACAAGGAGTGCACCCGTCAGACCTGCCACAAGGCTATTCTTTATATCCAAGAGCTTCACCAATATAACGGCAGCGATCCCGAGATAAATAAGCGAAAGAATCCCTGTGAGCCAGGGTATGAAATAATATGATGAAATACCGCATGCAAGGCCTAAAAACCATCGGCCGGATGTGATCATGTTCTGATCGAAATACATGCTCTGTAATCCATCATGGTTGGGAATTTCAGATACAAGAGCCGGCATGTGAGTAAGGATACCCACCGCAAGGGTCGTAAGTAACGCAGTCACTCCCACGTTTCCAATCCGGTTCTTTATTAACTTTACTGAGTCTTTTGGGCTATAAAGTTCCATATCGTTGCAGCAATCTCTCTGTTTCCTTCCGTATTAGGATGTAATCCGTCAAGAAGGTATTGTTCATATGTATTTTCATTTATCTTAGAGCCATGAAGATTGTCGATCACGGGAATTCCGTATTCTTTTCCATATAAAAGCTCTGCATTTACATAGTCTTCAATAGTTCCGCCCCCGTCGAAACTGTAGTTTAAAGAATTTCTTTCATCCCCGGGGAAAATATCATTAAAGCAGGGTGTCAGGATTATTATCTCAGCATGAGGAGCTGCCTTTTTAAAGTTTTCGACTGTTTTCCGAAGACTTTCATAAAAGCTTATTTTATCCTCTCCCTTTACGCTGACACCGCTCAGATAATCATTGGTGCCGGCCTGAATTATAATGTACTTTGTCTTTTTAATATCAACACGGCCGAGTTCTTTTACCGTGTCTTCAAAATAATATCTTGCGGTTAGCTTTTCCGGGAAAGCCGCCATAGTCAGTCTTTCTATATCGCCGGCCGCAAAAGCCTCGGATATTTCATAGACCGAGTAAAAACCTTCTTTTTCACCGGGAGTCCCGGAATCCATACCGGTAAGACATGTTCCTCCAAACGCAGCGTTAAGGCACTTAAGGCCTGATTCTTTTTCCAAGAATGCGGTGACGGAATTCTCGGTTCTGTCATTACCTATAATGCTGTCTCCGAAAACTATTACATCGTAGGCTTTCTTTTTACCGGAAAAAGAGATGGTGGCAAGAATGATTATTACCGCTGCCAGGGCGATCGATAAGCAAGCCTCAAAAATCAATCTATTTTTCTTCATGTACTATTTTCTCTCGAATTACATACTGAGGAGAATTGTTTAAGCTTATGTAGATCCTGCCCACATATTCTCCTATCATGCCAAGCATCAGCATGATCATACCGGCAGTGAATACAACTGCGCTCATCAATGCGGAGTATCCCATGGGGATGTCTGTGTAGATAAATCTCTTGATCACTGTATATATGCCATAGATGAAGCCCATAAATGCAAAAAGCGCTCCGATGGCAGTGAAGATACGTAATGGCTTTACGGAAAAGGCGGTGAAGCCGTTGATCCAGAGATTTAAGAGCTTCGAAAATGTGTATCCGCTGCTGCCTACTTCTCTGTTTCTGTGATGTACGGGAACATTAACGATATTCTTGGTGCTTCGAAGCACAAGGCCGATCACGTAAGGGTAAGCATTTTTATAATTTATCATGTCATTAACGATGAATCTTTTTACACCGAAATAGCTGGATACAAAAATATTTTTGGGTTTTCCGAGCATCACCTCCGCCATTTTCTCATTCATGAATGTACCGAAATTTCTGAAAGCGGAGTGTTTCTTTTTATCATAACTTGCATATACGGCATCGGCGCCGTTGTTAAGAGCATCGATCAGTTTATGTACTTCGTTGGCAGGAGTCTGACCGTCATCATCAAGGCAAATCACATAGTCGCCTTTGGTCTCTCTCAGGCCTGCCATAAGGGCGGAGTGCTGACCGAAATTGGTAGAGAAATCAATTCCCGTTATGTTCTTATTCTCTCTTACAAGATCCTTAATGGCTGCAAGAGTATTATCGGGGGAAGCATCGTTAACTAAAATAATTTCAAAAGAATATTCAGAAAGCGCAGCCATGGACTCCTTAATCTCATCCACGACGCTTTTAATTGTAAGTTCAGACCTGTAGCAGGGAATAACAAAACTTATGAGCATACTTTTCTCCTAAAGGCCCTCTTTTCCATAGTAGGGCATCATATAATAGTATACTCTTACTTTAGATTTTTATAAAGAAAATAATCGATAGAATATATTTAGATTTTCTTAATGTGGACCAGGGGGACGGGGTTTGTGGGCCACATGGACCACAAACCCCGTCCCCCTGGTCCAAAAAAGGGAGAGCGGTGCTCTCCCTTTTCATGTATTATTTCACGAGGCTGTATGCATCTTCGTCACATACAACGATAACATTTGAATGGAACTGAAGGATGGAACCCTGGCACTGAGGAGTTACGGGGCCAAAGAAGGAATTCTTGATAGCCTCTGCCTTGTCCTTACCGCTTGCAAGAAGAAGGACTGTCTTTGCATGCATGATGGTTCCGATACCCATGGAAAGCGCCTGCTTCGGAACATCATCAGCTGAGGCAAAGAAACGCTTATTGGCATCGATGGTGCTTTCTGTAAGATCAACTACGTGGGTATCTTTTACAAAAACATCGCCGGGCTCGTTGAAACCGATATGACCGTTTCTTCCGATACCGAGAAGCTGTAAATCTGCATAGCCGAGTGATGCTACCTTGGCTTCATATTCTGCACATTCTTTCTCAGAATCAGCTTTTGTACCGTCAGGTAAAAAAGAAGCATCCTTACGTAAATTTACATGATCAAAAAGATTGTCATGCATGAAGTAGTAATAACTCTGGTCATGTTCTCTTGAAAGTCCCTTGTATTCATCAAGGTTTACTGTTGTGATCTCAGAAAAATCAAGCTCCTTATTTTCATATTTCTTAACAAGTTCTTTGTATGTACCGATGGGAGTGGAACCTGTTGCAAGGCCCAAAACCGAATCGGGTTTCATAATAATCTGTGATGCAATGATGTTTGCTGCCTTACGGCTCATCTCATCATAATCTTTAGCTACAATAATTCTTACGCTCATGATAAAACCTCCTTATAAGCTCTTCTTTGATAGTAACACAGGGATTTACAAGTTAAAGTCATTTTAACCAATTAGGAAAAATAAAGCAAAAAAGCACAAGAAAAAACAATCTTGTGCTTTTGAATCTTTATAATACTTTAGAAAGAAACTCTTTCAATCTTTCGTTTTTGGGATTACCGAAAAACTCTTCCGGTTTTTCATCTTCCTGGATGACACCGTCATCGATAAAGACAACACGGGAAGCGACTTCTCTTGCAAAACCCATTTCATGGGTTACAACCGCCATGGTCATGCCGGATTCCGCAAGTTCCTTCATGAGCTGCAATACTTCACCTACCATTTCAGGATCGAGAGCTGATGTAGGCTCGTCAAAAAGCATTACATCGGGATTCATGGCAAGGCTTCGGGCAATGGCAATACGCTGCTTCTGACCGCCGGATAACTGGCCGGGATAGGCATTTGCTTTATCGGGAAGTCCGACACGCTCAAGCAATCTGTCAGCAACTTCTGAAGCTTCTTCTTCGCTCATTTTTAATAGTTTCATGGGTGCGAGCATTATGTTCTTCTTGACCGTCATGTGGGGGAATAGATTAAACTGCTGGAATACCATTCCCATCTTCTCGCGAAGAAGATTCACATTACAGGACTTATCGTTAATCTTATTGCCTTCAAAGAAAATCTCACCGTCGGTGGGTTCTTCAAGAAGATTTAAGCAACGTAAAAAAGTGGATTTACCGGAACCGGAAGGTCCGATTATAACAAGGACTTCACCCTGCTTAATGGTTGTATTTATTCCACGAAGTACCTGCGTCTTTCCGAAGGTCTTCGTGAGATTCTTTATTTCGAATAAAACATTATTATCTGTCACCGGTATGTAACCTCCTCTCTAATTTAGACACTCCCATGGTTAAGAATATTACCAGGGTGAGGTAGATAAGAGCAACGGTAATAAGAGGGAAGAATGCTTCATAGGTACGGCTTCGCACCAGATCTCCTGCTCTCGTCAAATCGTTAAGTGCCACATAACCGGACACGGATGTCTCTTTTAACAGTGTGATAAATTCGTTGGCAAGGGCAGGAAGAACATTCTTAAAGGCCTGAGGTATTATGATATACCACATGGTCTGACCATAGGTAAAACCAAGGCTTCGGCCCGCTTCAAACTGACCACGGTCAATTGATGAAATACCGGAACGCACGATTTCCGCAACGTACGCACCTGAGTTAATACCGAAGGTAAGAATCGCTACCAAAATCTTATTGTTACTGCTCTGCATGATTACATAGTACATAATAAGAAGCTGAACCGTAGCAGGTGTTCCCCTTATAACCGTAAGATAAATGTTTGCTAAAACATTAAGAAGCTTAAGCTTTCCGGTTCTCTCAGATGTCACCTTAATAATCGCAATCAGGAAACCGATGACAATACCGATACAAGCAGCCAACGCCGCAATAAGAAGCGTAATCTTAAGACCATCGATAAAGTACTTGTATCTGTCATCAGTTATAAACGTCTGTGTAAATTTCTGAATAAACTCTTCTTTCAAAACCAAATCTCCATCTCGTTAAATTAATACCCTCTGAAACAATATACCATATAAATGTGTCTTCAGCCGTCTCCTCTTAAGTTCTGCGATTATATATCACACCGCAAGATTCCAAATCACTGCCGGAATATGTTTCTGTCCCGGTTCTGCGATTGTGTGTCACACCGCGGTTCTCAGCTATCCCTTCTGCCAGATGCTTCTTACAGGTTTTACGATTATGTGTTATGCAAGCAGACTTTGTTGAGCCGTCGATACTTAGCGAGGTATTTTCGAGCTTAGTATCGTGACGAGCGAAATATAAGCGAAAGCGGGTCTGCGGTATGACACATAATCGCAAAACCGAAACCGCAAATATCAGGAGCGAAAGCGGGTCTGTGGTGTGACACACAATCGCAGAACCGAAATCGCAAATATCAAGAGCGGGGGCGGGTCTGCGGTGTGATATATAATCGCAGAGCCCCAAACACAAGAAGACGGTTGAGCAAAGCCCATCCGTCTTATATGTTATCAAAAATTCCGCCACTAGGGAATGCCCAAATGGCGCCTCCCGGCCTTCCCGTATGCGTGAGGGTTGGCGATTTTCCAGAGGAGAAAATCACCGGGAAGGCGGGAGAATTTTTGGTGTAACCTGCTTATTTATTTTTACGAACGATGATAACCTGAGTTGCAGTTGCATAAGAATCGGTGAAATCGATGTTCTGAAGACGTTCTTCGGTAACAGTCATGCCTGCAACACCGATGTCTGCCTTACCTGTCTGAACAGCTGCGATGATGGAATCAAATTCCATATCTTCGATCTGAAGGTTATAGCCCAGGATATCGCATACAGCCTGCATCATTTCAACGTCGATACCTACTACATTACCGCCTTCATAGAACTCATAGGGCTCAAAGAAAGCATTGGTTGCCATGGTAAGTGTACCATTTGCTCCTGTATTGGATTCATCCTTAACGTAAGGGCATGTACCCTTCGTGTCATCGCCGATGTAGTTCTTAACGATAGTATCGATTGTGCCGTTGTCCTTGAGAGTCTGAAGAGCTCCGTTGATGCTTTCGGTAAGATCTTTATTTTCCTTGGCTACAGCGATCGCATATTCCTCAAGAGCGAAGGGCTCGTCTAAGATTTCAAGCTTGCCTTCATTCTTGTTAACAAAGGCCTTAGCCGGCTGTTCGTCGATGATTACGCAGTCAACCTTGCCCTGAAGAAGAGCCTGTACTGCATCGGTTCCCTTTGAGAATCTCTCGATCGTAGAACCTTCTGCTTCGTAATCCGATGCATAAATATCACCGGTTGTTCCAAGCTGTACACCGATCACTTTTCCGGGAAGATCATCAGCTGAGAAAACTGTGTTTTCCTTTACGGATCCGCCACATGCTGTAAGTGTAAGTGCTACAGCGGTAATTAATAAAGTTGAGATAATTTTTTTCATTTGCGCCACCTCTTTGTTACTTTAGTCTGTTAAATTCCTCTGCATGATGTGATTATATGACCTAGTTTAAATTTATGCAATACTTTTTGCATAAAAATACACATTTTTATCATTTTACATAAAAAAAGCCACGGTTTATGCATAAACCATGGCTCATATTCACAAAAGAAATGTATAAATCCTTCAATTTCAAGTGAATAAATATGTATATTTAAATCGAAATCGACAGGGAAGTGATTCCCAATGAAACAAATTCTTCAGCCCAATCCTGGTCCGTGGCAAGCTCTCCGCAGATACTTACATGTATACCCGCTTCTTTTCCCGCATCCACAACCTTCTTTATGGCGGAAAGCATTTTTTCTTTTTCGGAAGAGCTCAATTTACTGTTGGCAAATTCTTCACGGGAAATGCCAAGTAACAGGTGGGACAGATCGTTGGTTCCGATGGAAAAGAACTGTACTTCCTTGGAAAGCGCCTTTATGTTATCAACGGCTTCCGGAGTCTCAACCATAATTCCCAGCTTGATGTTGTTTCTGTAATCCTTGCCTTCTTTTGTAAGTTCACGCTTCACTTCCGATATAAGAAGATTCACCTCTCTCACTTCCGAAACGGTTCGGATCATAGGGAACATTATATGAAGATTACCGTATATGGAAGCCCTGTATAAAGCCTTAAGCTCGGACTTGAGCATCTTCTTTTCGTGAAGTGCGAATTCGATGCCGCGCATATTCTTGGGAATATCCACATAATCAGGCACCTTGTCGGCTCCGAAGTCGATGGTTCTTATTACTACGGTTTTTTCGCCCATGCGAACCAGTGCTTCTTTGAAGATTTCAAACAGTTCGTCCTCGGTGGGAGGATAAGGGCGCCCGAAATATATGAACTCGCTTCTGTAGAGGCCCACGCCCTCAGCGCTGTATTTAACCGCCTTTTCAATGTCGGCATTAGTACCCACATTTACAAAATAACGGCATTTGGCATTCTTTTTCACAAGCAGATAACTGCTGTCCGAATTAATAAAGCAGTCGCTTAGCTTCTTCTGTGAGAATTCTTTTAATATATTGGGATTAGGTTCCACGTAGACCATGCCGGAATTGGCATTCATAACGCAGTGCTTTCCCTCCGCATCCTGTATATCGCAGCATACGAGCATGGGGACCTGACGGCCGCGTGCCATAATGGCTGCATGGGAGAGAGGGCTTCCCTTGGTAAGGACTATACCCTTGACTCTTCGAAAATCAAGAGCCATGAATTCTGCGGCGGAAATGGTTTCCGCAAGGACGATAACGCCCTCCGCTCCTTCTTCGGGTTCCTTAATGTCCGTGTTCTTTTCTTTTTTCTTAAGAGCGGCAACGAGCATATCCTTTATTTCCTTGATATCCTCCGAGCGCGCTCTCATATATTCATCTTCCATGGACGCGAATTCTTCATAATAACGCTTTCCGATGGTCGTTACGGCGCTTTCCGCATTCATGTGTTTAAAAGCGATCAAATCAAGAATTTCTCCGATAAAACTTCCGTCACGTAAGAACATTCTGGTGACTTCAAAGACCCTGGCTTCGTCAGGTCCCAGTTCATCGAAGGTTTTACGTTCCAGCTCCTTCAACTGACGGTCCACGGTTACGCGAGCCCGCAGGAAGCGAAAGCGTTCACCCTTAAGAGACTTTTCGTCCTGATCGATAAACACTTTTTCTTCATCGGTAGCATTGTTGATCTCCGTGTGAATCCTTCGGATTATTCCAAAGGCCGTACCGGTATGAGCAGTAGTTCCCCTATAGATTCTCACTCTGATTCTCCTAATTCATGGTATTGTGACTTACGCTTTTAACCTCGCCATTTTCTTCAAGAAAATCAATCAGCTTTCCCGTAGGAAGTTCGCCGCTGGTCCTCACAGTAAGATTGTAGCTTACGACTCCTTCTTCTTCATAATTTATCTTGGAATCAAGAACCTGGCCGTTGAAATCCTTTATGAAATTTACAACCGCATCCCTGAAACCCTCTTTGGGGTTCTTAAGAGAAAAATGGATATGGCTTGTGTAATAAGCGTCTCGTCCGAACTCAAATCTGTGCATAATAAATTGTATAACATAGATAATAACGGTTGAGAAAATTCCCAGGCCATACATTCCCGTGCCTATTGCAAGACCTATTCCCGCAGTAGCCCATACCCCCGCTGCTGTGGTGAGACCCTTGACGGAATTGTGAGTGTGAAAGATTATTCCGGCTCCCAGAAAAGAAATTCCGCTGACTGCCTGAGCCGCTATTCTCGCAGGGTCTGCATCCATATCCCCGAATCCGTATTTGGATACTATCATGATAAGGCAGGCTGCCATACATACAATGATATGGGTCCTTACTCCCGCCTCCTTAAAACGTCTGCTGCGCTCCGCTCCGATAAACAGTCCGCACAGACAGGCTACAATGATTCTCAAAAAGAAGCCTCCGTATTGCCAGAGAGGAAATCCTCCTGCATTAATATTCGCAAATCGGTAGACAGTATAGAGAAATTGCATAACAATCCTTCCTTCTTTTTTAAATCGTATACACTAATAGTCTACCACGATAAAGTGCAATTTAATAGGTTTTGAGGAAATTTTCTGCTATACTTACTTAATAATACCCTGTGCTGCGAGGTGCGAAATGGCTGATTACGGCAATATCCCCGTGGATTTCCTTGATAGAATGAAATCCCTTTTAAAAAATGAATACGAAGACTTTGCTGCCTCCTTTGAAAAAGAAAGATATCAGGCTTTAAGGATCAACCCTTTAAAGGCAGGAAAAGAATGCATTTTTGATTCATTTTCCACATTGACCGGTGTCCCGTGGGAAGAAAACGGATTCTACTATGACGGAAGCCTTCGCCCCGGAAAACATCCTCTTCATGAGGCAGGGGCTTACTATATCCAGGAACCCAGCGCCATGTCGGCAGTTGCCGTGCTTGATCCCAAAGAAGGGGACGTAGTGCTCGATCTTTGCGCTTCTCCCGGAGGAAAGACCACTCAGATAGCAGGAAGGCTTAATAATACAGGACTTCTTGTTTCCAATGAGATAATCAAAGACCGCGCCAAGATCCTTTCTCAGAATATAGAGCGTCTCGGCGTGAGAAATGCCGTTGTATTAAATGAAAGTCCCGAGAAACTTGCGTCCTGTTTCCACGGCTTTTTCGATAAGATCCTGGTTGATGCTCCCTGTTCCGGTGAAGGCATGTTCAGAAAGGAAGATTCCGCTTCAAAGGAATGGAGCTTGGAAAATGTGGCGCTTTGTGCCGAAAGGCAAAAGAATATCTTAGAATCCGCAGCTACCATGCTGAAAGCGGGCGGAAATCTCTGCTACTCGACCTGCACCTTCAGTGTGGAAGAAAATGAAGGTGTCATCTCGGAATTTTTAGATGCTCACCCCGAGTTTTCAATTTGCGAGTCCCCCTTAGAGGATGCAGGTTTCTTTTCTAAAGCCCGCCCGGAATGGCTAAATGAAAAAAAAGATGATCTATCCCACGCTTTCAGACTCTGGCCTCATAAACTAAAGGGCGAGGGACATTTTGTATGTCTTCTTAAGAAAGCAGGTTCTAAAACCGGGAAACCGGATGTAAGCGATAGTGGCAGCAAGAAAAAGATAGGCAAGGAAGAGTCCGTTCTTCGCGAGTTTCTTCTTAATGAATTGAAAATAAAAAAAGAAACCGTCGATGCTTTATTTAATGAAAGAAGCATTGTTTCTTTCGGAGAGAATTTATATCTGACTCCCTCCGCATTAGCAAATCTTAAATTTCTAAAGACCGAACGCCCCGGACTTCATGTTGCCATTGATAAAAAGAACCGTCTTGAGCCTGCCCACGCTCTCGCCATGAGCCTTCGTCCCGAGGAAACCGATTCTTTTGTGGATTTAAGCGACTCCGATGCCATTAAATATTTAAAGGGAGAAACAATAAATGTCTCTCCCTCATTAAAAGGCTATGTACTCGTTACTTATAAAAATGTATCAATGGGATTTGGGAAGGCCGTTAACGGCATTCTTAAAAACCACTACCCCAAGGGACTCAGAAGAGAAACCGAAATAAATTAAGGTTCATCGTAACTGATCCACATGGCGGGTCTTATTCCGTCATGAACTTCTCCAAGATAATGACCATATTCTCGAATGGATCCGTCAGCAGCAACGTCCATGGCTTTGGTATCCTTGCCGCCGCGGTCTCTTAACCACCACCAGGCAGCTCCGAGACGGGTCTTTTCTTTTTCCTCATCCGTTAATGAATCGAAATAGTCATCCGAAACCGCATATACCTCATGGCTTACAGCGTAAGCAGTGGCACCTGCCACCATGAAACCGGTTTTCTTGTCTTCATCATCTGCAAAAAGCTCTTTTTCCAGTGATATGGCTTCCAAAGCTTCTTCCTTGCTAAGTAAGAAAACCCGGTCGCTGGTCTCCGCTTCGTCGGTGGTAACAACCTTTTCTTCTCCGTTTTCATCAATAACAGTTTCTTTTTTATATTCCGTTACGGTTTCAAGAATTTTTTCTTTATCGGCATCGGAAAAAGCAGCATTATAAAAGTCGTTATTAAGAACCTTTCGTATGGAACTGTCCTTCCATGAAACACTTCCGAAATCTTCGTTAAAGGGATATGCATCCAGCACATTGTTACTTAAGATAAGAGCACGTCCGGCTTCTTTTTTAAGTACGATCCACTTAATGCTTTCAGCTCCGTCACTTTCAGAACCGTTCTGCTCGTATTTTCCGAGATAAATATACTCGTGGCCGGGGCTTTCGGGAGTCTCGGTAGCTTCTTCCGGGTCTTTTACTTCTTCATTATTTAAAGTCTGCTCGCTTTCGCCGGTCTCTGAATTTATGGATCCATCAATTGATTCTTCCGTAATGGAAACGGAAACTGTATCCGTTCCGGAAGCAGATCCGCGGGATGTGCTGCAGCCCGATATCAAAAGCACTGCTGCCATTAATACAGCTATTCTCTTTATATTCTTAACTAAGGATTTCATGATTACTCGTTATCGTCACCGTCCGCAATGTCATCAAGCATATCGCCGTCCATCATCATTTCACGGTTGACTACCCTCTTTAATTCTCTCTCAGCTTCAACTGCATCGGAAAGAGCCTTCTTAACATCCTTGGACTGCTTGATATTCTTTATCTCAAAGCACTTAAGAGTCCTGTCGGATGAATGCACTTCAATGGAGCCGAGACCGAAAAGCTTCTGACCAAGAGTTCTTTTTAAGCTGAGATCGAGAATTCTGTAAAGGCGAACCTCATCTTCCTTGCTTGTAAAGAAACCTGTGTCAATATAAAGACGGTCCTTGGTAAGTCGGTATTTGGTAAAACTCCATGGAAGGCCCAAAAATGCGCGCTTTCTGTCCTTCCAGATAAAAGAATTGCTGTCTTCCGCATTGTATTCCTTGTTAAATCCCATGGTATGATCCTCCCTTTATTGGTGTGGGGATAAACCCCTTATTTACAATTCAATATCAAGCTCAACCGGGCAATGATCCGAGCCCTGGATGTCGGCGTGGATCCCTGCATCCGCAAGCTTTTCTTTTAACCGCTCTGAGCATAGGAAATAATCGATCCTCCATCCCACATTCTTTTCCCTTGCATGGAACATATATGACCACCAGGAATAGGCATCGGTCTTATCGGGGTAAAAGAAACGGAATGTATCAATAAAACCTGCATCGAGTAATGCCGTCATCTTTTCCCTCTCTTCATCGGTAAAGCCTGCGCTTCTGTGATTGGTCTTCGGATTCTTTAAGTCTATTTCCTTGTGAGCAACATTCATATCCCCTGTTACGATTACGGGCTTAACTTTATCAAGTCCCATCAGATAATTTCTAAAATCATCCTCCCAAACCTGTCTGTAGGAAAGGCGCTCAAGTTCCCGCTTTGAGTTCGGCGTATAAACAGTTACAAAGAAAAAGTCTTCAAATTCAAGAGTGATAACACGGCCTTCGTGGTCATGTTCATCTATTCCCATGCCATAGGTTACCTTAAGAGGCTTAATTTTACTAAAAACCGCGGTACCGGAATATCCCTTCTTTTCAGCATAGTTCCAATAAGAATAATAGCCTTCTTTTTCAAACTCTATCTGGCCTTCCGAAATCTTAGTCTCCTGAAGGCAGAAAATATCCGCATCTTCCTTATCAAAATATTCTGAGAAACCTTTACCGATGCAGGCTCTCAGACCATTAACATTCCATGAAATAAGTTTCATTATCAGTATTTACTCCTGGTCTCTTTGGAAATGTATGAAGTTCTTTTTAAGGTCTCATACAAGGATAATCTTACCAATTAAGCGGCTTCTTGTACAGATATAACTTAATTGCCTATTAACTGATAGGTATTATAACTATTTTATCGATTTTATAATTTCCGCCCCTGCGGAGAAGGAGGCTACTTTGAAAATCAAATCACTGAAACTTAAATTTGCATTTATAGGAATACCGATAATCCTTCTAATTGGTGCTCTCGTATTCGGAATGGTCAAGATGACTTCGGTTGTTGAAAACAACATGCAGGACGTACTTTACAACCGAATTTATATTGCCAATACCAACATAATTAACGGCGAACGTGATATGTACCAGGCTTTGGTCGCTGCCATGGAATTACATGATGCCATGACGCAATCAGATGTGGATGATAACAGACATGGTTACGAAGTAAATCTTAAACAGACCCGTGATCACGTTGCAACTGCCGCAGAGCTGATTAAAGAGGATCCTGACGCATACAACAATTACACGCTTCAGTACCTGGCAATCGCAAACGGCTTCACCCCCGAAACCGACGGTGACGGTTATCTTACTGATACAAGAAAATTCCAGGATCTTATAACACAGTTTAGCTCCGAGCTCGATGCTTTTTGTGAAAGCTATGACCCCGAAACAGGTAAGGGCGATTACGCCGCACACATAGCTCACTTTGATAACTGCGAAGAATATATCAATAACATTAAAGACTTTATCGATATGTATGCAGTGGCTCAGTTAGACAGCTTACAGGCTAAAAACTCAGGAGCTTTAACAAAAGCCATCATATATGCCACAGTATTGATCACCATTGTAGTTGTTATCTTTATCTACATAGTACATACCATTCTTCAGGGTGTCAGAATCACCAAAAAGAATATGCTGGAACTTGCGGACAAGAATCTCGCATATGAACCCGAGACGGTTAAAGGATACGATGAAATCGCTCAGATGGCAGATGCTTCCGTTACACTCTTTAAGAGTCAGAACGAGATTCTGCATCTTATCAATGAATCATCGGATAAGATAACAGATGCATCCGAGTCCCTTACAAAATCCTCTGAAGATGTTAAAAATACCACCAACGAAATTACCACTGCCATCAATGATATAACTGCAAAGATTTCAGCACAGGCCAACGAAACCGGCGAGGCTTCGGAACAGACCAAGGTTCTTGGAGAAATCGTTATTAACAGTAACAAATCAGCAGAAAACCTTGCTAACGTAAGTAAAGAAATTGAAGCAGCCACCAACGACGGTATGCATGTGGTTGAAAAGCTTCAGCATGATACGGAAGCAAATGACGTAGCATTCCAGCGAATCTTCGATGCCATCAATGATATGACGGAAAGCGCTTCCAAGATTGGTGAAACCTCTCAGCTTATTTCAGACATTGCAAGTCAGACCAACCTTCTTTCTCTTAATGCTTCAATCGAAGCTGCAAGAGCAGGCGAAATGGGCAAGGGCTTCGCAGTCGTAGCTGACGAAATAAGAGCACTGGCCGCTCAGTCCGCAGATGCGGTTAATACCATCGACAGCATGCTGGCAGAACTTAAATCCTGTGTGGATCAGGCTACAGAGCAGCGTGTACAGGTTGAAGAAGCTGTTAAGACCCAGACAGAAAGCGTATTTGCTACCGGCGAAAAATACAGACTCATCGTTGAAAAGGTTAAGGAGATCAATAACGAAGTATCATCCCTTGACTCTCTCAGCAACGAAATGGATCGAAGCTGTCAGGTTGTTGTGGACGCCGTTAACAATCTTACGGAATCAGCTTCGGATGTTGCGGCAAATACCGAAGAAACCGCCGCTTCCGCAACCTTTGTACAGTCATCAGTTGATAACATTGCTGAAATAACAGCAAATACTCAGACACTTGCAGAAGGCTTAAAGAAGCTTCTCAGTGAGTTCAAATTCTAGAAATGAGCTTGAATAATCCCGGAGGGATTATTCAAGCGATGACAATAGACCGAAGGTCTATTGTAGAAGCGATGACAATAGACCGAAGGTTTATTGTAGAAGCGATGACAATAGACCGAAGGTTTATTGTAGAAGCGATGACAATAGACCGAAGGTCTATTGTAGAAGCGATGACAATAGACCGAAGGTCTATTGTAGAGGTGGGAATTAAAGCTATGAGGCGCGGACTATAGACTTACTTGAGGGGGTCTATAAAAGGAGACAAGATTATGAATTTCAAACGTATCAGTACCAAGATGCTCACCTTAATCGTGCCCGTTATGATAGTAGCCTTAGTGCTTCTAACATTAATCAGCACCCTCACCAGCAAAAAGAGCCTGACCATCAAGGGCGAGGAAGAAATTCTTGCAAAACGTGATGCTGCAGCAGGCGAGATCACCGCAGAGCTTACACAGATTACTTCTGCGGCATCTTCTCTCGGACAGACCATAGGCGTTGCCTACAAGACACTATCCAGAGATGAGTGTATGAATCTGTTGATCTCAATGCTTGAGAATAACCCTATTGCCATCGGTAACGGCCTTTGGTTCGATGCCTATGCTTACGATCCTGCAGAAAAATTCTATGGGCCTTATGCTTACAGAGAAGGTTCTACCATTAAGACCACAATGGAATACAGTACTGCCGAATACAACTATCTGGAACGTCCGTATTATCAGGTGTCCTTCGGGCAGACTGCTCCTGTAATTACAGACCCTTACTATGATGAAGGTCTCGGCACTTCCCTCTCCACCTGTACTGTTGCCATGTATGATTACGCAACCAACAAATACATCGGCTGCGCTACAGTAGGTATTTCTCTTTCAAAAGAAATTGAAATCGTAAACAATATAAAAGTCGGAGAAACAGGTACCGGTATTTTACTTTCCGCATCCGGCGGTTATATAGCCGGTGTTGATGAAAGTAAAGTTACAGCAGGCGAACTTATCACAGATGAAGCAAATCAAAGCCTTGCAGCCGCAGGACAGGAGATATTAAATAATGACTCCGGAAAAACATCTTATGTAACAGATGACGGCAAGAAAATGTTAGTTTATTACACCACACTTTCTATAGGCCAGAAGCTTGCAATACAAATTACGGAAGAAGAAGTAAATTCCGTTGTGAAGTCACTTACCAATCAGATGATCATCATTTGTGTAATAGCGATCCTTATTACAGCTTTGGTTATCTATCTTGCAGTAAGAAGTATTTCCGGCTCCATAAAGAAAGTACAGCACTTCTCCAACGCTCTCGCAGATGGCGATTTCTCTGTAGAAGAGCTTAAGGTAAAGGGCAAAGATGAAGTTGCGGTTATGAGCGAATCTCTTAACACAATGTATCACAGCAACAAAGATATCATATCTAAGATTGCTGATAATTCCCGCTCCATCGGTGATTCCAGTAAGAAGCTGAGCGATGCATCCAAGGATTTACGTTCTCAGTTTGATGAGATCCAGAAATACATGAACGAAGTGAACGAAGCAATGCTTTCTACCAGTGCAGCCACCGAAGAAGTTAATGCATCTGCCGAAGAAGTTAACGCTAACGTAAATATGCTTGCCGCAGAGACAGTTTCCAACATGGAAATGGCACAGGGCATCAAAGATAAGGCTGCAAAGATTGAAGAAGAATGTAAAGAATCTTCCGCATCAGCCAACAAGCTGTCCAAAGACTTTGAAGAATCCTTAAGCTTAAGCATCAAGGATGCCGACGTAGTAAGCAATATCAGTGAACTTGCAGAAGTTATTTCAGGTATCGCAGAACAGATTAACCTTCTTTCTCTTAACGCTTCGATCGAAGCAGCAAGAGCAGGTGAAGCAGGTAAAGGCTTCGCGGTAGTTGCTACTGAAATCGGAAATCTTGCAGGAAGTACCTCAGAAGCAGTATCCAAGATCCAGGATACCATTCATCAGGTACAGCAGGCATTTGAAAAGCTTATAAAAGACGCTCAGGGGCTCTTATCCTTCATACAGGATACAGTTAATCCCGACTACGAGAAATTCCTTGGTGTAGCAAACCAGTACGGTGATGACGCAGGAACATTCGAAGAGTCAGCAGCCAAGATAAGCGAAATGTCCGGTAACATCAATGTGATCATGTCCGAAGTAACATCAGCGATCCAGAACATAGTTGAAGCTACTCAGGAGACCAGTGAAACCAGTAAGAACATCCTTTCATCCATCGAAACCGTTGGTGAGAATGTAAGATCCGTTGATGACATGGCAGATTCACAGAATGTTATCTCTTCCGAACTTGATTCCATGGTAAGTAAATTCAAATTATAAACCGGCCGGAAATAAACATAAAAGAAAAACCACCCTCGGGTGGTTTTCTTTTATACTTAAATTTATTATGCCTTTGAATACTTTCTTACAAATTCATCCATGGGAATCGGCTTTGAATAATAGAAGCCCTGTAAAAAGTCGCATCCCAATCGTCTCATTTCTTCTGCCATATTCTCATCTTCTATACCCTCGGATGTAATACCGAAATTCATGCTTCTGAAGGCATTTATCATATTGGGAAGAATGGCATCGGGTTCTTTGCAGTAAGCCCATACAAGACCCATATCAAGCTTTATATTAATGAACGGACACTTCTTTAATCTTGAAAGGTTGGAATATCCCGTGCCATAATCATCAAGCACGAATTTAAAGCCCTTTCCTTCCATTGCCTGAATCTGCTTCTGTAAGAAGTTGTCATCTATCATGGAATCTTCCGTAATCTCCAAATGTATCATTCCGGGATTGACACCGTATTTAGCGGCGATCGAAGCATATCTTTCGCCAAGGTCCGATCTCATAAACTGTACGGGGGAAAGATTAACATTTATCCATCTGACGCCCATGGCTTCAAGATCGTTCTCTTTCATGAATTCACAGGTTTTTTCAAATACCTGCTCCCCAAGCTCGTTGATACGTCCGTTGTTCTCGGCAATTGGAATAAAGATTGACGGAGGAATTATCTTCCCCTGCGGATCCCTTATTCTTGAAAGAGCTTCCGCTCCCACTACGGTGCCGTCCTCTGCGCTTATTAAAGGCTGTAAGAACACTTCAACTGCTTTATTCTCGATGGCAGCTTCAAGGCTTCTTTTAACACTTGTCTCACGCTCTGTCTGAAGTATTTCGGTATCCGTTATTTCCACCGGCACGATGCTGTCCATATTGTCAGCCATTACCAGCGCCGAAGCAATTGTATTTAAAATAATATCAGAAGAATCAATGTCATTACTGATCTCGATGGTTGCAAATCCTACGTCAAGGTATAGCTCAACGCCTTCTGCCCTCCAGGCTTTTTTGAACCGCTCTGCCACAGTCTCACACATCTTTCTGAAGTCCGAATCCTTGGGGCAGAGAATAATATATCGGCCACGCCTGTAGTAAAACACGTTGCATCCCTTAAAGGTTCTGGTTAAATATCGAGCTATCAGGAACAATCCTTCGTCCATCTGTTTGGTGCCGTAAATATCTCGCATCTCATGATATTTATGGACTGTAACACCTAAACATCTATGCTTAAAATGTCCTATATTTTCTTCTATATATTCACGTAACGCTCTGCTGTTAAATATCGCTCCTCTTAACTCTAAGCTGTATTCGGGATTTTCGAATGCAAGATACACAGCAACGATCGCCATCAATACAAATGTATCCATTAAGAGCATTCTGGGTAAAAGAATTCTTACTATAAGGCCTGTGGCCACAATGAAATTATACAGGAACAGGCAATATCTCTCGCGTTTTCTTTTAAGATTATTTCTTTTTACTACGAACAAAAGATAAGAAAGTATCAGGTAAAAGAATGCACACATGTAAAGAATGTTGTAAAGGGAGCCCGAATGATAACCCGTGTCGTCAATATAGAACACAAGCCTTGTGAAAGGCGAAAATAATGCCATCAACACGCTGAAATAATAAGGAGTTCTCACAAGCTGGACCACCATGGCCGAGTCGTTTTTTCTTTTATCCAGAACACTTACATTAAATGCGTACATTATCAGTGATCTGGTATAAAAGGCTATGAAAAAGAACATGTTAAGAAGGGTGATCAGCCAATTATCATAGTCCTGATAATTATTATCCATATGACTGGAAACAAGGTCAGATATCATAACTATGGTCTCTATAATGACCATCTGAAGAAAAACGCGATTTCTGCGCACAGTGAGACGCGGAAGCGAAAAATAGAAAGCTAAAATAACAAGAAGTATGAGTAAAGCCGGTATTGCAAAACTTAAATTCCACATAAACAGTTCCTCATAGATAATTTTTTTTATTACTTCTATTATATCTAATTTATTATACCGAAAATTAAACTTTTTGACAATAAAGACGTTTTTTAGAAAATTCTGTCAAGTTTATTATTTTTTGTTGATTCGAACATGTATAATATAGTTATGGATTCAATATATACATACTTAAGATACAGGAAGGACGAAAGCTTTAACACCCTTCCCCTCAATGAAATAGACATATTGTTATTTAATATTCTGGCTTACCACGATTTTTCCTGGATAGGCTCTGAAAGAATGCGCCTTAAAGATGCGGCAAATCTGTATTTGGGACGTAAAAATGCGGATCCCGCCCTTGACAGTATCGATTACAGAAAAAGCATCCTTAAGCTCGCAGCATCGGGAAAGCGTTACAGTAATGTCTATATAGAACGCCCCCGGAAGGATATAAACGAAGAAGAAATAAAGACTTTCTATGCGATAACCTTCCATGTAATGCCCTTCACAACAGTTGTTGCATTTCGCGGAACGGATGACTCCATCCTTTCATGGAGAGAGAATTTCACTTTCTTTTACAAAAATCCTACTCAGGGCGAGACCGACAGTCTCAATTACCTCTTTAAGGCAATGAGAAATCCCTTTAATCATGTGATCGTATCCGGACACTCAAAGGGCGGATTTCTTGCTCTTTACTCATCCATGAACATTCCCGGCAAGATGAAGAATCGCATAAAGAGTATCTATTTATTTGATGCTCCGGGAATTCCCAAAGACTTTTTTGATGAAGATAAATATAACGAAGTAAAGGACCGGATAAAAGCATACGTTCCCACTTCCTGCGTTGTGGGTAATCTCTTTGAACCCATATATAAAAAGACCATTGTACAGGGTGTCGGCGCTCCCTTTGTGATGCATGACATCATAAACTGGTATGTGGGTCCCGACGGGATAGAACGTGCCGGTGAAACGGATGAATTCAGCCATTCTTTTTCGGATTCTCTGAACAGCGTGATTGCTTCCGTATCCCCGGAAGAGCGTGAAGATGCCATAAGTGAGATCTTTAAGATATTTGATGCCGCAGGCATAAAAGCCATGAGTGACTTTAATAAAATAAATGCTTTATCCGTCTTTAACGGCATCGCCGCCTTCACTCAGGCATCGGCAGGCGCCAAGAATTTTATTAAAACCTTTACTCAGATGATGCTTAAGCAAAAGAAATGATCAAAAGCCCGAAGGCGTATTCCTTCGGGCTTTCTTTCAACTGATTCATTCTTTCACGAACATAGTTCTTATTGCATTCAATACTGCGATCACCATTACTCCCACATCGGCAAAAACGGCGAGCCACATATTGGCAAGTCCAAGGGCTCCGAGGATAAGGCAGATAACCTTAACGCCGATGGCAAAGACTATGTTTTCTTTTACGATTCTGAGGCACTTACTTGAAATCTTCAGGGCTGTGGCGATCTTCCTAACATCATCATCCATGAGCACCACATCCGCAGCTTCTATCGCCGCATCTGAGCCGATGGCTCCCATGGCAATTCCCACATCAGATAAAGTAAGTACGGGAGCATCATTGATACCGTCTCCCACAAAAGCAACTGTTTCTTTATCAATGTTTCTTGATTTAAGAAGCCCCTCTACTATGGAAACCTTATCCTGAGGTAAGAGCTCTGCGTGGAATTCATCAACTCCCACTTCATGTGCCACTGCTTCAGCGGTTTTCTTAACATCTCCCGTAAGCATTACAGTCTTATTTACGCCTGTTCTCTTAAGCTTTGCGAGAGTTTCTTTTACCCCGGGTTTAATCTCATCGGAGATAACTATGTAGCCCATGTAGCGTTCTCGAACTGCCACATAAAGAATGGTGCCTGTTTCAGTAGCTTCGGTAAAAGAAATACCAAACCTGTCCATAAGCTTTCTGTTTCCGCAGAGAGCGGTTTCGCCGTTTACTAAAGCTTTTATGCCCTCACCGCGGATTTCTTCGATTTCGGTCACATCACATTCATCGGTGATTTTATCAAAAGCATCCATAACCGAAAGAGCCACGGGATGGTCTGAAAACTTTTCTAAGTGAGTAACTAAGTGAATCAACTCTTCTTTTTCGGAGTATACGGGAACAATCTTTGTTACGGTAAAATTTCCCTTAGTAAGGGTTCCCGTCTTATCAAATACCACGGTTTTCATCTTGGCAAGAAGCTCAAGATAATTGGAGCCCTTTATTAATACGCCATGCTTTCCGGCACAGCCGATGCCTGCAAAAAATGATAGGGGAATACTTATCACAAGAGCGCAGGGGCAGCTTATTACAAGGAAAGTAAGGGCTCTGTAAATCCAGGTTCCGATTTGGAAGTTACCGGTCATGAAGTAAATTACAGTAGGAGGAAGAAGCATAAGAGCCAATGCAAGGTACACTACGGTAGGTGTGTAAACTCTTGAAAATCTTGTAATAAACTTTTCCGTTTTGGCTTTCTTTGAACTTGCTTCTTCTATAAGTTCCAAGACCTTAGCAACCGTTGAGTCAGCATATTCTTTTGTAGTCTTAATCTCTATAGCGCCGGTTAAGTTAATGCAGCCGCTGTAAATTTCATTGCCTTCTTCAAGAAAAGAAGGTACGGATTCACCGGTCAATGCCTTTGTGTCAACAGATGTATTTCCCTTTACGATAATGCCATCGATGGGCACTTTTTCACCGGGCTTGCAGAGAATAGTGCTGCCTACGGGAACATCTTCGGGATCCGTTTCTTCGGTTTCGCCGTCTTCATTGACGAGATTTGCATATTCGGGCGCGATATCCATTAAGTCGGTGATATTCTTGCGGCTCTTTGAAACCGCGTAGCTTTGAAACCACTCACCAATCTGATAAAAGAGCATTACGGCAATTGCTTCTCTGTAGTCATTGCTTCTTTCATAGAGAGCAAGAGCAATTGCTCCGAGAGTTGCAATGGCCATAAGAAGATTTTCATCAAAGGGCTGTTTGTTCTTGATACCTTTAAAGGCTTTTATAAGTACGTCATAGCCGATTACAAGATATACCGCCACATAAAGAATGAGTCCAACAATCCCTGCGGGCTTGAAGATTTCAAGAGCTATGACAGCGAGTGTTGCAATTATTATTCTTATTAAATTTTTCTTTTGCTTTTTATTCATAGATACCTCAATCAAAGAATATTTCGCAATCGGATTCTACTTTCTTACAGTTTTTAAGTACTTCCTTTATAACTGTATCGGGATCAGCATCCTCTTCAAATTCAAGCTTCATCTTAAGGGTCATGAAGTTAACGCTTGCTTCTTTTACCCCGGGGGTTTTGCTTGCTGCAACTTCCATCTTATCTGCGCATGCTGCGCAATCCACATCTATTTTATAGGTCTTTTTCATAAGAAACTCCTTTCGTAAATCGGAAACGATTAAATGATTGTTTAATTGTTGATTACATATTAGCACTTGAGGTATTACATGTCAATTAAAAAATAAATATTTAAATAATTGTTTAATCGTATTGAGTTTTGAAGCTCCCGGATTTATACTTTAAATATAAGTATTGATAATGATTCCAATTGATCCATAAATCGTTTTAACAATGAAGGGCGAAGACCATGACAACTCCTCATAATCATCATGATGAAGAATTTTCAAAGAATATATTGGAAACCATGCCTTCCGACGAAGCCGTTACTTCCGTATCCGAAGCCATGAAGCAATTAGGCGACCCTTCCCGTCTCCGTATCTTCTGGATTCTCTGCCATACCGAGGAATGTGTGATAGATATTGCCGCCATGACTGAAATGACCAGTCCCGCGGTATCCCATCACTTAAGACTATTAAAGACTGCCGGTCTTATCGAAGCCCGCCGTGCAGGTAAAGAAATGTATTATAAAGCTTCCGACACTCGTTTAGTGCGGAAGCTCCATAAAGTCATTGAAGAAATTGCGGACATAACCTGTCCTGATTAGTTACATGCGAAGCAGTAATTCTTTAAATACTGTTTCGCCGTTTTCTTTATAAAATCTGGGGACTCTCTTGCTTACTGCGCATACTATTTCGTATGGTATGGTTCCTGCTGTTTCAGCCATTTTTTCAACGGGATTATTCTCTCCGAAAATCTCTATTTCAGAGCCTACATCCACACTCATCTTATCCGTAAGATCGATCATGCACATATCCATACAGATCTTTCCCAGCTGTTTCGCGAAGCCCTCTTCAGTATAAACTTCGTATCTGTTTGACAGTGCTCTTAAAAAACCGTCTGCGTATCCGTAGGGAAGCACGCCTACTCTGGTTTTCTTTTCCGTCACAAATATTCCGCCATAGCTTATTTTCGTGCCGGCAGGATATATCTTTACGGTACTTACTGTAGTCTTAACGCTCATGACGGGCTTTAATCCAAGCATCCTCGCAAATTCCCCGTAGCCGTAAAGCAAAAGTCCCGGGCGCACCATATCAAGATGGGTTTCGGGTCTTAATACCGTAGCTCCGGTATTGGCGCAATGCTTTAATTTAAATTTCTTTTGCCATTTATCTTCTACGCTCTTTATGACATCCGTAAACAGTTTAAACTGGTGGTCGGTGTATTTCTTATTTTCATCTCCGGGTTCATCGGCAACCGCAAAGTGAGTGAAGATACCCTCTGCATCAAGTCCGGGAAGATTGACGGCATTTAAGATGCCTTCTACACCATGGCCGAAATAGTCGCCTTCACATATGTAACCGAGACGAGACATACCTGTATCAACCTTAATATGTATTTTAAGTGTCCCGCCGCATCTTACTGCTTCTTCACTGTATTCAAGAGCCTTGGCTTCACAGGTAACTGCCTGGGTAATGTTATTCTTTATAAGCTTATCCACCTGGTCTTTGGGTGTGTGACCGAGTATAAGAATGGGCATGGTGATCCCGTTACTTCTGAGTTCCATGGCTTCATCGATGCTTGATACCGCAAGATAATCGGCACCTGATTCCTGAAGTTTTCGTGCCACCTGAACGGAACCGTGTCCGTAAGCGTCAGCCTTAACAACTCCGAGAAACTTAACTCCCGGTCCGATGTGAGCTCTTATCTTTTCATAATTATATTTAAGGGCGTCCAGATTTATCTCAGCCCATGTTCTTTTTAGCGTGGATTCCATGTTATCGCCTCTTTTTATAACATTTTTTCTGATTATACTCTTTATTCCGGGTAAAAAAAAGCGGTACTTAAAAAAGTACCGCCCGGGAAATCATGAATATTCTTTAGAGCCATCCGCTTTATTTCCGTTACAGAAGCGAATATCCGAAACCGTTACAGAGAGCATCAACCGGCTGTTTGTTACGGCACATGGGACAATCATCGGGTCTGTAGTTAATATAATCCGGCAGATCCTTGGGACCGTAAAGAGAATTGACGGAAATATCCATTACTCTGGTAGCCGCTGAGAATATTGCGGAAATACCCATTACAGAGCCGCCGTAATAGTTAATGGACTGGATAGCTTTCTGAAGAGTGTTACCTGTTGATACCGTTGCAAGAAGAAGCAGAACCTTCTTTCCCTTTACCATGTGCTTACTGTTCTCACGGAAGATAATGGAACCTCCGGAATCATATTCGGGAGATGCGATATAAATTGTCTGGTGGTTGTTCATGGAGTGAACTCCTGCCTTTGTGAGCTTGTTTGCAAGATATGCACCTACAACCTCCATATTATCTAGGCACAGTATGGTATCGACAATATCAGTTACCATGTAAGCCTGAGCCAGCTCTTCGCCTGTAGCTCTTGCTTCACGCTGACGTGACTTCATGTCCGTTAAATCCATGTAATAATTTACATGGGAGTTGGGGGTGATAAAATGTCCCGGAATGTATCTAAGGACAACATCCTTATTGGTAGCATAATCAATCTTTTTGTAATCCTGCATAAGCACTCCTCCTCGCTATTCACTTATGTATATATTATACTAAATTTTCACACAAAAGAAAGTTTTTTGTTGAATTTTAAGATAATCTTATGGTTTTTCATTAACCGTCTCGCCTCTTTTATATCATCCCCGGGATTCCGCCCTCTAAAACCCCCAAGAATCGCTTTCTTGTTGACAATAATCCCAAAGGAATCTAAACTAATTAAATAGCTATCTCTAAGAAAATAAAGGAGTTTCACAATGGAAAGAGAAGAATTTTTAAGTGTCTACAGACACTCCATGGCTCATGTCCTTGCGAAAGCCGTAATAGCAATTTACGGAAACGAAGTACAGTATGCCATCGGACCCCAGATCGCAGACGGTGCATATTATGATTTTGTACTTCCCGAAGGCAAGACCATTACCGAAAGCGACTTCACTAAGATTGAAAACAAGATGCGTGAAATCCTTAAGAAAAAAGAAGCTTTCACAAGACGCGAAGTGTCCAAGGAAGAAGCTCTTGAAATCTTCAAGGATCAGAAATATAAAGTGGAGTTAATCAATGACCTCCCCGAAGGTGAGACCATCACCACTTACACTACCGGCGATGACTATATCGACTTATGCCGCGGACCTCACGTTGATAATACACAGGAGCTTTTAAATGTTGCATTTAAGATTCACTCCTGCTCCATGGCTTACTGGAAGAACGATGCTAAGAAGGACCACATGCAGAGAGTTTATTTCTATGCATATCCTTCCAAAGAAGAGCTTGCAGAGCACATTAAATGGATTGAAGAAGCAAAAGAAAGAGACCACAAAAAGATCGGCGCTCAGTTAGAGCTTTTCATGTTCCAGGAATCCGCACCCGGTATGCCTTACTGGCTTCCCAGAGGATGGGAAATGTACCAGGCACTTCTTAAGTATTCAAGGGACCTTCAGAGAGATCATGATTATACAGAAATCTCCGCTCCTCTTATCAACAATAAGAAGCTTTGGCTCATAAGCGGTCACTGGGCTCACTATCTTAACAACATGTTTATCGTACCCGGTATTTCCGGTCATGTTAAAGCAGATGTGAACATTGATAACATCATGGAGGACATTAACGACGAATCTCTCGGAGTTAAGTCAGATACCATTGAAGCAGGTTCCGTAATCTACAATCGTGAGAACGTGGATACGATGGCAGCAAAGCCCATGAACTGTCCCAATGCCATGATGACATACAAGAGAAAGACTCATTCCTACAAGGAACTTCCTATTCGTTACAGCGAATATGATGTTCTTCACAGAAAAGAAAAATCCGGACAGATGAACGGTCTTTTCCGTGTTCAGGAATTCCGTCAGGATGATGACCATACATTTGTAATGGAATCACAGATTAAGAATGAGATCGCAGACATCATCGCGATCGCCGATGAAATCTACAAGACCTTTGGTGTAACCTACCGTGCTGAATTCTCCACACGTCCCGATGACTACATGGGTGACCTGGAAGTTTGGAACCGTGCGGAAGCAGCATTAAAAGAAATTCTCGATGAAAAGTACGGCGAAGGCGGTTATGAGATCAACGAAGGTGACGGTGCTTTCTACGGACCTAAGATTGACTTACAGATTAAGGACGCTCTCGGACGTGAATGGCAGTGCGGTACTATCCAGCTCGATTTCCAACTTCCTCACAACTTTGGTCTTACTTATACAGCAGCTGACGGAAGCTTAGAGATGCCTGTTGTAATCCACAGAGCGATCTATGGTTCACTTGAACGATTCATCGGTATCATTATTGAAAACTTCAAGGGAAGTTTCCCCTTCTGGCTCTCACCTGTACAGGTTGACGTTGTGCCCATCAGAGTTGAACATAACGACTACGCAAAGAAGGTAGCCGATCTTCTTAAAGCAAACGGTATCCGCGTAGAAGCAGACTACGAAGACAAGAACATGCGTCAGAAGATTAAAAACTTCAAGCCTTACAAGGATCCTTACATCCTGGTACTCGGTGACAGCGAAGCTGAAAATAACACCGTTTCCATTAACGTAAGAGGTTCCAATCAGCAGGTACAGAACGTACCCCTTGATAAGTTCATCGAAGCATGTAACAAGATGAACGCAGAACATACTCTTGAATTAATGCAGGAATTCTAAAAACATCAAAAGAACCGGCCAAGGGCCGGTTCTTTTTTAATCTCAATGTCACTCCGAATATACCTTAATCCATTCTTATTAAAGGCTTCATATCAATGTAAAAAGGCATACAGCAAAATCACAACTCCCAGGATGATCCTGTAATAGCCAAACACTTTGAAATCATGCTTTTTAATGTAGCTCATTAAGAACCTGATTACGAAAAGTGAAACTATGAATGCAACCACCATGCCTGTTGCAAGGATCATTAATTCAGTTGCCGTAAAAGAAAAACCGAATTTTACTATTTTAAGAAGGCTTGCTCCTGCCATAACCGGGATTGCAAGATAAAAAGCAAATTCCGCCGCAGCAACTCTGGAAATACCAAAAAGAAGTGCTCCCACGATTATCGCTCCGCTTCTTGAGGTTCCCGGGAAAATAGCGGCTATCATCTGGAAAAGACCGATCATAAATGCAAGCTTATAATCAATTTCTTTTGCTGAATTAATCTTTGCTGTTCTTCCTTTATAAACTGTTTCGATAACAATAAAGGCAAGTCCCACCAAAATTAGCATTATCGCTACTGTTACGTAGTTATAGAACATGGCTTCAAAGAAGTCATCGAAAAGAACACCTACAATGATCGCAGGAATGCAGGCAACAATTATATGAAACCAAAGTGAGAAAATGTCTTTTTTAATATAGGAACCAAAGCCCTTGTCAGTTAAAGGCGCGGTATTATTCTTTTTACCAAAGGGCCAGATCTCTTTAAAAAAGAGGATAACTACGGCTAAGATAGCTCCGAATTGAATCACCACTTGAAACAGTGAATAGAATTCCTCCGAAACATCAAGCTTAAGAAATTCATTAAGAAGGATCATGTGACCGGTGCTGCTTATGGGAAGCCATTCGGTGATACCTTCAACAATGCCGAAAAATACGGCTTTTAAAAACTCCAACATACCAATTCTCCTTAATCCGACAAATCTTCGTCGGCTGATATTATTATTGTAAAGCCTTCATACATTTCATTCAATTCCGAATAAAGAATCTTAAGGCCTTCACTTCGATTTATTTCAAAGCTCATTACCACATCAAAGCGCATGTTCTTTTCCTTGATATCAACATAAAAACCATGCATCTGCAATGCCCAGTCATGGGACATGACTTTTTCAAAAACCTTATTTCTTATATCAGCGGCTTCATCATCCCTGGTGTTAAAAGAATATACGCCTACCCCCGTTAATACTATGCCTGTTTCCGTAAAGACTCTGGTCTGAATGCGCCTTGTAATCACGTCCACATCTTCAACCGTCATGGTGTCGGGAAGCTCTATATGAACAGACGCATAGTCCTTGTTAGGTCCGTAATTGTTGATAAAGAGGTCGTATACGCCGAGAACCGCTTCTTCTTCCATGATGAGGCTCTTTAGTTTTTTCGAAAGTTCTTTATCGATTCTTGTTCCCAGAATCTCATTGAGAGTTTCCATCATCATTTCACACCCGGCCTTTATGATAAAGCAGGAAATAAGAGCACCGATGTATGCCTCGATTGAAAGGCCTGTTTTTATATAGATTATTGCGGCAATAAGTACCGATGTAGAAAGAACCGCATCAAAAAGTGCGTCAGAACCTGAAGCAAAGAGGCTTCCCGAATTAACATCTTTACCTTTTTTACGGGTATATAAGCCTAAGAATAGTTTCACGAAAACACCGATCACGATGATCACAAGAGATATATAGGAATAATCGGGGAATTCCGGCTTAAATATCTTCTTTACGGATTCAACCATGGATGTTAAGCCTGCATAGATTACTATGGCTGCCACAAACATGCCTGTAAGATATTCGATCCGACCATACCCCAGGGGATGCTTTTTGTCCGCAGGCTTTCCCGCAAGATAGGTGCCTATAATGGTGATTATTGATGAAAGGGCATCCGATAAGTTGTTAACCGCATCAAGAAGTACCGAGATTGAGTTAGCAGTTATTCCGATCACTGCCTTTACGCCTGACAGGAGCACGTTAAAAAGAATGCCTATTAAGCTTACTCTGACTATCACTTTTTCGCGATTTATGATGCTTTCATCATAGAATACTTTGTCCTTTTTCATGTTATATCCTCATATTAAAATACTTTATATGCTTTCTGAAGGCCGAGACCCAAATCTGTTTCCACAACACCGAAAGCCTCATAATCAAGGCCTTTATAAGCCTGTGAATCATTCTTGAGCAGCGGAAACGGTAAGATTATGTTTTGATTTAACATTTCAGATACTGTCATTTCTTTCTCTGTAAAACTGATATCGGGGATGCTTCTTAATGCATCTAAAAAAGAACGATAGTTATCTATCCTCACTGGGCATAAATTAATGCTTTTAGGCGGATCCTCCATCTCGCATATTTTTACTAAGATCTTAGCTCCGTCCCCTACAAAAGTAAGTTGAAAGAACCCTGTTGCATCTTTTGGATAAGGTACTTCTCCGTAGTTTTTAATATATTCAAAAAATACCGCTTCCCTCGGCGCATAATTGGCAGGGCCATAAAGTATGGCAGGACGGACCGAGGTATATTTTATGTCCTTTTCCATAGATACTTTCTTTAATTCGTTTTCAAGCAATACCTTTCCCTTTATATAATCTCCTTCAGGACCATCCGGGAATACATCGGTAAATTCCGCGTCATCTGAAAGAGTTACCTCGGGAACTCTTTTATATACATCCACCGTGCTTATGAATATATATCTTCCAATGGAAAGCCCCGGTACATTCACTATTCTTTCGATATCTCCGGGATTATAGGCGCAGAAATCCACACAGATATCAAAGCTCATACCGGATAGTTTCATTAAGGCTTCTTCGTCATGTCTGTCCGCTGCAATTTCTTTAACTTCCGGAAGATTTATCGGTATATTTCCACGGTTTAAAATTGTTAAATTATGATTTACGCGGGCAAATTCAACGAACCATCGCCCGAAGAAGTAGCTTCCGCCTATTACAAGGATTCTTTTTCTCAATGGACACCCCTTTCAAAAGGTCTTTAAATAATTATAGCAAGAAGAGATTAAATGGGGTAGGCAGAGCTCGGATGGTTCTTTAATAAATTGCTTACAGTCTGTATTTACAATTTAGGTAACAATATTTTTTTACATGAGGGTAAAAGCATGAGTAATAGCAAAAAAGGAACGACTTACATTGCAGATGGTGGTGTAGTAGTAAGAAAGGTTGATACCTTTGGTAAGGTAATATCCGTTTTGTGTGGTATTGTGACCATTGCACTTATTGTTTTAGGCATCATGGCTTTTGTAGCGTAGGAGGTGTTTAATACCATGGGAAACGAAGAATCCAAGAAAAGACGAATATTTGAGATCGTAGAAGCTTCCAAGGCAAGGGATTTCGCAAGCCGTGCTTATGATACCATGATCGTAACCGCGGTTATTGTGGGACTGATACCCCTGACTATTAAAAGCGAAAATATCTTTACAAAGATTATAGATATTTTCACTGTTTCGCTTTTTATCATCGACTATATAATAAGGCTTTATACATCCGACTTTAAGATGGGGTATAAGAGCTACAAGTCATATATCGCCTATATATTCACACCCATGGCGTTAATTGACTTTATGTCCATCCTTCCCATCCTGGCAATTTTCTTCCCGGCTTCGAAGATCCTGGCATTGACCCGTGTGCTTCGTGTAGCCAGAGTGTTAAAGGTTCTCAGGTACATGAAGACTATGCGCACTATCGGAAATGTCATGAGACGTATCAAAGGACAGTTAGTGGCCGTGCTTTTGCTGGTAGTAATCTATACCATATCAGCTGCACTTATAATGTTCCAGACAGAGCCCGATACTTTTAACACATTCTTTGATGCTCTTTACTGGTCGGCTATTTCAATTTCAACTACAGGATACGGTGACATCACACCGGTTACCGATATAGGAAAAGCCATAGCAGCTCTGTCATCCCTTATCGGTGTCGCGATCATCGCTCTTCCAACCGGTATCATTACCGCCGCCTACACAGAAGAAATTAAAAGACAAAAATCAAAGCTGGAGTTATAACTCCAGCTTTTTCTTTCGTTCTTTTCTATAGGAATTCTTTTCCCGATTCTTATTTAAATCCATTATATATCCGGCCAACGCTCCGGCGATGCTACCCGCTACGGCACCGTACAGATGCTTCGATACAGGAACCGAAGCCGCAATTCCGATCATGAGACCCACACAAAGAAATGTAGAAAGGTATCCGGGCGCCTTTTCTTTTGTCATTACTACGGAAAGCTCACTCTTCCCGTTTTCTTTGAATCCGATGCTCTTAAAAAAGTTAAGCGACGACAGATCGTCATCATCAACCAAAGTATCCAGGAAATATATATCATAAAGAAAGGCCCACTCAGCCATGGCGCCGCAGGCTTCTTTAAAATACCCCAATCGCTTGTATGTTTCATCCATCTCCGAGGTAAAAGAAACAGCCTTTAATTCATCCGTGCCATTAAATGAAAAAGAACCTATCTTCTTTGATTCATCTTCTTTTAAAACAATATCCCATGGCGCATACCAGGGCTTGTTTTCCGGATCTTCCTCGCATTCCGAGATAATGCGGGTAAGCTCTCTTTTCTCCTGCTCATCGGTACATACAATGAGCTTCTTATTGAGTTCCTCCACCGGCACAAGCTTGATCTTTAGATGCCTCGTGCGCACAAGATACTCGTCTCCCCTTTTCAATTTCATAAAATTCCCCTTCAAAAGCCAAACCCTTTAGATTCAGCCCTTCGCGTTATAACGCTTTAAGCATTTCCACCATTTCTTCAAATGAACCCCGGGGTCCGTCCCAAGGGTGCTTTTCACTTTTTATCATGGTGTCAGTTACCAAGAAACATGAAAAACCGGCCTGTGTTGCAGCGTACATGTCTTCGTTTTCGTCATTTCCTATCATGAGACATTCTTTTGGATCAAGATTAAACTTCTTGCAAATCTCCGTAAAATACTTAGGATTTGGCTTGCAATAATAATCCGATTCATAGCTTGTAACAAGGTCAAAATCATTTTCTTTTAAATCAACCCAGCTCATGCGCTGACGCTGTCCATCCATTGGAAAAAGCGGATTGGTGGCAAGTATTACATATTGAGACTTTTCTCTGGCGGTATCAACCGCAACCTTAGCTAAAGGATTATCCTCCACCACATTCTTTACATGTCCGAATTCGTTTCTGTAGAAGTCTAAAAAGAAATCATTTACCGCTTCTTTTTCTATGCCTGTTTCTTTGGTAAATCTTTTCCAGAATGTTTCTTCGTTGGTGCAGTTTCCGTCATTCATCACCATGTCTTTGGTGCCGGCCCAGATAACCTTTATGAGGTTTTCGCCGTCTTCTATGCCATTTTCCGCTGCTTTTCTACATATTCCCTTAAAATATTCCCGTGTAAACACATCATAATCCATGGGAATCAATGTGCCGTCTAAGTCAAACATTATTGCTTTATATTTCATTTTAACTGCCCCTCTTTCTTTTTCCCGCTAATTATAACATAAAGAAAACCCATAAATACAGAGGATTTTATGGGCTTACCTAAACACATTAAAAATCCTCCCTGCCAGCTTCGACAGGGAGGGATATTTTTGATTTAATTATGCTGTTGCGGCATCGCTTGAAAGTTTGAATACTGCCACTGCTTCGCTTAACTCTCCTGCGATTTCCTTTAAGTCGGCTGCGCTGGTGGAAATATCCTGAATGGACTGTGCCACAACAGTGGTGGATGCAGAAGTTTCTTCCGTACTTGCAGCATTTTCTTCTGCAATTGCAGAAAGATTTGATACGATATCGGTAACGGAATTTCTGGATGTATTAAGCTCTTCCATTCTGTCGGAGATTTCCTGTACCTGCTTACGTGACTTGTTGATGCCTTCGGATACTTCGGCGAAGGTCTGTGAACTTTCATCCACAAGTTCACTCTGCTTATCCATAATTTCTTTTACTTCATCCATGGTCTTAACGGCCTTTTCGGAATCGCTGATCAAAAGTTCTATGATATCTGCAATATGCTGTGCAGAGTCATTACTCTGTTCAGCCAGCTTCTGAATCTGGGAAGCAACTACCGCGAATCCGCGACCCTGCTCTCCTGCTCTTGCAGCTTCGATCGTAGCATTAAGAGAAAGAAGGTTTGTTTCTTCCGCAATGGATGTAATAAGATTAACGGCTTCATTGATCTTCTTGGCAGATTCATTGGTGGTATTGGTCTGCTGATAGATGATCTCAACAGCATCCTTGGCCTTTTCATTGATTTCACCAAGCCTCTTAAGAGTGGCATCCGCAGATGTTCCGCTTCCTTCCATTTCGTTGGAAACATTTGCAAGAAGTTCCAGTCCGTCATTGGCCTTTTCAATCATTTCGCCCATTACCACAACCTTTTCGGATGCGTTGGTGGTATCGGCAGCCTGGCTGGTTGCACCTTCTGAAATATCGTTTACTGCATGATCTATCTGTTCGATGGTGCCCGCTGTTGCTTCAGCTGATGTCTGAAGATTTGCAGCAGCTTCATCAACCAATTTACTCTTATCTACAATGCCCTGAACAATAACGCTGAGACGTTCCTTAAGATTCTTAACGCTTCGTGCTATTTCGCCGGATTCGTCCTTGCGTTTTACAAATGCGTCGGGAACTTCCACCGTTAAGTCGCCTTCTGCAACCTTTCCGAGTGCAGCTACGCCACCCTTAATGGATGTGGAAATCTTGGTTGCTGCGTAAAGTGCCACTGCGATTGTAAGAGCCGCAATTGCCAAAGCAACAATCACTACTATTACAATAGCATTGGTTGCAGCCATAGTGATCTTAGACTGAGGATATCCTGCAAACACCATACCTACCGGGGTTATGGAATCATCGGAACTGAGAGGAATATAAATAACGAAATACTTATCGTTACCGATCTTGACATCCTCAGCAGAATACTCCTGCCAGTTAAGCACTACCTTATCGAATACTTCGGGAGAAACTTTGGTTCCCACAAGGCTGTTACCCTGTTCATCGGTAGTGGAGGTGGCATAACGCACGTCCGTATAAATAAGGGTAGAAACTATACCGGTTTCATCTCTTATCTCATCAAGCACCTCTGCATTATCGGAGATACAGATATCACCATTGTAAAGTTTCCCGTCTTCACCTACGTGATATGCATTCCCGCTGTAGCTTGCAAAGTCATCACGAAGAGCGATCGCTGTTGCTCTCATAGAGGACTGAGCCTGCTTTTCCAATGACGAGGTAATGGATACAGAAGATGCAATTCCCATAATTATTCCCATTATAACTACAGGAACGATCGCGATTAACAAAACCTTAGCTCTCAGTTTCATAAGTCAGTAAACTCCTTTCAAGTTTAGGTAAAATAGTTGAATGGCCTCCCTTACTTCATCATGGCCTTTAATGGATTTATATTTTTTGCTTCATCACTAATAAGCTTGGCATTAACCCTAAGGTATGTCTCAAGCTGTTCTACTTCATCCGGTTCAAAACCGTGATTTTTGATTATTTTGCATTCGGGAACACTCCCCTCTGCGCTTTTCTGCCCATCAATAAACATAATGCAAATATGTCTATCGTCCTCACTTCCGACAAATCCCGATACGATCATCTCCATACTCCTCTACCTCCAACCCTCATTAAATTGTGTTTTAAGTTAACTGAATAAGTAATAATCATGGTTCTCCCGTCATTTCAACAGAATAGACTCTGTGTCCCCCCGCAGCATAATGGTCATCTATATAAGCAGTGGTAACAGTGCCGTTCTTGAAGCTGCATATGGAATGCACTATTTCAAATTTAGCCATCCTCCGGGTGCCGCATCCATATGAAGAATCGAAGATGTCTTCCATTTTTACCACGCCGTATTCAGGGATGAAATAGAATCCGTCAGCTTCAGCCTCCAGTTGGTCGAGCTCATCCAGAACCTTGTAGCCGGTAAGCTCCGTTACGGCATCAGCCCTCTCATCCGACAGGCCGATTATCTTTTTCTTTTCGCAACACTTCTTCTTGAACATAAAAATACTCCTCATAGAAAGTTGCCCACGAAAAAAGTATATCAATCATGTGTTAACCTATTGTAACGAATGTTTTTCTCTTAAATTTTTAGGATCTTCTTATAATATCCATCCTTAAAAAAGGTGCAGACTGACTCGTCAATGCCGAGAAGATTCTTATCTTTTCCGATAAGTGAAAGGCCCGGACAGCCGCCTGCGCATATGTCACTGTATCCACAGTTACCGCATACTGCCTTATTAAAAGTCTTCCGCTCATCTATGGTATGGCTCATAAACTTACAAATATCAGAGTCAGTATTCTTTAGAATATCCCCTATTCTTTTTTCTTTAACATTGCCAAAAGAATCATGAAACTCATTAATAACGGATGATATTTCAAGACATGGATAAATCTCGCCATTTGAGTCAACAGCCAGTGTTTTCGCGGCATGAGAGCATATCGGTCTTTTTGTGTCATTTTCGCTCTTCACAAAGTACGGCATCAGGATCTGTTTTTCAGCCTGTGGATTAATGCTTATGAATCCCCAGAAATCAAGCAGCATTTTTCGCGCCTTACTTAAGTAAAAGCCTGTAATATCAAGGCATTCGTCATAGTACTCTTTAAAAGTTAAATCATAGTTTAGCCCATTTTCAGACCATCTTTTGCTCCGAGCCGTTCTTATCAGCCTTGCTTGTGAGACCCCGATTGAATCAAGATACTCAAGAGTTTCACCTATATATGGAAGGGTAAGCTTATTTATCTGAATCTGCGCATAGGTTCTGAAGCCGGATCTTACGGAAAGCTCCAATGCCTTTTTAGCTGCCGCCTCCGCTCCCTCACAGTTTCTGAATGTATCATGGATGCCGATACCATCAAGAGATAATTTTATGGATGGATTTTCTCCGATCTCTTTTATTTTTATAAGAGTCTCAGGATTCAGCAGGACTCCGTTAGTATTTATTTCCAGAATGCCCATGTGTTTTTCATGGATCATCTTTACTATATTTAAGAAATCCGGGTGAAGTAACGGTTCGCCTCCCGTTAAAACAAATCCCAGCACACCTGCCGAAGCTGCATCATCGGTGATCTTATCAATTTCCTGCAGCGTAAGTTCTTCCGTGCAGCTTCTTCCTGCGGAAGCGAAACAATGCATGCAATTTAAGTTACATCTCTTTGTGATTTCAAGATAGATTTTCGGAACAAATCTGTTCTCATAAGAAATATGACTTAATCCCGAAGCTTTCAGCTCCCTAAAACGAGCTTCGCTTATTGGGATTATGTCGAAAAGACCTTTTTTTCTAAGTCCGTATGGAAGATTCGAGTACGATACCAGCATTTCTTTTTCCATAAAAATCCTCACCTTTACCTTAGTCATTATAAACTTAAGGGATTAAATATTATGAAAGTGTTGACAGCAATCTGTTATTGGTGTATATATAACACATAAACAGTTAGGAGGTGCCATGAAACTCGTAAAATCAGATGTGCCGATTTACAGACAGATATCGGATTCATTCAAGGCTGACATTCTTGCAGGACGCATAAGCGAGGGTGAATATCTTCCTTCTATCAGAGAATTGGCCAAGGACTTAAAGATCAGTGTCATTACCACCATGAAGGCTTATGAAGAATTACAGCAGGAAGGACTGGTAACAAGCGTCCAGGGCAAAGGCTTCTATGTAAATGCCCAGGATTCCGAAATGCTCAAAGAGCAGCATCTCAGAAAGGTCGAGGAAGCGCTTAATACAGCAATTGCCGCCGCTGATGTTGCAGGCATGGCAGATGAGGAATTGATCGACACACTTAAAACACTACTTAGCATAAAGGAGAATTGACATGGAATTTAATTGTTCGATTAAAGGAGAAAACCTTGTAAAAAAATACAAAAACTTCACAATGAGCATTGACGAATTAAAAATACCTGCCGGTTTTTCAACAGCACTTATCGGAGAAAACGGTGCCGGAAAGACCACTCTCTTAAACATCCTTGCAGGTATCAAGCTTGATTATAAAGGAAAGCTTACTTTCTATGGAAAATACGATGATAAAGACCGTGAAAACGACCCCTTTGTACGTGAATCCATCGGATATGTAGGCACCGACAAATATTTCATGCCTCAGTGGACGGTTAAACAGATAGACGGTTTTTCACAGCTTTTATTTGATAACTATGACAGAGATGCTTTTCTGAAGATATATGATGAACTGGCTATTTCCGAAACAGGCACATACAACCCCGGTAAGAAGATAAGCTCTCTTTCAGACGGTAACAAAGTTAAATTAGCTCTTGCTTCCGTCCTTGCAAGGGACACAGACATGCTTATTATGGATGAGCCCGCATCTCCTCTCGATCCCCTGATGCGTGATAAACTTTGCGACATGATCAGAGAGTACATGAGCAAAAAGAACGGCCGCACGGTTTTCTTTTCCACACATAACATACAGGACATGGAAAATGTCACCGACTACGCCATCATTATGGAACATGGAAAGATTGTTGAAGAAGGTTTCGTGGAGGATCTAAAAGAAAAGTATGTTCTTGTTAAGGGCGAAGCAAAGGATGAAGAAGAAGCAAGAAAATATCTTTATTCCTGTTCAGGCAGCAAATACGGATTTGAAGGCATCGCACTAAAAGACAACTTAGATAAGTTTGACAACATGGATGTAGTTGTTGAAGATGCCAGCCTTTTCCAGATCAGTGTTGCTATCATGAAAAAGAACTCAAAAGTAAAGTAGGTGACAGCATGACAGGTAAAATAAAAGCTTTACTGAATTTCACATCCTTTACGCCCCTCATGGCGAAGATCATCGGTTCAGTCTTGCTGTTGTTACTATCCATAACAGCAGGGATCGGTCCGGCCGGCGTAGCTGTAATAATAGCCCTTGCTTCCATGAATCTCATGGTCGCGATTTATATAGACTATTTTGTTTTCGGCGGGATCGCAGAAAAGCATTTGGGTCTCATGACATATATAAGAACATCATTCAAAGGTGAGAAATATATAAAAGATGCATTGGTAGCAGATGTTATATTAAGATGTATCCTGATATTTTTACACTCCGTCGTATTGCCTGAAATAGGTTCACTGATACTTATGCAGAGCTTTCTCACAACGGAAACCTTAATAAATTTTGCATCTCTCGGAGCAATAGAAACGATAGTCATAACGTTGGAATTGATCTGTGAGCGCAAGTGGATCAAGACATATTCCACCATTGTGTTAGTGTCAATGACATCTGTTATTTTAAATTCCGCACTCATGGCGCTTACCATGCTGTTCTTCGATATACTCCCCGGAATTCCCGCAGGACTGGGTGTTCTGGCGATACTTGCCATATTTGCTTTTGTTACAATAACACTACTTATCAAAGTATGCCTTGCGGGTTACCGCTCCGGCAGCTGCGACACATAAGGAGGTCACATGATCAACGATATTAAATTAGGATTTAAGTTATTTCCATATACATTAAACTATAAAGGTTTAAGATTTTCGCTGATCCTTTTTATTATCATCGGATTAGCTTTTGAGGCAGTAGGTTTCTTTGCATACCTCCCTACTTTAGCAACTCTGGGTGCCTACTATATTGTCCTTGCGTCTCTCTATTTCGTTCAGGGCATTAATCAGATGGAATATAATTATTTATTCTTATCGAGCCCTAAAAGAAAACGTATCATTACAAGAAGCGAGACTCTGGTTTCCTTTGTATGTCAGACAGTTGCTCTTATAATCTTCACGATATTAAGAACTCTGGTAATCTTTCATCAGAAGGATCCCGAAATTGCCCTGAGCTTTAAGTTCGGATTTTACGCTATTGCCTGTGCGGTATTTATTCAGAGTTTTTACTTAAGTATTTACTATAGATTCCCTGTTGCAGGTTACCTTCTTATCTTACTTATGATAGTGCCAATGGAGATCATCATCATATTTGATAAGAACCCCAACATGTTTATGGCACTGAAAGATCTTCCCTACTGGCTGACAGTTTTAATACCTTTTATAGCCTTGATCCTCGGAAGCCTATTGAATGCATTTATTGCATCACACATTTATAAGATACCAATTAAAGAATCTCTTCTTAAATCTTCTCTTTCAAGAGCCACAAAATAAAGATACGGATTCATAGGATGCAAAAGGGGACTTACTTAAATGTAAGTCCCTTTGATTTTTAACACTTTTCAGCAATCAATGATGCAGTCTCCGATATATTAAACCGCCTCACTTTTCGTGGGTCCTTCTTTTTTCCATACCATAAAATATGTATAGGCCGCGGCGCCGAGAGCAATCACCCAGATAATGAGCTCAGTAACCCAAATGGGAGCTCCCTTCAGGTTAATATATGCAGGAAGGCAGTCCATAAAGAAATGCGCAAAAAGGGCGATACAGAAGTATTTGATCTTTCCGGGATTAACTACGCCATGCCATACAAGAACCGATAAAGCAATCTGTAAGATCAAAGCAGCGATACGTTCAACGGGGGATGCCAAAAATGTTATGGGAGCAACAGTCTTTAACTGCTCAACCGCACCGTTTACGGTCGCAAGGGAAATACTGTCGAGACCTGCCGTAAGCTCTCCTATTCTGTCCGCATTTATCATGAAAGCTAAATAGAAGTTCTCGATCATACCGAGTCCCAGGATCATAATAAACTCAAATCCGCCATGACCGATACCGTAAGTGATCGAATTAATCCTGTCATCATGAAATCTCTTCATGAATCTTTTCATTGTAATGAATCGGCCAAACTCTTCAAAGAGTGCTGCCATAATCCCCCCATATATTGCATACAGAAGAAGATTGCCTGTAATAACGCTTCCCAGAGGTGACATGGCCACGATTCTGTTTATAAAACTTTCCAATACAAAAGCAAACAGATACATGGTGCAGAGACCCATTGCTAACGGCTGTAAGTTTACATGATATTTCTTTTTCATGTAAATTACCAAAGCTATCGGCAAAAGAAAAGCAAAGACGATATTGCATGCCATAATAATAACGCTAAGTGATGGTACCATATTTGTAACTCCTCAATGTTTTTTCTTTAGTATAACATACTCTCGAAGTTTTTTTACTTTCACATTTGTTAACTTATTTATAAAAATAGTTGACAATGCATTTTCTTCCGTCTATACTCTCCATGAAAAGAAGGTCGCATAAAAATTACCGCGACTAAATATATCTTCGAAAGGATCTTGTAACATGAATAAGCTTACACCCAAAGAAATGACCATTGCGGCCCTGTCCACAGCCATTATGTGTATTGTCGGCCCTTTAACGATCCCCATCGGACCCGTTCCCGTAACACTTATTAACTTTATAATATGCCTGACCGTTATTGTCATCGGCGCACGTTCAGCAACCATAAGTGTTGCAATCTACTTACTTATAGGTCTTATCGGACTTCCCGTATTTTCAGGCTTCTCCGGAGGACTTGCAAAGCTCGCCGGTCCCACGGGCGGTTATCTCATAGGCTATCTTTTCATTCCCGTTATTGGCGGTATTTTCATGAAGATCTTCAAGGAAAAATATATTTTTACCGGTCTCGGATTAATTCTTGCCACTGCTGTACTCTATTTTTTTGGCACTCTTTGGTTTATTATAATGATGAAGTGTGATGTGGCTTACGCTCTTACAATATGCGTTCTCCCCTTCATACCTTTTGATCTGATTAAAATTGTCCTGGCGATCATTGTAGGATCTGCCATCAAGAAGGCGCTCAAATTCCAGAGGTAGTCAATGTCCAAGAACGTAAAAGAACAAGTTCTTACCATATTAAACATGCATAAAGGAGAATATAAGTCAGGCGAAGAACTGGCTTCCGGCATCGGTGTGTCCCGTACCGCCGTATGGAAAGCCATAAACACCCTGCGTGAACAAGGCTTCAATATCCAGGGTTCCACCAAGTCGGGTTACATTCTTTCTCAGGATACCGATATTCTTGATAAGGAAGCGGTTAGCTCATCCCTTTCTCCCGAAGCCCGTGGTTTTTATGAAATTGAATGCGTTAAAGAAATCGATTCAACCAATGATGAGTTAAAGCGTCGCGCCTTTTCCTGTGAAAAAGAAGGTCTTACCGTAATAGCCGAGTCGCAGACCAAGGGAAAGGGGCGTCGCGGAAGAAGCTTCTTTTCCCCCGATGATACGGGACTATATTTAAGCGTGCTTCTTCGTCCCAATCTGTCCGTTGAAGATTCTGTTCTTATTACTACTCTTGCTTCCGTAGCAGGTGCCAAGGCTGTTGAGGCAGTAAACAGTTCACTTAAACCCGGAGATGTAAAGATAAAATGGGTCAACGATCTGTTTTTAAGAAACAAGAAAATATCGGGGATCCTTACCGAAGGAAATATCTCCATAGAAACCGGCCGGCTTGATTATGCGGTTCTGGGGATCGGCTTTAACATCGAACCTCCCAAGGACTCCTGGCCCTCTGATATAGAAAAAACTGCCGGCAGTATTTTTGATAAAAAAGCGCCGGCCGGAACAAGAAATGCTCTCTCCGCAGCATTTCTTGATGCTTTCTTTTATTACTACAAAAAGCTCCCTGAGCTAAGCTATCTTGATGAGTACAGAGCTCGTCAGATTTCCATGAATAAGGAAGTCCGTGTTATTACCGGAGCCACAGAAAGAAAAGCCAAATGCGTCGGTGTCAACGATAGATGTGAGCTTTTGGTACGATTTGAAGGTGACACGGAAGATACGGCATTAAATTCCGGTGAGATAAGCATAAAGCTTTAAATTGAGTTTAAAGAAATCAATATTCAGACATAAAAACGCCACTGAAAATTCAGTGGCGTTAATTTTTCTATATATTATACGGTAATGATGATTCCGCCTTCGTTGGCATACATTGTACTGATACCTCGCATATCGACGATCACTACCTTAACAAATTTAGCCTTTTCAAGAATCATATCCCGGATTCTCATGGCTCTTTCCGGAGCATTACAATGAGAGATCATCAATGAGCGATCGGCTCTTCCCTTTAAGTCGTTGATAACATGCTCAACCATTCTGGAAAGTGCTTTTCTCATGCCGATTGCCTGGTCCAGCTGCTCGATCCCGCCCTTTACACCGATAAGCACGGGCTTAATGTTAAGGGTTGTGGCAACCAAAGCCTTAATACCGCTGATCCTTCCGCTCTTTATGAAAGTTTCAAGAGTGTTAAGAACGAAATAAGTCTTAACAGTATCTCTGAATTTCTCTATTAATTCAACAATCTCTTCAAAAGAATGTCCTTCTTCTTCAAGTCTCAAAAGTTCCATTGCAACCTGAACCTCGCCGACACTCGCCGATTCCGAATCCACTACATGAATTTTTAATTTTCTTCCATGGGTTTCTTCGAAAAGATTGGCTGCAAGAACCGCACTGTTATAACTTCCCGAAAGCTTGGATGATAAAGTTACCACAAATACATGGTCTTCTGCCTTGTTATATTCATCCATATAGGCTTCAGGTGAAGGACATGCCGACTTGGGGCTTTCCGGACATTCGGCGATCCTCTTTATCAAATCAGCCTGGTCAAAGGTATCATCATCTATGATCGTGGCATCGCCCACCTGAATGCTAAGAGGTACAAATCCGAATCTTTCATCACTTCTGTACTGTTCTTCCAGATCACAGCAACTGTCCACTACAATTCGATAATTACAACTCATTTTATTTCTCCTGATTACTTTACTCGGTTGCAATCCTTTTACACACGCTTCTCTACCATAGCATAAGCCCCGGATTCTGTAAAGTCTCTCGAATAATGGCATACAGTTTGTCTTTCAAAACAGGCTTGGCAAGATAGCCGTCAAATCCTTTTCTGCGATACATCGATTCAGCCTCCGCTCCGGCATTGGCTGTCAGCATGATGATGGGCGTACCCGTATTCAAGCCTTCGCTCCTTAATCGTTCAAAGGTTTCTATTCCATCCATATCCGGCATCATGTAATCCACAAAAATAATATCAAATTTCTCCTCACGGGCTTTCTCTATACCCGACATTCCTCCGGTAGAAAGTGTAACCTCCGCATTGGTGCTCTTAAGAAGGCCTTTAAATACCGACAGGTTTACCTTATTATCATCGATGCACATGATCTTCTTTCCGGCAAGGTCCGGAGCTACGTCCCCGGGTGTTTCTTTTTCAAGAGCAAATTCATCCTTGTAACGGATAGCAAGATCGTTCACCTTTAACGGAATCCTGATAAATACCGAGGTTCCCTGACCAAGCTTTGAGTCTATCTCAATGGAGGCATCCATCTGATCCAAAAGCTTCTTTACAATGGAAAGTCCGAGTCCCGTACCCTGTATAAAACGATTCCTTTTTTCATCAAATCGCTTAAAGGGATCGAAGAGATTCTCCATTGCTTTCTCGGAAATACCTATACCCGTATCGGTTACAGAAAAAAGAAGGTCATCGTCCATATATCGCATCTTAACTTTGACGGAACCTTTGTCCGTATATTTAATGCCGTTTGATATGATATTCTGGAATATCTGCTGTATCCTGATGCTGTCGCCTTCGTACATACATGGCATCTCGGCATCTATATCATACTCAAGGGCAAGCCCCTTCTTTTCCGCCATGGGATTAGATGTTGCCATGATATTTTTCATAACCCGCCTCATGTCAAAAGAAGCATATACTATACTGAATTCACCCGCTTCAAGCTTTGAATAATCCAGCATGTCATTCACTATCTGAATAAGGGTTTCCGACGAAGAAAAGGCTTTTTCCACGGTTTCTCGCTCTTCTTTTTCAAGTTTCCCGTCTTCTAAAAGAACCTGCAGCAACCCTATAACACCGTTTAAAGGGCTTCTTAATTCGTGACTGAGAGATGCTGTAAACAATTTCTGGGCTTCATTTCTTTTTTCAAGAGTCTCGGATATATGCTTTAAGTTCTCATTGGCATGACGGAGATCTTCATTACTTTCTTCAAGATGCTTACTGAGATTATCCGCCTCGGTATCAGCTATAAACTCTCTTACACCCAGAACATATTTAATTACACCGCCGGTAAGAAGAATCAGACCGAAAATAACCACATTTACTACGGTGGTGCCGTTATAATCACCTTTTTTAAGTACCACCACGATCCAGTAAAGACCTACGCAGCAAAATGTAAAATACAGAAAATAATGGACAAGACTATGATACAGAAAGATTACGGAAGCGGCAAAAACCATGCATACCGGCAAAAACTCGATCTTACCGCTGTACATATAGATATACACCACATGGGCAAAGGACCAGGCCAGGTATATCAGTACACCCAGCACAATAACATACTCAAAGAATACTGCCTTTTTCTTTTTATCTTTGGTGAAGATATTAAAATAAGTAAGAAGACTGATTATAAAGATGAATGCAGAGATAACCATTAAAGCAGTGAAAATCAGGATGTCACTTTCGTGAAAGTAGAAAATCCTGCCGGCTAAAACCAATGCTACCATCGAGAAAACAAGCATCAAAAAAGAAATCCAACATGCAAAAAATACCTGCCTGTCGGTGTAAGCTTCTCTAAAAGCCACATAGTGTGCTCTTTCTTTTTTATATTTCTCAAACAGTTTTCTGTTTTTAACTGTCATGTCCCCTCCATAGTACGCCCGTGGTTTATCAAACTATCGGTTTCTTGATATTATTATATCATTTATTATTAATAAAAATTAAATTATCCGCCAATAAAAAAAGGGCATCCTTTCGGATACCCTTTCTTAGTCAGATTATTCAATTGAGATCAATCTGTCTGCCGGCAATTCCTTCTTGGCTTCTTTCTTAGGAACAAGAAGTGTAAGCACACCCTTGTCGAATTTAGCCTTAATATCTTCTTTTTCAACAGCATCACCTACATAGAAGCTTCTTGATACATGACCTGTATATCTTTCGCGTCTGATGTATTTATGCTTTTTGTCTTTATCTTCCGTAGACTTGTCGCTGTCGGCTGTGATGGTTAAGTAACCGTCATTCAGTTCGGCCTTTACGTTTTCCTTGTCAAAACCGGGAAGATCGATCGCAAGTTCGTATCCTGCTTCTGTTTCCTTAACATCAGTTCTCATAAGGCTGTTGGTCTTAATATCGGGATAGCTTGTGAAATTGCAGAAGCTGTTATCAAAATCATCAAATAAATCATCAAAAACGTTATTTCTAATCATGGGCATTAACATAATAATTACCTCCTTTATTAAATAAACTATTCATTATGTTATTGACCAAAGAGCATTTATATGAAGCTCGAGCTTTTCTTGTTCCTTGTTCTAACTACGTTATAAACCCATTGTTAGCACTCGTCAAGGGTGAGTGCTAATTCTTTATAAAGGCTTTATTTTTTGTTTATAAACAGTAATAAACTTTATTTTTAGATAATAAAATCCATATTTTACCAAAAAACTATTGACCTTCCACCTTGTGGAGGGTCTAATTTTAGTATATAGAAAGCATCGCGAGCTTTTTGGAGGTAGTTTTTTGAAGATCAATCAGGTTGAAGAACTGGTGGGCATTACCAAAAAGAATATCCGGTTTTATGAAGACGAAGGCTTACTTAATCCGGAACGTAATCCCGCAAACGGATATCGTGAATATTCATTAAAGGATGTGGACGTGTTGCTGAAAATCAAATTCTTACGACACCTCGCCATACCAATAGAAGAAATAAGAAAGCTGCAAAATGGATCGACAGAATTTGAAGATGTGTTAACCCACCAGATTGATTATTATGATAAGTCGATTAAAGACTATTCCACCATGAAGGATTTTTGCAAGGAGATCATTCTAAGTAATCCTTCTTTTGAGAAAATCGATGCAAAAGAATACCTCGACCACATAAAAAAAATGGAAGCAGGAGGCACTGTATTTATGGATATTGTTAAAACAGATGTAGCAAAAAAGAAAACCGGTTCCATTTTATCGGCAACTGTCATGATAACATTCTTTTTAACTTTCCTGGGATTCATGATATTTGCCATGACAGAAAGCACCGGCGAGGAACCGACAATAATGTTTATTGTCATGATCGCCTTCATGGCACTTTGTGTTCTGGGGGTAGTGATAGCACTAATTCAAAGATTAAAAGAGATAAACGGAGGAGAAGAAGATGAAGCTAATAAGTATTGATTATTTTCCCGGAAAAGAAATTGAAGCATTAGGCCTTGTAAAGGGCACGGTCGTTCAGACCAAGAACATCGGCCGCGATTTTATGGCCGGCATGAAAACCATCGTCGGCGGCGAGATCAAGGGTTACACAGAAATGTTAATTGAAGCCCGACAGATTGCTACTAAGAGAATGGTCGACGAAGCCGAAGCTCTCGGAGCCGACGCCATCGTAGGAGTTAAATTCGGTTCTTCCACCATCATGGGTGGCGCAGCCGAAATCCTCGCATACGGCACAGCAGTTAAGTTCTTAAACTAAATACGCCATATACATGAAAAAAAGCCCTTCACTGCGTGAAGGGCTTTTCCCATTTAAACTGCCTTCCACAAGATTATCCCATCCTTTTCGACATTTTTATAAAATGGGAGCGTATTTTTCCACTTTTGATAATTGTCATATTCGATTGGCACCACGGATAATGTCACGCCCAAATCAAGCTCATAGTCTACAACTATATCGAGCATTCTATCATGCATCGCTTCTGTATTTCCGTCTTTAAGAAGAACTGCAATATCAACATCGGATTCTTTTTCTTCTTCCCCTCTGGCATATGAGCCATAAAGGACAATCTTATCCAATGTAGAGCCGTATGCCTCACTTAATTTAGCGCACATTTCGTAAAGAGCATGCATAAGAACAGGGTTTTGTCTGTTTACTAGTATTTTCTTTCGCCACCCAATATAGTTGCCGCTCTTAATTCTCTTATCTTCAGGAAGAGTTGTATCCTTAGGTATGAGCCATTGTCTTCCAACCTTTTCTCCCTGTAGTTCACCTCTTATTAACATTCGTCTGATGTTGCCCACATCTTTACCGACAAGATTGGCATATTCAGTTACTGTATAATAATCGATCATTTATTCTACCTCAGTTTGACTATAACACGTTATCGTGTAGATGTCAAAGCATTTAAATCTTTCAATTGCAATATTCCCAGACGAAAATTTGGGGCAGTGAGAATTCACTGCCCCGAGCCCTAATTTATAATAATCCTTTCTATAGAATTATTAACTAAAATTGAATACGGATTAACCGTTTCTTCTTGTTCTTACATCGAATGCAACTGCAAGGATGAAGATTATGCCCTTTACAACGTACTGCATGAAGGTGTCAACACCCATAAGGTTCATGCCGTTTGTAAGAGATACGATTACAAGTGTACCGATAATGGTATTTGTTACTTTACCTACGCCACCGCTTACGGCTACGCCGCCGATATATGAGGATGCGATCGCATCCATTTCAAATGCTGCACCGGCACTGGGTGTTGCAGAAGAAAGTCTGGATGAATAAAGCATTCCGGCAAGTGCTGCAAGTGTTCCCATTGAACAGAATGCAAAGAGGATAACATTTTTAACGTTAACACCGGAAAGTTCTGCTGCCTGATCGTTACCACCGATACCGTAGATATATCGACCAAGCTTTGTCTTGTTAAGCATAAAGTTGTATGCAAGAAGGATCACACCGACAATAACCGCAGACCAGGGAATACCTTTCCATCTTGCAAGTACTGTCACAATGATCATGATAACTGCGGATATAAGGATCAGCATGGTAATGAAGATAGGAAGGGATACAACTTTAAAGTTATATTTTTCCTTGTTTCTTCTTGCCTTAATCTGTGAGTAAACTACCATGCATGCACCAATGATACCGATTATCATGGTAACAATGTGCACGTTGTGGGCGCCGCCAAAATCAGGAATAAATCCATTGTTTAAGGCGATGAAGATTTCATCTTTGATTACGATGGTACCGCCAAGCTTAGATGTGGTAACGCCAAGTAATCCTCTGAAAATAAACATTCCTGCAAGTGTTGCTACGAATGCGGGAACTCCCACTCTTGTAACTAATACACCCTGGTATAAACCGATCAGAAGTCCTACAATAAGTACCAGAGGGATTACAAGTCCTACCGGTAAACCTACTTTTTCAAGTAAGATTGCTGCAATAGCTCCCGAAAAACCTGCTACATATCCTACCGACAGATCGATCTGTCTTAAGATAAGTATAAGTGTCATACCGATCGCAAGCACCGCTACATATGCAGCCTGGTTAAATAAATTGGAAATATTTAATGCTGTAATAAATTTACCATCCGTTCTGGATGTGAAAAATGCAATGATAACAATCAGTACGATGTACATCATGTAATCACGGAGATTCTTTTTGGCAAGAGTCAATAACTCTTTACCGAGACCAACTTTCTCTTCTACAGCGGTTTCATTAATCTCAGCCATAATTGTTCCTACCTTTCCTTTGTACCTTTAATTGCCAGAGCCATTACTTTTTCTTCGGTAGCTTCTTCTCTTGTAAGCTCGCCTGTAATGGTGCCTTCCGACATTACATATAATCTGTCACTCATTCCCAGTACTTCCGGAAGTTCTGAGGATATCATGATAATACTCATACCTTCTTCAACAAGTCTGTTCATTAGTGTGTAAATTTCATACTTTGCACCTACGTCTATACCTCTTGTAGGTTCGTCCAGGATAAGAACCTTGGGATGTACAAACATCCACTTGGCTAACTGAACCTTTTGCTGATTACCACCACTTAAGTTTCCAACCTTCTGTTCAATGCTGGGAGCCTTGATATTGATGGAATCTTTGTAGTAGTTACCTACATTGATCTCTTCATTTTCGTTGATAACAACTTTATCAATAAGTGCATCCAGATTGGCAATAGTGTTGTTGTATTTTATATCCTGAATAAGGATCAAACCATTGCCCTTTCGGTCTTCGCTTACATAAGCGATGCCTTCGTTGATTGCCTGTCTGGGGGACTTGGGTCTTACTTGTTTACCATCCATAAATACTTCACCGGATGTGATCTTATATCCGGGAGTATTGCCGAATACGCTTAATGCAAACTCGGTTCTTCCGGCACCCATAAGACCCTGAAGGCCTACGATTTCACCCTTACGAACTTTTAAATCAACATGGTGAAGGATCTCTCTTCCCTTCTTAGGATCTTCAACTGTCCAATCCTTAACCTCAAAGACAACGTCTCCGATTTTCTTTTCCTGTCTCACAGGGTAGATGTTGTTGATCTCACGTCCTACCATGTGCTTGATGATCTCTGCCTCGGTAATTTTATCCTTGGTAGCATCAAGAGAGCAGATTGTTGCACCGTCTCTCAGTACTGTAAGCGTATCGGCGATTTCTATTACTTCACGCAATTTATGAGAAATCATGATACAGGTAACACCCTGATTCTTAAGTTCTTTTATAAGTTTCAGAAGGTTTTCACTATCGTCCTCATTTAATGAGGCAGTGGGTTCATCCAAAATCAGGAGCTTTACGTCTTTACTCAAAGCCTTAGCAATCTCGATAAGCTGCTGAGTTCCGACACCGAAATTCTTTACCTTGGTGGAAGGGTCAACATCGAGTCTTACCTTCTTAAGAACTTCGGAAGCTCTTTTAATAGTTTCATTCCAGTCTATTACTTTTCCCTTTACTATTTCATGTCCAAAGAAAATATTCTCATAAACGCTGAGTTCAGGGATAAGTGCAAGTTCCTGATAAATTATGCCAATTCCTTTTGCTTCGCTGTCCGCGATACCCTTGAAGTGCTGGACCTCGCCGTTGTATACAATATCGCCTTCATAGGTGCCGTATCCGTACACACCGGAAAGAACCTTCATAAGAGTGGATTTCCCGGCGCCGTTTTCGCCAACCAGACAGTGAATCTCCCCACGTTTAACGCTGAAATTTACATTATCAAGCGCTCTTACACCGGGGAAGGTCTTGGTTATGTTTTTCATTTCCAAAATGAAGTCACTCATATGACCTAAATCCTTTCACATGAACAAGCCCCAAAGGACTCATTCCGACTCTCTCTTTATTATGGGCCGCGGTTATCTGCCAATTTGGTAAATAGCGCGCGGCCCATTGTAAACTTACTTATTAGCCATCAGGCTTGAAGTTTTAAGAGTTATTATTCTCCTGCGTCAATCTGATCCTGTGTATAGTAACCGGAGTTAACAAGAACGTCCTTGTAGTTACCCTGTGTAACAACTGTTACATCAGTCTGCTTAGCGGGAACTTCAACACTACCGTTGTTGTAAGTAGTATCTGTAGCGGGCTTGGAGCCACCGAGAATTGACTTAGCCATTTCTACGGAGTCAGCTGCAAGTGTGCTGGTGTTCTTGAATACTGTCATGCTCTGCTTTCCATCCTGGATGTACTTGATAGATGCAAGTTCAGCATCCTGACCTGTTACAACATAGCTGGAGATATCAGCGTCAGCTGTGAAAGCGTCTGCGATAGCTCTTGCAGTACCATCGTTGGGAGCAAGGATTAAAACATCACCCTTTGCGGATGCATCAGCTGCTGTAAGGTGAGCTTCTGCTTTAGACTTAGCAACGTTGAAATCCCAATCAGTTGTAACCTGACCGATGATCTTAGCTTCTTCATCATAAGAAAGTTCTTTCTTATCCTGTAATGCTACTGCTTCAGAAGAGTTAGCGATTACGAATGTACCGTCAGCTACGTAGGGCTGAAGAACTTCCCAAGCACCCTGGAAGAATAAGAATGCATTGTTATCTGTTGCAGCACCTGCATAAAGGTAAAGAGGAATACCTGAACCTGCGGGCTTGTTGTCGATCAAGTACTGACCCTGTGCTCTACCAACTGCAACTGAATCGAATGTTACATAGTAGTCAACAGATGCTGTACCTGTGATAAGACGGTCATAACAAATAACTGTTACGCCTGCTTCTTTAGCTGCGTCTACTGCTGCACCTGCTGCGGAAGCATCCTGTGCGCAGATAATAAGTACTTTGATACCGGAAGCGATAAGAGATTCAACATTGGTTTTTTCAGTTGCTGAAGAACCCTGGCTGAATAATACTTCACTTGTGAATCCTGCGTCTGAAAGAAGATTTTCAAACTGTTTCTGGTCCTGTAACCATCTGGGTTCATCCTTGGTAGGAAGAACGATACCAACCTGAGTACCACCGGACTTGCCGCCGTCTGCGGGCTTAGCGTTGTTTGCACCTGAACATCCTGCTAATGTAGCAACGGAAAGTGTAAGTGCAAGGAAAAGACTAACTAACTTTTTCATACTTTAACCTCCATATATTAATTAGTTTTTTTGCCACAATTTTTTGTGACCCTACGCTTATAATGATAAAGGTCACGACACTCTAAAAAAATAGTAAATTTCCGTTATCGCATGGACTTTTTTAACAGTTTGTTAACAGAATGTAAAAAAATAGCACTATTTTGACAGGATGTTTTCACTACTGCACAAAATAATGCTATGAATATATGCATGTTTCTTTATTTTACGTTCAGATAGACTTCATTTCTCATGTGGAAGCCGCTTTCAATTATCATTTCATCAATGTTTTCTTTGGTCACGGCGTAAGGCATGATATAAAGGCAGGGAACATTATATTTTCCGTCATTGATGGTTTCAAGTTCTTCGGAAAGGCCTTCTTTTGCAAGCTTCACGGAGTATTCCGCCGCAGTCTCCGCAAGAATATCGATCGGCTTATATACTGTCATGAACTGCGAACCTTCCACTATTCTCTGGCAGGCATCGAGATCCGCATCCTGCCCCACAACCGGGATATCTCCGGCGATCCTGTTTTCGGAAAGAGCTTTTATAACCTGCCCGGCAATCGCATCATTACCGCACATTATTGCGCTTACATTCTTAACTGCATCAATGTTTTCATTGATATAATCATAGGCAAGTTCCTGCTTCCAGCCGTCGATATAGGTCACATCCGTGATGTTCCAGCGTTCGTCATAAGCTACTCTTTTGAAGCCTTCACTGACAAGAGCCACGTTATTATCGGTGGTAGGGCCGTTTACCATCATGATGTTATCCCCCACAAGCACCCTGTCAGTGAGAGACCGGGCCATAAGGGTTCCTACCATCGCATTGTCAAAAGAAATATATAGGTCGGCATTGGAATTTACCAGCAGTCGGTCATAGGCGATCACCTTAATGCCTTTTCTGTGGGCTTCTTCCACTTCGTCATAAAAAGCGCTTGAATCGGCAGCCACTATCAAAAGAACGTCCACGCCCTTATTTATTAAGTAGCGTAACTGTTTTTCCTGAGTGGACACATCTCCGCTTGCGTTCTGTATGTTTACTTCCGCACCAAGTTCTTTTGCCTTGGTGACAAAAACGTCCCTGTCTCTTTCCCAGCGTTCCACCACAAGTGAATCAATGGAGAATCCGATTTTGATGGTGTCATCTTCTCCGGAAGGCGCAACCTCCGCCTGTATCCCCGTCTTGCATCCCGTCGTAAAAAGAAGGATCAATATAAGGCTAAGAGACAATATTTTATTTTTCATTGTATTTCTCCTTATATTCAGTAGGAGTAAATCCCGTAGTCTTTTTAAATATGCGGCTGAAATAGTTAGGGTCCTGATATCCGACACGCTGGCTTATTTCTTTTACCGCGCATTCATCGGACATAAGCAGCCTTTTAGCTTCATCGACACGGAGAGTGGTGAGATAATCAATAAAATTAACGCCTTCTTCTGCTTTAAAAATCTTACTGAAATAATAGGGTGTAACATCTACCACTCTTGCCACTTCGTCAAGGGACAGGTCTCTGTCAAAGTGGTTCTTTATATAGTCAACCGCCTTCATGATGGGGGACTTTAAGCTTTCTTCTTTTATCTGATTTACGCGCCTTGCACATTCGCTCATGCGCTCCACGAACCAGTCTTCCAGCTCACCGTAATCGCTTTCGGACAGTTTCTTTATATATCCGGGACGAGAGTCGAACTTGTAGGTGGCCATACCTTTTTGATAAGCTATGTATTCTGCTCTCAGCACAAAATCGATGACCTTTATGCGGACACCGTTATCATCTCCCTTATGATTCTCCATCATCCAATGCCAGAATGCCTTGGTTTCCCCTGCGGTTTCAGATACCAGTCCGCCTTCCACGCTTTCAAATATCATGCGTTCAAGATCGATTGGATAGTCACTTTCCCATCTGGGGCCGAGTTCTAAGTCATCGGCATTCGATACCACACCCACATCGATCTTCAAAGCCTGAAGAGCTTCTCTGTAGGATTCTCCTATCTGCTTCCAGTTCTTGATTCGCCCTATTCCCACATGAAGAGCAAGATCGAACTCAGACTCAAGCTGATGAAGTTTATTTCTGAATTTATCCGTTAATACACTTCTTTCCCCGAAGGGCATCTCACTTTCTTTGTAAGGCGCAAGCACGATTATTCTGTTTCCCATAATGGGACCCACGATGCAGTGCATGCAGGATTTGAGACCTTCTTTTATGGCATCGTATCTGTCGTCAAGGCGCACGCCGCTCCCGACTTCGTTGGATACCCGCTTTCCGTCATGTTCACCGGCCTCCACCACCAGTACATAAGCATATTCTTCGGGAACGGAAAGCAAGTCCCTGTACTTCTTAACGGTCAATGCATCGTTTTCGCCAAAAAGAAGGGAATAGATAAGGCCGTTTTCAATAAAGGGGACAACTATCTCAAGCTTTTCTTTTATCTTAAGATCGTTGCTTCTTTTTTCGCGCCTTGAATCAATGAGATTCATGGCTTTCTTTAATGTCTTCTCAATGATTTCGCGCTCAACCGGCTTGGTTAAATACTCTAAAACCCCTAAGTCTATGGCCTGCTTTGCATAATCGAATTTATCATAAGCGCTCATTACCACGAATATAATGGAAGGATTGAAGCTCTGTATTTCCCTCATTGCTTCGATACCGTTGATTCCCGGCATCTGAATATCCATAAATGCTATGTCTGGCCTGAAATCCGCTGCCAGCTCGACTACGCTTCTGCCGGTCTTTGCGAACTGAACTTCGCACTGCTCACCGAAGGTTTTTTCTATGATAAATTTCAATGCTTCTATAACAATGCTTTCATCATCAGCCAGCATTATTTTGTACATGAATTATTACCTCCGTTCCTTCATCCTTACCATTACTTATGATTTCCACGATATCTTTCTTATTATAGAAAAGTTCCAGTCTGTTAATAACACTTCTCACGCCGACTCCGTTGGAATCCTTATTGTTTTCATCAGGCTTTATGGTACCGTTTAAGATCGCATCTATGGTTTCTTTTTCCATACCTATACCGTTATCGGCGATGCTTATAAGGACCTCGCCCTTCTGTTCATAGATGGTGAGATAGATAAATCCCTTCCGGTCGATTCCCCTGATACCGTGATTGACACAGTTCTCAACTATGGGCTGGATTATCATCTTGGGAAGCTTGACATTACTTAAGTTTTCATCCACATCTTTTATGAGATCAAGCTCATCTCCAAAGCGGGCTTTCAGTATTTCTATGTAGTAATCAATAAGCTTTACTTCTTCGCCGATGGTGGATTCACCCTTATCGGAGCTTATATTGTATCTGAAGAATTCCGACACATTCTTTAAGAACTCACCGGTTCTCGGAGCGCTTTCAAGCATGGCTAACTGCATTCCGGCATTTAATGTATTAAAAAGAAAGTGCGGATTGATCTGCGCCTGGAAATACTTAAGCTGGGCTTCTTTTATTTCAGCTTCCATGGTAAGCTCGCGTTCACGGAGATCTCGTTCCGTTTCAAGGCTTTTCTTTTGCTGCTCCATGTAGTCTCGTATGCTTATAAGCATGCCTGAAAAGGCATTTGACAAGACGCTTACTTCATCATTCCATGGACTTACCGGTATTTCAACTCTGAAGTTACCGGTCGATATGATCTCAGCTTTCTTGGACAGGTCTGTAATGGGGCTTGTGATCCGGTCCGTTAAGATAATGGTTAAAAATACCCCGATAAAGAATACCAGCGCCAATATGATAAAGCTTGCGGTTTCCAGGAGTTTCATGGAGGCACGAAGCTCCGAATATTCCCTGGTATTCTGTTTAAACTGTTCTGCATTGAGAGATGTGATGGCATCCCGCATGTATGTATATAATTCCGTAGCCTGAGCGTAGCTTCCGGAATACTTTTCCACGTCTCGTCCCCGCTTCCCCTGTATTGTCTCATCGGCACGGCTTAAATATACATAAGCCATATTCTTCACATCGTCCCTTGCGGCGGGAGCTACCGACTCGGAGATCGGCGTTTCCATTGTATCAAGCTTCTCGGAAAGGGCATAAACGGAACGATAGTAGTCTTCCATAATATCCGTTGATTTTACCTGAAGATAACCCGTCATGGAATTCTGTACGGCTTCTATAAGTTCCAGGAGCTCATTATTCTGCTCATTGCCTGCATATACATCATCAACGGATGAAAGCTGACGGTCGATCTCAATAAAGATTACAAAATTGGCAACGAAAATAACGAGGGCAGTAATGATAAAAGAAACAAGAAGCTGCCTTCTTATGGACATTCTGTGTATTAAGTTGGAAAAAAAAGTACGCATTTTCTTCATGGTGACCTACTTTATGATTTCAACTCCTACAGAAAAATAATCACTTACATATCCGCTTTCGAAATATTCCTCGATGGCGTTGATGCAGCTTTCACCCATTTCAGTTGCATCCACCGAAACGGCTGCCTTCAATACTCCTCTTTCAACCCCCTGTACTATGGTCTCTGAATTGTAGTACCCGATCACTTCGAATTTTCCTACTTTATTGTAGTCAACCAGCGCGCGATAGAAGTTGGTGGTAGTGATCTCGTCAAGGCACAGAACCACATCCACATCACCTTCTTTATAAAGAACGATCTCTCTCACCGCTTCTTCAACATTAAAAGACTGGGATGTATCCAGCTGGTAAAAATCTATATCGTATTCGTTTCCCTGAGTTCTTTCATCGGAGATTTCCGACATGAGGCTTGAAGAAAAGCTGTTTTTACTGCTTTCGGGAAGTGTTTCTTTGACTAATACCAGTACATTTACGGTATCATCCTTTTTAATTTTCCTAAGCTCACGACCGTACTGCATGCCCAGTACGTAGAAATTGCTGCCCACATAGCTCTGACGATTGCTTTTTGAATCGTCATTCATATAGGTAATTACCGGAATCCCCTCTGCTTCCGCTTCATTAATTAAAGAAGTCATTTCTCTTGAATCATCGGCTTCCACAAAGATCGCATCATATCTGGAAGCAATGGCGATCTCCATAAGGGCGTGGGAATCATAGTCTCCACTTAAGTGGTCACCCATGAATTCAAGATATGCATCATGCTCAGATGCTTTTTCTTTTGCCACATTATACACATCGCGGACAAATGCGTCATCGGTATCATTTGAGATAAAAGCGTATTTTTTATCATAAACCCGGGCATCCCGCTTCACCGGATTGGTGTTATTAAAGCGCACCATAATGAAAAGGGAGATTACCCCAAAGATAAATAAGGCCATGATCCCTGCCATAATGGCGATTATTAACTTCTGTCTGTCCGGCTTTCTTTTCATATGTAACCCTAATATATAAGTAATGCCCGCTGTCCCATAAGTGTCCACACGGTTTCAAATGTGGCTCTGTCGATGGTAGCCCATTCTTCTCCGTACATGGGATCGGCAATGGTAACCGTCGTGTCCGTATAGCCCGTAAGCACCATACAGTGAAGATTTCTGTAGAGTCCGTATTCATTCTTTACGGGTGTCTGCCAATGAAGCGTACCCCATACCACTACAGGACGTCCGTCACGTATGCATCCGTACAGGGTATTTACATCGGATCCCGTCAGATCTTCAACGGTTTTGCCTATTCCTTTTTCCGTTAAATACTTGTCTGCGCAGGTTTTAAGAGCCCCTGCAAAGCAATAGAATCCGGATCCGTCTCGAGGTTCAAACAGAAAATACTCATTAGGATCGGCGCTTAAATCAGCTTTCTTCGGAAGATAATTATCTGAAAGTGCTGTTTTATCCACATCTATGCCATTGTAGTTAAGAACAATGGTGAGAGAGGTAACTTCGCAGCCGTTGGGAAGCTCCGGCTTCTGCAAAATATTCTTTACTTCAAGCTGATGATTTTCCGCGGGATTCTCAGGGATTTCCGCTCTTGCATCATTTAAAACTACAGGCTTTTTATCCCACAGTTTATCGATCAGTATGTATCCCGGTTCGTCACCCTCTATTTTATAAAACTCAGATTCTTCCGCGGTGATCTCGCCTGTTTCGGGATCCTTCACGCCGGAAGCAATAACTTTTCTTCTTACTACTATCTTGTCTCCGTAGGAAAATGTATCTGTAACTGTACCATTCTCATCGGGAGATGCGTAGACCTTGGTATTAAATACTGCATAGTATTCTTTAGGATCCGTATCTTCTTCGGCCCATCCCCAGTTCGTATCTATGCTGTAGGATGATATTCCCTCAACTTCAGCCTGTTTTTCCAATATGGTTAATAATCCTAAATATTCACCCTTATATTCCGGGTCGATGGTGGCAAGACCGTTACTTACAAGCACTTCCTGGAAAGTACGATCATCATTCGTTATGGGGAATATGTACTCTGCATCTCCGATTGTTTCCTGCATGAAGCCGTTACCCATGAATTCTTCTGCCATGATCTTACATATGGCCGAAAACGCCGGTTCTTCTATATTTATTGCAAAAGAAACTTTATCCGTTCCCTTTTGAAAGCCCACCGGATCTGTCAAAAACATAGCATAAGGCACCAGAATATCGAGATTCTTTTCTAGTCCGACCCGTTCGTCCAAAACCGTTTCTTTTCCGGCATTAAGAGCATTTACAATTTCATCACGGGGAAACTCCGCTAAAAATAACGATTCATCCCGCGCAGAGCCTCTTCCGCAGCCTGCAAATGTAAAAAGCGGGATTGTCAAAAGAAAAAATAATGAGAACTTAATTTTTCCGGGATTTAAGTGCATATTACTAACCTTCTGTTTCTTAATCTGCTTATTTTAGAATATCATAATTTTGCCCTTTATGGAGAGAAATTTCCTGTGAAAGAGACAAAAAAAGGGCGCCTGTATTGAACTGCATCCCGAATGTTTTTTCTAGCATTCGAGGTGCAGTTCATATAAGGCGCCCTTGTTATTAATTACATTTTCTTAAATTTACCGACTTCTCTTAAAAGCACACTTGAAATTTCTTCATTACCTTCAGCCAGTTCGTCGATCTCTCCGAGAGTACTCACAAGACCCACGGTATTCTCCGTCACATCGGTAAGTTCCTTGGCGTTTTCATCCATGACATTACTTATCTCTATCATGCTGCCGGAGATCGTCTGCATTGTATCACCGATGGTCTTTACCTTCTTGTCAATTCCGATGATGATGTCATTCATGCTGTCCGCATCGGTCTTATACTGGTCAACTACCACTACGAAATCATCGAAATCTCTGATGACATCTTCATTGACATATTTAAGCATGCTTTCCGCATCTTCTGAAAGCTTATGCACCGCATCTATTACGATGGCGCTGATTTCCTGTATCTTATTGGCGGTATCACGGCTGGAGTCTGCAAGTTCTCTTATCTCGTCGGCAACAACCGCGAAGCCCTTACCCATTTCTCCGGCTCTTGCAGCTTCTATGGACGCGTTCAGAGCAAGAAGATTTGTCTGGCTTGCAATTCCAAGAATATCATTGGTAAGTTCGCTGATCTTATCGGCTTTTTTACTTTCTTCCACTGCGATTTCCAGTTCTTCCTTAAGGCTGTTGACCGCATCATTTACTTTACCCTGTTCACAGGTGGTATTCTCATGCATTTCTTTTGCACGGTTATTGATATCACGTACAAGACGCATTCCGTCTTCCACATGCTGTTCCATATCCTTTAGATCATCCAGAATACTCTCTGAGCCTGATGCAACAGTTCCTACCGTAGCAGTAACTTCTTCCATTGATGATGACATCTGTTCCATGGACTTTGAGATCACTCCGGCATTGGATGATGATGCCTTTACGCTTTCTTTTACCTTGTCGGAAGAATATTCTATATCATCGGATATTGACTTTATGCTTGTCATGGTACTCTGGAGCGTAGCTATAAGTTCATTTACACCGTTAACAAGCTGTCCTATTTCATTCTCATGTTTAAAATCTATCCTGAGTGTAAGATTTCCTTCACCCTTCTTTAATTCGCTTACCATGTAAGCTACTTCGTCTTTAGCTTTTTTGGTAGGCTTCACAAGACCCAGATAAGCAAATACTACACCAAGGATAATAAGGACTATCACCACAAAGAGCGCAATGTTATCAAAAGCAAGAAGCTTGTTGAGATTTGCTGACGCTTCTCCCGACATACCTGCCTTCAGGCTTCCCAGCATCTGGGAATTTGCAAAAGTGATCAGGAATGATGCAAGGCCCATTAAAATAAGAATGATGTAAATAAATGTGCCTATACTGTGTTTTGTCTTCATAAAAAGCCTCCTTAGGTGAGCAACGCTCTGCGCAAACATTATATTAGCATCAAAACATTAACCGAAAGTAGTATCTTACCTTGTAATCACATTGGTAAATTTGATATATTTAAAATTGAAAGGGGTCTTATATGATTATTTATTATCTCGTCTGTGCCCTGATGAGTTATCTGGTGGGCACCATCAATCCATCTTACCTGATCTCACGACTCAAACACTTTGATATAAGAGATGCCGGTTCAAAAAATGCCGGCGGCACCAATGCCCTGATGGCCATGGGAGGTAAGATCGGCGCCTTCTGTATGATATTCGACGTACTGAAAGCCTTCTTCATAGTGAAGATGTCCATGAACCTGATGCCGGATCCTGCCATAGGTATGGCGGTATCATCAACCTTTGTTATTTTAGGACACATCTTCCCTTTTTATATGAATTTCAAAGGCGGCAAAGGTCTTGCCTGTCTTGGCGGTTCACTTTTGGCTTATTCCTTTACCGTCGCCATGATCTTTCTCTTTGTGGAAATAGTGATCGTCTTAATAGTTAATTACATGGTTGTGGTTCCCATTTCAGGTTCCATCGCCTATCCAATAGTATACTACTTAAGAGGCGGCCCTGTAATAGGTACGGCAATTCTTTTCTTGTCAACCGCAGCCATTCTTTATAAGCACCGCGAAAATCTTAAAAGGATCCGTGCAGGCCGCGAAGTTCATTTCAGTTATCTTTGGAAGAAAGAAAAAGAACTTGAGCGTGTAAAAAACAACATGGGCGATGAAGAATACGATAAATTACAGGTAAAAAAGAACGTAAAAAGATGAATTTTTATGAAGGATTTTAATTCTCCCGTGCAAGTTTCGATTCATTGATGAGTTAATTGTAGGTGCAATTAGAGAATTGTCTGAAAAGAATCTTCAAATCGCAATATTAACCAGATATTAACAAGGCGATTTTGTATTCATGGGTCGTATGTTCATAAAAATGTAAGGAGCTTAACTTTCTTAAAAAGAATGCACTAAAAAAGCGCTATGAACAATATAATTCATAGCGCTTTCTTTTTACAAAGTGATGATCCCGCCCCCGAGAACATAGTCCCCGTCATATAAAACAGCGGACTGACCTGCCGTAAAGGCTCGCTGAGGTTCATCGAATACTATCTTTGCTTCAGTATCTGATATGGGAATTAAGGTTGCCGGCTGTTCTTTATGTCTGTATCGGATTTTAGCATAGACCCTGACGCTCGTCTTGGGTTTGTCTCCGGTGATCCAGTGAAAATCTCTTATCTTTAGTTCTTTTGAAAATAAATCTTTGTCGTCCCCCAGAATTACTTCATTCTTTTCTACATCAAGCTTAACCACATAGAGTCTTCTGTCTGCAGGAATACCAAGTCCCCTGCGCTGACCGATGGTATAATTTATTATACCTTCGTGGGTTCCCAGTATATTTCCGGCGGTATCGACAAAATTGCCCTTTTCATATTCTTTGTTTCGATATCTCTTGATCATTGCGGCATAATCGCCGTCAGGGACAAAGCAGATATCCTGGCTTTCCTTCTTATGAGAGGTTACAAAGCTCATTTCTTCCGCAATTTCTCTTACCTCATCTTTTGTAAGTTCGCCCAAAGGGAAATAAGTATGCTTAAGCTGCTCCTCCGTAAGATCATAAAGCACATAGCTTTGATCCTTATTTAAGTCTTTTGCCTTTAAGAGATAAAAATGTCCGTCACGTTCCTCTATACGGGCATAATGACCTGTTACGATATTTTCGTAACCAAGCTCTCTGGCTTTATTATACAGGATATCGAATTTTAAATATCGATTACAGCGGATGCATGGATTGGGGGTTTCGCCCCTTTCATAGCTTTGTACAAAGGGCTCTATTACATTATCCGTAAATTCCGCTTCGCAATGATAGATCTGATACGGAATACCGATCCTATCGCATACGGCTCTAGCATCATCGGTATCCTTCTTACTGCAGCAGGTGGAGAATAAGTCTTCGCCGATCATATCATTTTCATAAAGACGCATGGTGCATCCCATGCAGTCAAAACCTTTTTTAACCATCAATGCGGCGGAGACACTGCTGTCCACTCCGCCGCTCATTGCTATTAATGCTTTTTTATTCATAAAACTCCGATTCTTTTTAGATAAGACTCAAATTAAATATCCTTAATTTCGTCCGGCTCCCTGTGCACCCAAAGGCCGATAAGAATGGGCATTGAGGCAATTATCGGAAGCACATAACGTATTATCGCCGTGGGACCCAGTAAATGTGTAAGAAGAAGGGTTAGTGGAAATACGTATATAAGAGCTTTCTTTGGTCTCTTAAAATATAAAAATGCGCAGAAACCGAATAACAGTATCCAGTTATAAAGTGCAGGTTTAAACAGGTTAAATATAAAGGGCACTTCCAATATACCGTTATTGGCGATCGTATACTCGAGGAAGTTTCTGAGCCATGGAATATAGCTCATGTATTCGATGCCTTCCGGAAGCACTTCGGAATGGGAACCGTTAAATGTATATAAAACGCCAAGATTATTATTATCAACATGAAGTACCGTGGCAAAAGAGGTATCATCCATATACCAGTAACCGCGCACCGTTTCCAACGCGCCGTCAATATATTCATTCGGATAATAACGGCCGATCTTAAGCCATGTTTTTAAAACATCCGGCATATTGTCTTTCCAGTAAGCCTCGTAGTTCTGGGCAGTTACCCAGGATTTAACGGGATCGGAAATATTAGGCATATATCTTTCCCATATCTTTTCATTCACAAGCTTATTTACATCTTCGTATAGACCGTTTTCTTTTAACTCTTCACCATGTAAATAGCCCACTCTTGCAACTGTCTGCATTATTACGGAATAAGCCTCTGCCTGAGAGCCGTATATTTCGCTTCCGATGGCTTTCTGCAAAAGAAGAGGGCTTGCAAATCCAAGGCCTAAAATAAGTACCGATAAGATAAATACCTTAAGCTTTTCTTTTCCCTTTACTATAAAGAAATATATAAACATGAAGGCGGCAATTGCATAGATCGCATTATTCCTGAACATGCATAAAAGAATGCCCGTGATCACGAAAAATACATCAAGATATCCACTGCCCGATTCATCAAGGAAAGTTTTTTCCACAAGCAGACCGATAAAGCACACGAAAAGAGCCGTAAATATGGTATCTTTGGTTGCTGAGATCGCCATCATGGAAAAGATCGGCATGAGTCCAAAGAAAAGAATGGATACCACAACGGTCCACAGTCTGTCAGTGAGCCTGTAAAGAAGATTGCATACATATCCCAGTGCCAATGATAAAACTAACATCTGGAATATGCTGTAAAGCGCCATTCCTAACTGCAATGAAGAAAGCAGACTTCCGATCTTAAAGAAAAGTGCCATAAGCAATGTATGGATTATCGGCTGATAACTGTCATACCAGGCAAATCCCTTCAGAATGGAAATTGATTGTCGATTAAAATCATATGACAGGATTCCCGGGTAATAAGCCAAAAAAACAGGAACCCACAAAAGCAAAATGCATATAAATGATGAAAAGAAAACCAAAGCAGGACTTGCAAAAGAAGCCTTTATCTTGGTGAAATTCAAGCGTCTGCACAGGAACAAAAGCTCACTGAATACGGGAAACAATGCTATTCCAAGGCAAATTGAGATAATGATCATAAATCCCTTGCCAAGAAATCCGGGACTTGTATATCCCTTGGAACTAAGCTGTCCGCCCCATATAAGGCTCAGTGAAAATACAAAGGAGAAAACTCCCGAAAAGATCATATGGGATGTAACGCTCATGCTCTCCCGCATCTTATTGAACCAGTTATACTCATAGCGAAGCATTACAAATATAACTGCCGCAAAAAGAATGGGTGTAAAAGAAGCACTTATAAATGCATTTCCGTTTAACGAAAGATAATAGGAAAAACCATAACTACCCAACACGGCAAGTAACAATTCAATCAGTGTTTCCAGCATTTTCTGTCTCCTTATTCCTCTTAAATATCCAAGGTGTAATACTCATGTTAAACAATAACTTAGTGAGATAAACGAAGAATAAAAGAACTCCTACGGGAATAAGGCATGATGTTACTATCAAAAGTGCCACCGCATCAACAGTCTTACTTAACACATTCTTGATCTTGTCCTTGATCTCCGCATATCCTACGGTCACTTTATTCTTTATATCTTCGGTAACTTCACCGGTAAATCCGATGATCGCGCCAAGAAATCCGCCTTTTCCTTCTTCTTCCTCCACTACAGTTTCCGCTTCCTCCATGCCTGCAAGGCCCAGGATCTCTTCGGAAACAACCGTGGCTTCCTCCATGGTACGGGTATAATCGTTGCTATGCTCTATCTTGTCAGACACAAATGTGCTGGCAGGGATCAGCAAAGCTAAAATAATCGCAAACGCCGCAAGGCGCGCCGATAAAAGCTTTAATTTCTCAGAGAGCCAGAAGTAGCTTACAATGAATACCCCGCAGGCAATTGGCAATATAATCTTAAATGCCACCATGCCTGCCAGAGTTACGAGATATTTTTCAAGATAGATAATACAAAGAATCAGCACAAAATATCCGGAAAGATCTGCAAGCTTATCAGCTATGGGAGTACCTATATCTCCGGGAATAACGGTGATAGCTGCAGATGCTCCAAAGGTTCCGCTTGTAAGTTTAAGGACATCATCCCTCTTATTATCAAGGCTTTCCACAACGTTTTTATACGTATCGGGACTTCCTGCCCATTTTGCAACGGGAAAGAAAGAAATAACCGCGATCATCAAGGGTATCAGTATTTTAACTGCCCATATTATATATTTCTTTGTATTCTCCTCCATAACTCCTCCTCTTAACAATACTTAGTCCTTGGTCAAGGTATCCTGATTGTATCTTGAGTTCTTAAGTTCTCCTTCTTCTTCGATCATCACCGACTTATATGCAGGTCTTATGATCTTACTGTTACCAACCAGTTCTTCAAGCCTGTGAGCGCTCCATCCTGCAATTCTTGCAATGGCAAAAATAGGCGTATAAAGCTCTTCAGGTATATCCAGCATGTTATATACAAAACCGCTGTAGAAGTCCACGTTGGGGCTTACGCCCTTAAAAATATGTCTCTGCTCGGATATTACTATGGGAGCAAGCTTTTCTATATTGCTGTAAAGAGTCATATCCTCTTCACGTCCTTTAACCTTGGCAAGCTTTGTTACATATGATTTAAATATTCTTTCTCTGGGATCGGAAATCGAATAAACCGCATGACCGATACCATAGATAAGTCCGGTATGATCGAAAGCATCACCGTTAAGGATCTTTGAAAGATAAGCCTTGATCTCATCTTCGTCAGAATAGTCCTTAACATTCTTTCTGATGTTCTTCATCATTTCCATTACCTTGATGTTGGCGCCACCGTGCTTAGGTCCTTTAAGCGAAGACATGGCTGCAGCGATCGTCGCATATGTATCGGAACCTGATGATGTTACAACTCTTGTGGTAAAGGTCGAATTATTACCGCCACCGTGCTCCATGTGAAGCATCAGAGCCGCATCAAGAACTTTAGCTTCAATATCCGTATATTTCTTATCGGGTCGCAGCATAAGAAGAATATTCTCTGCAGTGGATTTATTCTCGCCGGGTCTGTGAATATACATACTTTCCAGGCGCTCATAATGGTTATATGCATGATAACCGTATATAGCAAGCATGGGAAATACCGCAATAAGATTCATGCTTTGTCTTATCACGTTTTCAAGCCCCGTATCCATGGCATTCTGATCGTATGATGCCAAAGTAAGAATGGACCTTGTCATGGAATTCATGATGTCCTTGGTGGGAGCCTTCATGATCACGTCACGGGTAAAATTGGTGGGAAGCTCTCTTGCAGCACTTAAGCATTTAACAAACTCCTGAGCCTCTTCTGCATCCGGGAGCTTTCCGAACATAAGTAAATATGCAAGGTTCTCATAAGCAAACCTTCCCTTTGTATATTCATTTACAAGGGTTTCCACATTGTAGCCTCTGTACCAGAGCTGTCCGTCCACAGGCTCAAGCTTATCCCCGACCTTTTTCTGAGATATTACTTCTGATATTTTGGTAAGACCCGTCAAAACACCACGACCGTTTTGATCTCTTAAGCCTCTCTTTACGTCGAATTCCTTGTAGAGCTCTTCAGGGATACTGTCGTGTTCTATTACCATTTTCTTGTGTCTTGCAGCATAAGATTTGATTTCGTCATATGACCCCATACTATTCTCCCTCCTGGTTGCGTAATGAAAAGTTATGGGTTTAATTGTATCAGTTTCGGAAAATCACGGCAATAAAATTGAATAATTATAACAAAATTTTAACATTTTCAGTTTATTTAGTTATTTTCGTCCAGCATCTCCGAAAGAGTTCTCCAGGAAAGAAGAGCGCACTTAACTCTGGCAGGCATGTGAGAAATATCGATCAATGCCTGAGCATCTTCAAGTTCTTCAAGTTCTTCTTCGGTAACTTCTCCCTTGATCATGCGATTAAATATCTCGGCAAGATGCTTCGCTTCATCCACAGTCTTACCGATGATAAGATCCATCATCATATCTCCGGAAGCCTGGGAGATCGCGCATCCGTTACCCACGTAGGAGCCATCTGTTATTACGCCCTCTTCCACCTTTAAGTTAATGGTAAGGTCATCTCCGCAGCTGGGATTTACGCCCCTCTTAAACATTGTGGGGTTTTCAAAATCATATTTATGTGTCGGGTGGAGATTGTGTTCATTCACGATCTCACGATACATTTCCTTAAGATCCATATCCAAGTTCCTTTCTTACATTCTTAATAGAAGTAAGGAATCTATCTACATCTTCTTCCGTATTGTAAAAATAAAGGCTGGCTCTGTTGGTTGCATTCACCTTCATGAACTGCATCAGGGGTTGAGCGCAGTGATGTCCCGCTCTGATGCACACCTTGTCCGCATCCAGAATGGAAGCTACATCGTGTGGATGACAGTCATCCACATTAAAAGTCACAATGCCCACATGTTCTTTATATGAGTCCGAGCCATAAACTGTAATGTGAGGCACCTTCTTTAATTCATCAAGAAGATATGCCGTAAGCTTCTCTTCCGTCTTTTCTATAAAATCAAAACCGACATTTTCAAGATAATCTATTGCCGCGGCAAGACCTACCGCGCCGGCTGCATTTACGGTGCCCGCTTCAAATTTATGGGGTACTTCTGCAAAAGTTGCACTCTGCTCCGTCACATATTCGATCATCTCGCCACCGGTCAAAAACGGAGGCATCGCTTCAAGCAATTCTTTCTTTCCGTACAACACTCCGATTCCCATGGGAGCCATCAATTTATGTCCTGAAAAAGCAAAGAAATCGGCATCCATATCCCGTACCGACACCTTCATGTGAGGTGTTGACTGAGCTCCGTCCACCACCATTACGGCACCGACGGAATGGGCAATCTTGGCATATTCTTTAATGGGCTTTGGAATTCCGAGTACGTTGGAAACCTGGGCCATGGCAAAGATCCTTGTGCGTGAATTGCACTTGGCCTTTACTTCATCTAAAGAATATTCACCCTTTTCATTAGGATAAAGATATACAAGCTTTGCATTCTTTTCTTTTGCAAGAGTCTGCCAGGGAATAATATTACTGTGATGCTCCGACACGGCGATCAGTATTTCATCCCCTTCTTTTACAAAAGCACGGCCATAGGAATAAGCCACCAGATTAAGGGATTCTGTTGTATTCTTTGTAAAAATGACCTCCTCGGAAGAAGAAGCATCTATGAAACGGGCAACTCTTGCCCTCGCGTCTTCATAGGCATCTGTAGCTTTTATGCTTAATTCATAGAGTCCGCGAAGAGGATTTGCATTGGCAGTTCTGTAAAAATCTTCAACAGCCTTAAGCACCTGCACAGGTCTCTGAGCCGTGGCAGCGCTGTCAAGATATGCATATTTATTTTCACTTAATACAGGAAAATCTTTCCTAAAAGCATTCATTGACTTCAAATGCCTCCCTGATAAATAGGTTTATGAAATTCACGGTTTCATCATCCGGAATGGTATTTGCAATACTGAGTAACCGGCCTCTTGTAATAAGCATTTCAGCAGCTTTACTGTCTATGCCTCTGGTTCCAAGATAATAGAGCATATCAGGAAGGAGATTTCCCACAGTGGCACCGTGACGGCCGTCCACATCCTCTTCTTCCGTTAAGATAACCGGCACGGTTTTATTGATCACTCCCGGTGTCAAAAGAAGGACATCTTCCTGTTCATCGCCCTTGGAGCCCTTGGAACCCTTTCTGAAATCAATGGTTCCTCTGAATACTTTGCGGGCACTGTCACTTAATGACCCCTTCACAAAAATCTTCGCGTCGGAATTTTTGCCTCTCATAGCTCCGTGATAGTTTATATCAAGTAAGTGATCTTTATTTACAAGATATCCTGCATTTATATTAAAGATCGTATTATCTCCGCACTGATCCGCGAAGCAGCCTACGTAGTTCTTGTTTCCTCCAAGCACCATCTGCGTGAAATTAAAGGTCGCATTGTCACGTAAAAGGGCGCCCGTATCGTTTAATACGGTAATACCGTCACCAAGAAGGTTAACTTTGATCAGATTGACCGTAGCTCCTTCTTCCAAGATGACCTTTGTCTCCATCATAAGTTCGCCGGAAGCTTCTTTTTCCGATTTGGTGAAGATCAGGAAAGTGGAGTGGCTGTCTTTAAGAGCGTGGATAACCTGCATGGATGCAGAATGTCCGGTCTTTCCGAATTCCCACTTTAATATAACGGGAGCGTATACTTCAGCCGCTTCAGGCACTGTATAGATTTCCGCTTCATCCACATTTTCAAGTAAAAAGTCCGTGAGTTCACGGCCTAATCCTGTCTGAAAATGCTGCTCCTGGTAGATCGCGCGTTTTCCCGCAATATAAGCTTCACGTCTGATGCCGTCACTTAATGAATCGGCATATTTTTCAGCTTCCACTGCTCTAATCTTTGTGCGTCTCACAGGGCCTAAATTATTTAAAGTAAACTGAGGCTTTTCTTTTTCCTTGGAAAAAGAAGATATATCCACCGTAGCTCTGTTGACACTTAATTTATTCCATGTGGGACAGGGAAGAATGTTTACATTTAATGATCGTGTATCTGTCATCATATCATGCTTCCCTCCATTTCAAGCTTTATAAGATTGTTCATTTCAGCTGCATATTCAAGTGGAAGTTCCTTACTGATGGGATTTGCAAAGCCCGATACTATCATGGCCTTCGCTTCATTTTCGGGGATGCCGCGGCTCATCAGATAAAATACCGCCTCATCGGAAATCCTTCCTATCTTTGCTTCGTGTCCGATATCGCAGTTATCCACTCTCACATCGATCTCAGGAATGGTATCGGAGCGGGAAATATCATCAAGCATAAGAGACTGACAGTCAACCGACGATTTGGAAGCCTCCGCCTCGGGAAGCACCTTTATCTCGCTTCTGAAGGTATTGATACCGCCGTCCTTCGCAAGAGATTTTGCCGTAATAAGGGAACTCGATCTCTTGCCCATGTGCACCATTCTGCAGCCTGTATCCAGGTCCTGACCCTTGCCGGAGAAGGTGATGCCTGTATACTCACAGGAAGATTTATCTCCTTTAAGAATGGTAGTCGGGTAAAGATAAGATACATGGGATCCAAAAGAACCGGAAACCCATTCCATTCTTCCGCCTTCTTCCACAATGGCACGCTTTGTATTCAGGTTATACATATTCTTAGCCCAGTTTTCGATAGTCGAATATCTGAGACGGGCATTCTTTTTAACATAGAGTTCAACACATCCCGCATGGAGATTTGCCACGTTCCACTTAGGCGCGGAACAACCCTCGATAAAGTGAAGGTCGGCGCCTTCATCGACGATTATGAGAGTATGCTCGAACTGGCCCGCACCCTTTGCATTTAATCTGAAATAGGACTGTAAGGGCACTTCCACCTTTACTCCCTTGGGAATATAGACAAAAGAACCGCCTGACCATACCGCTCCGTGAAGGGCTGCGAATTTATGGTCCGTGGGCGGCACAAGGTGCATGAAATATTCTTTTACCATGTCCTTGTAAGGCCCGTTAAGCGCGCTTTCCATATCGGAATATACGACGCCCATTTTGGCAACGGATTCCTGCAGATTGTGATATACAAGCTCTGAATCGTACTGGGCGCCCACTCCTGCCAAAAACTCGTGCTCTGCCTGGGGAATTCCGAGCTTATCAAAAGCACTTTTGATTTCTTCGGGCACCTGATCCCAGGAAGCCTTCATGTCGGTATTGGGACGCACATATGTCACGATGTTATCCATATTAAGACCGTCAATGGGAGGACCCCACTGAGGCACATTTAAATTATTATATATATCAAGACACTTAAGTCTGAATTCATGCATCCATTCCGGATCATGCTTTTCTTCGGAGATCTTATCAACGATATCTCTTGTCAAGCCGGAATCCACCTTGTAATAATCCGTGGATTCATCCCTGAAATTATATAAAGAACGGTCGGTTCCTTCGAGATATGCGTTTATGTCATCAACCGAATTATCAATGGCAGGATCGTAGTGGATTGCGCCTTCCGTTTCCATATTATTCATGGTCGGTTTCTGCCTCCCTGATAAATTCTTCAAAGCCGTTTTTGTTAATGGTTTCGATAAGCTCGGGGCCGCCCGATGTTACAAGCCTGCCCTTTACGATCACATGTGCATGATCAACATCCAAAGCTTCCAGAATGGCTGCGTTGTGAGTGATTATAAGTAACGCGCCATCGGTTCTCTTCTGGTATTCGCGGATACCCTTTGACACGGTTCTTACGGCATCAACGTCAAGGCCCGAATCTGTTTCATCCAGGATTGCAAATTTAGGTGAAAGCATCAGCATCTGCAATATCTCGGCCTTTTTCTTTTCACCGCCCGAAAAGCCTACATTTAAATCTCTCTCTGCATAAGAAGAATCCATATTTAAAAGTTCCATGGTTTCTTCCATTTCTTTCTTGAAGCTGAAGATCTTAATGGGCTTGCCTGTTTTCTGTCTTATGGAGTTTCTTATAAAGCTTTCAAGGGAGACTCCGGGTACTTCCAGGGGATTCTGGAAAGACATGAACATTCCTGCCTTTGCGCGCTTATCGGGAGTAAATTCCGTAATATCTTCTCCATCAAAAAGAATCTTTCCCGATAATACGTTATAAACAGGACTTCCCATGAGAGCGTTGCCGAAAGTCGACTTGCCGGCACCGTTAGGTCCCATAAGGACATGTATTTCTCCTGCGTTGATCGTTAAATTGACATCTTTTAATATCTGACCGTCTGCTATTCCCACGGACAGATTTTTTACTTCCAATAATTTACTCATATATATCTTCCTTTAGTTAATGCATTTTCCTGTATCGATCTGTTCATCTATGCCGAGACTGTCATCGGTCAATGAACTAAGCATCAGCCCGTCCACTGCGGATTCAATGGCATTGTTTATTGTTTCCCACACTACTTTTGCAGCGCATTTTCCCGACTGATCGCAGGATTCTTCCGTATCCTTGCCACTGCAGGACACCACCTCTATGTCGCCCTCGCAGGCACGCAGGATATCTCCTACGGAAATCTCGGATTCGTCCCTTGAAAGCTTATATCCGCCGTTGGCCCCTCGTACACTCTCAATGAGACCTGCTTTTTTAAGAAGACTTACCAGCTGTTCCAGATAGCTTTCCGAAATATTCTGTCGCTCCGAAATCGACTGAACCGACACAGTTTCGCCGTTTTTAGTGTGTTTTGCAAGATCCAGCATGGCTCTTAATCCATACCGGCCTTTGGTTGATATTTTCATATGTCACCTAATTCCTACTAATTTACTATGAATTATCTTAGTTAAGTTATCACGAGGGAATTAAAAAGTCAAGAAATGGGCAGAAAAATGCCGTAGGTCTGTGAGGGTTGACCTACGGCATTTAGATATAGTAAAAGCTATATCAATAAACACTAAATCTTCCTCTTTGGGACAGGAAGATGAGGGGGCTTTTTTTCAAAAACTTGAGTCCATGCTATCACAAAAGCCTTTTACATGTATAGGGCAAATGTATCAATTATTCATATTAATTTTCGTCAATTTGCCACTTCACAGTGATGGTGTGTTTTTGTGAAAGGGACGGGATTGGGATATGTATTCACGGCGCAGGCACGCTCCCGCGAACCTCTTCAATATAATCTTTATATCTTTCGTTATGATGCTTCATGGCTGTGTCGGAGTCCACGTATTCTATGAGGCCGCGGGCATCTACCCACTTGTATTCTGTGGTTTCGCCTTCCTGGAGTACTACAGCGTCTTTATCCGCATCTACGGTAGCAAGGTATGAGTAATACATGCCATGGCTTTTTTCTGAAAAGGTGTGGCTCACAAGTTCAAGTCTTGTGGCTTTAAGCCCGGTTTCTTCGAATAGTTCACGTTCTGCTGCAGTAATTGGATCTTCTCCTGCAAGAGCGGATCCACCTGCACTTGCTTCCCAGTACCCCGGGTACACATCTTTTCTCATATCTCTTTTGGTAAGTAGGAAAGTCCCGTCTTCATGTCTTACGAGAATATCCACTACCATATGAAAGCGTCCTTCGGGTATTTCTTTAAAATTTCCGAATCCTCTCTCCCAGGTTTCGTGTGTTTTATTTCCGTCTCTATCGTATAAATCCCACAGTTCCATATTTAGCGGTCCTTCTTTTTATTCCAGTGTATACTGCATAAATTCATATTTAAGCCTGCTGCCCTCTACGATTTCTGCAGGAAGAAGGGCTCTCGCCACAAGCTTCAGATCATCGGATTCAATGTCGGTTCTTTTTAAATTAGCATAATCGCCTTCAATACTGTCTACAACATAATAGAAAGTTTCCATAGGGCCTCCTGTCAGTTCATTCAATCATCAGATAAAGTATAGCACAAATCCTACTCCTTTATCCCCATCCTTTTTTTTGCTATAATACTTTTGGTTTTAATTGTGTGATTTGTATCTTACACAAGCAGGTACTGGCGAGCCGTCGGCACTTAGCGAGGTATTGTCGAGCTTAGTGCCGTTACGAGAGAGCCCGTAGCGGGAGCGTGCCTGTGGTGTAAGATACAAATCACACAACCCCCACAAACCCCAAAAGAAGAAGGAGCAAAAATGGATTACGGATTCAGGAAGGTTTCGGCAGCGACATTTGATGTGAAGATCGGAAATGTAAATGCCAACAAAGATTCAATACTTGAAATAATAAAGAAAATGGACAAGGACACCGATATCCTGGTATTTCCCGAGCTCTGTCTCACAGGCTACAGCTGTCAGGATATGTTCTTACGGAAAGAATTGTCGGATAAAGCTTTAAAGGCGCTTCTTGATATAAAGGAAGCCACGAGGAAAATAAACACCTTCCTGGTACTGTCTCTTCCCTTAAGACATGAAGGAAAGCTTTTTAATGTGGCAGCCATTCTTTATATGGGAAGGATCCTTGCAATCATTCCCAAGTCATACCTTCCGAATTACAACGAGTTCTACGAAAAGCGCTGGTTTTCTTCTGCCTTTGATGCTCTTTCAAATTCAGTAAATATAACCGGCGAATCCATCCCCTTCGGAAGCGGGATCATAGTTTCTTCTTCCGACGGATTAAGGATCGGCTGTGAGATCTGTGAAGACCTGTGGGTTACCACACCTCCCAGCAATGCGCTTTCACTTAATGGTGCCAACGTAATCGTAAACCCTTCCGCAAGTAATGACTTTGTTTCCAAGCATAAATACAGAGAAGACCTTGTAAAGAATCAGTCCTCCCGCTGCGGAGTTGCCTATATCTACGCCTCAGCCGGAAGCGGAGAAAGCACAACGGATGTGATCTACAGCGGTCATCATATTATCGCCGAATGCGGCAATTTAAAAAAATCCGAAAGTGCTCTCTTCTTGGATGGGCCCATGATCACCACGGCCATAATAGATATTGAAAAGATCGATAACGATAAGGTTAAATATAACAGCTTTAAGCCTAAGCACAGGTCACAGGTGCAGTTTGTAAATGTGGAAAGAGAAGGCGAAAACAATCTGCTTCCCGATTCATATCAGCCTTACCCCTTTGTGCCCCATGATACTTTGAAGAGGCGCGAGCGCTGCGAAGAGATTCTTCGCCTCCAGGCTTCAGGTCTTGCCACAAGGCTTAAAAAGACCGGCATGAAGAAATGCGTCATCGGTATTTCAGGCGGTCTGGATTCTACCCTTGCGCTTCTTGTAATAAACGAAGCCTACAACATGCTTAATCTTGATAAAAAGAACATCGTTGCCATTACCATGCCCGGCTTCGGCACCACGGTCCGCACAAAGACCTCTGCAGACTCTCTAATGGAGCTTATAGGCTGTGACGCCCGAACCATAGATATCACTGCCGCCTGCAGACAGCATATGCAGGACATCGGACAGCCGGAAGACCTTTACGATGTGACATATGAAAATATCCAGGCACGTGAACGCACCAAGATACTTATGAACGTTGCCAACAAAGAAGGGGGCCTTGTAGTCGGTACAGGGGACCTTTCGGAGCTTGCTCTCGGCTGGTGCACCTATAACGGCGATCACATGTCCATGTACGGCGTCAATGTATCGGTACCCAAGACTCTGGTTCGCTTCATCATCGAAACCTATGCTCATGAAAAAGCCTCCGAAGAAATGAAGAAGGTTCTTTTGGGAGTATGCGATACCATTATAAGTCCCGAGCTTCTTCCACCCGACGAAAACGGGAATATCAAGCAGTCCACGGAAGATACCATCGGAAAATATGACTTACATGATTTCTTTTTATATAATCTTGTCCGTAACGGCTTTTCAAAAGAAAAATTAAGAGCCTTGGCATACATTGCATTCCCTGCAATAGAGAAAAAGCAGATTGACTCGACCCTTGATATTTTCTCACGTCGTTTTGTGACAAACCAGTTTAAGCGAAGCTGCCTGCCTGACGGTCCCAAGATCGGTTCCGTTTCCCTTTCACCCCGCGGTGACTGGCGCATGCCTTCCGACTACCAGGGAGAATTATAAACAATGCCAAAGTTATTAAAGAGACTTCTTTTTACATTACCTGCCGTACTTTACCTGTGCCTTTTTCTCCCGGTTTTTATAACCATGATCTTAAAGGGATTTGACATAAACTATAATCCCATGCATAAGCTCACTCTTTATCACAGCAATAAAGAGCTTTTTATGGTATCCGTCATTGTCTTTATGATCATCGCGCTGATCATGATCATTCTTTCAAAAAGCTTTTCCGGTCTGAATCACCGTTTATGCATAGGCTTTACGATATTTTTTATTGTTTTTGTGTCCGCAGGTCTCTATTTTGTTAACATTTACAGCGCTAAAAGAATGGGTTTCTACGGCGGCTGGGACTGCGGAATGATAGCCAATTCGGTCCGTGATATTTTTGCCGGCGGTGACATGGGATATGGGACCTACTACCTTGTATTCACCAACAATCTTCCCATAATGTACCTGCTTCTTAAGCTCTATGAATTTGCCGCGGATTTAAAGAATTATCCCTATGAACTTGAGTTTATCTGGGTTCAGTTTCAGTGTCTCATGGTTTCTCTATCCGTAATGTTAAGTGCCTTTACGGTGTTTTTTGCTACCAAAAAGAAGCTTCCGACTCTTTTTACGCTTTGCTTTTCTACATTGATAGTGGGGCTTACACCCTGGGAAGTGATTCCATATACGGATGTAGCTTCAATCTTTCTTCCCATAATGCTTCTTTTTTTCTATGTGCTGTATTGCAAGGTTTCGAATCCCGTAAGATATGCATTTTTAGCCCTGGCGATAGGAACGGGCCTTTTCGGAGGAATACTAAAAGCCACGGTATATGTTGCGCTTATAGCGATCCTCTTGATAGAGACCCTGCGATTCATAATAGATATTAAAGAAAGATTTCTTTCTTTTGGCATGTTATTGATTTCAGTTTTGGGATTCTACGTTCTGGGCCTTCTTTTTACAAATAACATGTATAAGACATTAAATTACACCCCCGATGACAGATACCGGGCGACCTGGTCCAACTATCTTTACATGGGCTTAAATGAAGAGCGGACCGGCGCGTCAAGCGGCGATGGCTACGACCTTATTCACGAGAATGTGGACATGGATCTCGCCGACAGAAAGCTTTTGGAATTATCTCTCGCAAAAGAACGCATGAAAGAAAAGGGAGTTCCGGGGCTTATTGATTTTTACAAAAGAAAAATGATCATGACCTTCAACGATGGTACCTTTTCATGGTACAAAGAGGGCTTTTTTAATATAGGATATTTTGATTTTGAGGATTTAAACGATAATAAGGAACTTTTACGTGACTTTTACGAAGATGGCGGTAAGTACTTTATCAATTTCTGTACCGACAGTCAGCTTCTTTGGATCTTTAACCTGTTTATGGTGGTTTTATATGCTTTTATTTTCATCATAAAAACACTTTTAAACAAAAACACGGAAGCGAACCTGTTGATTCATTCCTCCGTGTTTACGATCCTTACCGGTATGTTTTTATTTATCATGCTCTTTGAAGCAAGATCACGATATCTCCTTAATTACCTTCCGTTCTACGTAGCATCCGCCGGGATCGGGATGTCGGAACTCATCCATTTTAGCAATGATTAGTCTTCAAGATTTCTGATACCTGCGATCTCGGAAATGGGAAGCGAAAAGCAAATGGCGCCTGCAGATGTCTGCGGGCCCATTTTTTCTGCAATGGCCTGCATGATCTTACTCTTCTTATCCTTTCTCTCCGCAATAAAAAGAACTTCTTTTTCTTCTGCAAGATTCACACCAAAGAATTTGCTCGCAAGCTTTGCGCCCGTCCCCTTGGCATGTATTACGGTACCGCCGCCGGCTCCCGCTTCTCGTGCCGTATCCATTACATCATCGGTGAAGCCGCTGTTAAGCACCACTACAATAAGTTCATTGTTAAATTCCATTGAAGGCTTTTCTTTATTTAATTCTCCGTCATTTGTCATATATGCCAATGTCTTTCCTCCCGCTACGCTCTTAATGGGCACGGTCATCATTACACCGTTACCGGGTACGTCTATCATCATTTCTTTTTTTGCCCTATTGAAAAAAGAATGTATCCTGCTTCCCTCTATCACGCCTGCGATCAAAGCTTTTTCCGAAGCATCAAGCCCCAGTGTACGAAGCTGTCCGGGAGTTGCGGTTCCCGAGCCGAGCATCATGATGAGGGGCGAGATCTCGTTCTTTTCATAAAGGGCACGGGCCTTCTTCAGGTTCCCACGATTTAAGATTGTAATAAGAAGATTAATGTTCATGCGCCCTCCCTAATCCCAAAGCTCGATAATCTCGGTATCGGAATAGCGCTCCGAAACGGGGATCTCTTTCTTTTTATTGTTAAGCACCGATACTATGCCCATGATCTGAACAGAAATGAGGGGCATCAGTGCCACAAGGGCGACGGTTCCGAAGGCATCGGTCAGGACATTTCCGCCCACCGCTCTGCACACTCCCATAGCAAAGGGAAGCATGAAGGTCGCCGACATGGGACCCGACGCAACTCCGCCCGAGTCAAAGGCAATGGCTGTGAAAATGGGCGGCACAAAGAACATAAGCACCAGGGCGATAAGGTATCCCGGCACCACAAACCACAGAATTCCTATTCCCGTAAGAGCCCTTATCATGGAGAGAGCCATGGCAAGGGATATGGATACGGAAAGGGAAAGAAGCATGGATCTCTGGGACACCGCTCCCGCGCTCACTTCTTCAACCTGCTTTGAAAGCACTCTTACCGCAGGCTCTGCCAATACAACAAACCATCCGATGAGCGCAAAAACAGGGACTGTGAGATATGTTTTTTTGTCATTTACAAGTGCCTCGCCCAGGGCCCTTCCCAGAGCCGAAAAACCTACGTTAACGCCGGTTAAGAATATTACAAGGCCTATAAATGTAAATATGAGGCCTATTAAGATCTTCTCTAACTGAGCCTTTTTAAGTTTAAGTGAAAAGGCCTGAAATATAAGAAAGAACACAAATATGGGAAGAAGCGACGTGAAGACCTCTCTTATATAAGTGGGGACGGCATGAAGATAGGTGTTTCCAAGCTCCATGGTATTTTCATAATGCATTAACAGTCCCTCTGCTATTTCTTTTTTATCTCCCGGGTAAAAGAAACCTAATAACAGCACCGAAAGAATGGGGCCGATGGAGCATAGTGCCACCAGACCGAAGCTGTCTGCCTCCGCGTTCTTATCGCTTCGTATAGAAGCAACACCGATACCGAGGGAAATAATAAACGGCGCTGTCATGGGGCCGGTGGTAACTCCCCCCGCATCAAAGGCTACGCTTATATAATCGGGATCCGAGATAAATGCGAGGATAAAGATAAGGCCGTAAAAGAATAGTAAAAGCAACCGTAAAGGGATACCAAAGAGAATCCTTACCATGCATAAAAGCAGGAAAAGGCCAACTCCCACTGAAACCGTAAATATTAAAATATAAAAATCTATATGGGAAACATTGGAAGCAAGAACCGTAAGATCCGGCTCCGCCATGGTAATTATGATACCGATTATCAAGCTCACCCCGAGGATCAATGAAAGCTTCTTGGATCTGGTAAGAGAAGAACCTATATGGTTTCCTATTGCCACCATGGAATTTTCGGAGCCAAACATGAAGATGCCGAGACCCAGGACCAGTAATACGCTTCCCAGTAAAAATGCGAGCATTACATCAGTGGTAACCGGCGCCGCGAAAAAAGTCAGCACCCCTACTATCAGTATGATTGGCAGCACGGAACTCAAAGCTTCTTTTATCTTATCCTGCAAAAGTGTCTTGTGATTCAAAATGACCCCCGAATTAACAATGAAGATGTTAAGCTATGTCTTTGTAATTTTACCATTTATGCTTTATTTTATAAATATTTATTTAAAAAGATGCGTATACATGTATAAAATATGTTACAATACAGGAAATTTTTAATAGTTTCGGGGAACAGATATGAAGATCATTGATATTTTAAACACACATAATATGTCCCTTTCTTTTGAGGTTTTTCCTCCCAAGAAAGAATCAGGATTTGATTCCATAAAGAAAGCCACTGAAGAGATTGCCTCCTTCGGCCCTTCTTTTATGAGCGTAACCTACGGTGCCGGTGGCGGAACAAGTGAATACACTTTGGAGATCGCCAAAAATATCATGAATAAATATAAAGTGCCTTCTCTCGCTCACCTGACATGCGTATCATCGGATAAAGAAACGGTACGTAATCGTATCGAAGCCATGAAAGAAGCAGGAATAAAGAATGTCATGGCTCTTCGAGGCGACCTTACTCCTGAGCTTATGGAATCCGGGCTTGAAAACCGTGACTATAAATATGCAACTCAGCTGATCCGAGAGTTAAAAGAAAGTGACGGAGATTTTTGTATCGGTGCGGCCTGTTACCCGGAAGTACACCCTGAAAGCCCCAATCAGGAAGAGGATATAAAGCATCTAAAAGAAAAGGTTGAAGCAGGAGCTGACTTCCTCACCACTCAGATGGTATTTGACAATAATCTTTTCTTTCAGTTCATGTATAAGCTTCGCGAGGCAGGGGTTACGGTGCCCGTTATTCCCGGTATCATGCCCATTACCAACGCAAATCAGGTGGAGCGCGCCATTAAGCTTTCAGGCTCCTTCATGCCCCACAGATTTGTGAGCCTGGTGGATTATTTCGGCAAGGACCCTGAAGCCATGAAGCAGGCAGGTATTGCCTATGCCACTGACCAGATCATAGATCTGTATGCAAACGGCATCACCAATGTACATGTATATTCAATGAATAAGCCCGATGTTGCAAAGGGCATAATAGATAACTTATCCGCAATTCTCGGAAAGGATTTCGGCCGATGATAGACCTGGCGGAACTGTTAAAATCCGACAATTTCACACCATTTTATGCAGAGTACGGATCTCCCGCCATCAATCGGGGCGAAATCTTACGTTACAGCGGGATTCCCGCCTATGACCTTAAGCAATATTCCAAAGATACGGATATTTCTTTGATCAGCGCGCTTAAAGAGCGATGCGAAAGGTGTGCCACCAAATGTGATTACACGGTGTCTCTCAGTACAGATCACAAGTGTCCGGAGCTTTCAGAGGCAGCTGCGGTTAATGAGCTCTTAGACGAAACCCTGAATCTTTGCATTAATGGGTTTACATACAGACTCATGTATTGTTATGTAAACTTGTCGGATTTAGATAAGACACCGTTATATAACACATTTATCGATTCCAAGAATCTTTCCAAAAACCTTGAAAACTGCCGCGGAGTCATTCTTTTTGCGGCTACCGTCGGTTCAAACATAGACATGCTGATCCGAAGATTTGAGCGCACCAAACCTGCTACGGCTCTGATGCTTCAGGCAATAGGTGCAGAGCGAGTAGAAAGTCTATGCGATATTTTTAATGATGAAGTGACAGTGCTTGCCAAAGCTTTAAGCATCAATACTCATCCCAGGTTTTCCCCGGGATACGGTGACCTTGACATTTCCGTACAGGCTCCCATTTTAAACATGTTAAATGCCGAAAAACGCCTCGGCATAACCTTAAGCAATTCTTTTCTCATGGCTCCATCCAAATCCGTAACTGCCATCATCGGTTTAGAGTAACCATTCGGGCCATTAGGTCCCTGCACCGGGCAGTTTCGGCTATCTGCAGCCACAGGAGGTTTTATGCATATTTTAGATTATATGAAGGACCACTTTCTCATTCTGGACGGCGGAATGGGAACATTATTACAGGAATCGGGATTAAAGCCCGGCGAGCTTCCCGAACGCATGAATTTAAGTGCTCCCGAAGTTATAAAGAACATTCACAAAGCCTACTACGACGCAGGTTCCAATGTGGTGCTCACCAATACCTTCGGTGCCAATCCGCTTAAATTTGATGACGAAGAGCTGGATAAGATCATAGCTGCCTCCATTGAAAATGCCCGTGCCGCGGCAAAAGAATCTCTTTCTTCTTCCGAAAAGTTCGTGGCTCTTGATATCGGACCTCTCGGTAAGCTTCTTAAACCCTACGGCGATCTCGAATTCGAAGATGCTGTTTCTTTTTATGCAAAGATCGTAAAGACCGGAGCTAAATATAATCCCGACCTTATCTTCATAGAAACCATGAACGACAGCTACGATACCAAGGCTGCCCTTCTCGCGGCGAAAGAAAATTCGGATCTTCCCGTATTTGTATCCAATGCTTACGGCAGCGACGGCAAGCTCATGACGGGAGCCACTCCCGCCGCCATGGTTGCAATGCTCGAAGGAATGCATGCCGATGCCATCGGAGCCAACTGCTCTCTCGGCCCCAAGCAGCTCATGGGTGTCATGGAAGAATATCTGGAATACGCCTCCGTGCCGGTGTTGATCAAACCGAACGCCGGACTTCCCAGAAGCGTTGACGGTAAGACAGTCTATGATGTGTTGCCGGAAGAATTTGCCGGAGATATTGAAGAATTATTGAAAAAGGGTGTGCGTATCACGGGTGGCTGCTGTGGAACCCGTCCGGAATACATAAAGGCGGTGGTGGAAAAAATATGGACCATGAACCCCGTCCCCCTGGTCCGGAAGGGGCGGTCGGTGGTGTCGTCCTATACACATGCGGTGGAATTCGGTCACTCACCCATACTCATCGGAGAACGTATCAACCCTACGGGAAAGAAGCTCTTTAAAGAAGCATTGAGAAACAATGATATAGATTATATCTTAGGCGAAGGCCTTAAGCAGCAGGACGCGGGAGTTCAACTCCTTGATGTTAACGTAGGACTTCCTGAGATTGACGAAGAAAAGATGCTGATAACGGTTGTGAAAGAACTTCAGGCCGTATCAGATCTTCCCTTACAGCTCGATACCACGGATTATAAAGCCATGGAATCAGCCTTAAGATGCTATAACGGTAAGGCCATGGTGAATTCCGTTAACGGTAAAGTCGAAGTCATGGAGCACGTGTTCCCTTTGGTTAAAAAATACGGTGGCTTCGTGGTGGCGCTGACCCTTGATGAAAACGGCATCCCCGAAGATGCCGACACCCGTGTGAAAATAGCTAAGCGCATTATAGAAAAAGCTAAAGAATACGGCATCGACAAAAAGGACCTGATCTTCGATCCCCTTGCCATGACCATCAGCGCAGATACGAAGGCGGCTCTTTCCACCCTCGAAGCAGTATACAGGATAAATACAGAACTAAAAGCCAATACTTCACTCGGTGTTTCCAATGTTTCATTTGGTTTGCCGGAGCGAAGCCTTGTTACATCGGTGTTCTTCGGAAATGCTCTTGAAAAAGGTCTTTCCGCCGCCATCATGAATCCCTATTCTCAAGAGATGATGAGCGTTTATTATGCATTCAGGGCTCTGCATGACATGGATGCAAACTGCACCGACTATATCGATTACGCATCAAAACTTCCCGCAAAGCAGGAAGTAAAGGCTCAAAAGCCGGACGCTGCCACCATTTCATCAGGCTCAGCCGCTGAAGGTTTATCCCCCTTAAAAGAAGCGGTTGTTCGAGGCTTGAAGGATAAAGCAGGTCTCATTACAAAAGAACTTCTTGCAAGCACCGAGCCCCTTACCATAGTACAGGAAGAGATCATTCCTGCTCTTAATATTGTAGGTAAGGGCTTCGAAGAAAAGCGCATGTTCCTGCCACAGTTATTGATGGCTGCGGAAGCGTCCAAGGCTTCTTTTGAAGAAATAAAACTGGCAATGGCCGGAAAAGGCTCCGAAGGTCCTAAACGTATGAGCTTTATAATCGCTACGGTACACGGCGATATCCACGATATCGGTAAGAATATCGTTAAGCTTATCCTTGAAAATTACGGCTTTGACGTTCACGATTTAGGAAAAGACGTGCCCCCTGAAGTGATCGTCGATAAAGCTATAGAGATCCATGCTCCCGTGGTAGGTTTAAGCGCTCTTATGACCACAACCGTTCCCGCCATGGAAGAGACAATAAAGCAGCTTCGAAAGAAGGCTCCTTGGGTCAAGGTAGTGGTAGGTGGCGCAGTTCTCACACAGGAATATGCGGATCAGATCGGTGCCGATAAGTACTGTAAGGATGCCATGGATACCGTAAGATATGCAGAAGAAGTAGAAAAAAGCTTATAAATAAAAAGAAGCTCGAAAGAGCTTCTTTTTTATATCTAACCAAATATTACTTTAGTATCAAGCCTTCAATATTCCGAAAGCTGCACCAAGCTTACCGCCGGCAACTATAAAAGGCTTTACTGCGCGCTGCAGGCTTGTATCTTCCGGTAATTTTTCAAAAGGCACTTTGTCAGTGGATTTAAAGAGCCACTCCAGGCAATCCATATTATCTGGTAACACTTCTTTTATCTCAAATCTATCCTGAAATTTACGGATCTTCGATGTTTCAGGTAAAAACTCTCTTAGCTTGGGAGAGAGAAGCCAGGACTCACACATATATCTGCGTCCTGCATTTTCAGGAAAATACTTTTCAATAAATTCATGAGACTTTTTAATGGATGCCGTAACAGATCCATCAGTCATATCTGCGTCTGACGGAATGTGAACACTGATGGCATCTTCACCATGAAATTTACAGAATTCATATTCAAGAGTACCGATTCTCATTAAATTCATGCTTATCTGCCGATATGTCCACCAGCCTCGATCAAAATAGTAGCTTCCGTTTCTCACAAGGCATTCACCTGCAAAACGCTTGAAGCATCCCATCGTATCTTTAAAAATATCATCGGAAACTCCGAGCTTTTCGTACTTTTCGTGGATCTTAACTGCGCACAGACTTTGCACATAGAACATTTTAAAGTTACCGGGATCATC